>JAESGM010000082.1_pt1 | contig 271337 bp, 230 predicted proteins | sample 9269721 | NCBI WGS metagenome assembly JAESGM01 (sample SAMN15720920, study PRJNA650825) | algae metagenome | isolation source: Komarekiella atlantica HA4396-MV6 and co-occurring heterotrophs from... | place: USA: Theobald House, Kauai, HI | collected 2009-07-29
CCAGTCGCCGGCGGGCCTCCTGCTCGGCCCGGGTTCGTGTCGCTTCCATATCCCGTCAGGGTACGATGACCGCCGCAGGACGGACAACCACGACTACCTGCGGGTCAGTAGCCGCGACGCGGAGTCCGCGGAGCGGAGCGCGGGCGCCGCGCTCCCCTTCCGGGTCGCGGCTAAACGGGGGTCACGCCGCCGGCTGGGCGGCGTGGTCCAGGTACCACTCGACCGTCTCCCGCAGCCCGTCCTCGAACGCCACCTTCGGGTCGTACCCGAGGTCGGCCCGCGTCCGGCGGATGTCGGCCTTCGAGAACCGCACGTCGCCGGTCCGCGCCGGCCCGAACACCGGGGCCAGGTCCGTCCCGAGGACCCGGTTCAGCGCGGCGACCAACTCCAACACCGTGACCGTCCGCCCGGTGCCGACGTTGTACACGTTCCCGGACACCTCCGGGGCCTCCGCCGCCCGCAAGAGCGCCTGCACCGCGTTCGCCACGTGGGTGAAGTCCCGCGACTGCCGGCCGTCGCCCTGCACCGTCGGCCGGCGGCCCTCGGCCATCGCCGCCGCGAACAGCGCGATCACCCCGCTGTACGGGCTGTCGGCCCGCTGCCGGGGGCCGAAGATGTTGAAGAACCGGAGCCGGACCGTCTCGACGCCGTAGGTGTGGGCGAACGCCTGCATGTACAGCTCGCCGGCCAGCTTCGCCGCCGAGTACGGCGACCGGGCGACCGCCGGCAGGTCCTCGGCCTGCCCGAGCGCCGACCCGGCCGCCCCGCCGTAGGCGCTCGAACTCGCCGCGTACACCACCCGCCGGACGCCGGACTTGCGGGCCGCGTCGAGCAGGTTGAGCGTCCCGGTGGCGCACGCCGCGTGGGTGGCGGCCGGGTTCTCGACGCTCCGGGCGACCGACGCCAGCGCCCCGAGGTGGTACACCACCCCGACCCCCTTCATCGCCCGGGCGACCGCCGCCGGGTCGGTCAGGCTGCCGTCGACGATGTCGTCGTCGGTCGGGCTGAGGTGGGCCAGGTTCTCCCACCGGCCGGTGCTGAAGTCGTCCAGCACCCGGACCGGGCGGCCGCGCCGGACCAGCTCCTCGACCAGGTGCGACCCGATGAACCCGGCCCCGCCGGTGACCAGGGAAAGCTCGTCCACGTCGCCTCCGTGCGAATCGCCGTGCTCGCCCGCCACCCGAAGTACCCAGGCCGTTGGCCTGGGCTGAGGGAGCCCGCCCCTTCGGGGCTTCTGCTGCCTGAGGCCCGAAGGGCCGCCCTCCCTCAGCCCAGGCCAACGGCCTGGGTTCTTGCGGAGGGACGACGACCGGGGACTCTACCCCCGCCCGCCGCCGGCTGTCTACGCCGGGTTGAGCGTCAGCACCGCCACCTCCGGGCGGGTGGCGAACCGGAACCGCCACCCGAACCCGACCCCCTTGTTCACGTACACGAACCCGTCCCGGTGCGGGTACAGCCCGGCCGCCCACCGCCGGGCCTTCTTTCCGAGCAGCACCCGCCCCATCCCGGGCCAGTTCACCTGCCCGCCGTGGGTGTGCCCGCTCAGCGTCAGGTCCGCCCGGTGGTCGCCGAACCCCTCCACCGCCCGCGGGTTGTGGGCCAGCACCACCCGCGGGGCGTCCGGGCACTCCCCGGCCAGCGCCGCCGCCGGGTCCGCCTCCCCACTCCACAGGTCGTCGACCCCGGCGACCACCAGCCCGCCGCCCGGCCCGACCCGCACCGCCCGGTTCCGCAGCACCGTCGCCCCGGACCCGGCCAGGGCGTCGGACACCGCCCGGTGCAGCCCGCGGTGCCGCCGGAACCCCAGGGCGTTGCGGACCGAGAAGTCGTGGTTCCCGAGCACCGCGAACACCCCCAGCGGGGCGGACAGCCGGCGGACCAGCCGGGCCGCGTCGGCGACGCCGGCGTACCCGCGGTGGACGAAGTCCCCGGTCAGGGCGATCACGTCCGGCCGCTCCGCCGCCGTCCGGGCGACCGCGTCTTCGAGGAACCCGGGCGGGATGTGCCGGCCGCAGTGGAAGTCGGAGAGGTGGGCGATCGTCAGCCCGCGGAGCTGCGGCGGGAGGCCGCGGACCGGGACCGGGACGCGGTTCACCTCCAGCCACGTCGGCTCGACGTGCCGGGCGTACCCGACCCGGGCCCAGGTGCGGCCGAGGAACCCGGCGACCCGGGCTTGGAACGTCGGGGCAGGCGTCACGGGCGGGCCTCGGGGCGGGTGGCCGGGGTGAGAGGGGGGCGGGGGTCGGCGGGATTCGGGACGTGCGAGCGGGACGGGGGCGACCCCGTCCCGCGGCCGGCTCACTCACTCCTCGTCGTCGTCCTCTTCGTCCTCGTCGTCGTCCAGGTCGTCGTCGTCGTCCAGGTCGTCGTCCAGGTCGTCCTCGTCGTCGAACTCGTCCTCGTCGAACTCCTCGTCGAACTCCTCGTCGTCGTCCAGGTCGTCGTCCAGGTCGTCGTCGTCCTCGTCGTCCTCCTCATCCTCCTCGTCCTCGTCCTCGTCCGCGGCGACGGGGGCGGGCGGGAGCGGGCGGACCGGCCACGGCCGGTCCTCGGCCGTGTCGGGCCCCGGCGGCAGCAGCAGGGAGTGACCGAGCATAGACGTTCCTCGTGTACGGGCGGCCGGCGGACCCGAGGCCACACAGCGATCGGGGTCCGACGGCCCGGGTGCGGATTCAAGCCCGCGGCGGGGGGCGGAGCCCGGCGGCGGGGTTCTGGTCGCAGGAGCGTCCGCACCCCCGGCGGGTTCGGTCGAACCCCGGGTGGGACGGTCAAAGGTAGACGCTTCTTAGTAAACCCTTCCGAAGGCGTCAAGCAACCCGGCCGGAAATAATTGATCGCCGCATGTAATTACTGGATCGTGAATTGCGACGACATCACCGGGGGCGGTTACAATTCCCCTGTCGGGATTTCGGATGGTCACTCGGGGGTGAAGGATGGCCGCCGGAGGTGCGAACCGTGGGCCGGATTACGGCCTGGCGTCCGGCGGCGAGATGCCCGACGGCGGGCCGCGGTACGCCGAGACGCCGGCCGACCCCTACGCCCCCGGGGCGCGGTTCCCGGCCGAACCGTGGAACGCTGCCACCGCGGCGCTCTTCATCCTGCTCGTCGCGGTCTGGGCGTGGCGGCTCCGCGGCCGGTACCGCGACTTCCCGTTCCTCACCTGCTGCCTGCCGGTGCTGTTGGCCGGGGGGGTCGGCGGGACGCTGTACCACGCCACCCGCACGTCCTACGCGTTCTTCCTGCTGGACGTGGTGCCGATCTCGGTGCTCGGACTGGCCGGGGCCGTGTTCATGGCGGTCCGGTTCTGGGGCGGCCGCGGGTGGTGGTTCGTCCCGGCGGTGGGGGCCTTCTACGCCGGGACGAACTGGCTCTTGTTCGCGGCGGTCGGCCCGGCGGACGAGGCGCTGCGGATCAACCTCTCCTACGCGGCGCTGGCGGTGGTGGTGCTGACCCCGATCGCCCTGGTGCTGTGGCGGACGCGGTTCCGGCACGGCGGGTGGGTGGCCGCCGGGGTGGTGGCGTTCGCGCTGGCGTGGTTCTTCCGGCTGCTCGACCAGCGGCTCGGGTTGTACCTGGCGATGGGCAGCCACTGGCTGTGGCACCTGTTCGGGGCGGCCGCGACGGCGCTACTGGTCGAGTACTTCTACCGGGTGGAAGCCGAGAAGGCGCCGCCGGCCGGGTTGACCGCACCGGCCGGGCCGTGATACACGGCGGCCCCCACACGGAGGTCCGACCGATGCCGCCCGTCTGCCTCGCCGCGCTGCTGGCGCTGTGCCCGCCGGCCCCCGCCCCGCAACTGCCGGTCGCCCGGGACCGCGTCCCGAGGTACGGTCTCGTGACCGAGGCGTCGCTGGCCGGGACGACTCGCCGCTTCCGGTGGGCGGCGGCCGGGGGCTGGGTCGGGGATTGGGAGGAACTGGCCGTCGGCGGGGACACCGGCCGGCGGACCCGGAGGTGGGTCCTCGAGTCCGACTACTGGCGCGCGGGACCTGTCACCGGCCCGCGGACCGCCGGCATGACGTACCAAGTGTGGGTTGCCAACGACTGGTCGGTGGACCTCGAGGCGGAGGCCGGGCCGGACGGGCCGCGGGTCAGGGCGCGGGTGAACCACTACCCGCGGGGCGGGGTCACCGTCGGGGTCGGGCTCGACTCCCGGTGCGGGCCCGTCGCCTACGCCGCGACCGAGTTCAACAACGAGGATCTCGCGGCCCTCCGGTTCTGGCAGTACGTCGAGGCGGTCCGACTGCTGCACGGGTGGGGCGTGGTACCCCGGGTGCTCCCGGCCGACCGGAAGTGAGCGCGCCCGGGTCGAAGGCCGGGCCGGCGGGCGTAGAACAGCGGGGTGCCGCTCCCTTCCCCGAGGCCCCGCCCGTGCTCACCCTCGCCAAGTATTCCGTCGGGGTCGGGGACCGGTTCGCCCGCCAGGCGAAGGCCCAGCTCCGGGCGTGCCAGCTCGCCGCCCAGGCCGGGGCCGAGGTCGTCCCGGTCTGGAACAAGTCGAACCGCGAGCACACCATCATCGGCTCGGACCCGGCGGCCGCCCGGGCGGCGGCCGACGCGGCGGTGAACGAGTTGAAGTGGGCGAAGCCGTACCACGTCGACGCCGACCACATCCGCCTCGACACCGTCGCCCGGTTCCTTCCGGCGTGCGACTTCTACACCATCGACGTCGCCGACTCGATCGGGCAGGCGGCCACCCCGCAGTCCGCGAAGTTCTTCGCCGACCGGCACCCGGAACTGGTCGGCACGATCTCGATCCCCGGGATCGCCGAGCCGTTCACCATCACCCGGGCGGACGTCGAGCGGACCGCCGGGAAGTACCTGAAGGCGGCCCAGGACGCGAGCGCGATCTACAACAAAATCGCCTGGGCGAAGGGGGCCGACAACTTCGTCACCGAGGTCTCGATGGACGAGACCGACAGCCCGCAGACCCCGCCCGAGTTGCTCCTCATCCTCCGGGCCCTGGCCGACGAGCGGGTGCCGCTCCAGACCATCGCCCCGAAGTTCACCGGCCGGTTCAACAAGGGCGTGGACTACGTCGGCGACCTCGCCCAGTTCGAACGCGAGTTCCGCGACGACCTCGCCGTCCTGCGGTACGCGGCCGAGAAGTTCCGGCTGCCGGCGAACCTGAAGCTGAGCGTGCATTCCGGGAGCGACAAGTTCTCGCTCTACCCGGTCATGCGGCGGGCGGTCCGGGACGCCGGGGCCGGGCTGCACCTGAAGACGGCCGGGACGACGTGGCTCGAAGAGGTGATCGGGCTGGCCGAGAGCGGCGGGGACGGGCTGGCGCTGGCGAAGGAGATCTACGCCGGGGCGCTGGCCAAGCGCGACGAGCTGTGCGCCCCGTACGCCACCGTCATCGACATCGACCCGGCGCGGCTGCCGCCGGCCGACGAGGTGAGCGGCTGGTCGGCGGAGCAGTTCGTCGGGGCGCTGCGGCACGACCCGTCGAACCCGGCGTTCAACCCGTCGCTGCGGCAGTTGGTCCACGTCGGGTTCAAGGTGGCGGCGAAGATGGGCGACCGGTACCTCGACATGCTGGCGGCGTGCGAGCCGGCGGTGTCGCGGAATGTGACCGCGAACCTGTTCGACCGGCACCTGAAGCCGCTGTTTGTTCAGAGTTGATTAACTACAGAGTCACAGAGGGCACCGAGGGAAGACGAACACCGAGAGAACGCAGGGTTTGGACACAACTCTTTCCTCCGCCTTCCTCTTCCCTCGGTGCCCTCTGTGACTCTGTGGTTAATCCCTGCTTTCCGAACCACTGCGGGGATGCGATGACGAACCTGTTCAGCCTCGAAGGCGAAGTGGCGGCCGTCCTCGGCGGGACCGGGGTGCTCGGCGGGGCGATGGCCGACGCCCTCGCCGCGGCCGGCGCCAAAGTCGCCGTTGTCGGCCGCAGCGCGGAGCGCGGCCTGGAGCGCGTCCGGGCGATCGAGAAGGCCGGCGGGACGGCCGTCTTCCAGTCCGCCGACGCGATGAGCCGGGACTCGCTCGCCGCCGCCCGGGACGCCATCGTCTCGAAGCTCGGCCCGGTCACGGTGCTCGTCAACGGGGCCGGCGGGAACAAGCCCGAGGGGACGATCGCGCCGGGCGGCGACTTCTGCAAGATGGGCCTCGACGGGTGGAACGCGGTGTTCGACCTGAACCTCGTCGGCGGGACGCTCCTGCCGAGCCAGATCTTCGGCGAGGCGATGGTGGCCGCCGGCAAGGGCAGCATCGTCAACATCGCGTCGATGTCGAGTGTCATCCCGCTGTCGCGGGTGGTGGCGTACTCGGCGTCGAAGGCGGCGGTGCTGAACCTGACGCTGTGGCTGGCCCGGGAGTGGGCGACCAAGGGCGTCCGGGTGAACGCGATCAGCCCGGGCTTCTTTCCGGCCGAGCAGAACCGAAGAATGCTGCTGAAGGACGACGGCACGTACACCGAGCGCGGCCAGGCGATCATCGGGCACACCCCGATGGGCCGGTTCGGGACCGCCGAGGAGCTGGCCGGGGCGGTGGTGTGGCTGGCGTCCCCGCGGGCGAGCGGGTTCGTCACCGGGCAGAACGTCGTCGTCGACGGCGGGTTCTCGTCCGTGACGATCTGACGCGGTTAGCGACGCATCGAAGATGCGTCCGCTGAAAGGCACCCGACGATGAGCGGTACCCTTCAAGGTCTCCTGGCCGGGTTCGACCCGGACCGGCCGCTGGAGGCGGCGCACACCATCCCGAACACGTGGTACACGTCGCCGGAGGTGGCCGCCTTCGAGCGCGACGCGGTGTTCGCCCGGACGTGGCAGGCGGTCGGGCGGCGCGAGCTGGTGGCCAAGCCCGGCCAGTTCCTCACCGCCGACGTCGCCGGGGAGCCGATCCTGGTCGTGCGCGGCGAGGACGGCACCCTGCGGGCGTTCGTGAACGTCTGCCGGCACCGGGCGGCCCGGGTCTGCACGGACGAGTGCGGCACCGTCACGAAGCTGCGGTGCCGGTACCACGGGTGGACCTACGACCTCGCCGGGAACCTTCGCGGGGTCCCGGAATTCGACGGCGTCCAGGGGTTCCGCCGCGAGGACAGCGGCCTCCCGCCGGTCGCCGTCGCCGAGTGGGGGCCGTTCGTCTTCGTCCATCTAGGGGAACCGGCCGAACCTCTTGAGCGGTTCTTGGGTCCCTTGGCGGCGTGGGTCGAGTCGCGGGGCGCGTTCGCCGGGCTGACGTGGTACGCCCGCACCAGCTACGACCTCGCCTGCAACTGGAAGGTGTACGCCGACAACTACCTGGACGGCGGGTACCACGTGAACACCGTCCACCCGGCGCTGGCCGGCGTCCTGGACTACAAGGAGTACCGGACGGTCTGCGACGGGAACACGGTGCTGCAGAGCAGCCCGCTGAAGCCGGCCGACGGCGACGCCGGGCGGACCCGGACGGGCGACCTGGCGGCGTACTGGTGGGTGTACCCGAACCTGATGCTGAACGTGTACGCCGGGGTCGCCGACACGAACTTGGTGCTGCCGCTCGGCCCGGACCGCTGCCGCGTCGTCTTCGACTTCTACTTCGCCGACACGGCCGCGGAAGAGTTCAAGGCGGAGAGCGTGCGGGTGGCGGACCGGGTGCAGGCGGAGGACGTGGGGGTGTGCGAAGAGGTGCAGCGGAACCTGCACGGGCGGAGCTTCGCCACCGGGCGGTACAGCGTGAAGCGCGAGAACGGGCAGCACCACTTCCACCGGATGCTGGCCCGGGCCTTGCAACGCAGCGGCGAAGCCGGAGCGTGAGCGACGGGGTGGCGCTCCCAACCACCCCGTCGCTCACGCTCCGGCTTCGCCATCACGGGAGGGTGCGGTGTCCGAAGAGGCGGCGAGGTACCGGGCCGGGCTGCTGTTCGGCCTGGTCGCCTACGTGTGGTGGGGGCTCGTCCCGCTGTACTTCGCCGCCCTCCAGCGGTACGGGATGCCGGCCCCCGAGATCCTCGGCCACCGGATCGTCTGGTCCCTGCCGGTCATGCTCCTGCTCACCGCCGCGGCGGCCGGCGGGTGGGCCGACATCCTCCGCGTCCTCCGCAGCCGCCGGCTCGTCCTCACCCTGCTCCTGTCCTCGACCCTGCTCGCGGTCAACTGGCTGCTGTACATCTACGCGACGGTCACCGGGCGGGTGCCGGAGGCGAGCCTCGGGTACTACATGATGCCGCTGGTGAACGCCGCCCTCGGCACCCTCGTCCTCGGCGAGCGGCTGCGGCCGGCCCACTACCCGGCGCTGGCGCTGGTGGCGGCCGGGGTGGCGGTGCCGGCGGTGGCCGGCGGGTACGTGCCGTGGCTGGCGGTGTCGCTGACGGTGTCGTTCGGGCTGTACGGGCTGGTCCGGAAGCAGGTGCCGGTGGAGAGCCAGACCGGGCTGGCGGTCGAGACGCTGCTGATGCTCCCGCCGTCGCTCGGGTACCTGGCGTACCTGTGGGCGACCGGGCAGAACCACATGGGGGCGGACTGGGGCCTGAACGGCCTGATCGCGTTCAGCGGGGTGGTGACCGTCGTGCCACTCCTCACGTTCACCTTGTCGATCCGCCGGCTCCCGCTCTTAGCGGTGAGCTTCATCCAGTTCGTGTCGCCGACGGTGCAGCTGGTGCTGGCGATGACGGTGCTCGGGCAGGCGCTGCCGCCGGGGGCGGTCGGGGCGTTCGCCTGCGTCTGGGCGGCGGTCCTGATCTTCGTCGCCGACGCGGTGTGGCAGGTGCGGGCGCGGCGGCGGAAGCCGGCGAGCGGGGGGCGTCAGCCCCCTGATCCGTACGCCATCAGGGGGCTGACGCCCCCCGCTCGCCGCGGCGGGTGACCCCGCCGGGTCACTTCCCGAGCGTCTCCTTGAACAGCGCCCGCATCGCCGCCCACGACTTCTCGTCGGCCGCCTTGTCGTACTTCATCCCCTTGATCATGTGCTTGTCGGCCCCCGGCACGGTGAAGCTGTGGACCACCCCGGGGAAGCTCTCGAACGTGTACTTCACCCCGGCCGCGTCGAGCGCCTTGCGGAACCCCTCGACCGCCTCCTTCGGGATGAAGAAGTCGTCCGCCCCGTGGGCGACGTACAGCTTCGGCTTGACCGCCTTGGCCTCCTCCGCGGTCGGGGTCGGGAGGGCGGCGTGGAACGTGGCGACCGCCTTCAGGTCGGCCCCGGCGTAGGCGAGCTGAAGGCAGGTGCTGCCGCCGAAGCAGTACCCGATGGCGGCCAGCTTCGACCCGTCCACGTTGGGTTGTGACGCCAGTTGCTTCAGCCCGGCTTCGGCCCGGCCGCGCCACGCCTTCACGTCCGCCCGGACGGCGGTCGCCATCTTCTGGGCGTGCTCCCGCTCGGTGACCGTTTTCCCCTCGCCGTACATGTCCGGGGCGAACGCGACGTACCCGAGTTCGGCGAGCTGCTTGCACCGGTCCTTGGCGTACTCGTCCAGCCCCCACCACTCGTGGACGACGAGGACGCCCGGCCGCTTCCCCTGAGCCGCGTCGTCGTAGGCGAGGAAGCCCTTCAGTTTGGCCCCGTCGTGCTCGTACTCGACCGCCTTGGTGGCGACGGCGGCCGGGGCGGCCCCGGCGGCGAGGGCGACGGCCGCGGCCGCGATCACGTTCCGCATCATTCTGCTCCTCCCGGGCGACGAAGAAGCCCGCCCGGGCGGCCGGGCGGGCTTCGGGTGTTGTACGGACCGGCCGCCGCGGAGGGCGGCCCCTACCGGATGTGTCGGTAGGGGCCGCCCTCCGCGGCGGCCCGGGGTTCACCCCGCGAGGTCGCCGGCGAGCTTGGCCAGCACCTCGTGGGTCAGCGCGAACCCCACCTGCGTCCGCCCGGGGACGGTGCGGTCGGCGGCGTACCGGCGGACGACGGCGGTCGTGGTGCCGGAGAGCCGGACCTCGTAGTACGCCCGGTTGTCGCCCTTGGCGGCCGGGGCGGCGCTGCGGAGGACCGCCTCCCCGCGGGTCTCGTCGACCTCGTGGACGGCGAGCGGCTCGAGCAGGCCGGCGACGCGGGCCGCGACGGCGGCCGCCCACCCGGCGGGGGTGAGGCCGGCCGGCGGGTCGGCGGTCCGGGTCAGGGTCAGCTCCCACACCAGGCAGGAGAGGGAGTCGGTCTTGTCGGCGGCCAGGCCGACGGTCCACCCGGCGTCCGGGAGGGCGGCCGACAGGCTGTGGCGGCCGGCCCCGGCCGGTCGCCACTCACTTAGCCTTGGGAGCAGGAGTTCGGGCAGCGTCATTCGTCCCTCCGAGGGCCTGTTGGGTGTGCTCCGACCCGTCGAACGACATCAGGGCCGGGTGGGTGTCGAACGCCGTCTCGAGGTGGACCGGGCGGCCCCACAGGAAGTGGAGGTTGGCCAGCGTGTCCCGGGCCTCGTCCACCTTCAAGTCTACCCCGTTGTGCTCGTGCCGCAACAGCAGCTCCCCGCGGTTGCGGTAGTTCCCGTCCACCACGTGGACCCACGGCTTGCCGAAGTTCGTCAGGCTGAACAGCAGCCGCTGCTTGACCTTCTGGAACTCCCGGCTCTCGATCACGTAGTTGGCGCCCGGCTCGTTGTAGTTGAACGAGAACAGCCGGTGCTCCTTGCAGAACTCGGGGGTCAGGAACGTGTCGATGAAGGTGATGTCGTTGTGGACCCGGCGGACCTCGAAGATCTTCTGCCGGCCGAGGCCGAGCTTCTTGTCCCAGTTCCGCTTCCGGTCCATGTCATCGCAGGCGTCCCACTCCGGCCCGAACTGCCCCATGTTCCACCGCCGCTCGACGTCGCGCAGCAGCTCGATCCCGACCTTGTACGGGTTGAGCCGGCGGGACGAGGTGGCCATCGTCCCGGAGTGGTGGTCGGCGTAGTCGATCACCTCGGACGGGTCGAGCACCTTCTGGGTCATGATGGTCGAGTGCCAGAAGCTGTTGTGGTTCACCAGCCCCTGGGCGACGTACCGGTGCGTCTCCCCGACGGAGATGTCGAACACCTCGGCTCGCCCCGACTCGACCGACACGACCGTGTCGTCGTCCCGCTCCTCCTTGAACCACCGCCGGTTGCCGACGTACTCGGCCAGCCGGCCCTGCTTGCGGGCCAGGCCGAACCCGACCTGCTCTCCGAACACGGCCGCCGACCGGCCGACGGCGTGGACGTGCCAGCACCCGTCCTTGTTCGGGCGGAGTGTCGACAGGGCGCCGAAGTTCAGCAGCAGCAGCTGCACCACCTCGGCCATCTTCTCGGACGAGGTGGCGAGGATGACCCCGGCCGGGCCGGCGTACCCGTCGCAGTCGTACAGGGCCCGGAGGAACGCCGCCACGACCGGCTTCGGGGACCGGAGGACGACGTCCGGGACGGTCTTCACCCGGGCCGCGCGGCCGGTCTTCAGCCCGAGCGAGGCGAGGAAGTCCTTGACGGTCTGCGACGAGAACAGGACCCGCCACCTCGACACGTCCCACGTCTTCCGCGGGGCGACGCCGAACAACTCCGCCGCCAGGGCGGCGAAGTGGTCGGCCTGCGGCTCGTCCCCGGTGGTCAGGCCGATGACCCGCTTCACCTCGCTGACGTGCCCGTCCCCGATCAGGTACCCGAGGAACGCGGCGAGCCGCTCGTCCACGACCGCGGGGGTGCGGACCTCGGCCCGCTTGTTCTGCATGTACGAGACGGTGCCGAGTTCCCGCTCGTAACGGTCGTTCGCCGCCGCGACCGCCGCCCGCCGGCGGACGTTCTTCCCGTCCCGGTACCGGAGCACGGTCCAGACCGACACCCCGGCCTCGGTCGCGGCCCGCTCGAGGGTCAGCCGGGGGGCGGGCCGCCAGTCCAACGTTACCGACTCGGCGGCCCACACGTCCGCCCCGCGGGCGAGTTTCACCCGGTCCCCGACCCGCACCTCGGACAGCGCCCTCCAGGTGCCGTCGGGCCGCAGGAGGCGGTGCGTGAGGGAGCCTTCGAGGCGGAGGCCGCGGCGGGTCCGCACCCGGACCGTTTCGCGCGCGTCGAACCGCGCCCAGTCGTAGACCGGTTGCGTGCCCGCCCCGTCCGCGACCCGGACCGCCCGCCGGTCGCGGACGACCTCGTCGATGGGGAGGAAGCCGCGGTCGGTCGCCACCAGTGAACCCGCGACCATGCAGGCCCAGCCCTCGTTCAGGATCTTCGTCTGGCCCTGCGGGAAGAAGTAGTACGCCTCGTCGCGGACGATGGAGAGCACGTCCCGCTGCCAGTTCTTGAGCGGGGCGTGCTCGATCAGGAACAGCAGCACGTCCTTCTCCGGCCGCTCCGGGAAGTGCGGCACCCGCTGCTCCTTGAGCCGCTTCCGCTCCTCGTCTTCCGCCCCGGCGGCGGCGCGGGGGTTGATGTAGTCGGCCATGTACCCCTTCGCCTTGAACTTCGGCGCCCGGGTTTCGGCGTCGTCGGCCGGGGGCGGGGCGAAGTCGTACTTCGAGTGGTCGTCGCGCCGCTTGATGGCGACCGAGTGGATGTCGATCAGGTCGTCCACGGACATGCACTTGTCGACGAACGCCTCGACCTCGTCCTCCCCGAACCGCTCGACGTACCCGCGGATCCGGGCGGCGTGGTTGGCGATCTCGTCCATCATCTTCCGGGTGGTGTGCCCGAAGTACGCGTTGTTCTTGAAGAAGTCGCAGTGCCCGTACACGTGGGCCATGACCAGCTTCTGGTCGACGGTGTGGTTGCACCGCATCAGGTAGGCGTAGCACGGGTCGTTGTTGATCACCATCTCGTAGATCTTCGACAGCCCGTACTCGTAGCTCTTCTTCAGCTCCTCGTACTGCATCCCGAACGACCAGTGCGGGTACCGGGTCGGGAACCCGCCGTACGCGGCGATCTCGTTCAGGTCGTCGGCGTCGACCACCTCGAAGATGGTCTCGTAGAAGTCGAGGCCGTAGTCCCGGGCGTACCCCTCGATCTCGTCCTTCAGGACCCGCAGGTGCGGCGGCAGGTTGGTGTTGTAGAAGCCGGTGTTCATGGCCTTCCGATTCCGGTTCGGGTTACTTCTTGGCGAGGGTGACGATCAGTCCGGACGCCAGCGACAGGACGGTGCTGAAGAACAGAACGTACACGCCCCACCGGCGGCGGTCCCACTCCTGGTACTGGGCGACGTGGTCGTGGAGCTGCTGGCGGAGGACGGCGTTCTCCTGCCGGGCGGCCGCCAACTCCTGCCCGAGCTCGGCGACCTCGTCGCGCCGCTTCTCGTCCGCCACGTCGCGGACCTCGGCTTCGCGCCGGAGGCCGTTCTTCAACTCCTCGATCTCGGCCTGGTGTGTCTCATCGCTCGCGCGGAGGACGTCCAGCTCGGCCCTCAGTTCCCAGATCTGCTCGGTGGGCGACTTGGCCACGGTCACGCCTCCGCGGGTTCCAGGAAGGCTTCCTCGACGCGCTTGTGTTGCTCGTCCAGCAGCACCCCGAGGAGGTCGCCCCACACATCCCGGCACCGACTCCGTAGCCAGTACGCGTCGGCCAGGTCCTTGGGCGAGAACGTCCCGAGGGCCGACCCGGACGCCCCGGTCTCGATGGTCAGTGCCAGGGTGAGGTTCAGCGACCCGGGGTCGGCCGGGGCCGGGCTCCACAGCACCCGGACCCGGTCGCGCCAGGCGCTGCGGACCTCGTCCGCCAGCACCGGGGTCAACTGCTCGGCCTTCGCCTTCAGGTCCGGGCGGCCGTCGAACCCGGCGTACTCGACGCTCTTGAACACCGCTCACCTCCCGGTCTTCAGGAACTCCTTGATGCTCCCGAGGATCGCGTCCCGGTCCGGGATCCGGCTCACCACCACGTTCTCGTGGTCGTCGGCCAGCTCGTGGACGTGCTCGAAGAACTCCCCGCTCCCGTACGGCGACTCCACCTGCCCGTACCCGAACAGGTTCAGCTTCGGCAGCAGCGTCGAGGTGAGCAGGTCGACGCACTTCGGCACGTCGTCCCCCCAGTTGTCCCCGTCCGAGAAGTGGAACGCGTACACGTTCCACTGGCCCGGCGGGTACCGGGCGTCGACCACCTTGTTGCACAGCTCGTACGCCGAGCTGATCTTCGTCCCGCCGCTCTCCCGGGTGTGGTAGAACCGGTGCTCGTCCACCTCCTGGGCGACCGCGTCGTGGATGATGTACACCCGTTCGACGCCCTTGTAGTGCTTCTTGATCCAGGTGTCGATCCAGAACGACTCGATCCGGACGATCTCCTTCTGCTCGTCGGTCATGCTCCCGGACACGTCCATCATGTACACGACGCAGGCCACCGCGTCGGGCTTGGGCACCTCTTTCCAGCTCCGGAACTGCTTGTCCTCGCGGACCGGGACGACCCGCGGGTCGCCCGGGTCGTAGGTGCCGGCCGAGATCTGCCGCTTCAGGGCCCGCTTGTAGGTCCGCTTGAAGTGCCGGAGGCTCTCCGGGCCGACGCTCCGGATGCTGGTGTACTTGTCCTTCTCGGTGACGATGTTCTTCTGCCCGCGCGGCTCGATCCGCGGGAGGGCCAGCTCCTCCCCGAGGATCTCGGCCAACTCCTCCATCGTCAGGTCGACCTCGAGGATGTGCCCGCCCGGCTGGTCGCCGGCCTGCGGTTCGCCGTCCTCGCCCTGCTGGGGGGTGAGCGGCTGGCCGGGCTGCCCGGGGCCGACCCCGACCCCGCCGGAGTTCTTCTTGCCGTACCGGAACTGCGGGAGGTTGATGGACGGCAGCGGGATGGAGACGAGGTCGTTCCCCTTCTTGCCGATCATCTCCCCGCGGCCGATGTACTTGGACAGGTTGCTCTTCACCTTCCCGCGGACGAGCTTGCGGAACCGCTGGAGGTCCTGTTCGATCTTCTGTCCCACGGCGGGGTGCCTCGGGTGGGTGGGTCGTGTCCGTGCGCGGCCGGGCCGCGGCGTCCCTGGGATGAATGGTACCAGACGGGGGGACTTGCGGAGAAGTCAAACGGCCGGCGGGGGGGGTTCGGCGGGGGCGGGCGGGTCGTCCATCCAGTTCTCGAACCGCAGGCCGGGGACCTGCTCGAAGTCGCGGCGGTTGGCGGTCAGCAGCAGCGAGCCGGTGGTGATCGCGATGGCGGCGATCTTCCGGTCCGACGCCCCGATCTTGATGCGCCCGAACTTCCCGAACCGGTCCGCCGCGGCCTCGTCGAACGGGGCGATCGTGAACCGGGCGAAGAACCGGAACATGTCCGCCAGCTCGCGGTACGCGAACACCTGCCGGCGCGGCTGCCGCTCCTTGGCGACGGCCGCCAGCCACCCGCGCATGACTTCTTCCGTGCCGACGACCGGGATCGCGAGCACCTCATCGACAGCCAGGGCGAGGCGGGCAACCAACCGGGTGCGGCGCTCCCCGCCGGGCGACCGCAGGACCGTGACGTGGTCGGTGTCGAGGAGGATCACTCCGGGTTCTCCTCCTGGGCCGCCCGCCGCTCGGCGTCACTGTTGGCCTCGATCTCGGCCAGCATGGCCCGGGTGAACTCGTTGTCTTCCATCGTGCCGACGCCCTTGCGCCAGTCCTTCTCGGCCGGCAGGGCGGCCAGCTTCTGCTCGAGCGCCTCGACCCGCTTGGCGAGGGCTTCTAGGGTCAGTTCCGGCATCGGTCGGCCTCCGGTTGAACCGCCGCCATTCTACCGCACCCGAATCTCGCCCGGAACGCCGAAGGCCCACCCGGCGAACCGGGTGGGCCTTCGTGTTGCTCGCGCCGGAGGCGGGACGGATGGGGGTGCCCTGAGCCGCACCCTCCAGTACTTATGGCTGCTTCCTTCCGGACCTGACCAGGTTCATACCTTCAGGTCGGTCAGGCCCCCACCCGTCTCGCCCCCGGCGGTTTGTATCCAAAAATTACAGGACGGAAACCAGAGTTCGGATCGCCGGCGTTCTGCGGTTTTCGGCCCCCCGACCCCGGGTCACTTGTTCTTCGGGTTGCCCCGGGCGAAGATGCTCGCCACGAAGTTCAGCACGTCGGTGGCGCTCGCCTCATTATACCCGTAGTTCCGGATCAGGCGACTCTTCACCACGTCGATTTTCTCCTGCGTCGCCTTGTCCACCACGTTCGACACCAGCGAGCTCAGCTTGATCGTGTCCTTCTGGTCCTCGAACAGCTTCAGCTCCAGCGCCTTCTGCAGCCGCTCGTTCGTCCGGTAGTCGAACTTCTTCCCGTCGATCGCCAGGGCCCCGATGTAGTTCATGATCTCCCGGCGGAAGTCGTCCTTCCGGCCCTCCGGGATGTCGATCTTCTCCTCGACCGACCGCATCAGCCGCTCGTCCGGCTCCTCGTTCGCCCCGGTGAACCGGTTCCGCACCTTCTCCCGCAGGGTGTACGACCGGACGTTGTCGATGTAGTTGCCGCACAGCCGGGTCAGGGCGTCCTCGTCCGCCGCGATCGCCCGCTGGACCTCGTTCTTGACGATGTCCTCGTACTCCTCCCGGACCACCGCCAGCAGCTCCTGGTACCGCTGCTGGTCCTCGTCCTTGACCAGGGAGTGGTGCCGGAGGCCCTGCTTCAGCTCCTCCATGACCATGAACGGGTTGATGTTGTCCTCGTCCGGGTGGGCGACCAGGGCGTTCGAGATCTTGTCCTGGATGTACCGCGGGCTGATCCCGGTCATCCCCTCGTGCACCGCGTCCCGCTTCAGCTCCTTGACGTTGTCCTCGGTGAACCCGGGCAGGGTCTTCCCGTTGTACAGCTTCATCTTCTGCAGGACCGACAGCGACGCGTGCTTCGGCGGGGCGAGCCGGGTGAGCACCGCCCACATCGCCGCCACCTCCACCGTGTGCGGGGCGATGTGCTTCCCCCGCACCTTCTCCGGGCTGTAGTCCTTCTCGTAAATCTTCACCTCGTCCCGCAGCCGGGTGACGTACGGGATGTCGATCTTCACCGTCCGGTCCCGCAGCGCCTCCATGAACTCGTTCGACTGGAGCCGCCGGTACTCCGGCTCGTTCGTGTGCCCGAGGATGACCTCGTCGATGTCCGTCTGGGCGAACTTCTTCGGCTTGATCTTGTGCTCCTGGCTCGCCCCGAGCAGGTCGTACAGGAACGCCACGTCCAGCTTCAGCACCTCGATGAACTCGACGATCCCGCGGTTGGCGATGTTCAGCTCGCCGTCGAAGTTGAACGCCCGCGGGTCCGAGTCCGACCCGTACTCGGCGATCTTCCGGTAGTTGATGTCCCCGGTCAGCTCGGTCGAGTCCTGGTTCTTCTCGTCCTTCGGCTGGAAGGTGCCGATCCCGACCCGGTCCTTCTCGCTCAGCACCAGCCGGTACACCTTCACCTCGTGCTCCAGCATCCTCAGCCAGTCCCCGTCGTACTTGGCCAGCCGGGTCTTGTACTCGTACCGGCTGAACGGGCTGAGGTCGCCCTTGATGGTGACGTCGTACGGGTACGGCTTCCGGGCGTTCTCGTTCAGCTGCCCCAGGATCCCGGCCCGGTGCTCCTCCGGGACGAGCTGCAGCGGCTCGCCGTGCATCGGGTCCTTCACCCAGGCCCCGTCCGCCCCCTTCCACGAGAAGCTGAACAGCTGCCCGGCGTCGGTCCGGCTGTACTCCTCGAACCCGCGCTTCAGCAGCCGGGCGATGGTCGACTTCGCCGACCCGACCGGGCCGTGCAGCAGGATCACCCGCCGCTCGGTGCCGTACCCGAGGGCCGCGCTCTTGAACGTGTTCACCAGCTGCATCAGCGGGCGGTCGAGGCCGTAGATCCCGTCCCCGTGGCGGGTGGCGAAGTCGGTGAAGAACTTGAACCGGGTGACCCGGTCGTCCTTGGTCTCGTACACGTCGTCGGTGCCGTGCGACAGGATCATGTCGTACAGCCGCTGGTACGCGGTCCGGGTCACCCCCGGGTCGTCCAGCACGGTGTTCAGGTAGTCGGCGAACGACCCCTCCCAGTGCAGCTTCTTGTACTCGGTGGTGTCGAGCCGGGAGCGCAGGCCGTCCAGGATCGCCGTGGCGGTGGCCATGGGTGGTTGGGTCCTCCGTCGGGCGGCGCGGTGGGGGCGCCGCGGGTGGGCTCCGCCCGGCCGGGCCGGTTCGGAATGGGTCGGGCGCCGGGGCGGCCACGGGCGACGCGGGGAAAGGGGGCGGCGGACGGCCGCACCAGACTAGCTCATCGCCCCGGCGGGTTCAAGGATCGAAAAGGACAGCGGACCCCACGGGGTCCGCAGTGCGCCCATTCTACCCCGCCCGGCCGGCCCCCTCCAAGGGGAGATGACCGGCCGGCCGGGGACTTGCGCCGGTGGGCACCGGGGCGAACCCGGAGCGTCAGCGACGGGGTGGCGCCCGCTGCACCCCGTCGCTGACGCTCCGGGTTCGCCCGGCGTCAGATCCCGATCTTCTTGCGGACGGCGTCGACCACGCCCCCGCCCCCCCCGCCGGCCAGCGCGGCGGTGATCTGCTCGCCGATCCCCGGCATCTTCGTCTTGATGAACTCCATCACGCTGGCCACCGCGCTCTTCGCCTGCTCGGCGTTGATCCCGGCCTTCTCGCTCACCGTCTTGATCAGCTCGTCCACGGGACACCTCCTGGGTGTGTAGGACGCTTCCGCGAAGCGTCGCTAACCGGGTCGGTCACTCCTTCGCCGCGTACTGCCCGAACCGCTTCGACGCGGTCGCCACCGGCTTCCCGTCCTTGTCGACGACCACCACGTAGGCGGCCGCCCCGGGCGTCGCCTCGACCAGCTCGAACGCCTTGTCCGGCGGCAAGACGCTCACCGCCTTGGTCATGCTGTCGGCGGTGGTGCCGTCCGCCGCGACCACCGTCACACTCCGCCGGCCGGTCAGCCCCAGCCCGGTCTTCGGGTCCAGGACGTGCGAGTACCGCACCCCGCCGATCACCACGAACTGCTCCAGGTCGCCGGACGTGGACACCGACGCGTTCGCCAGGCTCAGGGCCCGCGGCTTCTGGCCCTTGGCGACCGGGGCGATGTCCACGGCCCACGCGGCCTTGCCCGGGGGCGGGTCGCCGCAGGTGATGTCCCCGGCGGCCGCCACCAGGGCCGACTTGATCCCGAACTTCTCCCGCAATAGCTTCAGCGCCTGGTCGGCGGCGTACCCCTTGGCGATCCCGCCGAGGTCCAGTTGCATCCCCGGCGCGAGCAGCCGGACGGTCTTCTTCGCCGGGTCGAGCTTCACCTTCTCCCACCCGACCTTCGCCCGGGCGGCGGCCAACTCCTTCGGGTCCGGCAGCTCCTCCGTCCGCCGGGCGTGCCGCCACAGTTGTACCACCGGCCCCACCGTCACATCAAACGCCCCGTCCGACTTTTTCGACATTTCCTCCGCCCGGGCCAGGACGGCGAACAGGTCGTCGCTCGCCGCCACCGGCTCCCCGACCTCGGTCGCGAACCGCTTGCACAGCCGCATCAGCTCGCTGGTCGGCTTGTAGTCGCTCATGATCCCGTCGAGGTCGGCGACCCGGGCCCAGACCGCGCCCGCCGCCTTCTTGGCGGTGTCCGCGTCGGCGTACAGCACCACCCGGAACAGGGTGCCCATGTGCTTCGACTCGAACTCGTGGCGGCCCGGGTCCGTATGATGACCGCACCCGCCCAGCAGCACGACGACGCCGAACAGCATGACATCCCCCCGCGACGGGACCGCCCGGGGTTGAAACCCCGGGCTATTCTCGGTGACCCCTTCGGGGTCCGACGGGTTCTGACCCCAACGGGGTCACCGGCAATAGCCCGGGGTTTCAACCCCGGGGCCACGTTTCCCCGCCCGGGTGGTTGACACCGCCGCCGCCATCGGAGAATCTAGCAGACATGCCCCGCCGCACCACCACCGCCCTGCTCCTGTTCGCCTTCCCGGTCGCGGTCGGCCTCGCGGCCGCCGACCCGACCCCGGCCGGCCCGGCCGCGGCCAAGCCGGAGCCGGGGAAGAACTTCGCCCAGAAGGTGGAGGGGTTCAAGACGGTCGTGGTGGACGCCCAGGCGAAGCCGCCGAAGACCCGCCGGGAGGACATGGCGAACCAGTTCGAGATGGTGTACGTCCCGGGCGGTGAGGTGACCGTCGGGAGCCCGGAGGCCGAGACCGGCCGGCAGCCGAACGAGGGGCCGCGGTACAAGGCCAAGGTCGGGGCGTTCTGGATGCAGAAGTTCGAGGTGACGTGGAACGACTGGGACATGTTCTGGTACGACGAGAACTACCTGAAGGCGGACAACGCCGCCGCCAAGAAGCTCGCCGCCGACGCCGTCACCCGCCCGACCAACACGTTCCTGGACGAGACGTACGACCACGGCCGGGACGGGCACCCGGCCCTGAGCATGACCCACCACGCGGCCATGATGTACTGCGAGTGGCTGCGGAAGAAGACCGGGCGGCTGTACCGGCTGCCGACCGAGGCGGAGTGGGAGTACGCGGCCCGGGCGGGCAAGGGCGGGACCGCCTACTTCTTCGGGGACGACCCGGAGAAGCTGGGCGAGTACGCCTGGTTCAAGGAGAACTCGCGGGACGAGGAGAACTTCCCGGAGCTGGTGAAGGGCTGCACCCACAAGGTCGGGACCAAGAAGCCGAACCCGCTCGGCCTGCACGACCTGTACGGGAACGTGTGGGAGTGGACCCTGGACCAGTACGACGAGAAGGCGTACGAGAAGCGGGCGAAGAACCCGCTGAACCTGAACCCGGTGGACGTGCCGACGGCCGAGAAGTGGTCGCACGTGGTCCGCGGCGGGTCGTGGGCGGACAAGGCGGAGAGGTTGCGCAGCGCCAGCCGGCGGGTGTCCCGGTCGGACGACAAGGAGGACTGGCAGAAGCACGACCCGCAGGAGCCGCGGAGCATCTGGTGGCACACCCGGATGGACGTGATCGGGTTCCGGGTGGTGCTGGCCGAGGACGAGTCGCCGGAACTCGCGAAGATGAAGCCCCAGGTGGTGAAGAAGAGCGAGTGACCCTGACCCGTTTAGCCGCGACCCGGAGTCCGCGGAGGGGAGCGCGAGGTACACGCCGCGCTCCCCTCCGCGGACTCCGGGTCGCGGCTAAACCGGACTTAACCCTTTCCCGAGGATTCGCATGTCGAGCCGCCGTACCTTCCTGAAGACCAGTGCCGCCGCCGGGGCGGTGGTGGCGACGTCCGGGGCGGGCCTGTTCGCCGCGGCCGGGAACGACACGATCAAGGTCGGGCTGGTCGGGTGCGGCGGCCGCGGCAAGGGGGCCGTCGAGGACATCCTGGTCGCCGAGGGGAAGATCAACGGGAAGAACCCGAAGGTCGAGATCGTGGCCGTCGGGGACGTGTTCGACCGCAGCCCGGACGGGAGCCGCGGGACCGAGGCGGCCGTCCGGGCGTTCAAGTCCGACAACCCCAAGAGCAAGTACTTCCCGTACCGGGACCAGATCAAGGTCACCCCGGAGACCACCTTCGTCGGCCTGGACGCCTACCAGAAGGTGCTCAACGCCGGGGTGGACCTGGTCATCCTGGCCACCCCGCCGGGGTTCCGCCCGACCCACCTGGAGGCGGCGGTGAAGGCCGGCAAGCACGTGTTCTGCGAGAAGCCGGTGGCGGTGGACGCGGCCGGGGCGCGGAAGGTGTACGGCCTGGAGGAGGAGGCGAAGAAGCGGAACATCGCGGTCGTGGCCGGGACCCAGCGGCGGCACCAGAAGGGGTACCTGGAGGCGGTCGGGAAGATCCACGCCGGGGCGATCGGGGACGTGGTGTCGGCCCGGTGCTCGTGGAACGGCCAGGGGATCTGGTTCCGGGACCGGCAGGCCGGGAAGTCGGACGCCGCGTACCAGATGGACAACTGGTACCACTTCCTGTGGGCGTGCGGGGACCACATCGTCGAGCAGCACGTGCACAACCTGGACGTGATCAACTGGGTGATGCGGGACCGGCCGGTGAGCGCCGTCGGGATGGGCGGGCGGGCGAACCGGCCGGCCGGGGAGCCGGCGGTGGCCGGGAACATCTGGGACCACTACGCGGTCGAGTACGAGTACAAGAACGGGGTGAAGCTGTACTCGTACTGCCGGCACATCCCCGGGGAGAACGACATCTCCGAGGCGGTGGTCGGGACGAAGGGCCGGGCCGGCCTGAAAGACGGGGCGTGGACGGTCGGCGGGGAGCCGGGCGGGGAGGACGACGTCCGGGCCTACGTCCAGGAGCACATCGACCTGCTGAACAGCATCCGGGCCGGGAAGCCGCTGAACGAGCTGCGGGCGGTGACCGACTCGACGTTCACCGCCATCCTCGGGCGGAACGCGTCGTTCGCCTGCAAGAAGCTGAAGTGGGACGACGCCCTGAAGGCGAACGAGGACCTGATGCCGAAGGGCCTGGCGATGGACTCGAAGATCGAGGTCCCGCCGGCCCCGACCCCCGGGTCGTGGAAGCTCCCGCCGGCCGCCGGCTGACCCGAGTTCCGGGCGAACCCGGAGCGTGAGCGACGGGGTGACCCCACCACCGGGTGGGGTCACCCCGTCGCTCACGCTCCGGGTTCGCCCGCCTCGTCCCGGAACGGCCTGCCCGCCCGGTACATCTCCAGCCGGGCCTCGTACCCGGCCCGGGCGTCGGCCGCCGCCAGCCCGACCGCCTTCTCCTGCCACCGGGCCGCGTCCTCGAACCGCCCGGCCTCCGCGTACGCCGCCGCCAGCGTGTCCACGTACCCGGCCGCCGCGTAGTCCGTCAGCTCGCACGCCCGGGTCGCCGCCCGCAGCGCCGCCGCCGCGTCCCGCACCTCGCCGGCCGGGCACGTCGCCCGCAGCCACCCCAGGTGGTTCAGCACCGCCGCGTCGTCCGGGTCCAACTCGTGCGCCGCCTCGTAGTCGGCGAGCGCCGCCCGGTAGTCCCCGAGCCGGTAGTGCACCGACGCCCGCAGGCTCAGGGCCGCGTCCGACTTCGGCATCCGCTCGACCGCCGCCGTCGCGTCCGCCAGCGCCGCCGCCAGGTCGCCGCTCCGCCGGTGGGCCAGCGCCCGGGCAAGGTACGCCCGCCCGCCGTCCGGCCGCAGCCGGATCGCCTCGGTGAAGTCCGCGACCGCCCGGTCCGCGTCCCCCAGCTCGTGGTACGCGTACCCGCGCTGGACGTACCCGGCCGGGTCGTCGGGGGCGAGCCGGATGGCCTCGGCGAAGTCCGCCGCGGCCGCCGCGAAGTCCTTGGTCCGGACGTGCGACAGCCCGCGGTTGAACACCGGGGCGGCGTCCGCCGGGTCGAGCCGGACCGCGGCCGTGAAGTCGGCGACCGCCTTGTCGTGCCGGCCGAGGTCGGCGTAGCTGACGCCCCGCAGGTTCAGGGCGACGACGTGCCGCGGGTCGAGCCGGAGCACCCAGGTGAAGTCGGCGACCGCCCGCTCGTGGTCGCCCTGCTCGGCCCACAGCCGGGCGCGGTGCCAGAACGCGTCGCCGGCGTCCGGCTGGAGCCGCAGGGCGGTGGTGAGGTCGGCCAGCGCCTCGTCCGCCCGGCCGAGGGCTTCGAGGGAGAGGGCGCGGTAGGTGTACGCCCGGGCGTGCCGGGGGTTGAGCCGCAGGGCGGCGGCGTAGTCGGCCGCCGCCTCCTCGTGCCGCTCCTGCGCGGACAGGGCGTTCGCCCGGTTGAAGTACGTCCGGAACGTGTCCGGCGCGAGCGCGAGGGCGGCGTCGAAGTCGGCGTAGGCCGCGGCGTAGTCCCGCCGCCGGCTGTGGACCGCGGCCCGGCCGTTGAGCGGGTCCGGGTCGTCGGGGGCGAGTTCGATCGCGCGGGTGAAGTCGGGGACGGCGGCGTCGAGGTCGCCGGCGTCGGCCCGGGCGGTCGCCCGGTTGTGGTACGCGGCGGCGAACTCCGGCCGCAGTTCGACGGCGCGGGTGTAGTCGGCGACGGCGTCCGCGTGCCGGCCGGCGGCGGCGTGGGCGTTCCCGCGGTGGAAGAACAGGTCGGGGTCGAGCGGGTCGAGCTCGGCCGCCGCCCCGAACGCCTCGGCCGCCCGGTCGTACTCCCCGCGGCGGACGTACGCCTGCCCGCGGCGGAACAGGGTGGCCGGGTCCGGCGGCGGGTGCGACATGGGGGAATTATACTCCCGGTGGGCGAGGCACTCCTGCCTCGCCGAACCGTGGCGAGGCAGGAGTGCCTCGCCCACGGGGGAAGCGGCCCCTCGCCGCGCGCCGCGCCGGCGGGTATCATCGGTCGCATCCCGCCGCCCCGCCGTCCCCTCCCGAGGTCCCGCATGTCCCGCCGCCGTCCGTCCCGGGTGGTCGCGCTCGCCGGGTTCGCCGCCGGCCTGTCCGCGGTCGTCTTCCTGTCCGCCGACGTCCGCACCGCGAAGGGCCAGCCGAAGCAGCCGGCGATCGTCCCGGCCCCGCAGGCCCCGACCCTCACCTCCCCGGCCAACCTCGGGGCGAAGCCGGGCGAGTCGGTCGAACTCGCCCTCACCGGCACCAACCTCGCCGACCCGGTCGTGGTGTTCCTGAGTTGCCCCGGGAAGGCGACGATCCCGACCGACAACAAGAACGGGACCGACGCGGCGAAGCTGCGGGTCAAGGTCGAACTGCCGGCCGACTGCCCGCCGGGGCTGCACGCCGTCCGCGTCGCCACCAGGAACGGCGTGTCGAACTTCCGCCCGTTCGTCGTGGACACCCTGCCGGTGGTGGCGGAGACGGACGCGAACCGGACGAAGGACGCGGCCCAGCCGGTGCCGCTGCCGGCGGTCGTGACCGGGCGGGCGGACGCCGAGGCGAGCGACTTCTTCAAGGTGAAGGCGGCCGCCGGGCAGACGCTGACGTTCGAGGTGCTGGCCCGGCGGATCGGGTCCCCGCTCGACCCGATCGTGGTGCTGCACGACGCGAAGACGAAGCGCGAGCTGATCGACCTGTACGCCGACGACACCCCCGGGCTGCAGGCCGACTGCCGGCTGACGCACACGTTCAAGGACGGCGGCGAGTTCCTGGTGGAGGTCCGCGACACCACCTACCGCGGCGGGCCGGACTATTTCTACCGGCTGCGGGTGGGCGAGTTCCCCGGGGCGACGACCGCGTTCCCGGTCGCGGCGCAGCGCGGCAAGGACGTGAAGGTCGGGTTCGCCGGGCCGGGCGCCGCCGACCTCCCCGCGGTCGAGCTGAAGGCGCCGGCCGACCCGGGGGTGGCGGCCGTGTACGTCGCCCCGAAGCGGTCCGGCGGGGTGCCGGGGTGGCCGGTGCCGGTGCGGCTGAGCGACTGGCCGGAGGCGGCGGAGCGGGAGCCGAACAACGACCCGAAGGCGGCGAACCCGCTGCCGGCGCCGGGCGGGGTGTCGGGGCGGTTCGAGAAGGCCGGGGACGTGGACTGCTTCGCGGTCGAGTGCAAGAAGGGGACGAAGTACGCGGCGGCGGCGACCACGTTCGAGCTGAACTCGCCGTGCGAGGTGCTGGTCCGGGTGCTCGACCCGAAGGGGGCGGAGGTGGCCCGCAGCGACCCGAAGCAGCCGGCGGCCCGGGCCGAGTTCACCCCGGCCGCGGACGGCCGGTACGTGGTCGCCTGCGAGCACCTGAACTACCTGTCCGGGCCGAACGAGGTGTACCACCTGGCGGTGACCCCTGCCGGGCCGGACGTGGCGGTGGCCCTGGCCCTGGACCGGTGCGAGGCGCCGGCCGGCGGCGGGACGGCGGTGCTGGCGACGGTGACCCGGCTGAACGGGTACGCCGGGCCGGTGGAGCTGATCATCGACGGCGGTGACGCGCTGGAGGGGAAGGCGACGCTCCCGGCCGGGCAGGCGTTCACGTTCGTGCCGCTCTTGGTGAAGGTGGGGACGGAGCCGGGGGCGTACCCGTACCGGGTGAAGGCGACGATCCCCGGGGCGGGGGGCAAGGAGGTGGTGCGGTACGGGACGCTGGTGGACCCGGTGAAGGCGGCGCTCGGGGGGATGCCGAACCCGCCGGCGGAGCTGCTGACCGGGTGCGCGGCGGCGGTGGTGGAGGCGCCGGCGTTCGCGCTGAAGCTGACGGCCGACCCGGCGGCGGTGGAGAAGGGAAAGTCCGGGAAGGTGGTGTTCGAGGCGACCCGGGGGAAGGGGGCGGACGCGGACATCGCGGTGGCGGCGCTGGCGCTGCCGGCGAACGTGACGGCGACGCCGAAGCCGGTCGCGAAGGGTCAGGCGAAGGGGGAGGCGGCGGTGGCGGTGGCGGCGGCCGCGGCGGCCGGCCCGACGCCGCTGGTGTTCCGGGCGACGACGAAGGTCGGCGGCAAGGACTACGCGGTCACCCCGCCGCCGGTGGTGGTCGAGGTGACCGAGCCGAAGAAGGCCGAGGCGAAGAAGGAAGAGAAGAAGGACGGGAAGTGATCGGCCGAGGTCAGCGGTCGAGCCGGTCGGCGACGTACCCCTCGATCTGGCTGAGGTACCGGTTGACGAGGAGGTCGGTCACCTGCTCGGGCTGGAACTGGTTGAAGAAGTCCGCCCGGGACTGGTACCGGGCAAGCCAGGCGGCGTTCTGGAGCTGGTGGTAGGCGGTGTGGACGTCCGGGTGGAACTCCCGGACGTAGGCCAGCCGGTCCTCGTGCCCGGTGCTGTGCCCGTGGCCGGCGGCCGCCCGGAGCCGCTCGACGAGGTGGACGGCGGTATAGAACGCGGCGACGACCACCCAGTCCGGGAAGTCGTCGCGGGGGATGGCGTCGAGGAACCGGCGGTTACTCCCCGCCTTCAGCCGGTGCTGGTCCGCGCTCGGCATACACCTCCAGCGCCCCCTCGGGACTGAAGAAGGTTTCCTGGGTGGCCGGGTCGGTGGCGGGGAGCTGCGACACCCCGACCCGCCAGCCGGCCCGGGCCAACTCCCCCTCCAGCGCCGCCATCTCCTCCCCGAGCGCGAAGTCGTAGGTCGGGCTGTTGGTGACCGCGAACACCTGGAGGTGCCCGACCGGTAGCGGGAGGTAGCACGCCCGGATCTTACCGGCCCGGGCCTTGCACCAGGAGTGGAGCGGGACCAGGAACTCCGACTCGAACTGCCGGACCCGCTGGTCCACCCGCACCGCCTCCCGGCACGCCTCGGCCGCACGGGTCGCACTGATCAGGAAGATGTCTCGGTCCTTCGGGGTGACGATCACCTCGCCGTCAGCGAAGTGCAGCCGGGCGTACCTCCGCCGGGTGGCGCTGGCGTCGGCCATCGTCAGACCTCCGGTCGGGTGGGTGTCGGGTCAGGAATGCCGCCGGGCGGTTAGGCACCCCGGGCGTGGTGTAGACACGATGTACACCTCGGATTCTATACCAAAGTCGGAACGCCCGACAACGCCCGGGCGCGGTGCCGGGCTTGTGGCGGTCGCACTGAGGTGAGTTATGAGTCTGTTCGAGAAGTTTTCGGCCGGGCTGCCGCTGGCCGAGTTCCTGGCCGAGTACGGGTCCGACGCCGACCGGGCGAAGTGGGCCCGGGCCGCCGACCAGACCCGCCTCACGGACGCCCAGCGGCAGCTCCTCGGCAAGTTCACCCGGCGGACGAACGTGCTCGTCCTGGCCGGGGCGTGGTGCGGGGACTGCGCGTCGCAGTGCCCGGCGTTCGAGCGGTTCGCCGAGGCCGCCCCGGTGATCGTCACCCGCTACCTCGACCGGGACGAGCACGCCGACGTGCAGGAAGCGTTGAAGATCAACGGCGGGAACCGCGTCCCGGTGGCGGTGTTCTTCTCCGAGGACGGGCACGAGGTCGCCCGGTACGGGGAGCGGACGCTGGCCAAGTACCGGGAGCTGGTCGAGCGGCTGACCGGCGAGGGGTGCGCGACCGGGCTGGTGAAGGGCGACGACCCGGTCCACGTGCGGGCGGTGCAGGAGTGGCTCGACCAGTTCGAGCGGGCGCAGTGGATGCTGCGGCTGTCGCCACGCCTGCGGAAGGTCCACGGCGACTGAAGCCGGGCGGGCCGCCACGGAGGGCGGCCCCTACCCGCGGCATTCGGTAGGGGCCGCCCTCCGTGGCGGCCCGCCCGTCACCGCTTCGGCGGGGCGAGCAGGGCGTCGGCGTCCTTCGGGTTCTGTTGCACGTGGTTCGCCATCCCGCCGAAGAAGTCCAGCAGCTGCCCGGCCGCGTCCTCGGCCAGCTTCGGGGCCTGCGGCCCGAGCGCCCGCAGGGCCAGGTTCGCCGCCCGGCTGTCGCTGTGCAGGTACGCCTGGGCGGTCGGGGCGAACACCGCCACCCCGTCCTTCTCTGCCTTCCGCGGGTGGCTCACCACGATCACCCCCTGGACCGGGATCGACGGCAGCGCCTTGGCCCCCTTCACCCGCCCGGTCGCGTACCACACCCGCCCGTCCGGGAACGTCCCGACCGTCTGCCACACCACCTCGCTCCCGTTCTCGTCGGCCCACGCGAACCGCCCGCCGCCCAGGTCGGTGATGGTGATCGACGGCACCTTCAGCCGCTGCCACGCCAGCGCCACCCGGTCCGGGTGGTCGAACAGCCACTCGTACACCGCCACCGTGCAGACCACCGGCTCCCCGGCCGCCCGGGTGGTGATGGTCGGCTGCCGGACCACCGCCATCACCGCGTCCCGGAACTCCGGCCGGACCGACTCGGCCAGGGTCGGCTTGGCCGCCGGGGCCGGGGAGACCGCGGCCGGCATCGCCTGCCCGGGCGGGGCCGCGTGCGCCCCCGCCGCCGCGACCCCGCCGCCCAACAACGCCCCGAGTGCCCGGCTCGCCCGGCTCATGATGGTTCCCTCGCCCGTGAGGACCGCCCCGTCCTGATCGAACCGCCGGCCCCGCCGGCATGAGCGATTCCGGTTGCCCTTGCCCCGCCCGCGCCGCCGGGGGTAGGTTTCCCGGAGCGCGGCCGTCCCGGCCGCTCTTTGGTCAGGCCAGGAGGGCCGGGGTCATGGCGCGGAAGTGGGTGCTCCGGGTCGGGCTGGGCGTCCTGGCGGTCGGGGCGGCCGCGGGGGCCTGGGCGTGGGCGAACGCGACCGAGCTGAAGGCCGGGGTCGCCGCCCGCGGCCTCCGGTCGGCCGCCACCGACGCCGACCGCGCGGCCGCCGCCGACCGCCTCGCCGCCCTCGGCGACCCCGGGCTGGACCGGCTGGTCGGGTTCGTCCGCGGCGGCGACGAGCCGTGCCGGGCGGCGGCCGCGGCGGCGGTCGGGCGGGTGCTGAACGGGCTGCCCGACGGCGACCCGCGCGCGGCCGCCGTCGCCGGTCGGGTGCTCGACGCCTTCGACGGGTGCGACGACGGCGGGCGGCGGGCGGTCCTCGAACTGCTGCCGCTGGTGCTCTCCAAGGCCGGGACCGCCCACGCCGACCGGTGTCGGGCGGCGGTCGCCGCCGGGCTGCGGACGGCGGACCCGGCGGTCCGGGTGCTGACCGCCCGGGTCGCCACCCACCCGGACGTGCGGATGCGGCCGGACGTGCTGCCGCTGCTGGCCGCCCCGGAGGCGGAGGTGCGCCGGGCGGCCCTGTTCGCGGTCGCGGCGTCCGGGGAGGAGCAGTTGGTCGCCGACGAGGACCTGTTCCGGTACCTGCACGACCCGGACGCCGGGGTGCGGCAGGTGTGCCACGACGTGCTGGTCGGGCGGGACCGGTCGGACGCGGACATCGACCTCGGCCGGCGGCTCGCCGACCCGGACCCGCTGGAGCGGCTCGACCTGTTGCTCGACCTGCGGTACGGGCGGGACGTGGCCGACCCGGAGCCGTGGCTGGAGCGGCTGAGCCGGGACCCGGAGCCGGCCGTCCGGGCCGGGGCGGCGCGGGTGGCCGTCGAGGTGACCGCCGACCGCCGGCTGAACAGCCCGGTGTGGGTCGGGGAGGTGGCCGGGGCCGACCCGGACGGGACCGTCCGCCGGGTCGCCGGGTACTTCCACCGGAACACGCCCGGCCGCGTCGACCCGAACGTCCGCCCGGCGACCGCCCCTTGACCCGTGGGCGAGGCACTCCTGCCTCGCAACCCTCGGCGAGGCAGGAGTGCCTCGCCCACGGCGGAAGAGGTACAATCCGGGGCACGTCACTTCCCCCGGAGTACCACCCGTGAACGCCGCCGCCGTCGCGCTCGCACTTCTCGCCCCGGCCGCCGACCCCGAGGTCCGGGCCGGGGACGACTTCGTCGAGGTCGAGACCGACGCCCTCGTCGCCCGGCTGAAGACGAAAGGGTACGTGAGCGGCGCGGCCGCTGGCGGCCTGTTCGACAAGAAGACGAAGGCCCGCGACCTGGGGTTCGGCCTGCACGTCATGGACTTCCTGCTCGCCCCCGGGTGGCGCGACGACGGCTACCTCCGCGACCCGAAGCTGCACGGCGACCTGCCGAAGCACTACGTCGAGGGGCCGCAGGTCTGCACCAAGGCGAAGGAGTTGAAGCCCGAGATCGTCCGCGGCCCGGGGTTCGTCGCGGTCACGTTCCGGTTCACGTTCACCGACCCGGGAAAGGGGTACAAGGCCGGCTCGACCTGGGAGCAGACGCTCGTCTTCCAGCCCGGGCTGCGGTACTTCCTGTCGGCCGAGAAGATCACTTCGGTGAACGCGGTCGACGCCCTGTTCTACCGCGTCGACATGCCGGGCCACATCAAGCACAAGGGCGGCGACACGTTCGAGCAGGTCTACCTCAGCTACCTCGACAAGCCCTACGTCCCGGCGTCGGCGTTCAAGGACGACTTCGGCCCGGACGCCAAGTTCCTGTACCGGCGCGGGGCGAAGCCGCCGGAGCGGATGATCCGGGCGTACCAGGTCAAGCTCGACGGGAAGCCGGGGCCGTGGCTGGCGGGGATGACGCTCGACCCGGCGGCGGTGTGCGAGGCGTGGTGCCACCAGCGCGGGTACGTGTCCTTCATCCAGGAGCTGCACCGCCGGCCGGTGAAGGCGGGGGAGAGCTTCGGGGCGGCGTACGCGGTCGGGTGGTTCGACGGCGTGAAGGACATGGAGGCGGTGTACGACCGGTTGAAGGGGAAGACGAAGCTGGTCGTCGGCAAGGACGGGTTCCGGCTGGAGTGACGGGTGGCGTGGGGTAGGATGGGAGAACGAGGAGGAGCTGCGATGGCACACGACACCCCCGAGACGGCCGCCGCCGGGCTCGACCCGGCGCGGGAGCGGCTGCTACTGCGGGCGCAGTGCGCGAAGCTCCGCCACTGGTGCCGCGACCTGTTGGACGACATGGGGACCGAAGGGGTGCTGGCGGCGGAGGTGGAGCAGGAGCTGCGGTCCGCCCCGCCGGAGATGTCGCTGGACGAGGTGTGGGCGGTGCTGCGGGCGGTGACCCAGGGCGAGCCGCTGCCGCCGCACCCGCCGGCGGCGGCCGACGTGCCGGAGTTGGCCGCCGAGCGGCGGCGGCTCCGGGCGGAGTTCTTCCGGCTGTACGACGCCGCGTTCCCGGACGACCGGCCGCCGACCGAGGCGGAGTTGCTGGAGGAGATGAGGACCGCGAGCCCCTTGTCGATCAGCGAGTTCCTCGCCGAGCTGGAGCGGACCGAGGGGGGCGTCGGGCCATGACGCCGCGCCGGTTCGCGGTCCACCACTCCGGGCGGGCCTGGGAGTTGCTCACCGCCGCCCTCCAAGCCGCGACGGCCGCCGGGCGGCGGGCCGAGGCGGTCGCGGCCGCGCTCGCCATCGAGCGCGGGCTGATCTGGTACGCCGACGGGTTCGGGGAGTCGCGCGGGCGGCTGAAGGTGCTGGGCGAGCTGCGGTTCGCGGCCATCCTTCCTCTGACCGTCTGGTTCGTGGTCGATGTCGGCCGGCGGGAGGTTCACGTCAGCCGGTACAGGTTCGTGCCCCGCGGCCGGCGCCCGGGTTCGGGTTGAACCGGCCCGGCGGGCTGGGGTCTAATCCGGTGCCCGTCACGGAGGACGCGCCCGATGACCGCCCGGCTGGCCGACCGCCCCGCCCCGCCCCGCCCCGCCCCGGACGCCGGGTACGCCGCCGTCCCGCGCCTCGCCCGCCTCGCCGCCGACCTCGCGTCCGCCGCCCGCCGGCCGCGGCCGCGGTGGAAGGAGCCGCCGGCCTTCTTCTTCGACCCGCGCCGCCAGGCCGACCTCGACGCCGCCCGCCCGCCGGACGCCGACCCGCACGCCGACCTGTCCGCCCGGATCGGCGCGGAGATGCCCGGGCTGTGCGCGTCGGCGGAGGTGCGGCACGTCGCCCGGGCGGTGCCGGGGTTGGCCGCCGGGGCGGCGGCACTCGCCCCGACCTGCCGGGCCGCGGCCGACCTCGCCGCCCTCCTCGCGGTCCCCGACGACGAGGTGTTCGCGGTACTCCGCCCCGGAACGCGGACCGGGTTTCGGCTGGCGGTGCGCGGGGTCGCGGAGGTCGGGCAGTTCCTCGCCCTGATGGCCGCGGCGACCGGCGACCCGGTGGCGCGGTTCCAGGTGTACACCCCGGCGGCGCTCGGGCCGGACGGCGAACTGCCGACCGGGTTCGGCGGGTGCGACCACTGGCTGTGGCCGGAGGCGCCGTTGGCGGCGGTGCCGCGAGTCGGGGGCGAGCGGGTGGTGCTGCTCGGCCCGGCGGCGTTCCGGGCGGCGGGGGAGGTCGGCGGTCGGTTCCCGGGGATGCCGGCGGACGTGCGGGTGCTGGAGGTGCTGAACCCGTTCCGGGTGGTCGACCGGCTTGCCCGGCTGACCGGCCGGCCGGTGCCGGTGGCGGCGAAGGGCGAACCCGGGATCGCGGCGGCCAAGGCGGCGTGACCGCGCGTCAGCCCCCGGCCGCCACCCGCGACGCGACTTCGACCACCCGGGCGAAGTCGCAGGCGTACAGCCACGAGCAGCTGAACCCGTTCAGCTCGACTAGCCGCAACCCGCCGCCCGACTCGCACACGTCGAGCAGGAACAGGTCGTCCGGCCGCCACCGGACGGCCGCCAGCATCTCGCGGGCGAACCCGAGGACCTCGTCCGGGCAACCTGCGGCCACTGACCGCGCCCCGGCCTCCGCATACTGGCTGCCTGCGACCACCGCGTCGCCGGCGACCGCGAGCCGCCACTCCCGGCCCAGGTCTTGCGGCTCGGCGACCACGACCCGGGTATCGGGGTCGTACCGCGTCGGCGCGAGGGCCGTCTCGAAGTCGTCCTTCGCGATCAGCCGGCCGACGAACAGCTTGTGGGCGCTGGTCGGCCGGGCGAAGACGCGGCCGCCGCGGCCGTACTCGCGGAACAGCCGGTCCTTGTCGCGGATCGCGTCGACGCCGGTCGTGATCTCGTGGCGACGGTTCAGGAGGAACGGGGCGAAGTGCGGGTAGTAGGCGGCGCAGTCGAGGTGGTCGGGCGAGCACCACCCGCCGGGGTGCCACCCGCACCGGAGCATCGCGTGCCGGACGGTGGGGTAGGTGCCGTAGACGACCGCGCACGACCCGGGCGGGAGCGGGGCCGGCCCCTTCACGACCTGGCGGTAAGTGACGAACCGGCACTCCATCCCCTGCCGCCGGACCTCGGCCGCCAGCGGCTCGGCCTCCGGGCCGTAGACGCCGGATTCGATCAGCCACACGGGGCGGGTCATGGGGGTGCTGCCGACGGCAGGAGGACATCGAGAAACGCCTGGAGCCTGCGGTACGCCGTCTCCGGGTCAACGTTGCCGGGTTGCTTGCCTCGCCGCCCGTGGGCCACCCAGTTCCGGTACCTCCGGACTTGGTTCACCTCCTCAACCAAGTCGGCACCGCCCTCCGACTTGAACGGCTCCAACACGCGGAAGAAGCTCCCCTCCTCGACCGCCCGGCGGGCCTCCTCGGCCGCGAGCCTCAGGGTCGGGTGGACGAGGCCGGGAGCCTCGGCCGCGATCGCCCCGAGAACGGCGCTCCGGACGGTGGCCTCGAAGACCGAGAACATGACCACGATCGCCAAGTCGTCGAGCGGGCCGAGGGCCACGTCGGCTTCGGCGATGACGTCTGATGGTTCGACCCCACCCAACCGATGGTCACGACCGAAGGGACCGTCCCAGGGCAGTGATGCCCAGTACTTCTCACCCAACCGCCGGATCAGGCCCAACTGCCGGGAGGTGACCCGGAACCACTCCCAGGCGGCCTGAAGGGTTCTCATCCGAACAGGCTCGCCAAGTCGGCCTCGAACTCTTCGCGCGTCAGGTCACGACCCACCGGCCTGTTCAGCTTCGTGTCGAACACCCCGTCGTGGACAACGTACCACCGGTCCGCCTCCCCGTCGCGGAAGCGGTAGAGGACGTAGATCGTGTCCCCGTAGCGCTTGAGATCGACCCGCCCCTCGGCCCGCCGGGGCTGTGACTCGCCGGGCAGCACGACCGAAGCCACCACCCGGCGGGCGACCGGCACGACGCCGACCACCTGGCCGTCGAGTTCGAGGCTCAGCCCGGGCACCGAGTACGGCCCCATCGCCTCGTCGTTGAACGCGTGGGTCGTTCGCTCGGACCGGATCAGCCCGTCGGGGTCGGACTCGCGGAGCCACTGTTCGATCAGCCCGAGCAGGCGCTCCACCGCCGCCGTCCAGTCGGCCACCAGCCGGTCCCGCTCCGGCTTCGCCGCCCGGATCTCGTCCGCCTTCTCCTTCAGGAACTCGGCCAGCACGCCCATGCTCGTCCCTCCCGCGGTGCCGCCATTCTACTTCCCCTCCCGGACGTTGAACTCCAGCTTCCACCGCTGCTTCCCGTCCCGCGAGAAGAGCCACAGCTCCAGCTGCCCGACCGCCGTCACCTTGCTGTGCAGGTGCACCGGCACCACCGCCCCCGCCGCCCCGCCCTTCGCCTCCAGCGTCGTCCGCACCGGCGCCAGCTCGTCCGCCTGGCCCTCCCAGTCCTCCACCACCGTCCCGGCCGCGTCGTCCCGGCGGACCGTCGACCCGAGGAACCGGAACTCCGCCTCCGCCCCCGTCCGCAGCCCCACCTCGTACCCCGGGATGTCCGCCTCCGTCCCCTCCTCCATCCCGAACGGGGCCACGCACAGCGCCTTCACCGGCGGGGCGAACCCGGGCACCGCCGGCATGTTCGTCGCCACCCCGATGTAGTACGCCCGGGCCGTCCCGCCCCGGATCCGCACCCCCTTCCCCCGCCGCACCAGCCCGTAGTACGCCGCCCCCCGCGCCACCGCCAGGTCCAGGTCCGCCCCCGACAGCTCCCGCGCCGCCTCCGCCTTCGCCCCCTTCGCCCACGACCCGAGCACCCCCAGCAGCCGCCCCCGCAGGGCGTCCGCCTTGAACACCCCGCCGTTGAACAGCACCGCGCTCGGCAGCGCCGCCGCCCCGGCCGGCTTCTTCTTCTTCCCGGCCGGCGCCTCCCGCCCGGCCAGCGCCTCCGACTGCCGGTGCAGGAACTGGGCGAGGTGCCGGGTGATCCCGGCGTCCGCCACGTACGGCAGCCCGAGTTCCTGCAAGCCCGCGGACGCCGCCCGGCCCGGCTCCGCGTCCCGCCCCACCTCCGGGAAGAACCCGTCCACCAGCACCTTCTCCACCTCCGCCCGCGGCAGGTCGTACTTGATCGTCCCGCCGACCAGCGACCGCCCCTTCCCCAGCACCGTCACCGGGGCCGACGCCAGCGCCGGGTCGGCGAGCAGCTGCTCCTTCGCGGTCCGGCAGGCATAGGTGAGCTGCGTCATCTGGGTGGCGTCGAGCTTCGTCCCGTCCTTGGCCAGCGCCGCCGCCACGTGGTACGCGAGCGTCAGGTCCATGTTGTCGCCGCCGAGCAGGAGGTGGTCGCCGACCGCCAGCCGGGTCAGCGACAGGTTCCCCTCCTCCTCGCCGACCTCGATCAGCGTGAAGTCCGTCGTCCCCCCGCCGACGTCCGCGACCAGCACCAACTCGCCCACCCCGACCTGCTTCCGCCAGTCGTCCCCGCACCGGTCGAGCCAGGCGTAGAACGCCGCCTGCGGCTCCTCCAGCAGCGTCAGGTGCTCGAACCCGGCCGCCCGGGCCGCCTCGACGGTCAGCTCCCGGGCGGCCGCGTCGAACGACGCCGGGACGGTCAGGACGACGTCCTGGGCCTCCAGCCGGTTCGCCGCCACGTCCTTGGCGACCGAGTGGTTCCACGCCTCGGCGAGGTGCTTCAGGTACCGCACGCACGCCTCCACCGGCGACACCTTCCGCCCGGTGTCCGGCGCCTTGTGCGGCAGGATCGCCGCCTTCCGGTCGGCCCCGGGGTGCGAGAGCCACGACTTCGCGGACGCCACCAGCCGGGTCGGGACCTGCGACCCGAACGCCCGGGCGAACTCGCCGACCGCGAAGTCCCGCTTCGCGTCCCACGGGAGCTTCAGTGCCCCGGCCGGCTGCTCGCCGTCCCCGGGCAGGTACAGGAACGACGGCAACAGCGGGCGGTCCTCGACCGCCCCGGGGGAGACGACCTGCGGGACCGCGAACGGGGTGACGCGCGGGTCCTTCCCGGCCCCGGTGTCCACGAACGCGAGGGCCGAGTTGGTGGTGCCGAGGTCGACGCCGACGACGAAGCGGGATGCCATGGTGCGGGGTCCGTGACGTGTCTGGCTTGTGGCACAGGTCTGCCGACCTGTGAAGGCGCACAGGTCGGGAGACCTGTGCCACAAGCCGGTGGTAACCCAATTCTACCGCCCGGGCGGAACCCGCTCGCCGGCGGGCGGTCCGGAACGTACCCTGGGGTTCAGCCGCCGCCCGCGCCACCCGAACGTCCGAGCCGCCGCATGGGTCCGTCCGCCCCGCTCCCCTTCGCCCGGCTGGCCGGGGTCGGGCTGGTCGTGTTCCTCGCCAACGCCGGCCTGCTCGTCCTCCAGCTCGTCGCCGGCCGGCTGCTGGCCCCGTTCGTCGGGTCGAGCCTCGAAACCTGGACGTCGGTGATCGGGGTGTTCCTGACCGGGATCGCGCTGGGGAACGCCCTCGGCGGGCGGGTCGCCGACCGGTACCCGACCCCGCGGGCGGTCGCCGCCCTCTTGCTGGCCGGGGCGGTCGCCGCCCTGTGGATGGTCGCGTTCCCGACGCTGCTCGCCGCCACCGGGGCGCACAAGGCGGTCCCGCTCGGGCCGCGGATCCCGCTGCTCGCGCTGGCCCTGTGCCTGCCGGCCGGGCTGGTGCTCAGCCTGCTCACCCCGCTCGCCATCCGGCTCGGGCTGCCGGACGTCGGGAAGACCGGGCGGGTGGCCGGGCTGGTGTTCGCCCTGAGCACGCTCGGGTGCCTGCTCGGGAACTACCTGACCGGGTTCGTGCTGATCCCGAGCTTCACCATCAACACCCTGGTGTACGCGACCGCCGGTGCGCTCGCCGCCCTGGCCGCGGTTAGCCTCGTGGTCCTGCGGGACGCCCCCGCGGCCGACGAACCCGCCGTCGCCGACGCGTCCGGCTCGTCGGCCCCCGACCCGCCGGCGGCGAACCCGCACGCGTTCGCCGACGTCCGGGTCGCCTACGCGGTGGTGTTCCTGGCCAGCTTCGGCGGGATGACGCTGGAGATCACCGCGTCCCGGGTGCTGGCCCAGCAGCTCGGGGTGTCGCTGTTCACCTGGACCGGGATCATCGGGGTGATGCTGGCCGGGACGGCCCTGGGGAACCTGACCGGCGGGGTGTGGGCAGACCGGGTGAACCGGGCCGGGGGCGGGGCGAGCCCGCGGGCGGTGCTGGCCGGCACCCTGGTGGCCGGCGGGGCCGGGACGGTGCTGGTGCTGGTCGCCCTGGCGGTCGTCATCCAGACCGGGGCGTTCGGGGGCCTGGACCCGGTCACCCAGGTGCTGGCGTGGACGTTCAGCCTGTTCTTCCTGCCCATGTTCCTGCTCGGGATGGTGTCCCCGCAGGTGATCCGGCTGGCCGTCCCGGACGTGGCCCGGGCCGGCCGGGTGGCCGGCCGGGTGTACGCCTGGAGCACCGCCGGGGCGATCGCCGGGACGTTCGCCGCCGGGTACCTCCTGCTGTCCGCCGCCGGGTGGGAGCGGACCCTGCTGGGGGTCGCCATGCTGCTCACCCTGACCAGCATGCTGTGCGCCCGGGTGTGGGGGGACGGCCCGATCCTGTACCTGTTCAGCATCGTCCTCGGCGGGGTGGTCGGCGGGTTCATCCTGACCGCCCGGCGGGGGGCGGGGGAGGACCTGATCGCCCAGGTGGAGACGAACTACTACACGATCCGGGTGACCCCCGAGTACGCGCCGGAGGTGGACGCGGGCGGGAACCCGGTGGTCGCCCCGGACGGGCGGGAGGTGTTCGTCCGGACCGGGCGGCGGCGGCTGTACCTGGACCAGCTCCTCCACTCGGTCGTCGACCCGGCCGACCCGGGGTACCTGCACTACGAGCACGAGCACATCCAGGTCGAGTTCCTCCGGGCGGCCCGGGCCGGGAGCCCGAACCCGCGGGTGCTGGTCGTCGGCGGGGGCGGGTACACGTTCCCCCGGTACGCGATGCAGGTCCTGCCCGAGACCCGGATGGACGTGGTCGAGATCGACCCCGGGGTGACCCGGGTGGCCCGCGACCACCTTCAGCTGACCGACTACCCCGGGCTCGGCATCACCCACATGGACGGCCGGCAGTTCGTCGCCGAGCGGGCCGCCCCGGGCACCTACGACCTGGTCATCCAGGACGCGGTGAACGACCTGTCGGTCCCGGCCCACCTGCTGACCAAGGAGTACAACGACGCGGTCAAGGCGGCGCTGAAGCCGGGCGGGGTGTACCTGCTCACCGTGATCGACTCGGTCGAGTACGGGAAGCTGTGGAAGGCGGCCGTCCACACCCTGCGGAAGACGTACCCGGCGGACCACGTCGTCCTCCTGTCCCCGGGGGTGCTCGGCCCGGGCCGGCAGGTGTACGTGATCTACGCGTCGGACAAGCCGTTCGACCGCGGGGCGGTGTACGCCGCGGTCCGGGACCAGGTCCGGCCGCCGGCCGCGGCCCCCCGGGACGCGGCCGCGGCCGGGTGGGGGGCGGCGGCCGCCGCGCCCGGCGGGGCCGGGCACGTGCTGGCCGCGGCGGTCGGCGGCCGGGAGGTCCCGTTCCGGACGGCGCAGGTCCCGCCGGAGCGGCTCAACCCGTACCTGGACGCCGGCCCGGAGGTCGTCCTGACCGACCAGTTCGCCCCGGTCGACAACCTGATGGCCGACGTGTTCCGGTACCGGTACCGGGAGAACCGGCTGCGGCTGCCGAAGCCCGACCCGCCGAAGGAGTGACACCCGGCGAGCGGGGGGCGACGTCAGAACTGGAAGTAGATGAACGCCGGCGCCGCCTCCGGGGCGAGGACCAGTGCGGCGAGCAAGCAGGCCGCGTACCCCAGCCCGACGGCCGGGGCCGGCAGCCGCCCCGACACCCGCTCCCACGCCCGCGACCGGGCCGCCCACTCCCCGCCGATTACCACCGCGGCCAGCACCCACAGGCTCTTGTTGCTCACCTGCGGCACCCGCCCGCCGTGGTACGCGAACAGCCGCTCGTACAGCTCCAGCGCCTTCCCCACGTCCGGCTGGAACAGCACCCAGCACAGGGTGACGCACAGGAACGTCAGCCCCACCCGCCCGGCCGTCCCGGCCCAGGTGTCGAGCGCCGCCCGCAGCGCCGGCCGGGGTTCGCACCAGTCGCGGAACAGCCGGTGGGCGACGAGCAGCAGGCCGTGGGCGACGCCCCACAGCACGTACCCCCACGCGGCCCCGTGCCACAGCCCGCCGACGGCCATCACGATCAGCAGGTTCCGGCACGTCGCCACCCGCCCGCCGCGGCTCCCGCCGAGCGGAATGAACACGTAGTCGCGCAGCCAGGTCGAGAGCGAGACGTGCCACCGCCGCCAGAACTCGGACACGTTCGCGGCGAGGTACGGCAGGTCGAAGTTGCGGGCGAGCCGGTAGCCCAGCAGGTGGGCGGTGCCGACCGCCATGTCGGAGTACCCGGAGAAGTCGCAGTAGATGCGGACCGCGTAGGCGATCACCGCGAGCCAGCACGCCCCGGTGCCGTACGCGGCCGGGTTTTCGAACACCGGGTCGGAGAACAGGGCGAGCCGGTCCGCGACCGCCGCCTTCTTGAACAGCCCGACCAGGAAGAGTTGCACCCCGACCTGGGCCCGCACCCAGTTCCACCGCTTCGGCCGGCGGGTCTGCGGGAGGAGGTCCCCGGCCCGGACGATCGGCCCGGCCACGAGGTGCGGGAAGAACAGCACGAACAGGAGGAACCGCGGCAGGCTCGTCTCGGCGGCGACCCGCCGGCGGTACACGTCGACCGCGTAGCTGATCGCCTCGAACGTGTAGAAGCTGATGCCGAACGGGACGAACACCGCGAGCGGGTCGAGCCGGGTGAAGCCGGGGTCGTACCCGAGGCCGGCGAGGGCGGCGTACAGCTCGTTCAGGAAGAACCCGCGGTACTTGAAGTAGCACAGGACGGCGAGGTTCATCCCGACGCTGGCGACCAGCACCAGCCGCCGCCACCGTCCTGTTCTCAAGCCGCCGATCGCCTGCCCGAACAGGTAGTCGGCGGTGGTGGTGGCGGTGACGAGGAAGGCGAGCTCGAAGCTCCAGGCGGCGTAGAAGTGGAAGCTGGCGGCGACGAGCAGCCAGACCCGGGCGAGCTGGTAGCGGCGCGGGACCGACCAGTACAGGACGAAGACGAGGGCGAAGAAGGTGACGAACGCCCGGGTGTGGAAGAACGGGGCCGGGAGGGCGTCGTGGAGCCAGCGGAAGTACGCCGGGGCGGACTCGTAGGCCGCCTTGGCGGCGTCCAGGGCGGCGTCGGCGAACAGGGTGAGCGACATCGCCGGGTCCGTCCGTGGTGACCGGGGCGCGGAGACTATCGCGGGGCGGGCGGCGGGGTCAACCCCGGCCCGGCCGGGGTCTTCCCCCTCGCCCCCGGGGGGAGAGGGCGGCGAGCGGCGTCAGCCGCGAGCCGGGTGAGGGGGGCGGACCGAGGTGGCCGGCGGGGTTGACGCCCCCGGGTGTCTCGGTCCACCGCCCCCTCACCCGGCCGGTCGCTCCGCTCCCGACCGCCCTCTCCCCCTCCGGGGGCGAGGGGAAACCCGGACCCGGCCGCCGTGGTATCATGCCCCCATGTCCGCCGACGAGTCCGTCCTGAAGGCCGTCCGCGACCCGGCCCGCGGCCGCCGCAACCTCGACGCGCTGGCCGCCCACCTGGGGCCGGCCGCGGCCGCCGACCTCGCCCCGGCCGCCGCCCGGCTGCTCCCGCGGACGGCCGACCCGGACATGGCCCTGAACAACCTCGAGCGGCTGCTCGCCCAGCCGGCCGCCCGGGCGCAGCTGCCGCAGCTGCTCGAGTCCCGCGCCCGCGGGCTGGACGCCGTCCTCCACCTCCTCGCCACCTCCCAGTTCTTCGCCGACACCCTGGCCACCTACCCCGAGTTCCTGGACGCGGTCCGGGCCGCCCCGCGCCGCCCGCCGTCCACCGCCGAGCTGACTTCGGAACTCGCCGACGAGGTGCGGGCGGGCCCGGACGACGCGGCGGTGCTGCGGGCGTTCCGCCGGTTCCGCAGCCGGCACACCCTGCGGGTCGGGGTGAACGACGTGGTCCGCGACCGCCCGCTGGAGGAGGTCACGCGGGAACTCTCCCGTGTCGCCGACGCGTCGATCGAGGTGGCCCTGCAGCACGCCCTGAGGACGGTGTCCGCCCGGTTCGGCGCCCCGGACGCCCGGGTCGCGGCGCTGGCGTTCGGCAAGCTCGGCGGGGACGAGCTGAACTACTCCAGCGACATCGACCTGATGTTCGTCTACGACCGGGACGGGGAGACCGCCGGCCGGCGGGCCGGGGTGCCGCACGCCGAGTTCTTCGGCCGCGTCGTGTCCGAGGTGGTGCGGCTGCTGTCGAGCCACACCGACCGCGGGTTCGCGTACCGGGTGGACCTGCGGCTCCGCCCGGAAGGGAACCGCGGGCCGCTCGCCCGGACCGCCGCCGCCACCCTCAGCTACTACGACACGATGGGCCGGACGTGGGAGCGGCAGGCGCTCATCAAGCTCCGGCACGTCGCCGGGGACGCGGCGGTGGCCCGGGAGTTCCAGGCCGCGGTCGAGCCGTTCGTGTACCGGAAGTACTTCAGCTTCGCCGAGATCAACGAGGTGAAGGCGCTGAAGCGGCAGATGGAGCAGCGGGCGGCCGCCGGGCGGGAGGGCGGGGCCGGGTACCCGCAGGACGTGAAGACCGGCCGCGGCGGGATCCGCGACATCGAGTACGCGGTGCAGTTCCTCCAGCTGCTGAACGGCGGGGACCTGCCGGCCGTCCGCCAGCGGAACACCCTGCTGGCGCTGGAGGCGCTGGAGATCGCCGGGTGCCTGACCCCGGACGAGACGTACATCCTGTCCGACGCGTACCGGTTCCTCCGCAAGACCGAGCACCGGCTGCAGCTCCTGTTCGACCTGCAGACGCACCGCCTGCCGGCGTCCCCGGACGAGCTGCGGAAGCTCGCCCTGCGGATGGGGTACACCGAACGCGACCCGGCGAGCGGGGGGCGTGAGCCCCCTGATGCCGACTCCGGATCAGGGGGCTCACGCCCCCCGCTCGCCCTCTCGCCGCAGCGCCGCTCCCCGCTCGACGAGTCGGACCCGCCGCCGCTCGACACCCGGGACCTGCTCGTCGACCCGCTCGACCGGTTCCTCAAAGACCTGCAGGACAAGACGGAGCAGGACCGGACCATCCTGAACCACCTGCTCCACCAGACGTTCGCCGACGCCGGCGGGCACGACGACCCGGAGGCCGACCTGATCCTCGACCCGGACCCGGACGAGGCGGCCGTCCGGGCGGTGCTCGGCCGGTACCCGTTCCGGGACGTGCCGAAGGCGTTCCTGAACCTGTCGCAGCTGGCCCGGGAGGCGGTCCCGTTCCTGTCCGCCCGGCGGTGCCGGCACTTCCTCGCCAGCATCGCCCCGCAGCTGCTCCGGGCGGTCGCCGACACCCCCGACCCGGACGAGGCGCTGACCCAGCTGGAGCGGGTGTCGGCGTCGCTCGGGGCGAAGGCCGTCTTATGGGAGCTGTTCAGCCAGAACCCGCCGACCCTGAAGCTGTACGTCGAGCTGTGCGCCGGCAGCCCGTTCCTGTCCGGGATCCTGACCAACAACCCCGGGATGGCCGACGAGCTGCTGGACAGCCTGGTGCTGAACCAGCCGCGGGCGGCGGACGAGCTGCGGGCGGAGCTGGCCGAGCTGTGCCGCGGGGCGAGCGACCCGGACCCGATCCTGCACAGCTTCCAGGACAAGGAGTTCCTGCGGGTCGGGGTCGGCGACCTGCTCGGCAAGGTCGGGGTGCGGGAGACGACCGCCGCCCTGTCGGACGTGGCCGACACGGTCCTCGACCGGGTGGTCGAGCTGGTCGAGCCGGAGGTGCGGGCGAAGTGGGGCGTTCCGTCGTGCCGGTACGCGCTGTTGGGCCTGGGGAAGCTCGGCGGGCGCGAGATCAGCTACCACAGCGACCTCGACTTGATGCTGGTGTACGAGGCCGAGGGCGCGACCGGCGGCGGGGAGCCGAACGCCCAGTTCTTCACCGACCTGGCCCAGCGAATCATCCGCACGGCGAGCCGGATGGGGCCGATGGGGCGGCTGTACGCGGTCGACATGCGGCTCCGCCCGACCGGCAAGTCCGGCAGCCTGGTGATCCCGCTGGCCGAGTTCCGCCGGTACTTCGCCGGGCCGGGGTGCCAGCTGTGGGAGCGGCAGGCGCTGACCCGGGCGCGGGTGGTCCGCGGCGACCCCGGGTTCGCGGCCGAGGTGGAGGCCGCGGTCCGCGGGGCGACGCTCGGGGCGCCGTGGTCGCCGGAGCTGGTCGACGAGGTCCGCGGGATGCGGCAGAAGCTCGAGGCCGGGACGACCGCGCGGAACCTGAAGCGCGGCCCCGGCGGGCTGGTGGACGTCGAGTTCGCGGTGCAGGTGCTGCAGCTCAAGTACGGCCGCGAGCACCCGCAGGTCCTGCGGCCGAACGTGTGGGACGCGCTCGACGCGCTGGAGGCGGCGGGGCTGCTCCCGGCCCACGACGCGGCCGGGCTGCGCGACGGGTACACCTTCCTGCGGTGGGTCGAGGCCCGGCTGCGGGTGGTCACCGACCGGCCGCTGACGGAGGTGCCGGACGGCCCGGACGACCGGGCGAAGCTGGCCCGCCGGCTCGGGTTCGACTCGCCCGACCGGTTCCTGGCGGAGCTACGGCGGGTGACCGCGGACGTCCGCAGCCGGTACGACGCGGTCACCGCCCGGGAGCGGAATTCGTGAAGCCGTGCGGGTCGTGCGGACGATTCCGGATGCGTGGAGTCCCGCACCGCCGCCCGCCGGCTCGCGCCCCTCGCCCTGCTCCTGGCCGGGTGCGCGGACGTGAAGTTCCTCCGGCGGACGTGCCCGCCGCCGCCCGATCCGCGGGCCGCGGCCGACACCCCGGCCCCGGCCGCCGCGTACCGGGTCGGGTGCCCGGACGTGCTCGACGTGGCGTTCGCCGACCGCCCGGAGTGGGACGCCTACGCCGCCGTCGACCTGGACGGCCGGCTCCCGCTGAGCGAGCCGGGGGCGGTGCTGGCGGAGGGGCGGACGCTGGCCGAGGTGCGGGACGACCTGGCGGCCGCCGCCGGGGTGCCGGCGGACCGGGTGGAGGTGCGGCTGGCCGCCGCCCGGAGCTCGCGGGTGTACCTGCACGGCCCGATCCGCGGCCGCGGGCGGGTGGTGCCGTACCAGGGGCCGGAGCCGGTCATCGACTTCCTGAAGCGGGTCGGCGGGCTGCCGCCCGGGTCGAAGCTGAGCGAGGTGTACGTGGTCCGCCCGAACGTGGCGGCCGGGCTGCGGACCGAGGTGTTCCGGGTGGACGTGCCGGCGGTGCTGCTGGACGCCGACCCGGCGACGAACGTCCCGCTCCGCCCCGGGGACGAGGTGTACGTCGGGGAGACGTCGCGGTCGGTGTTCGCCCGGCTCTTGCCGGACTGGCTCGGCCCGGCGTACCGGCGGCTGGCCGGGCTCTTGCCGGACGACTGGTGGCCCCGCGCCCTGACGCGCCCGCCGTGACGGGCGGCGGTCTTCCCCCTCGCCCCCGACAGGGGAGAGGGCGGTGAGGCCCGTCAGGGCCGAGCCGGGTGAGGGGGAGAGACGCACCCGGTCCACCGTGTCGCTTCCCCCTCACCCGGCTCGCGGCTCGCGCCGCTCACCGCCCTCTCCCCCTGTCGGGGGCGAGGGGGAAGACCAAGACCCGCCCCGGTTGCCGGACACCCTGTGAGGCGGCGACATGGACCGGATGTGGTACTACGCCCGGGCCGGCGCCCGGACCGGCCCGCTGTCGTTCGACGCCCTGAAGGCGGCGGCCGCCGCGGGGCAGTTCGCCCCGGCCGACCTCGTCTGGCAGGAGGGGACGGCCGACTGGGTGAAGGCCCGCACCGTGCCCGGGCTGTTCGCCGGCCCGCCGCCGGCCCCGGAGCCAGGCCCCGAACCGCTCCCCCTCGACGACGCCCCGAACCCGTGGGCCGGGTTCGCCGCCACCGCCAAGGAGTTCGTCCGCCGGACCTTCACCCCGAACCCGGCGGCCGTCCGGCTGCGACCGGCGGAGGAGGCGCGGCTGACCGCCGCCGGGGTGACCGACCCGACCGCCCGCGCCTACGCCGTGTGGCGGCGGGCGGTGCTGTGGGTGGCGGCGGTGCCGGTCGGGCTGTCGGCGGTGCTCGGGCTGGTCGACGAGCTGTCCAAGGGGCGGGACGAGACCGAGGGGCTGAGCGGGTTCGGGGTCCTGCTGGGGTACGCCCAGGCGCTGTCCCTGTTCGCGCTGCCGGTGGCGGCGGTACTCGCCGCCCGGGCGTACGACCGGCTGCGGGCGTCGGCCCGGTGGGTGGCGGCCGGGGCGGCGGTGGCGGTCGGGGTGCCGGTGGCGGTCGCGCTCGTCCCGAGCGGCCTGGTCCTGGGGGCCGCGGCCGACGGCCCGCGGCAGATGGCGTTCCGGTTCCTGTCCGCGGTCGGGTACTACCTGACCCTGACCCCGACGGTGTTCTCGCTCCTGCCGGCGGCGACCCGCGGGTGCGGGCGGGTGAAGGCGTTCCTGCCGCAGTCGCTGGTCCCGGGGTGGGGGCTGGTGGCGAGCGTCCCGCTGTTCGTGCTGCTCACCCTGGCGACGTTCGTGTTCCTGTACCGGTTCGTCGGGAACGGGCTCTTGGTGGCCGGGCTGCTCCTGTGGGTGGGGGCGCCGCTCCTGTACCTGACGAGGTTCCGGCTCCTGACCCGGCCGCTGACCGACCCGCGGGGGGTGCGGCAGTTGGCGGCGACGCAGCGGTGGTCGGCGTGGGCGAACGCGGCCGGGGTCGTGCTGGTGGTGCTGTACCTGTTCACCGGGAAGATCGGGGAGGTCACGATCCTGGGGTGGGACGAGAAGGACTCGCTGTTGCGGCCGTGGGACCTGGACCTGCACGCGACGTGGATCGAGCTGGCCGGCCGGTCGCTGTTCCTGACGGTGCTGTTCGCGGACCTGCTGGTGCGGATGGCGCTTTCGGTGTGGCGGGAGGAGCGGGGGTTCGCGGGCACCCCGGCGGCGGCCGCGTTCGACGCGACGATGGCCGGGCTGGCGGCGGGCGTCGGGGCGCCGACGGACGCGCCCGCGGGGTGAGGCACACCTACTTCAGCTTCCACACCAGCGCCGTCGCCCCGGGGGCGGCGGTGACCGCCCGCGTGCCGTCGGCCGAGAGCTGCAGCCGCGCCCCGTACCCGGCCGGGCCGCGGACCACCACCCCCGCCTCGTCCGGGGCGTCCGCCCGGCGGGACCGGACCGTCCCGTCCGGGTGCGCCGTCAGCACCGCCGACCCGTCCGGGACGAACGCCAGGTCGAGCGGGTGCTCCCCGTACGGGACCGACTTCGCCGCCGCCACCTCCTTCAGCCCCCAGTCGAACACCGCCAGCTGGGAGTCGTTCTTGTACACGGCGGCGGCGAACCGGGTCCCGTCCGCCGACACCGCCAGCTCCACCACGTCCCACTTCGGGACGCCCGGCACCTCCACCCGCCCCAGCTCCTTCCCGGTCCGCGGGTCGAACTTGACCACCACCGCCTTCCCGCGCCCCCAGTACAGCGCCTTCCCGTCCGGGGCGAACACCGGCCGGCACCCGATGGCGTCCGGGTCGGCCGGCTCCGCCCACAGCACCTTCCCGGTCGGCACGTCCCACGCCCACCGCCGGGCCATCCCCGCCTGGGCCGCGACCGTCGACCCGTCCGGGGAGACGGCGACGGTCGTGTCCTGGCGGTAGTGCCGGCCGGTCAGGTCGCCGGCCGGCGGCTTGAGCACCGCCGTCTCCTTCCCGGTGGCCACGTCCCACACCCCGACCGACCGGTCTTCGTACGCGGCGAACAGCACCCGCCCGTCCCTCGAGAAGGCGAGGTCGTGGACCGCCGGCCCGCCGGCCCGGAGGGTGCGCGGGGCCCCGGTGAACGGGTCGGCGAACACCCGGATCACCCCGGCGGCGTCTCCCACCGCCGCCGCCTTCCCGTCGGCGGACAGGGCCGGGCGGACCCGGCCGAAGAACCCGTCCGGCGGCGGGGTGGTCTTGCCGGTGCGGAGGTCGAGGCGGAACACGCACTGCCCGGCGAGGACGACGAGGCGGTTGTTGGCGTGGTCCACCGCCCACGCCGTGACCGCCCCCGGCAGCTTCCAGTCGGAGAGGCGGGCGCCGGTCGCCACGTCCCACCGGGCGAGCGACGGCCCGACCGGGTCCTTGCCGACCCGCCCGGGCATGTGCACCAGCAGCACCTTCCCGTCCGGGGTGAACCGCGGGGTGCCGTGCGCCGCCTTCCGGTCGATCCCCTTCAGTTCGACCTCGCTGCCGGGGTCCACCTTCCACACCTGCACCCCCGGCCCGGCGACCGTGACCGCGAGGTACTTCCCGTCCGGCGACGGGGTCTGGTCGAACGGGTAGTCCCCGCGGCTCTCCCCGGTGAACTTCCGGGTCCCGGACGCGGTGTGCACCAGGGCGACGTAGTTCTCGACCATCGACACCATCGTGTACTCGGTCGCCCACCGCCCGTCCGGCGACACGTCGGCCAGCTGGTCGTGCCCGCCGAGGAGGCCGGCGACCGCGGCCCACGTCCCGGCCTTCGCGTCCAGCCGCTGCCACCCGGCCCCGGTCTCGGCGAGCAGGAAGTCCGCGAGTTGGCAGTTGTGGACGGCGTGCACGTCGGCCGGCGCGGCCTTGGGGTCCCGCCGCGGCCGGCCGAGGTCCCGCAGCGGCTTGCCCGTGGCCGCGTCCCACGCCCACACCCCGCCCCGCCCGCAGGTGACCACCTCCCTCCCGCCGGCGGCGAACCCGAACGTCGGGCGGCGGTCGTCGTGGCCGACCCGGTGCGGCGGGAACTTCTCCGCGTCCCGCAGGCGGGCGGTGACCTGCCCCGTCTCCAGGCTCATCACGTCGACCCCGTCCGGGACCAGCAGGGCGGCGGCCTTCCCGCCCGGGGACAGGGCGAGGGCCGACGCCGGGGTGCGGAACGCGGCCGACCCGAGCCGGACCGGGGACGGGTCGCCCGGCGGGACCGGGGCGGCCGGGGCGAGCAGGGCGGCGAGCAGGAGCGGCACGGCGGGGCTCCGGGTCAGAGCAGCGGGAGCGGGAATGCGGACCGGCGGGCGGGGGGCGTCAGCCCTCTGGTGGCGCCGAGATCAGGGGGCTGACGCCCCCCGCCCGCCATCTCGACGTCGCCGTACAGGGTAAACGGGCTGGCGTCGGTCACCGCGACGCGCACCGTCTCGCCGATCAGGCGGTCGGTGCCGTCGAACACCACGATGTGGTCGGTCATACTACGGCCGGTGAGCTGCCGGACCGGGCCGGCCACCCGCTCCCCGTGCCGGCTCGGCCCCTCCACCAGCACTTCGACCGTCGAACCCACCTGCGCCCGGTGGTCGAGCCGGCTGTTCTCCGTCTGGATCGCGAGCAGGTCGTTGTTCCGCCGCTTCTTCACCTCGTCCGGCACGTCGTCCGGGTACCGGCCCGCCGCCTTCGTCCCCGGCCGCTCGCTGTACTTGAAGATGAAGCTGTTCTTGAACCGCGCCGCCCGCACCAACTCCTCCGTCTTCCGGTAGCTGTCGTCCGTCTCGCCGCAGAACCCGACGATGAAGTCGGACGTGACCGCGACGCCCGGCACCTTCTCCCGGCACCGGGCGAGCATCTCGACGTAGTAACCGGCGGTGTAGTTCCGCTTCATCCGCCGCAGGACCTCGTCGCATCCGGACTGCACCGGGACGTGCAGGTACTTCACCACCTTCGGCAGTTCGCGGACCGCGTCGAGCAGGTCGTCGGTCATGTCCTTCGGGTAGTTGGTGACGAACTTGATCCGTTCGAGCCCGGGGGTGTCGTGCATCCCGGCGATCAGGTCCGAGAGCCGGGTGCGGGTCTCGCCGCGCTCGAAGGCGTAGCTGTTCACTGTCTGGCCGAGCAGCGTCACCTCCTTGCAGCCCTGGTCGACGAGTTGGCGGACCTCGGCCCAGATGTGCTCCGGCGGGCGGCTCTGTTCCGGCCCGCGTGTGCTCGGGACGACGCAGTACGTGCAGAACTTGTCGCACCCGATCTGGATGCGGACGTAGGCCTGGAACGGGGTCGGCCGCATGCTCGGGTCGCGGGCCGGGTCGTAGCTGACGAAGCTCGCCTCCACCTCGTGCCGGCCCGCATCGGCGCGGCCGAGGCTGACGGCGAGTTGCGGCTGGCGCGTCGCCCGCACCTTGTCTACGAGGGCCGGCACCTCGGCGAGCTGCCCGGTGCCGACGACGAGGTCGACGAACGGGGCGCGCGTGCGGACCGCGTCCTGGTCCTTCTGGGCCATGCACCCGAGCACGCCGATGACGGCGTCCGGGTTCGTCCGTTTGACGTGCCGGACCCGGCCCAGCGCCGAGTACGTCTTGTCCTCGGCGTGCTCGCGGACGGAGCAGGTGTTGAACAGGAGGACGTCGGCGTCGGCCGGGGTGTCGGTGAGCGAATACCCGTGGCGGCGGAGCGCCCCGACGACGAGCTCGCTGTCGAGGACGTTCATCTGGCAGCCGACGGTCTCGATGTACACCTTCTGCGGCATGGTCGGGTTACCGTTATGAGACGGGGCCGATCGGGGGCAACCAGATTGAGGATACGGGGACGTGCGAGGTTCATGAAGTCGTCACGGGGCGACAGACTCGGAATGGGAGGTGTAGCCGATCACCCGGCCCCTCGCGTCGAGGCGGATCCGGTAGCATTCCGCCGACTCGAACGGCACCGGACAGGTGTCGATCAAGGCGTAGATGACCGCCCCGTCCCCGTCGGGAACAACGGAGTGGGGTAATCCGTTCCGCTCGGCGAACTCCCGAACTTCCAACCCGTCCGGGTACCGGTCCAGGAGCTGTTCCAGGCGATAAATCGTCGGCCGCCCCTTGAACACCGCGGACGCCGTGAACACCGCGAACCCGACCGCCAAAAGGGCGAGAACTCTTCTGGTCGATCGGGTCACGACGATAACCCTCACGAAGACTTCCGCAGCCGCGCCCAGTACCCGCCGTCCGACGGCATCCCGGAGACCGCGTGGTGCTCCGCCTCCAGCTTCAGCGACCGCATCCCGCGGAGCACCGCCCGCACCACCCCGCCGTTCTCGTCCGGCTCGACGCTGCACGTCGAGTACACCACCGCCCCGCCGGACTTCACCCGCTCGGCCGCGGTGATGAGCAGCCGCGTCTGCAGCCGGACCAGGTGCTCGAACTCGGCCGGCCGCAGCCGCCACCGCACCTCCGGCCGGCGGCCCAGCACCCCGGTGTTGCTGCACGGCACGTCCACCACCGCCGCGTCGAACGGCCCGGCAGGCGGCTCCGCGTTCTCCCCGAGCACGACCGTCTCCACGCCCTTGACCCGGAGCCGCTGACACAGCGATGTCACCGTTTCGAGGCGCTTCGGGTCGGGGTCGCAGGCGACGACCCGGCCGCGGTTGTCCATCAGCTCGGCGAGGTGCGTCGTCTTCCCGCCGGGGGCGCTGCACAGGTCCAGCACCCGCATCCCCGGCTGCACCCCGGCCGCCGACGCCACCCGCATCGACGAGTGGTCCTGCACCGCGAAGTCGCCGTCCGCGTACCCCGGTAGGTCACGCACCGCGTGACTCTCCACCAGCCGCAGCGACTGCGGGTGCTCGCCGGGGTCGGCGTCGATCAGGGCGGCGGCGAGGCGGAGGCGGTACGTCTCCCGGTCGCCGTGCAGCTTGTTGACGCGGAGCCACAGCGGCGGCGGGGCGTCGAACCAGAACCCGAGCCGCACGCACTCGTCGAAGTCGTGCCGGCCGAGCCACCGGTCGACGAGCCACTTCGGGAACGAGAACCCGGCGGCGAGGTAGGCGTCGGGCTGGGCGACCGGGTCGGGCAGCACCGGCTTCGTGAGCCGGCGGTAGCGGCCGTCCTCGAACGGCACCGCGGCGGGGCCGGCGGCGGCGGTGAAGTCGTCGGTCACCAGCTCGGCGACGCGGCGGAGCACCCCGTTGACGAACCCCTTCGCCTTCGGCGCCCCGACGTGCGCCGCCAGCTCGACCGCCTCGTTCACCGCCGCGTGCTTCGGGACGTGGGAGAGCAGCGCGAGCTGGAACGCCCCGAGGTGGAGCACGTCCCACACCCGCGGCTGGACCGCGTGCGGCGGCAGCTGGATGAACGGCTTGAGGAGGGCGTCGAGGGTGGCCTTGCGGCGGATGACGCCATTGACCAGTTGGGTGACGAACCGGCGGTCCTGTGGGCTGAGCGGGGGGTGTGAGCCCCCTGTGCCGGCCGCGGCGTCGATCAGCTCCGCGGCGAACCCCTCGCGGGAGCGGGACCGATGGAGGACGTCGGCGGCGACCCGCCGGGCGGTCGTCATGACAGCACGTCCGGGCCGAACCGCCACCCGTGCTCGTACCGGTCAAACCGGTTACCGCGCAAGAAGTCGGCGACGTACATCGGCTTCTTCCCGGCCGGCTGAAGTGCGGAGAACGAGACGGTGGTGTTCCCCGCCGCTTGAACGACGAGCGACACGAAAGACTCGGGCGCAACCTTCGCGGTCGATGACGCCGATAGATCGTGAAGGTGAACGGTACCCGGCGGTGGCGGCATTTTCGAGGTGTGCCAGCCGGCACTACACCTAGGAATGATCACCCGCAGGGGCTCCTTACCCGGGCGGTGCAGGAACGTGTACGCGGTCGGCCACGGCTGCATCGCCCGGACGAACCGCTCGACGTACTCGGCCGGCTTCGTCCAGTCGATCAGCCCGAACTCCTTCTTGATCTTCGGGGCCTTCGTCACCAGCGCCGGGTCCTGCCGCACCCCCTCCACCGGCCCGCCCGCTGCGTACTTCCGCACCGCCTCCACCGCCAGCCGCGCCCCCAGCGCCGCCAGCTTCGCCTCCAGCGTGCCGGTCGTGTCGTCGGCGGCGATCTCCATCTCGCCCTGCAGGATCATGTCGCCGGAATCGAGCCCCGGCGTCACCTTGATGATGGTGACGCCGGTCCGCGCCTCACCGCCGAGAATCGCGTACGCCACCGGCGCCGCCCCGCGGTACTTCGGCAGCAGCGACGCGTGGACGTTGATGGTGCCGCGGGTCGGGACCGACAGCACGTCCTTCGACAGGATCTGGCCGTACGCGGCGACGACGAGCAGGTCCGGTCGCAGCGCCCGCAGTTGCCCCAGCCCGTCGGGCGTGTTGATGCTCTCGGGCTGAACGACCGGGATGCCGCCGGCCGCGGCGATGCTCGCCATCCCCTTGCCGGTCTGGCGGGTGCTACCGCGGCGGTTCCCGCCGTCGCGCTCCGGCTGCGTCACCAGCCCGACCACGTCCGGCCCGAGCGCCGCCAGCAGCGCCTCGAACGTCGGCTCGGCGAACGTCCCGGTGCCCATCATCACGAGACGCATGGAGTGGTCGGTGGTCAGTGGTCAGTCGGAGAGAACCCGGCGGCCGGCGCTGTCAGGTCCGACTGACCACTGACAACTGACCACTGACCACTGACCACTCACAACCGAGGTTCCAGCCCCGGGGGGAGGTCGCCCTTCTTCTTGTCCCGCTCGAAGTCGGCGACGAACTTTTCCAGGTCCTTCTCGCTCCGCGACCGGCCGAGCGACCCCATCTTGTCGATGAACAGGACGCCGGCCAGGTGGTCGATCTCGTGCTGCCACACCCGCGCCGGGAGGTCGTGGCAGACCATCTCGTACAGCTCGCCCTTCAGGTTGTACGCCTGTACCTTGACCGTCTTGAACCGGCGGACGTTCTGGTACAGCCCCGGGAAGCTCAGGCACCCCTCCCGGTCACTCACCGCCCCCTTCTCCTCCACGACCTGCGGGTTGATGGCGACGAACTCCTGGTCCTTGGCGGCCGGGTCGCCGGCGAAGTTCATCACCAGCAGCTGGGCGTCCAGGGCGACCTGCGGGGCGGCCAGCCCGAGCCCCTCGCTGGCGTACATCAGGTCCAGCATCCGGCCGGCGGCGAGCACGATCTCCTTGTCGATGGCGGCCACCGGCTTGACCGGCGTCCGGAGGGCCGGGTGCGGGTACTTCACGATCTTCATCGGGCGCGGCTCTCGGTGCGGGGCGGGGCCTCGGCGGGGACGGTGGATTATACCAGCCCGGGCGGTCACCCGGCGAGCAGCCGGCCGGCCGCGAACAGCCCGCCGGACAGCAGCATGCACGCCGGCAGCGTCAGCGCCCACGCCGTCAGGATCTTCCGCACCGTCCCGCCCTGCACCCCGGACCCGTTCGCCACCATCGTCCCGGCCACCCCGCTCGACAGCACGTGGGTGGTGCTCACCGGCAGCCCGGTCACCGCCGCCACCAGGATCGTCCCGGCCGCCACCGTCTCGGCCGCCGCCCCCTGGGCGTACGTCAGGTGCGTCTTCCCGATCTTCTCCGCCACCGTCACCACGATCCGCTTGTACCCGACCGTCGTCCCGATTCCCAACGCCAGCGCCGTCCCCACCACCACCCACAGCGGGACGAACTCGATCGCCTCCCCGAGCACCTTCAGGTCCCCCCGCAACCGCGCCCGGCCGGCCTCCGACACCGGCGCGTCGGCCAGGTCCTTCCGGAGCCGGTAGATCGCCTGCCGCAGCTTCCACCGGTCGCCGGCCGGCACCTCGGCGAGCGACGCCTTCCCGCCCAGGGCCGCCCGGACCGCGTCCAGGTCGGCGCGGGCGGCCGGCAGGTCGACCGGCTCATTCGCGAGGACGGACTCGACCCCGCCGGCGGCCGCGGTCACCCGGCCGGCGAGCTCGGGGTGGGCGACGTTCACCGCGTACTGGGACGGGAGGAACCCGATCAGCACCAGCAGGATCAGCCCCATCCCCTTCTGCCCGTCGTTGCTCCCGTGGGCGAAGCTGACCCCCCCGCAGGTCGCCACCAGCACCCCGCGGATCCACCCCGGCGGGCGGTCGTCCCCGACCGGCGGCTGGTACAGCCGCGGCTGCCGCACCACCGCCTTCAGCAGCAGCAGGAGGGCGGCGGCGAGGGCGAACCCGACGAGCGGGGAGACGAGCAGGGCCAGCCCGACCTCCCCGGCCTTCGCCCAGTTCACCCCCGAAAGGCCGCTGCCCGAGAGCAGGCTGTTCGCCACCCCGACCCCGAGGATCGACCCGATCAGGGTGTGGGAGCTGCTGACCGGGAGCCCGACGTACCACGTCCCGAGGTTCCAGACCACCCCGGCGACGAGCAGGGACAGGACCATCACCAGGGCGGCCCGCGACGTCCCCTCGATCAGCAGGTCGACCGGGAGCAGGTTGACGATGCTGAACGCGACCACCGTCCCGCCGAGGAGCACCCCGAGGAAGTTCAACAGGCCGGAGTACAGGACGGCCGGGGTGGGGGCGAGGGTGCGGGTGTAGATGACGGTGGTGACGGCGTTGGCGGTGTCGTGGAACCCGTTGATGAACTCGAACGCGAACGCGACGCCGAGGGCGACGGCGAGGAACACGAGCGGGCCGGTCGGGAGTGACAGGGCGGCGTCCCAGAACGTCATGCGGCACCTGCGGCGGGGGAGTACCCATCGGGGTATTCGCCCGCCCCGCCCGGCGACACGGGGGCCGCGCCGATCTTCAACGTTTCTTCACAATCGGCGGCCGCACCGGCGGCACGGCACGCGGGTTGCATTTTCCATCTCGAACCGTCGAAGACGGCCCGATTCCAGGTCACCAACCGGAGGCCCCGACCATGACCCCGAAGGACCCCGAGACGACCCGCTGGGGCAAGATCCGCTACGGGCTGGCGGCGCTGCTCTTGGGCCTGCCGCTGCCGGTCGTGCTGATCGCGTTCCTGATGCCCGGGTGCGGCGGCAACTGACCGCCCGCCGGCCCCGACGAGGAGGACGTGTGATGACCCCGATGGAACCGCCGGTGCCGCGCCGCCGGAGCGTGCCGATGGTGGTGGCGATCTTCTTGGCCGCGCTGGCGGCGCTCGGCCTGGCGTTCGTCTGGCCGTAGTGAGATCAGACTGAAGCGGCCGGGCCGCCGGGGAGTGGGAGCAATCCCGTCCCCGGCGGCCCGGCCGCTTTCACCGCCCCGACCCCTCCCACGGCCGCGGCGGCTTCTCCCCGCCCTTGCGGCCCCGGCCCTTCTTCTTCGGCGGCTGCGGCTGGCTCACCGGCACCGCCTTGCCCCCGAGCACGCTCGGGACCGCGTCGTCCCCGAACTTCTTCCGCAGCTCCGCCTCCAGCTTCACCACCTGGTCCCGCAAGAGCTGCGCCCGCTCGAAGTCCAGCGCCTTCGCCGAGTCCAGCATCTCCTCGTACAGCTTCTGCACGTACTCCCGCGCCACCGTCAGCTCCATCTCGGCCGCCCCGCCCGCCCCCGCCCCGGTCGCCGCCTCCTGCGCCGTCTTGTGCGCCTCGATCTCCTCCTCGATCGCGTTCTTGATCGCCGTCGTCACCGTCCGCGGGGTGATCCCGTGCTCCTTGTTGTAAGCCAGCTGCAGGTCCCGCCGGCGGTTCGTCTCCCCCATCGCCTGCGCCATCGAGTCGGTCACCGTGTCGGCGTACAGGATCACCTCGGCGTTCACGTTCCGGGCCGCCCGCCCCATCGTCTGGATGAGGGACTTCTCCGACCGCAGGAACCCCTCCTTGTCCGCGTCCAGGATGGCGACCAGCGACACCTCCGGCAGGTCCAACCCCTCGCGCAGGAGGTTCACCCCGACGAGCACGTCGAACGCCCCCTCGCGCAGCTCACGCAGCACGGTGATCCGCTCGATCGCGTCCAGCTCGGAGTGCAGCCACTTGCACCGCAGCCCGGCGTCCCGGAAGTACGTCGTCAGGTCCTCGGCCATCCGCTTCGTCAGCACCGTGACCAGCGTCCGCTCCCCGCGCTCGGTCCGCTTCCGCACCTCCTCCTCGAGGTCCTTCACCTGCCCGCGGGCCGCCTTCACGTGGATGATCGGGTCGACCAGCCCGGTCGGCCGGATCACCTGCTCCACCACCTCCCCGCCGGCCCGCTCCAGCTCGTATGGCCCGGGCGTCGCGGACAGGCACAGGGTGCAGGTCGTCTTCCCCTCGAACTCGTCGAACTTGAGCGGCCGGTTGTCCAGCGCCGACGGCAGCCGGAACCCGTGCTCGACCAGCGTCTCCTTCCGGCTCCGGTCGCCGAAGTACATGCCGCGGACCTGCGGCAGGGTGACGTGCGACTCGTCCACGACGAGCAGGAAGTCGTCCGGGAAGAAGTCGATGAGGGTGTACGGCGGCTCGCCCGGGGCGCGGCCGGAGAACCACCGGGCGTAGTTCTCGATGCCGGAGCAGTACCCGGCCTCGCGGAGCATGTCGAGGTCGTACCGGCACCGGGCCTTCAGCCGCTCCGCCTCCAGCAGCTTCCCCTCCGCCTTGAACTGCTCCAGCCGGGCGGCCAGCTCCTGCTCGATCCCCGTGATGGCGTCCTTGACGCGCTCCTCCGGGGTGACGAAGTGCTTCGCCGGGTAGATGTACAACTCGTCGAGGGCCTTGATGGTCTCGCCGGTGAGCGGGTGGATGACGGAGACGGCGTCCACCTCGTCGCCGAAGAGTTCGATGCGGTACGCGGTCTCCTCGGACGCCGGCCAGACGTCGATGGTGTCGCCGCGGACGCGGAACTTGCCGCGCTCGAACGCGATGTCGTTCCGCTGGTACTGGATGTCGACGAGGCGCAAGAGCAGGTTGTCGCGGTCGATGACCTCGCCCTTGGGGACGTACACCATCATCCGCTTGTAGTCGGACGGCGAGCCGAGGCCGTAGATGCAGGACACCGACGCGACGATGACGACGTCCTCCCGACTCACCAACGCGCTCGTGGCGGCGAGGCGGAGGCGGTCGATGTTCTCGTTGATGGACGAGTCCTTCTCGATGTAGATGTCCCGCTGGGGGATGTACGCCTCCGGCTGGTAGTAGTCGTAGTAGGAGACGAAGTAGTGGACGGCGTTGTGGGGGAAGAAGCCCTTGAACTCCTTGTAGAGTTGGGCCGCGAGGGTCTTATTGTGGGCGAGGACGAGGGTCGGCTTGTTGAGCCGGGAGATGAGGTTGGAGGCGGTGAACGTCTTGCCGGTGCCGGTGGCCCCGAGGAGGACCTGGAACCGCTTGCCGGCGGCGAACCCGGCGGAGAGTTGCTCGATCGCCTTCGGCTGGTCGCCGGCCGGCGGGTACTCGCTGACGAGACGGAACTGCGCGGCCATTGGGGTGCTCCGGTGGAAGGCGGGCGCGAGACCTGGTAGGGTACCAGGGGCGGACCGGTGGGCGGAAGGGGAGTAGGGGCGACCGATGATCACCTGGGCGAAGTTCCAGAACTTCAAGGCGCTGCGCGACGTGGAGGTCACGTTCGAGAGCCGCCTGACGGTGCTGGTCGGCCCCAATGGGAGCGGGAAGACGAGCGTGCTGCGTGCGCTTGCCCTGCTCGCACGAGCGTCCGTCGGGCAGGACCCCGCGGCGCGAATACTGGTTGGCGAGGACTCCCCCCAGTTGACCTACACCGGGGACTTCCGGGCTCCGCAAAGCCTCGCTGCGAAATCCAACCTGGGTGGAGGTGCCGAACTCTCCATCAAGATGGTGGCCGCCCCGGGCGACGTGGAAGACGGCGCCCAGAGTTGGCAAGTCACGAGCACACAGGCCATCCTGGAGGGTGGGAACCTTCAACCCGCTAGAAATCCCCAACTGCTCCGCCGGAGTGTGCTGCGGCGGGCCATGTTCCTTCACCTCGACCCGGGAAAGATTGCAGCCCCGTCTGTGGTAACTCAAATCCCCCCGGTGACCGGACCGGACGGCCAAGGGGCCGCGTCAACACTGGCCTACTTGGACCGTGTCGACCGGGGGAAGTTCCGACAGGTGGTCGACGCGCTCAGACGAGTCGTGCGGAACGTCGATGACCTCCGCATCGCCTACGAGCATGATCCGGCGGCGGACCGGGTCGGGGACAGCCTACTGTTCGACTTTAACTCGGCGCCGGCCATCCGCGCATCCTCGGCCAGCACTGGCACGCTGCTCGTCGTGGGTCTGCTGTCAGTGATTTTCGGCCCGTCGAGTCCGAAACTGCTACTCCTCGACGACCTCGAGTATGCGCTGCACCCGAAGGCGCAGATGGAGTTGGTTGACCTCCTTCACGACCTTCTGTCGGCTGTGCCCGACATCCAGATCGTCGCCACCTCGCACTCCCCGTACATCCTAGACCGGCTGGAGCCGAAAGAGGTGCGGGTCACCGCGCTGCAGGAAGACGGGTCGGTCGTCTGCCGGCCGTTGACTGACCACCCCGACTTCGAGAGGTGGAAGAACTCCATGTCGCCGGGGGAGTTCTGGAGCACCTTCTACGAGGACTGGCTGACCAAGAGCCGCACGCCGCAGACGGTGCCATGACCGTCTCGGTCGCCGTGGTCTGCGAGGCCCCCGCGGACCGCATCACGATCACGACGCTCGCGGAGCGGGTCATCCGCGAGGTCGCCCCGTGGGTCGAGCCGGAGACGGTGGGCGACTACGTCGAGTGGCGGGGTTTCCGGCGGGCCGATCCGCACCTCGAATGGACGGCCCTCGACCCGATCGCGGACGAACTCAAGCTGGTGATTCGCTTCCGCGACGTGCATCCCCTGCACCCGTACGCCCAGAACGCCCTGCGGGCGATCCGCGTCCTGGCCCGCAGCCCGGACCGGGTCGACGCGATCATTCTGGTTGCCGACTCGGACGGCGACGGGCAGCGGCTTGCCGGCCTGAATCAGGCCCGCGACTACGCCCGCGAAACCCTGCCGATCGTGGTGGGGCTTCCGCACACGAAGCGCGAGTGCTGGCACATCTGCGGCTTCGAGCCGGCGGACGACGACGAACGCCGGCTCCTCGCCGAGGTGGCCGCCGAACTCGGCGGGGACGCTCGCACGCGGACCGAGGAACTGACCGCCAAGCACTCGACGGACAAGCGGAGCGCGAAGCGGGTGCTATCGAAGCTCGGCGGCGACGACCCCGAGCGCGAACTGCGGTGCCTGACCGGCCTCGGTCTCGATGAACTGACGCGCCGCGGGGCGAACAACGGGCTGGCCGGCTTCGTCGGACAACTCCGGACGGGCCTTGGCCCGTTGTTCGCCCCCATCACGCCGGCCGGCAGTTGATCCGCGGCTCAGGCTGCGAGCCGGGTAAGTTTCGGCTCAACGACAGAAGCTGCCACCTGGCGGCGCGGCCACGTCGCCCACACGGCCGCCGCGCACAGCATCAGCGCCTGGGCGTTCACCACCAGGCCGCGGACCGGCCACGGCCCCCGCACCGTCACCAGCACCGCCGCGGCCGCCGCCACCCCGAACAGCAGCCCCCGTACCCACCACCGCCGGGCGGGGTCGGTGGATGCGGCGAGCACCACGGCCGCCGGCACGCACGCCGCGACCAGGTGGTACGCCTCCAGGTACGGGCTGACCGCCGCCGGGCCGAGCACCAGCAGCCCCACGTCGGTCAGCACCCCGGCCCCGCTCCGGGTGTCGTTCCGCCGCCGGCACGCCACCGCCCCGACCAACCCGATCACCACCCACGCCGCCCCGACCCCGAGCACCACCGCCCGCGCCCCGGCCGTCCCCTCGCCGGCGACGTGCGCTGCCGCCTTCCCGACCGAGATCAGGATCGGGTGGTGGTGGATCTGCCCGGGATCGACGGCGGTGGTCAACTCGCCGACCCACCCGGCGTACACCGAGCCGAACCCGCCCGGCCCGAACGCCGCGAGCGGCACCCCGACCCAGAACACCGCCGACCACGCCAGCCCCCACCCGAACGCCCGGCCGCGGCGCACCCACAGGAGGTACGGCAGCAGCAGCACCGGGAGGAACTTCAGGGCGACGGCGGCGGCGAACCAGAACCCGGCCGCGACGTCCCGCCCGCGGGTCAGGGCCGACGCCCCGAACAGCACCGCCGCCAGCACGACGAGGTTGCAGTTCACCGACCGCATGTCCCACTGGGCGTAGTACGCGCCGGCGGCGTAGGCGAGCGGGAGCACGACCAAGGCGCCGGGTCGGGCGGCGAGCCGGAGGGTGCGGGCGAGGGAGGCGTAGCAGGCGGCGGCGGCCAAGCCGGTGAGGGCCAGCCACCCGCCGGCGGCGGCCGGGAACGGCAGGGCGGACGTGGCCGCGTGGGCGGCGACCGCCGGCGGCGGGTACGGGTAGCCGGGCGGGTACCGGTGGGTCTCCCACACCGCCCGGCTGCTGTCGTACATGATCCGGTAGTCGACGACCGAGTCCGGCCACGGGACCGGGCTGAACACCGTCCGGCAGGTGAGGTCGTAGGCGAGCCACGCCGCCAGGGCGGCGACGGCGACGGCGTCGAGGCGGCGGCCGGCCCGGGTGTCCATGCGCCCTCCGTGGTGACGGAAGGCGGTAGGAATACCCCGCGGCGGCCGGGCGAATCAAGCCGACCGGGTGGTCGCCGCCGGGCCGGCCCTATCGCACAATCCGACAATACTCAATCAATTAGTAATACACTTAATCGCGGTCACCGCATTTTGCCAGTTTTTTCTTAACTACCGCCGCCACCTAATTTGTAATTCGCCCGGGCAGCGAACTCTCCAGCACCAGTTCGCGCGGTCTCATGTACGAGCGTACAGATAGATTATTGTCGCCAAGGTTGACGACACAGGAGACGCACGCGGACGCCCGGAAGGAGTTATCGGATGACACTCGCCAAGGTCGCCGCCGTTACCGGGGTCTGGCTCGCGTCCGTCGGGGCGGCGCCGGCCCAGCTGATCCACCGGCGGGCCCCAGCCCCGCACCCGCTCCCGCCCCCGGGGGTCATCATCAGCGGACCGGTCGTGGTCCCCGGGGTGATGCCCGCCGGCCCGTTTCCCCCGCCGGGGATGGTGATCTACTCGGCACCGGTGTACCCCGTCGGCCAGGACTGCTGCCCGTGCCCCCCGGGGTCGTCGGGCAACTGCAAGGACGACTGCAAGTCCTCCTACCCGTTCAAGATCGTCCCCAGGCCGGAGAACTGCCCCACTACTCGGACGTGCACGCCGATCAACGTCACCACCCTCCCGCTCGACAAGACGGACTGCAAAGACATCCCGTTCTATGGCAAGCCGGTGGCCTTTAAGAAGCCGCTCAAGGTGCCGACGTTGGTCGAGGAGTGCCGGGAGGAGATCCGGTTCAAGGACGTCACCGTCAGCTTCTTCTGCTGCGAGATCACGGTCTGCGTGCAGTGCGAGAAGTGCTACGTAAAGACGAAGCGGTGCGTCGAGGTGGAGAAGGAGGTGGCGATCGAGGCCTACCGGCGGCAGGACCAATCCATCGACGTGTACGGCCAGGACGTGCCCGGGTTGCCGAAGCAGTTCGTCCTCCAGCTGAAGATGAAGGAGGCCGACTTCAAGGCCGCGTACCCGAACGCCCCCCTCCCGACTTACCCGTGAGGGCCGGGCCCCCGGGCCCCCGGGCCGGCGGCCGCCGGCCCGGGGCGGTCCGCGCGGTCACTTCTTGTCCTTCCCCTTCACCTCCCAGTAGTGCAGCGTGTACTCGGCCCCGTCCGTCCCGGTCACCGTCACCGTCTTGTCCGGCTTCCACTCCCCCAGCCCGAACCGGTGCGACACCACCCGCGTCCCCGGCTTCAGCAGCTTCTGCAGCACCGGGGCCATCCGCGCCCCCAGGTCGTCCCCGATGTAGATCAGCACCACGCTCGCCTCGGCGCACGCCGCCATGTCCTTCTCGTTCAGGATGTCGCCCTGCGTGATCACCACCCGCTCCGACACCCCCTCGGCCTTCGCCTTCTCCTCCGCCGCCTTCACCATCTTCGGGTCGATGTCGATCCCGATCCCCTTCTTCGCCCCCAGCTTCTTCACCGGCCGGATCAGCATCACCGCGTCCCCGCACCCCGGGTCGAAGATCACGTCGTCCTTCGTCACCTTCGCCAGCTCCGCCATCTTGTCCACGATGTCGTCCGGGGTCGGCACCCACCGCACCACGATCTTGTCCAGCTTCTTGTCCTCGGCCGTCAGGTCCACCTTGGCCGCGTCCCCGGCCTTCACCGTCACCGTGCGCGGCCGGGTGATCTTGGTGTAGTTGTTCGGCTCGATCAGCGCCTCGACCACGAACGTGTACTCCTTCCCCGCCTCCAGCGCGGGGGTGGTGAACGTCCGCGTCTCCCCCGTCCCCTTCACCTCCGCCCCGTCCACCTTCACCACCGTGTCCTTGAAGCTGCTCTTCGGGACGGTGACGGTGATCGTGGCGGCCTTCTTCTCCTGCCCGCACGCCAGCCCGGCGAGGGCGAGGGCGAAACCGACGCACAGCGTCCGCATGGGTGTCGTTCCTCGTAACGCACAACGGGCGGCGCCGGACCGGCGCCGCCCGAATGTTCTACACACGCCGGCCCGATCGCCCGCGCCTTTACCCCTGACTCTTGTACTTCTCCGCCAGCACCCGGGCGGTCTCCGGCCGCATCACCCCGGGGTCCGGCAGCTCGCCCCGCTTCAGCTTCTCCCGCAGCTCCGTCCCGCTGATGTTCACCGGCTTCCACCCCTTCGCCGCGTGCTCCTCCACCAGCCCGACCCGGCCCAGCTCCGCGTAGTACGCCGCGAACCCGACCTTCACCGGGTTGATGAGCAGTTCCCCCTTCAGCTCGCCGAACTTCCGCTGCGCCGCCAGCCCGTCCCAGATGTCGGTCTTGTCGTCGAACGGGGCGTCCGCGTGCTTCCGCCCGATCACGATGTCGGTGAACCCGAAGTTCTGCCGGTAGATGGCGTGCATCACCGCCTCCTTCGGCCCGGCGTAGAACATCTTGATGTCCAGCCCGATCAGGAGCACGTTGTCCATGAACGCCCGGCCCGCCGTCTTCCACAGCTCCTCGTCGGTGTCGCCGACGCCGAGCGCCTTGTTGTCGATCAGCGCCCGGTAGGTCCGCATCCGGGTGGCCGCGTCCACGTCGTCAGATTTTGTCTCCCCCACCAGCGGGTTCAGTACCGCCCCGGCGAAGTGGCCCTCGCGGGTCAGCCGCTCCAGCCCGACCACCAGCGCGTACTCGTGCGCCCGGTGCAGGGCGTTCCGCGTCTGGAACGCCACCACCCGCTTGAACCCCTTGCGGTCGAACAGGTCGCGCGTCTCGCGCGGCGTCAGCACCAGGTCGCCGTACTCCGGGTGGCGCGGCGGCGGCAGCACCCGCACCTCGCCGCCGACGAGGTACGTCCGCGGGTCCGACAGGGCGATCCGGGCGCCGGGGTGGTCGTCCCGCGGGGTGCCGTACACCGCCGCGTTGTACCGCTTCTTGTCCCACGGGAAGACGCTCTGCACCTCGATCTCGCCGACCGCCTCGCCGCGGTCGTTGGTCAGCGGGTGCTTGGTGCCGAGGTGGAGGTGCCGGGCCTTCGCCTCGTCCACCGGCAGGGCGAGCGGGATCGTCCAGGCGTACTTCTTCCCGCCGCGGACGACCACTTCCTCGTCCAGGACGCGGTTGTACTCCTCCTCGCCCATCGGGCCGGTGAGCGGGGACAGCCCGCCGTCGGCGATCCGGTACAGGGTGCTGACGTCGGCGTCGGAAACGGGGATCTGGTCGCTCGACAGCGGGTCGAGCATGGCGACCGTCCGGTTCACCGGCTCGGGGACGCCGCCGTGGGGGGGGATCAGGGGCATTGAGGGTGTGAGTGTAAGTGTGAGTGTGAGTAAAGACCCGGACCAACGGGTCAGGCCGGGGGGGGCACCCCGGTGGCGGCCGCGGCGGTCGCCTCCGGGGGGGTCGCGCCCCGCCGGCGGCTCGCCCACCACTTCCACACCATCGGGGCGATCGACAGGGCGACCACGACCAGGATGACCTTGTCGATGTGCTTGGCGATCTGGAAGTCGTCGCCGAGCAGCTGCCTCAGGAGCGGGTCGAGCATGTACCCGAGCAGCAGCATGCTCACGATCCACCCGACCCCGCCGATCACGTTGTAGAAGAGGAACGTCCGGTACTCCATCCTCGCGGCCCCGGCGACGACCGGGACGAACGTCCGGACGATCGGGATGAACCGGGCGATCACGATCGTCTTCCCGCCGTGCTTCTCGTAGAAGGCCTTCGCCCGCTGGAGGTAGGCCTGCTTGAAGAACCGGCTGTCAGGGCGGCGAAAAATCGCCGGCCCGGCCCGCGACCCGATCCAGTACCCGACCGAGTCCCCGACCACCGCCGCCACGGTCAGGGTGACCATGAACAAGGCGAGCGGCCACCCGGTGATCCGGAGGAAGATGCCGAGGACGACGAGCATCGAGTCCCCGGGGAGGAGGAACCCGATCAGGAGGCCGGTCTCGATGAACACGATCGCGGCGACCGCGATCAGCGCCGGCCACTGCGCGATCGGCCCAGCCTTCTCGAGCGCCTCCGTGTACTTCTCCGGATGGATCAGGTTCCGCGGGTCGATGAACGTGGCGACGAGGTTCCCGAACTGGGTGAAGAACTCTTCCATGTCGGCCCCGTGGGGACGGTGGGCGGTCAACCCGGCGGGCCGGGGGGGGTTAGGGTAGCGGAAACCGGGCCGGGCGGGGAAGGGGAACCGCCCGGGCGAACCCGGAGCGTCAGCGACGGGGTGGCGCCACCCGCCGGGGAGGTCGGCTCATCTGGGAGTGCGCCACCCCGTCGCTGACGCTCCGGGTTCGCCGCCACGCCCGCGCCGGTTCGGGGTACAATGGCCGCATGCCGAGCGTCCTGATCGTCGACGACGAGGAGCCGATCGCCTGGGGCCTGCGGCGGGCGTTCGAGCGGGAGAAGTACCGGGTCGGGGTCGCCGCGACCGCCGAGGACGGTCTGGACCAGGCCCGCGCCTACCCGCCCGACGTCGTCTTCCTCGACGTCCGCCTCCCCGGGATGGACGGCCTCACCGCCCTCGGCGAGCTGCGGAAGGCGGCCCCGGCCGCGGCCGTCGTCGTCATCACCGCCCACGGGAACCTGAACACCGCCGTCCGGGCGGTCGAGGGCGGGGCGTTCGACTACCTGGCCAAGCCGTTCGACCTGGCCCAGGCGCTCGACGCCGCGCGGCGGGCGATCACCCGCGCGGCGCACACAGGGGACTTACGTCCCCCGCTCGGGTCGGACGGCGACATCGACCTGTCACCGGACGCGATCGTCGGCCGCAGCCCGGGGATGCAGGCGGTGTTCAAGCGGGTCGCGCTGGTCGCCCCGACGGCCGCGTGCGTCCTGGTCACCGGGGAGTCCGGGACCGGGAAGGAGTTGGTCGCCCGGGCGGTCCACGCCCACAGCCCGCGGCGGGCGAAGGCGTTCCTCCCGGTCCACCTCGCGGCCCTGAACCCGAACCTGGTCGAGAGCGAGCTGTTCGGGCACACCAAAGGGGCGTTCACCGGGGCGGACAAGCCGCGCGACGGCCTCCTCACCCTGGCCGACGGCGGGACGGTGTTCCTGGACGAACTCGGCGACATCCCGCTGCCGGTGCAGGCGAAGCTGTTGCGGGTGCTGGAGCGGCAGGAGGTGGTGCCGGTCGGCGGAGGGGAGGCGCGGGCGGTCGACGTGCGGGTGGTGTCGGCGACGCACGCCGACCTGTCCGCGGCGGTCCGCGACGGCCGGTTCCGGGCCGACCTGTTCTACCGGCTGAACGTCTACCCGATCCACCTCCCGCCGCTCCGCGACCGGGTGGACGACATCCCGGCCTTGGCCGAACACTTCCTGCGGCGGTTCGGGGCGGCGACCCCGGGCGGGGCGCTGCCGGCGGACACGGTGGCGTTCCTGAAGGCCCGGCCGTGGCCGGGGAACGTGCGCGAGCTGCGGAACGCGCTGGAGCACGCGGCGATCGAGGCCCGCGGCGGGGCGCTGCGGCCGGAGCACTTCCCGGAGCCGTCGGCCGGGGTCGGCCCGGCCGGGGTCGCGGACCGGTTGAAGTCACTCGTCGCGGAGTGGGTGCGGGAGCGGACCGCCGGGGGCGGCGAGCCGGCCGACCTGCACCAGCACCTGCTCGACGTGGTCGAGCCGGCGCTGCTGGACGAGGTGCTGCGGCAGCTCGACGGGAACCGGCTGGCGGCGGCCCGGTGGCTCGGGCTGGCCCGGGCGACGGTCCGGAAGATGATCCGCAAGCACCACCCCACGACGGACGAGCCGGACGGCGATGACCCCGTTTAGCCGCGACGCGGAGTCCTCGGAGCGGAGCGCGAGCGAGGCGCCGCGCTCCGCTCCGAGGACTCCGCGTCGCGGCTAAACATGTTGGATCACCCCGGAGTTCCCATGCGCCAACTCGTGCCCCTCGTCCTGTTCGCCCTCGCCGTCCCGGCGGCCGCGCAGGACCGTACCCACGACGTCACCCCGGGCGACTACGCCTCGGTGAACACGATCACCGAGATCGCGGTCTCGCCGGACGGGAAGCGGGTCGCGTACGGCCTGGCCACCTGGGACAAGAAGGCCGACAACCGCCGCACCGACCTGTGGGTCGTCGACACCGACGGCAAGGGGAAGCCGGCGCAGATCACCAAGGACCGCGCCAACGACCGGCACCCGAAGTGGAGTGCGGACGGGAGGGCGGTGTACGTCCTCGCCAACCGCAAGACGAAGGACGACGAGAAGGCCAAGGCGCAGGTGTGGAAGGTGCCACTCGACGGCAGCGAGCCGGTCGCGGTGACCAAGGTCAAGGACGGGGTGGTCGGGTTCGACTACGCCCCGACCGCCGACCTCGTGTTCTTCTCCGCCGACGCCACCGCCACCGACCAGGACGCGTTCACCGCCCTGCGGAAGAAGTTCCCGAAGCCGGAGTACGGCAGCGGCAAGCGGACGGTGAGCGAGGTCTTCACGGTGAAGGCCCCGGGGGCGGAGCCGGAGAAGCTGATCGCGACGGGTCGGTACGTCCGGGAGTTCGCGGTGACGCGGGACGGGAAGCGGGTGGCGATGGTCACGGCCGTTGACGATACGGTGCTGAAGTCGGAGGGCGAGAGCCGGGTGGACGTGTGGGAGGGCGGGAAGGTCGTCACCCCGCCGACCGACGTGTACCGGGCCAAGGCCGCCAGCCCGTACGCCTGGCTCGAGCACCTGGCGTGGAACCCGGACGGCACCCGGTTCGCGTTCTGCGCAATCTTCGACGCCTACCCGGCCGAGATCATCATCGGGCAGTTGAAGGACGGGAAGTGGGGGACGAGCCGGCCGCCGCGCGGGCCGGGGGGGTTCCAGGTCCGCGGCTACGGTTCGCCGATCCGCTGGGACGGCCCCCACGACATCGCCTACCTCGGCGAGGAGAACGGGGAAACCTACCTCCGCGTCCACCCGCCCGAGAAGCCGGACTACTACGCCTTCTACGCCCGGTCGGCGGCGTTCGACGTCTCGACGGCCGGCCCCGGGCGGCCCGTGTTCGTGGTCGAGGGCGGGTCGGCCAAGGGCTTCCCGATCCTCAGGGCCAACTACGACCACGTGGGCGGCGAAACCCAGGTCCTCACCGACCCCAACCCGCACACGAAGACCTGGAAGCTCCCGACCGTCGAGCACGTCACCTGGAAGGCCCCGGACGGCGCCACGGTCGGCGGGCCGCTCGAACTCCCGTTCGGCTGGAAGAAGGGGGATAAGCCGCTGCCGCTGGTCGTCGCGATCCACGGCGGGCCGACCACCGCCAGCTACAACGACCTCCGGTTCGACCCGCACAACGGCCGGCTGTACTTCGCCGCCAAGGGGTACGCCGTCCTGTGCCCGAACTACCGCGGGTCCACCGGCTACGGCGACAAGTTCACCACCGACCTCATCGGCCGCGAGAACGACCTCGACGTGAAGGACATCGTCGCCGGCATCCAGCACCTCATCAAGGAAGGGATCGCCGACCCCGAGAGAATTGGTGTGATGGGCTGGAGTAACGGCGGGTACCTCACCAACTGCCTCATCACGATGAAGGACCCGCCGGTGAAGATCAAGGCGGCGTCGAGCGGGGCCGGGATCGTGGACACGGTCGCCGAGTGGGGGTTCAACGACGAGCCGGCGTACCCGATGGTGTTCAAGAAGGGGCTGCCGTGGGAGCAGCCGGACCTCTACAAGAAGACGTCGCCCACCTACCAGCTCGGCAACGTCAAGACGCCGACGCTGATCCACGTCGGCGGGAACGACGTCCGCTGCCCGCCGGGCCACAGCCGGATGCTGCACCGGGCGCTGAAGGAGTACGTGAAGGTGCCGACGGAGTTGGTCGAGTACCCCGGCGAGCCGCACGGGCTGACCAAGCTCAGCAACCGCGTCGCCAAGATGGAGTGGGACCTGGCGTGGTTCGACAAGTACGTGAAGGGGAAGTGAGCACCCCGGTTAGCGACGCGTCGAAGACGCGTCTTCGACGCGTCGCTAACCGGGTGCGGGTCACATCAGCAGCCCGGCGACCGCCGCGTTCAGCAGCGTCGCCAGGAACCCGACGAACAGGGCGGTCATCCCGAGGCGGGCGAGGTCGGCCCGCCGGCCGGGGGCGATCGCCCCGATCCCGCCCAACTGGATCCCGACGGACGCGAAGTTCGCGAACCCGGTCAGGGCGTACACCGCCAACAGCCGTGACCGCTCGGACAGCTCGGCGAACGCGGCCGTGTCCGGCAGCTTGCCGGCGAGCGTCAGGTAGGCGACGTGCTCGTTCGCCGCCAGCTTGATCCCGAGCAGCGTCCCGACCTTGCCGCACTCCGCCGGGTCCACCCCGAGCAGGAACGCGACCGGGGCGAACAGCACCCCGAAGATCTTCTCCAGCGTCAGCCCGGTGAAGAACCCGCCCAGGACGATGTCGAACAGGGCGATGAAGGCGATGAACGCGATGAGCATCGCGGCCACGTTCAGCGCCAGCCACAGCCCGTCCTTCACCCCGGCGGCGGCCGCGTCCACCGCGTTCACGTACGGCGTCTCGACGGTGATCGGCGTCCCGCCCGCCGTGACCGGCCTGCCCGCTTCCGGGTAGATCAGCTTGGTCAGGTACAGGCTGCACGGGCAGGCCATGACGCAGGTGGCGAGGATGGCGACCGGGTTCGCCCCGTAGCTGATGTACACCGCCATCATCCCGCCGGAGATGTGGGCCATCCCGCTGGCCATCAGGGCGAGCAGCTCGCTCCGGGTCATCCGCGGGACGAACGGCTTGACGATCAGCGGGGCCTCGGTCTGGCCCATGAACACGTTCGCCGACACCGACAGCGTCTCCGCCCCGCTGGTGCCCATCATGTACTGCATGGCCCGGGCGAACAGCCGGACGAAGAACTGGAGCACCCCGAAGTAGTACAGGACGCTGAAGAACGCCGACACGAAGATGATCGGCGGCAGCGCCTTGAACGCGAAGATGAACGGCTGCGGCGGCGAGCGCTGCATTTCCGCGGCCATGAGCACCCCGCCGCCGGCCGCCCCGACCGCGGTGGACGGCGGCGGGACCGGCTTGGACAGCGGGCCGAACACGAAGTCGGCCCCCTTGTCGGACGCCCGGATGAGGGCCTTGATCCCCTCGCCGACGGCCTCGAACACGTGCTGCACCGGCCCCCAGTGGATGACCGCGACCGCGAGCGCGAACTGCAGCCCGACCCCCCACAGGAGCGTCTTCCGGCTCACCGACTGCAGGCTCTTCGAGAAGAACGCGGCGACGCCGAGGAAGCACAGCACGCCGGCGGCGGCCTGGAACCGGTACCCGAGGGTGCCGTGCAGCAGGTACGCGGCCCCGGCGACGGCGGCGACCGCGGCGGCGATCAGCACCCGCCACCGCCACGGGGTCGGCGGGAGCGGGGCCTCCGGCGGCGGGCCGTCGGCGGCGTCCGGGGCGGGCGCGGCGGTGCCGGGTGCGGGCGAGATCATGGGGACTTCGGGAAGGGTCTGGTGGCACCGGCATTCCTGCCGGTGCGGATCGGCAGCACCGGCAGGAATGCCGGTGCCACCAAAGACTATTTCGCGGCGGCCAGCTCCTTCACCAGCGCCGGGTCGTCCTTCAGCACCCAGGCGACCAGGGCGAACCCGCCGGCCCACGGGTCCTTCGCCGCCGGCAGCCGCAGCACCGCCGACCACCCGCCGCCGGCCCGCGGCACGAACCGCCACGCCGCCCCGGCCGGCGCCCCGGTCGCCTCCAGCACCGCCACCCGGTCGCCGTCCTGCGGCAGCACCACCCGAACCCCCGCGGCCGGGACCGTCGGGGCGTCGCCCTTTAGGTCGAGCGCCGCCCCCACCGCCCGCGGCTCCTTCGCCGTCTGCCCGGCGTGCAGCCACCCGGTGTACCCGGCCGGGGCCTCGAGCGCGAACGTCCGACTGAACCCGGACGCCACCGCCGACCGCACCGGCGCCGGCGTCTCGGCCACCTTCAGCACCGCGTCCCGGTCGTTCTCGGCCAGCCGGTACCGGAACGTCGGCCGGCCGTCCGGGTCGAGGCTGTACCCGTCGAACCGGACGGCCGACCCGCCGTCCGGGATGCGGGCCTCCAGCGGGGTCGGGGCGCCGAACGCCGGGTGGTTGGCGCGGGCGGCGAAGTCCGGCGGGACGTCCGGGTTGGCGGTCAGCCCCCACGGGTGCCCGGGCGGGGCGGCCCACACCTTCGGCCCGAGCAGCTTCGCCGGCGCCCCGCCGCGGTTGTTCCACACCGGCGTCGCGTCCAGGAAGTTCCCGGTCCAGGCGAACGCGGTCCGGCACTGGTCGGCGGAGAACGCTACGTTCACCCCGCCCGGGTACCCGACCGCGACCGCCCGGGTGCCGGCGTCCGGGAGGAACGTCCGCAGCACCTCCGGCCGGTTCCGGACCGCCACGGTCAGCCCCTTCGGCGGCTCCAGCCCGTCCGGCAGCGGCAGCGTCGGGCCGAGCGCCAGGTACCCCCACATCGCCTCCGCCTGCCCCTTCGGGTCGCCGCCGAGCACCGTCGAGAGGGTCGACTTCCCGTCCACGAACGCCTGCGGCATGCGGGTGCCGGGGGCCATCCGGAGCGGCTGGTGCAGCCACCGCTCGTACCAGTCGTACCGCACCCGCTGGTTGATCGTGGACAGGTCCGGGCCGCGGGTGCCGGTGTTCGCCACCCCGCCGATGTCGTGGCACGAGACGCACCCGAGCCCGCCCTTCCCGACGATCTGCCGGCCGAGGCTGACCGCCTGCGGGCCGGCCGCCACCTTGTGAACCGCGTCGTCCGGGACCGTGCCTTCGAGGGCGGCCAGACTCTCGGGCAGGTGGCCGACGTTCCCCTCGCCGTACTGCGGCATCCGCAGCTGCATCCACGGCCGCGCCCGCCCGCCGCCGACCAGCACCGCCTTGAGCCACGACGTCCGGGCCTTGTGCCCGACGCCGGTCAGCAGTGGCGGGCGGACGTCGTCCGCGTTCTCCGCCTTCTCCAGCAGGCGCATCTGGTCGGCGAGGTCGGTCGGGATGCCGCCCTCGCCGTCCCGGCTGTGGCAGTTCAGGCAGTTGAACCGCCTCAGCGCGACCCGGGCGGCGAACGCCGGGGCCGGGGTGGTGGCGCCGTCGAGGCCGGTCTTGAGGAACGCGGCGACGGCGGCCTTGTCCTTGGCGGCGAGGGCGTAGACCGGCACCTGCGCCGGGTCCGGGAGCGGGCCGACGCACCCCTTCGCCCCGGCCTTCCGCACGACGGCGAGCGGCGCGAACGGCCGCGGCTCGCCGGCCTTCCCCGCGGCATCGACGGAGTGGCAGTTGACACACCCCTTCGACCGGAACAGCTTCGCCCCGACGACCGCCCACTGCCCGTCGGCCGGCAGCTTGGCGACGGCGGCGTCCGGTTCGGTGAGCAGGTCGGCGGGCGCCGTCTTCGGGGCGGCCGGCATCCCCGGCCTGACCGTCGGGTCGGTGGCCTGGCAGAGGTGGCGGGCGAGGTCGGTCGCCTCCTGCTGGTTCAACTGCATGTGCGGCATCCGGCCGGCCGGGGCGGTCTTCAGCGGGTTCTGGAGGTACGCGGCGAGCGGCTCCGGCCGGGTCTTGCTGCCGACCGCCCCGAGGGCGTACTTCGCCGGCGGCCCGAACACGAGGTCTTCCGGCTTCAGCGGCTCGCGGTCGTCCTCCTCGTTCTTCGGCCGCGGCTTCGCCTGCTCGTGGCACACGGCGCACCCGGTCACCGTGTACAGCACCCGGCCGCGGTCGAGGCTCTGCTTGACGTCGTTCGGCACGACCGCCGGCGGCTTCGGGGCGTCGAGCGGCGGCCCGGTGAGGGAGACGAGGTAGCGGGTGACGGCGTACCGCTCGGCGGCCCCGCGGGCGTCGTCGGCGAACAGCTTCGGCATGGTGGTGTTCGGCCGGTGCTTGGCCGGGTCGGCGAGCCAGGCGTCGATCCACCCGGGGTACGCCCGCTTACCGACCTCGGACAGGTTCGGGCCGGGCCGGTCGGCGAGCGCCTTGCCCATCGAGTCGCCGGCGGCCGGCTTGTGGCAGCGGACGCAGGCCAGTTCCTCGAACAGGAACCGGCCGTGGTCCTCCTCGACGTCGGCGAGGAAGGTCGGCGGGCGGTCCTTGGAGAGGTGGCCGAGGAACTGGTGCGGCAGCGGCTCGCGAATGAACCCCGGCCCCTGCCAGGACAGCTCGGCCCGGCACGGCGCCCCGGCGGACGCGAACGTCGCCTCGAACCGGTGGACGCCGCCGTCGAGCTGGACCGCCTCGCCCGTCGCGTCGGCCGACGCGGTCAGCACCGGCTTGCCGCCGACCGTCACCCGCAGGGTGCCGTTGGCGACGTTCGCGGAGAACGTGTACTTCCCCGGACGGGTGACGTTCACGTACCCGGTCCAGGTCGCGCCGCCGAACGCGGCCAGCTTCGGGTGCGGGGCCTCGCCCTTGGCGAGGGCGAGGGCGACGGTCGGCTCGAGCCGGGTGAGCGGCGGCGGGGGCGGGCCCTGGTGCGGCGGGAGGTAGGCGGCGACGAGGCCGGGCTTCAGGTCGGCCGGCTCGACGGCGGGAGCGGTGCCGGCGGCCAGGACCGCGACGGCGGCCGTGAGGAGGCGGTGGGTCATCGGTGTGCGCGCGGCGGGTGGCGGGGATCAGGTGATTATCCCCGACCCCGCCCGGCCGGCAAGCGGCGACCCGACTACTTCTCCAGGCCGTTCCGGAAGTACACGACCCGGGTGAGGGCTTCCTTCCCGCGGCGGAGGTGGAAGATGCCGGCCTCCAGGGCGACGGAGTGGCGGAGCTCCCGGCGGAAGTCCTGGGCGGTCTTGATCGGCTTGTCGTTGACCCGGGTGACCACGTCCCCGACCTCGACGCCGTACTTGGTCAGCGGCGACCCCGGGGTGAGCGTGGTGACGGTCAGCACCTCGCCCTTCACGGCCGCCTCGGCGCCGACGTCGGCCGTCTCGAAGAACCGCACCCCGTAGGGGTTCTCGGCCACCCCCGCCTTCTCGACCCGGTCCTTGCTGTCCTTGCTGTCGCCGAGGCGGGGCACGTCGATCTTCCCGCCGGCGAACAGCGCCCCCTGGGTCGTCCCGGACCCCTCCTTGGCCACGATGTCGCCGCCGGCGTACAAGCTCGATTGATGGAACCCAATGTGCTTGTCGCTGCGGATCGACCCGCGGGCGATGACGGTGCACCGCTCGGCCTTGGCGAAGTTGACGAACTCGACGTCCCCGTCGCAGACGATCAGCGAGGAGCCCGGCCAGTCGAGTTGCAGGTCGGAGTTGTGGACGATGAGGCAGTGCGACCATTCGCAGAGTTGGGGGTGCGTCCCCTTCAACTGGTTGCGGGTCAGCACGAGGCAGCCCTGGGTTGAGGGGGCGTTCATCTCGAACGACTCGGCCCGGATAAACCCGAAGACCGTCATCCCCCTCACCACGGGCCGCGACGTCTCGTGGACGCGGTGCAGGCGCTGGCCGTAGTTGGCCAGACCCTTCATCGACTCGGCCGGGCCGTTCGCGAGTTTCCGGCCCGCGTACTTGCTCGTGACCGCCTCGGCCGCGTGCTTGAGCCGGAAGAACTCCTCGGCGACCTCATCGGCCTGCTTCGGGTCCTGCACGTACAGGCTCACATCGACCAAGAGGTCGTACCGGCCGGCCTTGGCCCACGCCGGGGCGCGCTTCACGTTCCGCGCCGCCCGCCCCGCGCTCAGGGCGTCCAGGGCGTCCCCGGCGAACCCGTCGGCCTTACCCTCCTCCGTCCCGCGGTAGTGCCGCAGGTACGGTTCAGCGTCGTCCAACTTCGCAAGAGCGGCGGCCGCGGCCTTCCGCCGCTCGACGTCGGCGTGGGTCAGGTCGCGGAGGTGGCGGGCGATCTCTTCGGGGGGCGCGTCCAGGGTCCGGACCGTGGCTTTCGGGGCCTCCGGGGGGTCCGACCGGGCCGCCCCTGGCGCTCCGACGGCACACGCTCCCAAAAGCAGCACGAGGCCGGGAGTGGCGCGATTCGGCATGTCCTCTCCTCGTGGGCAGCCCACCCGTTCCGACGAGCGGCCCACCCCGGATTCACCCGGCGGTTGCCCGCGGGGGCGGGGCGGGGTACCGTAGGGGCGTCGCCCGGGAGGAGCCGCCGTGCCCCGTCTGATCGTCGTCCGCGGGGTGGACGAGGGGAAGCAGTTCGACCTCGGGAACCGGGCCGCCACCGTCGGCCGGCACTCGTCCAACGCCGTCCCCCTCCACGACACCCAGGTGTCCCGCCGCCACCTCGAGCTCCGCCCCGGCCCGGACGGGTACCGCCTCCTCGACCTCGGCAGCGGCAACGGCACCCTGCTCAACGGCCGCCCGGTCCGGGAGGCCGACCTCAAGAGCGGCGACACCATCGCGGTCGGCCAGTCGGTCCTGATGTTCACCGCCGCCCGGACCGACCCGCCCGGGTCCGGGGACGACCTGACCGAGCGGGTCCGGCTGGTCGCCGGGTCCGGGGCGGTCGACTTCCCGTCCGCCGTCGTCCGCACCGTCTCCCCCGACCTCGGCAGCCAGATCCTCGCCCGCCCGGCGGCCGCCGGCACCGACTGGCTCCGGTCCCGGCTCGCCGGCCTCGCCGCCCTGTACGAGACCGCCGACGCGGTCAGCCACATCCTCGACGTCGACCAGCTCCTGGCGAAGGTGATGGAACTGGTGCTGAAGTCGGTCGAGGCGGACCACGGGTGCTTCATGCTCCGGGCCGAGAACGGGGCGCTCGTGCCGAAGGCGGCCCGGTACCGGGACGGGGTGAGCCGGGCGGACGAGCTGGCGGTCAGCCGGACCATCGTCGACCAGGTGCTGAAGGACGGCCAGGGGGTGCTGGTGTCGGACGTCACCGCGGACGCCCGGTACCGGGCCGCCGAGAGCCTGGTCCGGCACAACATCCGGGAGGCCATCTGCGTCCCGCTGAAGGGCCGGCGGGAGACCGTCGGGGTGCTGTTCTTGGACACCCAGTCGACGCTCCAGCAGTTCGTCACCCGCGGCCGGGAGGAGGGGAAGTTCACCGACGACCACCTGTCCCTGGCGAGCGCGATCGCCCACCAGGCGGCGATCGCGGTGGAGGAGAGCCGGTACCACCAGGCGCTGGTGAACGCCGAGCGGCTGGCGGCCGTCGGGCAGACGATCGCGGCCATGTCGCACCACGTGAAGAACATCATGCAGGGGGTGCGGTTCGGGGCGGACATGGTGCGGACGGCGCTGAAGGACGACGACCGGGACCTGCTCGGGAAGGGGTGGAAGCTGGTCGAGCGGAACCAGGCCCGGATCGACCAACTGATCCTGGACATGCTCTCGTACTCGAAGGAGCGGGAGCCGGCGGTCGAGCCGACGGACCTGAACAAGCTGTGCGAGGACGTGCTGGACGTGGTGCGGGGGCGGGCGCAGGACCGGGGGGTGGCGCTGGAGTGGCACCCGGGGGCCGGGGTCGGGGCGGTCCCGTGCGACCCGGACGGGATCCACCGGGCGGTGCTGAACGTGGTGTCGAACGCGGTGGACGCGGTGGAGGACCGGCCGAACCCGCGGGTGGCGGTGCAGGCCCTGCTGGAGCCGGCCGGGGACTGGGCGAAGGTGGTGGTGGTGGACAGCGGCCCGGGCATCCCGGGGGACGCGGTGGAGGAGATGTTCCGGCCGTTCGTGAGCACCAAGGGGAGCCGGGGGACCGGGCTGGGGCTGCCGGTCAGCCGGAAGATCCTGCGGGAGCACGGCGGGGACATCGCGGTGCAGAGCGTGGTCGGGAAGGGGAGCAAGTTCGCCCTGCGGATCCCGATGAAGGCGGCCGCCGACCCGCCGCCGGCCGGCCCGCCGGGCGAACCCGGAGCGTGAGCGACGGGGTGCTCCTCACGAGCCACCCCGTCGCTCACGCTCCGGGTTCGCCTTACCGCCCCGCCGCACATCTTGCCCCACCGGACCGGCTTCGCGGACCGGACGCGGTTACCCCCGCGGTTCCCGCGGACCCCCCGGGCCGCCCGGATTTGTAATTTCGACTCAAGCCCGGTTCTGCCGCCGCGTCCCCCCGGGGAGAATACACGCACTGACCCGGGGGCCGGGCGCGTCGCACCGGTGGTGCGGCCGCCCCCCCGGACCGCGAGGTCCGTCATGAGCCCGCACCACGTCCCCCGCCGGCCCGGCCCGCACCGGCTCCCCGCCTTGCGCACCTTCGCCGCCGCCCTCGCCCTCGCCGCCGCCGGGGCGGCCGGGGCCGCCGACCCGACCCCGCCCGCGCCCGCGGAGGTGGCGGTGTCGGACGTGGTACTCGCCCGGGCCGCGCTCGCCGCCCTCGACGCCGACCCGGACACGGCCGGGGTGACGGTGGTGGTGAGCGTGGTCGACCGGGTGGCGGTGGTCGGCGGGCCGGTCCCGACCGCCCGGCAGGCGAAGCGGGTCGAGGAGGTGGTGCGGGCGGTGCCCGGGGTGGCCGGGGTGCGGAGCACCTGCTTCGTCGCCGCCGGGCCGGACCCGCTGACCCGGGCCGCCGCCGGCCGGACCGCGTCGATCCTGCCGCCCCGGCCGGCGCTGTTCGACCTGCCCGGGCCGCTGACCGGGGCCGTGCCGGCGCCGGTCCCGCTCCCGGTCGCGGCGGCCGCCCCCAAGGACAAGGAGACGACCGCCTTCAAACCGGCGGGGGAGCCGGCGGGGATGTTGGGGGCCCCGGTCGGGCCGGCGGGGGCGGCGCGGGCGGGCGACCCGGCGGTCGCCCCCGGGGTGCTGACCGGGGCGGGGGACGCGGTGGCGGCGGCGGTCGATCGGGTGCGGCGGGCGGAACAGCGGTTCGCCCGGCTGACGGCCGAGGTGCGGGGCGGGACGGTGGCGGTCGGCGGGTCGGCCCCGCTCGCGTCCGACGCCTGGGACTTCGCCGCCAAGTTGCGGACCATCCCCGGCGTCACCCGGGTCGCGGTCGGGCCGGTGGACGGGAAGTGACGGCGGCCGTCACCCGCCCTCGCCCGGCGGGAACAGGGACCGGAGCAGCCGCTGGGACAGGTCGTACTGGGGGGTGAACGCCAGCTCCACCGCCGCCACCGAGCTGGCCCGCACCTCCAGGCCCCCCACCCGCCCGAGCGGCCGGCCGTCGATGTACCCGCGGACCGGCCGCTTCCCTGTCTCGTCCAGGCTGGTCAGCCGGACCACCGCCGTCTCCGGCAAGGCGACCGGCTTCCAAAAATGGGGCCGGAACACGTTCGACCCGGCGAGCGTCAGCACCGGGGCGGTGAGCGGGACCGGGGTCGCCCCCATCGCCCGGGCGTACGCCCCGGACCCGGCCGGGGCCGCCACCAGGAGCCCGTCCCCGACCACCTTCGGCACCTGCACCCGCCCGTCCACGTCCACCCGCAGCCACGCCGCCTGCCCGCTGTCCCGCTCCACCCACGCGTCCCCGAACGCCAGGTCCCGGGACGGGGCCCCGCCCGGCCCGGTCGCGTCCACCCGCAGCATCGGCATCCGGTACACCACCAGCTCCGTCCCGGACAGGTCGTCCGACAGGGTCTCGTTCATCAGGAACCCGAGCGTCCCGGCGTTCAGCCCGAGGAACGGCAGCCGCCGCCGCCAGTGCGCCCGGATCGCCGTCAGCATCGTCCCGTCCCCGCCGACCACCAGGATCAGGTTCGGGTCCGGGTGCTCGAGCCGGCGGAACCGGTCCCGGGCCGCCCGGGCACGCGGGTTCGCCTCGTCCGCCAGCACCGTCAGCCGGGGCGCCTCCAGCTTCACCCGCGTCTCCCGCGGGGCCGGGCTGCCGGAGTACAGCCGGTACCGGCGGATGTACTCGGCCACCCCGGCCGGCACGTCCGGGTCCGGGTCCCCGCCCTGGAACACCCGCAGCCGGATGTCCGCCGTCGGGACGTGGTCGTCGGCCGGGACCAGCTCGCAGGTCGGCGGGCGGTCGGCCGGGTCCGGCGGGGCCCCGGTCGGGTGGAGCACCGCGAACCGCCCGCTCGCCCACAGCTCCCGCCCGCGCGGCCACCGGGCCTGGATGAACGCCGCCCCGGCACGGCCGCCGGCCAGGAAGTCGGCCGACACCACGTGCCACACCTGCCCGCGGTCCCCGTACCGGTCGTCGAACCGGAAGTCGTCCAGCGGCCGGCCGTCGTCGAGGTCGGACAGGTCGACCGACACCCCGGGCAGGTCGCGGAACGCCAGGTCGGCCATGACCGCCCGGTGGGCCGGGTCGGCGTGCTCCCCGTCCGGGCGGTCCGGCCGCGGCACCGTGGGGCGGACGACGACCTCGGCGAACCCGCGGTCCCGGAGCAGCCCGGCCACCCGCCGGTGGAACGCGGTCGGCGGGTCGAAGCTGCCGGTGAACACGGCGACGCGCGGCGGCATCGGGTTCGGACCTCGCGGCGCCCGGGGTTCACACCCCGGGCTATTCCCTCGCCGCCCCTCCGGGGCTGAGGGCTTGTCTTGAACCCCGAAGGGGTGGGCAGGTAATAGCCCGGGGTGTGAACCCCGGGCGCCCCACCCCGGGCGCCCCACCCCGGGCGGCCGACCCGGCGCGGAGGTCGGGTCTTGCGGCCGGGTCGGGCTTTGGTAATATCGTAGTCGCCCTCCCGCCGACCGCCGGGGACACGGGTCCCCGCCCCCGCCCGCCAGAACCCCGCCATGCTGCGACCCGCCTTCGCCCTCGTCCTCCTTCTGCCCCCGGCCGCGGGCGCCGCCGACCCGGACCCGGCGCGGGTCGAGTTCTTCGAGAAGAAGATCCGCCCGGTGCTGGTCGAGCACTGCCTGAAGTGCCACTCGGCCGACGCCGAGAAGGAGAACAAGCTCCGCGGCGGGCTGCGGCTCGACACCAAGGCCGGGTGGGAGAAGGGCGGCGACACCGGCCCGGCGGTCGTCCCCGGCAAGCCCGGCGAGGGGACGCTGCTGAGGTCGCTCCACCACGCCGACCCCGAGCTGAAGATGCCGCCGAAGGGCAAGCTCCCGGACGCGGTGGTGAAGGACTTCGAGACGTGGGTCGCCGACGGCGCCGCCGACCCCCGCACCGGCACCGTCGCGAAGCCGATCGCCGGCATCGACGTCGAGAAGGGTCGGCAGTTCTGGTCGTTCGTCCCGCCGAAGGAGCCGCCGGTCCCGGCGACCAACAACCCACGAGCCACCAACTCGATCGACGCATTCGTGGCGGCGAAGTGGGCCGAGAAGGGGCTGACCCCCGCCCCGCCGGCCGACCCACGGGCGCTCGTTCGCCGCGTCCACCTCGACCTCGTCGGCCTGCCGCCGACCCCGGAGGAGGTGGACGCCTTCCTCGCCGACCCGTCCCCGGCGGCGCTCGCCAAGGTCGTGGACACGCTGCTCGCGTCGTCGCACCACGGCGAAAAGTGGGCGCGGCACTGGCTCGACGTCGCCCGGTACGCCGAGGACCAGGCGCACACGTTCGCGGTGAAGCCGAAGCCGCAGGCGTGGCGGTACCGGGACTGGGTGATCGCCGCCCTGAACGCCGACATGCCGTACGACCGGTTCGTGAAGCTCCAGATCGCCGGCGACCTCGCGTCCGACGACCTCGACCCGTTCACCAAGTTCGCCGGCCTCGGGCTGATGGGCCTCGGGGCCGAGTACTACAAGAACACCGCCCGCGAGCAGGCGATCGCCGAGGAGTTGGACGACCGCGTCGACACCCTGACCCGCGGGTTCCTCGGGCTGACGGTCAGCTGCGCCCGGTGCCACGACCACAAGTTCGACCCGATCCCGACCCGCGACTACTACGCCCTCGCCGGCGTCTACATGGGCACCGCCCTCTCCGACGCCCCGCTCGGCAAGCCGGAGGAGCTGAAGGCGTACACCGAGGCGCAGGCGCGGGTGAAGGCGGCCGAGGACAAGCTGAAGAAGATGACGGCCGCGGCCAAGGCCAAGCCGGACGACAAGGACCTGGCCGAGCAGGTGAAGGAGTGCACGGCCGAGGTGGCGGCGCTGAAGAAGGCGGCCCCGCCGCTGCCGGCGGTGGCGCACGTGCTGAGCGGGAACGGGGCCGGCATGAAGGTGTACGTCCGCGGGAACCCGGCGACGAAGGGCGAGGACGCCCCGAAGGGGTTCCTGCAGGTGCTGCCGTGCGACGCCGACCCCGGCCCGAAGTTCACTCGCCTCGACCTGGCGAACGCGATCGCCTCGAAGGACAACCCGCTGACCGCCCGGGTGATCGTGAACCGCGTCTGGTCGTGGCACTTCGGCCGCGGGCTGGTGAACACCCCGAGCAACTTCGGGGCGCTCGGCGACCGCCCGAGCCACCCCGAGCTGCTCGACTGGCTGGCGGTGAACTTCGTGAAGAACGGCTGGAGTCTGAAGTGGCTGCACCGGCAGATCGTGCTGTCCGGGGTGTACCAGTTGGACAGCAAGCCCGACGCCGGCAACGACAAGGTGGACGCGGCGAACGTGTACCTGTGGCGGGCGAACCGCCGGCGGCTCGACGTGGAGGTGTGGCGGGACGGGCTGCTGGCGGTGAGCGGGGCGCTCGACCGGACGCGCGGCGGGCCGGCGTTCAGCCTCCGCGACCCGGCGGCCCGGCGGCGGACGGTGTACGCCAAGATCAGCCGGCACGAGCTGGACGGCCTCCTGCGGCTGTTCGACTTCCCGGACGCGAACGTGACCGCCGACAAGCGGGTGGTGACGACGGTGCCGCAGCAGCAGTTGTTCGCGCTGAACAGCGAGTTCATGGCGGGGCAGGCGAAGGCGTTCGCGGCGCGGGTCCAGAAGCTCGGGGCGACCGACGCCGAGCGGGTGGCGGCCGCGTACCGCTTGGCGTTCGGGCGGGGTCCGGAGCCGCGCGAGGCGGAACTGGCGGAGCGGTTCCTGGCGCTGCCGGCGAAGGCTGACGACAAGCTGACGCGGTGGGAGCAGTACGCCCAGGTGCTGCTCGCCAGCAACGAGCTGATGTACGTAGACTGAGGGCGTCGCCCGTCCCCGCCGAGGTGTCCGCCGTGGGCAAGACAAGACGTACCGACTGCTCGCCGTCGTGGTCCTGCTGGGCATCGTGGCCGCCGGGGTCGCTTACCAGAGTCGGCCGGCCGCGGCGCAGGAGAAGGCCCCCGTGGGGGCGGTCACGAAGTGGGAGTACCGCCTTGTCATGGGTGACAACGAGGCGGTGGTGGAGAAGAAGCTCAACCAGTTGGGCGAGGAAGGGTTCGAGATCGCGTTCGTGGCCAACTCCACCCTACCGGGACACGGGAACCAGTCCCCGTACGTGCGGGTGTACTACACCCTGAAGCGGGCCAAGAAGTGACCGGTGCTGCCCGCACGGGCTGATGTACGCGGACAGAGGTGTTTTCAGCCCGAAGGGCTGGGACAACGTAGCCCGGGGCAACGCCCCGGGTCCGGGGCGCGGAAGCCTTGCAGCCTGAAGGGCTGCGACACCGGTGCGTTGTCCCAGCCCTTCAGGCTGGGGGCGTGGTTGCCCATACCAACCCGGGGCGTTGCCCCGGGCTACGTTGTCCCAGCCCTTCGGGCTGAAGAACCGGAGCCCCGATGCTGCCGATCTCCCGCCGCGACCTGCTCGCCCGCACCGGCACCGGCCTCGGCGTCCTCGGCCTCGCCGGGCTGCTCGCCGACGCTCAGGGGGCTGACGCCCCCCGCTCGGCCGACCCGCTCGCCTCGAAGAAGCCGCACTTCCCGGCGAAGGCGAAGCACGTCATCCACCTGTTTATGAACGGCGGCCCGTCCCAGGTCGACACCTTCGACCCGAAGCCGGAGCTGGCGAAGCGGCACGGCCAGCAGGCCGGCGCCGCCGGGCTGAAGACCGAGCGGAAGACCGGGCCGCTGTACCGGTCGCCGTTCGCGTTCAAGAAGTGCGGCAAGTCCGGCGTCGAGGTGAGCGAGATCTTCCCCGAGGTCGGCTCCTGCATCGACGACGTCTGCGTGATCCGGTCGATGCACACGAACATTCCGAACCACGAACCGGGCCTGCTGCTGATGACGTGCGGGAACACCCAGCCGATCCGCCCGAGCATGGGCAGCTGGCTGACCTACGGCCTCGGCACCGAGAACCAGAACCTGCCGGGGTTCGTGGTGATGTGCCCGGGCAAGCCGGTCGTCGGCCCGGCCCTGTGGAACAACAGCTTCCTCCCCGGCGTGTTCCAGGGCTGCCACATCCAGAACCTCGACCCGAAGCGGGTCATCGACCACGTCCGCAACGCGAACGTCGGGGCCGGCACCCAGCGCGAGCAACTCGACCTGCTGAACGAGCTGAACGGCATCCACAAGGACAAGCGGGCCGGGGACGACCAGCTCGACGCCCGGATCCGGTCGCTGGAGACCGCGTACCGGATGCAGACCGACGCCCAGGAGGCGTTCGACGTGACCCGGGAGCCGGTGAAGGTGCGGGAGCGGTACGGGAAGGGGTACTTCGCCGACGCCTGCCTGGCGGCCCGCCGGCTGGTCGAGCGCGGGGTGCGGATGGTGCAGGTGTTCTACGGCAGCGGGCAGCCGTGGGACGACCACGGGAACATCGAGACCGGGCACCGGAACAAGGCGAAGGACAGCGACCGGGCGGTCGCCGCCCTGCTCCGCGACCTGAAGCAGACCGGCCTCTTGGACGAGACGCTGGTGCTGTGGGGCGGGGAGTTCGGGCGGACGCCGACGAGTGAGGGGCAGAACGGCCGGGACCACAACAACCACGGGTTCAGCGTGTGGCTGGCCGGCGGCGGGGTGAAGGGCGGGATGGCGTACGGGGCGACGGACGAGTTCGGGTTCGCGGCGGTCGAGAACAAGGTGCACGTCCACGACCTGCACGCGACGATCCTGCACCTGATGGGGATCGACCACGAGAGGCTGACGTACCGGTACAGCGGCCGGGACTTCCGGCTGACCGACGTGCACGGGACGGTGGTCAAGGACATCCTGGCGTGACGAAAGCAATGGCCCGCAGATGACGCAGACTCCGGCGCAGATGGAATCCAGATCAGAACACCGGTCTTGATCCTGGCTTCATCTGCGCCGGAGTCTGCGTCATCTGCGGGCCATTCTTCGCTCACTTCCCCTCGCCGGCGTCCGGGTAGCTGAGCTTCCGGTCCGGATCGAGGAACCGGGCGTGCAGCACGTTCCCGCCGGCCCCGTTCTTCACCACCACCGTCAGCGTGTGCTTCCCCGCCGGCAGGGTCACGTCGAACGCGTCCTGGTCCGGCCGCACCTGCCGACCGCTCCCCTTCCCGACCCCGACCGCCGTGCCGTTCAGCCGCACCTCGTAGTCGGCCGTTGAGCCGATCAGGAGTTTCGTCTTCACCTCCGCGACCGCGGTCACCTCCGCCTCGACCACCGCCGGCCCCCCCTTCGTGTCCGGCAGCGCGATCCGGCCCGGCACCCCGACCGCCAGCTTCGTCCCGTTCACGGTCGCGTCGGTGAGGAACGGGTGGGCCATCAGGTACCGGACCAGGTCGCGGAAGTCCTGCGGGGTCATGTTGTACCCCAGCCCCTCCGGCATCAGCGACTTCTCCGACACCTGCACCGGGCCGTTCAGGTCCGCCTTCTTGATCCTCTTCAGCACCGCGTTCTCGATCTTCAGCGTCAGCGTCGTCTCGTCCTCCTCGGCGAGCACGCCCTGGAACACGGTGTCGTCGAGCAGCCGGGCGGTGCGGACGAAGTACGGGGCGCCGATCACCCGGTTCGGGTCGAGGACGTTCACCAGCACGTACTCGATGTCCCGGCCGGCGCCTTCGAGCGCCGGCCCGACCTCGGCCCCCTTGCCGTCGAACTTGTGGCACTTCCCGCAGTTGTTCTCGAACACCTTCCGGCCGCGGGCGAACGACGCCGGGGCCTCGTGCAGCGACGCCCGGGTCTTGTCGATCAGGGCGTTCAGCTCGGCCGGCGTCGGCCGGGTGCGGCCCCACGCCGACTGGATCAGGGCGGCGAGTTCCTTGTCCTTGAACGCCTCGATCCGGGTGATCGTGTTGTCGGTCACCTCGGCCCGGTCGACCGTCTTGGCGGCCATCGCCTGGAGCAGCGCCTTCGCCCACTCCTTCCGCGACGCCAGGGTGTTCACCACCTCCGGGCGGAGTTCCTTGGGGTGCGCCTTCCACCCGGCGAGGAGGGCCGCCGGGATGTCCTTGTGGTCGAACGCGGCGAGCGCCCGCACCGCCTCGGCCCGGACCGCCGCCGGGGCGTCGCCGCCGACCAACCCGAGCAGCAACTTCACCGCCTCGGCCGGCTTCAGGGCGGCGAGTTGGCGGACCGCCTCGGCCCGGGCGTCGGCCGACAGCTTGACGTTCGCGGCGGCGTCGAGGGCGCGGCGGATCGCGGCCGGGTCGCGGAAGCTGACGGCCAGCTTGTTCGCCAGCGCGACGAGCTTCGGGTCGTTGCCCTTCGCGATGTCGGCCTGCAGCGCGGCCCACCCGTCCGGGGCGGCGACGGTCTGCTTGTCGAGCGCGAGGGCGAGGCCGTCGAGGGCCTTCTCGCGGCTCGCGGCGTCCTTCAGCTTCGCCGCGAACTCGACGCACAGCCGGAGGTCGGACCGGTCGCCGGTGGAGGCGAGCCGCCGGGTGACCCGCGGCAGCATCTGGTCGCGGACGAACTCGTTCTTCGGGGCCTGTTCGGCAAGCCACGCGAGCCCGTCCACGAGCGCCGGCGCACGGCCGCCCGTCAGCGGCGCCAACTTCTTCTCGTAGGCGAGCCACACGAGCTGCGGGATGACCGGGTCCTTCGCGTCCTCCTTGCGGGCCATCAGGGCGCGGACCAGCGGCGTCACGTCGTGCTTGTCGGCGAGCCGGATGGCCGCCGACGCGAGTTCGCGGCGGACTGTAGCCTCCCCCCTCTTCGTGGTGATGCCGGCGAGATACTTGATGTGGCCCGCGCCGATCTCCACCCGCGTCGCCAGCGCCCGGATCGCGAGCACGAGCATCGCTTGGTCTTCCTTATTCCGCAGTACGTTCTCGAGGAACGCCTGGAGTTCGCCGTTGTCGATGTCCTGAGCGCGGAACATGGAGCCGGTGATCAGCGCGCTCCGGAAAAGCTCCTGCTCACTCCTCGCGCTGAGCACGAAGCCAGTCTTCGGGTCCGCCAGTTCACTTAGCAGCCGAAGCGCCGTGCGGTACTCCCACGGGTTCTTGCTCCCCAACGCGAGGTCGGTCCACTCGCGCCTGCCGAGCTTCCCGAGGTCCTCCGCCTTCTTCGGCTTCGTCCCCTTGAGCTGGATGCGGTACACCCGGCCGCGCTCGTAGTCCCAGTCGTCCGGGTTCGTCTGGTGGCACGGGTTCTGGTCGTGCCAGTCGATCAGGTAGATGTCGCCGAGCGGGCCCCACCGCAGGTTGATCGGCCGGAAGTTCTTGTCGCCGCTCACGAGGAAGTCGTCGCCGCGGCTCGCGGTGAACGTGCTGCCGTTCGGCTTCAGCACGTTCTGCTTGAGGCTGCACCCGTGGATGCTGCCGAAGACCACACTGTTCCGGAACCGCTCCGGCATGTGCGGCACGTCCAGCGAGATCAGCCCGGCGTGCGCCCACCCGCTCTCCTTGTGGAACGTGTGGTCGCAGATCTCGTTGATGTACCCGTACACGTGCGGGTTGTAGCTCGCGCCGGCCTGCCGCTTGTACACGCCGCCGGGAACGATGTGGTACAGGTGCGGGATCACACAGCACGCCAGGACGAACTGGCCGTCGGTGTTGCGCCAGTCCATGCCCCACGGGTTGCTCGTCCCCTCGGCGAAGACCTCGAACGTCTTCCGCGTCGGGTGGTACCGCCACACCGCGGCGTTCATCCGCGTCTCGGGGCCGTCGGCCGCCTTCACGTTGCTCTGGGTGAAGACGCCATGCAGGCCATACAGCCAGCCGTCCGGCCCCCACTGGAAGGTGTTCAGCGTCTCGTGCGTGTCCTGGCTGCCGAACCCCTTCAGCAGCACCTCGAACTTGCCGGGTTTGTCGTTCTTGTTCTCGACGAAGAACAGGTACGGGGCGGCCCCGACGAACACCCCGCCGTGGCCCACCTCGATCCCGGTGCACAGGTCGAACGCGCCGAGCCCGGCCTTCTGGCGCTCCTCGGGTACCGGGAAGTCTTTCCCCTCGGCGAACACCGTTCGCTTGTCGCACACGCCGTCGCCGTCGGTGTCCTCCAGGATCACGATGCGGTCGCGCGGGGCCTTCCCCTTCGGCGTCCGCTTCGGGTACTCGAAGCACTCGACCACCCAGACGCGGCCCCTCTCGTCGATGGTGAACGCGACCGGGTTGACGACCTGCGGCTCGCCGGCGAACAGCTTCACCTCGAACTCGTCGGGCACCTTGAACTTGGCGACCGTCTCCTCCGGCTTGAGGTACGGCTGGCCGGACCCCTTGCGGTTGTCGAACCCGAACTCCTTCTGGGCGAACACGCGAGCGGGGGGTGTGAGCCCCCCGAGGAGGACGACGGCGGCGAGTGCGAGGGAGGTCCGCATGGGGTGTCCTATGCTTGCGGGCGGGGCACGGAACTGATGTTACCCCCGCCGGCCGGGCTCGGCGAGCGTCGGGGCGTGAGCCCGACGTGGTTGGGGAAGCCACGTCGGGCTCACGCCCCGACGCTCGCCCCGGTCGGCCGTACAATGGCCCCGCCCATCCTGCCCACGTTCCCGCCGCGGAGCGGTCCCCCGTTCATGCCGATCGTCCTGTCCGCCACCGGCCGGCTGCCCCTCGGCGACCGCCGCCTGTCCCGGGCCGACGCCCGCGACTGGCTGGCCCGGGCGGCCGTCTGGTTCGAGGGCGTCGGCGACGCGGTCCTCGACGCCCGGCTGATGCGCGACGGCGAGGACCGGCCGGTGCTGCTGGTGGACCTGCACCCGGTCTGCCCGCCGGTCGAGCTGCGGCTCGGCGGGTCCGGGTCGCTGCGGGTGGCCGCGACCACCACCCCCGCCGGCCCGGGGTACCACGAGCACCTGTGCGGCCTGCTCGACCAGCTCGCCGCCGACTTCGAGTTCCTCTGGGAGCCGGAGCAGGACGCGGACCCGACCGGGTTCTTCCAGACCGGCGACCGGGCCGACCTGGAGCGCGCCTTCCTCCGCTGGCTGGCCGGGGCGTGCGGCCGGGGGCCGGCGGCGGTCGGGCTGCCGGCCGGGCACGGGTTCACCCACCCGGGCGAGGTGCTCACCCCGCTCGGCCCGCGGTCGCGCGGCTGGGCGGCGGCGGTGGCCGCGGAGCCGCACCGCGGGGGCGACTTCTTCCCGTGGTGGTCCGCCGACCTGGACGCCGCGTTCTACCGGAACCGGGCGGTGGCCCGGCTGTGGTGCGACTTCCCGTGGCGGCCGCCGCTGACCGAGGCGGAGGGCGAGGCGGCGGACGGGATCGCGAACGACCTGGCGACGGCGTTCAAGCTCGACCCCGAGGCGGAGCTGCCGTGGGCGGAGTGGCTGGAGCTGCTGGCGGCGATCCAGGCGGACGCGGCCGGGGAGCAGTTCTGCGTCACCCCGACCGACACGGTGCTGAGCGTGGAGTTGTGGAAGCGGACCGGGCCGGTGGCGGGGGCGAACGGCGGGCGGATCGGGTACCGGCGGCACCCGGTGCGGGTGGGGCTCGACGGCGGGTGGAGCGTGGAGGTGCCGGGCGGGTTCGCCCGGGAGTGGGACGCGGACCGGAACTGGACCGGGTGGGACCGGACGCGGACGGTGTGGTTCCGGCGGGTCGGGTTTACCAAGTCCGACGGGGAGCCGCCGACGGCGGGGGAGGCGGCGGAGGTGGGTCGGGGGAGCCTGCCGGACGGGGAGGCGGTGCCGGGCCCGGGGGGTGTGCCGGGGGCGGCGGTGTGGGGCCCGGCGGAGGAGGACGGGCGGCGGGTGTGGCGGCTGAGCGGGGTGGCCGGGGCGGCGGGACAGTTGGCGGTGTGCAACGTGTACAGCGAGTCGGCGGCGGACCGGGACTGGGCGGTGCGGACGTGGCAGTCGGTGCGGCACGCCGGCTGACGGCGGGCCGCCGGGCCTCACGGCTTGGCGTTCTTCATGCGCTCCTGAAGTGACCGCTCATCCTCTTCCGTCCAAGGACTACCGCTGATCGAGTTGACGACCAGTTTGGCCGGCGCGGCGGTCGCCGAGGTCTTGTACGTGATAGTCAGCGCCCCACGATCGCCGTAAGTCCCTTCGACAGCCATCTCGCACTTGCCCGGCAGTTCGGCCAGTCGAAACGTGCCCTCGATCTCAGCGATGTGACGGACTTCCGGGGGAAATTCGGCAGCGTGCTTCGACCCGTAGTAGCGGCGGTAGACCAGCAGCGTGCGAGTCCCGATTGTGATCTGTTGGACAAACGGGCGGGCCTGCTCGCCTGGCGGGAGTTTGGCTTGCCAGCCGCTCAGCGGCACGGGATGGCTGCGGAGGACACCTTCCGCTTTACCTGGCAACACGTCGAATTCGACCTGCGGGGCCGTCACGACTTTGCCATCGAGGTCGATTGTTGTCTCGACGCGGTAACGGCCGGGTCCGGCGAGCCGCGAGTAGCCGAAACTCGCGAAGCCGAAGTCGATAGACGACACCCTGCCGGGGGGCAATTTGTTCTGAATGGTGAACGGGTTACGACGGCCCAGTCGACTATCGATCGTTCCGGATTGTTTGCCGTCGGGACAGAAGACGCGCACGTCTAAGGCTGACGACTCGTACGCCACGGCCAGTGGGTCGTGGAGCTGCGGCTTGTTGGAAAAGTTGACCAGAGTCACCTTGAACCTGTGTTGGTTGATTCGTTCGCCCACCAGCAGTGGGGATTCCAGAGATAGGCCGTGGACACGTAGCCCCCACCCGTGCTTATCGTGGGGGCTCGGGGCGAAAGTTACAAGGTGGAGCGTGATGCCGAGCAACCAACCCGTCATGCGGAGACCCCCGGTTAGAAGACTAAGCCTTCAGCTTCGCGCGTGCTGATCTGCGTCAGCACGACCGGGAAGAACGTTACGGTCGCGAACTCCCGGTTGGCGCGCGAGGCCGGTACGTACATCAGGCATGGAGCGTCCAACGGACCCCCGGGGCCATCGGCGGGATTCGGATCGATGGTGTGCTCCCCGGCAGTGAAGCCGTCCGCGCTTCGCTTGTGGACCAGCATGTGGGTGATCTCGTGAGCGAGGACGCACGAGTACGCTTCGAGCGTATTCGGGTATGCGGTGGGGTTGTAGCGGACGGTCGCGTCTGTGGTCGCGAACACGACACCACGCTGCACGACAGGTAGTGACCCGACGGGGTGAATTTCACTCCGCCCGTATGTGGCGGCCGGGGTGTCGGAAAGCGGAGCGCCGGGCGGGGTGAACGACTTCGACACACCCCGGTCGATCAGAAGTACGTGGATGAAGTCGCTCTGAAGCTGCGGGTTACGAGTTCGAGCCAGTTCCACTACGTGCTCTGTGTCTTCATCGACTGCGGCTTCGGGAAGGTTTTCTGCCCTGTCGTCCAGCAGGTAGTAGACATAGATCCCGGCCCCGCGGTCGGCGTTGCTGAAGACCTTCGCGGCGCCGTCCAGCATGCCCCGCACGTCGCCCCCGGGCACGTTGTTCAGTACCGCGGCGTGATCGACCTCTAGCAGCACTTCCTTCCGGGCTGGGTCGAGGCGAATGTGTCCGCCGGCGTGCCCATTGGCCCCCGCACCGTCGAGCCCGCCGCCGTCCAGGATGTACCCGCGGTACTCCTCCAGGAACGTGTGGGCGTCGCCAGCGTCCTTCTGCTCGCCCAGGCGGCCGCGCTGGTAACCGTCCGGGTCACCCAACTCGTTATCGAAGTCCGGGTGGAAGAACGCGAGCGCCTCCGCCGTGGTAAAGCCCCGCCCGATGGCGGCGGCCGGCGTCGTGACGCCACGGCCGCCGTACTGAGCCATCCACCGGTCGGCCATCTCCAGTTCCCACTTGTCCGCGATCCCGTCGTTGTCGGTGTCGCGGGGGATCTTGAGGTCGATCACCCGGCTCGGGGTCGGGATCTCGACGCCAGCCCCGTCCATCGACCACACCGTGACCCGGATCGTGGCCGCCCCGCCGTAGTCCTTGGCGTAGATCTCCACCCACGCCCGCGTGGCCTCGATCTGACCGACCGGGAAGCCGGGCACCGGGACGCTCGTCGGGGTGATTTCGAAGCTGAGGTCATCCTCGTTCGGTATGAACGAGTAATCGGCCGCGTGCGCCGGCTGCAGGCTCGGGTCGGTCCGGTTCGAGGCGTAACCGCTGTGCCGGCTCACCAGGCCGGGGATGATGCGGAACTCGATCCGGGCGATGCCGCCCGGCGTGACCGCCGGATCCGTGCCGAACCCTTCGAGAATCAACCTCATCTTCTGCGGCTGGGGCGTCGCCGTGTTGTACAGCTTCGCCTGGGAGCCTTCGTACCCCGGCAGGTAGCCGGCCGCCCCGTCCACCGCGTCACCCAACTGCCGATTCCCGTCCACGTCCAGGTCGAACCACGCCGACTGCCCGGCGTCCAGGTTGAGCAGCGACCCGCCGGCGGCCACGGAGAAGAACGCGGCCGTCGTTCCGGCGCCCTCCTGCCCGGACGAGACGGCGTCGCTGTCCCGCTCGGGGTCGCCGGGCAACTGCTGGGTGAACACGTACTGGGTGTCGCCGCCCCCGAACTGGACGAAGTACGGCCGGCCGGCGGGCACCGTGAAGCTGTAGTTGCCGTTCTCGTCGGTGTACGTCGGCGGGGCGGCATCCACGCCCCCCTCCAGAATCCGCACCCTCACCCCCCGCACCCCGGCCTCGCCGGCGTCCTCCCGGCCGTTGCCGGCGTTCGGCGCCGGGGCGGCGGTGCCCGCACCCGTGTCCAGCCAGACCCGACCGCTCACAGTCGAGGTGTTCGAGTACAACCGGCTCGTCGGGATAGCCTAGAACCCGTGCGTCGGCGGGAACGCCCACTGCAACTCCATCCGCGCCCCGAGGGTGTCGTCGAAGTAGTCCACCTCGATGTCGTACAGCTGCCCGGCCGCGAGGGTGGCGGTGCCCACCGCGCTGTCCCTCGGGGCGTGGGCGGTCCAGTCGTCGATGATGGTCACGCCGTTCACCCGCAGCCGGACGCCGTCGTCCGAGTTATGGAAGCGGAACTGGTACTCGCCGCTGTGCTCGGCCCGCACCTGGCCCGTCCACCGGACCGAGAACTGGTCCGTCCCGACCGCCGGGACCGGCCCGCCCAGGAGCCAGTCATGGCTCAGCCCCTGTTCGTCCACGCCCGCAGCCTTCAACTCGTCGAGGTTGGTGCCGACATAGTACCGGGCGTACAGCCCGTTCCCGGCCGGCGGGGGCGGCGGGGGCAGGGGCTGGCCCGGCACCGCCACGACGCCGGTGACGCCGAGGGCGTACCCGGCGTCGTACACCTGCCCGAGGGCCTCGACGATCGACAGCACCGGGGTGGTGAAGGAGAAGTCGCCCGACCCGCCGAGCAGGATCTGTCCCGCGCCCCCCTCGGCGTGGTACCAGCGGACGACCGGGGTCTCGCCCCTGAACGGCCCGACGAACCCGGACAGCCGTCGGGGCCGCCGAGGGCCGACACGCCCCCGGGGTCCGGGGTGCCGAGGACGAACAGCCCGACCCCGTTGCCGGGGGACGGCTCGAACCCCGTGTTCTGGACCTGGTACTGCCACAGGTACTCGCCCGGGGTGTCGTCGCTGACGGTGGCGGTGACCGTCGCCACCCCGCCCAGGTCGTAGGTCCCGGTGAACACCACCGCCGGCACGTCCCGGTCCTCCATCCGCTCGACGCGCAACTTCGCCGGCCGCTTGGCGGTGCTGGCGGGCTTGCGGGTCGGGCGGCGGAACAGGCGCTTGGCGATGTCGGACATGCGGAGGGGCATGGGCGGCGTCCTTCCTGCGGTGAGCTTGACTCACGAAACTCTAACCGAGCGCCCCTCATTGCAATAGCAGACAGCGTAATTCATCCAATTTTCGCCCGCGCCAACTTCCCCTCGAGTTACGGTCGCGGCCCTCACTCCGCGTCGGCCTCCCGGTACCGGTCCGGGGCGTACCGGGCGGCGAGCAGCCCGGTCGCCCGCCCGACGTCGATCGGCTCCACCAGCACCCCCTCCGCGCCGTACGGCAGGTGCGCCTGGCAGGTGCCGTCCGGGGCGACCAGGCTCGTCGCCGACTCCGGGAACCGCAGGGCGTAGTTGGCGCTCGCGAAGTACACCGTGTTCTCCCGCGCCCGCATCGCCATCGCCTGCTCGTAGTACGGCCCGCCGGCCGCGCCCCACGCCGTCTGGACGGGGGCGCCGAACTCGGACCCGGTGTGCTGCGGGTGGAACACCACCTTCGCCCCGCGCACCGCCGCCCACCGCACCGTCTCGGGGTAGCGCCACCCCTCGTGGCAGATCGACACCCCGAACTTCAGCCCGCCGACCTCGAACACCTGCCGGGTGTCGCCGGGGACGTAGTACCGGTCCTCGGTCGGGTCGATCTGGTTCTTCGTCTGGCAGCCGAGGACGCGGCCGTCCGCGGCGAGGACGTACGACGCGATCTGCCGCCCGGCCGGGACGAGCCGCTCCGTCCCGAGGATGACGGCCACCCGGTAAGCCCGCGCCCAGTCGGCCGTCGCCCGGACGACCCGCTCGCGCGTCGGCTCGTCGAACGGCGGCACGTCGAAGTCCTGGCCGCGCAGCCCCGGCAGGTACGCCTCCGGGAAGCACACGACCGCCGCCCCGCGGGCGGCGGCCTCGGCCGTGAGGCGGCGGACCTTGTCCAGGCCGTCGTCGAGGGAGGCGGCCGGGCGCGGCGAGGCGAGGGCGACGATCATGGGTTGCCCGTGGTCTTCACCCTGATGACGAAGATCTGCCGCGTCTTCTTCCCGTCCACCGCCACCACCAGCAGCTGCGTCCCGTCCCGGTTCCAGTTCGGGGACGGGTCGATCCGCAGCTCGCCGGTCGTGTACCCGCCCTGGTCGAACCCGGCCGTCCGCCCCACCGCCCCGTCGGACCGGCGGAGGATGGTGTAGTAGTTCTTCCCCCCGTCCCCGTGCCCGTTGACGAACCACCTCCCGTCGGCCGACAGGGCGATGTCCCCGCCCGGGTTCGGGAACGTGCCCTCCGCCCCGAGGGTGCCGACCACCTTCTGGTCCTCCACGTCGAACAGGACCTGCTCCTTGCCCCGCACCCCGACCAGCCGTCGGCCGGACTCCCACTCCGGGTGCCCGCCGATGTGCTGGGCCAGCGGCCGCAGGTCGGTCCCGTCCGCCCTCACCGTGAACGGCACGTCGAGCCGCTTCGCCCTCGTCTCGAAGTCCCCGCGGGCGAAGAAGAACACCCGGCCGTCGTCCCGGCTCCACAGCGTGTGGTTGACGAACAGCTCCTTCCCGTCCACCTCCGGGTACTTCTCCCGCAGGGCGTCCGCCATCTGCTTGTACGACACGAGCAGCTTCTGCTCCTCCGTCTCCACGTCGACCTTGAACACCCCGTCGTCGGCCGGGTGGCCCTTGCGGCCGGCCGTCCAGTCGCGGGCCCCGGGGTACCCGGTCACCGGCCGGAGCCGGGCCAGCCGGCCGTAGTTGATGCCGAGGAACCACCCGCCGTTCTGCGCCACCCCGCCGTTACCGACCGGGGCGTCCTTGGACCGGTACTCCGCGACGCGCCCGCCGGCCTTGCCCTTCGTGACGTCGAACCGGACGCAGAAGACCTCGTGGGTGTCGGGGTCGCGGTCGTTGAAGAAGAACTCCGTCTCGGGGGCATTCGGGTTCCAGTACAGCATGGTGCCCTGCTGGAAGTTCCACGCCCGCGTCCGGTCCACCACCCGGGCGGCGTAGTCGTTCCGGGCGTCGAGCAGGACGACGTCGGCCGCCTCGCCCGGCTTCGGCATCCGGTCCTGGAAGTCGGTCCGGAGGGCGACGAGGTACCGCCCGCTCGCGTTCCACGGGATCGTCCGGACGTGGCCGAAGTAGCCGAAGAAGTGGTGCCTCGGGCCGAAGGTGATCTGCCGGACGTCGGTGGTGATGTCGTCGGCCGCCGGGGCAGCGGCCGCGGGCAGGACCAGCCAGCACAGCCCGGCGGCGACCGGCCTCATCGTTTCCCCTCCCGAACGGTTCGCGACCCGCCCCCACTGTACCGCGGGACCCGCCGCGCGCCGCGGGGAAAGCGCTCCCGCACCGGCCGGAGATGAGACCGGTCTGACAGCCCCGGGCCGGCCGTTGACGCCGCCGCCCGGGCCGGTTAACCTCGCCGGTGTTCCGACACTTCTCGCCCGCTACGGCCCCCGAGTTCCTCGCGCGCCGGGTGCCGCCTTCGTCCTCTCACCGAAGGAGCCGGTCATGTTCCGCACGGGCACCGCGCCGGGCCGCCGGTCGGCGTTCACCCTGATCGAGCTGCTGGTGGTGATCGCCATCATCGCCGTCCTGGTCGGCCTGCTGCTCCCGGCCGTGCAGAAGGTCCGCGAGGCGGCCGCCCGGACCACCTGCCAGAACAACCTGAAGCAGCTCGGGCTGGCCTGCCACAACTACCACGACACGCTCGGGTTCCTGCCCCCGTCCCGGGTCCGGAACGACTACCTGACGTGGGCCGTCCTGGTCCTGCCGTTCCTGGAGCAGGACAACCTGTACCGGCAGTTCGACGTCAACCTGCCGTACGCCCAGCAGCCGGCCGCGGCCGCCGGGACCCAGGTGAAGGGCTACTTCTGCCCGGCGCAGCGCACCCCCGGCAAGCTGTCGAACGACACCCCGGCGGGCGGGCTGGCCGACTACGCGGCGTGCGGCGGGAACGGCAACAACAACGGGGCCGACGCGACCGGGGTGTTCGTGCTGGCCACGAGCACGCTGGCGGCCGACGGGGTGACGCTGGCCACCTGGAAGGGGGCGGTGCGGCTGGCCGCGATCCCGGACGGGGCGAGCAACACGTTCCTGGTCGGGGAGCGGATCGTCCGGCACGTCACCGCCAACAGCACCGGGTACGGGACGGCCGAGGACCGGAGCGTGTACACGTCCACCAACGCCAACAACTACCGCCGGTTCGCCGGGCTGTCGGACAACAACGAGCTGCACGTGCTGCAGCTGTACGACCCGGACCCGATCTGGAACGCCCAGGTGATCAACAACCGGTCGTTCGGCAGCCGCCACCCCGGGGTGTGCCAGTTCGTCCTGTGCGACGGGCGGGTGGCCGCGTACCCGAACTCGACCCCCGCCGCCGTCCTGACCCGGCTGGCCCAGAGGGCGGACGGGCAGGTGGTCGGCGACTGAGCGGCGGGCCTCACCCTTCCCGCCCGGGGAGGGGAAGCCCGCCGCCCGGTCACGGCAGCTTCAGCTCCACCTCCCCGGCGGCCGGCACGGCGACCGTCCAGCCCGAGCCGTCGAACCGGGTGTACTTCCGGTCGAACGGCCACTTCTTCTTCCGCGGCCGGCCGTCGTCGTCCCCGAGGTCGATCATCAGCCGCACCTTGTGCTCCCCCTCGACCGCCCCCGGCAGGCTCTCCCCCTGGCGGTAGGTGGAGACGGTGAACGACCCGTCCGGCTGGATCTGGCCGAACCCGCGGGTCTCCGGCTCGGCGACCGACTGGAACTCGACCGCCTGGCCGGCCAGCAGCTTCAAGTCGTCGGGCCTGGCCGTCACCACCCGGCCGTGGACCGGGTGGGTCTTCGGCCGGTCCGGGCCGCAGCCCGCGAGCAGCCCGGCGGCGAGCGCCGGCAGGAGGGTGCGACTCGACACGTTCGGCGACCTCCGGGCGAGGACGGGTGACTACTCGAAGTCGTACACGGTGACCGGCACGCCGGCCGCGGCGAGGTGCTCTTCGATCAGCGGCTCGACCCGGGACCAGTCCCCGCCGGCCAGCCCGCACCCGATCCGCGGCATGTGGACCGACGCCCCCAGCTCCCGCGCCTTCACGGCGACCTGGGCGAGGCACGCGGCCAAGGAGTCATACCGGACCGGCGGCCCGGAGCTGCCCGTCCGGGTGCCGCGCTGGCCGACCATGTTGGCCACCCAGACGTACGGCTCGACCCGGACGAACTGCACCGCCCCGAGGGCGAACCCGCCGGCCTTGCCGGCCGCGTACCACCTGCGGTACTCGGCCTGCGGCTCCTCCCACCGGGCGGAGACGGCGAGGACGAACCCCTTGCCCCACCCGCCGGCGTCGTTGCAGACGTGGCAGACGATCTTCACCCCCTTCGCCTGGGGGCAGGTCGCGTCGCCCTTCAGGTAGGTGATGCCGCCCATCCGCCCCGCCCTCCGCCGAACGACCAAAGTGGGCGTCCTAGCCCGGGCCCAGTTCCGGCCGCCGCCCTGCCTCGAACTCCGCCCGCGTGACGGCCCGGCTCCGGCCCTTGGCGACGCGGGCCTGCTGACCTTCGGTGTTCGGGTCGAAGCGGCGAGCCCGGGACCGCTCTGCCGCGCCGAGCGCGAAGACGATCAGGCCGAGGACGGCGAGCAGCACCCACGCCGCGGCCAGCCGCACCAGAGCGTACTCGTCCGGCCGCCACAGGTAGGCGACGCTCCAGTACAGCGCGGCGACGAAGGCCAGGCAGCCGCCCGCGATGGCCGCGACCCGGGCGGTCTGTGCCAACGCCGAGCCGCCGTCGTACAGCTTCGGGAACATGTGCCGCTGGTAGTGCCCGCAGACGGGGCACGGGACGGGGTCGAAGTCGTTCTCCAGGGACGACCGGAGGGTGTCTTCCGCCCCCTCCCTCGCCTGCTGCTCGGCGCCCTCCTCGTTGAGCAGGTAGAAGCTCGTCCCGCACCCCAGCGCCTCGCGCTCGAGCACGTAGACGTACTCGGTCGCGCAACTCTCGCACGGCACGAGCTTCAGGAACCGGCCGCGCAGCGTGGCGGTGTACGAAGTCCAGATGATGGGGATCATGGGCGAACTCGATTTGGCAGGGTTCCTAACCCTGTCGGGGCCGAACCCGTGGTCGGCTGAACCGGCGCGGCGCGTGAGGTGTGCCGGTGGGTACACCTCACGCGCACAAGGTACCCCGTCCGACTGGCGGACGCAAGTTCTTGCACCCGATCCGCCCCGCGACAACCCGTCGCGGCGTGCTACCGAGACCCGACCGGATTCTTCCTCCCGACCGGCGGATCGGGTACACTCGGTCTTGCCCCTCCGCACCCGAGGTGTCCGGTGTCCCGCCCCGCGCCCCTCCTCCTGGCCGCGTCCCTCATCGTCGCGGCGGTCACCGCTTCCCCGGCCGGCGACGACCCGAAGAAGCCCGGGTTCGACCGCACCAAGGCCGGGAAGGCGCGGCTGCTGAAGGAGTTCGGCGGGAGCGAGGAGAGCGAGGAGGCGGTCATGCTCGGGCTGGCCTGGCTCACCCAGGCCCAGAGGCCGGACGGCGGGTTCGTCTACGACGCCGGCCGGACCGCCGACACCGCCCCGGCCACCGGCATGGCCGTCCTCGCGTTCCTCGGCGCCGGGCAGACGCACAAGGAGGGGCGGTACAAGCAGACCGTCCAGGCCGGCCTCGACTGGCTGGTCAGGAACCTCGACACCGACCAGGGCGGCCGGGCCGGGCACTTCAAGGGGGCCGGCGACATGTACGGGCAGGGGATCGCCACCCTCGCCCTGTGCGAGGCTTACGGCATGACCCAGGACGCCGCCCTCAAGGGGCCGGCCCAGGCCGCGGTCGATTACGTCCAGAAGGCCCAGGGGAAGAACGGGAGCTGGGGGTACCAGTTCGGGCAGGTCGGGGACACGTCGATCGTCGGGTGGCAGGTCCAGGCCTTGCACGCGGCGAAGCTGGCCGGGCTGGCGGTGGACGACCAGGTGACCGCCCGGGCGATGAAGTTCCTCGACTTCGCCGGGGCCGGGCAGAACAAGGCGGCGTACGGGTACCGGAACAACGCCGAGGCCCAGCCGGCCACGTCCCGGACGGCGATCGGGCTGTTGTGCCGGTACTACGCGGACGGGTGGCGGGCGGCGACGCCGGGGTTCGCGGAGGGGACGGCCGGGCTGTTCCGCCGCGCCCCGGACGCCGCCGGCGGGCACCCGCTCGACCTGTACTACTACTACTACGCGACCCAGGTGGTGCGGTTCCACGGCGGGGACGAGTGGCGGGACTGGAACGAGGGGAGGAAGCAACCGGACGGGACGCGGAAGGGCGGGATGCCGGACTGGCTCATCAAGCTCCAGAACCGGACCCCGGCGGACCGCGGGAGCTGGGACCCGGAGCCGGGCTGGTTCGGCCAGCACTGCGGGCGGCTCGGGACGACGGCGGTGTGCCTGCTGACGCTGGAGGTGTACTACCGGTACGCCCCGGAGCAGGGCGGGCAGGAGCCGAAGAAGCCGTGACCCGTCCGGCGGGTCAGGGTCTGTTCCAAAGGGGCACTGGTCGTGGTCTGCCGGGGTGGCAGGGGGACCCCGCCCCCGCGACCCGACCGACGCCCGGTGGGGGGCTGACCCGGCCGCCCGTCCCGCCGGCCGAGCCGGGCGGGCCCGCGGGTGCGCCGTGCGGGGGGCGGCGGGCGGCCCCCGCGGGGGGTCCCCGGCGGCCGGCCGGGCGGCGGAAGCCCCGCTCCGAGCGGAAGGCCGCCCGAGCCTCTGGAACAGGCCCTCAATTCCGGCAGGGCGAAGTCGGCGGCGTTCGGGTCCTTCAGGATCACGAGCGGGTCTTGCATCTTCCCCAGCCACCCGCCGAAGAACCCCGGCTGCGGCGGGCCCCCGGCCCCCTCCTTCGTGATGAACGGCAGCAGCACGTGCGGCACGACGGCCGTGTCCGGCGGGCGGCGCGTCCCGAGCACCGCCCCGACGCACGGGTGGTCGTCCGGCCGGGCGCCTCCGCCGACCTCCCCGCGGTCGTGCCCGGTCAGGGCGCAGTACACGGCCGCCGCGTGGGCGTTGTTCACCGTGTGGTACATCGACCGGACCAGGGTGCAGCGGTGCATCCGGGCGGCGGACTTCGGCAGGTGCTCGCCGAACCGCACCCCGGGGACGGCGGTCGGGATGGTGCCGAACTCGACGCGGACCTCGGCCGGGGCCGTCGCCCGCGCCTCGTCGGCCCGGAGCAGCGTCGGCCGGCTGAGGCCGAGGTACGACGCGGCCCCGGCCCGGATCATCTCGCGGCGGGACAGGCGCGGGCCGGGACAGGGCGCGGGCATGGCGTGACCCGGGGAGGAGCGGGGCCGGCGGGTGTGAGTATCATCACCCGGCGGGCCGACCGACGCAAGGAGGTCGTCCCAACCCGGCGGGCGTGCGGAGGGGCATCGTGCGGAGGCTGTCCGGGCACCGGCGGGACGTGCGGGCGGTGGCGTTCACCCCGGACGGGCGGGTCGTTTCCGGCGGCGGGGACAACACCCTCCGGGTGTGGGACGCGGCGACCGGCGAGTGCCAGACGGTCGTGAAGGCGCGGGGGCCGGTGTACGCGGTCGCCGCGTCCCCGGACGGCACCACCATCGCCTCCGCCGGCCGACCCGCCCCGCGGGCCGACTCGAACTTCGTCCACCTGCACGACCCGAACGGGAAGCCGCTCGGGCGGTACGAGGTGCGGACCGTGGCCGACCGGGTGTGGTGGGACGTGAACCGCGGGGAGCTGGCCCGGGAGGTGGTCGCCGAGGCCCGGTCGATCTGGTCGCTGGCGTTCTCGGCGGACGGGGCGTACCTGGCGGCCGCGTGCCGGCGGATCGGCGGCGGGAACGTGCCGGACGGCGGCGGCGGGCGGGTGTGGGCGGTGCGGCCCGGCGCCGACCACCCCGGCACCCCGCTGCCCGACAACGCCTACGCCGTCGCGTTCGCCCCGACCGGCCGCCGGCTGGCCGTCACCCGGCTGCGGACGGTCGCGTTCCACGACGACCCGGCCGGGCCGGAGCGGGTCGCGCACTCGTTCAGCGCGATGTGGTCGCCGGCGGTGGCGTTCGTCCCGGGCGCCGACCTCGCCGTGGTCGGGTCGAACAGCTTCCTGTACTTCGTCGATCCGACCCGGCCGGAGAAGCCGGCGGTGGTGAAGACCGGGAGCCGGACGGTGGCGGCGGTGGCCGCGGCGCCGGACGGGAAGACGCTGTTGGTCGGCGGCCGGCCGGGGGCGGTCGAGGTGTACGACGTGGCGACCCGGACCCGGACGACGACCTACGACTTCGGGATCGGCGGGCTGCAGGCGGTGGCGTTCGCCCCGGACGGGCTGACGTTCGCGGCGGCCGGGGACGCGGGGCTGGTGATGTGCGACACCCCGGGCTGACCCGCCCGCCTTGCCGGCCGGCGCGGGGGCGGTTACAGTGCCGGTTGCCCAGCCGCCGGGTTCCCCTTGATGACCGGCCCCGACCCGCCGGACGACGACCCGACCGGCCCGTACCTGCCGGCCGCAGGCCCCACCTCCCCCCCGCCCGGCCGCCCGCAGCCCGCCCCGCGGTTCCGCCCCCACACGCTCCACAAGCCCGGCGGGATGGGCCGGGTCCACCGGGCGGCCGACGACGAACTGAGCCGGGAGGTGGCGTACAAGGACATCAAGCCGGAGTACGCCGACTCGGAGGCCGCCCGCCAGCGGTTCGTGTTCGAGGCCGAGGTGACCGGGCGGCTCGAGCACCCCGGGATCGTCCCGGTGTACGGGCTCGGCCGCGGCCCCGGCGGCCGGCCGTACTACGCGATGCGGTTCATCGACGGGCAGACGCTCGGGGAGGCGGCCGCCGAGCTGCACGCCGCGGACGCCCCGGCCGACCGCACCCTCGCCCTCCGCCGCCTCCTCAACCGGTTCGTGTCGGTCTGCCAGACGGTGGCGTTCGCCCACAGCCGGGGGGTCATCCACCGAGACCTGAAGCCGGCCAACATCATGTTCGGGCCGTTCGGCGAGACGCTGGTCCTCGACTGGGGGATCGCCAAGCGCGTCCGGGCCGCCCCCGGGGAGTTGGAAGCCGCCCCGGCGTTCGACCCCCGTTCCGGCGCGGCCGACCGCACCCAGCGGATCGGCACGCCCGGGTACTGGGCGCCGGAGCAGGCGGCGGAGCGGCCGGACCGGCACGACGAGCGGACCGACGTGTACGGGCTGGGGGCGGTGCTGTTCCACGTCCTGACCGGCCGGGCCCCGCACCCGGACGGCCGGCACCCGCCGGACCCGCCGAGCCCGCGGGCGGCCCGGCCGTGGGTGGACGAGGTGCTCGACGCGGTCACCCGGCGGGCCCTGGCCCACGACCCGGAGGACCGGTACCCGACGGCCGGGGAGGTGGCGGCGGAGGTGGAGCGGTGGCTGGCGGACCAGCCGGTCGCGGCCCAGCGGGCGGCGGTCGCGGCCCTGGCCGACCGGGCCCGGGCGTACCCCGCCGACCACGGGCTGGCCGAGCAGTTGGCCCGGCAGCGGGCGAACCTCGGGCTGATGCTCGGCGGGATGGGCCGGGACGCGGCCGCGGCCGACGAGCTGCGGGCCGCGGCGGCGGTCTTCGCCCGGCTGGTCGCCGAGCGGAGCCGGCCGCGGTACCTGGCGGACGAGGCGAACTGCCACCTGGCGCTGGCCCGGTGCTGGCTGGCCCTCGGCCGCCCCGGGGACGCCGACGCGGCCAACCGGCGGGCGGCCGACCTGTACCGCGGGCTGGTCGCGGACCGCCCGGGCGGGTACCGGTCGAACTACGCGGACATCATGCTGACGCTGGCCGGCCCGGTGCCGTCGGCGGTCCCGGCCGCGACCCCGCCGCCCCAGCCCGAGGCAGGCACGGTGCCAATTGGCGGGTACACGATGCTGCGGGAGTTGGGCCGCGGGGCGATGGCGTCGGTGTGGCTGGCCCGGGACGACGCGACCGGCCGGGAGGTGGCGGTGAAGGTGCTGTCGGCCGCCCTGCACCCGCGGGCCCGGGAGCGGTTCTTCCGGGAGGGCGAGGTGACGGCCGGGCTGGAGCACCCGAACATCATCCGGGTGCACGCCTGGGGCGAGCGGTCGGACGGGAAGCCGTACCTGGTGACGGAGTACCTGGACGGGTCGATCCTGTCGTGGCTGATCTGGCGGTCGGACGGCGGCCCGGACCCGGCCCTGCTGGAGGCGCACGCCCAGGTGTGCGACGGGCTGCACCACGCCCACACGAAGGGCGTCGTCCACCGGGACCCGAAGCCGTCGAACGTGATCGTCCTGCCGGCCGGGCGGGCGGTGCTGCTGGACTGGGGGGTGGCGAAGGTGGTGGGGCGGGCGGGGGGCGACTTCGACGCGGCCGGGGACATCATCGGGACGCCGGCGTACATGGCCCCGGAGCAGGCGCGGGGGGAGCACGCGGCGGTCGGCCCGCACACCGACGTGTACGTGGTGGGGGCGGGCCTGTTCGAGACGCTGACCGGGGAGCGGGCGCTGCCCGGCGGGAGCGTGCTGGAGGCGCTGGAGCGGTCGGCCCGTGGGGAGGTGCCGCGGCCGCGGGAGGTGCAGCCGGACGTGCCGGCGGAGCTGGACGCGATCTGCGCGCGGGCGATGGCGTTCCGCCCGGAGGACCGGTACCCGACCGCCGCCGCCCTGGCCGCCGACCTCCGGGCGTACCTCGCAAGGTAGCAGGCACACTCCGTGTGCCGACTGCCCTGAGGGCGTGTGTTGGCCTTCACCTCCCCCCGGGTGGGGAGGTCGGCGGCGCCTCGCCGCCGGGTGGGGGGGAAAGCGACCCCGGTGTTCCGCGTCGCTCCCCGCGCCGGGTGCCTTCCCCCCACCCGGCTCGCTGCGCGAGCCGACCTCCCCCACCCGGGGGGAGGTGAAGAACCCGAGCCGGTAGCCGGAGTCCTTGCGGGCCGGCGCGGCGAGGGTTACAGTGCGGGGGTTCCGCACCCCGAGCCGCCCCGATGAACGGCCACGACCCGCCCGCCGACGGCCCGACCGGCACGTTCCCGGACGGTCGCTCCCCGCCCGTCGAACCGCCGACGCCCCCCTACGTCCCCGGCGGCGCGGGCGGCGATGACGACCGGCCGCCCCCCTCGGCCCGGTTCCGCCCGCACACGCTCCACAAGGAAGGGGGGATGGGCCGGGTCCACCGGGCGGCGGACGGGGAGCTGAACCGGGAGGTGTCGTTCAAGGACATCCGGCCGAGGTACGCCGACTCGGAGGCCGCCCGCCAGCGGTTCGTGTTCGAGGCCGAGGTCACCGCCCGGCTGGAGCACCCCGGGATCGTCCCGGTGTACGGGTTCGGGCGGTGCCCGGCCGGGCGGCCGTACTACGGGATGCGGTTCATCGACGGGCAGACGGTCGGGGAGGCGGCGGCCGACCTGCACGCCGCGGCCGACGCCGACCGGGCCCTATCCCTGCGGCGGCTGCTGACCCGGTTCGTGTCGGTCTGCCAGACGGTGGCGTTCGCCCACAGCCGGGGCGTCATCCACCGCGACCTGAAGCCGGCGAACATCCTACTCGGGCCGTTCGGCGAGACCCTGGTCCTGGACTGGGGCATCGCCAAGCGGCTGCGGGCCGCGGCGGGGGAGGCGGAGACGGCGGCGGAACTCACCGGGGAGGCGAACGCCGACCCGACCGGCCCGACTCGGTCGGCCCCCGGGAGCGAGATCGGCACCCCCGGGTACTGGGCGCCGGAGCAGGCGGCCGGGCGGCCGGACCGGCACGACGAGCGGACCGACGTGTACGGGCTCGGGGCGGTGCTGTTCCACATCCTGACGGGTCAACCCCCGCACCCGAACGGGACCCATCCGCCGGACCCGCCGAGCCCGCGGGCGGTCCGGCCGTGGGTCGACGAGCGGTTGGACGAGATCGCCCGGCGGGCGCTGGCGCACGCCCAGGAGGACCGGTTCCCGTCCGCGGAAGCCGTCGCGGCGGAGGTCGAGCGGTGGCTGGCCGACCAGCCGGTCGCGGCCCAGCAGGCGGCGGTCGCGGCCCTGGCCGACCAGGCCGGGGCGCACCCGGATGACTTCTTCCTGGCCGAGCAGCTGGCCCGGCAGCGCTCGAACCTCGGGCTGATGCTCGGGGGCATGGGGCGCAACGCGGACGCGACCGCGGAACTGGCCGCGGCGGCGGCGATGTTCAGCCGGCTGGCGAGCCAGCGGACCGAGCCGCGGTTGTCGGCGGAGGAGGCGAACTGCTACCTGGCCCTAGCCCGGTCGCTCGCCGCCGCGGGCCGGGCGGCCGACGCCGCCGCAGCCGAGCGGATGGCCGTGGACATCTACCGCGGGCTGATCGCCGCCCGGCCGGACGAGTTCCGGGCGAACCACGCGAGTATCGTGCTCACCTGGGCCGGCCGGCCGCCCGCGAAAGCCCCGGCCGACCCGCCGGAGTCGGGGGGGCCGGCCCCGCCCGAAGGTGCGGATACCGGGCCGCAGACCCTGCAGCCGCCGGACCCGAGCCCGCCACCGGACCCGGGGACGGTGACGTCCGACCCGTCCGAGGAGCGGCCCGCGACCCGGGACGCCGGCCTCGACCTGACCGACGGGTACACGCCGATCCGGGAGCTCGGCCGCGGCGGCATGTCGCTCGTCCTGTTGGCGACCGACAACGTCCTGGACCGCAAGGTCGCGATCAAGCTGGTCCCCGACCACTTCGGTGAGCGGACGAACCAGCGGTTCTTGCGCGAACTCCGCGTCACCGCCGCCCTCGAGCACCCGAACGTCGTGCGGGTGTACGGCCACGGCCGGCGGGCCAGCACCGGCCAGTTGTTCCTCGTGCTCGAGTACCTGCCCGGGGAGGGCTTGGCGGCCCGGGGCGGGCGGCTCGGCCCGGGCTGGTCGGCCGCCCACCTCGACCCCCTGGCCCAGGTGTGCGACGCGCTGCACTACGCCCACTCCCGGGGGGTGGTCCATCGCGACCCGAAGTTGACGAACGTCATGGTCCTCCCGAGCGGGCGGGCGGTCCTGTTCGACTGGGGGCTCGCGAAGGTGGTGGGCGTCCCGGACGTCCAGGCCAGGGGCGGGGCCGACCCCCCGTTGATCCCGGACGCCGCCGACCTGACCCACGACGGGGCGGTCATGGGCACGCCGGCGTACATGGCCCCCGAGCAAGCCCGCGGCGAGCTGTCGGCGATCGGCCCGCGGACCGACGTGTACGTCGTCGGGGCCGGCCTGTTCCGACTCCTGACCGGCCGCCACTCTCAGGAGTACGGCTCCGGCGGGGCCATGGAGACGGTCGGGCGCGTCGCCCGGGGCGACATCCCCCGGCCCCGCGACGTCCGCCCGGACGTGCCGCCCGCGCTCGACGCGGTCTGTGCGAAGGCGATGGCGTTCCTCCCCGGGGACCGGTACCCGACCGCCGCCGCCCTCGCCGCCGACCTCCGGGCGTACCTCGCCGGCCGGCCCGTGTCGGTCGCCCCGTGGCGCGGGCTGTGGGGGTGGCTGACCGGCGGCCGCACATAGCCCCCGGCTTGCCGGGGGCTTTCGGAACCCCCGGCAAGCCGGGGGCAATGGGAAGACCGGGGCCGTTCCGGGTTGCCCTTTGCACCGGGCGGGGGCGTCGGGTAGAATCCACCCCACCACCGGCGACCCGTCCCGCGCCCGTCCCGCTCCCGCGACCACCGCCCGACAGTCCGCCCGGTTGTCTCGCTGTCCGCCCGCCGCCCGGCCCTCGCCCGGCGGCCCCCAGTCAGGGCCCACGATGTCCGACCCGCGCACCACGGCGCAGGGGGTGCTCGAACTCCACCCCAAGGGGTACGGGTTCCTCCGCAACCCCGCCCGCCACTACGCCCCCGCCCCGGCCGACGCCTACGTGTCCGGCCAGCTCATCGGCAAGTTCCACCTCGCCGAAGGGCTCCACCTCGCCGGCCCCCTCGAGCCGGCCCGCCGCGGCTCCACCGGCCCCCGACTCGCCGCCGTCGACCTCGTCGAGGGGGCCGACCCGAAGCAGTTCCGCCGCCGCCTGTGGGACGAGCTGACCGCCGTCGACCCGACCCGGTGGATCCGGCTCGAGACCGGCCCGGAGCCGCTGACGACGCGGGTAATGGACATGTTCACCCCGATCGGCATGGGCCAGCGCGGGCTGATCGTCGCCCCGCCCCGGTCCGGCAAGACCGTCCTCTTGCAGCACATCGCCCAGGCCGTCCTCGCCAACCACCCGGCCATGCACCTCATCGTCCTCCTGGTGGACGAGCGGCCGGAGGAGGTGACCGACATCCGCCGCACCCTGACCGGGTCCGGCAAGCCGGCCGACCCGACCGCCACCGGGAACCCGCCGTGCGAGGTGCTCGCGTCCAGCTCCGACCGTGACACCGCCAGTCACATCCGCCTCGCCAACCTGGTCGTCGAGCGGGCGAAGCGGCTGACCGAGACGGGCCGGGACGTGCTGGTGCTGCTCGACAGCCTGACCCGCCTGGCCCGGGCCCACAACAAGGCGTCCGGCAGCGGGAAGACGATGTCCGGCGGGGTGGACGCGAAGGCCCTGGAGGTGCCGAAGCGGCTGTTCGGCAGCGCCCGGGCGTTCGACGAGGGCGGCACCCTGACCATCCTCGGGACCGCCCTGATCGAGACCGGCTCCCGAATGGACGAGGTGATCTTCCAGGAGTTCAAGGGCACCGGGAACATGGAGCTGGTGCTGAACCGGGCCCTGGCCGAGCGCCGCGTCTACCCGGCGATCGACCTCGGGGCGAGCGGCACCCGGAAGGAGGAGCGGCTGTTGCCGGCCGAGATGCTGGAGCAGATCACGCTCGTCCGCCGGAGCCTGATGCAGCTCCGCCCGGTCGAGGCGATGGAGGGGCTGGTGAAGCAGCTGACCAAGACCAAGTCGAACGCCGAGTTCCTCATGACCGTGAGCAAGTTCGTGCGCTGACCCCGACCCCCGGCCCGCCGGGGGTTCTTCCTGCAACCCTCCCGTTCATTTCCGCCGAATCCGCGGCGACCCGCTTGCCCCCCGGCGGATCGTTGGGCATATCTCCACCAGTAACAAGTGTTCACTACCTGTCAAGGGGGGTGCCCCGTGCCGGTCCGCCACCTGTTCGTCGACATGAACGCCTTCTTCGCCTCGGTCGAGCAGCAGGAGAAGCCGCACCTGCGCGGCCGGCCCGTCGCCGTCGTCCCGGTCGAGGCCGAGACCACCTGCTGCATCGCCGCCAGCTACGAGGCGAAGGCGTTCGGGGTGCGGACCGGCACCCCGGTGTGGGAGGCCCGGAAGCTCTGCCCCGGGATCGCGTGCGTGGTCGCCGACCACCGCCGGTACGTGGTCTTCCACCACCGGGTCCTCGACGCCGTCGGGTCGGTCCTCCCGGTCGGGAGCGTCCGGTCGATCGACGAGATGTCGTGCCGGCTGGCCGGGGCGGACCGCGACCCGGCCCGGGTGGTCGAGCTGGGGCGGGCGGTGAAGGCGGCCATCTACGCCCGGGCCGGGGACCAGATGCGGTGCTCGGTCGGGGCCGGGCCGAACGTCCTGCTGGCGAAGGTGGCGGCCGACATGAAGAAGCCGGACGGGCTGACCGTGCTCGCGGACGACGACCTGCCGGGAGCGCTGTACGGGCTGAAGCTGCAGGACTTCCCGGGGGTCGGCCCGCGGATGGAGCGGCGGCTGAACCTGCACGGGGTGTTCGCCGCCCGGCAGCTGTGCGAGCTGCCGCCGGCGACGCTGTGCGCGGTGTGGGGGAGCAAGGTGCTCGGCCGGCGGTGGCACCGGCAGCTGCGCGGGGAGGACGAGCCGGACCCGCCGGACCGGCGGCGGACGGTGAGCCACTCGCACGTCCTGCCGCCGGAGTTGCGGACCGACGCCGGGGCGTACGGGGTGCTGGTCCGGCTGACGCACAAGGCGGCGGCGCGGCTGAGGAAGATCGGGTACTGGGCGGGGGCGGTGGCGGTCGGGGTGAGCTTCCGGGACGACGGCCCGCCGGACGCGGCGGGGCGGCCGCGGTACCGGGGGTGGGACGCCGGGTGCCGGGTGCCGCACTGCCAGGACACGCCGGCGCTGGTGCGGGCGGTGGCCCGGCTGTGGGCCGGCCGGCCGGCGGGGGTGGTGCCGAAGAAGGTCGGGATGGTGCTGTCGGACCTGAAGCCGGCCCGGTGCGCGACCCCGTCGCTGTTCCCGGACGACCGGCGGGCGGGGGAGTTGTCGAAGGCGATGGACGGGGTGAACGCCGAGTTCGGGGCGAGCGTGGTGCACCTCGGGTCGATGCACGGGTACGAGTCGGCGGCCCCGAACCGGATCGCGTTCACCCGGATCCCGGACCTCGACCGCCGGGTGAGCTGAGGCGGGTCCGCATCACGGAGTCACGTCGGCCGGCGGGTGCCGGCTTTTTTCGTTTCCGGGGCCTGGAAGCCGCCTGGACTCGGTCGCCGCGCGAGCGGCGGGTTGGGGGCGATCACGCCCCCGGGTGACCGGGTACGCCTCCCCCTCACCCGGCTCGGCCCGGCCGGGCCTCGCCGCCCTCCCCCCTACCGGGGGCGAGGGGAAGAGAAGACCCGGCCGGCTCGGGGCTTGGTCTTCACCTCGCCCCGGCTTTGCGGGGAGAGGTCGCCGGCGCCTCGCCGGCGGGTGAGGGGCGCCACGGCGAGAGAAGTCCGTGTCCGTCGCCCCGACCCGAGCCGCTCCGAGAGCCGGTCGGCTTCACCCGATCGCCACCGGGTCGGCCGCGTAGGCGAGGCAGGCGGACACGTCTTCGGGTTGGAGCTCGGGGTACTCGGCGAGCAACTCGGCGGCCGGGACGCCGCCGGCCAGCGCCCGCAGGACGTGCTCGACGCTGATCCGCAACCCCCGGACCACCGGCTTCCCCGCGAGGACGGCCGGGTCGGCGGTGATGCGGTCCTTCCAGGCGGGGGGCATACCGCCTCCGGGGGTCACTTCTTCTCGAACAGTTGCGGGACCGCCTTCAGGATCTCGTCGATCTTCTCGTCCGTCAGCTCGCCGGCCCGCAGCGCGACGTTCGCCACCACCTTCTGCCGGGCGAACAGCAGCACCGTCACGTCCGCGGCGGCGGACAGCTTGTACGACGGCGGGCCGTCCGCGTCCTCGAACGCCCCCACCGGCACCGCCTTCAGCCCGTGCCCCTGCGCCCACTTCGCCAGGGCGTCCAGGTCCGCCTTCTCGGCGAGCTGCGTCATCCACACCTTGTACCCGGTGTCCTTCGCCGCCGGGGTCGCCCCCGCCGCCTCCAGCCTCCCGAGCAGCTTCCCGACCGGGTCCGACAGCGTCCGGGCGAACACCACCGCCGCCGGCTTGTTCCCCTCGTGCTGCTCGCACACGTAGCACGTCTGCTGCCCGCGCTGCGGGCCGGTCGCGACCAGGAAGCTGTACGGCCCCGGCCGCTTCCCGACCGGCACCCCGGACTCCACCGGGGGCAGTGCGAGTGCGAGTGGAAGACCGAAGAGGGCTTGCGTCATGGTCGTCGGTGCCGTGGTGGGAACGAACCGTGGTTCCGTGTCTTCCTCACACTCACACTCACACTCACACTCCCGCCGTCACTGCCCGCCGGCGGCGGCCGCGGCGGTCGGCTTCGGGACGTTCGCCGCCCGCCGGGCCATGTCCGCCTGCAGCGCGGCGAAGTCCGCCGGGTCGGCCTTCGCCCACACCCGCCGGGCCACCTTCAGGTACCGCTCGGCCTCCTCCGCCCGCCCGAGCCGGCCGCACAGGGCCCACAGCCCGAGCGCCCCGCGGGCGCTCCCGGCGTCGTGCGCCAGCGCCTCCTGGAACGCCTCCTCGGCGTCCCGCGCGTTCCCCGCCTCCAACGCCCCGACGCCCCACACCTCCATGTGCACCGCCCCGTTCCCCCAGGCGTGGTGGCCGAAGTCGTTCTTCGTCGCGTCCACCAGCTTCCGCAGCAGCTTCAGCCCGGCCTCGCCGTCCCCCTTCTGGCACAGGTGCCGGCCCTGCACCTCCCACAGCCGCTGCTCCAGCTTCTTGTCCCCCTTCTTCGACTGCTGCAACTGCCGGAGCGTGTCCACCTCCCGGCCGGCCTGTTCCGTCTCCCCCTTCTCCAGGCTCAGCACCGCCCCGTAGTACGCCCCGCCGGCCTTGTCCGTCCGGCGGAACTGGTCCACCGCCGCCCGGGCCGCCCCCCAGTCCTTCCGGCCGACCGCCAGCCGGAACCACTCCGGCCGGTAGTTGTACTTGTACCCCTCCGCCTTCGCCTTCAGGTCGGCCGCCTCGGCGTACCGGCCGTCGTGCACCAGGCTGCGGGTCAGCGTCTCCAGGTGGTGGCTGAACTGGTGGTCCTCGCCCGGGGTCACCCCTTGATACCGGTGGTACTCGACCTCCAGCTCGACCGCCTTCCGGCTCCAGTCGGTGGTGACGCCCCACTTCCCGATCCGCATCCCGAGGTGGGCCTGCATGTGGAACGCGTGCGGGATCCCGGGCGACGACGCGACGTACCCCTCGGCGTGCGGCCACCCGAGCGCCGGCCGCTTGATGTTCTCGAAGAAGTGGACGAGTTCGTGGTTCGCCCCCGGGTGGAGCGGGTTCACCCGCAGCAGCGCCCGGAAGAACGGGGCCTTGCCGTTCGTCCCGTCGGCCAGCTGTGCCCGCCAGAACAGCCCCTCCTCGTCGTCGTACAGGGTCAAGAGCTCGTCCAGCGTCGCGGCCGCCTTCTTCTTCCGCTCGTCCGGCCCGACCCCCGGCCACATCCCCTTCTCCTCCAGCCGCGACCGGATCAGCAGCTGCTCGCGGTCGCTCGCCTTCGGCATCAGCTTCCGGGCGGCCTCCAGGCTGGCGTCGACCGCCGACTTGGTGAGCCGGTCCGGCAGGGTGGCGAACCCGGGGCCGCCGAGGGCGCCGGCGAGACCGCTCGCCTTCGGGGCGGCCGACCCCTTCCCCCACTTCTCCAGCGACCGGTGCAGCACGAGCCAGGCGTAGGCGCACTCCGGGTCGTGGGTGAGGGCCGTCTCGGCGGCGCGGGCGGCCTCGATCCAGACGTAGGAGTAGTACATGCCGAGCGCCTGGTTCACGAACGCCTGGCACTGCGGGTTCGTCGTCCCGACCCCGTACCGGTAGACGCAGGCGTCGAACATCGGCTTGGCCGGGGCCAGCCCGGTGAGCGGCATCTTCCCCGGGCCGGGCGAGGCCGGGGCGACCTTCGGCCGCGGGGCCGGGGCGACGGGGGTGTCGTCGGCCCCGGAGGCGAGGGCGACGGCGGCGAGGAGGAGGGCGGCGGAACAGCCGAGGGGACGGGTCATGGGTGGGTCGGCTCCGGCAGGCGCGAGTGGCGTACCGGAAAGTCTACCCGGCGGGTGATGTTAGCGGTAGGGGGCGGACGTGATTTCGACCCGGCCGCCGTCACCGGCGGACCTCGCACCCGGGAAGCGCGGCCCGGAGTTCCTTCACCCCCTCGTCCGTCACGGCCGTCGAGTCGAGCCGCAACGCGGTCAGCTTCCGGAGCCCGGCGAGGTCCTTGAGCCCGGCGTCGGTGACCTGGCTGCCGCTCAGGTTGAGGACCGTCAGGTTCCTCAGCCCGGCGAGGTGCTTGAGGCCGGCGTCCGTGACGGCCGACGGGCCGAGGCCGAGGTGCGTCAGGCCGGTCAGCCCGGCGAGGTGCGGGAGGGCGGCGTCGGACAGGCCGTTCGCGGACAGGTCGAGGCGGCGGAGCTTGGTCAGCGCCTTGAGGGCCGCGACCCCGTCGTCGGTGGGGAAGGTGAGGGAGGCGTCGAGCTCGACCAGGTTCGGGAACCGGGCGGCCGCGGCCAGCCCCTCGTCCCCGATGTCTCTCTGGTTGCTGAAGTACAGGTACCGCAGGTTCGGGGTCGGCTTGAGGGCCTTCAGGGCGGCCGGGGTGAGGTCGCCGGCGATGACGTGGAGGCCGAACGGGAACCCGGGGTCGGGGACCGCGGCCATCCCCTTCGGGGTCAGCCCGCGGTGGTCCGGGGTGTACACCGGGACCTCCGGCTCGGCCCCGCCGCCCCGGACGAACTGGTTGAACCCGAGGGCGTTCATCTTCCGGTCGAACGCCGCGACGGCGTCCTCCGACGGGCCGCCCGGGACGGCGGGGTCGCCGGCCGACGGCTCGGCGGGCTTCCGCTTCCCGCACCCGGCGGACCCGGCGAGGGCGCCAGCGAGTAGTAGGACGGCACAGCCGAGGGGGCGGGTCATGGGACGGCTCCGGCGGGCGCGGGCGGCGTACCGGAAAGTCTACCCGCCGGGCGATGATGGCGGTAGGGTCCGCCGGCCCCACTTCTTCACCAGCTCCGCGGCCACCGCCAGCATCCGCGGCTCGAACGCCTCCACGTACCCGCGGAACGCGGCGAACGCCGGGTCGTCCCGGAGGCGGCGCCGCACCTCCTCGGCCGGGAGGCCGCGGTCGAGCAGGTCGAGGAGGGCCGCCTGGAACGCGGCCAGGTCGTCGTCATCCGGCGCCACGGACGCACCCCGCGAGCCGCAGGAAGTCGCGGCGGAACGGCTCGTCGTCCGCTTCGGTCAGCGTGCCGCCCAGCCGCTCCAGGATCACCGCCTCGACCCGCGGGCACCGCCGCAGCACCCCCGGCAGCGCCGCGAACAGCCCCTCCGGGACCGGGCCGTCATGCGTGTCGCGACGGACCCCGTCGCCCCACGACCCGCCGGACAGGTGCAGTTCACGGACGCGGTGCAGCGGGTAGCGGTCGAGCAGGTCGTCGAACGGGACGGCGAAGTTCACCGCCTGGCAGTGGACGTTGTGCAGGTCGAGCAGGAGGAAGCCGCCGACCGGGTCGAGCAGGGCGTCGAGGAACTGCCCCTGCTCCTCCACGTCGCGGCGGCCGAACGCGAACGCCAGGTTCTCCAGCCCGACCGGCACCCCGGCGGCGTCCGCGAGCCGCCGCAGCCGGTCCCGGCCGAGCCGGAGGGTGGCGTCGGTCAGCGGCACCGGCAGCGGGGCCGACCGGTGGAAGTCGCCGGCGGCGGAGAAGCCGAAGTGCTCGGACACGTGCCGGTAGTGGCGCCGCCCGACTTCCTCTCGCAGCCGGTCGAGCCACCGCCGCTGGGCGTCGTCGGTGCCGGCGGACAGGGGCGAGAACGAGACGCCGTGGCCGAGGAGTCGGCCGGCGTCGCCGTAGTGCCGGAGCAGTTCGTCGGCCCACCCGGGGACAGTGGCCGGCGGCCAGCCGGTGTCGAAGCTCCACTCGACGACCTCGACGGCGCCGGCGGCGAACAGCGGGGCCGCGGCGCGGAGGAAGTCGGGCTCCGGCATCAGCGACAGCCCGACCCGCGGCCGGGTGCCGGGGTCAGCCCTGTCCACAGGCCGGGCAGCCGTCGGGGTGGCGGAAGTCGCCCGGCTGCTCGACCGGGCAGACGGCCGGGGGCTGGGTCGGGTCGGAGGGTTGCGGCCCGCCGGGCTGCGGGTCGGACGACCCGTTGGCGGCGCAGCCGGACAGGCCGGCGGCGGCGACGGCCGCGGCCAGGGTGCGGAGGAGGTTGGCCGGGAGGTTCATGGACGTGGCCCTGGAACGTCGGAGGGACCGCCACACCCTTCAGACGAGCGGCGCGGCCCCGGGGTTTCGGATTCCGCGGCGCGGGTGTAAACGGGAACGGCCCGCACCCCGACGGGGTGCGGGCCGCGCGGGAGAGGGGCGGCTACTTTTTCTCGCGCGGCATCGGGGCCACGTACGGGTAACCCGGCGGGGGCTCCAGGTCGTCGGGGAGCGGCGTCCCCTTCTCCAGGAAGTCCTGGTACGCCTGGCAGTGCTCGTGCCACTCGCGGCGGGCGCCGAAGCGCGCCCCGTCCGGGACCGGAGGAACCTTCCCGCCCGGCCGCCGCATGATGCTGATCTTGTGACAGACCGGGTTCTTTTCGTCCGTCGGGCTGCAGCCGAGATGCACCACGTCGCCGACCATCACGTCCGCGGGACGGTAGGAGTCCTGGCAGTACCCGCCCGACTTGTTCTCGGCGAGGCGCCCGACGAACTTGTACCCCCGCGGCGGCCGCGGGGGGAAGTCCCGCCGCTCCGTCCCGACCTCCCGACCGAAGTCGTCGGTCACCACGCGGTAGATGGTGTGCGCGTGGTGGGCGACGGTGATCGAATCGGGGCTAATGGCGATCACCGTCCCGGGGGGGTTGGACATGTTGCGGAAGATCGCCTCCTTGTCCAGCGGCGGCCGCGGGGCCAGCGGGCCGAACTGGCTGTGAGCCGGACCGGCGACCAAGGCGGCGAGCAGGGCCGCGGCACCCCGGAGGAGGTGCGTCATCTTGACTCTCCTGAACGAGCGGACGACGGGCGGGGGTTGAACCGTAGCCTTTGTGAAAGCCCCGACGAAGCAGGCGGCGATACACCCGCTTACTTCGGCCCGAGCAACCAGTGCTGCACACCGGCTCTGGGGTCGGTGAAGATTTCCATCGGCGGCCTCGTGCCGACTGCGATGACATCCGGCCGCCGGTTCGTCGTCCCGTGGATGATCATGCTCTCCCACCGCCGACTCGCGGCCAAGCCGCCCGCCGCCGGGAGGTTCAGCGGGTCGGGGGCGAGGTGGGCGGTGTGGCCCTGGGGAAGGTTGAGGTTGCCGGTGATCTCCCAGGTGTCCGACTGGTCACTCCCGGCGGCCGCGTTGACCCGCGGGCCGAAGATGCCGTTCGACCAGCGCACGTTGCCTTCGACCTTGAGGCGAGTGTAGTCCTCGCGGAACACGACCGCCCCCCCGGTGAAGTCCAGATCTCCGACGATTCGGGCCGGGTCCGCGACCCCCGCAACTCCGACGACGGTGAACGTCCCGCCGTGGATGGTCATGTAGCCGAACCGCGCGACGAGGGTGGACCCGGTATGGAGCTTCATCGAGCCGGCGGACTGGATGATGAAAGGGCTCGCCGGGGTGCCGAAGGCGAAGACGGGACCGAACGACGCGGTGGCTCCGCTCTTGATCTCGACCGCACCACCCGTGTTGATGAGCGTCATCCGGAACCCGTTCCACTGACCCGGCCCGGTCACGGTCAGCGTTCCGTCGGAGTAGACGACGATCCTGTTGAACTGAGCCTCCACAGCCGTGGCCTCGGCCGAGAAGGTCACCGTCGCGTTCGGCCGGGGGGCCTTGACCTGAGCTTGGGCGAACTGGCCGACGATGAGGTCCGCGAGGTTGTTGAAGACGACGGTGCCGGGGAGGAAGGCCGAGATGTTCGACTCCACCGACGCGCCGGCGGTCCCCTTCAACACCAGGTGACTCCCGAGGGTCACCGTCCCCTCGGACGCCGGCTCGACGACCGCCCCGCCGAGGATGTGGACCACCGACGTGAACTCGCTGCTGTTCAGCGTCCCGCCGTACCACCAGAACGTGGGTAGAGCGTCGGCCTGGTGGGGGTCGGGGAGGACCGTCAGTTCGGTGGCGTCCTCGGGCTGGGAGATGGACCCGCCCTCGATCGTCAGCCAGCCGACCGCCACCCCCCGGTTCCGGTCCGCGGCCGGGGTCACGAAGTCCGGGTCGGGGTCGGTGGCGAGGTCCTCCGACCGGAACGTCACCGTCCCGGTGTACCCGGTGTGAAGCCGGATCTCCGCGTAGTCCGCTTGGTCGTCGTCCAGGCCGAACCCGTGCGCCCCGTCGCAGTCCGGGTTCACCGCCGCAACCAACCCGAAGTGCAGGCTGTCCCCCGGGGACGGCCCGTAGTCCGCGGGCGCCCCGAAGCCGTCCACCCAGTTGGCCGCGTTGTCGAAGGCGGTGCTCACCGCCCCGGTCCAGTGCAGGACGGCCGGCACGTCGCGGCCCTCCAGCGCCTCCATCCCGAGCCGGGCCTTCGTCGCGCCCGGCGTAATCTGCCGGGACGGACGATCAAAGGGGGGGGGCGAATTTGCGGAGCAGGCGGCGGAAGGTGTTGAGCCGGGGCATGTCGTCCGTCCTGGTGAGAAGGGTAGCCCGAGGCTCACGGACTGTACCCGGGCCACCCGATCGCGCCAAGAACAATCCGACAGTTCCGCCGAAAAAGAAGATGTCATGAAGTAACCGGACTCCCGCCGACGCGGCCGTCGCACGCCGGTCCGAGGGCGCCGGTCGGCGTTCAATACAGCCCGATGTCCAGGGCGTTCGACAGGGTCCGCCCGACCCACCACGACGCGCTCCGCCACCTCGTGTGGATCTTCACCGCCGCCAACTGCCCCGGGTCCACCGCCGCGTCCGGGTCCAGCACCTCCACCTCCACCAGGTACACCTGCGCCAGCGGCTGCAAGACGTTCGGGTCGCCGCCCGGCTTCACCGCCAAGGGGCCGCCGCCCCGCTGCGTCAGCTGCACCGGGACCGTCGCCGCGTTCTGCTTCGGCAGCCGGTCCTCCCGAACCCGCCCGGCGAACACCCGGTCGCTCCGCCCCTTCACCAGCACCGACACCTCCAGGTACTCCCGCCCGGCCAGGTCCTCCTGCAACAGCCGGTAGTCCGGCGGGTCGACCGGCACCCGGACCGTCAGCCGGGCCGGGTCCCCGATCAGGAACACCGGCGGCGACTCCCCGGTCTCCCGGCCGAACGGCTTGTCCAGGTCGGCCGGGGTCGGGCCGGACAGCACCGTCCCGTCCCGCGGGGCCCGCAGCACCTCCACCCGGGCCAGCATCGCCAGGGCCAGGTTCCGGTCCGTCTCGGCCTTGGCCGCCCGGCCCCGGGCCTGCCGGGCGTCGAAGTTGTACCGGGCCGCGTCCCGGGTGTTCCCGGCCCGGGCCGCCTCCCGCTCGTCCGCCTCCAGCCGCTCCGCCGCCCGCCGCTGGGCGTCCTCCTCCGCCGTCGCCTTCACCAGCTCGACGTTCAAGAGCGGGCTGTCGAACCGGCCGAGCACCTGGTCCTTCCGGACCTGCTGCCCGGGCCGCACGTCCAGGGACACCAGCCGGGCCGGCTTCGGCAGGGTCACCCCCTCGGCCGCCCGCGGGTCGACCGCCACCAGCCCGGTCTCCCGCACCCGGCTGACCGGCAGCGGGAGCAGGAACACCGCGGCCGCCAGCCCGCCCAGCACCGCCAGCGTGATGTACACCCGTGTGGCTTTCATGTCGGGCAACCGCCCCCGTTGACGGACGTTCTTCGCCACCTTGAACACCGGCATGACGAACATCGACACCAGGCAGAACACCGCCAGCATCTGGCTCAGCACCTTCAGCTTCGGCCCGAGGAAGTCGGACAGGAACCACAGGATGCCGAACATCACCACCCACCGGTACACCCAGCTCAGGACCGCGTAGGCGACGAACAGCCACCGCCGCCACGGGGCCATGTACGCCTCCGGCGGCACCTCCACCCCCAGCCCCTTCGACAGGAACAGGTTGTTCACGTACCGGTTCGCCTTCTCCCGCAGGTTCGGCACCTCCAGCCAGTCCGCCAGGATGTAGTACCCGTCGAACTTCATCAGCGGGTTGGCGTTGAACACCACCGTCGAGACGGAGCACAGCACCATCACGCACAGGGCGATGTTGTTCGTCGTCGGGAACTGCGGGGTGTACCACCACACGAACGTCGCCACCGCCGCGATCACCAGCTCCACGTAGATGCCGGCGAAGCTGATGACGATCCGCTTCCACTTGTCGGCCAGCGTCCAGGCGTCCGTCACGTTGCAGTACAGCGCCGGGCTGAGGCACATGAGCAGCACGCCCATCTCGTGGCTCTCGCCGCCGAACGCCTTGCAACTCAACCCGTGGCCGAACTCGTGGATGACCTTCACCACCCCCAGCGACAGCCACATGTAGAGGGCCGTGTTGAGGGAGAAGAACTCCTGGTACGCCGGGAGCTTGGCGTAGAACGTGTCGAAGTGCAGGGTGACGTGGGCCGCCGCCGCGAGCATCAGCCCGACGCTGGCGGCCAGGAACCACCAGGTGAAGATCCAGGACAGGTACCGGTACATCCGGGTGAGGATGCGGTCCGGGTCGAAGACCGGGATCTTCAGGTACATGATGTTGACGGCGGCCATCACCCGGCGGGTGGCCCGCTGCTTCTTGCGCCGCTCGAACAGGTGCTTCCCGGCCCCCTGCTGCTCGTGCTGCACCAGCCCCGCCGTCACCAGCTGGCGGGCGAACGCCTCCAGGTCCTGGTACTCCAGCCGCATCGGCCGGAACTCGTCCTCGAACCGGTCCCGGACCGCCTCCAGGGTGTGCTCCCCGTCGAACAGCCGGAAGACGAAGTACTCCTGCCGGTTGAACCGGTAGTACCGCAGACAGACCGGGTCCTTGACGACGTGGAACGTCTTCCCCTCGTACTTCTGGTCGAAGAACTGGAGGTCCGGGCGGACCTTCAGCCGGAGCGACTTCCGCCGCTCGGCCGGGTCGTTCAGGTTTTCGGTCTCGGCGTTCATCGGGGGGGGGTGGATTGGAGTGGGAGGTGGGCGGGTCACCGTCCGAGCCGGAGCGCGAGCGACGGGCCAGCAAGACCCGTCGCTCGCGCTCCGGCTCGGGCGGACGGGGTCAGTCCACCTTCCCCCGGCCGGGGGCCGGGATGATGACCGCGGCGGCGCTGCGGTCGAGCAGCTTCGCGTCCTTGTTGTCCATCTCCACCCGCACGGTCACGTACCGCGGGTCGGTCGAGTCCAGGTTCGTCACCCGGCCCTCCAGCCGCCGGGCCGGGCCGGCCGGCAGCACCCACACGTGGACCGTCCCCTTGTCCGTCCCGACCGCCAGGAACGGCGCCCCGGGGTGCGGGCCGAACGCGGCACAGGTCACCCCGGCCTGCTTGTTCGGGGTGAAGAACCGGGCCACCTCCGAGCCCCGCCCGCCGGCCCGCGGGGCGTGCCACACCTGCACCCCGCCCTTCAGGTCGCCCTCCCCGCCGGCGGTCACCACCGTGTGGTGCGGGGCGTCCGCGGCGGCGTCCGGGGCGAACGCCGCCACGGTCGCGAACGCCAGCCCCGGGCCGGAGTTCGCCAGCTGCCCGGTCGTCTGCCCGGTGCCCAGGTCCACCAGGTCCACCCGGGCCTTGTCCTGGTCGAACAGCACCCGCCCGCCGTCCGGGCTGACCCCGAGCGCGTCCACCGCCCCGGCCCGGTGGTCCAGCGTCTTGGCGCACGCCGCCTTGTCCGCCCCGAGCCGCCACTTCTTCAGCGTCCGGTCCTTGCTCCCGGTCACCAGCTCGCACTGCGGGGTGAACGCCAGCGACGTCACCCCGTCCCGGTGCTCCGGCGGCAGGGCGTACAGCTTCCTCCCGGCGGCCAGGTCCCAGACGAACACCTCCCGCCCGGCGGCGGTGGCGGCGTACTTCCCGTCCGGGCTGACGGCGGCGGCGGCCACCGCGGACAGGTGGAAGTCGGCCGGGTCCCGGGCCGGGGCGGTCGGCACCTTGGCCGGGTCGCCGAGGTCCCACACCCGGACCCGGCCGTCGTCCGCCCCGGTGACGACCAGGACGGTCTTGGCCCCGGGCGGGGTGCAGGCGACGCACCGGACCGGGGCCGGGTGCGGGAGCGGGCGGGCAGCGGCGGCCCGGCCGGCCGGGTCGGCCAGGTTCGGCTCCCACACCAGGGCCGACCCGTCCAGCCCGGCGGACACGACCAGCGGGCGGGCCGGGTCCCCGGTCACCGCCACCCCGGCCACCTCCGCCCGGTGCTCGGTGTGGGACCGGACCGGGGCGCTGGGGACGGCCGGCTCGATCGTCACCGCCATCCCCCGCTTGACCAGCCCGTAGTACTGGATGTCCAGGTTCCCCTCCAGCCGGACCTTCTCGGTGGACTGGACCTCGAACACCTTCTCCCCGCCCCGGACGAACTCCCCGGGCCGCTTGGCCACGCTCCGGACCACCCCGTCCACCCGGCTCGCGATCCGGTGCCGGGAGAGCATCACCTTGGCCTCCTTCAGGTCCGCCTCGGCCTTGGCCAGGGACTGGGCGTTCTGGGTCATGTTCTCCTGGAACCGGGCCAGGGTGCTCCGGTCGTTCAGCTCCTCCGACTTCGAGAACGCCCCCGGGTTCTTCTCGAACAACTTCAGCTTGTCCTGGGTGAACTGCACCCCCTGCTTCGCGTACCCGTACCCTTCCTCCCCGAGCCGCCGCTGCTCCGCCGCCGCCTCCATCTTGCCGGTGATCAGGGCGTCGTCGAGCAGGCACAGGATCTGCCCGCGGGCCACCGTGTCCCCCTCCCGCACCCGCCAGTACGGCACCCACTTCTCCGGGTTGCCCAGGAACGCCTGCCGCTCCCGCTCGATGAACTCCAGGTTCGGGTCCGCCTTCTTCGGGTCGAACGTCTTCGGGTCGTGGGTGACCACCGTCCCGTTCGGCAGCCGGTGCTCGAACACCCCGCTCCCGTCCGGCTTCCCGTCCGGCCCGCGGCGGAGCCGGAACGGGGTGGCGATCAGGTCCACCGTCCCGTCCACCTCGGCCGAGATCACCTGCCGGTCCTCGTACTGGACGCTGCACCCGGGGATGACGATCGGCTCGGCCCCGCCGGGGCCGGGGGGCGGGGCCTTGGCCGCGGCCCCCGGCGGGAACAGCGGGTTCCCGACGTCCGCGCTCGGGTCGTCGGCTCGCGCGGCCCGGTCCGGCGGGCCGGACGCGTCCGGGGCCTTCGACTGGGGCGGGTTCGGGGGGGCGACCGGTCGGCCGCACCCGACGAGGGCGGCGGCCAGGGCGGCCGGGACGAGCATGGGAAGGGCGGAGCGGGCACGCATGACAGGTCCTCCGGGGAGGTTGCGGGGTTGTAGCACGGGTGCCGCCGGGGTGCGAGACGGACTCGCCCGGCCGGGCGGCGGGTTGGCTTCGCGGTGGGCGGTGGTCAGTGGGCAGTGAAGACCGCAGTGTCTTGGTTCTTCCTGACCACTGCCCACTGACCACTGCCCACTGCCCACCGCGCATTCTCTCAGAAGAAGAACACGACGCTCTCGTAGAACCACTCCCAGACGCCGTGGAACAGGGAGTACCCGAGGGAGTGGTCGCCGCACCGGATCCGGGTCCGGACCTCCAGCCCGGTGACGAACTGGTTGCCCGGGATCCGGGCCGCCTCCGGCAGGTCGGCGGCCGACAGCTTCACGTACGCGGTCACCACCGGCTCGGTCTCGTCGTGGTCCGTCTTGTTCGGGACGGCTTGCGGGACGATGTCGTCCTCGTACAGCCGGCCGAGGTAGCTGGCGTCCGGCCGGCTGGACAGGAGGATGTCCACGTCCAGGTACTTCCGCTTGGTGTCCGGCTCCTGCTTGTGGTACCGCGGGTCGGCGAACGCCCGCAGGATCTGGCCGATGTTCCGCTGCGGGATCTTCTCCTCGACGTGCCACTCGCCCTCCAGGTTCCCGACCCGGATCAGCTCCTGGTCCGGCTGGACGGTCTTGTTCCGCAGCTCGCTCCGGTCCTCGCTCACCACCGTCCACCGGGCGGGCGCCCCGCCCGGCCGGACCCGCTTCAGGTCGAACGGCGGGGCGGTCGCGTAGAACACCCCCGGCTGCCGCTCGTCCGCCCGGTACTGGGCCAGGATCGCGTTCCGCTCCTTCTCGGCCGCCCGGGCGTTGAATTCGGCCAGGGCCAACTCGCTCAGGTACTTGATCCGCTCCCCCTCGGACTGCTGGTCCTTCGGCAGGAGGTCCAAGGCCAGCCGGGCCGACGTGACCTTCCCGGTCGCCTCGTTCAACCTCCCCTGGGCGTCCTGGATCTCCTTCTGCAGCCGCTCGCTGAACAGGGTGATGGCCGCGAAGTCCGGCGGGACTTGTGCCCCGGGCTTGGCGTGGATGTCCCGGATGATCCCCTCCCGCTTGGCGAACAGTTGGGCCGTCTCGACCGGCACCAGCTGCCCCTTCGCCTCCATCCGCAGCGGGTACGGCACCACCGCCAGGCAGCCGATCAGGACGGCGAGCAGCGCCACCGCCAGGAGGGTGAAGAACTTCGTCTTCCCGCCGACGCCCTCCTGCAGCTTGGCCAGCGGCCACCACAGGAACTTCAGGGGCACGCGCTTCAGCTCGGCGGCGTTGTACAGGGCCGGGGCGGCGTGCGCCCCGACCACGTCGAGCCGCTGGACCAGCGGGTCGGCGTTCTCCGGCGGGTTGAAGCTCTCCAGCACCAGCACCGACCGGGCCGGGCGGGCCGCGTCCTTCTCCCGGGCGTCCCGGAACGGCTTCACCACCAACAGCTTCGGCTGGCTCTCGTGCAGGTACTCGTCCAGCGCCGCGGCGACCGCCGGCGGCATCCCGGCGTCCTTCGCCCCCTTGAAGATCAGCGGGTCGCCCCACTGCAGGACGGCCTCCATCAGGTGCCGCAGCCGGACGACGTGGGTGCTCGCCTTCTCGACCACGTCCGCCCCGCTCACCGCCTCGACCGTGACCTTCCGGCGGGAGTGCCGGACGCCGACGCACAGCCGGTCGCACTCGATCAGCTTGCGGCCCTCGTTGGCGACCACGTAGGCGACGGCGGTCGGGTCGAGGCTGGCGTGGACCGACCGGGCGAACGCCTCGACCTGGACGAACGTCCGCTCGGCCCCGGACCCGCTGCGGGCGCTGATGAACTGGTGGTACTGGCTGGCGTACCCGGCCATCTGGAACGCGTAGTTCAGGAAGGCCGGGTACAGCCGCGGGTCGTGGGTCGGGTCCTGGAACACCTCCAGCACGCCGAGCGACTGCTTGTCGGCGGTGACGATCGGGGCGAACAAGGCGAAGTGGTTGGTGAGGTTCGCCGGCGGGACCGGGCCGGGCTCGCCGGGGCCGGGGGCCATCCGGCCGTTCGGCTCCAGGATGATCGGCCGGGGCGGGGCGGCCTGGAACACCTGGCGCAGCACCTCGTTGTGGCACTGCCGGCCGCCGTTGCGGCTGTCCAGCCCGACCTTGTCGAGGTTGAGCTGGCAGGCGACCTGGAGGAACCCCTGGGGCGTCCGGAGCCAGACGGCCCCGGCGGGGGCGTCGATGGCGGTGAGGGCGCGGTTCAGGAACTGCTCGTAGAACTCGGTCGGGGCGAGGTTCGACCCGGCGAGCTTGGCCGCGTGCTCGAACGCCTCCTCGATCTGCCGGCCGTAGCGGGTCTTGTCTTCCGACTGGCCGGTCGTGGGGGTGCTCACGGCGGTCTCCTGGGGGAGGCGGCGCGGGGTACGGTGGCACGAGCATACCGCGCGGAAGGCCGGCGGGGCAAGTTGAGCCGGTCCGGCGGGATGTGCGGGGCCGCCCGGGGCCGGGGCCGGCGGAACTCGAAACTTCTTCGCCATTCTGTATATGTCCCCCGGGCCGCCCGACCGGCCACTTTCAGGGGGATTTCACATGACCCGCCTCGCACTCGCCGCGGCCCTGGCCGCCCTGACGTCCGCCGCCCCGGCCCAGGACAGGCCCGCCGCGGCCGCGAAGCCGGCCAAGGCCGGCGGCCCGCTGATCGGGCACATGGTCTATTTCAAGCTGAAGGACCCGACCGCGGCGAACCGGCAGAAGCTGGTGGACGCGTGCAAGAAGTACCTGGCCGACCACGACGGGATCGTGTTCTTCTCCGCCGGGGTGCTGGCCGACGCCCTGAAGCGGGAGGTGAACGACCGGGACTGGGACGTCGCCCTGCACCTGGTGTTCGCCGACCAGGCCGCCCACGACAAGTACCAAGACCACCCGGAGCACCTGAAGTTCATCGAGGAGAACAAGGCGGGGTGGGCGAAGGTCCGGGTGTTCGACTCCGAGTTCGCCGACTTCAAGGCCGGCAAGACGAAGAACAGGTGAGGCCCCGGTTAGCGACGCGTCGAAGACGCGTCTTCGACGCGTCGCTAACCGAATTCCGGATCACGTTTAAACGGGCGCGGTCGCTGGCGGTCCGCCCCGTGGCCGGTTACCATTTCTACTACGCCTGTCAACCCCTGTCGCCGCCCGGCGACCCGGAGCAGCCGATGCCCGTCTCGTACACCTGTCCGAACCCCGACTGCGGGGTGACGCTGAAGACGGCCGCGCGGGTGGCGACCGGGAAGGCGGTCAAGTGCCCGAAGTGCGGCAAGCCGTTCGTCCCCGAGCCGGCCGAGGAGGAGGTCCCGGCGAAGGCCCCCGAGCCGGCGGCCGCCCCGGCGGTGAAGCGGCCGTTCGCGGACGACGACGACGAGTCGGACGAGTCGGTCAAGAAGGGGTACGGGGTGGTGCGGGAGACGGAGGAGGAGGTGGCGGCGGCGAAGAAGAACAAGGCGACGTTCAAGGACCCGAAGGACAAGTTCAAGAAGAGCGCCCGCGGCCCGGCCCAGGCCCTGCTGGTGATGCCGGCCAACCTGCTGACCGCCGAGGGGCTGCTGACGCTCGGGGCCGGGATCGTCATCTTCGTCGTCGGGATGTGGCCGCTGGTGTTCAACGACGCCCCGCCCGGGGACGAGGAGCTGGAGGAGGCGCTCCTGACCATGATGGTCGGGTGCTGCTGCTTCCTGTGGGGCGGGATGGTGTGCTTCGGGGCCAGCCAGATGCAGGAGCTGGCGTCGTACCCGTGGGCCTACGTCGGGTCGGTCATGGGCGTCGTCCCGCTGTTGGTCGGGATCTACGGGATCGTCATGCTGCAGAACCCGAAGGTGAAGGCGGGGTTTGAAGAGGGGGAGGGCGGCCCGGACGGCGAGGCGGAAGACGAGGAGGAAGAGGAAGAGGACGAGGACGGCGAAGACGACGAGGAGAGCGAGGACGAGGAGGACGAGGACGAAGAAGGGGACGACATGGTGACCCGGGCCGCCAAGCGGGCGGCGAAGCGGGCCGCCGGGAAGCTCGGCCGCAAGCTGCTCGGCGGGGTGCTCGGCGGGGGCAAGGGCGACGATGAGGACGGCGGGGACGAGGAGGACGAGGAGGAGAAGCCGAGGAAGCGGAAGAAGAAGGCCGACGAGGACGAGGAATGACCCCGTCCGACGCCGACCTGCTCGCCCGGTTCCGGGCCGGGGACGCGGCCGCCCTGGAGGACCTCGTCATCCGGTACGAGGGCCCGGTGTTCCGCTTCCTGTTCGGGGTGCTGCGCGACCACCACGCGGCCGAGGACGCCCTGCAGGAGACGTTCGTCCAGGCGGTCCGGTCGGCGGACGCGGTGGACGGGGCGACGTTCCGCGGGTGGCTGTTCACCGTGGCACACCGGCAGGCGATGCTGCTCAAGCGGCGGGCACGGCGGGTGCCGACGCCGGCGGACGAGTTGCTGCTGCTCGGGCTGGTCGGGGACGACGGGTCGGACGCGGCGGCCGGGCGGGCGGACGACGCCCGGACGGTCCGCGAGTTGCTGGCCCTGCTGCCGGACGCGCAGCGGGCGGTGATCGCCGCCCGGGTGTTCGAGGGGAAGACGTTCCGGGAGGTGGCGGCGGCGCTGGGGTGCCCGCTGAACACCGCCCTGTCCCGGATGCACGAGGGGCTGAAGCGGCTCCGGCAGTTGTGGGAGGCCCGGCATGCCTGACCCCGCCCTGCAGACGACCGCCCTGCGGTACGCCGCCCGGGACCTCCCCCCGGGCGAGGCGGCCGCGTTCGAGGGCCGGCTGGCCGCCGACCAGGACGCCCGGGACGCGCTCGGGGAGGCGGTCCGGCTGTCGGCCGCGGCGCTCGGGCAGGCCCCGCCGGTCCCGGACCGGTCGTTCCGGGCCGCGATCCGCGACCGGCTGACCGGGTGGTGCCCGCCGTGGCTGGCCCGCCGGGCGTACCGCGGACACCCGCTCGCCTGGGCCGGGCTGGGGGCCGCGGCCGTCGTCGCGTGTGCGGCGGTCGGGCTGTCCCTCGCCGACCCGCAACCGCCTCGGCCGGCGCCCCTGGGCGTCGCGGCCGGCCCGGGGCACGCCCAGATCGACCCGGTCCCCCCTCCCCCGTCCGGCGAGGGGGCGGTGGTGACGATCGACGACCCGGCGGGCGACGGGGACGGGCCGTCGGTGGCCGAGGTGTGGGCGGCGCTCTCGACCCCGGAGCACGTCGAGAAGGCGCACGACGACGAGATGCGGCTGCGGCAGAAGTTCCGCGACGCGGCCGCGTTCCCGGCCCGGGCCGCGGCCGACGACCGCGACCCGTGACCTCGGTGGGGCAGGCATTCCTGCCTGCCGGTCGGTACAGCCCCGGCAGGCAGGAATGCCTGCCCCACCCCAACTCCGGTCCGGAGGTGGCCGATGTCCGGTCTGGCCCTGGCCGCGGTCCTGGTCGCCGCCCCGGCCGCCGACCCGCTCCCGCGGTTCACCGAGGAGCGGGAGGCGGCCGCCCTCCACTTCGTCCGCAAGCACTGCCCGGAACTCGTCCCGCTGCTGGACGAGCTGAAGAAGGCGAACCGCCCGGCGTACGAGCTGCAGGTGCGGGAGACGTTCCAGGTGACCGAGCTGCTGGCCGACCTGCAGGACGACCCGAAGCGGCACGACCTGGAGCTGAGCGTCTGGAAGGCGGAGAACAAGGCGCTGGTGCTGGTCGCCCGGCTGGCGACGCCGAAGGCGGACGACCGGAAGAAGGCGGAGGAGCAGCTGCAGGCGCTGGCGAAGGAGCTGGTGGATCTGGAGCTGCAGTCGCTGGAGCACCGGGTGGAGCTGCTCGGGTCGGAGTTGGCGGGCGCGAAGGACGAGCTGGCGAAGTTCCGCGACAACCTCGACCGGGCGGTGAAGGACCGGTACGAGTCGCTGGTCGAGCGGGCCCGCAAGAAGAAGCCGTGACCGGGGGCTCACCGGATGGACCAGCCGAAGATGACCCTCGCGCTGGCGTTCGAGGTCGCCATGGTCGACGCCATCAACGTCTTCGTCCGGGAGGTGCTGCACCCCCGCGGGCTCCTCGCCCCGGGTGCGTTCGACGCACTCGGCACCGCGGAGTGCTTGGAGGCCAAGTACCGGGTGGCGCGGGAGTGGGCGGCCAAGTGGGCGGCGTTCGATGGGTATGACCGCGAACCGGCCGCGGGTCAGGGCGAGCCCGGGTAGAATGCCCGGATGAAGCACGTCACCGAGCTGTTCGCGACCGTCGCCCGCCGGGTCCGGCCGCCGGTCCTGTTCGCCCTCGGCCCGCCGTGGCCGGTCGCCAACCTCGTCAAGGCCCTGAACCTGCCCGAAGCCGAGGTCACCTGCGCCCAGTTCGACCTGCACCAGACGGCCCGCGTCCGGGAGTGCCTGGCCGAGGTCGGGGCGGCCGCCGAGGTGGTCACCGTCCCGGACCTGTGGGACCTGCCGGCCCGGTTCAACACCGTCATCTTCCCGGCGTCCGCCCACGCCGACCGCGAACTCAAGCTCGACGTCGTGGAGCAGGCGTACCACGTCCTCACCCCCGGCGGGCTGTTCCTCACGCTGTCCGAGTACGAGAAGGACAACCGGTTCGCGAAGTGGCACAAGAAGATCTACGGGAAGTGCGGGGAGACGCCGGCGAGCGAGCACGGGATGGCGTTCTGGAGCACCCGGCCGGAGGGCGAGGCGAAGCGGCGGCGGCACGAGGTGACGTTCCACGCGAAGGTCGGGGACGGGCCGGCGCTGGAGTTCGTGTCCCGGCCCGGGACGTTCGGGTACGGGCGGTTCGACAACGGGTCCCGGGCGATGCTGGAGGTGGCGGAGGTGCGGCCGGGCGACCGGGTGCTGGACCTGGGGTGCGGGAGCGGGGCGGTCGGGTGCCTGGCCGGGGCGAAGGCCGGGCCGGGCGGCGGGGTGACGTTCGTGGACAGCAGCCTGCGGGCGGTCGCGCTGGCGGAGCTGAACGCGAAGGCCAACGGCACCCCCGACCCGCGGTTCGTCGCCGCCACGCGGCTCGAAGGGCTGGGTCCGGGGTCGTTCGACGCGATCCTGGCGAACCCGCCGTACTACGCGAAGTCGGAGATCACGGCGCTGTTCGTGGAGGGGACGCGCGACCTGCTGAAGCCCGGCGGGCGGTACGCGATCGTGACGAAGATGCCGACCGCGGTGGTGCCGCTGATCTTCGACACGTACGGCGACTGCTCGGTGATCGAGAACCGCGGGTACTCGGTGGTGCTGGCGGGGGTGTGACCGGCGAACCCGGAGCGTCAGCGACGGGGTGTTGGTGCGCACCCGGGTTGGGGGCACTACCCCGTCGCTGACGCTCCGGGTTCGCCAGGAGGCGACATGACCGCCGACGACGTGATCCGCCTGCTCCAGTTGCAGCCGCACCCGGTCGAGGGCGGGTTCTTCCGCGAGACGTACCGGTCGGCCGCGGGGCTGCCGGCGGCGGCGGTGCCGGCCCACGGCGGGCCGCGCGCGGTGTCCACCGCCATCTACTACCTGCTCAAGCCGGGGCACGTCTCGGAGCTGCACGTCCTGCCCGGCGACGAGGTGTTCCACTTTTACCTCGGGGCGCCGGTGCGGATGCTGCAGCTGTGGCCGGACGGCACCGGCAAGGAGGTGGTGCTCGGGCCGGACGTGGCCGCCGGGCAGGCGCCGCAGGTGGTGGTGCCGGGCGGGGTGTGGCAGGGCACGCGACTGGTCGGCGGCGACGGGTTCGCGCTGCTCGGCTGCACCGTCGCCCCGGGGTTCGACTACGCCGACTACCGCGGGGCGTCGCGGGCGGAACTGACGGCCGGGTGGCCGGCGTTCGCGGACGAGATCGCGCGGCTGACCCCGCGGGGGTGAGCGGTCCCCCCGTGGGCGAGGCACTCCTGCCTCGCTGCCGCGGGTGCGAGGCAGGAGTGCCTCGCCCACGAATGCGGTCACAACGTCTTCAGGTACTCCACCACCGCGGCCCGCTCCGCGCCCGTCAGGTGGTCGCCGTAGGTGTGGCCGCCGTTCCCGCGGCCCGGCTTCGACGTGTCGTACACCTTCCGCCGCTCGACCGCGGGCAGCTTCTCGGACGCCGGCTCGCGCAGCTCCGTCACCTTCCAGCCGACCTTGTCCTTGTCGTAGTCCGCCTCGTCGGTGCGGAAGCTCCGCGTGAACAGCCGCGGCCGGGCCTTCGAGTTCAAGACGCCGTCGAGCGTCGGCACCGACCCGTTGTGCAGGTACGGGGCGGTCGCCCAGACGCCGTCGAGCGGCGGGGCCTGGTACCCCGGGGTCCACCGCAGCGCCTTCCCGTCCACGAACCACCCCGCCTTCTCCTTCCCGAACCACGACTCCGAGTACGCCGCCCCGTAGGCGACCTCCACCCCGGCGTGCCGCTTCGGGTCGGTGCCGATCTCGTCCAGCGGGATCACCTTGTTCGGGTACGTCCACTTCTCGCCGTAGGTGCCGTGGCACTTCGCGCAGTTGTCGGCGAACAGCTCCTTCCCGCGCGCCGCCTTCGCCTGGTCCACGGGGAACGGGTACTTCGGCGGTTCGAGGCTCAGGAGGTACTGCTGGACGTCGCGGAACGCCGGCTCGGCCTTCTCGAACGCCGCCGGCGGGTTCAGCGGGTGCATCATGAACTGCATCAGGGTGCGGACGCTCCGGGCGTCCGTCGCCCCGGTGTGGTAGATCGTCCGCTTCTTCCTCAGCAGCCACCACGCCGGCACGTCGGCGCAGGTGTCGTCGTGCAGCCCGAGGTCCTTCCAGTCGCCGCGGACCGACAGGTCCGGGTTGCGGAGGCCGAGCAGGTAGACGCCGAACCCGTCCGCCTCGTTCGTCCCGCGGACGTTGGTGAACGTGAACGGCAGCTTCGAGTCGCGGCCGTCGGCCTTCGCCAGGTCCTCGAACAGCGCCTGGACGTCCAGGGTGCTGTTCCCGAGGCCGACGTAGCTCGTGCCGAGGACCGACCCGCCGTGGCAGAGCATGCAGTCCAGCCCGACCCCGCGGCCGAGCACGAGGTTCGCCTTCCGCAGCCCCATCGGCAGCCCGTCGTTCGGGTACGGGGCCGGGTGCAGGCCGTACCGGGCGCGGACCGCGGCGTCGTAATCGGCGGGCTTCTCGGCGACGCCGTCCCAGTGCTTCCAGGCGTTCGGCAGCGCCTTGGCGCTCCAGAACCCGGGGATGAAGGCGGTCTCGGTGAGGGCCTTGTACCCGCGCGCGGCGGGGGTCGGCTCGGCGGCGGGCGACGGGGTGACGGCGGCGGGCAGGAGCAGGGCCGCGAAGACGTGACGCATCATGCACCCCCGTGGCGGTTCACGCCCATTGTAGGCGGGAACCGCCGGGGCCGGAGGGTAGCAGGCACACTCCGTGTGCCTGCTACCGTCAGCGGCGGATCGACTTGAGCAACTTGTCCACCGCCTCGCGGTACTGCTCCGGGACCTTCTTCAGCGACTCCGCCTCGACCTTCTTGTCGCCGTCGGTGATGACCACCTTGATGGCGTCCCCGTCGTCGTCGGCGAGCCGGCCGCTGATCACGTAGTCGATCCCGCCCTGCGACGCCTTGATCGTGAACGTGTCGTTGGCGATCGTGATCGACTTGAACCCCGCGTCGCCCCCGCCGATCACCACCCGGCGGCCGCCGATCACCCCGCCGCCCTGGATGATCACCCCGCGGCCGAACCCGCCGCGCCGGAACGGCGGCGGGTCTGGATCGGTCTTCGGCTCGCCGAGCGGCTTGACCTCCGGCTTGGCCGCGGTCAGGGCCTTGCCGACCAGCCCCTTCTCGACCGCGTCCAGCTCGGCCCGGATGCCGTCCACGTTCTCGCCCTTGCGGGCCGCCGCCTCGACCGCGTCGCGGAGGGCGGTCAGTTCGGCCGGCGGGGCGTCGCCCGGCTTCGGGACGGTCCACCCCTTCGCCAGCAGTTGCTCGACCGCGTCCACCGCCTTGGCGATCTCGCCGACGTTGTTCCCTTTCTTTGCCGCGGCTTTCACCGCGTCCCGCAGGTCGGACAGGTCGGCGGGCTTCCCGTCCCGGGCGGCGGCGGGTGCGGCGAACAGGAGGGCGAGTGCGGCGGAGAGGAGTGCGGTGCGGGACACGGCCGGTCCTCGGGGGGGAATGGACCTTGGGACGGACATCTTACCAGATGGGGCGTCCCGGCGGCAACGGTCAACCGGCGGGGCGACGCATCCGTCCGGCCGGATTGGCGTTTCGCGCCGGGGTTGATACGTTACAAGGAATCCGTTCACCCCTCCGACGACCGGGAGACGCCTCTCCATGCCGACGGTCCTGGACTGGAGCCCGGCCGTCGACCCGTCGGAACTCGTCCGGGCCGTACGGGAGGCGCTCGCGGCCGGGTCCGTGGCGGTGCTCCCCGGGGACTGCGGGTACGTGGCGGTGGTGGACCCGGCGGCCCCGCGGGCGGCGGACCACCTCGCCGCCCTGGCGGCCGGGGGGTCCGACCCGCCGGCGGTCCTCGCGTGGGGGCCGGACGACCCGGCCGGCCTCGGGCTGGCGGTCCCGCCGGCCGCCCGCCGGCTCATGTTCCGCGCCTGGCCCGCCCCGCTGGCGGTGGCCGTCCCCGGCACCCCCGACTGGCCGGCCGCCTGGCCCGCCGGGGTCCGCGCCGCCCTCGCCGCGGCCGGGCCGGTCCGGTTCCGCTGCCCCGAGCACCCGCTGGCCGAGGCCGCCGTCCCGGCCCTGGACCGGCCGGCCCTCGTCGCCGACACCTTCCTCCCGACGGCCGAGGCGGTGCTCGACCTGGTCGCCGACCCGGACGCGTTCGCGGCCTCGGCCGGGGAACTGCCGGCCGGCGACCGGCCGACGGTGGTGCGGGCGGACGGGGACGGGTACGCCATCGAGCGGGACGGGTCGTTCGCGGCCGAGGAGGTGGCGAAGTTCGCCGCCCGGATCGTGCTGTTCGTGTGCACGGGGAACACCTGCCGCAGCCCGCTGGCCGAGGGGCTGGCGAAGAAGCTGTTGGCGGACCGGCTCGGGTGCGGGGTGGGCGACCTGCCGCGGCGCGGGGTGTGGGTGCTGTCGGCCGGGGTGGCGGCGTACGGCGGGGGGCCGGCGGCGGCGGAGGCGGCGGCGGCGGCGGCGGAGTGGGGGGCGGACCTGTCCGGGCACCGGAGCCGGCCGGTGAACCCGCAGCTCCTGGCGGCGGCGGACGCGGTGGTGGCGATGACCCGGGGCCACGCCCACGCCCTGTCGGCCCGGTACCCCGGGGTCGGGCCGGCCCCGACCTTGCTCGGGGGCGAGGCCGACCTGGACGACCCGATCGGGGCCGGGCTGGACGTGTACCGGGAGTGCGCCCGGGCGATCGCCGGGCACCTGCAGCGGCTCCTACCGGAGTGGACCGGACCATGAAGATCGCCGTCGGGAACGACCACCGCGGGGTCGCCGTCAAGCAGCGGCTGCTCGGGCTGTTCGCCGAGCTCGGGCACGAGGTGGCCGACCTGGGGGCGGCCGGCCCGGCGAGCGTCGACTACCCGGACTACGGGGTCCCGGTGGCCGAGGCGGTCGGGTCGGGCCGGGCGGACCGCGGGGTGCTGATCTGCGCGACCGGCCACGGGATGTGCATGACCGCGAACAAGGTGGCCGGGGTGCGGGCGGCGAACTGCCGGGACCTGGTGGACGCCGAGCTGAGCCGCCGGCACAACGACGCGAACGTGATGTGCCTGTCGGCCGACCTGATCGGGGAGGACCAGATCGAGAAGATGGTGCGGACCTGGCTGGCGACCGACTTCGAGGGCGGCCGGCACGCCCGCCGGCTGGAGAAGCTGGCCGCCTACGAGAAGGACCACGCCCCCGCCCCCCCCGGGTGACCGCCCGTGCCCCGCTCACTCCTGGCGACCGGTCTGGTGCTCGGCGCAGCCGCGGCGGCCGCGGAGTCGCCGCAGGCCCCGCCGCCGCGCCGCATCCCGACCGAAGAGTTAGTCGCACAACTCGGGGACGCGGACTTCGCCGTGCGCGAGGCGGCGACCAAGCGGCTGTGCTCCCTCGCCCTCGACCCGCCGGCCGAACTCCTCGCGGCAACGCGGTCCGATGACCCGGAAGTGCGGGAGCGAGCGACCGCCGCCGTCCGGGCCATGCGGGGGAACGTGGTGGCCGCCCGGCTGCCGCGGGGCGTCCGCTTCGCCGAGCGGGGCCGGGCAGACCTGCTCGTGGCCGCGACCGCCGCCTGGGACCTGAAGGCCGACGACCCGCGGCTGTGGGAGCCGGCGCTGGCGTTCGGCCGGCGGCTGCTCGAGCGGGCCGAGATGGCCGGCAAGCCGGACGGCGAGCGGGCGCCGCGCGAGTGTCCGGCCCTGTTCCCCGACTTCGCCACGTTCGAGAAGCAACGCCGGCCCGCGTACACGCGCACGGACGTGGTGTACGACAGCCCCGACCCGCGGAACGAGCAACCCTGGAGCCTCTACCGGAGCGAGGCGGTCCAGGCCCCGGGCGTCATGAGCCCTGCGGGCATCGCCAACAGCATCATCGTCTCCCGCGGGGGCGTGGGGACGCGGTCCGCGGTCCAGGCGTCGGTCGTGCTCGCGAACGGCGACGTGACGGCCCGGACGGGCGTGTACGGGGCCGTCATCGTCTGCGACGGGGACGTGACCGTCACCGAAAACCACCTCACCCGGTGCGTGGTCGTGGCCCGGGGGAAGATCACCGCGGCGGGCCGCGCGGACACGTGCGTGCTGGCGGCCGGCGGGGAGGTGACGCTGGTGGAGAAGCGGCCCACCGCCGGGGAGCGGTTCAACGTCATCAAGGAGAACGAGCCCAACCCGCTCGGGGTCACGTTCTTCGAGCTCTCGGCGGTCGGGGTCGAGGTGAAGGCGGCGGGTGGGGTCGTGGAGGTCGCGGCGGTCGCCGCCGGGAAGCCGTTCGCCGCCGCCGGGGCGCGGGCCGGGGACGTGGTCGCGGCGGTCAACGGGCGGAGGCCGGACGGGGCCGAGGGGCTGCGGCGGCTGCTCCGCGACGCCCTCGCCGTCGGCGCCGCCGCCGTTACCATGACGCGGGACGGCAAGCCCGTGACCGTCACGGTGGCCCTGCCGGACTGAGAGGGCGTCGGTGCCCGTGGAACTCGCCCCGCCCCGGTCCCACCGCCGCGCCCGCCTCGGCCTCCTGGCCGCCGTCGCCGCGGCCGCCGGCCTGCTCGCCTGGTCCTGTCTCGCGCCGCGGGCCGACGTCCCGCCCGCCGCCCGAGCCCAGATCCTCGCCGACACCCTCGACCGGTTCGCCGACCCGGCCGCGCTCGACGACCTCGCGGCCGGCTGGGACGACACCGACCGGTTGGCCGACGACGCCGTGACCGGGGCGGCTGCGGCCGGGGACCTCGACACCGTGGCCCGGGTGGCCGGCCTCGCGGACCGGGCGCGGGCCGCCCTGTTCGCCCTCCGCGCCCACGACCCGCACCGCTTCCCCGACGACCGCTTCGCCCGCTGCCTCGCCGCGATCGACGGCCGCACCCTGCGGGCGTGGGCGGCCGTCCGGGGGGGCGCCCCGGCCCGCCCCGATGGGTACCGCGGGCTGGCCGCACTCGCCCTCCGGACGGACGAGCCGGACGAGGCCGCCGCCCACCTCGTCGCCGGGCTGGCGGCGTGCGGCGACCGCCCGGAGTTGCGCGACCTCCTGGCCGTCGCCGTCGCGCGGCTCGGCGACGGGGCGAAGCGGCAGGCGCTGGCCGACTCCGTCCTCCACCCGGCCGGGGAGGCGCGGACGGACCCGGCGAAGTGGTGCCTGGCGGCGGAGGTCGCGTCCGCGCTGGACGACCCGGACGTGGCCGTGGCCGCGTGCGGGAAGGCCCGCGAGGTTGTGCCCGGCCACCCGTGGGCGTGCGCCGCGGAGGCGCGGGTGCGGGTCCGGGCCGGCGACTTCGGCGCCGCCCGGGACGCGCTCGCCCTGCTCGGCGACGCGGTGTTCCGCGACCCGGAACTCGCCCGCCTCCGCGCCCGCGTCCTGGTCGGGTCCGGGCGGTGGGCGGCCCGCGACGCGGAGTTCGGAAAGTTCCGGGGCGAGCCGGCGGTCGGGTTCCTCCGCGGCGTCCTCGACGCCCCGCCGGACGCCGGCCGGGCCGCGTGGGTCGCCGACCGGGCGCTCGGCGTCGGGGCGGCGCGGGTGCGGGCGGTCGCGCTGTCCCGCCTCGCCGACCCGGCCGCCGCGCTCGCGGCGCTCGACGCCCTGCCCCACGCGGACCGGGTCGAGCCGGAGGTCGCGGCGGTCGGCGCCGACCTCCGGGTGCGGGGGCGGGGCGACGCGGCCGGGGCGATGCGGGCGGCGCTGCCGCTGCTGGCCGGCGAGCCGACCCTGACCGCGGGGCAGTTGGAGGTGTTGGGGGCGGTGCTGGTCGCGGCGGGTCGCCCGGCCGACGCCGTGCGGGTGCTGGAGCGGGCGGCCGGGTTCCCGCGGCCGTCGGCCGGGTGCCTGGCGGCGCTCGCCGTGGCGTACCACCGGACCCGTCAGCCGGAGGCGGCGCGGTTCGCGCTGCTGCGGGCGGAACTGGTGCCCGGGCGGTCGGCGCGCGAGGAGGCGGAGTTGGCCGCCGCGAGGGCACTGCTCGGCGCGGGGCCGTGACGTGACCGGGTCCGAGCCCGAGCGCCAGCGAGGGTCAGGCGCGACCCTCGCTGGCGCTCGGGCTCGGACCCGCCACCCTCACCCGCCTTGAGCCGAACGCCCTCACTTTGCCCGGCCTCCCGCCGGCGGCGGCTCACCCGCGGACTTTCCCCACCCACCGCCCCGGCCCCACCCGCCGGCCCCGCCCGCCGCACGGAAACCCCTTGGCTCCCCGCCGGGGCGCGGGACAATAGGGTGCGGGCCGCCCCCGCGCCCCGGAGCCGCACCGTGTCCACCGCCACCCTCCCGCCCCCGCCGGCCGCCGCCCCGACCCCGGCCGAAATCCCCGCCCCGGCCCCGCCCCGGAACCGCCTCGCCGGGTTCCTCCGCCGCTGGCCGTGGCTCGCCGTCGGGCTCGCGGTCGGCACCGCCCTCGGCGCCGCGTACTACTTCCTCCGGCCGGCGGTGTACGAGTCGACCGCCCAACTCCTCGTCGTCAAGAACCGGGCCGACGCCGCCCCGGCCGACGACGAGGTCGGCCCGCAGGTCGTCCTGCTCGGCTCGGAAACGGTCCTCCGGGCCGCGGTCGAGCGGCACCTCCCCGGGGCCGACGCCCGGGTCGCCTTCCTGAAGGACCGGCTGTCCGCCGCCCGGGAGGCGGAGCCGGGCTCCGGCCACCCGAGCACGGTCATCCGGCTGACGTTCCGGGCGGACAACCCGGACGACGGCCCGAAGTACCTCCGGGCCGTGATCGACGGGTACCGGGACGTCGTCAAGGAGCTGTACGGCGAGCCGCCCGCCCCGCAGGCCCCGCCCACGGGCGAGAAGGCGGACCCCCTGCGGGCGGCCGAGGACGCGGCCCGGGCCGAGCTGCGCGAGGCCGAGCGGAAGTTGCGGGAGGCCGGGCCCGAGGACCTGGCGGCGGTGCGGCAGCGGGTGAGCGCCGGCCGCGACGCCCGGGCGAAGCTCCAGGGCCGCCGGGAGGTGATCGAGGGCGAGCTGAAGCAGATCCGCGCCGCCGGCGCCGACCCCGCGGCCCGGGCCGCCGTCCTCCAGCGGCTCCAGCCGGCCGACCGCCCGACCACCCCCGGCGGCCGCGACCCGGACGCCGAACTCGCCCAACTCCAGGCCGAGCGGGCGCGGCTGGTGGAGCGCCGCAACCTCGGCCCGGGGCACCCGGAGATCGTCGCCCTGGACGCGCGGATCAAGGAGTTGCAGGCCGAACTCGGGCGCGGCGGGCCGGCCGAGGACCGGCTGGAGGCGTACCGGCAGAAGCTGGAGGCGGAGCTGGCCCGGGTGACGGCCGAACTCGGGCCGCTGGCCGCGCGGGTCGAGGCAGACGAGACGCTGGCCGAGCGGATCGCCGTCCTCCTGGGCGAGGTGCGGGCCGCGGAGGGGAAGCTGAAGGGGCTGGAGGCGGACCGCGAGGCCGCCCGGGCGCGGGCCCGCACCGACGCCCCCCGGCCGGCCGGCGGGTTCGAGGTCCGCGAGGTGTCCCGGCCCGGCCCCGGGGTGAAGGTCGCCCCGAGCCTGCTGTGGTCGCTGCTGCCGGGGGCCGCCGCCGGGCTGCTGCTCGGGGCCGCCCTCGCGCTGGTCGCCGGGCTGACCGCCGCGCCGCCCCCGCCGGCCGGGGTCGCCCGCCCGCCGTTCGACGCCCGCAAGCTCGGGCTGCCGGTCCTCGGGCACGTCCCGGTGATGCGCACCACCGACCCGCCGGAGGTGAAGCCGGCGGCCGCCCTCGACCCGGCCCTGGCCGTCGTCCTGCGGCCCCGGTCGGCCGACGCGGACGCGGTCCGCGGGGTCCGCACCCAGCTCCTGCTGGGCATCCGCGACAAGGGGTCGCAGGTCGTCCTGGTGACCGGCCCGGCCCCGGGGGACGGCGGGACGACGGTCGCCGCGAACCTGGCCGCCGCCCTCGCCCGGGCCGACAAGCGGGTGATCCTCGTCGACGCCGACTTCCGCCGGCCGCGGGTCCACAAGGCGTTCGGGTTGTCGGCCCCGGCGGTCGGACTGGCCGCAGTCCTCGCCGACAAGGCGGACCTGGCCGACGCCGTCTACCCGTGCGAGGTCGGGAACCTGTCGCTGCTGCCGGCCGGCCCGCGCCCGGCCGACCCGGCCGAGCTGCTCACCGCCCCACGGTTCCCGGAGGTGCTGGCCGAGCTGCGGGCGAACTACGACGTCGTCGTCCTGGACGCCCCGCCGGTCCTGTCCGCGTCCGACGCGGCGGCCGTCGCCCCGCAGGCGGACGGGGTGGTGCTGGTGGTCCGGGCCGACCCCGACGCCGGGGCCGCGGCCGGGCAGGCGAAGGAGGCCCTGGCGGCCGCCGGGAAGCTGCTCGGGGTGGTGGTGAACCTGTCGGCCGAGCGGGGCGCCGGGCGCGGGTCGCGGTACGACTACCCGTCCGCCGACGCCGACTGAGCCGGGGCCGGAAAACCTGACCTACACTTCCGGGGCGGGGGCACACCGGCCCCCGCCCCGCGGCCGGGGCCGGCCGCCCGGCGCACGCCCCCTCCCCCATGACCGTGCTGGCCGACACCCACGTCCACCTGCTCGCCGGGCTCGACGACGGGCCGCCGGACCGGGACACCGCACGGGCGATGTGCCGGATGCTGGTGGCCGAGGGGGCCGGGCACGCCACCGCCCTGGCCCACCAGAACGACGGCTACCCGGAGAACATCGCCGACGTGCTCCGGGCGGCCGCCGCCGACCTGGCCGACGACCTCGCCGCCGACGGCGTCCCCCTGGCCGTGTACCCGACCGGCGAGGTGATGCTGTCGCCGACCACCCTGGAGGACTGGCGGGCCGGGACGCTGCTGTCCGTCGGGGACCACGGGAAGTGGCTGCTGGTCGAGATGCCGCACGGCGGGTTCGTGGACGCCCGGCCGTTCGCCGACGCCCTCCGCCCGGCCGGGGTGGGGCTGGTGATCGCCCACGCCGAGCGGTACCCGGACCTGCTCCACAACCCCGGGCTGGCCGCCGACTGGGTGGCCGCCGGGTGCCTGATCCAGGTGACCGCCCGGGCCCTGGCCGACCCGCCGAGCCGGGTCGCGGAGAAGGCCCTGCAGCGGTGGGCGCGGGGCGGGCTCGTCCACCTCATGGGGTCCGACGGGCACGGGATCGACCGCCGCCGCCCGCGCCTGGCGGACGGGTTCCGGCAGTTGGCGAAGTGGGCCGGGCGGGAGGCGGCGGGGCGGGTCGCCGGGGAGTGGGGGGCGGCGGTGCTGCGGGGGCTGCCGGTCGAGGTCCCGCCGCCGGCCGGGCCGCCGCGGAGCTGGTTCACCCGCCTGTTCGGCGGGTCGTGACGGGCGGCCGGCGGCGCGGTATTATCTCCCCGCGTCGCCCGCCCTCCCACCGGACCCCACCCATGCGCCCCGCCGCGCTCCTGCTCGCCGCCGCCCTCGCCGGCCCGCTCCTCGCCCAGGACAAGAAGGACCCGCCCGCCAAGAAGGACGCCCCGGTCGTCGCCCCCCTCAAGGGGAAGAGCGAGACGGTCAAGCTGTTCGACGGCAAGTCCCTCGACGGGTGGGAGGGCTACCCCGACCTGTGGTCCGTCAAGGACGGGGTGATCGTCGCCAAGAACACCGAGCCGCTGAAGTACAGCACGTACCTCGTGACCAAGGGCAAGTACACCGACTTCCGGCTGACGTTCGCGGCGAAGCTGGTGGAGAGCGAGATGCACTCCGGGGTAGCGCTGTGGGGCGAGGTGTACCCGAAGGCGGACGGGAAGGTGCAGGACCCGAAGAAGGACCGGACCGAGCACACGTACAAGGGGCACCTGGTGATGTTCCCGTCCGGGTACGGGCTGTACGACCTGTTCGGCCGCAACGGGCTGGGGGTGGACGGCGGGCCGGCGAAGAAGGTCGGCAAGCAGCACGACTGGAACGACATCGAGATCCTGGCCCAGGGGAACCGGATCCGGGTCGCGATCAACGGGGCGCAGGTGGTGGACTGGCGCGACCCGGAGCCGGCCCGGGTCAAGGAGGGCCCGATCGGGCTGCAGCTGCACTCGAACAAGGTGCCGCAGGAGGTCCAGTTCAAGGGGCTGGTGCTGGAGACGTTCCCGAAAGAGGACAGGCTCCTGACGGTGAAGTGACAACCCACCCGTTTAGCCGCGACGCGGAGTCCTCGGAGCGGAGCGCGGCTCTTCCCCCGCGCTCCGCTCCGAGGACTCCGCGTCGCGGCTAAACGTTGGACGCCCCCCGCCCGCCGTGGTATCCTCGGCGCTCCCGCCACGTCCGAGGGCACCCGTGACGCCCACCCGCCGCCAACTCCTGCAACTCGGCGGCCTCGGGGCCGTCGGCCTCGGCCTGCCGAACCTCCTCGCCGCCCGCGCCGCCCGGCCGAAGTCGTGCATCTTCGTCATGCAGTACGGCGGGTGCAGTCAGATCGACAGCTTCGACCCGAAGCCGGACGCCCCCGAGGAGATCCGCGGGCCGTTCCGCCCGATCGCCACGAGCGTCCCCGGCACCCGGGTCTGCGAGCACCTGCCGCGGCTCGCCCGGATGGCCGTCCGGTACTGCCTGGTCCGGTCGATGACCCACGGCAACCCCGGTCACGACGGCGGGATGCACGTCGCCATGACCGGCCACTCGCAGCCGGCGGAGAACACCCCGTACTACGGGGCGGTTGCGGCGAAGCTGCTGCCGCCGGGCCGCGACGTCCCGCCCTACGTGTGGGTGCAGAACCTCGCCGGGGACGTCCAGCCGCGGTACCTGACCGGCGGGTTCCTCGGCCCGCGGTACGCCCCGTTCCGGGTCGGCACCGACCAGGACACCCCCGCCGCCCCGGGGTTCCGCGTCAAGGCGTTCGACCCCGCCCCGGACGTCCCCGCCCCGCGCCTCCTCGGCCGCGCCGACCTGCTGACCCGGGTGGAAGCCGCCGGCCGCACCCCGCCCGGGGCCACCGACCTCCAGACGCACCGGGAGCGGGCCGTCGACCTGCTCATTGGCCCGGCCGCCCGCGCCGCGTTCGACCTCGACCGCGAGCCGGAGAAGCTCCGCGACCGGTACGGCCGGCACCCGCTCGGGCAGAACCTCTTGCTCGCCCGCCGGCTGGTCGAGGCCGGCACCCGGCTGGTGACCGTGACCGCCTGGACCGGGCTGCCGCCGGGCGAAAAGTTCCGCAACGTCCAGACGTGGGACATGCACGGGAACGGGGCGAACCTCGGCAGCATCTTCGGCACCGGCCACTTCGGGCTGGGGTGGGCGCTGCCGCGGGTGGACGAGGCGGTGTCCGCGCTGCTCGACGACCTGTCCGACCGCGGACTGCTGGAGGCGACGCTGGTGGTGCTGGTCGGCGAGTTCGGGCGGTCGCCGAAGGTGGCCAACGAGGGCCGCGACCACTGGCCGCAGTGCTACGCCGCGCTCGTGGCCGGCGGCGGGGTGCGCGGCGGGCTGGTGTACGGGGCGTCGGACAAGACGGCCGGGTACGTGAAGGACGCCCCGGTCCGGCCGGAGGACTTCGGGGCGACGCTGTTCCACGCCCTCGGGGTGCCGCCGGAGACCCGCCTCGGGGCCGACGGGTTCACCCTGCCGGCGAGCGCCGGGAAGCCGATCCTGGACCTGTTCGGGTGAGGTGACCGGGCGCAAAACGGAACGCGGATGACGCGGGATCAGGGCACGCGGATCGGCGCGGATCTGAGGACAAGATTTGTTCTGATCCGGCGTTCATCCGCGGGGTTTCATCCCGCGTCATCCGCGTTCCGCTTTCTCTCCACCACCGGAGTCACTCGGATGCCGTCCGCCCCGAAGGTCGCGCTGGTCACCGGGGCCGGGTCCGGCATCGGCCGGGCGGTCGCCCTGGCCCTGGTCCGCGACGGCTGGTCCGTCGCGCTGGCCGGCCGCCGGGCCGACGCCCTCGCGGCCACCGCCGCCCTCGCCCCGACCGGCTCACCCGTCCTCCCGGTGCCGGCCGACGTCACCGACCCCGACTCCGTCCGCCAGTTGTTCGACCGCACCGTCGCGGCGTTCGGCCGGCTCGACCTCTTGTTCAATAACGCCGGCCGGGGCGCGCCGCCCGTCCCGCTCGAAGACCTGACGGCCGACCAGTGGCGGGCGGTCGTGGACGTGAACCTCACCGGCGTGTTCCTCTGCACCCAGGCGGCGTTCCGGCAGATGAAGGCGCAGTCCCCGCGCGGCGGCCGCATCATCAACAACGGGTCGATCTCGGCCCACGCCCCGCGGCCGAACTCCGCCCCGTACACCGCCACCAAGCACGCCGTCACCGGGCTGACGAAGGCCGCCGCCCTCGACGGCCGGCGGTACGGCATCGCGTGCGGGCAGATCGACGTCGGGAACGCCGCGACCGAGATGACCGCCCGGATGGCCGGCGGGGTCCCCCAGGCGGACGGGTCGGTCGCCCCGGAGCCGACGATGGACGTGGAGTGCGTGGCCAAGGCGGTGGTGTACATGGCCGGGCTGCCGCCGGACGCGAACGTCCTGTTCCTCACCGTGATGGCCACCGGGATGCCGTTCGTCGGCCGCGGGTGAGGGGGTGAGAACCCCGCCCCGGGTCGTTGACGCCCCCCCGCCCCGCCCTTATCTTCGCCCCGTCCCGGCCCCGCCCCGCCCGGCCGGGTTTCCGTCGAATACCACCCGAGCGGCCCGCGTCTCCACCGGCGGGCGCGACCGAACTCGACCCCGCGGCGCCGGCCACGGCCCGCGGACCCGATACACCCCCGCGCCGGGCCGGATGACGGTCGTCCGGCCCGGCGCGGGCGTGCCCGTGGAAGGGAGATCGCTGCGATGGTGCGGAAGTTCATGCGGACCGGCCTGCTGGCGGCCCTCGGGGCGGTGGCGGTGCTGACCGCCTACGGGGCGACCGGGACGGCCGGGCAGGAGAAGAAGGACGACAAGATCCCGGACATCAAGGAGATCATGCAGAAGGGGCACAAGGCGACGGACAACTACCTGGACCAGATCAAGGCCGAGGTGAAGGGCGCGAAGTGGGAGGACGCGGCCACCCACGCGAAACTGCTGAACGGGTTCGGCGAGGCCCTGGGCAAGAACAAGCCGTCGAAGGGCGATGACAAGTCCTGGAAGGCGCTGTGCGACAAGTACGCGGCCGACACCAAGGCCGTTCTGACCGCGGTCGAGAAGAAGGACGCGGACGCCGCGAACAAGGCCGTCGGGGCGATCAGGGGGTCGTGCGGCGGGTGCCACAAGGCCCACAAGTGAGGGCCGCCCGGCGCGAGCGCCCCCGCCCGTGCCAAAGAACGGGGCCGACCGGGTCACCGGTCGGCCCCTGTCGTTCCTCCGCCCCGCCGGTCAGACCTTCATCACCGGCAGCCGGGTGCCGCTCTTGGCCGCGTCCAGGGCGCTCTTGGCGGCGTCCAGCGGGGCGACCTTGGTCTCGTCCGGGTCGACCGCGATCCCGCCCTCGCCCTCCAGCCGGCTGATGTCCTCCCGGCTCTCGATGTCGAACAGGGTCGGGAGGTGGCGGAAGTCCCCGCGGATCACCTTCAGGGCCATCTTCTCCTGGTCCACCTCCCACCCGCTCCGGAACCCCATCTCCCGGAACGCCCGGGCGAGCCAGGAGGACGGCATGAACAGGTACTGGAGCAGGAACACCCCGCCGATCGCCGGCAGCACCAGCCACCACGGGTCGAGCAGGGCGGTCAGCCCGAGCCCGACCACCAGCATCACCCCGATCACCGCCTTCGTCGCCCGCCCGGCGGTCCACTCCCGGTCGAGCTCGGCCAGCCGCTGCTCGATCGCCTCCGGCCCGGCGTCGGCCAGGCACGCGATCCGCTGTTCCAGGGTCCCCTCGCGGCACGGGTTCGTCCCGCTCCCGTTGCGGCCGGTCTGGTTGCTCGTCATGTCGCGTCCTCGTTGCGGTTCGGGGGCCGTTTCCGCGGGCGGGCTAGCCCGCGGGGTCGGTCCGGTCACCCCCGGGCCTGGGAGAACATCAGCACGCTGTACGGGCCGATGTTCACGGCGGCGTGGGCCGGAAGTCCGTCGTACTCGCCGGGTTCCGCCCTCACGTCCCCGGACGGGTAGCCGCCGAACGCGGGGCTGTACCCAGTCCAGTCACTGTTGAAATGCAACTTCCATGCCCCCGGCGCCGGGAACCCGATCCGGAAGTCGTTCCGCCCGTCCCGGTGGAAGTTCGCCACCACCACCACGTCGTCTCCCGGACCCCCGTCCATCCAGCGGCGGAAGGCGATCACGTTATTGGCGTCGTCTACCCGGATGAGTTGCACGTGCTGCCCGGTCAGCCCCCGGGTCTGGCCCCCCTTGTTCAGCCGGAGGTGGATCAGGTCGCGGTACAGTCGGACGATGCCGCGGAACGCCTCCTGCCGGTCCCAGTCGACCGGGACGGTGTCCCGGAACCACCCGCCCTCCAGGAACTCCTGCCCCTGGAACAGCATCGGGATGCCCGGGGAGGTGAAGACCAGTGCCGCGGCCAGCGTGGACCGCTTCTGGGCGAACCAGTTGTTCGGGTCGTCCGGGGCGATCTCGTGCACCACCCGGGCCCGGCCGTTGGCCACCTCGTCGTGGCTCTCCGAGTAGATCACCCGCTGGAACGCGTCGGCGTTGTACCGGTGGGTGATGGCGTGGGCGACCGCGGCCATCGACCGGTGGTCGTCGCTGGCGGTGATGACCGCCTCCCGGACCGGGTGGACGAACTGGTCGTCCCACTGGCTCCCGTACCCGGCCCCGCCCTCCCCGACCGGCTTGGTCATCCAGTCGCTGTGCTGCAGGTCCTCGGCGATGGTGAGCGTGTTCGGGTGCTTCTCCCGGATCTCGGCGTTGATCCACTGGAGCAGGCTCCACCCGTCCGGCAGGTTCGGCTCCCCGTCCGCCCGGACGCTCCGGATGTACAGGGTCATGTCCATCCGCAGCCCGTCCACGTGGTAGTCCTCGACCCACATCAGGGCGTTGTCCCGGATGAACTGGCGGACCTCCGGCCGGCCGTAGTCCGGGCGGGTGGCGCCCCACGGGGTGTCCTTCTTCCAGTCCTGGTAGAAGTAGATCCCGCCGCCGTCGTGCTCGCTCCACCCGTCGAACCGCCACAGGTCCAGGTCGCTCGGGCCGAAGTGGTTGTACACCACGTCGAGCACCACCGCGAACCCGTTCCGGTGGGCCTCCCGGACGAACTCCTTGAACGCCCGCGGCCCGCCGTAGGCGCTCTCGACGGCGAAGATGTGGGCCGGGTTGTACCCCCACGACCGGTCCCCGGCGAACTCGGCGATCGGCATCACCTGGAGGCAGTTCACCCCGAGCCGCTTCAGGTGGTCGAACCGGCGGACGACGTCCTTGAACGTCCCCGGCCCGTCGTCCCCGCCGGTCGGGTCGTGGAACGTGCCGACGTGCAGCTCGTAGATCACCCACTCGTTCCACGGCGGGGTCGGCAGGTACTCCTCGCCCCAGTCGAAGTGCGGGTCGTGGACGACCGCGTTCCCGACCGAGTTGGTCACCTCCCGGGCGTACGGGTCGATCTTCGACAGCTCCCCCCACGGGGTCGACAGGGCGAACCGGTACTCGTCCCCGGGCTTCGCCCCCGGCACGTCCGCGTACCAGTACCCCTCCGGATTCTCGCGCGCCATCGGGTGCTTGGCCTTGTCCCACCCGTTGAACGCCCCGACCACCGACACCGCCTTGGCGTTCGGGGCCCACACCCGGAACGCGACCCCGGCGTCGTGCGGGATGGCGCCCATCCCGGCCTTCGCCGTCTCGGCCCTCGCCGAGTGCCGGCCGCGGACGATCTCCTTCGGCGGGTACGGGATGAGGTTGGAGAGCAGCTTGGCGAGCGGCATGGGTGCGGGCTCCGGGTGGGTGTGGCGTGCGGCCCGGCGGGCGGGCGCGGGCTCATTCTAATGGTAGGCGGGGTACCCGGGTCCCACGTCGGGACCCGGGTACCCCGCCGGCGGGGTCGGGTCTTCCTCCCTCGCCCCCGGAGGGGGAGAGGGCGGCGAGCGGCGTCCGCCGCGAGCCGGGTGAGGGGCAGGACGTAGACGGTCGGCCGTGTCGCTCTCCCCCTCACCCGGCCGGTCGCTCCGCTCCCGACCGCCCTCTCCCCCTCCGGGGGCGAGGGGCAAACACGACCCCCGCCCGGGTGGTCAGACCGCCGGGGCCGGCTTCCCGGCCGGGGCCGCGCCGGGGTTCACCCCGGACCCGTGCCGCTGGGCGTACACGAACGTCAGCTCGGCCCCGAACAGGAGGATCTGGGTCGAGTAGTAGATCCACATGAGCAGCACCACCAGGGCCCCGGCCGCCCCGAACGCCGACCCGACCGCGGCCGTCCCCAGGTACAGCCCGATCAGGTACTTCCCGACCGAGAACAGCCCGGCGGTGACGGCCGCCCCGGCCCACACGTCGGACCACGCCAGGTCGGCCTCCGGGAGCCACTTGAAGATCATCGCGAACAGCAGGGTGAGGAACCCGAAGGTGACCAGGAAGTTCAGCGCCTGGGCGAGCACCCCCATCCCCGGCATCCACCCGGCGACCCGGTCGTTGACCGCCGACAGGACCGCGCTGGCGACCAACGACGCCAGCAGCAGGAAGATCATCACGCACACCAGGGAGAACGACAGCAGCCGCTCCCGGACCAGGGTCAGGACGCCGCCCTCCGACTTCTTCCCGGGCACCTGCCAGACGCTGTTCAGCGCCCCCTGCAGCTCGACGAACACCCCGGACGCCCCGAAGAACAGGACCAGGAACCCGACCACCGCCATCAGCCCCTTCCCGGTCGTCTCCGCGCTCCTGGTGACCAGCTGCTCGACCACCGTCGCCCCCTCCTCCCCGAACGTGTCCCGGAGCTGGTGGACGATCTCCCCGCGGGCCTTGTCCGGGTCGAACACCAGCCCGGCGATGGCCACCGACACCAACAGCAGCGGGGACAGGGACAGGACGGTGTAGAACGCCAGGGCCGCCCCGAGCCGGGGGGCCTTGTCGTCCAGGAACTTGTTCCCGGCGTCCTTGAGCAGCTTCCCGGCGTCGCGGACCGTCATCGGCACTCCCCCGCGCAACGAGACGGAGCCCCGGGGTTGCCCGGGGCTCCGGCGAGTCCCGGCCGGGGCCGGGCGGCGGTCAGATCGCGTCCCGGCTCATGCCCCGGTCCCCGGCCAGCAGGGAGACGACGAACAGCACCAGGAACACGAAGAACGTGATCTTGGCGGCCAGCAGCGAGTACCCCTCGACCACGCCGAACCCGAACAGGGCGGCGATCAGGGCGATGACCAGGAAGATCAGCGACCAGCGGAGCATCGGTCGTCCTCCGAACGGGTGATGGTGGTGGCCGGCGGGTCGCCTGTCCCGTCCCGCCGGCCGCAGGAACGGTCGGTGTTGATGCACCTCGCGTGCCAAACCGCCGGGCGGCCCCGTGGCGGGTCGAGGCATGCCCGGCGTCGGGAAGTCGCGAAGTCCGCTTCCCAACCGGGGCGCCCGGCCGCCGGGTTGCACGCTCGCCCGCCAACCCGCCACGCAGGCGGGGAGCCACCCGGAGGACGACCATGACCCGCACGACCCTCGTCGACGACCCGCCCCTCACCCGCGACCCGGAGGACGGCCCGACCGAGGACGAGATCCGGGTGCGGGCCTACGAGAAGTGGGAGCAAGCCGGCCGCCCCGACGGCGACGGGGTGCGGTTCTGGGTGGAGGCCGAGGAGGAGCTGCGGGCCTCCCCGTAGGATCGCGGCCGCTGCCCCCGCACTTCCCCCACCCCCGCCGGCCGCCCGCGGGGTTACAATGCCCTCATGCACGCCATCCTGATCGCCGGGGCCGCCCTCGTCGGGCTGCCCATCCTGCTGCACCTCATCATGAAGCAGGAGCCGAAGCGGCTCACCTTCCCGGCGTTCCGGTTCCTCACCCAGAAGCTGAAGACGAACCAGCGGAAGCTCCGCCTCCGCCACTTCCTCCTGCTCGCCATGCGGATGCTCTTGATCGCCCTGTTCTGCCTCGCCCTGTACCAGCCGACCCTCAAGAGCGACCGGCTGAACATCCGCGGCGAGCAGCCGGTCGCCACCGTGCTCGTCATCGACACCAGCCCGAGCATGGGGTTCGTGGCGAACGACAAGACCCGGCTGGACGAGGTCCGCCGCCGCGCCCGGGAGTTCCTGGACGAGCTGCCGGACAAGTCGCCGGTGGCGGTGGTCACCACCGACGACCCGTCCGCCGGGTACTGGCTGGACCTGTCCGAGGCCCGGAAGCTCGTCGACCAACTGGACAAGCCGCGCGGCGGGGGCCAGCCGGTGACCGGGGCGTTGGCCCAGGCGTACCAACTCCTGTCGGCGGTCGAGGGGCGGGGCGACGCGGACGGGGCGGAGCAGCTGCCGAAGCTGGTGGTGGTGCTCACCGACCGGGCGGCCGCGAGCTGGGACCCGGGCCGGGTCGAGGACCTGAAGAAGCTGCGGGACGCGGTGCCGGGCCCGAAGCCGGCCCACGCGGTCATCGACGTCGGGGCCGACAAGCCGGTGAACGTCGGCATCCTCGGGGCGGAGATGAAGCCGCAGGTGGTGGCGGCCGGGCAGCCGGCCCCGGTGACGGTGACGGTGGCCGCGACCGGCCCGCCGGACCTGCCGGCGGTCGGGGCGGTGGTGGAGGCCCGGCTCGACGGGTCGGAGAAGGTCGCGGACCGCAAGCCGGTGGCGGTGCCGTACGGCCAGTCCCGGCCGGTGGCGTTCGACTTCCGCGGGCTGAAGCCGGGGCTGCACCAGGTGGAGTTCCGGCTGGAGACCCCGGACAAGCTGATGTTCGACAACTCCCGGTTCCTCACGTTCCGGGTGGGCGAGTCCCGCCGCGTCCTGACCGTCACCGAGCTGATGACCCCCGAGTCCAACCCGGCGCTGTACTGGCAGGCCGGGGTGAACGCCGCCCCGGACGGGTTCACCTGCGTCTCGGTCGCCCCGGACAAGGTGCAGACGACCCCCGACGGGCGGGTCGTGGTCGTGCTCCCGAACCCGGAGAAGGCCGGCGCGACGCTCCAGGAGCCCTTGTCGGCGTTCGACGTGGTCTGCCTCTTGAGCGTGAAGAACCCGACCGCGCTATGGGAGCCGCTGCGGGGGTACGTCCGGGGCGGCGGGAAGCTGGTCGTCATGCCCGGCGAGGACCCGTCCCCGGAGGGGTACGCGGCCGGCGGGGACCTGATGCCGGCGACGCTCAAGGAGGTGATCGACACCGGCAAGCTCGACCGCCCGCTGCCGGAGCAGAAGGCCCCCGGGTGGCCGGCCCCGCGGCCGGGGAAGAACGGGGTGACGTGGTCCCTGGACGACAAGGCGGTCCAGCACCCGATGCTCCGGCCGTTCGCGGGGTGGGGGGAGAAGGACGTGGTGCGGAACCCGCGGGTGACGTGGAAGTACTTCGCGGTGGACAAGGCGCCCGACGGGGCGGCGGTGGTGGTCCGGTACCACGACGCCGAGAAGGAGGCGGACCGCAGCCCGGCGGTGCTGGAGCGCGGGGTGGCGGACCCGAAGGAGCCGACCCGGGTGCGCGGCCGGGTGCTGCTGCTGACCACGAAGATGGAGCCGACCGACGTCCGGACCGAGGGGAACAACTGGCACAACTACTGGGAGCGGGAGGGGTCGTCGTGGTTCACGGTGTTCCCGTGGCTGGTGTGCCGGTACCTGGCCGGGGACGCGGCGGACGCGAACTTCAACTTCCCGGCCGGGCAGGCGGTGACGGTGCCGCTGCCGAAGGGCGGGGTGCCGCGCGGGGTGAAGGTGGTCATCAACGGGCCGGGGATCACCGGGCCGGACGTGCTGATCGACGTCGGGGACCGGCAGACGGAGCTGCGGGTCGGGCCGCCGCGGACGAACCAGCCGGGGAACTTCAGGCTGTCGGTGGAGAAGGACGGGGTGAAGTGGGAGGACGGGTTCGGGCTGAACGTGCCGGCGGAGGAGGGGACGCTGGAGAAGGTGCCGGCGGAGGGGGTGGAGGACCTGACCGGGAAGGGGACGGTGGTCCCGCTGGACAAGAACGTGAGCCTGCGGGACGTGATCCCGGTGATCCTGGACCAGCCGGTCGACCTGTTCCCGTGGCTGCTGATCCTGGTGCTGCTGCTGCTGGCCGCCGAGGGGGTGGTGGCGAACCGGTTCTACCGCCGGGTGCGGTGACCGGCCGTGGGCGAGGCAGGAGTGCCTCGCAGCGGACCAGCGAGGCAGGAGTGCCCGCCCACGGGGGTCAGGCCAGCAGCTCGCCGACCACGTGCCCGTGGACGTCGGTCAGCCGGCGGTCGATGCCGTTGTGCCGGACGGTCAGCTTCGTGTGGTCGATGCCGAGCAGGTGCAGGATCGTGGCGTGGACGTCGTACACCTCGGTCGGGTGCTTCCGGTCGGCCGGCTTGAACCCCCACTCGTCGCTCGGGCCGTGGCTGATCCCGCCCTTCACCCCGCCGCCGGCGAGCCAGTTGGTGAAGCAGTACGGGTTGTGGTCGCGGCCCTTCCCGCCCTGCGACGACGGCATCCGCCCGAACTCGGTCGTCCACAGCACGACGGTGTCTTCCAGTAGGCCGGTCCGCTTCAGGTCGGCGAGCAGGGCGGCCGCCCCGCGGGCCATGCCGGCGGCGAGCGGGCCGTGGTCCCGCCTCACGTCCTCGTGGCTGTCCCAGTTCCGCCGCGGGAACCCGTTGTCGTTCCCGCTCCACACCTGCACGAACCGCACCCCGCGCTCCAAGAGCCGGCGGGCGACCAGGCACTTCCGGCCGAAGTAGTCCGTCTCCTCGGCCGCGTTGATCTCCCGGTCGAACGCGGTCTTCCCGTGGTCGAGGCCGTACAGCTTCAGGACGTGGGCGGGTTCCTTGGAGATGTCGAGGGCTTCGGGGGCGGCGAGCTGCATCTTCGCGGCCAGCTCGTAGCTCTTGATCCGGGCGTCGAGCCGCTCGTCGCCGGGGCGGGTGGCGGCGTGGTCGCGGTTCAGCCGGGCGAGGAGGTCGATCCCGGCGGCGTCCCCGGCGCGGGTGACGAACGTGGCCCGCTCGTCCGGGAACAGGTCCTCGACCGGCGTCTTGGTGCCGGGGTAGATGGCGCTGCCCTGGTGGTGGGCGGGGAGGAACGCCGAGTCCCAGTTCTTGGTCCCGTTCGACGCCAGCCCGCGGTGGTCCGGGAGGACGACGAAGGTCGGGAGGTTCTCGTTCAGGCTGCCGAGGCCGTAGCTAGCCCAGCAGCCCATGCCGGGGAACCCGGGGCGGTTGAACCCGGTCGTCTGCAGCAGCGTCCCCTGGCTGTGGACGCCGGTCTTGCCGACCATGTTGTGGACGAACGCGATCTCGTCGACGACGTCCCCGAGCGGGGCGACGACCTCGCTCAGCGGCTTCCCGCACTTGCCGTAGGGTTTGAAGTCCCAGACCGGGCGGAGCCACGGCCCGAGGCCGTTCTGGAACGCCTCGACCTTCTCGCCGAAGTCGGCCGGCTGGCCGTGCCGCTTCGCCAACTCCGGCTTGTAGTCGAACAGGTCGAGGTGGCTGGCGGCGCCGGCCATGAACAGCTGGACGACGCGCTTCGCCTTCGGCTTGTGGTGGAGGCCGCCGTCGGGCCGCCGGGCGGGGGCGTCGGCGAGGAGGCGGTCGGCGCCGAGCAGCGCCGCGAGGGCGACGCCGCCGAGCCCGCCGCCGGAGTGGAACAGGTATTCGCGGCGCGTCATGTTGGCCTCACACCAGCAGTGGCCACGGATGGACACGGATGAAACACGGATGAAGATGAAGACTGTTTCTGTCTGATCCGTGTTTCATCCGTGTCCATCCGTGGCTTGTCTTCAGTCCACGAACACGAACTCGTTCAGGTTCAGCACCACCCGGCAGGCGTTCGCCAGCCCGTGCTCCTTCGCGTAGGCGGCCAGCGCCTCCGCCTCCTTCGCCGTCGGGTCGCGGCCCAGCGCCAGCCGCACCGCCGCCGACACCCGCCCGGTGTCGTCCGCGGCCAGTTTCTCCACCCGCGCGGCGAAGTGCTTCGCCATCGCCAGGGCGAGTTGGTTGTTCAAGAGCGCCAGCGCCTGCTGCGGCGTCTGCGTCTGGTTCCGCTTGTCGACGGCGAGCGACGGGTCGGCGCAGTCGAGGGCGGCGAGGAACGGCTGCGGCTTGGACCGCACCGCGAACCGGTACACCGCCCGCCGGTGGGCCTTCGCGTCCTCCGGGTCGTGCAGGTGGTACTGGTAGTGCGGCGAGTGCTCCGGCCGCTCGACCACGAAGTCCCGGAAGCTCGGCCCGCCCATCGACAGGTCGAGCTTCCCGGCGGCCGACAGGATCGCGTCACGGACCGCCTCCGCCTCCAGCTTCCGCCGGTTCTGCCGCCACAGGTAGCGGTTGTCGGCGTCCACCTTGGCGCGGGCGTCGTCGCCCGTCGAGGCTTGCTTGTAGGCGGCGCTGGTCACGATGAGGCGGTGGAGCTTCTTCAGCGACTGGTGGTCGCGCAGCTCGGCGGCGAGGAAGTCGAGCAGTTCCGGGTGGGTCGGCGGCTGGCCCATCTTGCCGAAGTCGTTGGGGGTGTCGACGAGGCCGCGGCCGAAGTGGTACTGCCAGACGCGGTTCGCCATCACCCGCCACGTCAGCGGGTTGTCCGGGGACGCCAGCCACTCGGCCAGCGCCGCCCGGCGGGCGCCCTCGGCGTGCCCCGGCGGCAACTCGAACCGGCCGTTCACGCCGGGGACCGCCGCCACCGCCCCGGGGCCGACCTCCACCCCCGGCTTCGTCACGTCCCCGCGCGACAGGACGTGGATCGGCCGCGGCGCCCCGCCGGTGCCGGCGAAGTTCCCGACCCCGGCGTGGACCGTCCCGGCGTACACCGACCGCCGCGGCGGCAGCTTCGCCAGCTCCGCCTCGACCGCCCGCACCTCGGCCTCCGCGGCCGCGCCCTTCTCGCCGAGCAGCGCCGCCCGCCGCTCCCGCAACTTCGCCAGGTCCGCCGGGGCGAGCTTCGGGCCGGCCGGGTACTTGCCGTCGGTCAGGTTCGCCCGCCGCCAGCGGATCGGGGCCTCGATGCTGTCGAGCGCGGCCACCGGCTTGCCGGCCGCCACGTTCTTCCCGTCCGCGCCGAGGGCTTCGAGCTCGGCCAGCGCGAGGATGAAGTCGTTCTGCCGCGGGGCCAGCTTCGTCGCCGTCACCCGGACGTACCGCCCGGCCTTGCCGCCCGCCGCCGCGGTGTACGGCACGGTGCCGGGGTTCGCGTGGTCCTTCCCGGTCTCGTCGGCGATCAGCAGGACGCCGGTTGCGAACGTCGGGTCGTCGCTGACTTCGACCTTGAAGCGCACGGGGAAGCCGAACCCGGACCCGATGCCGTTGAAGTCGTCGTGGCACGGCCGCAGCACCACCCGGTCGAACCGCGCCCCCGCCCCGAGGTCGACCTGCACCCACTTCGCCGCGTCCTGCTTCGCGGAGAGGGTCGAGTGGTAGCCGTGCTCCGGCGGCTTCGCCCCCGGCGTCGCCCGGGCCGCGTCCGCCAACTGCTTCTCGACCCCGGCCAGTTCCGGCCCGGCCGCCGCGACGGCGGCCGCCACCTTCGCCGCCGCGCCCTTCTTCCGCGCCTCCAGCTCGGCCCGCCGGGCGCCGGCCTTCGGGTCGGTGTCGTACGGCCGGTCGACGCGGTCGATGGCCGCGAACACCGCCTGGAGGCGGTAGTAGTCCTCCTGGGTGATCGGGTCGAACTTGTGGTTGTGGCACTGGGCGCAGCTCACCGTCAGGCCCATGAACGTGCCGACCGTGTTCGCCACCACGTCGTCCCGGTCCAGGTGCCGGGCGACCTTCCCGTCCGTCTTCGTCTCCGGCACCTCGACGTGGCCGATCAGGTCCCACGGGCCGGCGGCCAGGAACCCGAGCGCCTCGACCCCGTCCGCCGTCCCGGGGAACAGCACGTCCCCGGCGACCTGCTCGCGGACGAACCGGCCGAACGGCTTGTCGGCGTTCAAGGCCCGGATGACGTAGTCGCGGTACGGCCAGGCGTTCGGCCGGGGCTGGTCCTTGTCGTACCCGTGGGTCTCGCCGAAGTGGACGACGTCGAGCCAGTGGCGGGCCCACCGCTCGCCGTGGTGCGGCGACGCGAGCAGCTTGTCGACCAGCTTCTCGTAGGCGTCCGGGGCCTTGTCGGCGACGAACGCCGCGACCTCCTCGGGCGTCGGCGGGAGGCCGATGAGGTCGAAGTAGAGGCGGCGGGCGAGGGTGCGGCGGTCGGCCTCGGGGTTCGGTGTCAACCCCTTGTCACGGAGGGTGGCGCGGACGAAGGCGTCGACCGGGTGGCCGGGTGCCGGCGCGGCCGGCCGGCGGACCGGCTTGAAGCTCCACCAGTCGGCGGGGTTCGCGGCGGCCGACCCGTCGTCCGGCCACTTCGCCCCGGCCTCGACCCACGCGGAGAGGGCGGCGACCTCGGCCGCAGTCAGGCGGTCGCCCTTCGGCGGCATCCGGGTGTCGTCGGTCGCGGCGACGCGCTGCAGGAGCGGGCTGTCGGCCGGCTTCCCGGGGGCGACCGCCTTGCCGGAGTCGCCGCCGGCGAGGGCGTCGGCCCGGCGGTCGAGCCGCAGCCCGCCGCGCTGCTTGTCCGGGCCGTGGCACGACACGCAGTGCTTCGCCAAGACCGGCCGGACGTCGCGGTCGAAGTCGGCCGCCCGCAGCTCCGGGGTCGCGAGCACCAAAAGGACGGGAGCGAGGCGAAGCATCGGCACGGCTCCCGGGACGGGAGGGAACGGCGGGAAGATGAGCATAACCCGGCGGGCCGCCGGCCGCACCAAGAATCTCGGTGGGGCAGGCATTCCTGCCTGCCCTGTTGGCTTGGCAGGCAGGAATGCCTGCCCCACCAAAGCACGGGTCACTTCCGGCTCTTCGGGTGGCGGAACGGCACCCACCCGCCGTTGTCCTTGCTGCTCGCCACGCACTGGGTGATGAACAGCATCCCCTCCACCCCGTCGTACACGTTCGGGTAGACCGTGTCCGTCGTCTCGAACGGGGTCTTGCCGGCGCGCTTCACCATCGCGTCGTAGGCGGCGGTGTAGACGTTCGCGAACGCCTCGAAGAACGCCTCCGGGTGGCCGCTCGGCAGCCGGACGCTCGCCCCGTGCGCCGCCCCCAGGTACGGCCCGCCGTTCCGCGTGTAGACGCGGTGCGGCTCCCCGTTCTTGCGGACGATCAGCTTGTTCGGCTCCTCCTGGCGCCACTCCAGCGCCGCCTTCGTCCCGTCCACCTCGACGAACAGGTCGTTCTCCCGGCCGTGGCTGATCTGCGACGCGGTGACGGTGCCGAGCGCCCCGTTCTCGTACCGCACCGCCGCGACGCCGTAGTCGTCGAGCGCCCGGCCGCCCTCGAACACCTTCAACAGGCAGGAGATCTCCTTCGGCTGCAGACCGGTGATGTACCGGCCGAGGTTGTACGCGTGGGTGCCGATGTCGCCGAAGCAGCCGGCCGCCCCGCTCTGCTTCGGGTCGGTCCGCCACTTCGCCTGCTTCTGGTCGCTCGACTCCAGCCGGGTCCGGAGCCACCCCTGGATGTAGCACGACCGGACGGCGTTGACCTCGCCCAGTTCACCGTTCAGCACCATCTCGCGGGCCTGGCGGACGAGCGGGTAGCCGGTGTAGTTGTGGGTGACGGCGAACACCACGCCGCTCTTCTCGACCACCTTCAGCAGCTCCTCCGCCTGGGCGAGGTCGAACGTCAGCGGCTTGTCGCAGATGACGTTGAAGCCGGCCTCGGCGAACGTCTTGGCGATCTCGAAGTGGGTGTGGTTGGGGGTGGCGACGGAGACGAAGTCGACGGGGTCGGGGCGCTTCTTCTCGGCCTCGGCCATCTCCTTGAAGGAGCCGTAGGCGCGGTCGGCGGGGATGTCGTAGTCGGCCGCGGACGCCTTCGCCTTGGCCGGGTCGGAGGAGAGGGCGCCGGCGACGAGGGCGGCCCGGTTGTCGAGGACGGCGGCGGTGGCGTGGACGCGGCCGATGAAGGCCCCCTGGCCGCCGCCGACGAGGCCCATGCGGAGCTTGCGGTCGAGCGGGGCGTTGGTCGGCACGGCGGGTCTCCCGGGGAGGAAGGGGAAGCGTGCCGAGATTGTAAGCCGGCGGGAGAACGGAGGCGAGCGGCCGGCGGGTCACCCGAAATCGTACGCCCACTCCCGCGGGTCGGTCTCCGCGAACGCGGCCAGGATCGTCGCGATCCGCTCACCGATCCACTCGTACTCGTCGTCGGCCGCGACAGCTTCGGCCAGGGTGTGAAGCTCGCGGATGACAGCCGGGATGAGTTCCGGTGGCAGGGGGACCAAGCTCCCGTCGTGGAACGAGGAAACCCACTCCAGCCCGAGCCGCCCGCAGAGCGGCAGCCACTGCTCGCGGAACGAACTGAGCGTTGCGACCGGGATGTCCCGGAACTCGCCGGTCGTCCGGTTCTGCAGACCCATCGTGACGGCCACCGTTCCCTCCCCGCTCAGCCTCGCCCCTTCGCCCTCGCCAACTCCTCGCGGAGCTTCGCCACCTCGGCCTCGGCGGCGGTCGCCCGCTGCTCGGCCGCCTGCCGGGCGGCGCGCTCCGCGTCCCGCTCCCCCCGGGCCTCGTCCCGCTGCTCCCGGGCGGCGTCGCGCTCGACCAGCAGGTCGCCCGGCAGCGGCAGCAACTCGCCGCGGAACCAGAACCGCACCCACCCGCCGAGTAGTCCGGCCTCCAGCTCCAGCTCCGGGATCGCGACCCGCCCCGCCGCGTTCGGCGGCACCGCCGTGTACCCCTTCTCGCCCAGACGGAACAGCGTCAACTCGTCGTTGTCCGGGTAGAAGAGTAGGTAGTACGGGACCCTCAACTCCTCCTCGTACTTCTCGAAGTTCTCGTCGTAGTCCTTCCGCCGGGTCTCCTTCGACACGTACTCCAGCACCAGCAGCGGCCGGGCCGTCTGGGTCTGCAGGTCGAAGCTCTTGAGCGCGTCGATCGGCTCCGGGTGGACGACCACGAAGTTGTCCGGGACCACCTTGCCGGTCTTCTTCCGCTTCCCCCGCCGGTACTGGACGAGCAGTTCGTTGAAGCACTGCACCTCGGGGCGGGCGGCGTGGACCAAGTCGAAGCTTTCCAGCGTGATCTTCCGCTGGGTCGCCTGCGTGGTGGCTTCCATGAAGTGGCTCAGCGGCAGGGCTTCGAGGTAGGCGTCGGCCTCTGCGTCCAGGTACTCCCGTAGCTTCGGATCGACCGGCGGCTTCGGCGTCATGCGTGGCCCTCGTGAGTCGTGATTCGCGGATTGTACCCGCCGGCCGGCCGCCGGCGGAAGCCGACCCCCCCGGTCGGACCGGCCCGGGGCGGCCGCCCGGACGATCCGCGCACTTTCTTCTGGCACGGCGGCCGGCCGGTGAGAAGAATATGGGAACGCCGCCGGCCCTCGCACCGGCGGCGCCCAGTCACCTCACCGAGCGTGTCCCATGTCCCGGCCCCGTCGCGCGGCGTTCACCCTGATCGAGCTGCTGGTGGTGATCGCCATCATCGCGATCCTGGTCGCCCTGCTCATGCCGGCCGTCCAGAAGGTCCGGGCGCGGTCCGCCCGGGCCCAGTGCAACAACCACCTGAAGCAGCTGGGCCTCGCCTTCGCCCAGTACGAGACCCAGTTCCTCCGGCTGCCGACGGCCGGGAACGAGGAGTCCGGGAACCCGCCGACGAACCGCCGGGACTGGGGCTGGACGTACGAGCTGCTGCCGTTCATCGAGCAGGGGAACCTCCGCACCGTCACCGACAACGCCGCGGTCCGGAAGACCGTCATCGCCCTGTACCACTGCCCGAGCAAGCGGGCCGCGGTGCTGCACAACGGGCAGGCCCGGATCGACTACGCGGGCAACGGCGGGACCCGGCTCGGGTCCGACTCCCAGGACGGGCTGGTGGTCAAGCTCGGGACCCCGAAGGTGTCGCTTGCCCAGGACGTGCCGGACGGGCTGTCGAACACCCTGCTGCTGGGCGAGAAGCGGCTGAACAAGGCGACCATGTCCTCGCAGAACAGCCAGGACCACTCGGACAACGAGTCGTGGGCCGGCCCCGGGTACCCGACCGGGGACATCATGCGCGGGGCGAAGCCGAACGGGTCGAGCTGGTTCGTCCCGCTCCCGGACTACAACCAGCCGGGGGACGCCGAGGCGGTCGCGATGCGGACCGAGTACCGGTTCGGGTCGACCCACCCGGGCGGGTGGGACGCCGTCCTGGCCGACGGGTCGGTCCGGATGATCCGGTACGAGCTGCCCCCGGTCATGTTCATGCGGCTGTGCGTCCGGAACGACCGGCAGCCGCTCGCCCTGGACTGAGCCGGAGGCCGGGCCGCTACGGAGGGCGGCGCCTACCGACCGTGGGTAGGGGCCGCCCTCCGTGGCGGCCCGCCGTTCCGGACGGCGCGGCCGGCCCGCATATCATGTCACTGCCGCCCGCCGCCCCTTCCGGACACTGCCATGTCCCGCCGCGCCTTCACCCTGATCGAGTTGCTGGTGGTGATCGCGATCATCGCGATCCTCATCGGCCTGCTGCTGCCGGCCGTGCAGAAGGTCCGGGAGGCGGCCGCCCGGACCAAGTGCCTGAACAACCTGAAGCAGATCGGGCTGGCCCTGCACAACTACCACGACGCGTACATGAAGCTGCCGCCCGGGGCGACCGGGCCGGAGAGCACCACCGGCGACGCCCGGGCCAGCCTCAGCCTCCACGTCTACATCCTGCCGTACGTCGAGCAGGCGAACCTGTTCGCCGGGTTCGACCTGGGGGTGTCGCACACGACCGACCCGAGCAAGAAGCAGGGGGTGGTCAAGGTCCCGATCTACCTGTGCCCGTCGTCCCCGATCGACCGGTCCCAGCTCGGCGGGGCGTCCGGGGAGGAGACGTACCCGGTCGACCCGGCCCCGGCCCCCCGCACCCCGATGTTCACTACCCACTACCTCGGGGTGATGGGGCCGAAGGGGGCGAACCCGGCCGGCGGCACCTACCGGGCCGACTTCACCGACCCGGCCAACGCCGCGACCAACCAGGGCGGGGTGTCCCGGGACGGCGTCCTCGGGTGCAACTCGGCCGTCCGGCTGACGGACGTGCTCGACGGGACGAGCGGCACCATCGCCGTCGGGGAGTACGCGGTCGCGGTCGCCGACGGGAGCGCGAACGCCGCCCGCGGGTGGATCCGCGGGTGCAGCCCGGCCAGCACCCGCGGGTGCGCGTCGTGCAAGAACGTGGTGAACGGGATCAACCTGCCGGCCGGGGCGTACAGCGCCGGGGCGAACAACTTCAACGACGTCAGCTTCGCCAGCCCGCACACCGGCGGGGCGAACTTCGCGCTCGCCGACGGCAGCGTCCGGTTCGTCCGGGACGCCATTCCGGTCGCCACCCTGAAGGCGATGGCCAGCCGCGCCGGCGGCGAGGTCGCCGCCGACTGACCCCCCTCCCCCGCGGAGGCCGGACGTGACCCCGCCCATCTCCTCGCGCCGGCTGGTCGGCCTGGCGCTCGCGCTGGCGGCCGCCGGGTGCGGCCGCGGCCCGGCCCGGGTGCCGGTGTCCGGGACCGTCACCCTCGGCGGGGAGCCGGTCCCGAACGGGTTCGTGATCCTCGACCCCGACCCGGCCGGCGGCGGGGACCGCGGGCCGCAGGGGCACGCCCCGATCCGGGCCGGCCGGTTCGACACTGCCGACGGCGGGCAGGGGGTGAGTGCCGGGCCGGTGGTGGTCCGGGTGCAGGCGCTCGGGCCGGCGGCCGCGGCGTACCCGCAGGGGTCCCCGCTGTGCGCCCCGCACGAGGTGCGGGCCGAGGTCCGGGCGCCGAGCACGACCCTCGAGCTGGTGGTCCCCGAGTCGGCCCGCTTGAAGGCTCCGCCCGGCGGGTGGGTGCCGCCGTAGGCTCGCGACCGCGGCCGGTCCGTCGGCGACGCCGGCTGGACACGGAATCATTTTCTTCGCGTTGTTTACTAAACCGTCTTTACAAAAACCTTCTGCGTCGGTAATCTCATCCACCATGACCTCACCGATCGCCCCCGGGCGGATCGCCGCCATCCGCCCGGCCGTGGTCGGGAAGCTGAACGAGCGGCAAATCCTGCGACTGCTCCGGGCGCGCGGCCCGCTCTCCCGGGCGGAGGTCGTCCGGGAGGGCGGGCTGAGCGCCCCGACCGTGTCGAAGGCGGTCGCGTCGCTGCTGAAGGCCGGGCTGCTCGAGGAGGCGGGGGCGGCGGAACCGGCCCGCGGCCGGCCGGCCCCGAAGCTCCGGCTGGCGACCGAGTCGGCGCAGGTGCTCGGGGTGGCGGTCGACGCCGGGCACTGCGAGGTCGTGTCGGCCGGGCTGGACGGGGTGCTGCACGACGACACGGTCTGCGTCCCGACGCCCGGGACCTACCCGGAGCTGGTCGCCGCCCTGGAGGCGGCGGCCCGCCGGCTGGCGGCCCGGCCGGGGGTGGCGACGCTCGGGGTCGGGGTCAGCCTGCCGGGGCTGGTGGACGACCGGCACGGCCGGGGGGTGCTGTCCCCGAACGTCCCGATGACCGACGGGCACACCCCGGCCGCGGACCTGGCGGCCCGGCTCGGGGTGCCGGGGGTGCTGGTCCAGGAGTCGCACGCCCTCTGCCTGGCCGAGCGGGACTACGGCCCGGCCCGCGGGCTGGACGACTTCGCGGTCATGGACGTCGGGACCGGGGTCGGGCTGGGGGTGATGCTCGGCGGGCGGCTGCTGAAGGGGCGGGCCGGGCTGGCCGGGGAGGTCGGGCACGTGACCGCGGTGGCCGCCGGCGGGCGGCGGTGCGGGTGCGGCAACACCGGCTGCCTGGAGACCGTCGCCAGCGACTCGGCCCTGGCCCACCACGCCGCCCTCAAGCTCGGCCGGCCGGTGTCCGCGGACGAGGTGCTGGACCTGATCCGGGCCGGGGCGGTGGACCTCACCGCCGAGGTCGCCGAGGTGGCCGAGTACCTCGGGGTGGCGGTGGCGGCGGTGGTCAACCTGTTCAACCCGGCCGTGGTGTTCGTCCACACCCCGCTGTTCGACCTCGACCCCGGCCTGCTCCCGCGCGTCGTGGCCGCGGCCGGGCGGCGGGCCCTGCCCCCGTCGTTCGCCGGGTGCCGCGTCCTGCGGGCCGAGGGGAGCAAGCGGCAGGGGGCGGTCGCGGGGGTGATCCAGCACCTGACCGACGCCGTGGCCCCCGGAATGATCTGAGGGCGGCTCCCCCGCCCGGCCCGTCGTCGTTCGCCCGGTTCGCTCATCTCTCCCTGGGCTTCCCGAGGTCGTCATGGCCCGCCGTGCGTTCACCCTGATCGAGCTGTTGGTCGTGATCGCGATCATCGCCGTGCTGGTCGGGCTGCTCCTGCCCGCCGTCCAGAAGGTGCGGTCCGCCGCCGCCCGGGGCGCCTGCACGAACAACATGGAGCAGCTCGGGCTGGCCATGCACAACCACCACGACACGCTCAAGGAGCTGCCGCCGGGCGCCCGGTCGTACAACGGCCCGAACGCCAACCTGGCCCGCCTGTCCGGGACCGTCACCCTGGACGGCCGGGTGCTGCCCCAGGGCACCATCCAGTTCCACCCGGCCGACCGGGAGGGCGGCAGCCCGGTCTCGGCCCCGGTGGTGGACGGCAAGTACCTGGCCGCGGAGGTCCCGCAGGGGAGCTACCGGGCGGCGTTCACCTCCGGGGTGGACGGCGGGGCGACGAGCGGCCCGGTGGACAGCACGTTCAACACCCCCAGCACGGTCGGGCGGAAGGACCTGATCCCGGAGAAGTACCGCCGCCCCGCGCTCCCGGCCGACGCCACCGCGGATAACCTGAACCTGAACTTCGACCTGAAGACGAACTGACCCCTCCCCGGACCGCACCATGCGCCACCTCCTCCCACTGCTCGCGCTGGCGGCCGCCGCACCCCCGGCCCCGGCCGCCGACCCGCCGAAGCTGAAGGCCCTGTTCCTCGGCGACGCCGGGCACCACAAGCCGGCCGACCGGTTCAAGCAACTGGAGCCGGTGCTCGCCGCCCGCGGCATCGCCCTGACGTACACCGAGAAGCTCGACGACCTGAACGCGAAGACGCTGGCCGGGTACGACGCGCTGGTGGTGTTCGCGAACCACACCAAGATCGCCCCGGAGCAGGAGAAGGCCCTGCTCGAGTTCGTGGAGGGCGGCAAGGGGTTCGTCCCGCTCCACTGCGCGAGCTACTGCTTCCTCAACTCGCCGAAGTACGTCGACCTCGTCGGGGCCCAGTTCCGCAGCCACGGCACCGGCACCTTCCGGGCCGACGTGGTGAGGCCGGACCACGAGCTGATGAAGGGGTACCGCGGGTTCAGCAGTTGGGACGAGACCTACGTCCACACCAAGCACAACGAGAAGGACCGCACCGTGCTTGAGGTCCGCACGGACGGCGACCTGAAGGAGCCGTGGACGTGGGTACGGACGCAGGGGAAGGGCCGCGTCTTCTACACCGCGTGGGGCCACGACCAGCGGACGTGGGGGCACCCGGGGTTCCAGAACCTCGTGGAGCGCGGGCTGCAGTGGGCGTGCGGCCAGGACCCCGGCCTCGCCGGGCCGTACTTCGACAAGCCGGAGATGACGCCGCCGCGGAAGGACGTGAAGCCGTTCGAGTACGTCGAGGCGAAGATCCCGTTCTACCCGCCGTCGCGGAAGTGGGGGGTGCAGGGCGACCCGGGCAACAAGATGCAGAAGCCGCTCTCGGTCGAGGAGAGCCTGAAGCACTTCGTCACCCCGGTCGACTTCGAGGTGAAGGTGTTCGTGACGGAGGAGAAGCTGGGCGGGAAGCCGCTGGCGATGACCTGGGACGAGCGCGGCCGGCTGTGGGTGTCGATCACCCGGGACTACCCGAACGAGCCGCAGCCGGGCGGCAAGGGGCGCGACCGGATCGTGGTGTGCGAGGACGCGGACGGGGACGGGGTGTGCGACACCGTCACCACCTTCGCCGAGACGCTGAGCATCCCGACGAGCCTGTTGCCGTACGCCGGCGGGCTGATCGTCCACCAGGCCCCGCACACGCTGTTCCTGAAGGACACGGACGGGGACGGGAAGGCGGACGTGCGGCAGGTGCTGTTCAGCGGGTGGGGGACGTACGACACCCACGCCGGCCCGAGCAACCTCCGCTACGGGTTCGACAACTGGGTGTACGGGGCGGTCGGGTACGCCGGGTTCAGCGGCGTGGTGGCCGGCGAGAAGGTGGGCTTCAAGCAGGGCTTCTACCGGTTCAAGGTGGAGTACCCGAGCGGGGGGCGTCAGCCCCCTGAGCGCGACCTCAAGGTGACGAAGCTGGAGTTCCTGCGGAGCACCAGCAACAACACCTGGGGGCTGTGCTTCGACGAGGGCGGGGAGCTGTTCGGGAGCACCGCGAACGGGTGCCCGATCGTCCACATGCCGATCCCGAACCGGTACTACGAGAAGGTGAAGGGGCTGACCCCGACGGTGCTGCAGAACATCGCGCCGGACAACCACTTCGAGCCGGTGACGGAGAAGGTCCGGCAGGTGGACTGGCACGGCGGGTTCACGGCCGCGTCCCACATCGCGATCTACACGGCCCGCACCTACCCGCGCGAGTACTGGAACCGGACCGCGTTCATCTCGGAGCCGACCGGGCACCTCACCGCGACGATGACGCTGCAGCCGGACGGCGCCTCGTACAAGGCCCGGTACGGATGGAACCTCCTCGCCAGCGACGACGAGTGGTGCGCGCCGATCGACGCGCAGGTGGGGCCGGACGGGCACATGTGGGTGATCGACTGGTACAACTTCATCGTGCAGCACAACCCGACGCCGGCGGGGTTCGCGACCGGCAAGGGGAACGCCTACGAGACGCCGCTGCGGGACAAGACGCACGGCCGCATCTACCGGGTGGTGTACACGAAGGCGAAGGCGGAGAAGGCGTTCACGCTGAAGGACGCGACGCCCGAGAAGTTGGTCGAGACGCTGAAGCACGACAACATGACGTGGCGGCTGCACGCGCAGCGGCTGCTGGTCGAGCGCGGCAAGGACGACGTCGCCCCGGCGCTGACGAAGTTGCTCGCGGACAAGACGGTCGACGAGACCGGGTTGAACGCCGGGGCGGTCCACGCGGTGTGGGCGCTGGCGGCGCTGGGCAAGGAGCTGACGGAGGTGGCGACCCGTCACCCGTCGCCGCCGGCGCGGCGGGCGGCCGTGGCGGCGCTGCCCCGGGCCGGTGACGAGGCGGCCCGGGCCCTCGGGAACCGGATCAAGGGTTTCCCCGAGGGTGACGCCCGCGTCTCGCTGGCCTCCCTGCTCGCCGTGTCGGAGTTCGACCCGCAGAACAAGTCCTTCCGGGACGAGGTGGGGATCCGGCTGGCGCTGCGGACCCGGGACGCGGACATGTCCGACCCGGCGATGCGGACCGCGCTCGTCGCCGCCGCCGCGGCGCATGCCGAACCCTTCCTGTCCGCCGCGGCGTTCGCCGAGTCGGACGGCGCGAGCGGTCTGGGCATTGTGGAAGCCGTCGCCCGCGGCTACGCGGCCGGCGGCGGGGACGACCGTCTTCCGAACCTGATCGGCTGGCTGGCGGAGAAGGGCCGCCCAGAGCCGACCGCCGCGATCGTCGCCGGCCTCGCCGCCGGGTGGCCGGCCGGGAAGCCGATCAAGCTGACCGCCGCCGACGAGAAGGCCGTCGGCCAACTTCTCGCCAAGCTCCCGGCCGCGCCCCGCGGCAAGCTACTCAAGCTCGCTTCCACCTGGGGCGTGAAGGGGATCGACGCCCAACTCGCCGAGATCACCAAGGCGGCGTTCGCCACCGTCGCCGACGTGAAGGCGAAGGACGCCGACCGCGCCGCCGCGGCGCAGCAGGTGGTCGAGTTCCAGCCGGACGGCGAGGACGCCGCGAAGGCCCTGCTCGACGCCGTCACCGACAAGACCTCGCCGGCCCTTGCCGCCGGAATCTTCGACGCCCTGTCGCAATCTAAGGCCAAGACCGTCGGCCCCGCGGTCGTCGGCAAGCTGAAGGACCTCCAACCCGCCGCCCGGCCCGCGGCCCTGCGGCTCGTGCTCGCCAAGGCCGACTCCGCCAGGGCGTTCCTCGACACCGTCGAGGCGGGGACGCTCCGGTTCGACCTCCTCGCCCTCGACCAGCGGACCGCCCTCGCGTCGCACCCGGACAGGGCCCTCGCCGACCGGGCGAAGAAGCTGCTCGCCCTCGGCGGCGGGCTGCCGAACGCCGACCGGCAGAAGGTGATCGAGGAGCTGAAGTCGGTCCTGACCGCGGCCGGCGACGTGCCGAACGGGAAGAAGATGTTCGCCCAGCACTGCGCGAAGTGCCACAAGTACGCCGGCGAGGGCGAGGCGATCGGCCCGGACCTGACCGGGTTCGCCGTCCACCCGAAGGAGGAGATCCTGATCCACGTCCTCGACCCGTCGCGGAGCGTGGAGGGGAACTTCAAGGCGTACCGGGTGGTCACCACCGACGACCGCACGATCCTCGGCATCCTCGGGGCGCAGACCGGGACGTCGATCGAGCTGATCGACGGGGACGCGAAGCGGCACGCCCTGCCCCGGGACGACATCGCGTCGCTGAAGGAGACGGACAAGTCGCTGATGCCGGAGGGGTTCGAGAAGGTGATGAAGCCGGCGGAACTCGCGGACCTGTTGGAGTTCCTGACGCAGAAAGGGAAGTTCGTCCCACTCCCACTGGACAAGGTGGCGACGGTGGTGAGCACCAAGGACATGTTCTTCGACGCCGGCGGGACGGCCGAGCGGCTGGTGTTCCCGGACTGGAAGCCGAGGGTGTTCGACGGCGTCCCGTTCGTGCTGGTGGACCCGCAGAAGGACGCGGTGAAGAACGTGGTGCTGCTGAACGGCCCGCAGGGGAAGGTGCCGCCGACGATGCCGAAGTCGGTGAGCCTGCCGTACAGCGGGAAGGCGAAGGCGATCCACCTGCTGAGCGGGGTCGGCGGGTGGATGGCGCAGCAGCCGAACCCGAAGGGGACCGTGTCGGTGGTGGTGCGGTTGACCTACGAGGACGGGGCGACGGAGGAGCACGAGTTGCGGAACGGGGTGCACTTCGCGGACTACATCGGCCGGTACGACGTGCCGGGGTCGAAGTTCGCGTTCGCGGTGCGGAGCCAACAGGTGCGGTACCTGGCGGTGACCCCGAAGCGGCCGGACGCGGCGCTGAAGGCGATCGAGTTCGTGAAGGGCCCGGACCGGACGGCCCCGATCGTGGTGGCGGTGACGGTCGAAAGCCCGTAACGATACGGGGTCGCCCGACCGAGTCGCGGGAGGCCGGCCATGATCCGGATGTCGGTCCTGTTCGCCGCCGCGGTCGGCCTGTCGGCCGCGGCCGCCGGGGAGGAGCCCGCCACGAAGGGCGAGGCGTGGGTGGGGGTGCGGACCGAGCAGGGGAGTTGGGTGATCCGGGTGGCCGGCGGCCCGGCGAAGCAGGTCGCCGACCCGCGGGCGGGGCAGGACGACCGGTTCAAGGCGTGGAAGGACATCCCGGGCGGGGAGTTCCCGTTCGATCGCCGGGGCCCGTACTCCCCGGACGGGAAGACCGCGCTGTACTTCGAGGAAGACCCGGCGACCGCCGGGGCGGGGACGAAGCTCATCGACCGGCGGCACCGGGTGATGCTCGTCGGCGCCGACGGGAAGGACCCGAAGCAGCTCCTGACCGGCCTGATGTGGTGGCCCGGCTTCTACCTCTGCCCGGACGGCAAATCGGTCGTCTGCGGGGCGGAGGAGAAGGGGAAGTGGTACCCGTTCCGGGTCGGGTTCGACGGGACGGTGACGAAGCTGAGCGAGACCGCCGGCGTCTCCGCCCCGGCCGTCGTACCCCTTCCCGAGGGGCGGATCCTCTACTGCGCGCAGACCGGCCAGGGAACGGTTCGGAACGGCCCGTTCAGCACGGTCGTCACCCGCGGCCCGGCGATCCTGATCGAGGGGAAGAAGGAGACCGTCCTGATCAAGGAGACGGACCGCTCGCCGTCCCTGTCCGCGGACGCCGCGAAGATGGCGGTCGCGGCGGCGGACGACAAGGGGGAGCCGGTCGTCCGGGTGACCGACCGGACGACCGGGAAGGCGGAGGACTTCCCGGTGAAGGGTTTCCGTAAGGACTGGGCGTGCGGGGTGCGGGAGCTGGAGTTCAGCCCGGACGGGAAGGCGCTGGCGGTCACGTTCCATCTCGGCGGGGTGGTGCTCCGGCAGAAGGGGCCGCTCCCCGGGGACGAGGCGGAGGAGCACTTCGGGGTGATCTGGCTGGACGGGCGGAAGGACCGGACGGCCCTGTTCCGGGTCGAGCAGCCGCCGCGGAAGGGCGGGTACTTCGCGCGGATCGAGGACCTCCGGTGGTCCGCCGGCCCGCCGGCGAAGAAGTGACCGGCGGGAGCCCGTGGCGCGGTAAAATGGTGGTATCCCGGGCCGAGGGTGCGGTCATGCTCAAGATGATCGAGGTCGTGTTCGACGGCCGGGCGTTCGTGCCGACCGGGCCGGTGGACTTGCCCGCCGGGACGAGGGCGAGCGTGGCCGTGCCCGACGCCGGCCCGACGCGGGGGGTGTTGGCCGGCCCCCCGCCCCCGCCGATGACGGAGGAAGACAAGCAGGAGTGGGAGCGGCTGTGCCGCATCTGGGCGGCGACCCCCCTCCCGTGGGCCACGGTGGACGAGGCGATCGCGTACTCGCGCGGCCGCCCGTGGCCGGAACCGCCAGAGGGCGGGTCGTGACCCTGCTCGACGCGAACGTCCTGCTGATCGACTTCAAGTACAACAACGACCCGAACTTCGCCCGGACCCGGCAGGCGATGACCGCCTTCGCCGCCGCGAACGTCCCGCTGGCCGTCCCGACGCAGGTGATGATCGAGGTGGTGGGCGTTCTGAGCTTCGGGACGCCGGCCGCCGACGTGCCGAACATCTGGCCGACGATCCGGAAACGGTACGCCCTCGCGACCATTCCCGATCCGGCCCGAGTCCCGAACCATTGTGGCTGCACGCCGGACGAGATCATCGCCCGGATGGTGAAGAAGATGGCCGCCGGGGACGCCGTGATCGCCGCCCAGGTGGAGAAGTTCGCCCCCGGTGCGACCGCGTTCCTGACCTGGAACCTGAAGCACTTCCGGGGCAACCTCGTGATCCCGGTGCTCACCCCCGAGGAATGGCTCCTCCAGCAGCCCCCGCCCGCCGCACCCGCCCCGCCGCCCGGACCCACCCCATGACCACCCGCCACCTCCCCCGTCTGCTCGCCGCCGTCGCCCTCGCCGCCGCGGCGCTGGCGTTCCGCACCCCGGCCGCCGACCCGCCGAAGTTCACCCCCGAGCAGGTCACGTTCTTCGAGAAGGACGTCCTCCCGGTGCTCAAGGCGAACTGCCTGAAGTGCCACGGCGACGACCCGGAGAAGGTCAAGGGCGGGCTGAACCTCGCCACCCGCGCCGGCGCCCTCGCCGGCGGCGACACCGGCCCCGCGTTCGACCCCGCCAAGCCGGCCGACAGCCTGCTGCTCAAGGCCGTCCACTACAAGGACGAGGCGTACCGGATGCCCCCGAAGGGGAAGCTCCCGGACGCCGACGTCGCGGTCATCGAGAAGTGGGTGGCCGCCGGCCTGCCGGTCACCGCCGACCGCCTCGGGGCCGAGGTCGCCAAGCCGAAGGGCGTCGTCACCGAGGAGGCGAAGCGGTACTGGGCGTACCAGCCGGTGAAGCGCCCGGCCCTTCCCGCGGTGAAGGACGCCGCATGGGTCAAGAACCCGATCGACGCGTTCGTGCTGGCCAAGCTGGAGGCGAAGGGGCTGAAGCCGGTCGCCCCGGCCGCCAAGGCCGCCCTCGCCCGGCGGGCGTACTACGACCTCCTCGGGCTGCCGCCGACCCCCGAGCAGCTCGACGCCTTCGTCACCGACCCCGCCCCGGACGCCTACGAGAAGCTGGTCGACGCCCTCCTCGCGTCCCCGCACTACGGCGAGAAGTGGGGCCGGCACTGGCTGGACGTGGTCCGGTACGCGGAGACCAACGGGTACGAGCGGGACGGCCCGAAGCCGTACGCCTGGCGGTACCGCGACTACGTCATCCGGAGCTTCAACGCGGACAAGCCGTACACCCGGTTCGTGAAGGAACAACTCGCCGGCGACGAGCTGCCGGGCCACGACCCGGACGCGGTGATCGCCACCGGGTTCTACCGCCTCGGCACCTGGGACGACGAGCCGGCCGACCCGCTCCAGGCCCTGTACGACGGGTACGACGACCTGGTCGCGACCGCCGGGCAGGCGTTCCTCGGCACCACCTTCAACTGCGCCCGCTGCCACGACCACAAGGCCGACCCGATCCCGCAGGCCGACTACTACAAGCTGGTCGCCTTCTTCCGCGACGTCCGCCCGTACTCCGAGACGCGGGACGTCCGGTCCCCGTTCAACCTCACCGACATCTCCCCGCCGGACCGGCGGGAGAAGTACGAGGCCGAGCTGCGGCGGCGCGACGCCCGGCTGGCCGAGATCCGGAAGGCGATGGAGGCGATCGAGGACGAGGCGATCAAGAAGCTGCCGGCCGAGGACCAGCGGGCGGCCGAGGGGCCGGACCGGCCGGCGGTGGTGGCCAAGGTCGAACCCATGCTGGCCGGGAAGGCGAAGGACGACTACGCGGCGCTGAAGAGGGAGCGGGCCGAGTTGCGGCGGAAGGCGGACCCGCCCGGGCGGGAGATGGCCCTGTCGGTGAACAACTGCGACGCCGTCCCGAAGCCGACGCACCTGCTCGTCCGCGGGTCGCCGCACGCCAAGGGGAAGGAGGTGAAGCCCGGGTTCCCGGAGGTGCTCGGGCTGCCCGACCCGGTCATCTCGGCGGCGAAGCCGGGGGCGAAGACGAGCGGCCGGCGGACGGTACTGGCCGACTGGGTCGCCTCCAAGGACAACCCGCTGACGGCGCGGGTGATGGCGAACCGGGTGTGGCAGTACCACTTCGGCCGGGGGGTCGTGCCGACCGCGAACGACTTCGGCAAGCTCGGCGAGCCGCCGACCCACCCGGAGCTGCTCGACTGGCTGGCGGCCGAGTTCGCGGAGCCGTCCGACGGCGGGGAGCCGTGGACGCTGAAGCGGTTGCACCGGCTCATCATGACGTCGGGCACCTACCGCCTGTCGGCGGCGGCCGACCCGGCGAACCTGAAGGCGGACCCGTCGAACGCGCTCTTGTGGCGGTTCAACATGCGGCGGCTGTCGGGGGAGGAGGTGCGCGACTCGATCCTGGCGGCGAGCGGGTCGCTGAACCTGAAGGCGTTCGGCCCGAGCACGTACCCGAAGATCCCGAAGGAGGTGCTGGCCGGGCAGTCGAAGCCGGGCGAGGGGTGGCCGACGTCCGCGCCGGAGGAGGCGAACCGGCGGAGCGTGTACGCCCACGTGAAGCGGGCGCTGCGGGTGCCGGTGCTGGTCGGGTTCGACCAGCCGGACCCGGACTCGAGCTGCCCGGTCCGGTACGTCACGACGGTGCCGACGCAGTCGCTCGGCTTACTGAACGGGGAGTTCGCGAACGAGCAGGCGGCGGCGTTCGCGGCCCGGCTGCGGAAGGAGGCGCCCGGCGACCTCGCCGCCCAGGTGACCCGCGCCATCCGGCTGACAACCGGTAGGGTGCCAACGGCCGCCGAGGTGAAGAGGGACGTGGCGTTCGTCGGGTCGATGAAGGAGAAGCACGGGCTGGACGACGCGGCGGCGCTGACCCGGTACGCCCTGCTGTGCCTGAACGCGAACGAGTTCGTGTACCTGGACTAACTGGAGCGCGGCCGTCCCGGCCGCTCCGCCGATCCGGGTCGGGGGCCGTGGCGGTTCCCCGCAGCGGACCGCGCGGCAGACGTGGAGCGGCCGGGACGGCCGCGCTCCAGGAGATACCATGCGAACCGTCCTCCTGCTGCCGTTCGCCCTGGCCGTCGCCCCCGCCGCGGAGCCGGCGAAGGCCCCGGCCCGCAAGACCGTCGTCTTCATCAAGGGCGACGCCTTCCGGATCAACGGCGAGCCGACGTACAAGGGCCGCACCTGGAACGGCAAGAAGGTCGAGGGGCTGTTGATGAACAGCCGGATGGTGCAGGCCACGTTCGACGACCTGAACCCGGAGACCGTGGGGAAGTGGGCATACCCGGACACCAAGACGTGGGACCCCGGCCGCAACACCCGCGAGTTCGTCGCCGCGATGCCGGAGTGGCGCAAACACGGGCTGCTCGCCGTCACCCTGAACCTCCAGGGCGGCAGCCCGCAGGGGTACTCGAAGGACCAGCCGTGGCACAACTCGGCGCTCGCGGCCGACGGGTCGCTGCGGCCGGAGTACATGGCCCGGCTGGAGAAGGTGCTGGACAAGGCCGACGACCTCGGCATGGTCGTCATCCTCGGCGTCTTCTACTTCGGGCAGGACGAGCGGCTGAAGGACGAGGACGCGGTCAAGCGCGGCCTCGACAACGCCCTCGACTGGCTCGCCGACAAGGGCTACCGGAACGTGCTGGTGGAGGTGAACAACGAGTGCAACGTCCGGTACGACCACGCGGTCCTGAAGCCCGAGCGCGTCCACGAGCTGATCGAGCGGGCGCGGAAGCACCGCGGGAAGTTCCTCGCCGGGACGAGCTACGGCGGGAACACGGTGCCGAAGGAGAACGTGGTGAAGGCGTCCGACTTCCTGCTGCTGCACGGCAACGGGGTGAAGGACCCGAAGCGGGTCGCCGAGATGGTGCGGCAGACGCGCGAGGTGCCCGGCTACCGGCCGATGCCGATCGTGTTCAACGAGGACGACCACTTCGACTTCGACAAGCCGATGAACAACTTCCTGGCGGCGGTCGGGGAGTACGCGTCGTGGGGGTACTTCGACTTCCGGATGGCGGGCGAGGGGTTCGACGACGGGTACCAGAGCGTGCCGGTGAACTGGGGCCTCAGCAGCCCGCGGAAGAAAGGGTTCTTCAAGCTCCTCTCCGAGGTGACCGGGGAGAAGCCGTGACCCTGCGGAACCGGTACGACGTCGGCAGCAAGTGGCTGATCGAGACGTTCGCCGCCGAGTTGCTGCGGGTCGCCGGGGTCGGGCCGGTCGCGAGCGCCCGGCCGCTGCCGGCCGAGCTGGTGCAGTCCCGCCAACGGCCGGACGGGCTGGTCGAGGTCCGGCTCGCCGGCCGCCCGGACCCGGTGCTTTGCCTGATCGAGGTCAACACCTACTCGTACAAGGCCGCCGCCGGCGAGCTGCTCGACGACCTGCTGCTGACGTACCTGAACCGGCGGGTGGTGCCGGAGGTGGTCGCGATCACGCTCAGCGACAAGGGGAACGTGCGGGTCGCCCCCGGCGCGCGGCTGGACAGCCCGCTCGGGCACGCCCGGCTGGAGGACGGGTGGCGGGTCGTGAACCTGTGGGAGCTGAGCGCGGCGGACTTCCTGCCGCTGACCGACCCCGGGCTGGCCCCGTGGGTGCCGCTGATGAACCTCGACGGCCCGCCGGAGCCGGTGTTACAACAGTGTCGGGACGTGATCGGCGCGGTCCCGGACGCGGGGCGCCGGGGGAACCTGCTCGGGGTCACTCAGATCCTGGCCGGCCTGCGGTTCGGCGACGCGATGCTCGCCGCCCTGTTCGGGGAGGAGGGTACGATGATCGAGTCGCCGGTTCTCGAGAAGTGGTTCCGCCAGCGCGACATCGCGGCGTACCACCGCGCGATCCTGGAGGGGCTGGAGGTCCGGTTCGGCCCCGTCCCCGCCGACGTGTCCGCCGCCGTGCGGGTCGTCACCGACGAGGACCGGATCGCCGAACTCCGCAAGGCGTCGTACCTGTGCCCCACCCTCGACGCCTTCCGCCAGGCCCTCGCCCCGCCCCAAGCCCCCGCCGCCAACTGAGGCCCCTGCCATGACCCGCGACCCCGCCGACCAGTTCTGCCGCCGCACCCGCCGCGAACTCCTCTGGGAGGCCGGCGCCGGGTTCGGCGCCCTCGGCCTCACCGGCCTCCTCGGCAACGACCCCGCCTTCGCCAACGCCCCCGAGGCGCCGAAGGGGGCGACCACGTTCGTCAACCCGATGGCCCCGAAGAAGCCGATGCACCCGGCCAAGGCCAAGGCCGTCATCTTCCTGTTCATGTACGGCGGGCCGAGCCAGGTCGACACGTTCGACGAGAAGCCCGAACTCGCCAAGCTCGACGGGAAGACGATCCCGGTCAAGACGTTCGGCCGCGGCGGGCACAAGAATACCGGGCGCGTCGTCGGGCCGAAGTTCGCGTTCAAGAACTACGGCCGGTGCGGCAAGCGCGTCAGCGACCTGTTCCCGCACGTCGGCGGGTGTGTTGACGACATCGCCTTCCTCCACGGCATGTACGCCGAGAGCCCGATCCACGGGTCCGGCCTCTTGATGATGAACAGCGGGCGGCTGCTGTCCGGCAGCCCGTGCCTCGGGTCCTGGGTCACCTACGGCCTCGGCAGCGCGAACGAGAACCTGCCCGGGTTCGTCGTCATGCTCGACCACACCGGTGGGCCGATCAACGGGCCGAAGAACTGGTCCAGCGGGTACATGCCGGCCGCGTACCAGGGCGTCCAGGTGCGGGCCGACAAGACGCCCATCCACGACCTCGCCCTGCCGCCCGGCACCACCCGGGAGCAGCAGCGCGACCTCCTCGACCGGCTCCGGGAGAAGAACCAGGAGCACCTCGCCAGCCGGGCCGACAACAGCGAACTCGTCGCCCGGATCGCCAGCTACGAGCTGGCGTTCAAGATGCAGCAGCACGCCCCCGAGGCGGTCGACTTCGCCAAGGAGACGGAGGAGACCAAGGCCCTGTACGGGATCGGCGAGGCGAAGACGGACGACTTCGGGCGGAAGTGCCTGCTCGCCCGCCGGCTGGTCGAGCGCGGGGTGCGGTTCGTCCAGGTGTACTCGGGGGGGAACCACAACGACTCGAACTGGGACGCCCACGGCGACCTGGTGAAGAACCACACCCTGCACGCCGGGGCGACCGACAAGCCGATCGCCGGGCTCTTGACCGACCTGAAGCGGCTCGGGCTGCTCGACAGCACGATCGTGATCTGGAGCGGGGAGTTCGGCCGGCAGCCGACGGCCGAGTACGCGGTCGGGACCGGGCGGGACCACAACGCCTACGGGTTCACGTCCTGGCTGGCCGGCGGCGGGGTCAAGGGCGGGGTGAGCGTCGGGAAGACGGACGACCTGGGGAACAACGCGGTGGAGGGGCGGTTCCACGTCAAGAACCTGCACGCCACCGTGCTGCACCAGATGGGGCTGGACCCGAACAAGCTGACGTACTTCTACGGCGGGTTGGACCAGAAGTTGGTCGGGGTCGAGGGGGCGGACCCGATCAAGGAGGTCATCTGACCGCCCCAACGGCGCCCGGGGTTCACACCCCGGGCTATTCCCTCGGCACCCCTTCGGGGTTCAAGACCGGGCCCTCAGCCCCGAAGGGGCGGCCAGCCAATAGCCCGGGGTGTGAACCCCGGGCGGACCACCCCGGGCCGGCGTCACGCGGTCGACTTGAGCATCGCCCGGGTCTCGCGGATCGCCTTCACCACCAGGTCCGGCAGCCCGTCCCGCAGGGCCTTCTCCTGCGCCCCGGAGCACGAGTCGGCGAGGGCGCGGAAGAACGGGCACGCCGCCAGGTCGTACCCGGCGATCTCGTGCTCCCGCTGGACGTGGTTGGCCACCCGGTCGGCGACCGCGACCACCGCCACCAGGCCCCGCTGCAGGTGCTCCTCGGCCGGCCGGTGGTGGTTCAGGATGGCCCGGGCCACCCCCTCCGGCAGGGTGTTCTTGGTCGCGAACTGGAACCCGACCGCGCAGTGGTCGATCCCCATGGCGTCCCGCTCCCGGGCCAGCGTCTCCCCGTCCTCGGCGAAGTCGACCGGGTCGGCCGCGGCGAACGCCTCCGGCACCCGGACGCACGCCACCACCCGCCCGATGTCGTGCAAGAGCCCGGCGGCGAACGCCGCCCCCGGGTTCGACACCCCGGTCAGCTTGGCCGCCCCGGCCGCCAGCCGGGCCACGAACAGCGAGTGCCGCAGCAGCACGTCGCACCGCTCCCGGACGGCCGGCGGGTGCTTGGCGTAGGTGGCCTTCACCCCCAGGGCGCTGACCAGCCGGCCGCACTCCGACAGCCCGAGCAGGAGGACCGCCTGCTGGATGTCGTTGACCGCCGTCTTCCCCCGGTACGCCCACGAGTTCGCCGCCCGCAGGACGGCCGCCGCCAGCACCCCGTCCCGGCGGACCAGGTTGGCCACCGTCCCGACCGACGCGTCCGGGTTGTCCGCCAGGGCGATCACCTGGACGGCGGTGGCCGACAGGGTCGGGTACGCCTCGACCCGCTCCAGGTCGCGGAGGACGGTCTCCCGCAAGGACGGGCGGCTCGGGCGCCCGGCGGGCGCCTCCCGGGTCAGGAAGGTGGTGGCCATCAGTGCGGGTCTCGGTTCGCCGGCGGGGAACGCCGTACCGTAGGATGCGGGTCCGGAAGGGGCAACCGGGCGGGTCGGCGGGTCCGCGGGAATCGAGAAGTTCACGCCCAGGCGTGAGCCGCGCTACGGCCCGGTCTCACCACGGGACATACTTATGTGCGACGCCGGTCACCCGCCCGCGGTGCGGACGTCCGTCCCGCGGAGCCACCCGGCCAGCCACCCCCCGACCCCGTCCGCGGGGTCCGCCAGGGTCAGCCGGCGGAGCCCGGTGAGGGCCGGCAGGCCGGCGTACCACTGGTCCCGGGTGACCCGGCCGCACCCGGAGAGGTGCACCCCGGCGACCGGGTTCCGCTGCCGGACCGCCGGCCCGTGCCGGAGCCACACCGCCGCCGGGCACCGCACCTCCTCCACGAACCCGCGCCGCCAGGTCAGGCCGTCCACCCCGCCGGCCGCCACCTCCAGCCGCCCGGCCGCGAACTCCGCCCGCACCAACTCGGGGCACTCGGCCATCGCCCACCACACCCGGTGCATCGCGAGCGGGCCGAGGAACGCCCGCTCCTTCGCCCGCAGCTCGTCCGCGGCGAGGCTCTTCCCGCCGCCGGCCGCCTCCACCCGGGCCAGCTCCACCTGGGCGCGGACGAACGCCGCCCGGTCCGGGTCGCCGTTCTCCTGGAGGAAGTCGGCGGCGACCAGCCGGGTGGTGTCGTCGTCCGGGTCGGCGACGACGGCGGCGCGGAGGGCGGCCCAGTCGGGGTGGTCCATCTTCAGTGGTCAGTGGACGGTGGACAGTGGACAGTGGACAGTTGAAGACGGTGCCGGGTCAGACCCGTTCCAGGCGGTAGGCCAGCGGGTACGGGCCGTAGTCGTAGGTCAGGACGCCGTGCCGGGTGCTCCCCTCGAAGTTCCGCCCGTCCCCGTCCAGGACGGTCACCCGGACCAGCCCGCGCTCGCCCTCCCGGACCAGCCCGGCGTGGACGGCGGCGGCCGCCAGCCGGCTGTCGGCGGTGTACACGTCGGTGCCCCAGACGCTCCCCTCGGCCCGCCCGACCACGTCGAACAAAACAGCCCGGCCGGCGTCGGCGGCGGTGTACTCGGTCAGGTTCCCGGGGTCCGGGCGGACCCCGAGCAGGTCGCCGCGGAGCTGCCGGACCCGGGCCCGGATGGCCAGCGCCTCGTCCAGCTTCCCGTCCCGGGCGTACCGCTCCTGGAGGCCGCGCAGGCCGTCCACCAGCTCGCGGACGAGCGGGGCCAGCTCCCGGGTGCAGTCCTGGGCGACCCGGGCGGCGGCCGCGTCGGCCCGGTCCCGGATCGCGGCGCACTCCCGGTCGGCGTCTTCCCGGACCTCGGCGGCGGCCCGGTCGGCGCGGGCCCGGACCTCGGCGATCGCCCGCTCCGACTGGGCGATCAGGGCGTGGGCGTCCGGCGGCAGGTCGTCCAGGGAGAGCAGGTCGGGGTCGGCGGTCATCAGGGTCCCTCGGGCGGTGGCGCCATCGTAGGCGGGGCCGGGCGGGGGTGCAACGTCGGCGGCCGGAGTGTCCGCGGTGGCACCGGCATTCCTGCCGGTGCTCTGTTTGTTGGCGCACCGGCAGGAATGCCGGTGCCACGAAGCCGCCACACTGACGCGATCCACCGCCCCGACTAAAATTCCCGCACCCCATCCGGAGTGCCGCCGTGACCCCGCCCGCCAGCTTCAACCCGATCCCCGGCCAGGACGACCTTTCCGCCGTGGACCGCGACCTGTCGTTCCACCCGTGCGCCACCGCCGCCCCGACGGTGCTGACACCGGACCAGGTCGCCCGGTTCAACCGGGACGGGTACCTGAAGCCGTTCCGCATCTTCACCGAGGCGGAGGCGGCCGACCTGCGGGCGTACTTCGACCGGCTGCTCGCCCGGTACGCGGCCGAGGGGAAGGACAGCTACTCGATCTCGACCGCCCACCTGCGGCACGGGCGGGTGTGGGACGTGCTCACCAACCCGAAGATCGTCGCGGTCGTGTCCGACCTGCTGGGGCCGAGCGTGGTCGCCTGGGGGTCGCACTTCTTCTGCAAGATGCCGGGCGACGGGAAGACGGTGAGCTGGCACCAGGACGCGAGCTACTGGCCGCTGACGCCGAGTAAGGCGGTGACGGTGTGGCTGGCGGTCGACGACGCGGACCGGGGGAACGCGGCGATGAAGTACATCCCCGGGACGCACGTGCTCGGCCACCTGACGTACAAGCTGACCGAGACGGACGCGAGCAACGTGCTGAACCAGACGGTGCCGGAGGTGGACCGGTACGGCGACCCGGTGTACGTGGAGCTGAAGGCCGGGGAGGCGTCGGTCCACTCGGACCTCTTGCTGCACGGGTCGGACGCGAACGCGAGTTCGCGGCGGCGGTGCGGGCTGACGCTGCGGTACACCCCGGGCGAGGTGCGGGCGTACATGGGGTGGCAGGACAAGGGGGTGGTGGTGGCCGGGGAGAAGCCGGCCCACTGGGCGCACCGCCCGCGGCCGACGGACGAGTAGGGCCGGCTGTGCCGGCCGGCCGGGCCGCCGACCGCGGCCGGGAGGAGTCGCCGATGGAGTACCCCGCCCTGACCGGCCGGTGGGTGCGGCTGGAGCCGCTCGCCGAGGAGCACCGCGAGGGGCTGCGCCTCGCGGCCGACGACGACCGCGTGTGGGAGCACATGACCGTCCTGGGCCGCGGCCCGGGGTTCGACGCCGTCTTCGCCGACGCCCTCGCCCAGCGGGCCGCCGGGAGGCGGGTGCCGTTCGCGGTCCGCCTCCTCGCGACCGGGGAGCTCGTCGGCGCGACCGGCTACATCGACCCGGTGCCGGCCCACAAGCGGATCGAGGTCGGCTGGACGTGGTACCGCCCGGACCAGTGGGCGACGGCGGTGAACCCGGAGTGCAAGCTCCTGCTGCTGGGGCACGCGTTCGACACCCTCGGGGTGAACCGGGTGGCGCTGGTCACCGACCTGCGGAACCTGCGGTCGCACGCGGCGATCGCGAAGCTCGGGGCGGTGCGGGAGGGCGTCATGCGGGCGCACGCCATCACCCGCGGCGGGCGGGTCCGGGACAGCGTGCTGTTCGCGATCACCGCGGCCGACTGGCCCGGGGTGAAGGACCGCCTGACCGCCCGCCTCGCGGAGTTCTAGAACGGCCCCGAATGTCCCGTGGTGACCCCGCATGCCCCGCCGCCTCGCCGCCGAGTTCGTCGGCACCTTCGTCCTCGTCTTCGCCGGGTGCGGGGCGATCGTGTTCGACGCCGTCAACCCCGGGAAGATCGGCCACGTCGGCGTCGCCCTGACGTTCGGGCTGGTGGTCGCGGCGATGGCCTACGCCGTCGGGGGCGTGTCCGGGGCGCACCTGAACCCGGCCGTCACCGCCGGGCTGTGGGCGGCCGGGCGGGTGCCGGGGCGGGACGTCCCGCGGTACGCCGCCGCCCAGACGGCCGGGGCGTTCGCCGCCGTCGGGCTGCTCGCCGCCCTGTTCCCGGCCGGCCCGCGCGACTTCGGCGCGACCCTCCCGCACGGCCCGGCGTGGCAGGCGTTCGTCCTCGAAGCCTGGCTCACCGCCGTGCTCGTGTTCGTCGTGCTCGCGGTCGCCGTCGCCGACCCGGCGGTCCGGCCGCTCGGCGGGCTGGTGGTCGGCGGGGTGATCGCGCTAGAGGCCCTGTTCGCCGGGCCGATCACCGGGGCGAGCATGAACCCGGCCCGGTCGCTGGCCCCGGCCGTCGTGTCCGGGAACCTCGACCACCTGTGGGTGTACCTGCTCGCCCCGCTGGCCGGCGCCGCGATCGCGGTCCCGGTCTGTGCGGGCGTCCAACAGCCCGGCTGCTGTGCCGGCGGGGGGTGTGCCGATGGCCGGCCGTAAGGTCCGGGTGCTGTTCGTGTGCGTCGAGAACGCGAACCGCAGCCAGATGGCCCAGGCGTTCGCCGCGATGCTCGGCGGGGACCGGGTCGAGGCCCTGTCCGCCGGCTCCCGGCCGAGCGGGCGGGTGAACCCGAAGGCCGTCGCCGCGATGGCCGACCTCGGGTACGACCTCACCGCCCACGCGTCGAAGGGGATCGACGCCTACAACGGCCAGGAGATCGACGCGGCGGTGACGATGGGCTGCGGCGACGCCTGCCCGTTGGTGAAGGCGGCCCGGCGGTTCGACTGGCAGATCCCCGACCCGCGCGAGATGCCGCCGGAGGAGTTCAACCGGGTCCGCGACCTGATCCGCGACCGGGTGCGGGGGCTGTTGGCGGAACTCGGCGTATCATGACGGTGCCCGCCCCCGTTGCGAGACGTCCGCCCGCATGGAACCGACCCCGACCCCGTCCGCCGAGCAGTTGGAGACGTTCCCGAACCCGCGGCCGGGCCGTGAGTTCACCGTCGAGATCGTCTGCCCGGAGTTCACCAGCGTCTGCCCGAAGACCGGCCAGCCGGACTTCGGCACCATCACCTTCCGGTACACCCCGGCCGACACGTGCGTCGAGCTGAAGTCGCTGAAGCTGTACCTCCAGCGGTTCCGCGACCAGGGCATCTTCTACGAGCAGGTGACCAACCGGCTGCTCGACGACTTCGTCGCCGCGTGCCGGCCGGTGCGGTGCGAGGTGGTGTCGGTGTGGACCCCGCGGGGCGGGATCAGCACCACCGTGACGTGCCGGTACGAGGCCGAGCGGGGGGCGTAAGCCCCCTGAGCCGCGTCGGCCCTCAGGGGGCTTACGCCCCCCGCTCGGACAACATTCACTCCACGACGATCGCGTTCTCGACGGTCGCCCCGGGGACGGCCGCCCCGGCCGCCTCTTGGGCCAACTGCTTGACGTGGTACGACCCGGACTTGCCGCGGAGGATGACGCTACTCCCGCACGGCCTCACCTCGACGGCCAGGTTCCGGACCCGCCGGCCGGTCCGGTGGGCGACCCGCTCGGCGACGACTTCGGGCAGCGGGGGGGCGGACGTACTCATCCGGGATGACTTCCGTTAGGGGTGGTCGCGGGTCAAGATGCCGAGTCGTGGTGCGGAGTGTTGCCGGTGCAAACGTCGAACCAAACCGCCGGGGCCGGGCCGGCCGTGATCCCGCCCGGGGCGAAGCGGGTCCGGTTCGAGGTCTGCATCTCGGGGGTCGTTTTCACGCTCCGCAGACAATCCGCAGTTTATCTCACGTTTTCGCGCCGGGAGCGGTTCCGGCTGGGTTTTTGGTACAGCCTGGCGGCACTCTGCCTAGGCCCGTGGGCGGTGCCGTGGGGGTTAATCTGGACGCCGCGGGCGGTCTGGGTGAACTTGACCGGCGGTATCGACGCGGACGGCGACCGGCCCGGGTCGTCCGCGGCGGGCGGGCAACCGGGTTCCCAACCCCGGGGCGGTGCTGCCCAAGACGGGTGAGCCGGTGCTGACAGTGCGGGCGGCGGGAAGTCCCGGGCCGGCCGGGGGTTGGCCGCCCACCGCCCCCGGAACGCGGGCTAGAATCGAGGGTCACCGCGGGACGGGGGGTCGGCGTGCGCGTGCTGAGGGGGGCGGACGGGGTGGTCCTCGGCCTGGCGTTCTGCCCGGACGGGGGGGCGGTCGCCGCCGCCGTCCACCACCAGGGGGTGTTCCTCTGGAACCTCGGGGTCGGGGAGCCGACCCCGGTCCGGCTGGACCCGGGCGGCGACCCCAGCCCCGCCGGGCTGACGTTCTCGGCCGACGGCCGGTCGCTGGCGTGGCTGGCCGGCGGCCGGCGGCGGGCGTACGACCGGGACGCCCGGGCGTTCTCGGAGCAGTCGTTCGCGGTCACCCCGGGCCGGACCCGGTGCGTCGCCCACAGCGCCGACGGGGGCCGGGTGGTGTCCGAGCACGGGCTGCCGGACTACCGGCTGACCGGGTGGCGGGCGGGCGGGGGCGAGTGGGTCCCGGCCTGGGGGGTGTCCACCGCCGACCTGGCGGTCGAGAAGCCGACCCTGTCCCCGGACGGCCGGCTCTTGGCCATGCTCGCCCGGTCGGCGCTCGGGGACCGGTGGGCGAGCAACCCGCGGCGGGTGGAGGTGCGGGACGCGGGGACGGCGGCCGTCCGGGCGGTCGGGGAGTACCCGTACAACCTGGCCGGCCCGCTCCTGTTCTCCCCCGACGGCCGGCAGCTGGTCGGGTCGAACGCCATGACCCTGCTGGTGTGGGACGTGCCCGACGGCCCGGGGCCGCTGCCGGCCCCGCGGCGGGTCCGGAACGACACCCGGAAGCAGTTCACCGGGATGGCGTACCACCCGTCCGGGCGGTTCCTGTACGCCACCAGCAACGACGCCACCGCCCACGTGTTCGACGCCGCCACCTGGGCCCGGGCCGGGCGGTTCACCTGGCGGCTCGGGCGGCTGCGGAGCGTGGCCGTCAGCCCGGACGGCACCCTGGCCGCCGCCGGCGGGGACGGCGGGGCGGTGGTCGTCTGGGACGTGGACCTGTGACCCGCCCGGGCGGGGGTCACTTCCCCTGGTTCCAGTAGATGCGGCAGTTCCCGGTCGCCCGGCCGACGGCGACGAGGTCGATCTTCCCGTCCCCGTCGAGGTCGGCAGCGCACAGGTCCTCGACCGCCACCCCGCCGTCCTCGACGATCGTCCGCTCCCACTTCGCGCCCTTCCCGTCGGTGTTCCGGTAGACCCGCACCCCGCGCCGCTCCTTGAAGGTGTCCCCCATCTTCGGGTTCGGGTCGTCGCGGACGCCGATGATCAGCTCGTCCGCCCCGTCCCCGTCGAGGTCGGCGCACCACACCGCGTGGCCCCACCGCAGGTGGTCGTCCAGCACCTGCCGGCGGGGGGCGCGGTCCAGCGCGGCGGCGACGTACACCACCACCTCGTTCCCGTGCCACGGCTCGACCGTCGCCACGAACGCCCCGGCCGACCGGTCCTTCCCCGCCGGGTCCGGCTTCAGGTAGTGCCCGCTCTTGATCTCGCTCGCCCCGCGGCTCCCCGTCGGGTTCGCCTGGTTCCCGGGGTGGACCACCTTCGTCTCGGCCGGCCCGCCCTTCGGGTCGAGCATCACCGCCGCGTACCCCTCGTAACTCGCCACCAGGATGCTCATCGGCCGGGCCGCCCCCGGCGGGGTGTACGGCCAGAAGTTGTGGGTCACGTGCAGCTCCTCCGACAGCACCCGCACCTTCCAGTTCTCGGCCTTCTCCGGGTCCTTCGCCGGCACCGCCAGCGCGACGATCCGGACCGGCCGGCCGTCGGTCCAGTTCCCCTTCGCCGTCGCCCCGCGGCCCTGCAGCGGCACGTGGACGACCTCCGGCTTCCCGTCCCCGTCGACGTCGAACACGCGGACCCGGTGGACGGTCGGCTCGTCGCACGGGAGCGGGTGGTAGGCCCACTCGTCGTCCAGCGTCTTGCCGCGCCTCACCCACCCGAGTTGGGCCGCGGTGGCGGTGTCGGACGGCTTCCACGCCGACCCCAGGACGAACTCCGGCAGGCCGTCGCCGTCGACGTCGAGGGCCGCGGCGCAGACGTTGTCCGGCTTCGTCTTTCCGTCGAGCATCACCCGCTTCTTCCACACACCGTCGCGCGTGCCCGGGTTCTGGTACCACACCAGCTTGTGCTGGTCGACCACGACGATGTCGGGCTTCTTGTCCCCGTCCACGTCGGCGGTGAGCACCGCGTACCCGATCTTCAGCCCGGAATCGATCTCCTGGGGCTTGAAGGTCGGGACGCCGGCGGCGAACACTGGTGGGGCCGCCAGGAGGGCGGCGGCGAGGGCGGCGGGAAGTTTCATGCGTCACCCGGTGAGTGGGGCGGAGCCGCCCAGCTTACCAGCCCGCCGCCCCGGCCGCGAATAAAACAGACCCGGCCCCGACGAGGACCGCCGCGCATGACGATCCCCGCGTCCCACCGGCCGGCCCGCGAGTGGCTGCTGTTGCTCGTCGCGCTGGTCCTGGTCGGCGGGGCGGCGGCCCCGTTCTGGGAGGTGCTGGCCGGCCCGGAGGCCCGGGCCGACTGGGCGAAGAAGTGGGACGCCGACCGGGTCACCCGGCTGTTCCTCGGGCCGGAGCAGTTGGCGTGCTACCTGTGCTTCGCGTGGGCCGCGCTGATCCTCCAGAGCCGGTACCGGGAAGTCCGGCGGCAGCGGGCGGCGTTCCGGCTGGACCTGCTGCCGACCGACGAGGGGGCGCGGATCCTGCCCGAGGACGCCCGCCCGCTGGCCCGCAAGGTGGAGGGCCTGACCGCCCGCCGGCCGTTCGTCCTGGCGAACATGATCCGGCTCGGGCTGGGGAAGTACGCGGTCAGTAAGTCCGCCCCGGACGTGGCCGAGGTGGTGCGGAACCAGGCGGACGTGGAGCTGTCGCGGCTGGTGTCCGGGATGGCGACGGTGCAGTACCTGGTGTGGGCGATCCCGGCGATCGGGTTCATCGGGACGGTCCGCGGGCTGGGCGGGGCGTTCGGGGTGGACGTGCCGGACGTCCGCGAATTCACCCGGGACGCGAAGGCGCAGCTGAAGATCGCGTTCGACTGCACCCTGGTCGCGCTGCTCTTGAGCCTGGTGCTGATGTACCTGCTGAACGTGGTGCAGCGGGCGGAGGAGACGCTGGTCGCCGACGCCCAGGAGTACTGCCAGGAGCACCTGCTCCTGCGGCTGTACGACCCGGCGGCGACCCCGTAGGTCGGGCTGTGCCCGACACCCTGCCCGAACCGCCCACCCGGATGTCGGGCACAGCCCGACCTACGAGAACCGGCCGCACGAGGCCCGGAATGCTGTGGTCGAGGAAACCCGCCGTCCACGACAAGGCCCGGGCCGCCGGCGTCGACCTCACCGCGTCCCGGGCGCGGGCCGTCGCGCTGTCGGCGGGTGAAGGCCGCGCCATTCCCCTCGACGGCGGGGACGAGTTGCCGCTGGTCGTCGCCCTGGACCGCCGCACCCCCGAGGTCGGGCGGGCCGGGTTCGCCCTCTGCCGCAAGGCCCCGCACGCCGTCTGCGCGAACTTCCTGCCGGCGCTGGCCCAGGCCCGCGAGTGGCGGCACGGCCGGCACGTGATGGAGGCCGAAGCCGCCCTCGGCCTCGCCTTCGCCAAGCTCCGCGGGCCGGTCGCGGCCGAGTCCGCGGCCGCCGCCCTCGCCCTGCCGGCGTACCTCACCCCCGTGCAAGTCGGGAACGTGGTCGCGGCGGCGACCCGGGCCAAGTTCCCGCTGAAGGGGACGGCCGTCGCGGCGCTCGCGCTGGCCGCCGACCGAGCCGCCGCCGTCCTGAGCGGGAACCCGGCCGCGCCCGAGGCGTCGGCCCCGGACTGGGTGGTGCCGCTGCGGCCGGCGGGCGGCGGGCCGGGGGCGGTGCTCGTCGTCGATGTGGACGAGCACGCCTTGTCGGCGGCGGTGGTGGAGGTGGACCGGGACCGGGTGCGGGCGGGGGCGGTCGGGGCGTGGCCGCGGTTCGCCGCCAAGGCGTGGAAGGACCGCCTGCTGGACGCCGTCGCCGACCGGTGCGTCCGGCTGTGCCGCCGCGACCCGCGCGACTCGGCCGACGCCGAGCAGGCCCTGTTCGAGCAACTCGACGACGCCCTGGACCGGACCCGCGTCGGCCTGCGGGTCAACCTCACCGTCCGCACCGACCGCTGGTTCCAGGACGTGGTGCAGCACCCCGACGACTTCGACGCGCACTGTGCCGCCCTGGCCCGCGGTTCCGCGGAAGTCGTCCGCGACCTCCCCGCGCAGCCGCCGCGGGCCGTGTGGCTGACGCACGCCGCCGGCCGGCTCCCGGGGCTGGCCCGGGCGGTGCACGCCCACGCCCCGCTCGGGACGGCGGTCGAGGTGCTGCCGGCGGACGCGGCCGCCCGGGCGGCCGCCGCGCTGGTGCCGCGGTGGCTCGCCGCCGAGTTGCCCCGCGCCCACCTCGACGCCGTCATCCCGCTGTCGAGACCCGGGACCGAGTCGGCGGCCGAGGTGCCGCGGACGACCGGCCTGCGCTGACCGTTGAGCCGCGACCCGGAGGGGAGCGAGGCGATGAGAGTCCGCCACAAGCAGCCGACCCTGGTCAGCATGTGGATGCTGGACGTGTTCTGCTGCGCCCTCGGGTGCGTCACCCTGTTGTTCCTCCTGAACAACCGGACCGCGACCGACGACGCCCGGCGGAACGAGAACGCATTGGTCGACCTGGAGACCGCCGAGAAGCGGCTCGCCGCCGCCCTGACCGAGCTGGACTCGACCCGGCTGAAGCTGAACAGCGAGGCCGCCGGGCGCGAGAAGCTGTCGGTCGCGCTGACCGAGCTTCAGGGGCTGGAGCTGAACCTGTCCGACACGGTCACGCGGCTCGCGGCCGAACTCGCCGCGTCGCGGGCCGAGACGGACGACGTGGCGAAGAAGCTGGCCCGCGCCCGGGACGACGCGAAGACCGCCCAAGCGCTCGCCGCCGCGACCCAGGCCGACCTCGACAAGCTGCAGGCGAAGGCCGACGCGACCGGCAAGGAGCTCGCCGCGGCCCGCGACCGCTCGGCCGACGCGGACGAGCTGATGCGGAAGCGGCAGAAAGAGGCGGCCGACCTGGCGAAGAAGCTGACCGACACCACGTCCGCGGCCGACGACCTGGCGCGGCTGCTGCGGAAGCGGGACGACGAGAAGGCGGCGCTGGTGAAGGAGACGGCCGACCTGCGGAAGCAGTTGGACGACCTCGACGGCCGGCTGGCCGCGGCGCGGAAGGCGGAGGACGCGGCGGCGAAGGCGGCGAAGGCCGCGGCGGCCGACCTCGCCGCGCTGAAGGAGAAGGGAGGGGCGGACCTGACGGCGGCGCGGGCGGAGGCGGACGTGCTGGGGGGCAAGCTGGCGGTGGCGAAGGCGACGATCATCGACCTGCAGGGCGAGAAGGCGAAGCTGGCGGACAAGGTGGACAAGCTGCGGGCGGACACGGAGGCCCGGTTCGCCGGGATCGTGACGTCCGGGAAGCGGGTGGTGTTCGTGGTCGACATGTCGGGGAGCATGGCGAAGAAGGACGTGAACACCGGGGACCCGACGAAGTGGCCGCTGGTGGTGGAGACGGTCGGGCGGTTGATGCGGAGCATCCCGACGCTGGAGAAGTTCCAGGTGGTGGTGTTCTCGGCGCAGGCCCGGTGGCTGCTGGCGGAGGGGGAGTGGCAGGAGTACGCGGGGGAGAAGTCGGTGCGGGCGGTGACGGACGCGCTCCTGAAGGTGCGGCCGCAGGACGACACGAACCTGTACGCCGGGCTGGACACGGCGTTCAAGCTCCGCCCGGCCGGGCTGGACACGGTGTACCTGTTCTCGGACGGGCTGCCGACGAGCGGGCCGGGGCTGTCGGCGGCGCAGCAGGCGGCGAGCCCGCCGCTGAAGGAGACGGAGAAGTCGGAGGTGCTGGGGCGGCACCTGCGGCGGGTACTGGCGGACGAGTGGAACCGGCCGGCGGGGGGCCGGCGGCCGGTGAAGATCAACGCGGTCGGGTTCTACTTCGAGAGCCCGGACGTGGGGGCGTTCCTGTGGGCGCTGGCCCGGGACCACGACGGCAGCTTCGTCGGGATGAGCAAGCCGTAGCGGGGCGGCGGTCACCCCGCGGGCGGCTCGATGCCGAAGTCGCGGACGGTGAACAGCGGGCGGTAGTCGTACCCGGCCAGCGCCTCCCGCGCCCCCTGCAGGCGGTCGCAGATGCACACCACCCGCGCCACCGCCGCCCCCACCGCCTCCACCACCTCCACCGCCTGCAACACGCTCCCGCCGGTCGTCAGCACGTCGTCGATCACCACCACCCGGTCCCCGGCCGACACCTGCCCTTCCAGCCGGTCCTTGCTGCCGTGGCCCTTCGCCTGCTTGCGGACGAAGAACCCCTCCAGGTGCCGGCCGGCCCGGTGGTACGCGGTCAGGGCGGCGGCCGCCATCGGGATCGCCCCGACCTCCAGCCCGCCGATCGCCTGGAACTCGAGGTCCGCCGTCGCCTCGTGCAGCAGGTCGCCGAGCAGGCTGATCGCCTCGGCGTGGAACAGCACCCGCTTCGAGTTCACGTAGTAGCTGCTCTTCTTCCCGCTCGCGAGGGTGAAGTCGCCGAACTGCAGGGCGCGCTCGCGGAACAGGTCGCGGAGGCGGTCGCGGGGGTTCGGCATGGCGGGTGGTGGGGTCGTGGGGTGGTGAGGTCGTGGATTGTTCGGCCGCGCGTTGTGCGGCGGACGCCCCCGGGTTAGCCTCACGGTATGCGGCCGGGGGCACCGGGCAACCGCCGGGTGCCGGCCCACAACCTCACCACCCCGCAACCCCACCACCCGCCATGTCCGACAAGAAGACCTACGCCGACGACGAGGTGCGGGCGAAGCTGGCCGAGCACGGGCTGGCCGACTGGTACCTCGAAGACGGGTGGCTGCGGCGGAAGTACAACACCGCCGGGTGGCCGCAGACGCTGATGGCGGTGAACGCGATCGGGTACCTGTGCGAGGCGGCGTGGCACCACGCCGACCTGGCGGTCACCTGGGGCAAGCTGTGGGTGAAGCTGAAGACCCACGACGCCGGCGGGATCACCGACCAGGACTTCGAGCTGGCCCGCAAGATCGAGGACGTCGTCCTGTGGAAGCCCCCGGCCGGCGCCGCCCTCGCCGGCAATCCCAAGCCGTTCGTGTTCAGTAAAGCATAGGTGGTGGGGTGGCGGGGTCGCGGGGTTGTGGAGAACCCGGCCCCCGCAACCGCACCACCCCACAACCTCACCACCCCACCACCCCGCCACCCATGAAACCCCTGCTCCCCGCCCTGTCCGTGTTCCTCGCGTCGGCCGCGGCCGCGGCCGCCGGCCCGGTCGCCGTCACCGGCGGGAAGGCGGACGCGGCGAACGTCGTCGTCCGCACCCCGCTCCCGCCCGGCACCCCGGCCGGGGTCAACACCGTCGCCCTGTCCGGCGGCGGTACGATTCCGGCCCAGGTCGCCGGACCGGCCCAGACCGACGACCCGGCGGTCAAGCAGTACCTGGTGTTCGTCCTCCCGAAGCTGAAGGCCGGGGAGGCGGTCACCGCCACCCCGGGGGTGGTGAACTCCGTCGTCGCGCCGCCGCACTTCGAGTTCGTCGAGAAGCCCGGGGCGCCGACCGAACTGGTGTACGCGTCGGTGAGCGGGAAGCGGCCGGTGCTCCAGTACTTCAACCTGCCGCGCGACCCGAAGGACCACTACTACACGTTCAAGCCGTTCCACAACGTGTACGACCCGGCCGACGGGAAGCTGATGCTGACCAACACGTCGACCAAGAAGAAGGAGGACGGGCAGTTCCCGCACCACCGCGGGCTGTTCTTCGGGTTCAACAAGATCACCTACGGGAACAACCAGACGGCCGACGTCTGGCACGGCACCAACGACGTGTTCAGCCAGCACGACAAGACGCTGGCGCAGGAGGCGGGCGAGGTGCTCGGCCGGCAGCGGTCGCAGATCTCGTGGCACGGGAAGGACGGCCAGACGTTCGCCAGCGAGGAGCGCGAGGTGACCGCGTACGCCGTCCCGGGCGTCCCCGGCACGCTGATCGACTGGAGCACGGTTCTGACGACGAAGCTGGACAAGGTGCGGCTGGACGGGGACCCGCAGCACGCCGGGTTCCACTTCCGGGCGAACATGGAGGTGTCGAAGAACGGGAAGGAGAGCACGTACTACCTGCGGCCGGACGGGAAGGGGAAGCCGGGGGAGACGCGAAACTGGGACGCGAAGGGGAAGAGCCCGGCGGCGGTGGACCTGCCGTGGAACGCGGTCAGCTTCGTGGTCGGCGGGAAGCGGTGGACGGTGCTGCGGGTGAACCACCCGGACAACCCGGGGGAGAAGCGCGGGAGCGAGCGGGACTACGGCCGGTTCGGGGATTACTTCGAGTACGACCTCACCCCGGACAAGCCGCTGAAGCTGAAGTACCGGGTGTGGGCGCAGGAGGGCGAGATGACGGTCGAGCAGTGCAACGCGATCGCCGCCGCGTTCGTCTCCCCGCCGGCGACCAAGGCCGCCGCGGGGAAGTGACGGTGCGTTGAGGGTCGGGCCGGTGGTATGTTGGCGGGTACCACCGGCCGGGAGGGGACGATGGAGAAGGTCGTGGTTGACGCCGACGGGCGGGTGAAGGTGGACGCGGTGAGCGCCGAGCTGGCGGTCACGGACGCGGCCGGGAAGACGCTGGCCTACGTCCTGCCGCCGGCCGTCTACCGGCGGGTGATGGAGGCGTGGCTCGCGTCCGACCCAACGCCCGAGGAGCTGGACGCCGCCCGCCGGGAAGAGGGCGGGATGAACATCTCCCAGGTCCTCGCCCACCTCGCGGAGGTCGAGCGGCAGTGGAACGGCGCCCGAACCCAGGCCGTTGGCCTGGGCTGAGGAAGGCCGCCCCTTCGGGGCTTCAGGGCCGAAGGCCCGGTCTTCCTCAGCCCAGGCCAACGGCCTGGGTTCGGGCGATCACGGGTGTGCAACCCGCGGGTCACCCTCTGCCGCTCTCGCCGAACGCCAGCGCGTGCAGCTCCGCCGCCCGCTGCTCGATCAGCTCCCGCATCGCCAGCCTCGCCCGCCACCCCGCCGGGACCCCGTCCGCCCCGTAGTACGCCCCGGCGAGCTGCCCGTACACCGCCCCGGTCGTGTCCGCGTCCTCGCCCAGGTTCACCACCCGCAGCGCCCCCGACCGGAAGTCGTCCGTCGCGTGGAACGCCCACAGCGCCGCCTCCAGCGTGTGGGCCACGTACCCGCTCCCGCGCACCTCGGGCGGCTCCTTACCCCGGAACGACCCGCCGGCGACCGCCGCCACCTGCGGCGACAGCGGGTTCTCCCGCCAGCACGCGGCCGCCGGCTCGTAGGCGTTGCCCAGGATGTCGGCCTTCGGCAGGCCGGCCACGGCCGCCAGCAGCAGCCCGGCGAAGTACCGGCAGGCGTCCACGCACTCGGCCGCCCCGTGGGTGGTGCGCGAGCTCTGCCCGGCGAGGTAGATCGCCACCGGCGGGTCGGCGGCGAACGCCAGCGGGGCCGGGGCGAGCCGCATCAGGCTGCCGTTCCCGGCGGCGTGCTCCGCCGTCGACCCGGGGTACGGCTGCCGCCGCTCCTGGAACCGCCACAGCGCCCCGGCGGTCGTGATCCCGATGTCGAAGCACCGGCCCTTCACGCTCAGGTGCCCGTCCCGGTACCACCGGACGTAGGTTTCGAGCTGGTGGACCGGGTCGAACTCGCCGCGGGTGACCAGGCTCTCGGCCAGGCACAGGGCCAGGCTGGTGTCGTCGGTCCACTCGCCCGGCCGCAGGTCGAACGGGCCGCCGCCGACCATGTCCGTCAGCGGGGCGAACGAGCCCGGGTCGCGGAACTCCAGGGTGGTGCCCAGGGCGTCCCCGGCGGCCAAGCCGAGCAGGGCGCCGCGGTACCGGTCGAGGGTGGTCATGCGGGCCTCCCCAGGAAGCCTACCGCCGCCGGGACTTCCCCGCCACCCCCGGCCGACCGCCCGGCCGCCGGGTATACTCCCGGGGGTTCACCCGGGAGCCGCCCGATGCGCGACCCGACCCCGACCACCGACCTCGGCCCGCCGGCCGCCCCGGCCGGCCCGCCGGACGCCGCCGTCCAGACCCTGCCGGACGGCCGGGCCCCGGTCGCCCTCGTCCCGGACGGGGCGACGGCCGCCGCCGACGGGGACCCGACCCCGTTCATCGCCCGCCGGGTCCGGCAGGTGTGCGTCCTGTTCCTGGTCGGGTACTGCGTGTTCCTGGCCCGGGAGCTGGCGTCCCCGGACCGCGGGGCGGTCCGCCTCGCCCTCCCGAGCTTCTACGCCGTCATCCCGCTCCAGCTCGCCCTCGTCGCGGCCATGTACACCCGGTGGCCGCGGACGATCCGCCGGGTCCGGGCGGCCGAGTGGGTCGGGCTGACCGCCCTGTGCCTGTTCCTCGGGGGGAACCAGTTCCGGTTCCTGGCCGACCCGGAGACCACCCGGCCGATCCACGAGTCGGCGTCCGGGCAGATGCAGGTGCTGGTGGCGAACACCTGGCTCCTGCCGTGGATGGTGCTGATCATCGGGTACTCGGTGGTGGTCCCGAGCCCGACCCGGCGGGCGTTCGTCGTGGCCGTCCTGATCGCCCTGGTCCCGGTCGCGGTGACGGCCGCGGCGGTGGCCGTCAACCCGGGCCTGGACTGGGCGGACACCCCGATGCTGTTCACCACCGACGTGATCTGGGGGGCGATCGGGGTGTGGTTCGCGGCGTACGGGGCGCACCAGTCCGGGAGCCTGCGGCGGCAGGCGGCCGAGGCCCGGCGGTTCGGCCAGTACCGGCTGACCCGGCGGCTCGGCGGCGGCGGGATGGGGGACGTGTACCTGGCCGAGCACCTGCTCCTGCGCCGCCCGAGCGTGGTCAAGGTGGTGCGGGCGGACCGGGCGAACACCCCGGCGGTGCGGAAGCGGTTCGAGCGGGAGGTGCAGATCCTGGCGACGCTCACCCACTGGAACGTGGTCCAGGTGTTCGACCACGGGCACACCGCCGACGGCACCTTCTACTACGTGATGGAGTACCTGCCGGGGCTGGACCTGGACAAGCTGGTGGCGGAGCACGGGCGGCTCCCGCCGGGGCGGGTCGTCCACCTGCTGCGGCAGGTGTGCGGGGCGCTGGCCGAGGCGCACGCGGCCGGGCTGATCCACCGGGACGTGAAGCCGGCGAACGTGATGGTGTGCCGCCGCGGGGGCCTCCCGGACGTGGCCAAGCTGCTCGACTTCGGGCTGGTGCTGGAGCGGGGCGCGGGGGCCGAGTCCGGGGCGAAGCTGACGGTCGAGGGGACGGTACTCGGGACCCCGCACTTCATGAGCCCGGAGCAGGCGGCCGGCACCGCGGCCGACGCCCGCGGGGACGTCTACTCGCTCGGGGCGACGGCGTACTTCCTGCTGTGCGGGAAGCCGCCGTTCGCCGGCACCCCGATGGAGGTGATCGCCGCCCACCTGCTGCAGGTCCCGCCGGCCCCGGCGGCCGTCCACCCGGACGTCCCGGTGGACCTGTCGGACGTGGTGGCCCGGTGCCTGGCGAAGAAGCCGGGGGACCGGTACCAGAGCGTCGCCGAGCTGGAGGCGGCCCTGGCCGCGTGCTGCTGCGCGACCGCGTGGTGCAGCGCCGACGCGGCCGACTGGTGGAGGGACCGGGCGGTGTGACCGCGGGCCGGCTGCTGGCTTCCCCCTCGCCCCCGGAGGGGGAGAGGGCGGTCGGGAGCGGAGCGACCGGCCGGGTGAGGGGGTGGAGCGACACGGACGACCGTTGACGTCCTCCCCCTCACCCGGCTCGCGGCGGACGCCGCTCGCCGCCCTCTCCCCCTGCCGGGGGCGAGGGGAGACACGGCCACCCGCCCCGCCCCGCGGTGTAAGCCCCGCCCGGGCCGCCCGGTATTCCCGTCGCCCGGCGGGCATCCTGTTTGCACCTCACCCCCGACCCGCCTAATAATGGGTCGGCCCTTCGAGCCCTGTCCGCCGGACGGACCCCCATGCGCACGCTCCTGGCGATCCCCGTCTACAACGAGGCGAAGCACGTCCGGGACGTGCTCGCCGCCGCCCGCCGGTACAGCCCCGACGTCCTCGTGGTGGACGACGGGTCGACCGACGGGACGGCCGCCCTGCTCGCGGCCGAGCCGGCCCTGCACCGGGTCGACCACCCGACGAACCGCGGGTACGGGGCGGCCCTGGCGTCGGCGTTCGGGTACGCCCTGGCCCGGGACTTCGACGTGCTGGTGACGATGGACTGCGACGGGCAGCACGAGCCGGCCCGGGTGCCGGTCTTGCTGGAGGCGATCCACGACTGCGACATCGTGTCCGGGTCGCGGTACCTGCGGGACTTCCGCCAGGACAGCCCGGCGCCGACCGACCGGCGGTTCATCAACGCGACGATCACGCGCGAGCTCAACGCCCGGTACGGCCTCGGGCTGACGGACGCGTTCTGCGGGTTCAAGGCGTACCGCCGGGCGGCGCTGGAGAAGCTGCGGATCACGGAGAGCGGGTGGGGGATGCCGCTACAGTTATGGGTGCAGGCGGCGCGGCAGGGGCTGCGGGTGAAGGAGATCGGCGTGCCGCGGCTGTACCTCGACCCGACCCGGGCGTTCGGCGGGGTGATGAACGACCCGGAACGGCGGCTGGCGTACTACCGCGGGGTGCTGGCGGCGGCCGAGCGGGACGTGCTGCCCGGGCTGCCGGCGGCCGCCCCGGCGGCGTGTCCGGGTGTGTGTTGATGCCGCCGCTCCGCGCCCCCGCCGGGGACGGCGAGGTGCTCGCCGTCCCGGACTTCGTCGACGTCCCGCGGCTGGCGGCGGAGAACCGCCGGCGGCTCGACCGCCCGGACGTGGTGGTCGGCGGGCTGCGGCTGCCGGAGCTGCGGGCGCTGGCCCGCCGCGAGGCGCTGGAGCTGGCGGGGGCGGCAGATCCGGGCGGGCCGCTGCTGCTCGCGGGGCACCAGCCCGAGTTGTCGCACCCCGGCGTGTGGGTGAAGAACTTCGCCCTGAACGGGCTCGCCAAGAAAGTCGGCGGCGTCCCGCTCCACCTCGTGGCCGACACCGACACGCTGAAAACCACGTCGCTCCGCTTCCCCGTCTTCCGAGACCGCGACCCGCACTCGGTTCACCTCGAATCGGTCTCGTTCGACACGTTCACCGGGGACGAGTCTTACGAGACGCGGCGGGTACTCGACCCGGAGTTCTTCAACTCGTTCCGGGAGCGCACCCGCGCCGTCTGGGAAGAACGGTGGGGGTACGAGCCGTTACTCGGGCGGGCGTGGCCGGACGCGGGGCACGGAACGGTCGGCGAGCGGTTCACCGCCGCCCGGGTGCGGCACGAGCGCGAGTGGGGCTGCGACAACCTCGAACTGAGTGTCAGCCGGGTGTCACAGGCGGAGGCGTTCGCCCGGTTCGCCGGCCACGTCCTCGCCGACCTGCCGCGGTTCCGGGAGGCGTACAACGCCGCCGTCCGGGCGTACCGGGAGGCGAACGGCGTCGACAGCAAGAACCACCCGGCCCCGGACCTGGCCGACGGCGAGGCCCCGTTCTGGGTCCGCACCACGAGCGGCCGCCGCGAGCGCGCCACCGCCGGGAGCGACCTCCGGTCGCTCCGCCCGCGCGCCTTCACGCTCACCCTGTTCGCCCGCGTCTGCCTGGGCGACTTCTTCGTCCACGGAATCGGCGGCGGGAAGTACGACGAGGTGACCGACGCCATCGTCCGCGACTACTTCGGCCTCGAACCGCCCGCGTACCAGGTCCTCTCCGCGACGCTCCACCTGCCGCTGCCCGGGTTCCCGTCCACCGCCGACGACCTGAAACGGGCCGACCGCCGGGTCCGCGACCTGCACTGGAACCCGCAGCGGCACCTACCCCCCGGCGCCGCCCCGGAGCTGGTCGCCCGCAAGGCCGCCCTCGCCGCGGCCGAGCCGCCGGCGACCGACCGGCCCGCGCGGAAGGCGTGGTTCCGCGAGTTGCAGCGAGTGACGGAGGAGTTGCGGGCGCTCGTCGCGGGCCGGATTCCGGCGGCCGAGGCGGAACGGGACCGGGTGCGGGCGGAGGTGGCGGCGAACGCGGTGCTGCGGCGGCGGGACTACGCCTGGGTGCTCTATCCCGAGGCGACGCTGCGGCCGTTCCTCCAGCGGTTCCTGACGGTCTAGCACGCCCGGGCGAACCCGGGGCGTGAGCGACGGGGTGGTTGCACGCCCACCCCGTCGCTCACGCCCCGGGTTCGCCCGGACACGGTCACTTCCGACCGGCGAAGCTGGCGACCGCCGCCTTCAGCACCTCGTCGATCTTCTCGTCGGTCAGGTCGGCCACCTTCGGGAACCGCCACACCTCCCCGAACCGCCGCATCCGGTTGTACACGACCACCGTCACCTCGTCCGGCCCGACCCCCCACGCGGTCAGCGCCTTCGAGGTGGCGGGGGCCAGCCCGAACGGCACGTACCGCACCCCGTCCAGCGCCCTCGCCAGCGACTTCACCGCGTCCGCGTACTCGGCCCGCTTCTCGTCGTCCGGGTACTCCTTGTCCTGCTCCACCTTCTCCTCGACCTCGGTCCCGTCCGCCCGCTTCGTCTTCACCGTCACCACCTTCGTCCCGCCCTCCAGGTTCAGGAACGCGACGAACCCGGACAGCTTGTCCGCCCGGTTCTTCGGGATCACCGCGTTCAGCCGCTTCGCCAGCTTCGCCACCCCGCTGTCCGGCCCGAGCGTCTTCGCGTCCGGGCGGACGAACACCGCCACCACCGGGTTCAGCCCGTACTCGCACACCAGGCAGTGGATCTTGTTCGGCCGGTTCTTCGGGCTCGGGATCGGCTCCCCGTTCTTGTCCTTCAGCAGGTTGTTCTCGGCGTCCTTGAGCGGGTCGAACCGGTCGTCGGTCACCAGGAACATGCGGAACGCGGACGGGACCGCGTCCGCCGGGACCGGGACCTTGTCCGCCGGCTCCTGCCCGCGGGCCGCCAGCCCGGCCCCGGCCAAGAGCCCGGCCGCCGCGATCAGTGTTCGGGTCCGCATCGGGGCACCTTCCGCACGGGGACGTACCCCTTCAGGGTGACCGGTCCCGGCGGAAAGGTCAAGCCGGCCGGGCGGTTAACCCTTGCCCCCGGCCGCCGCGCCCCGGTATCCTCAACCTGACCCGCGCACCTCGTCCGCCGCCCCGGAGCGTCTCAACCCCCATGGCCGTCGAACTCCGCTGCCCGAAGTGCGAGGCGAAGCTCCGCCTCCCGGACGACCCCGACCCGGACACCGAGGTCGAGTGCCCGAAGTGCGACCACGTGTTCGTCCCGGCCCGGGCCACCGTCCCGGCGGCCGACGCCCCGCCGCGGAAGAAGAAGCCGGCGGCCGACGACGGCGGCGCCCCGCCCGGGGAGAAGCCGCGGAAGAAGAAAAAGAAGAAGGGGGCCGACGGCGCGGCGGGCGAGAAGGAGAAGGCCGCCCCGGCCGACGCCCAGGGGAAGGGGCCGAAGAAGCGGAAGGCGAAGAAGAAGAAGACCCCGCCGGCGGTGATCGCCGGGATCGTGGTCGGGGCCCTGATGGTGGTCGGGATGGTGGCCGGGGTGCTGGTCTGGTACCTGACCAAGAAGGGGTCCGGGCAGGAGATGATGAGCTACCTGCCGGCCGAGTGCGACGAGGTGACCGGGGTGAACGTCGGGCACCTGCGGAAGTACCCGGGGTTCTACGAGGCGTGCAAGCAGCAGATGAGCGGGACCGGGTTCTTCGAGGCCGGGGAGCTGTTCGCCAAGGCCCTCGGGCAGGACTTCGACGCGACCGTCGAGTACGTCACCCAGGGGGCCGGGTCGTCCGGCGGGAAGCCGCTCGGGGCGACCGTCCTGCGGACGGTGGCCGAGTTCGACCCCGGGGCGGTGGCGAAGATCCCGGGGGCGAAGAAGTACACCCTGGCCGGGGCGGACTACTACGCCGTCCCGGACCTGCCGAAGCTCGGGTACCCGGGGCTGCGGGTGTTCGCCCCGACCAACCGGCTGGTGGTGTTCTGCCGCGGGGACATGCCGGAGGCGGCGTTCAAGTCGGCCCTGACCGGGAACAAGGACGCCCCGGACCAGGGGGTGTACGCCCGGTCCGGGGCGCTCGGGAAGGCGACCAGCCGGGGGACGGTGTGGCAGTTCACCCTGTACGGCAAGGCGTACAAGCCGCCGCCCCGGCCGAAGCAGGACAAGGGCCAGGGCGGGGAGGACGCGGACCTGCTGTTCCGGGAGGAGCTGGCCGGGGTGCTCGGGTCGGCCCAGGGGTACGGGATCAAGGCGAGCGTCGGGTCCCGGGACACCCGGGGGGAGTGGATCGTCTGGTACAAGGACTCGGACGCCGCGTCGGAGGCGGTGAAGAAGTGGAAGGAGAAGCCGTGGGTGAAGGACGACGAGGAGAACCCGCCGCGGTACTACAAGTCGGTGGCGTACAAGAGCGGGCTGGGGAAGACGGCCGAGAACGTGATCCGGGACGGGCTGTCGTTCCGGTCGTCCGGGGAGCTGTTCACCATCCGCACCGAGGCCCCGACGAAGATGCTCCAGCAGGGGGTCGGCGGGCTGGTCGGGCAGTTCAACGCCCCGGCCCAGCCGGCGAACTAGTAGCAGGCACACTCCGTGTGCCGCCCGCCGCCCCCACGGGGGCGAGCCACGGCACACGGAGTGTGCCTGCTACTTTCCCGCCGCCTACAATCCGGGTGTGACCCCCTCCGCCCCCCCGGCGTGGCCCCCGCCCGCCCCCGCCGCCCCGCTCGCCGTCCTCGTCAGCGGCGGGCTGGACAGCGCCGTCCTGTTGGCCGAGGCCGCCCGGGCGTACCCGGCTGTCCACCCCCTGTACGTCCGCACCGGCCTCGCCTGGGAGGACGTCGAGCGCGCCCACCTCGACCGGTTCGTCCGGGCCGTCCCCGCCCCGGCCCTCCGTCCCGTCGTGGTCCTCGAACAGCCGGTCACCGACCTGTACGGCGACCACTGGAGCCTCACGGGCGTCGGCGTCCCCGCCGCCGGCACCCCGGACGAGGACGTCTTCCTCCCGGGCCGGAACGTCCTGCTGCTGGCCAAGCCGCTCCTGTGGTGCCACCTCCGCGGGGTGCCGGAAATCGCCCTCGCCCCGCTCGCCGCCAACCCGTTCCCGGACGCCACCCCCGAGTTCTTCGCCGCCTTCGCCGGGGCCGTAAACCGGTCGGTCGGCGGGGCGGTCCGGGTGTCGCGGCCGTACGCCGGGCTGCACAAGCCGGAGGTGATCCGCCGCGGGGCCGGGCTGCCGCTGGAGCACACCCTGTCGTGCATCCGGCCGGCCGGCGGCGGGCACTGCGGGCGGTGCAGTAAGTGCCACGAGCGCCGCGTGGCGTTCGCCGAGGCGGGGGTAGCGGACCCGACGGCTTACGCAGTGGACAGTGGGTAGTGGGCAGTGGACAGTTAAGACCTTGGCCATTCTGTGGCCCCGTGCCTCCAACTGACCACTGCCCACCGTCCACTACCCACTATTTCCCATGTTCCGCGTCACCAAAGAGATCCACTTCTGCTACGGCCACCGGCTGCTCGACTACGCCGGGAAGTGCCGGAACCTGCACGGGCACAACGGCAAGGCGGTCATCACCCTGGAGGCCCCGGGCCTCGACGCCCTCGGGATGGTCGCCGACTTCGGGGACATCAAGCGGACCGTCGGGGCCTGGATCGACCGGGCCCTCGACCACCGGATGATCCTCCGCCGCGACGACCCGGCCCTGCCCGAGCTGCGTAGACTCGGGGAGCCGGTCGTCGTCCTGGACGTGAACCCGACGGCCGAGAACCTGGCCCGGCTGATCTTCGACCAGGCGGCCGAGCAGGGGCTGCCGGTGACCGAGGTCACCCTGTGGGAGACGGAGAACTCGTTCGCCACGTACCGCCCCGTTTAGCCGCGACCCGAAGGGGAGCGCGGCGACTCCCGCCGCGCTCCCCTTCGGGTCGCGGCCAAACGGGGGCTACTTGGGGGCCGCCCCCGCGCCAACATTCTCCCCGCCCGGGTGTTCGGTTCGTTGACAGCCGGCGGCGGGGGGTGATACGTTGAATCCGTCGGCTCGCAGGGCGATCTAAACCGTCCGACCCGGCAACCGCGAGCACGTCACCGCCGCCGCGCACGGAGACACCCGACCATGGCCGCACCGAAGGGCGTCTGGGGCATCGACATCGGGCAGTGCGCCCTCAAGGCCCTCCGCCTCGAACTGGTCGACGGCAGGCCGACCGCGACCGCGTTCGACTACGTCGAGCACGCCAAGATCCTGACCCAGCCGGACGCCGACCCGGACGCCCTGATCCGCGAGGCGCTGGAGAAGTTCCTGTCCCGTAACTCGGTCCGCCTCGACCACGTCGTGATCGGGATCGCCGGCCAGTCCGGGCTGGCCCGGTTCGTCAAGCTCCCGCCGGTCGAGGAGCGGAAGATCGCCGAGATCGTCAAGTTCGAGGCCAAGCAGCAGATCCCCTTCCCGCTGGAAGAGGTCGTCTGGGACTTCCAGAAGGTGTCCGGCGGGGAGGCCGTCGACGGGTTCGCGCTGGAGACCGAGATCGGCCTGTTCGCGATGAAGCGGGACGTGATCTCCAAGTACCTCGGGTACTTCGACGCGGCCAAGGTCGAGGTCCACACCGTCCAGATGGCCCCGCTCGCCCTGGTCAACTTCGCCACCTACGAGACCCTCAAGAAGGGCGGCACCGTCCCGGTCGAGGGGGCGGACGCCGCCGACCCCGCCGCCGACGACGCCCCCAAGGGCAAGAAGCGGTGCGCGGTCGTCATGGACATCGGCACCGACGCCTCCAACCTGATCATCACCGACGGCGGGAAGATCATCTGGCAGCGGCCGATCCCGCTCGGCGGGAACCACTTCACCCGGGCCCTGACGAAGGAGCTGAAGCTCACCTTCGCCAAGGCCGAGCACCTGAAGCGGAACGCGGCCAAGTCCCCGGAGATGGCGAACATCCTGCGGGCGATCAAGCCGGTCCTGACCGACTTCGTCGGGGAGGTGCAGCGGTCGCTCGGGTACTTCACCAACACCCACCGGGACGCCCACGTCGCCTACCTGGTCGGGCTCGGCAGCGCGTTCAAGCTGCCCGGGCTGCAGAAGTACCTGGCGGACAAGCTGTCGCTGGAGGTGAAGAAGCCGGCCCGGTTCGACCGGCTCGGCGGGGACGGCGTCCCGGCCGACCCGCTGTTCCAGGAGAACCTGCTCACCTTCCCGGTCGCCTACGGGCTGGCCCTGCAGGGCCTCGGGGAGGCCCGGCTGACCACCAACCTCTTGCCGCACGAGATCCGCACCGACCGGCTGATCCGGGCGAAGAAGCCGTACGCGGTGGCGGCCGCGGCGATGCTCCTGATCGGGGTGGTCGGGGTGTCGCTGGGGTTCGCCCAGGACCGCCGGTCGAAGGTCGACGAGCGGATCGAGAAGGCGGAGAAGGCGGCGGCCGCGGCGGTCGCCGCCCACGGGTCCCAGGAGACGAAGTTCGGGGCCAAGAAGGGGGAGGTGGACGACACCCAGGGGAAGGTGAAGACGATCCTGGCCGGGCAGGAGGAGCGGCTGAACTGGGCCCGGTTCTTCGAGGTCCAGACGTCCGTCATGCCCCGGCCCGGGGACCCGAAGGACGGCGGGAACCTGACCGCCACGTTCCCCGGCCCGGACGGGAAGGAGATCAGCCAGACCAAGCTGTGGCGCGGGGCCGGGGACGCCGGGGTGCAGGCGCTGGCGTGGTTCGAGCGGCGGATGCGGACCGGGGTGCCGTACGCCGAGGCCCTGGAGGACGCCGCGTCCGCCCACCCGCGGAACCTGGCGATGGTGAACGTCGAGGCGGTCCACACCCGGTGGGTGAGCGACCCGAAGGCGTTCCTGGACGCCGCCGACGCGGCCGCCTGGGGCGACCCGCCGAAGTACGGGGGGAAGGCGATCGGCATCTACCTGAAGGACGACGAGCGGGAGAAGGTGGAGGGGAAGGACCGGCCGGTGCCGGTCTGGAAGGGGCCGCCCGGGGAGGGCGCCTGGGTGGTCGAGATCCGCGGGTTCACCGACCACCAGGCCGGCCCGATCTTCCTCCGGGACGGGCTGATCCGGAACCTCCAGAAGTTCGACCAGTACGCCGGGCAGGGCGAGATCACCGTCCGGAACGAGAAGGGCGAACTGGTGAAGGTGAAGGGCGAGGACAAGGTGAAGCAGTTCATCGTCGGCGTCCCGGACCCGGTCAAGGGGCGGGTGTCCCACGCCTTCGTGTTCAACTTCTGGTCCTACGACGACACCACCACCAACACCTTCCGGTTCATCAACCAGTCGTCCCTGGACCGGCTCCTGTCCCCGGCCGGGGCCGCCCCCGGGACCGGCGGCCCGGGCCGCCCGCCGGCCGGCCCGGTCTCCGAGGACGGGTTCCCGACCTCCGGCGCCGCCGGCGCCCCGGTCGCGGCCCTCGGGCCGGACTGGCGGGGCCTGGGCACCTCCGGCGGGACCGGGCCGGCCGCCGGCCCGAACGTCCCCGGGCAGGGGAACACGCCGTTCACCCCGCAGACCCCGGCCACCCCGACGGCGCCGGTCCTCGGCCCGGACGGCAAGGAGATCAAGAAGGAGGGGGCGACCGAGCGGCGGCGGTACGAGTTCGTCGTCATGCTCCTGTGGCGGGAGCCGACCCCGTCCACCGTGCCCGGCTCCCTCGCCCCGGCCGGCGGCGACCCGAACAACCCGGCCGCCCCGCCGGCCGTCCCGCCGCCGGCCGCCCCGCCGCGGGCCGGCTGACCGGCGCCCCGAAACCCCGACCCACAACCCGGGCGCCCCGCGCCCGCCCCCGAACCCCGCCGGGCCAGACGCACATGAAGACCAGCTCGCCGCTGAAGAAGCACCACTTCTGGGTCCTCCTCGGCCTCGTCCCGCTGCTCGTCCTGATCGCGGTGGTGATGATCTCCTCCGGGGTCGGCGGGGACATCGAGGCGGCCGAGAAGAAGACGTCGGACGCGGTGAAGGCGATCGGGGCCAAGCAGAACCCGAAGTCGGACGCCCTGATCGCGGTGCTCGACAAGCAGGTGGACCAGGTGAAGGGGCGGAAGGGCGGCCTGTGGCAGGCGAACTGGGACCGCCAGAAGGACCTGTACGTCTGGCCGCAGAACTCGAAGCTGCTGCGGGACGTCGGGGCGCTGAACCTGAAGTTCGGGGCCCCCATCCCGAACGCCCAGTTCGAGTACGACGAGTTCAAGAAGCCGGAGGTGTACCTGGCCGAGTACTCGGTCGCGGCCGCCCGGGAGAAGTCGAAGTCGGCCCCGATCCCGCCGGAGTTCAAGGGGATGGCCGACACCGTCGCCCCGACCCAGTTCAAGGGCGGGTGGGCCGGCGTGCTCCGGCACGTGAACCAGTTCTCGGCCGAGGCCGAGCTGACCAGCGAGCAGATCTGGCTGATGCTGGAGGACCTGTGGGTCCAGCGGTCGCTCCTGGACGCGGTCCGGGCGGTGAACGCCCAGATGGGCCGGTTCGAGCGGGTGAAGTACGAGAAGAACGGGCAGGTGGTCGACGACCCGGCGGCCAAGGGCGGCCCGCAGGACCCGCTCCGGCGGAAGTTCAAGAGCCGGATCTGGGAGGTGGAGCTGGAGGTGGTGAACCGGGACAACCGGAAGGCCCTGGCCGGGCGGCTGATCAACCACACCGACCGGCTCCAGCCGACCGGCCTGCAGGGCACCATGGTGCTGAAGGTGTGGCTGCAGCCGGACGTGGACAAGGACGGCCGGCCGCGGCCGGACGTCCGCCCGTTCGAGTTCAAGATCGGGGGCGACTTCGTCCGCGGGAAGGGGGCGGTGAAGGCCGACGGGAAGACCCCGGACAACGTCCTGGAGGCGGCCGCCGACGACGACCACCTGATCCCGGTGGCGGACGAGGCGGCGATGACCGAGATCTACAAGGTCGAGCAGGTGTTCGACACCCGCACCGTCCCGGTCCGGTGGATCGACGCCCTGGCCCTCGGGTTCACCGACAGCCGGCACGCGGCCAAGCAGGCCGACCTGAAGATGCCGCTGTTCCCGGCCTACGAGAAGGAGAAGGAGCGGGAGGCGGCCGCGGCCACCGCCCTGCCCGGGACCGAGGGCGGCGCCACCCCGGTGCCGAAGTTCGACCCGGGCCGGGGGTTCGGGGGGGTCGACGAGGGGCTCGGGAAGGGGCCGCTGGCCGGGCCGGGCAAGGGCGGCGGGGGGCCGGTCGAGACGGTGGTGAACGCCAACAAGAAGCGGTACGTGGACGTGACCGAGTCGGTCCGGCGGCTCCCGGTCGGGATCGTCCTGGTGGTGGACCAGGCGTACCAGCAGGACGTGCTGCTGGCGTTCGCCAACTCCCCGCTCCGGTTCCAGGTCACCCAGGTGAACTGGGCCCGGTTCCGGGAGCGGCGGGACCGGCAGGCCGGGGCCGGCGGCGGGTTCGCCGGGTCCGGCCTGCCGGACGACTTCGCGACCAGCGGGCCCGGGGTGCTGGGCGAGGGCCTCCGCCCCGGCGGGTTCGGCCGGGAGGGGCCGGGGTTCACCCCGCCGCAGCCCGGCCTGCCCGGCGGCACCCCGGCCGGGCCGGGCACCGTGTCCGAGTCCCAGCTCACCTCCGGGCTGATCGAGCTGGGGGTGTACGGGATCGTGTCGCTGTACGAGCAGCCGCCGGCGCCGGACGCGAAGGACCCGAAGGACGGGAACGAGCCGAAGGACCCGAAGAAGTAGCCGCCGGGCCCGCGCGGCCCAGACCCGCCGCCCGCGGCGGCACCCGAGACACCGCAAGCCGGAGGACGACATGGCGAAGGGGAAGTCGGCCCCGAGGGCGGGGCTGAAGGGCGTGATGCTGGCGAAGGGCGAGTACGTCGCCCTCGGGGTGTCCGGGCTGGCCCTCGGGATGCTCCTGCTGTGGGGGGTGTCCCGGTGGTCCGACGCCAAGGACCCGAAGAAGGTGTCGGACGAGCTGGACCAGAAGGCGAAGGCGGTGTACGCCCGGATCAAGGACCAGAGCCCGCCCACGCCGGAGGAGGTGCCGGACCTGCCGGACTGGGTGAAGAAGCCGTACAAGTTCGTGACCGCCCCGGTCGGGGACTTCCCGCTCACCGGCCCGCAGTTCGACCCGATCGCCAAGCCGGACACCAAGCGGGAGCGGCCGCTGGTGCTGCCGGTCGGGCGGTACCAGATCGACCTGGTCCGCGGGGCGATGATGGGGTTCGACGTGCAGATGGACCAGCAGGGGAACCCGGAGAAGATGGGGATGATCGTGTCCCGGGCGAGCGGGCCGCAGAGCGCCAAGGCCAAGGAGGAACTGGGCAAGCGGATCACCAACCAGGTCCAGGGCCGGCGGCCCCCGCCCCCGATGCCGAAGGCGCCGGTCGTCGAGGGGGGCGGGGCGGACCCCGGCCGCGGGTTCGACACGACCGCCCAGCGGGTGGAGAAGGCGGTCGAGTACGTCGACATCAACGAGGTGGGGCGGGCCCTGACGGAGGGGAAGAAGGAGCCGGCGTCGGCGGTGGTGCCGCTCCGGATGATCGTGCTGTACGCCGAGGTCCCGTACAAGAAGCAGGTGGAGGAGCTCCGCCGGGCGCTGCGGCTGCCGGACTACCTGACGGCCCAGCGGTGGGGGCCGGTGTACGACGGGTACGAGGTCCAGCGGCGGATCAGTCGGGTGGTCCCCGGGGGCAAGCCGGTGGTGGTCCAGGACTGGCCGGCCCCGCCGGACGACAAGAAGCCGAACTACGAGTACACGGAGAAGTACGCCGACCTGGTCTACCGCCGGAGGTTCGAGGACAACGTGGACGACGGGTACCTGTCGTACTTCATCCGGCCGGAGATGGCCCTGGCCCTGCCGCTCCCGAAGCTGGTCCTCGGGGCGTACCCGCCGCTGAAGCTGGAGGCGACCAACGCCACGATCGCGGCCCTGAAGAAGGCCCAGCTCCCGCCGGAGACGCTGAACGCGGTGCAGGAGCGGTTCCAGAAGCGGCCGCCCAAGGACGACCTCTTCCGCCCGCAGAGCGCGGCCCAGACCGGGGCCATCGACTTCATGCCCGGGGACGAGGGCGGCCGGCCGCGGCCGAAGGGGCCGGGGGGGCTGGCCCCGGTCGGCCCGCCGGGGAAGGCCGCCGTCCCGCCGAAGCTGGGCGAGAAGGGGAACCAGGAGGTGGCCCCGCCGGTCGAGATCGACCACCTGCTGCTGCGGTTCGTCGACGTCGACGTCCGCCCCGGGTACACGTACGAGTACCGGGTGCGGCTGCGGATGCTGAACCCGAACGAGGGGCAGCCGGTGGACGCGGTCGCCAACCCGTCGTTCGCCAAGGAGAAGCTGCTGCTCAGCCCGTGGACGACGATCGAGGACGCCGTCACCCTGCCGCCGGAGGCGTTCCAGTACGCGGTCGACCCGGCCGCGTACCGGGCCCGGGTGGACAAGGAGCACCCGCCGAAGGGGGAGGACAAGCCGGTCCACGACCGGCTCCAGGCGAAGGACAACCAGGTGGTGGTGCAGCAGGTGGCGTGGCGGGAGGAGGTGCGGACGGACGCCGGCGGGAAGCGGGAGCCGGTCGGGACGTGGGTGGTGGCCGACCTCCCGGTCGGGCGGGGCGAGTTCGTCGGCCGGAAGCAGTACGTGAAGCTCCCGGTCTGGTCGAGCGAGTACGGCCGGTACGCCCTGCGGGAGGTCCCGGACAAGATATCGTTACCCCGGGGCAAGGAGGTGGCCCAGCCGAAGGGGTGGCTGCTGGACTTCTCGGCCGACAAGTCGATCCTGGTCGACTTCGAGGGCGGGAAGGCGGTGACCCCGCGGCCGGGCGGGAACAAGATCACCGAGGACGCGGCGGTCGAGATGCTGATCGTCCGCCCGGACGGGAGCCTGGTGGTCCGGAAGAGCGAGGCGGACGACAAGGACGAGGCGAACCAGGGGTTCCGCCCGCGGGTGGTGTCCGAGTGGGAGAAGTGGGTGCAGGGGATCGAGAAGCTGCGGGCGGCCGAGACCGACAAGAAGGAGTTCGACCGGAAGGACGGGGGGAAGAACTGACGGCGGCGGGGCAGTCCCGTTCCCGAGAACCCCCGGCCCGCCGGGGGTTCTTTCGTTCCCCGCCCCGAACTGCCCTCCCGCCGGCCCGGCCCCCGCGGTATACCTGTCCCCCCTGCCCCGCGCCACGGAGGGTCGCCATGCGGGACCGCGCCGCCCTGCTCGCCCTGACCGCCGCCCTGACCCTGCCGGGGCTGGGGGCGGCGAGCCTGTGGGACGCGGACGAGGGGGTGAACGCCCAGGCCGCCCGGGAGATGCGGGAGGCCGACTCGTGGGTCGTCCCGACGTTCAACTACGAGCTGCGGACCGCCAAGCCGGTGATGCTGTACTGGCTGCAGCGGGCGAGCTACGCCGCGTTCGGCGTGTCCGAGTGGTCCGCCCGGCTGCCGTCGGCCGTCGCCGGGTGCCTGGCCGTGCTGCTGGTGTACGGGCTGGCCCGGCGGATGTTCGGCCGGGCGACCGGGCTGTTGGCCGGGGCGGCGCTGGCGTCGGCCCCGCAGTTCGTCGTCCTGGCCCGGGCCGCCACCCCCGACGCCACCCTGCTCTTCTTCACCACCCTGACGTACCTGGCGTTCTGGGCCGGGCACCTCGGCGGCGGGCGGCGGTGGTGGGCGCCGACGGCGGCCGCGTGCGGGCTGGCGGTGCTGACGAAGGGGCCGGTCGGGGTGGTGCTGCCGGGGGCGGTCATCGTCGCGTACTTTGCGTGGAACCGGGAGCTGGGCCGGCTGCTGGACCGGCGGCTGTTCGGGGCGGGGCTGGTGTTCCTGCTGGTGGCCGGGCCGTGGTACGCCCTGGTGGCGAGCGAGACGCGCGGGGAGTGGGTGCGGGCGTTCGTCGGGAACGAGAACCTGAACCGGTTCCTGTCGCCGCTGGAGGGGCACCGCGGGCCGGTGTGGTTCTACCCGGCGGCAATACTCGGGCTGTTCGCCCCGTGGAGCGTGTTCCTGCCGGCGGCGGCGTGGTACGGGGCGGGGGCGTGCCGGGTGGTCGGTGGTCAGCGGTCGGCGGTCAGTGCCGAGCCCGACCCGATCCCGGCGGACGTGCGGGCGCACCGGTTCCTGCTCTGCTGGGCCGGGGCGTACCTCGTGTTCTTCTCGGCCGCCGCGACGAAGCTGCCGAACTACGTGTTCCCGCTGTACCCGGCGGTGGCGGTGCTGACCGCCCGGTTCCTGGTGCGGTGGCGGGAGGGGGCGCTGGCCGTGCCGCGGTGGGTGATGCCGGCGGCGGCGGCCGGGGTGCTGCTGGTCGGGGTAGGGGCGGCGGGCGGGCTGGCGTTCGCCGACCGGACGTTCCCCGGGGTCGGGGCGTACGCGGCGCTCGGGCTGGTGCCGCTGGCCGGGGCGGCCGGGATGGCGTGGCGGCTGCGGCGCGGGGACCGCGGCGGGGTGGTGCTGTCGGCGGCGGCGGCGGCGGCGGTGTTCGCCGGGGCGGCCGCGGCGGCGGTGGTGCCGGTGCTGGACCGGCAGAAGGCGCCGCGGGAGCTGGTGCGGGCGAGCGGGGCGGGCGACCCGGCCCGGGACGTGCGGGTGGCGGCGTTCGGGTGGTTCCAGCCGAGCGTGGTGTTCTACGCCGGGCGGGAGGTGGAGCGGCTGCCGACGGCCGAGGCGGCGGCCCGGTTCCTGGCGGTCCCGACCGCCGGGTACCTGTTCGCCCCGGCGGCGGCGTGGGAGGCGATGGCGGCGGCGGTGCCCGGCCCGCACCGGGTCGCCGCCCGGCACTTCGACTTCCTGAAGAACTGCGACGTGGTGGTGGTGACGAACGCCCCGTAGGGTGGGCCGAGCCCGGCTCTGCGGGCGAGTCCCACCACAGCGCCCGCCCGGTGGGACTCGCGGGCGAAGCGCCGGCTCGGCCCACCCTACAACACCTCGCGCCGTCAGTCCCAGTCCCAGACCAGCACCTTCCCGGTGTGGCTGCCGACGGCCGCCCGCGCCCCGTCCGGGCTGACCGCCACCGCGTACAGCTTCCCGACGTTCCACTCGACCGCCCGCCCCGGGGTCAGGGTCCCCGCGTCCCACACCCGCACCAGCCGGCCGTCGTCCACCGTCAGCAGCGACCCATCCGGGTGGAACGCCAGCGCCAGGAACTCCCGGCCGGCCGGGTTGCGGACGACGACCGGCGGCCGGTCCGGGTCGGCAACCGCCCACCGGGCGAGGACCGCCTCGCACCGCCCGACGAGCCGCGACCCGTCCGGGGAGAACCGGTACTCCCGCGCGACCCACATCGGCCGGGCGGTGAACGCCGGGGCGAGGGCGGCGAGCTGCTCCCCGGTGTCGGCGGCCCGGACGGTGACCCGGCGGGGCGACGGGAGGTGGAGGGCCCCCACCACCTCCTCGACCGCGAACGCGGTCCCGTCGGGGGTGAACGCGGCGTGGGCGAAGTACGTCCCGGGGACCGGGACGGACGGCCCGCCGGTGACCCCGTCGGCGGTCACCCGGTACGTCCGGAGCGGGCTCCAGTCGCGGGACCGGACGATCCGGGTGCCGTCCGCCGAGACCGTCGCCGCCCAGTGCCGGTTGGGGGCGACCCGAGTCGGCCGGCCGCCCCCCGGGTCGAGGACGTACCAGCTGTACCCGGCGGCGTAGAACAGCCGGCCGTCGGGGCGGAAGGTGAGGACGGGGGCCCGGCGGTAGGCGGGCCGGACCGGGACGTGCCGGGGCTCCGCCCCCGGGTCGTGGGTGTCCCACAGGTGCAGCCCGCCGCCGCTCCCCGCGGCCGCGAGCCACCGCCCGCAGTGCGAGAACGCCAGCTCCTCCACCCGGTGCCGCCGGCCGCTCAAGATCTGCATGTGTCGTGGGTGGTGGGTGTCGCGGGGTCCACCCCCACAATACCGCGCCCCGCCCCCTTGTCCGCCGCGGCCGCCCCGGGTAACCTGCGAAGGCTCGTCGTCACTCGCACCCGTAGAGCCGGAACCCATGTCGCGACCCGCCCGCACCCCCCGCGGCCCGAACTCCTACTTCCGCCCGGCCCCCGAGGGGCTGGAGAGCCGACTCGTGCTCAGCCCGCCGGGGGCCGGCTGGCAGATGGTGTTCGCCGACGAGTTCGACGGCACCAGCCTGAACACGAACGTCTGGACGGCCGCGTCCGGGGCCCGGCGGGACGCGGTGAACACCCCGGCGGCGGTGGCCGTCGGCGGCGGGAACATGACGATCACCACCTACACCCAGAACGGGACGCACTACACCGGGTTCGTCGGCAGCCGGGACAAGTTCGACGCCACCTACGGGTACTGGGAGGCCCGGATCAACTTCCAGGACTCGCCCGGGATGTGGTCGGCGTTCTGGGTCCACTCCCCGACGATCGGGAACCCGGTCGGCAACCCGGCGGTGGCCGGCACCGAGATCGACATCGTCGAGCACCGGGTCCGGGACAGCGGCGGGGCGGACATCAGCAACCGGTCGGTCAGCAACCTGCACTGGGACGGGTACGGGGCGAACCACCGGTCGGTCGGCAGCGGGCTGGTGAACAACCCGTCCGCCGCCCCGCTGCAGGGGAACTTCCACCTGTACGCCCTCCAGTGGGACCCGTCCGGGTACCGGTTCTCCATCGACGGGGTGCAGGTGTACGCCACCACCCAGGCGGTCTCCCAGCGGAGCCAGTTCATCTACCTCACCTCCGAGGTGGAGAACGCCTCCTGGGCCGGGTCGATCCCGACCGGGGGATACGGCAGCCAGGCGGCCAGCACCACCCGGATGCTCGTGGACTACGTCCGGGTGTGGCAGCGGCCGGTGTCCGACGTGCCGGACCTGGAGACGACGGAGGGGGCGGCGCCGACCGCGGTCCCGGTCACGGTGGCCCAGCGGCGCGGGGCGACGACCACCCTCACCGCGACCTCGTCGAACCCCGACCTGGTCCCGGTCGGGAACGTCGTGTTCGGCGGGAGCGGGGCGAACCGGACGGTGACGGTCACCCCGGCCGCCGGCCGGACCGGCGCCGCCACGATCACCCTGACCGCGGCCGACGGGACGGTGAGCGGGACGGACACGTTCGCGGTGACGGTGAACGCCGGGTCGTTCGGCAACGGCGGGTTCGAGGCGGACTCGGCCGGCTGGAGCCGGTACGGCGGGGCGCAGGTGAGCGCGACCGGGGCGCGGTCCGGCGGGAAGGCGATGCGGATCGCCGGCGGCGGGGGGGCGGAGCAGGTGGTGACCGGGCTGGAGCCGAACACCACCTACGTGCTCGGCGGGTTCGCCCGGGTGACGGCGGCCGGGGCCCCGGCGGTGATCGGGGTGAAGGACTACGGCGGGAGCCAGCGGACGACCACCCTGACCGGGGCCGGGTACGCCGCCGGCACCGTCACCTTCACCACCGGGCCGACCGCGACCCAGGCGAAGGTGTTCGCGTACCGGCCGGACGGGTCGGCCGGGGACGCGTACTTCGACGACCTGTACCTGTTCCGGGTGGAGGCCGAGCCGGCGGGGTTCGCCGGGGGCGGGTTCGAGGCCCCGGCGGTCGGGGCCGGGCAGTTCGCCTACGCCCCGGCCGGCCCCCCGTGGGCGTTCGCCGGCGGGGCCGGGGTGTCGGGCAACGCCTCGGGGTTCACCGCCGGCAACCCGGCCGCCCCGGAGGGCGCCCAGGTCGCGTTCCTCCAGGGGGCCGGGTCGGCCGCCCAGACGTTCACCCTGGCGGCCGGGACGTACACGGTGTCGTTCCGGGCAGCGCAGCGGGGGAACTACAACCCCGGCGGGCCGCAGGCCGTCCGGGTGCTGGTGGACGGGGTCGAGCGCGGCACCTTCACCCCGTCCGGGGCCGGGTACCAGCAGTTCACGACGGCCGCGTTCGCCGCCGGGGACGGGACCCACACCCTGCGGTTCGAGGGGCTGGCCGCCGGCGACGCGACGGCGCTGCTGGACGACGTCCGGGTCACCCCGGCCTCGCCGCCGCCGGCGACCGTCCTGGCCGGGGGCGGGTTCGAGGCTCCGGCGGTGGGGGCGGGGCAGTTCGCGTACGCCCCGGGCGGCACCCCGTGGGCGTATGCCGGCGGGGCCGGGGTGAGCGGGAACGGGTCGGGGTTCACCGCCGGGAACCCGTCCGCCCCGGAGGGCGGGCAGGTGCTGTTCCTCCAGAACGGCGGGTCGGCGAGCCAGCCGGTCAGCCTGACCGCCGGCACCTACACCCTGACGTTCCGGGCGGCCCAGCGGGGGAACTACAACCCCGGCGGGCCGCAGACCGTCCGGGCCCAGCTCGCCGGCACCGCCCGCACGTTCACCCCGGCCGGGTCGGACTACGGGACGTACACGGGCACCTTCACCGTGGGGGCGGCGGGGACGTACACCCTGGTCCTGGACGGGCTGACCACCGGGGACGCGACCGCCCTGCTCGACGACATCCTGCTGACCCTGGTGTGACCCGGCCGGGGTCTTCACCTCCCCCCTGGTGGGGGAGGTCGGCCGAAGGCCGGGTGGGGGGGAGAGCGACCCGGGTGAGAGGGCGACGCGGAACTCCGCCGGAGCGTCCCCCCCACCCGGCGGCGAAGCGCCGCCGACCTCCCCCACCAGGGGGGAGGTGAAGACCAAGCCCGGTCCCCGGACATCCCCGTGACGGCGGCTACAGGTCCAGGTCCCAGACCACGACCCGGCCGTCCGCGCCGCCGGCGGCCGCGAGCGCCCCGTCCGGGCTGACCGCGACCGCCCGCAGCTTCCCGACGTCCCACCGGAACGCGGCCACCTCGGCGAGCCGGTCGGCGTCCCACACCCGGACCGTGCCGTCGGTCGAGCTGGTGAGGAGCCACCGGCCCGACGGGTGGAACGCGGCGTCGGTCGGGTCCTCGGTGGGGAGGTGGCCGGCCGATTCGCCGGTCGTCGCGTCCCACAGGTCTGCGCCGGCGGGGCGGATGGCGAGCAGCTTCGACCCATCGGGGGAGAACCGGAGCCGGTCGCCCGGGGGCCCCGGGCCGACACCGATCGTGACTCGGAGAATCTTCTTCCCGTCGGCCGCGGCCCGGATGACGAACGCCGGGGGCGCTTTCGGGGGCGCCCGCCGCGGGTTGACGAGCTCGGCGTGGGCAACGAGCCGCCCGTCCGGGCTGGCGGCCACCGCCAGCGGCAACCCCCCGTCCGGACCATGCCGCAACCAGGCCGCCGTGTACTCCCCGGAGCCGTCGGGCCGCCAGCAGACAACCCCCGGCCGGCTCCGGCCGTCGGAGGCGGTGAAGACGGCGGCGCCGCCCGTCGCCACGCGGACGGCCTTCTGTCGGAGCGCGGCCGGGAACGCCGTCCCGTACCGCCCGGTTTGGTCCGGGTCGATCACCTGGAGCGGGTGCCCGCCGACGCACGCCAGCACCCGCCCGTCCGGCAGGAACCCGAGGTCGGTGACCGTTGACAACCGGGTGTGCCAGGCGTCCGCCTGCCGCCCGGTCGCCGCGTCCCACACGTCGACCTGGTTGCGCCCGGCGGCGGCCGCGGCCACCCGCTCCCCCGGCCCGAACGCCAGGAGGTCGATGTCGTCCCGGACCTCGCCGCGGAGGACGCGCATGGGTCACCCGTCCACGTCCCACACCACCAGCCGGCGGTCGCTCCCGCCGGCGGCGCAGGTCAGCCCGTCCGGGCTGAACGCCAGGCACCGGACCCGCCCGACCTTCCCGCCGCCGGCGTTCCAGTCGAACCGGCTCACCTCCGCCCCGGTCGCGGCGTCCAGGAACCGCACCACCGCCCGCCCGGACGGCCCGCCGACCGTCGCCACCGCCAGCAGGTCCCCGGACGGGTGGACGGCCGCCGCCCAGACGAACACCTCCTGCCGGGCCGACCACCGCACCCCGCCGCCCGGCAGGTCCCACACCGTCACCGCCCCGTGCCGGGCGGTCTGCGCCCCGACCAGGAACCGGCCGTCCGGCGGGAACGCGAGCAGCGGGTAGCGGCGGCCGGCGCGCGTCCGGGCCAGCAGCCGCGGGGCCGGGTTCCCCCGGGTCCAGACCAGCACCCGCCCGTCGGACACGGCCGAGACGGCGAACGTCCGGTTGTCCGGGGCCAGCACCGGGTTGTACCGGAAGCCGGCGGGCGAGGTCCCGGCCAGCTCGAACCGGTCCGGGAGCGGGGCGGCGGCGGCCACGTCCCAGAGCTGCCAGCGGAGGGCGTCCGGCGCGTTCACCACCGCCACCGTGCCGTCCTCGGACGCCTCGGCCACCCGCCCGCCCCCGGGGGCGAACTTCGGCAGCCCGGCCCGGGCGGCGAGGTCGAACCGGTGGAACCCGTGCGAGGTGAGGGCCGCCGCCGTCCCGTCCGCCGCCCGGAACCCCTTCAGCAGCGCCCACCGGTGCGGCTCGTCGGGCGGCACCCCGCCGACCCGGTCCGGCCGGCCGGCGGCCACGTCCCAGGCGGTCAGCCGGGCCCGGTTGTCGAGCGTCAGTACCCGCCCGTCGGCGGCGTACCCGAGGCTCTGGAACCCGCCCGCCGGGTTGTAGAAGATCCGCACCGCCGGCCCCCGCGCCCCGGGTCAGTCCTCCGGACGGACGACCAGCCGGTACCCGAAGCTCGCCCCGCCCTGGTCGCTCGCGTCCGTCACCGCGACGAAGTACGCCCCGTCCGCCGGGAGGGTGACCACCAGCACCGGGTCGCGCGTCCCGTCCGTGTCGTCGGCCGAGTCGACCGCCCGCCGGCCGGCGTCGTACACCGTTACCCGCGGGTCCGCCGGCGACCCCCACCGGGCCGCCTGCACCTCGACCCGCACCTTGTCGCCCTTCCTACCGTCGAACCGGTACACGTCCGGGTCGCGCTCGCCCTTGATCGACCCCTCGACGGCGCACGGCGCCCGTACCGCCTGCGCCTGGTCGAACCCGTCGTTCGGCTCCTTCTCGGCGACCGCCGGGGTGCCGTCCCGGACCAGCAGCGTGTACCCGTTGAGCGTCACCGCGCCGGGCTTCGCGTCCTTCGGCAACTCCAACTCGACCTCGACCTCGGAGTCCCCGACTCGGTCGGCGGAGGAGTTGTTCGGCACCGGCACCGCCCGCGCCGCGAGCACCTTCGCCGTCGCCCCGTCGGCCCCGGCGACCGCCACCTCCTTGACCGCCGCGAGGTTCCGGCCGCGGAGCGCGAGCTTCTGCTTCTCGCCGGGCCGGGCGACGAGCGGGACGGCGTACAGGACCTTCGGGGCGTCCTTCTTCTCCGGCGGCTTCTTGTCCTGCGACGGGGCCGACGGGACGAGCGCGAGCGCGGCGGCGAGCAGGGCGACGAGGCGGGGCATGGAATGGCTCGGAAAGAGATGATCCACAGATTACGCAGAAGACACAGATTGGAAGACAAAGAAGTCGATTCCTTCTGTCTTCCAATCTGTGTCTTCTGCGTAATCTGTGGATCATCTGTCTTCATCGACCCGTCACGCAAACAGCTCGCGGACCGGCTCCCCGGCGTCGAGGATCTCGATCGGCCGGCCGTCCGGCGACTGGAGCATCTTCCGCGGGTCGATGCCCAGCGCGTCGAAGATCGTGCACGCCACGTCCGCCGGCGACACCGGCCGCTGGGTGGTGTACGCCCCGTGCCGGTCAGTCTTGCCCAGCACGAACCCGCGCCTGACGCCCGCCCCGGCGAACAGGAGCGACCCGGCCGGCCCCCAGTGGTCCCGGCCGGCCTCCTTGTTGATCTTCGGCGTCCGCCCGAACTCGCCCATCACCACCAGCAGGGTGTCGTCCAGCGTCCCGCGGGCGTCCATGTCCTCGACCAGCGCCGACACCGCCCGGTCGAACTCGGGCAGCTTCTTGTCCAGCCCCTCGAAGATCTTCGCGTGGTGGTCCCACCCGGCGTAGTTCACCGTCACGAACCGCACCCCGTTCTCGACCAGCCGGCGGGCCAGCAGCATCGACTGCCCGGCCGTCGTCCGCCCGTACCGGTCGCGGAGCTTGTCCGACTCCTGGTCGATCGCGAACGCCCGCCGGGCCTCGGTGGAGAGCACCATCTCACGGGCCCGGGCGTGGAACTCGTCGTAGGTGGCGATCTGGTCGTTCCCCTCGACCCGCTTCGCCAGCCCGTCCACCGCCTGCAGCAGCGACTCCCGCCGGCCCGCCTGCCGGGCGTCCGCCCCGCCGGCCGGCTGGAGGTCCTGCACCCGGTACCCCGGCTGGTTCGGGTCGCCGGCCTTGAACGACTCGTACCGCCCGCCGAGGAACGCGCTCTTCCCGAGTTCCCAGGTGAACGACGGGTTCTTCGGCACCGCGACGTAGGGCGGGACGGCGGACGTGAACCCGGCCTCGTGGGCGACCACCGCCCCGATCGCCGGGTAGTCGCCGAACGGGGTGCCGAACCGGCCGGACAGCACCCAGTTGCTCGCCGTCTCGTGGTGGTCGTTGGTGTGCGCCCCGGACCGCACGAGGGCGAGCCGGTCCATCACCTTCGCGGTCAGCGGCAGCTTCTCGCCGACCCGCAGGCCCGGGACGGCGGTCGGGATGGTGGCGTACTTCCCGCGGACGTCGTCCGGGGCCTCGGGCTTGGGGTCGAAGGTGTCGTGGTGGGAGAGGCCGCCGCCGAGGTAGACGAGGACCACCGACTTCGCCCGCGCCGCCGACTTCGCCCCGGCCTCGGCCCGGAGCACGCCGGGCAGGGACAGCCCGGCCAGCCCGAGCGACCCGGCCCGGAGGAAGTCCCGGCGGGTGGCCCCGGAACAGTCGCGGGTGCGGCGGGTGTTGAAGACGACGTCGAGCATCGCGGGTGGCTCCGGGGCGGCGGGTCGGACGGCGGTCGGGGCTGCTACCCTTCCTTCGGCGGGGCGGGGCGGCGGGATCGCGCGGGCGGCCGGAACTCGCCCACTCCCTCAGCTTACCGACCCCGCGCGGCCGGGGGAACGAGAAACCCCGGCACGTCCGCCCGCCGGGGAAACCCCCGCGGCCGAGTTTCCCGTTTCCGGTCATGCACGGGGCGGGCCGGCGGACGGCGGCCGGGGCGGAACGCCGGACGTCCCGACTCACCACAGCCGGCGGCCGCGGGCGTCGTACTCGGCCGGGCCGTACCCGAGGAGCGGGTAGAGGACGAACCCGAACACCGACAGCCCCAGCCCGAACGCCTCGGTCCGGCCGAACCGCTTGGCCACCTCGACGTTCACCAGGATGGCGGCGATCAGGTTCACCGGCGGGAGCAGCACCAGCACCGCCCAGAGCGGGCTGAGCCCGGCCACCCGGACCACCAGGACGTAGATGTTGTACCCCGGGACCAGGGCCGCCCACCGCGGCTGCCCGGCCTTCGGGAACAGCCCGAACCACCCGGCGACGATGGCCGGGACGGTGACCACCAGCCAGGCGGCCAGGAACGGGAGGAGCCAGTCCAGGTTGTCCGGCACGAACGGCGACTCCCCCGGGACGGGGAGGTTCGGGATGGGAGCGTCCAACGGGGTTCTCCGCCGGGTGGCGACGGTATCGAATGTACCGCACCGCCGGCCGCCGGGCAACTCGGCACAACCCGCCGAACCCGCCCCGCCCGCCGATACAATCCAACCCCCGCCGCCCCCCGTCGGTCCGGGCAACGGCGGGGCCGCCCGGCGGCCCCGGCCGGGTCGGCGCCTCAGTCCTTCCGGGCCACGATCACGTTCTGCGCGCAGCGGTTCCGGTCGGTGATGAAGTCGACCGGGTCGAGGTGCCGGGACCAGTTGGCCTCCACGTACCCCCGGGGGATGCACGCCTCGCCGTACACCGGCCGGTCGCCCACGTAGGACCACGGGTGGGCCTCGCGGTCGTACGGGGCGAAGCAGAACCGGCCGGCGTCGTAGTCGGCCAGGCACTTCGGGTTGTCGAGGAACAGCTTGGCGATCGCCTCCCGGTGGAGCGGCGGGCACGGCAGCGACGGGTCGGTCCGCAGGGCCTCACACCGGGCGATGAACTCCCGGTCCCAGGTCGTCGCGACCACCAGCCCGCCCGGCCGCAGGACTCGGCGGAACTCGGCCAGCCACGCCAGGTGCGACTCCTCGGCCAAATGCGAGAACACCGAGTAGCAGTAGACCAGCCCGAACGTGTTGTCGGGGTACGGCAGCGGCGGCAGGGCGGCGTTCGCCCCGAACCGGCACCACGGGTTGGTCGCCTTGCAGACGTCCACCACCTCCTCCAGGAAGTCCGTCCCGTGGAGGTCGGCCGAGTCCAGGTCCTTGAGGTAGAAGCGGAGCATCCGGCCCCACCCGCAGCCGAAGTCCAGCACCTTGCCGCACCCGGAGAAGTCGCCGGCGTGCTCCCGGTAGGCCTGCTTGCACAGCTGGTAGAAGTTGAACCCCTCGCGCAGCGCGTGGTCCCCGGCCGACCCGATGAACTTGATCTGCGTCGCCTCGTCCGGCAGCCCGGGCAGGGCCTCGCGCAGCAGCGGGCGGGTGCGGATGCCCTCGGTGTTCAGCCAGAACCAGTACTCGTCCGACACCCGGCCGAACGCCTGCCGGTGGAGGTCGGTCGGCCGCGGCTCCTCCCGGAGCAGGCGGCGCAGCCGCCGCAGCATGCGGTACTCGTACACGTTCCGCTTGATCGTCTGAACCAGGCTCATGCCTGCCTCCGGCGTTGAGATCGGGAGGGGCGATCGGCGCGCCACAATTGGCGGGAGTCGGGTGCCCGCCGGAGCGGCCCACCCGTACGGCACGGTCGTCGTCGGTCGGGGCGACGGTCACGGACCCCGGGGCGCGGAGAGAGGACAAGCGCCCGGGCACTCCCGGCACGACGTGGGCGAAGTGGGCGTCACGACCTTGGGCGAACACGACAGGACTTCATCCGCACCACCGCGGTCGGTCATACCGACGTGATGGTACGGATGCGAGTAGGTAGGCTACAGGCAGAGGCGGCCCGACGCAAGGAGGCTCATCGTAAACTCACAACCACGTCCCGGGACGTCCTCGTGTCCGGGAGCGGACGGAGCCGGCCGGGATGTGGTGACGGACGACAACGATCTCTCAGCTCAACACCGTCAGCTCGCGCCCGGCAGCCCACCGCCGCCCGGCCGGCTCGGCCCGCACCACCTCGCGGTATAGGGTGTCGCGCTCGACCGGCACCCGCCCCGCCTCTTCGATCAGCCGCCGCAGGTCGGCGACGCCGAGTTCCTGCGGCGAGTCGCTGCCGGCGGCGTGGTAGATCTTCTCGTGGACCACCGTCCCGTCGAGGTCGTCCGCCCCCCAGCTCTGGGCCACCTGGGCGGTCTTGATCCCGAGCATCTGCCAATACGCCTTGACGTGCGGGAAGTTGTCGAGCATGAGGCGCGAGACCGCCATCACCTTGAGGTCCGTCAACCCCGACGGCTTCGGGATGTCCTTGCCGAGGGTGTTGTTCTCCGGGTGGAACGCGAGCGGGATGAACGTCTGGAACCCGCCGGTCTCGTCCTGCAGCCCGCGCAGCCGCACGAGGTGGTCGATGCGGTGCTCGGGCTTCTCGATGTGCCCGTACAACATGGTGGCGTTCGACTTCCCGCCGAGCTCGTGCCACTCGCGGTGGACGCGGAGCCACTGGTCGGCGTCCGCTTTGTAGTCGCAGATCTTCTCGCGCACCTCCGGGTGGAAGATCTCCGCCCCGCCGCCCGGCAGCGACCCGAGCCCGGCCGCCTTCATCTCGGCGAGCAACTCCCGCGTCGGCCGCTTCGTCAGCCGCTCGAACCAGTCCCACTCGACCGCCGTCCACGCCTTGAGGTGGAGGTCCGGAAACTCACGATGGATGTTCGCGATGATACCAAGGTACCACTCGTACGGAAGCAGGTGGTGCAGCCCGCCGACGACGTGCAGTTCGGTGCAGCCGCGCTCCGTCGCCTCCCGGGCGCGGGCGAGGATCTGCTCGTCGGTCATGACGTAGGCGGTCGGCCCCTTGAGGTCGGACCGGAACGAGCAGAACATGCACCGGTAGACGCAGACGTTGGTCGGGTTGAGGTGGGTGTTGACGTTGTAGAAGGTGACGTTCCCGTTCTTCCGCTCGCGGACGAGGTTCGCCAGCTCACCCAGCGTGAACGGATCGGCGCACGCCTCCAGCGCCATCCCGTCGTCGAACGTGAGGCGCTCGCCGGCGCGGACCTTGTCGGAGATGTCGGCGAGGCGGCGGTCGGCGGTCATGGGCGGTTCCTCGGCGGCCCGGCCTGTTCTATCGGCCACCGGGGCAACCGCAATCCGCGCCGCGCGGACAACCGGCACGGCCGGCCCGCGGCGGCGGGGCAAACGGGGCGGACCGGGTTGCGCCTGGGGGCGGGACGGTTAGAGTCGAGAGTGTGGGGTCACCCGGGCGCGAGGAGGGCGGGACATGCGGAAGCTGTTGCTGCTGGGGGCGCTGGCGGCGGGCGGGGTCGGGGCGGCCGGCGGGCGGGCCGGGGCGTGGATGTACGGGCACACCGGGCCGTGGGCCCAGACCGCCTCATTCCCGAGCGCGAACCCGCCGGGGTACTACACGAACACCTACTCCTACGCGTGGCAGTACCCGTGGTACGCGTACTACAACTACAGCCACGGGCCGTACGCGAACTGGGCCGCCGGCGGCGGGTACGCGTACTACACGACGCTCGGCAGCGGCCACCCGGTGACCTACGCCCCGAACGTGTTCGGGCCGGGCGGCACCGGCATCACCCCGTCCCCGAACCTCCCCCCGACGGGCGCGCCGGGCGGCGGCGCGGCCGGCTGCACCGTGACGGTCAACCTGCCGGCCGACGCGACGCTGAAGTTCAACGGGGCGGTGGCGACCGCGATTGGGCCGGTGCGGACGTTCACGACCCCGCCGCTGGAGCCGGGCCGGGAGTACGGGTACGACCTGACGGCCGAGGTGGTGCGGGACGGGCGGACGGAGCGGGTGACGGAGCGGGTGGTGGTGCGGGCCGGCGGGGCGGCGACCGTGACGCTGGCCCCGGGCGGCGTCCAGCCCGCCGGAGCGAAGTGACGCCGGTCACACCTTCCGCAGCGCGATCGTGAGCGGCTGGCCGTCGACCTTCACGGTCGCGGTGTGGGCGGCGCCGTTCGGCGGGGCGTCGCCCCACTCGGCCGCCTGCACCGCGGCGGCGATCGCGGCGCGGTGGGCCGCGATCGCCCGGCCGAGTTCCGGCGACTCCGAGCTGAGGTGCAGGGCGATCCGGTCGAGCAGGTCGAGGCCGGCCGCCTTCCGGGTGTCCTGCACCTGCCGGATGACGACCCGGGCCAGCCCTTCGAGCCGCAACTCTTCCGTGACGGTCGTGTCGATCGCGACCTGCGTCCCCTTCTCGGCGACCCCGCACCACCCCGGCGCCGCGGCGAACTCGCGGATCAGGTCGGCCGGTTCGAGTTCGACCCCCGCGACGACGAGCGGCCGGGTGTCGCGCGCGGCGGGCGACATCGCGGCGAGGGCGGCCTCCGCCTCCTTGAGCTTCGCCCCGAGCTTCGCGGCCGCCGTCTTCTTGTTGAGCCGGGCGGTCTCGGTGAGGAGCGACCCGGCCGCCGGGTCGTGGAGGCGGACCGCCTTCACATTCAACTCGTCCTCAATCAGGCCGCGGAACCGCTCGACCGCCCGCCGCTCCGCGTCCGACGCCGGCGCCACGACGAGGGCCGCGAGCGCCTGCTTGACGCCGAGCTTCGCCTGCTGTCGGGCCGACAGCCCGAGCGTGATGACCGCCCGCACCGCGTCCGTGTCCTTCGACAGTTGCTCGTCAACGAGTGACGGATCGGCGGCCGGGAAGTCGCACAGGTGGACCGACTCCGGGTCGGCCGGCAGGCGGAGGTTCTGCCACATCGTCTCGGTGACGAACGGGACGCACGGGGCCATCACCCGGCAGAGCGTGGTGAGGATCGTGTAGAGCGTCTGGTACGCGGCGACTTTCTCCTTCCTCCCGGCGGCGTCGAGGTCGGCGTTCTTGCTGTGAAGGCGGTCCTTGTTCCGTCGGACGTACCAGTTCGATAGATCGGTTTCGATGAACGTCTCACACTTCAGCGCGAACGCCATCACGTTGTACGTCCGGTACGCCTCGCGCGCCGTCGTGATGAGGTCTTGCAGGTTCGACAGCAACCAGCGATCGACGTCCGGCCGCTCGGCGACCGGGATGGGCACCGTGGCCGGGTCGAACCCGTCGCCGGTGGCGTAGTTGCAGAACATGGCGTAGGTGTTCCACAGCTTGAAGAACACCCGCGACCGCGCCTCGTCCGCCGGGCCGGGGCCGAAGTTCAGGTTCGCCGCCGGGTTCTGCCGGCAGTACAGCCACCGCATCACGTCCGCCCCGATCGCGTCGAACGGGATGCTCTTCCCCTTCGGGTCTTTGATCTCCCCGCCGGTGTCGGCGGCGGCGACGAACTCGATCGAGTTCCCGGCGCTCTTGTGCATCTCGTGGCCAAACTGGTCTCGGACCAGGCCGTGCCCGAGCAGCGTCCGGAACGGCGGCTCGCCGTCGGCCATCATCGTGCTCATCGCCAGAAGCGCATAGAACCAGTTCCGGAACTGGCCCGGGAAGCTCTCGGTGATGAAGTCGGCCGGGTACCACTTCTGCCAGTACGCCCGGTCCGTGTTGTATTTCATCGTGGAGAACGCCACGATGCCGGCGTCGAGCCACGGGTTGCCGACGTCCGGGACGCGCGACATCAGGTTCCCGGTCTTCCGGCTGCGAATCTTCACCTTGTCCACCCACGGCCGGTGCGGGGTGTGCCCGTCGAACTCCGCCCACCCCGCGACGGCTCGCTCCTTCAACTCCGCATCACTGCCGATCACCTCAAAGTCGTTAGGGTCGGTGTCGGCCACCCAGATCGGCAGGGCGAGGCCCCAGAACCGCTTCTTCGAGATCATCCAGTCGCCCATGTTCCACAGCCAGTCGCGCTCGCGGGCCTTGCCGTTGATGCTCTCCGGCAGGAACGTCACCTTCTCAACCACCTTCATGATGTCGCCGCGGAACCCCTCCTCCGTCTGCTTCGGCCCCATGTTGATGAACCACTCGTCGACGAGCCGGTAGAGCAGTTCCGTCTTGCACCGCCAGCAGTGCGGGTACCGGTGGACGTACCGCTCGGTGGCGAACAGGCGGTCTTTCGCCTTCAGTTCCTCGAACACCGCGTCGGCGGTGGCCGGGTCGGCCGCGTTCTTGCCGGTGAGCGGGCCGAACCCGGCCACGAACACGCCGTCGTCGCCGATCGGGGCGACCGGCGGCAGGCCGGTCGCCTTGCCCCACTGGTAGTCGATCGCCCCGCAGCCCGGCGCGGTGTGGACGATGCCCGTCCCCTCCGTCTCCGTCACGTCGTCCCCGCCGTCGATCACCCGGTGCGCCGCGGCGGCCGTGCGCGCCGGCCACGCCCCGCTCTGCCGGGTGACCTTCGCGACCTCCTCCGGGAAGCCGTACTCGTGGTTCTGCGCCGGCAGGTCGTCGAACGGGCCGACGTACTCCCACCCGATCATGTCGGCCCCGGCCACCTCGCCGACGACCTCGTAGCTGTCGCCCTTCCCCGCCTTCGACTTGAAGTGCTGCTCGATGCTGGTGAGGTGCGGGACGCCGTCGAGCCACGGCCGCGCCTTCTTCCGCCCGGCCGGCACAGCCGGCCCCACTTCCTCCTCGTCGCCGGTGTCGTCCATGCGGTTCGTCCTGAACACCCCCTTGGAGACGTAGTACACCTCGCCCTTGAGCCTCACCTTGAGGTAGGTGAGCTTCGGGTTGACGGCGGCGCCAACGTTGCTTGTGAGGGTCCACGGCGTCGTGGTCCACACCAGCAGGTTCTCGCCCGGCCGGCCCTTGAGCGGGAGCTTGACGAACACCGCCCGGTGCTCGACCAGCTTGTACCCCTCCTTCATCTCCATCTCGGATAGACCGACGCCGCACCGGCCGCACCACGGCATCACGTCGTACCCGCGATACACCAGCCCCTTGCCGTGACACTTCTTGAGGAACGCCCAGATGGTGTAGTTGTTCTCCTCGCTCATCGTGAAGTACGACTTCCGCTCGTCCGGCCGCTTCGCCCAGTCGGCGTCGGTCCGGTCCCAGTCCATCCAGTACCCGAGGCGGACACTCTGCTCCGTCTGGACGCGGGCGAACTGGTTGACGCGGTCCTTGCAAGCCTGCACGAACCGGTCGATGCTCGCCTCGGGGTCGCCCGGCACCAGGTTCTCGATGTCGCGCTTGCTCTTCAACCTGAGCGCCTTTTCCACCTCCACCTCGACCCACAGCCCCTGGCAGTCGAACCCCTGCTGGTACCGCAGCTCGTGCCCGGCCATCGCGAAGTACCGGTTGTACACGTCCTTGTAGGTGCGGCCCCAGGCGTGGTGCACGCCCATCGGGTTGTTCGCCGTGATCGGGCCGTCGAGGAAGCTCCACCGCGGCTTCCCGGCGTTCCGCGCCTTCCGCTTCGCGAAGATGCCGCTCTCGTCCCAGAACGTCAGGACGGCACGCTCCAGGGCAGGGAAGTCGACGGACGTCTCGACCTTCTCGAACGGCATGGCGGACCTCGCGGCCGGCGGCGAACGACCGGTTCAGTTTAGCAGCGACACCGGCGGCCGTCCGAGGGCTCGCGCCGCAACGCACCTGTGTACGCCCGGCCACCGCGGCTACACTCCCCCCACTTCACCACTTTTCCGTTACCGGGGCCGGCCGCCGCGAGCTACAGTGTCGGCACCAACTCTGCCACCCCCACGCGAGGTCCACGACGATGGCGAAGACCACCGCCGGCGCCAAGAAGCCCGCCGCCCCGAAGGCCCCGGCCAAGCCGCGGGCGAAGAAGGCCGCCCCCGGCGCCCCGGACGCCGCCCCGGCCGGGGCCGCCCTCGCCCGGCCGAGCCCGCGGAGCAAGTTCACCCTGTTCAACCTGCTCGGCAAGCCGCGGGCGTACTACCTGGTCGAGCCGGCCGACCTGCCGCGCGAGCCGGCCAGCACCAAGAAGGCCGTCGCCCACAGCATCATGGTCGTGGACCGGTCGGGCTCGATGTACTCCGACCTGCCGGCGACGAAGGAGACGCTCCTCAAGATCCTCACCCTCGACGAGTACGCCCAGTACGACATCATCGTCACCCTCATCTCGTACTCCAGCGAGGGGGACGTGACCTGCCACTTCGAGCGCGCCCCGATCCGGGAGATCATGAAGAAGGACTCGAAGTATCAGAAGGAGATCAAGAGCATCCGCACGTCGTGCGCCACCTGCATCTCGCAGGGCCTCAAGATGGCGGCCGAGAAGGTGAGGGACGGCGAGCTGACGGCCATCACGCTGCACACCGACGGGTACGCCAACGACCCGTCGTCCACGTCGGAGGCGGCCACCCTGCTGAAGCTGTGCGACGGGCTGAAGACGAAGGACGTGTTCGTCAACACCCTGGCCTACGGCGACTACAGCGACTTCCGGCTGCTGTCGCGGGTGGCGAACGCCGGCAGCGGGGCCTGCATCCGGGCGGGCAAGATCATCGACGTGTACAACTCGCTGTACAGCAGCACCAAGACGCTCGGCTCGTCCGTCACCCCGCCGGTCGAACTGCCGCCCGACGGGGCCGACTACCAAGTGTTCCTGTCGCGGTCGGCGGGCCGCGTCCTGGGCGGCGCCGACACGCTCTCGATCCGCGGGCTGAAGAGCGAGGACGACGCGACGGTGTACAAGTTCCGGAAGGTGTCGAAGGCGGAGTACGACAAGGCCAAGGACGTGCCGGAGGAGCAGACGACGGAGGCGGTGTTCGCGTTCGCCAAGGCGAACCTCACCGAGGGCAGTCTCAACACCGCGAAGTACGCCCTCGCCAGCACCTACGACGCCACCCTCGTCGGGGCCCACGGCCGGGCGCTGACGAACAACCAGGTGGCGGCGTTCGCCCAAGACCTCGACGCCCTCGTCCTGAGCGACCCCGGCCAGCTCGCCCAGCACACGGTTCTCGACCAGGTGCCGGTCAACAAGCGGATCCCGCTCCTCGACCTCGTCAACGTCCTCGACGCGAACCGCGGCCAGTTCGTCGTCAACCGCCAGGCGCTGCAGGACGTCTATGTGCGCCGCGGGCTGAAGCGGCTCCAGGGGACCCGCGACGAGAACGGCAAGCTCGTCGAGCCGACGCTGAAGACGGAGTTCATCAGCGACGACAAGTACCTGCCGATCTCGTCGTTCGACATCAACCGGAACACGGCGACGATGAACATGATGCTGACCCGCAAGGTCCGGCTGGTGCCGGCGGCGGGCGGGAAGCCGATCACCGAGGTCGCCGGCATCAAGTTGGACAACCTCAGCACGTTCAACAACTACACGCTGGTCGGCGACGGCGAGCTGACGGTGCCGTACCTCAAGGTGAAGATCTCCGAGAAGTCGTTGTTCGAGAAGCTGGTCAACGAGGGCGTGCTGGAGGCGGACGGCCAGCCGGCGGCGAAGTTCGACAAGGAGCAGGAGTACACGCTGCGGCTCGACCAGCTCCCGGTCGTCCCGCCGTTCGAGGGGGCGGTCGACCTCACCGGGGTGTTCGAGGAACTGGCCCGGCTGAAGGTGCTGTCGAGCCTGTGCGGGGCGCACCTGAAGGAGGAGGCCGCCGACCTCACCCCGGAGCAGGTGGAGGAGTTGAAGAAGCACTACCTGTCGAAGAGCCTGTTCCTCAACTTCCCGACCACGAACCCGTACACGAAGCTCGAGGACGCCCTGTCGGACGGGAGCGTGGACACGCGCACGAGCTACAAGATCGACGTCGGCAACAAGCACATCCTGAACCTGTCGAAGCTGCACTCGGCGAACAAGTTCCTGGAGCGGATGTACGAGGTGGCCGGGGCGGACGGGAAGCCCCTGGAGAAGCCGGCGTTCGAGGACGTGCTGGACGGGGGCGTGACGTACAAGCACAAGCAACTGTCGGCCCGGACGAAGGTGACGAAGGTGGACGAGTTCATGAAGGGCCTGTTCGACGACTTCCTCGGGCTGCGGGCCGGCGGGGAGGCGGTGAAGGTGCTGGAGGCGGTCGGGGCGGACAAGCTGGCGGCGATCGTGAAGGACCGTGCGAAAGGGAAGCAGCCGGCCCGGAAAGTGTTCGTGGAGGCGCTGGCGGACGCCCGGAAGAAACTGGACGCCCGGAGCGACGAGCTGTTCGCGAGGCGGCTCAGCCCGCTGGTGTTCTACGTCGGGGCGACGGGCCTGTTGCCGGACGAGGTGGACGCGAAGGCCCAGCCGGCGGACGCGCTGGCGCAGAAGTACCCGGAGCTGGCGTTCTCGAAAGACGAGAAGGAGGGGACGTTCTTCGAAGTCGGGGACGCGATCCTGAGCGTGTACGCGAAGACCGAGTACTTCTCGCGCGACCTGTCGAAGTGACGGCCGCACAACCGGCACCCGACTCCACTCACAGCCGGTGAGCCTCACTCGCTCAGGTGATCCGCGGGTAAGGCAACTCGGCTGAGAAAGTAAGCGAACCGGCTACTAAGGTGTTCCAGGTACGGACTGACGAGGATGCACCGCCGCTTGGCTTGGCCCAACTCGATGCGACGGTAGACCTCGTCAGCAGGGACGGTGAAGTAGCGCTTAAAGTCGATACCCAGCTCCTCCAATCCGATCTGGGCGGCATCACAGGACGCATCGACCCGCTGGAGGAAGTGATACCGCTCGTTTTTGTTCTTGTCGATGTTCAACCGATCCCACTCCTTCCGACGACCGCCGAGTCGGCCGAATAGCTCTTCGGCGGTTGCCACTTCGCAGAACAACAACCCAGGCAAACGCTTGTCGTTAACCTCGCCCTTCCGCCGGGCGACGAAGTCCTGTTCTAAGTCGCAGTCCTGGGTCATCAACATGGCAAACGGGTGGAGGACGATCTCCACGACCGGTTCGTCACGGCCGACCGAGTCGAGGCTCAGACGAGCCTGGGCAAGGTCCGTAACGATCTCCCCTTGGCGAAGACAGTACGCGGCCGGGGCGAGGGACGCCCGGTACATCGGGGGAGGCGGTGGCACGCCGTCATTCCTCGGTCGCCGGGAACACCGGGCGGACGGCCGTTTGCCCGGCCGTCGCCGGAACCCGCTTGACAGGGAGCGCCGGCGTCGGCGGGGCGGGCAACCGACGGTAAAACCCGTACATCTCGGCCAGTTCGCCGACCGCCTCCCGGAGTGCCTGGTCAGGCATGTGGGTCAGCAGGTAGTGACAAAACAGCCGCAGCCGCTGGGCCTCGCTCACGTCCATTGGGTCAGAGTCGCCAACGAAGTGGAACTCGACCACCCAATGGTCGCCCGCCGCTGGCGGCTGGGTCATCAGCGAGGACCGCTGCCACCGCGGCGCTGCCCCGGCCGCCTCACGGCGCGAGGAGTGGCTGCGGTCGCATAGCTTGGTGGAGCCGATCCTGGATGCACCAGCGGAAGAACAGGCGAGCCTGGGCGTTGAAGGCGTCAAGTCGCGCGAGGGCATCGGCAAGCTCCAGCGGCTGTTCACAGAGGAACGCGGCGTCGATGCCGTAGCAGAGTTCCGGGGGGTCATCGGCGGACACGATTCCGTATCTTGCGTCCAGGTGGCCGAGGTCGTCAGGTAGATGCACGAGCATCTCGTGCACCGTGTGCTCGACCGCGTCGGCGATCGCAGGGTCGGCGAGCGGCCCGACCAGCCACGGCCGCAGCAACTCGGCCCAAGGAACTTCTTGCAGACCGAGTCGGGAGCGGCGGATCAAGTCCCGGTAACGGAGGACGACCCGCTCGAACGGGTTCGGACGGTAAACTTCCCCTAGGGCCCGGAGAGGTAGCTGGAGTCGGCCCGAGAACACTTCCCACCGTTCGTAACGCCCGCAGGTCAGCGACAGCGAGTTCCGTGTGAGCGATACCGTCCACAACTCGTCGGCGGACGCAAACTCGTGAGTTTGTCCGCCCGCGGCCACCTCCCGAGCAAAGAGAGTAGCCACCTCGTCGGGCAAGCCCGTCGGCGGCTGGACCGAGGGCCTCACTCGGTATCGCGGGTACTCGCCTCGGAGGTGGTCCTGAAAGGCGGCCGGCGGCTCGGCATCGATGCGGAGGACGGCCGGGAACCGGAACCGGCTGATGACTTCGTCGAGCGGGTTCAGGTCGTACAGCACCCGAGGCGCGTCGGGGAAAGCCATCGTCACGCCTCCGCGATCCGGGAGCAACCGGTCGCCCGGCCGCCACATGGTCTATTTTGGAGGCCTAGTCAAGATCACCCGCCCCGCCCCCAATCACAGTTAATGTACACGACCGCCGCTGGCGGCGGCAACGATCGCAGCGGGCACGCCCGTTAGGGGCCCGGTAGCCACCGTCTCGACCCCGGCGCCGTCGAACCTATCCCATTCCGGTGCGAAGCGCCAGGGAAATTGGGCCGAGTATCCCGACTACTCGTGTGAACATCCCTCCCGAGCCCTTCCGACATCCTTTCCAGTCCTCGCTCTCGGCCAAGCCCCACCAACTTCTGCGCCGTTCGCCGTTCCCGGGTCACCCGGGCATGAGTTCAAACCGCACGGTCCCGCAACGGGTAGGTCCGGCGGCGGACCCGTCACTCCAAGCCCGCCAGCCGTTCGCCCTCCAGCCGGCGGAACTCGGCCTCGTCGATCCGCACGAACCGCACCCGGTCCCCGACCCGCAGCGGGAAGAACCCGGCGGACACGTCCACGATCGTCAGCGGCGTCCGCCCGACCAAGTTCCACCCGCCCGGCCGCGGCAGCGGGTAGATTCCCGTTTGCCGACCCGTCAGCCCGACGCTCCCCGGCTCCACCCGCACCCGCGGGCTCGGCAGCCGCGGCACCCCGCACAGCTCCGGCGGCAGGTATCCGAGGTACGGGAACCCCGGCACGAACCCGACCGCGTACACCGTGAACTCGGTGTCGGTGTGGAGGCGGATCACGTCGTCGGGTGGGAGGCCGGTGTGCTCGCACACCCGCGCGAGGTCCGGGGCCATCTCGTAGCACACCGGAATGGTGACCGCTCCCGAGCGGGGGGCGTGAGCCCCCTGTGCGTCTGCGGCCACAGGGGGCTCACGCCCCCCGCTCAGGAAGGCGATCACCTCCGCCGTGCCGACCCGGTCGGCGTCGAAGAACACCCCGGCGCTGGCGTACGCCGGGACCACGTCCTGCAGCCACGGCGGGTTCGCCGCCCGGACCGCGGCCGCGAGCCGCACCGCCGCCGCCTCGTCCGGCAGGTACGCGAGCACCGCCTGGTCGCCGAGCGGGACGAGTCGCATACCCTGAGTTGTAGGCGGCCGGCCGTCTGAAACAGCCTCCCCCCGCGGGCGTCTATCAGCCGATGGGACCGGACCAACTGGCCGAACTGGTGGACCGGTACGGGGCGGCCCTGGTGCTGTACGCCCGGCAGTGGTGCGACTCCCCGGAGGACGTGGTTCAGACGGCGCTGCTGAAGCTCTGCCGGCAGCGCACCCCGCCCGGGAACCTGATCCCGTGGCTGTACAAGGTGGTCCGGAACGGGGCAATCGACGCCAGCCGGGCGGCCCGCCGCCGGCACCGGTACGAGGCGGCCGCCGCGGACGCCGCCCCGAAGTGGTTCGCCCCGTCGTACGACCCGACCGGGCTGGACGCCCGGGCCGCCGCCGCCGCCCTCGCCGGCCTGCCCGCCGAGACCCGCGAGATCATCGTCATGCACGTGTGGGGCGGGCTGACGTTCGAGCAGGTCGCCCAGGCGCTCGGCAGCTCCGCCGCCACCTGCTACCGGCGGTACGCCGCCGGCCTCGACGCCCTCCGCAAGACCCTCGGGGCGGACGCCCCGGTGAAGATCCCATGACGGACCCCCGCGCCAACACCGGCCCCCCGCCGCCCGACCCGCTGGCCGTCGCGCTGTCCAAGCTCGACCCGGCCCCGCACGGGTTCGACCGGGACGCCCTGATGTTCGCCGCCGGGCAGGCGTCGAAGATGCGGGCCGTCGGCCTGTGGCGGGCCGTCGCCGGCGTGGCCCTGCTGGCCGCCGCGGCGTTCGCCGCCCTGTACGCCACCCGCGAGCCGCGGGTCGAGGTGATCGACCGCCCGGTCCAGGTCGTCACCCCGGCGAAGTGACCCCGTCCGTATAATCCCGTCGCGCCCACGTCCCCTCGGAGCGACCCATGTCCCGAGCCTTGCTCGTCGCCGGCCTCGCCGTGCTCGCGGCCCCGCCCGTGCGGGCCGAGCTGCCGCCGCTCATCCCGCGCGACGTCCTGTTCGGCAACCCGGACAAGGCCGGCCCGCAGATCTCGCCCGATGGCAAGCACCTCGCGTACCTCGCCCCGGACGACAAGAACGTCCTCCAGGTGTGGGTGCAGAAGTCCAACCCGGCGACGGCCGTCCCGCCGCGGAAGGTGACCAGCGACGAGAAGCGCGGCATCCGCCAGTACTTCTGGGCGCACGACGGGAAGCACCTGCTCTACCTCCAGGACAAGGGCGGGGACGAGAACTTCCACCTGTACGCCAGCGAACTGGAGACCGGCAAGACCCGCGACCTCACCCCGTTCGACGGCGTCCGGGTGCAGGGCGTCGACCTCGACAAGGACCACCCGGACACCGTCCTGGTCGGGATGAACAAGCGGGACAAGGCCGCGTTCGACCTGCACCGGGTCACCATCTCGACCGGCGAGGAGAAGCTCGACACCCAGAACCCGGGCCTCGTCCTCGGGTGGACTGCCGACAAGGACTTCGTGATCCGGGCCGCGACCGCGGTGAACCCGAAGACCGGCGGGTACGACCTCCTGGTCCGTGACAAGCCCGGGGCCGAGTGGAAGACGGTCAAGAGCTGGACGAACGAGGAGCAGGGGTCGGCGGCCGGGTTCGGGGCGGACCCGAACACCCTGTACGTGGTCGGCAACCACGACGCGAACACCACCCGGCTGACGAAGCTCGACCTCGCCACCGGGAAGGAGGAGGTGCTCGCCGAGGACAAGGAGTACGACCTCGGCGGGGCGATGATCGACGACAAGCGGCGGGTCCCGGTGGCGGTGTCGTTCACCAAGGCGCGGACCGAGTGGAAGGCCCTCGACGACAGCGTGAAGGCCGACCTCGAGGCGCTGGCCAAGGTCCGCCGCGGCGACTTCGGGGTCAGCAGCAAGACCGACGACGACACCAAGTGGGTGGTGGGGTACACCGCCGACGACGGCCCGGTCGCGTACTACCTGTACGACCGGCCGGCGAAGAAGGCCGAGTTCCTGTTCGTGAACAACTCGAAGCTGGAGGGGGCGAAGCTGGCCCGGACGGAGCCGGTCGAGTTCAAGGCGAAGGACGGGCTGACGGTCCACGGCTACCTGACGAAGCCGGTCGGGGTGGAGGCGAAGAACCTGCCGGCGGTGCTCCTGGTGCACGGCGGGCCGTGGGCCCGGGACACCTGGGGGTTCAACCCGACGGCGCAGTTCCTGGCGAACCGCGGGTACGCGGTCTTGCAGGTGAACTTCCGCGGCAGCACCGGGTACGGGAAGGCGTTCCTGAACGCCGGGAACCGGGAGTGGGCCGGGAAGATGCACCAGGACCTCCTCGACGCGAAGGCGTGGCTGGTGAAGGAGGGGGTGGCGGACCCGAAGAAGGTGGCGATCATGGGCGGGAGCTACGGCGGGTACGCGACGCTCGTCGGCTTGACGTTCACCCCGGAGGAGTTCGCCTGCGGGGTGGACATCGTCGGCCCGAGCAACATCGCGACCCTGCTGAAGACGATCCCGCCGTACTGGGCGCCGGCGAAGGCGCTGTTCGCCAAGCGGGTCGGGGACCTGGAGAAGGAGGAGGACTTCCTCAAGGAGCGGTCGCCGCTGTTCAAGGTCAATTACATCACGAAGCCGCTCCTGATCGGGCAGGGGGCGAACGACCCGCGGGTGAAGCAGGCGGAGAGCGACCAGATCGTGGAGGCGATGCGGAAGAACGGGAAGCCGGTGGAGTACGTGGTGTACCCGGACGAGGGCCACGGGTTCGCCCGGCCGGAGAACCGCTTGCACTTCAACGCGGTGACGGAGCAGTTCCTGGCGAAGCACCTGGGCGGCCGGGCGGAGCCGGTCGGGGAGATCAAGGGCCACTCCGGGCAGGTGAAGTGAGTGTGCCGGGCGAACCCGGAGCGTCAGCGACGGGGTGTTGCTCCACGGGGTGCGACCCACCCCGTCGCTCCCGCTCGGGGTCCCCCGGCCGGTTGCCCCCGCCCCCGCCGGCCTGGTAGGCTATCCCCCGCCCTCCCGTCGCCCCCCGACCCGAGGACCGACCATGCGGACGCTCGTCCCGGCAGCCCTGCTCCTGCTCGCGCCCGCCGCCGGCGCGGCCCCCGTCCCCAAGGAGGGGCCGAGGCCGGCGCTGGAGGGGAAGTACAACCTCACCTCGGTCACGACCGGCCCCGCCCAGCCCGTGGCCCCCGGCGGCGGGTTAGTCGTCCCCCGAGACCGGACCCACATCTACCTGCCCGGGCCGGCGACCATCACCAAGGACCGGCTCGTCCTCGAGGGCCGCGCCCCGGTCGGCCTGACCGGCCTGAACCTCCCGCTCACGATGGAGTACGCGGTCGTCGATGCGACCAAGACGCCGGTCCACGTCGACGTGTTCAACGTCACCCCGCGGGGGAAGAAGACGAAGCTGGCCGGGCTGGCCGAGGTGGTGGACGACCGGCTGATCCTCGCGGTCGCGAAGGAGGGGGACGAGCGGCCGAAGAACACCGAGGAGGCCGAGGGCGTTACCGTCTACTACTTCCAGAAGGCCCCGCAGCCGAAGGTCGAGTTCAAGATCGTCGCCCTGACGGTCGGCAGGGAGGCGGAGGCCGAGAAGGAGCTGAACCGGCTGGCCCTGGAGGGGTACGAGTTGGTCAGCACGACGACGGCGGCGCCGGACGCGAAGTCGTCGCCGACCACCACCCATCTCGTCCTGAAGCGGACGGGGAAGTGACGACGCCGTCCGAGCCGGAGCGCGGGCGACGGGTCTGGGCCCCCGTCGCTCACGCTCCCGGCCCGTCCGGGTCTACAATTCCCGCATGCTCGCGCACCTCCGCACCCTCCGCCTGTCCGCCTGGCTCGGGTGGCAGCTCGAGACGAACTGGGCCAACCCGTGGCTGTTCGCCCTGTACATGCTGGTCAAGCCGGTGTGCGGGTCGCTCATGCTGGTGTGCATGTTCTACGCCGCCCGGGCGGCCGCCGGCGGGCGGGTGCCGCTCGAGTTCCTCCCGTACCTGTACGTGTCGAACGCCTGCTACGGGCTGGTCGGGGCGGTCATGTTCGGGCTCAGCTACGCGGTGGTGCGGGACCGGGAGCACTACCGGATGCTGAAGTACGTGTACATCAGCCCGGCCCACTTCCAGACGTACTTCCTCGGCCGGGGGGCGGCCCGCGGGCTGGAGGGCACCATCGGCGGGGTGCTGAACGTCGGGGTCGGGCTGTTCCTGTTCGCCGAGCTGCGGAACACGGTGGCGGTGGACGTCGGGTGGCTGGTCGTGTTCCTGCTGATCGGCGGGGCGATGCTGTGGGCGTGCGGGATGCTGCTGGCGGCGGCGTGCCTGAACCTGTCGCGGAGCGGGATGTTCCTGAGCGAGGGCATCGCCGGGGTCGTGTACCTCTTGAGCGGGGTGGTGTTCCCGCTGTCGGTGTTCGACCGGGACGGGCTGCGGTGGGTGCTGGGGGTAGCCCAGAGCCTGCCGACGACGTACTGGCTGGAGGGGATGCGGCGGGCGCTGATGGGGCCTTTGCCGGAGCGGTTCGCCGGCCCGCTCGCCGGGTGGAGTACCGGCGGGCTGGCGCTGATGCTGTTGGGGACGACGGCGGCGCTCGTCGTGCTCGCCCAACTGTTCTGGCGGTGGAGCGAGCGGCGTGCGTGGCGGACCGGGCGGCTGGAGGAGAACGCCGGGGTGTGACCCGCCCCGGCTCCTCTCGCGGCCGTCAGTACCGGTAGATCGCGGCCAGCCCGGTGCCGGTTGGGACGTTCGCCGCCGGGGTCAGGATCACCTTCGCCTTCGTCAAGAGCGCCATCTCCGCCAGGTCGTCCAGCATGTCCCCGGCCGCCGGGTCGCCCGCGGCCGCCGGCCGCAGCTCGCCCGTCCCCCGCTCCACCGCCCCCGGCACCACCCGGTCCGCGTCGACCAGCAGTGTCCCGACCCGGCCCTCGGCCGCGGCCTTCGCCGCCTCGGCCAGGTCGTCCGTCCCTTGGCCCCGCGACCGGGCCAGCCCGTAGTCCTCCTTCAGCACCGCCAGCCGCTCCAGGTAGTGCTTCTCGAACACCTTCCAGGCCCGGTCCCGGATCTCCGGCAGGGACAGGTTCGTCCAGTCCCCGTGGACCGCCTCCGCCGCCACGAACCGGTTCTTCGTCACCGCCCGGAACTCGGCCAGGTTCGCGTCGATCCCCGCGAGGATCACCGGCAGCCCCGACGGCTCGGAGACGCGGGCCGTCACCGCCCGGTCGACGATCTGGAAGAACCGCCGCACGTCCGGGAACAGTTGCTCCTCGCGCGACCCGCGCCCCTCGTGCCCGGTGTCGGTCGCGTCCCGGGTGCCGGGCTTCGCCCCCGGTCCCGGCCCGCCGGCGGTGGACCCGGGGAGCGGCTCGTCCACCTCCGCCCCGCGGGCCTCGGCCAGGGTCAGCGGCACCCCCGGGACGTGCACCGCCCGCAGCCCGTACCGGTTCCCCTCGAACAGCGCGACCCGCTCCTTCGACACCCCGAGGACGTGGAACGGGTCGGCCGACTGGGCGTACCGCAGCAGCGGCTTGACGTGGAACGTCTCCCCGACCTCGACCCGCGGCGGCACCTCGCGCGGCAGGTTGAACGCGTCGAACCGGCCCGGGGACGCGAGCACGACCACCGCCCCGCCCGGGTCGGCCCACACCGCCGGGTCGCTCACCAGGCCGTTCAGCTTCGCGGCCAGCTCCCGGGCGGCCGGGCCGGGGTACGACTTCTCCAGGGCCTGTTCCGCCGTCCGGACCATGCTCCGGTACCGGGTCTGGGCCGGCTCGCCGCCCGAGTCCACCTTCCCGACCGGGACGTAGATCGACACGCACGGGGCCTCGGCCGCCGCGAGGGCGGCCGACAGGTAGGCGGTGTCCGGGGTGCGCACGGGGGAGGTCTCCGGGGGGTGACGGACCACCGCCGGAAGTGCAACCGACGTGCCCCCCCGTGTCAGGTTTCCGTCGGCAGCCCGGCCTTCACCCACGCCGCCCACCCGCCGTCCATGCTGACCACGTTCGTGTACCCCATCTTCTGCAGGGCGTCGGCCGCCAGCGCCGACCGGAACCCGCCCCCGCAGTACAGCACCAGCGGGGTCGCCGGGTCCGGCACTTTGCCCTCCACGTCCCGCTCGATCACCCCCTTGCCCAGGTGCACCGCCCCGGCCGCGTGACCGGCCGCGAACTCCCGGTCTTCACGCACGTCCACCAGCACGAACCGGTCCCCGGCCGCGAGCCGGGCCCGCACGTCCTCGACCGTGCACTCCTTCACCCGGGACTTCGCGTCCGCCACCAGCTTCAGGAACCCCGGCGCGTGCTGTTTCGCCATGACTCGGACTCCGTGACCGGCCGCGAACCACATCGCGCCGGGAAAGAAAAGGGAAAATCGAGGAAAAGTTTATGACGGTGCGCCGCGGCGGGAATAATCTGACACCTCACGGAGGTGATCACCGGCGGCTTCTTCCTCTTCAGCCGCCGGCCGCGACCCGCGACCCGCGACCCGCGACCCGCGATCGCCCGCCGCCGTGTCTCTCCGCGCCCAACTCGTTTCTTCATCCGGGGGGTCTCATGGGCCGCGCCGCGCGCCGCCGGAACGCATTCACGCTCATCGAGTTGCTCGTCGTCGTCGCCATCATCGCCGTTCTCGTCGGGCTACTGCTGCCGGCCGTCCAGAAGACCCGGGAGGCCGCCGCCCGGTCGAACTGCACCAACAACCTGAAGCAGATCGGGCTGGCCCTGAACAACCACCACGACGTCTACGGGCACTACCCGACCCGGACCGGGACCGGGCCGTGGTTGGAGCAGCTCCGGTCGTACTTCGAGCAGGACAACGCCCTCGACCGGAACATCCTCAAGGTCCTCCAGTGCACCTCCCACCCGCTCCAGGGGCGGCTGTACGGGACCAGCTACGCGATGACGTTCTACGTCGCCCTGGCCGAGCGGCAGAACTACCAGGCCGCCACGTCCACCCGGACCGACAACCCGGGCGGGTACGTGATCGCCTACGAGTACGCGAACGACACCGGGGTGATCAGCGGCCGGTCGTACACCTCCACCCGGGAGAACGGCCCCCCGATCCGCACCACGACGACGTACGCCAAGGGGGTGACGGCGGTGCGGGTGGCCGACGGGACGAGCAACACGGTGGCGGTCGGGGAGCGCGGCCCGAGCCCGGACCTGTTCTGGGGGTGGTGGGGCTTCCCGGCCGTGCTCGACACGAACACGGCGGTGTACTCGGCCCCTCCGTACTACGCCACCGCCGCCACGGCGGCGGGCAGCCCGCCGTGCCCGACCCCGGCGGTGTTCGGCCCCGGCAGCGCGACCAGCCGGTGCGCGTTCAACTCGGTGAACAGCTTCCATCCCGGCGGGGGGAACTTCGTGTTCGCCGACGGGCACGTCGCCTTCCTCCCGTTCACCGTCACCCGGCTGCTCCCGGACGGGTCGAAGTCGGTGCTGGAGGCTCTGGTGTCCCGGGCCGGCGGGGAAACGGCGGTGGCCGAGTGAGCACCACCCCGAGGAGGTCGGTCATGACCCGGTGCCTCGCGGCACTGATCGCCGCCCTGGCCGCTGGGTGCGGCGGGCCGGACGCGGCCGAGGTGGGCGGGACGGTCACGGTCAAGGGGAAGGCGCCGGCCGTCCCCGGCCTGACCGTCACGTTCATGGGCGCGGACGGCCGGCCGGTGACCGCGGCCGTCAACCCGGACGGCACCTACCGGGCGACCGGGGTGCCGGCCGGCGAGGTGCGGGTCGGGTTCGCGGTCGCCGGGGACGCGGACCCGGACAAGGCCGCCGCCGGGTCCGACAAGCCGGCCCCCGGGGAGTCGCCGGAGGACGCCCAGCGGCGGGTCTCCGACCCGCGGGTGGCCGCGGCCGCGGCCCGCCGGGCGGCGGTCTCGGCCGCGGTGCCGGCCAAGTACCTCGACCCGCTCCGGTCCGGGGTGACCGTCACCCTGAACCCCGGCCCGGACAACACGTTCGACTACGACATCCGGTAGCCGGGTTGTTGATCGGTGGCACCGGCGTTCCTGCCGGTGCGACTGGGAAGCACCGGCAGGAACGCCGGTGCCACGGAATCACCGGTCAGTCGTCGTCCCGGTCGGCGTCGAGCAGGACGTTGTGCACCAGCGTCTCGACCTCACGGACGTTCTCGATCCCGAGGAAGCCGTAGGCCGTCTCGCTCCGCGACGTCTCGCTCTTGACCGTCTGCCCGGTCCGCCGGTCCACGTAGTCCGTCCGCTTCTCGGTCACCTTGGTCTTGAACACCAGGTCCCCCGCCCCGGGCGGCGACTTCGCCTTCTGCACCCGCATCCGCCGCAGCTCCCGCGGCTCGTACGACTCGGTCTGCCCGGAGTCCCCGAACAGCCCGACGGTGAACACAACCGCCCGCCGGTCGGTGACCGCGTACCACCCCTTCTCCGCCTGCTTCACCGCCGCCCTCGGGCCGACGATCGCGATCCCGACCCCGATCAGCACGAACAGCAGCGGGACCAGCCCGACGAACCACGGGACCCCCTTCGCCGCGAACATGACCGCCGACACCGCCGCGCCGATCAGGGCGAACACCAGGCCCAGGATGAGCGCCGCCCGGCCCTTCCGCTTGGCGATCTCCAGGCACGGCCGGGCCGCCCAGTGCAGCACCTCCCCGCGGGCCAGCTCGTCCTCCACCTGCCGCATCAGCGCCCGGTTCCGGAACCCGGGGTCCAGTTCCAGGCTCTCGGCCGCCCGCCCGTCCCGGGCCGACCCCCCGCCCCCGTCCTCGTCGTCCGACCGCGGGGCCGGCTTCGCCCGCCGCGGGCGGTCGTCCTCGTCGTCCTCGTCCCGCCGCCGGGGGGCCGGCTTCGGCGGGGCCTTCTTCGGGGCTTCGGCCGCGGTCGGGCCGCTCTTGGCCTTGTACTTCGGCCGGGTCATCGTGCCGTCGCACTTCGGGCAGGTCTGCGGGGTGTCGTCGTCGGCCGCGGCGGTGTGCCCGCAGTCCGGGCACTTGAGGGTGATTGACATGGGGGCGTCCGGTCGGGGAAGGTCTGATCCCGACAGCATGCCAGATCGGCGCGGGAACGCAAGCACCCACCGGGCGTGGGACCGGCCCGCAACTTTTCTCCGGATTCCCCGTTGAACCTGACGCGACGTCAGGGGCTACCATGCCCGCGTCGAGACCCCCGGAGCGACCGATGCCGGAGACGACCTGGAAGGTGGGCGAGCTGGCGGCCCGGACCGGGCTGACCGTCCGCACCCTGCACCACTACGACGCGATCGGGCTGCTCTGCCCGTCCGGGCGGACCGGGTCGGCCCACCGGGCCGGGCACCGGCTGTACACCGCCGCGGACGTGGCCCGGCTGCACCAGATCGTCTGCCTGCGGCAGCTCGGGTTCGGGCTGGAGCAGGTGCGGGAGTACCTGGCCCGGGCCGGCTACGACCCGCGGGAGGTGGTCCGGTTGCACCTGGCGGACGTCCGCCGGCGGGCGGCCGAGTTGGCCGAGCTCGGGCGGCGGCTGGAGTCGCTGCAGGCGGGCCTCGACCGGGCGGGCGCGGTGTCCCCCGACACGTTCCTGGAAACCATCGAGGTGATGGTCATGGTCGAGAAGTACTACACCCCGGAGCAGTTGGACCGACTCAAGGCCCGGAAGGAGCAGGTGGGCGACGCCCGCATCCAGGAGGTGCAGGCGGAGTGGCCGCGGCTCCAGGCGGAGGTGAAGGCGGCGATGGACGCCGGGATGGACCCGGCCGACCCGCGGGCGCAGGACCTGGCCCGGCGGTGGATGGGGCTGGTGACCGAGTTCACCGGCGGCGACCCCGGGATCTTCAAGTCGCTGAGCACCATGTACCGCAGCGAGGACACGGTGTCCGGCACGGACGTGGCGGCGATGCGGCCGATGATGGAGTTCATCGGCAAGGCGTCGGCCGCGGCCGGGATCAAGCACCCGGGGCAGGAGTGACCGGCGGCACTCAATCTCTTGTGGCACCGGCATTCCTGCCGGTGCTCCACCCGAGCACCGGCAGGAATGCCGGTGCCACGAAGAAGCGGCTATTCCAGGTGCGTGAACCGCCACCCGGCGGTGCGCTCGAGGTAGGCGGCGAGGTGCCGGCGGTGGCACCCGCCGACCTTCCGCTCGGCGCACACCAGGCAGACCGGGCCGGGGACGCCGGCGAGGCGGTCGAACAGGAGCGGGCCGGCGGCGAGGAGGAACGCCTCGTACCGGCCCGGCCAGTCGTCGTAGTCGAGGAACAGGTTCCCCAGCTCCGGCAGCGACACGTACCCGACCCCGGCCCGGGCGAGCAGCCCGGCGATCCCCCTGTCGGCGTCCTTCGCCTTCGCGAAGCTCCCCATCGCGGCCTTGTCCGGCCGGAGCCGCACGTCCACCACGGTCCGCACCCCGGCGGCCGCCAGGAGCTCGGCGAAGTCGTCCGGCTTGCGGCCGCCGTACCCGGCGGTGAACCCGGCGGTCACGCCGGCCCCCGGAACGCGTCGCCGATGAGGCCGACCAGCAGGAGCACGATGAGCACGGCGAGCAGGGCGAGGTACAGCTTGACGAAGAACGCGAGCAGGTCGAACCACGCCCCCAGGTTCCGCAGGGCGGTCATCAGGTGGCTGACGTCCGACCCCTTGGTGGTGGTGATCCGGGCGAACGCCACGGCCGCCCGGCCGAGCCACCCGGCGAGCATGAAGGCGACGACCGCGGCCAGGGCGTGGCTGAGCACGGCGATGACGTGCGCCCCGTCCAGCTTGAGCCGGAACACGAGCCCGGTGGCGATCACCGCCTGGAGCAGCCCGGTCACCAGCAGCGGCAGGCGGACCCAGACCATGGCCAGGGCGAGGTCGGCGATCACCCGGTTCTGGGCGTCGTCGAACTCGTACTGCGGGCGGGGGTCGGCCGGCGGGTCGGCCCACGGCGGGGTGGCGGGCCCGGGGGAAGGGGACGCGGCGGGCGGGTCGCTGCTCATCGGGGTGGCCTCGGGGGTTCGGCTTCCGAGGCCCCATCTTAGCCGGCCGGCGGGTCCGGGCCACCGGCCGGCGAGGCGAGGTGGGTCAGGACGTCCGCCAGGTGCCCGCCGTCCCGGCCGACCAGCCGGGCGAGCAGCCCCCGGAGCCGCGGCAGGGCCGGGTCGAGGGCGGCACGGGACAGCCGGTACAGCGGGACGGCCCCGTCCACCCCCTTCAGGTGGTGGCGGTGGATGTACGAGATGCACAGGTCGTGGTTCAGGTCGCGCATCGCGGTCAGGTGCGGGAGCCGCTCCTCGTCCGTCCGGCTCGCGGCCTCCGCCTCCCGCAGGGCCGCGAAGTTCTTCCCGAAGCAGTCCCCGGCCACCCGCTCCACCACCCCGTCCGAGAACACCGTGCTCGCCCGCTCGATCACCTTCGTCACCCCCTCCGCCCGGGCCGCCACGTTGATGCACCGGCCGACGTACGTGTCCAGGACCAGGTCGCCGGGGCCGGCCGGCGGCCGGCCGCGGACCCGGGTGACCTCCCCGGACTCGACCCCGACCCCGAACCCGACCAGGTCGGCGGCCGGCCCGGGCACCTCCCGCCGGTACCGGGCGCAGGCCCGGGTCAGGGCGGCGTCGAGGAGGACGGCGGCGAGGAACCCGAGGGCGGCGTGCCGGTCCCCGGTGAACACGACGAGGGCCCCGTCCCCGGTCGAGTTGACGAGCACCGGCGGGGCGGCCCGGCGGGCCGGCGGGACGGCCGCCAGGCACGCCCGGAGGATGACCGCGTACACCTCCCGGAGGAACGGGTAGAACGGGTCGCCGCCCGGCCCGCTGAGGTTCAGCAGGGTGGTGAAGTTCCGCAGGTCGACGAGCAGGGCCGTGGCACCGACCGGCGGGTCGACGGCGGACGGGTCGGGGGGCGGCACCGCGGGCCTCCGGGAGGGGCCGGGCGGCCGGGCGCGGGTCGCCCGCGCCCGGCCGCGGCGGTCACAGCACGGACAGGGAGAGGCCGTCCACGAAGGCGGTCGAGTCGCCGGCCGCCAGCCCCTCCAGGGTCAGGGTGTGGGTCCCGGCCGCGAGGGCGAAGGACGCGGTGGAGAACGACTGGTACCCGCTCCCGGACGCGGTCACCCGGCCGACCTCCTGCCCGTCCACCACCACCCGGACGGTCTGGCTCCCGACGTTGTAGTTCCCCCGCTGGGCCACCTGGAACGACACCCCGAACGTCCCGCCGGCGGACACGGTGAACGCCTGGGACGCCTGCCCGGCCCCCTGGAGGAACGCCACCTGGGTGCCGTCCGGGGCGGCCGGGTTGCCGCTGGTGAACCCGCTCCCGTTGGCCGACACCCCGGCCGACGCGGAGAACGCCCAGGCCGTCCCGGCCGGGGCGTAGGCGAACTGCCCGGCCCCCAGGGCCGGGGCCTCGAACCCGCCGTTGGCGAGCAGGCTCGGGGGGGCGGCCGCGGCCAGCGAGACGCCGTCCACCAGGACCGTCCGGTCGCCCGTGTTCACCCCCTCGAACCGGACGGTGTGGGTCCCGGCCCCGAGGGCGAAGGAGGCGGTGGAGAACGTCCCGTAGGCGGACCCGGACGGGGTGAAGGTGCCCCGGGCCACCCCGTCCACCACCACCCGGACGGCCTGGTTCCCGACGTTGTAGTTCCCCCGCTGGGCCGCCCGGAAGTTGACGGTGTAGTTCCCGGCCGACAGGGTGACGGTCTGGGTGGCCGACCCCTGGCCCTGGAGGAAGGCGACCTGCCCGCCCTCCGGGGCGGCCGGGTTGCCGCTGGTGAACCCGCTCCCGTTCCGGGCCACCCCGGCGGACGAGGAGAACGCCCAGGCCGTCCCGGCCGGGGCGTAGGCGAACTGCCCGGCCCCCAGCGCCGGGGCCTCGAACCCCCCGCCCACCAGCCCGCCCGACGGGGGCGGGGGCGGCGGGGGCGGCGGGGGCGGGGGCGGGGGCGGGGGCGGGGGCGGCGGCGGGACGACCGGCGGGACGACCACGTCGGTGAGGTTCATGACGAACCCGCGGGTGAACCCGTCGGTCGTGATCCCCTCGCCCACCACCTGGCCCGCGTCGTTGATCCCGTACGCCCGGGTCAGGGTGAGCCAGCCCGACCCCGCCGGGAGCAGGCTGTCCAGGGCGGTCATCGACCCGCCGCTGTACAGGAAGGCGCGCTCGGCGCGGAAGACGTTGGTCGAGTACCCGACCACCTGCCCGGCGTTGTTGATGTCCGTCGCGATGCTGAACGTCCCGCCCAGGGTGCCCAGGTCGGTCGTCACCCCGCCGCTGTACAGGAAGGCGTGGCTCTGGAAGCTCGGGGTCATGGCGTACCCGACGACCTGCCCGGCGTCGTTCAGGGCCCGCGCCTCGCTGACGAACCCGCCCAGGCCGGGCAGGGCGGTCATCGCCCCGCCGCTGTAGATGAAGGCGCGCTGCTGGAAGCCCGCGTCCCGGGAGGTGCCGACCACCTGCCCGGAGGCGTTGATGTCGTAGGCGTCGCTGAACCCGCCGCCCAGGTCGCCCAGGGCGGTCATCGACCCGCCGCTGTAGATGAACGCCTGGGTGGTGGACCCGTTCGACGAACTGCCCACCACCTGGCCGGCGTTGTTCACCCCCCGGGCCTCGCTGCTGGTCAGCCCGGGCAGGGTGCCCAGGTTCACGAGGCTGCCGCCGGCGTACAGGAACGCGCGGGTGGCCCCCGACCCGGTCGTCGCGGCGCCGACCACCAGGCCGCCGTCGCTGACGTCGGCCGCCCGGCTGAACCCGCCCCCGAGGGTGCCCAGGTTGACCAGCCCGCCGGGGCCGTTGGCGAGGACGGCGCGGCTGTCGGTCAGCCCCGCCGCGGTGCCCGCGGAGCCGACCACGACGCCGGCGCTGTTGATCGCGGTGGCCGCGCTGGAGAACCCGCCGAGGGTGCCGAGGTCGGCGATCGTCGCCGGCGTCGTGCGGTCCTCCAGGCTCTCCACCTGCGGCCGGTGGCCGGGGCGCGGGGCGTTCTGCTGCTTCGGTCCGGCGGCCTTGCGGCGGGCAGACCGGGCGAGTCGGGTGATGAACGGGGACAGTGGAGGGACCTCCCGATGGAGCGAAGGCGGTGGCGGAGCGGCCCCGGGGGCGCCTGCGAGTGGGCGCCCGGGGTCACCACGGGGAACGGGCCGATCCCGCCGCAACCGACGCGGCCGCGCGGGACCCCGGGCGTCCGCGGTGGGGGCGCTCCGGGCAGGGGCGACGGGAGAAGACGAGCACCGAAAGGGGGCGCGAGTCGGGGAAATGTAGGGGACGGGTAACGACTGTCAAGCCACCCACGCTCTTTTTCTGTTCTTCATCTTACGGGCCATTTTTCACCGCCCGGACCGCGGCTTTTCCCGACGTTCCTGCCGGGGCGCCTCAAAACTTGGCCGCGTCCTCCGCCGCGCCCCTTCTCCCCTCGTCGGGCGAACCGGTCCCGTTCCGCCGGCCTCGCCGAACGTCGCGGGCCGCCCGCGCCGTCACTTCCCGGGGTCGGGCAGGCGGACCTCCGACCCCTCGGACGTGACCGCCGCCCCGCCCTTCCGGAACGGCACCGCCCGCAGCGTCCGGCCGTCGACCTCCCGGCCGTCCACGACGTGCAGGGCGCTGCCCCAGTCGCCGGCCGCCCCGTCCCACCGGATCCGGCAGTCTCGGAACGCGACGTCCTCGGCGTGGCGGATCAGGAAGGCGTGCGGCAGGACCGTCCGCGACCCGAAGATCGGCAGCGGGTCGGGGATCTTCTCCGGCGGCTTCTCCAGCTTCCCGGTGACGACGAAGTCCGCGTCCCGGAAGGTGACCCCGGTCACCGGCACGTCCTTGCTGCCGGCCAGGTAGTTGCCGCGGCGGCTCCGCACCTTCAGCCCGGCGAACAGCAGGTCGCGCACCCCGCCCGGCTTCCTCGCGTCGGCGGCGACGTTCGCCGTCACCCCGAACTCGGCGTCGCCGATGACGACGTTCGAGAACGTGAGGTCGTGGACGGCCGGGCCGGCGGCGGTCACCTCCCCGCGGTACGTGTTCTTCGCCGTGCAGATGAAGTCGATCCCGTTGAACGCCTTGGGGATCACCAGGTTCGAGAACGCCATGTCCTTGATGTGCCCGTCCCCGGAGTACCCGATCCGGAGGCCGCTGCACCCGCTCGCCAGGACGCAGTTCGTGACCGCCACCCCGGAGCACTCGGCCGGGGCGTCGGTCAGCCCCTCCTTGTGGGTGTAGAAGCACAGGGCGTCGTCCTCCGTCTCGACCTGGCACCCGGAGATCGTCACCCCGCGGCAGCAGCAGAAGTGGAGGCCGTCGGAGTTCACGAACCGGAAGTCGCTGGCCACCCGGAGGTCGGTCACCCGGACCGCCGTGCACCCGACGAGGTTGAGCGCGAAGAACGGGGCGTCCTTGACCGAGAAGTCGGCCAGCCGCACCCCGTCGCAGTCGAAGAACGTGACCGTCGGCCCGGGCCGCCACGGCTTGACCGTGAACCGCCCCCGGGCGTCGAGCTTCGCCGTCTGGTCGTAGAAGTGGTGGCCGCGGGCGTCGATCGTCCCCGGGCCGGCGATGCCGACGTCCTTCGCCTTGCGGGCGACGATGAGCGCCTGGTCACGGTTGTGCGGCTGGCGCGGGTTGCCGACGTTGAAGAAGTCGCCGTCGAGGAGCTTGCGGTAGTCCTGGGCGTCCGGGCTGCCGGCGATGACGGCCCCGGCGTCGAGGAACAGCCGGACCCGGCTCTTCAGCTCGACCGTCCCGCACAGGTACGTCCCGGCCGGGACGAGCACGGTGCCGCCGCCGCGGGCGGCGCAGGCGTCGACCGCCTTCTGGATGGCGGGGTGGTCCTTGGCCTTGCCGTCGCCGGCCGCCCCGTGGTCGCGGACGTTCACGGCCGGCGGGTCGGCGGCCGCCGCCGGGGCCGGGACGAGCGCGAGGACGAGCCAGGCCCGGAGGCCGGTTCGGACGGACATGACTTCACCCCTTCGGGGCCGGTGAACGGCTCAGAGGTCGGCGGGGGTGAGGCCGGTCCGCTTGCCGACCCGTGCCAGCATCTTCGGCCCGATCTCGTCGTCGTCGCCGAACGCGAACACGACGTCCGCCCACCCCGCCCGGGACAGGGTCCGGTGCGACCCGGACTGGCGCTTGACCTGCCACCCGATCCGGAGGAGCGCGGCCAACACCCGCCGGGCCTTGGTCGACGGCCAGGCGCTCACGCCCGCACCGCGAACAGGTCGGCGACGGCGGCCGGCACCTCCTCCCCGTGCTCGACCCGGTCAGCCAGCACGCGCAGGGCCAGGGCCCGGGCGGCGGCGGCGGCGGCGTCCCGGGTCGGCCCGTACGCCAGCACCCCGGGCAGGTCCGGCACCTCGGCCAGCCACCGCCCGTCGTCCTCCTGCTCCAGCTCGATCGGCAACGGCATCGGGCACCGCGGGTCGGGGGCGACGGCCCCACCCAGCCTACACCGCGGGGGCCGGCCGCCGCAACCGCCGGGCCGCGAGGCCGAGCGCGCCCGCGCCGAACAGGAGCAGGCCGGCCGGCTCGGGGACGGCCGCGGGCGGCCCCTGGGCCTGCAGCCGCAGCTCGATCAGCACGTCGTTGTCGTCGTCGTCGAAGAGGAACGACCGGGCGTTGTCCAGCCGGAACAGCCAGGTGTTCGGGCCGGTCGGGGTGATCACCGACCCGCCCATCCCGAGGCTGTTGTCCGTGTCGGTGAACGCCCGCAGCGAGGCCAGGTCCGTGCCGGTGGAGAAGGCGGTGGAGGTCCCCCCGAACGTGGTCGTCTGGTAGAAGTCGAGCCCCGTCCCGGCGGCGAAGAACCCCAGCGAGACCTCGCCGGCGGGCATCGGGGTGGCGGGGAGCCCGCGGAACAGGGGGAGTTGGGTGCCGGTCGGGGTCAGGAGCCCGAACTCGGTGACGGCGCCGGCGTCCCCGCCGACCGGCCTCAGGAACACGAGGCCGTCGGCCGGGACGGTGAAGAAGGCGGCCGGCGCCGGCCCGGCACAGGACAGGGCGACGGCGAGCGGGGCGAGCAGGCGGTTCATGGGCGAACCTCCGGACGGGTTGGGACGGAACATCGGTCACGACGCGGGCGGGTCACGCCTCGTGGTCCTTGTCGGCCGGCCGGTACGCGTCCATCAGCGCCCGGGCGTTCGGGTCGTCGGGGAAAACCAGGCAGCGGACGAACGGGTGCCGCAGCACGCCGCCGAAGAGCAGCGCCCGGTCGACCCAGACGTGCATGCTGTACACTTCTCGCCCGCCGGTGAACCCGTCGGGCAGGCGGAACCGCTCGCGCGGCCGGTACGCCTCGTCGTCGACCAGCCGGGCCACCGCGACCTCGTCCGGATCGTCCGGCCGTTCACCCTTCAGGGCCGCGACCCGTTCGGCCAGTTCGGCCATGTACGGGTCCGGCTCGTCCGCCCCCGCCCCGAACGCGACCAGGATCTGGGCCGGGGACCCGCCCCACGAGACCCCGGTCCGGTCCCGGTCCTTGCCCTCCGCCCCGGAGGTGTACAGGGCGGTGTTCGCCTGGACGATCCAGCCGATCGCCCGCTCGGCGTGCTCCGCGTAGTGCCGCCGCAGCTTCCGCTCGTCGATGGTGCCGAGGACCACGAGCCCCGCGGCCACGACCACCAACCCGGCACACACCCACCCCCAGATCGGCATCGCCGAATTCTCCTCCGAGTCGCCCAGCCACGGCCGGGTGTGCGGGAGCGTACCGGGCCGGCGGCCGTGGTGCAACGACCTTCCCCGACGCGGCGGGGGCGGTGTTCCGGCGGGTGGGCACCCGCCGGAACACCGCCCCCGCCGGGCGGCCCGCCGGCCCGCTTCACACCAACTCGGTCACCACCTCGCGGTCGTCGAGGATGTACATCGGCCGGCCGGCGTTGTTCGGGAACGTGTACCCCGGGTCGATCCCCATCGCCCCGTAGATCGTGCTCAGCAGGTGCGGGACCTTGTACGGCCGGTCCTTCGGGTACTCGCCGCGGGCCGAGCTCGCCCCGACCGCCTGGCCCATCTTCAGCCCGCCGCCGGCCACCAGCGCCGACATCACCGGCGACCAGTGGTCCCGCCCGGCGTCGCTCCCGTTGATCTTCGGGGTGCGGCCGAACTCGCCCCACACCACCGTCACCACGTCGTCCTGCATCCCGCGGTCGTGCAGGTCTTGCACCAGGTTCGCGATCCCCCGGTCCAGGTTCGGCAGTTGGGTGCGGAGCTGCTTGAAGTTCTTGTCGTGGGTGTCCCACCCGCCGTAGCTCAGGGTCACCACCCCGACCCCGGCCTCGACCAGCCGGCGGGCGGTGAGGAACTGCTCCACCCCCTTGTACCGGTCCCGCGTCTTCGGGTCCTCGTTCTTCAGGTCGAGGGCCTTCCGGGCGGCCCCGGACGCGATCATGTCGAACGCCCGGCCGGTGAACGCGTCCAGCCCCTTCATGGTGCCGGTCGCGTCGACCTCCCGGCGGACCGTGTCGAACTGCCCGAGCAGCGCCTTCCGGTCGTCCATCCGGTCCGCCGTCACCCCGTTCAGCCGCAGGTTCTGGACCCCCGGCCCCTCGGCGGTGAACGGCCGGTGCGCGACCCCGAGGTACCCCGGCTCCAGCCCGACGCTGCCGCCGCCGCGGAGGCTGACGAACGACGGGACGCCGTTGGCCGACCCGCCGCGGAGCTTACTCACGACCGACCCGAAGCTCGGGTGGGCGGCGGTCCGGTTCACGTTCTCGCTGTACCCGGTGCTGACCAGCGAGTCGGAGTGCTCGTCGACCGAGATCAGCGACCGGACGACGGCCAGCTTGTCCCACATCCGGGCCTGGAGCGGCATGTGCTCGCAGATCTCGACGCCCGGGACGTTCGTCCTGGTCGGCCGGAACTCCCCGCGGAACTCGGCCGGGGCGTCCGGCTTCAGGTCGTACATGTCGATGTGAGACGGCCCGCCGGGCAGGTAGACCATGATCGCCGCCTTGGGCACGGTCGGCGTCGCGGCCGGGTCCTGGGCGGCGCGGAGGCGGAGGACGTCGGCGAGGGTGAGGCCGGCGCCGAACGCGCCGAGGCGGAGGAAGTTCCGGCGGTGGAGGCCGTCGCAGGACCGTTGGCGGTCGCCCCAAAAGGTGAGCATGTCGCGTCTCCGAACGGAGTGAGGCAGGTGGGATACCGGCAGGTGGGAACCCGGCAGCGCGTTTCGGCAGGCAGCGTTCACTTCTTCTACTGCGCCCGATGCTAGCTTGAGCGCCACCGGGTCGCAACCGGAAAAGCGGAAAAGGCGGAAACCGGTCGCCGGGCCGCGGGCCCGGCGGGCACCCCGCCCAAACCCCAGGGCGTTGCCCTGGGCTGAGGTTGTGTGACCCCTTCGGGGTCGAGAAGGTCTTGCACCCTGAAAGGGTGCCACAACCTCAGCCCAGGGCAACGCCCTGGGTCCCACGTCCCCGGGTCCGGCTCATCCGGGCGCCGGCCCGGGTATACTCCCCCCATGACCCCGCACGACGCGCTCGCCGACGGCCGGCTCGCCGACGCGCTCGCGCTGCAGGAGCGGGCGGTCGCCGCCGACCCGGCCGACCCCGCCGCCCGCCGCCTCCTCGCTGACCTCCTCGCGTTCGCCGGCCGGCCCGCCGACGCCCTCGCCCAACTGCCCGAGGTCCGGGCCGTCCGGGACCTGCGCCGGCTGTTCCGGGCCCAGGCCCGGCGGCAGGCGGGCCGGATGCCGCAGTTCCGGCCCGACCCGCCGCCGAAGCACGCGGCCCGGCGGTGGCGGGCGGTGCGGGCGCTGCGCGAAGCCCGGCCGGACGACGCGGTCCGGTGGATCGACGCGGCCGACGCGGCGGCCCCCGAGGTCCGCGGGTTCCTCGACGGGGAGGAGTTCGCCGGGCTGCGCGACGCGGACGACCGGTTCGCCTCGGTGCTGGAGGCGGTCGCCGGCGGGCGGTACGTCTGGTTCGCGTGGGAGGCCCTTCGCAAGGTCGAGCTCGCCCCGGCCGCGGTGCTGCTCGACCAACTCTTCCGCCCGGCCGTGGTCACCCTCAAGGACCGGACGGCGGTCGCGGCCCGGCTGCCGCTGGTGTACCCGGGGTCGGCGGCCGCCGGGGACGAGTTCGCGCTGGGGCTGGCGACCGACCACGTCTGCCCGGACGGCGGCCCGACCCGGTGCGTCGGCGGGAAGCTGCTGCTCGTCGGCGACGGGGCCGAGGTGCCGCTCGCGGAGTGCCGGATGATCGAGGTGCGGTGACGGCGGTTGGGGTTGACGCCGCTCCCGCGGGACGGGTCTACTCCGGCCGAGGCCCCGCGCACCCCCGGGAATCGCACATGGCCACGGACACGGCCGCCCCCGACCCGACCCCCGCCCCGACCCGGCACCTGTGGCAGGTGCCGACGTTCCTGCTCGGGGCGGCGGTGTTCGTCGCGGCGTGGCAGGGGTGGCTGCCGCTCGGCACCCCCGACCCGGACGCCGACTTCGCCCGGGACCTCGCCGCCCTCCGCGCGTCCTACGAGAAGGTGAAGCCGGACCGGGACGAGCTGCGGCAACTCCTGGAGCGGGTGAGCGGGGCGGCGAACGCCCCGCCCGGGCAGACCCCGGCCGCCCGGCTGGCCCTCGGCAGCGCGTACGCCCGGCTGGCCGAGCTGACCCCCGCCGCGGACGAGGCGCGGGCCCACTGGGTCACCGCCCGCGGGTACTTCGACCGGGTCCGCGGGGACGAGCTGCGCGACCCGGCCGACGCCCCGAAGCTGGCGTTCCGGGCGGCCAAGGCCCGGGTCGCGGCCGGCCTCCCGGCCGCCGCCGGGAACGCCGACCTGAAGCTCCAGATGAAGCTGCTCGAGGCCGCCCCGCCCGGGGAGGAGACCGGGGAGGCGTGGCGGCTGTTGGGGGAACTCGCCCTCCGCCTGCAGCCGCCGGACCCGGCGGCCGCGAAGGAGGCGTTCACCCGGTACCTGACCGGGACCGGGATCGCCACCCCGCCGGCGTCCCTGGCCCGGGCGAAGCTGCAGCTCGCCGAGCTGCACCACCGGCTGCGGGAGTTCGACGCCGCCCGGAAGTGGTTGGAGCAGGTCGGGGCGGACGCCCCGCCGGAGGTGGTCGGGCCGGCGAAGGCGCTGCTCGCCCGGGTGCGGATGGCGGACGCCGACTGGGCCGGGGCGGCCCGCGACTGGGAGGCGGCCCGGGCCGCCCCGGGGCTGGCCCCGGCGGCGCGGGCGGCCGCCGCGTACTTCCTCGGGGTGTGCCGGGTCAACACCCGCGAGACGGACGCCGCCGTGAAAGGGTTCGAGGAGGCCGCCGCGGCCGGCGGGCCGGAGGGGCGGGCGGCCGCCGTCAAGCTGGCGGAGCTGTACCTGAAAGGGTCCGACCCGGCGAAGCGGGAGAAGGCCGCCGACCTGCTCGCCGCCGCCGTCAAGGGCGTCACCCCGGCCGCCGGGTTCCAGAACCCGCACCTGTCCGCCGACGACGCCCGGCCGGTGTTCGAGCTGGCCGTCACCACCCTGCTCGCGGACGGGGCGCACGAGGCGGCGGTGAAGGCCGCCGACGCCTACGCCGCGGTCGCGGCCGGCGGGCGCGACCGGGAGAAGCGGGCCGAGGCGCTGGCGGCGTGGGCCGCCCACCTCAAGAAGACGGACGGGGAGTTCAAGCCGAAGGCCGCCGCCGCCGCCGCCGAGTTCGAGGCGCTGGCCGGGCTGCAGCCGGCCCCGACCGCGAAGGCCGACGTGTCGCGGAAGGCGGCCGGGATGTACGTCCTCGCCGGGGAGCCGGACCGGGCGGTGGCGGTGCTGCAGGCCGCGGCCAAGCTGCCGGAGTTGCCGGACGCGACCGCCGGGGCGGTGTGGGCGGAGCTGGCCGAAGCCCTCTTGGCCGCCGGCCGGCCGGACGAGGTGTGGAAGGCGTTCAACCAGGCGCTGGCGGCCGGCGGCCCGGTCGGGACGGCCACCCGGTACCGGCTCGCCCGCCAGTTCCTCGACGCCAAGAACCCGGGGCTGACCGCCCTCGGCCGGAACCTGCTGGAGCAGATCGCCGACCAGCAGGCGGTCGGCCCGGCGGAGCAGGAGGTGCACGAGGGGACGCTGGTCGAATTAGCCCGCGACGGGGTGCGGGCCGGGGACTACGTCGGGGCGGAGTCGCGGCTGCGGAAGCAGCTCGGCACCTACCCGACCGGCCCGCAGGCCGGGGTCGGGCGGCTGCTCTTGGGGGTGTGCCTGGTGCAGCGGGCGGCCGGCGGCGGGCCGGGCGCCCCGGCCGACGCGGCGGCGGCCGTCCGGCTGCGGGAGGAGGCGCTGGGGCTGTTCCAGCAGATCGTCGCCGACGCCGACGCCCGGTACCGGCGGGACGGGGGGAAGCTGTCCGACCAGGACGAGTGGCTGCGGCTGCAGGCCGGGCTGCGGGTGCTCCAGGCGTTCCACCAGCTGGGGAAGCCGAACGACGTGCTGGCCGAGGCGGCGGTGCTCCTGGACCGGCACCGCGGGAAGGTGGAGGAGCTGGTGGTGCTGAGCCTGGTGTACCACGCGTTCAAGCAGAAGAACGAGCCGGGCAAGGCGCTGCAGACGCGGGACCGGATGAAGGAGCTGTTCGACCGGCTCCCGCCGGCCGCGTTCCCGGCGTCGGCCGGGGAGTACAGCCGGGCGTACTGGGAGAAGGTGTGGTTCGCCCCGGACCCGAAGTGACGGCGCTCGACGCGCCCCGCCCCGGCCGGCGATAATGAGTCCCGGGTCCGGGGGCGCCCGCCGTGCCGCAGAACCCGTTCGACAAGGCGAGCCGGTTCGCGGCGAAGCTCGACCCGCCGGGGTTCCTGGCGTGGCTCCTGAACCTGCCGCCCGGCAGGTTCGAGTTCCGCGGCTGGCTCGACACCCGCGGCATCCCGCCCCCCGCCGGCTCCGACACCACCGGGGACACGGTCGCCCGGCTGGCCGACCCAGGGTCGCACGGCACCCCGTGGGCGGTCGCGGTCGAGTTCCAGACGGTGCCGGACCCCGAGATGTTCGGCCGGTTGCTCGGGTACCTGTCGGCGCTGTGGCTCGGGGCGAAGCCGGACGCCGAGCGCGGGAGCCGGTTCCACGTCGGGGCGGCGGTGGTGAACCTGACCGGCGGCGGGGTGGCGACCCGGCGGATGGAGTGGCCGGCGGCCGAGCTGACGACGCACCTTCAAGTGGTCGAGCGGAACCTGGAGCGGGAGCCGGCGGCGGACCTGTTGGCGGCGGTCGAGTCCGGGGCGCGTTCGCGGGCGCTGTTGCCGTGGGTGCCACTGCTGGCCGGCGGGGACGAGGTCGCGGTGGCGGAGCGGTGGAAGCGGGCGGCGGAGGCGGAGGCGGACGGCCGGCGGCGGGCGGAGTACGCGGGGCTGGCGCGGGTGTTCGCGAGCGCGGCCCGGCGGCAGGACTTCTGGAAGGCCCAACTGGAGGGGTGGAACGTGACCGAGTCATCGGTGGTGAACGAGTGGATCGCCGAGGGCGAGGCCAAGGGCCGGGCGGAGGGCCGGAGGGAGGAGCGGGTGGCGGCCCTGCTCGACGTCCTGACCGACCGGTTCGGCCCGCCGCCGGCCGACCTGGAGGCGGCCGTCCGGGCCGCCGCCGACGTGGCCCAGCTCCGGGCGTGGACGACGGCCGCCGTCAAGGCCGCCACCCTCGACGACTTCCGCCGCGCCGCCGGGGTCTGACCGGCCGTCCGGTTAAAGTCCCGGCTCGAGAAACTTTCGTGACAGCGAACCCGGCGGCGGGTCATTATGCTCTTTGGGGGTGAGGCGCGGCCGGTCGGCCCGCGCCCCCGGGGGGGCACGCCATGAAGCGGTCGCGGGCGGTGCGGGTGTGGCTGGCGGTGCTGTCGGTCGTCGCGGTCGGGATCGGGGCCGGGTGCGGCGGGGCCGGGGCCGCCGTCCGGGCCGTCGGCCGGGGGGCGGGCGGGGTGACCCGGACCGCCCCGGCGGTCCGGCCGGTCGTGTCCGCGCCCCCGCCGGTGTACCGCCCGGCCGTCCAGGCCGCCGAGTTCGCCCCGCGGCCCCAGGTGACGGGCAACCAGTTCCGCGTCGGCACCACGGTCGACCACGGCGCCGGCCGGGGCACGGGGGCGGGACCTACGTCCACGTCCCGTCCAACGTGTTCGCCCCGACCGGCGGGGGCGACGACCAGCGGAAGAAGTGACGGCCCTGGCCGGTGCGGCTCATTCGCCCCCGGCACCTGGCTCGTCCTCGGGCACCGGGAACAGCGGGGCCATCGGCACCGAAAAGCCGGGCAGCACCGCCCCGCCGTCGAGGGTGTCGGCGTCGGTCAGCACCTGCGGGGCGGTGCCGACCGCGGTGTAGGCGTACAGCTGGCGGAGCCGCGGGTACACGACCCAGACCAGTTCCACCCCGGCCCGCAGGTACTCGTGGGCCTTGGCGAGCAGGTCTTCCCCCTCGTCGGTCGGGCTGACGACCTCGACCACCAGATTCGGGACCATGTCGGCCGGGTTCCCGCGGGTCGGCAGCGGCCGGTCTTGCGACCACCGGCCGGCCGTGATGAACGCCACGTCTGGCGCCCGATTCCGAGTGCCGTCCTCGGGCAGCGGCAACCGGAACAGCATGCGGCTCCGGGCGCGGCCCCGGCCCGTACGGTGGGCATACGCCGCCAGTTCATCGCGGATGCGGTTGGCGGCTTCGCTGGCGAACGCGCTCAGCGGCGGGACCTCCACCACCTGCCCGTTCACCACCTCGTAGCGGTCGGGAAGGTCCGCCTCCGCGACCGCGCCGATCACCGTGGACATGTCGCACCTCCGGCCCCAGCTTACCTCACCACGCCCCGAGGCAGCAACCGGCCCCGGGGCCGCCGGCCAAGAGCGGCAGGATCCGCCGCTCGAACGGCAGCTTCAGGTACTCCTCCCGGCTGTACACCACCCGCCCGCCCATCACCGTGTGCGTCACGTGCGTCGCGTGCTCGAACGGGTCGCCGTCGTACAAGACCAGGTCCGCCGCCTTCCCCTTCTCGACCGTCCCGTACTCCGCGTCGATCCCGAGCAGCTTCGCCGCGTCCGCCGTCACCGCCCGCAGCGCCCGCTCCCGGCCCAGCCCGCCGGCCCCGGCCGCCATCGCCGCCTCGTGCCGCAACACCCGCACCTTCGGCACGTACCCCTCGAACCCCGTCCCGATCACCACCGGCACCCGCGCCGCGTCCAGCGCGGCCGCGTTCCCGACGAACGAGTGCAGCGTCTCCATGCTCCCGCCGGCCCGCTGCATCGTCGGGTGGACCACCACCGTCACCCCCGCCGCCTTCAACTCGTCCGCCATCCGGTACGCCTCCGTCCCGAGCGCGATCACCGGCTTCAGCTTGAACTCGGCAGCGAGCCGCAGGGCCGTCTGGATGTCGTCCTTGCGGTGGGCGGCGAAGTACACCGGCTGCTTCCCCTCCAGCGCCGGCACCAGCGCCTCGTGCTTCGGGTTCTTCGCCGCCGGCGGCTTCGCCCGGTACGCGTCGGCCTCCGCGAACGCCTTCCGCACCAGCGCCGCGGTCCCCATCCGGGTGTCCGGCCCCTTCCCCTTGTACGCCGCCTTCGGCACCTCCCCGAGGTTCACCAGCAGCGCCGCGACCGGCTTCACCGCCGCCGACTCGGCCGTCGCCCCGTCGGCCCGGAAGACACCGCTGCGCCCGGCGATGACGTTCTGCCGGCCGGGCGTGGTGTGGACCACGGTGACGCCGTTCGCCTGGAGGAACTCGAGCAGCGGCTCGCGCGGGTTGAACCCGTCCAGGACGCGGAGGTCGGCCTGGTTCGGGTCGCTCGCCTCGTCCTGGTCCTGGTCGGCTGGGATGTTCCACGCCCCGGTCAGCCCGGCGACGCAGAACGGGTCGATCAGCCCCGGCGTGACGTGCTTCGCCTTCAGCGTTGGCACGTTCTTCAGCTCCGCGCGGTTCCCGACGTAGACGATCTTGCCGTCCTCCAGCACGATCGTGCCCTTGATGACCCCGTCCCCCCCGGCGGTGTGGATGTGGTCGGCTTCGATCGCGAGGCGCTTCGGCCCGCCCGGCCCGCCGCCCTCGAAGGTCTGGAGCGGCCCGCCCCCGCCCTCCAGTAGGTTCCGCTTGTCATTGACGAAGTCGTCCGGCAGCTTCTCGCTCGCCGGCAGCGCGAACCCGCCCTCGCGGTACGCCCGGTCGGTGTCCTCGTCGAACACCTTCCGGCCGTCGATGTACGTCTGCTTCACCCGCGTGTACGTGCTGAACGGCGGGCCGCTCAGCACCACGAAGTCGGCGTCCTTCCCCTTCTCGAGCGACCCGACGCGGTGGTCGAGGTGCATCAGCTTCGCCGGGGTCAGCGTCATCGCCTTCAGCGCCGCCGGCTCGGCCATCCCGCCGCGGACCGCGATCGCCCCGGTGCGGAGGAAGAACCGCGACTCGGTGATGCTGTCGTCGGTGTTGATCGCCACCGGCACCCCGGCCTTGTCCAGCACCGCCGCGTTCTCCTCCAACAGGCCGATCGTCTCCGCCTTCCCGCCCGGGGCGTCGATCAGCGTGAGCGACGCCGGGATCTTCTTCTTCGCCAGCAGCTCCGCGACGCGGTACCCCTCCGTGGCGTGCTGCAAGACGATCTCGAACCCGAACTCCTCGGCGATCCGGACCGCGGTCATCAGGTCGTCGGCCCGGTGGCAGTGGAAGTGGACCGTCCGCTTCCGCTCCAGCACCTCGACCAGTGGTTCGAGCGCCACGTCGCGGGGCGGCTTCTCCCCGGCGTCGAGCTTCGCCTTGTACTCCTTCGCCTTCTGGAACGTCTCCCGCTGCAGGGCCGCCACCTTCATCCGGGTGAACGGGGCCTGCCCCTTGTTCTTCCCGTACCCCTTCGGGTTCTCGCCGTTCGCCATCTTCAGCCCGCCGAGCACCTCCGTCCCGTCGGCCAGCCGGCCGTTCACCCGCATCGCCTCGACCGTGCCGCCGCGGAGCTTGACGTACAGCGTCGACCCGCCGATCACGTTCCCGGACCCGGGCATGATGTTCGCGGTGGTGATGCCGCCGGCGGTCGCCATCCGGACCCCGGGGTCGTCCGGGTTGATCGCGTCGATCGCCCGGACGCCGGCCTGGACCGGCCCGCTCATCTCGTTCCCGTCCGAGTTCCCGGGGACGTTCGGCCGGGTCCACACCCCGATGTGGGAGTGGGTGTCGACCAGCCCGGGGATGACGACCGCCCCGCCGAGGTCGACCACCTCCGCCCCGGCGGCGTCCGGCTTCCCGGCCCCGACGGCTTCGATCTTGCCGTCCTTCACGAGTAGAAACCCGCCCTCGACCGGCTTCTCGCCGGTGCCGGCGTGGACGGTGGCGTTGACGAACAGCGTCGCGGCCGGCGGCTTCTTCGGGGGCTGCCCCGGGGCGGGCACGGCGGCGACGCCGAGGGCGAGTGACAGGGTGGTGACACTGGCGAGGAGGCGGAGCATGCGGGCCTCGGGTGGGGCGGGCGCGGGCTCCTCCGAACGTACCCGGTTGCAAACCCCCCGGCCAGGGGTATATCATCGCGGTGATCGCCGGCCGTCCGGCCCCCACGTCGCCGTTCACCGAGGAGGACACTCCCATGAGCTTCAAGATGCAGCGCGTCCACGTCTTCCACGCCGAGGTCGAGGACAAGCCGGGCGGGATCGCCGGGAAGCTGAAGACGCTGGCCGAGGCGGGCGCGCACCTGGAGTACATCTACAGCCAGCGGTCGAGCACCAAGCCGGGGGTCGGGGACCTGTACGTCGCCCCGCTGCACGGGAACGGGGAGATCGCGGCGGCCCGGGCGGCCGGGCTGCACGAGGTGAGCGAGCCGATCGTGATGCGGGTGGAGGGCGACGACAAGCTCGGGCTGTCGGGCCGGCTGACGCAGGCGTGGGAGATGGCCGGGCTGAACCTGCACGGGCTGGTGCTGTCGGCGATCGCCGGGAAGTTCCTCGGGTACGCCACCTTCGACACCGTCACCGACGCCAACCGGGCGGCCACCATCCTGGCCGAACTCGGGACGGCGTGAGGAGGGGAATGACGAATGGCCCGCCGGGGTCCCCTTGGTCGTCGGCGGGCCATTCGTCAGTTGCCCGCTAAGGGTGCCCCTGCGGGTCGCCCTCCCAGGACCCGTTGCCCAGCGGCGGGGTCAGCTCGTGGACCAGGTACCGGCCGGCCCCGCCGCCCGACCGGAACACCGCCGGCTGGTTGAACGGGAAGCTCGCCCGCATCCAGTTCCGCAGCTTCGGCGGGTACCGGTCGTACCGCACCCCGAGCACCGGCAGCACCCCGACCCGGGCCAGCACCACCGGCGCCCACCCGCGGGCCGGGGCGAGCATCGCCGCCCGCACCTCCGGGTCCGCCTGCCCCAGCCCCGCCCACCCCAGGTCGGTCACCGCGAACCGGGCCGCCCCCGCCGCCCCCGCCACCTCGGCCATCACCTGCCCCTGCCCCCGCTCGCTGATGATCAGCATCGTGTTGATGTGCATGTACCGCAGCCCGGGCTTCAGCCCCATCGTCAGGTACAGGACGTGCGGGGAGTCGTGCCACGCGATCAGCTCGCCGTCCCGGACGCCGCGCGAGCGGAGGTAGTCGGCGACTTCCGCCAACTCTTCCCACCCGGGCGACGCCTCGTGGTCCTGGTACCGCTTCACCCGGTCCCACAGGGCGTACCGCTCCCGGTCCGACAACCCGACCCGCCAGCAGTCCGGCCAGTGCCGCGTCCGCTCCCAGTCGGCGAGCGGGTGCCGGACCAGGTACCGCGCCCGGTCCGGCTCGCCGTGGTACGGGTCGTCGTGCCGGGCGGCCTCGGTCAGCGCCTCGTGCAAGGCCGGGTGGTGGTCGGCGACCACCCACGCCGCGGTGGTGACCGCCACCCACAGGAGGACGGCGAACGGCACCGCCCACCGGTGGGCCGCCCACAGCCCGAGCATCAAGAGCGTCTCGGCCAGGTGGACGTACATGAACGCCCGCTGGACGAAGTACGCCTGGTACGCCCAGGCGAGCCACAGGGCGGCCAGCGCCGCCCGGGCGAACCGGGCGTCGGGTCCGGCCTGCCGGTCCCACACCCACCCCGGCAAGACCCGCCCGACCGGCCCGACACCGGCCGCCGGCCGGCGCCACGGGACGGCGTCGAGGACCGACAAGGCGGCGAGCGGTAAGGTGGGTAAGAACCACAGGCTCCACGGCGGGAAGTACCCGAGCTGCTCGTCCCGGTTGAACCCCTCGGCGAACTGGAACCGGGCCAGGTCGGCGTACTCCGGCCCCCACACCGTCACCACCTCCCAGAAGTGCGGCCACGTCCCGGTGGCGACCAGCGCCAGCACCCCCGCCGCCCCGACCGCCAGCCCGCCGGCGAGGTTCCCGAGCACGTCGGCCGCGAACCCCCGCCACCCGCCCGCCACCCGCCGGGCGGTCACCACCCACACCCCGACGGCCATCACCACCGCGTGCGGCTTAACCCACACCGCGGCCGCCCACAGCGCCCCTTCGAGCGCCGCGGCGGCGAACGGCCGGGGCGAGGGGTCGGCCGTCCGCCGCACCCGCAGGAGCACCGCCGCCAGGATCGGCAGGGCCATCCAGGTGTCCCGCTGGCAGTGGGCCATCTCGACCGCGAACGGGTACAGGGCGGCGACCCCGGCGATCATCCACCACCGCGCCGCCGGCGTCGCCCCGCCGCGCTTCGCCACCCGGTCGAGTAGCAGCACGATCCCGGCCATCACCAGCAGGTCGACGACCCGGAGGACGACGGGGTCGAACCCCCCCAGCCCGCGGACCGCGGCCAGCGCCCACACGAACCCGGGCAGGTTGGTGTCGAACACGTCCCGGTAGTGGACCCCCCCCTCCAGCAGGTTGCGGGCGGCCAGGTCGTACAGGGTGAGGTCGCACCAGAGCGGGGTGCGGAGGAACAGCGGCAGCCCGGCGAGGAGTAGGGCGGCGGTCACCGCCCGGGGGAGCCAGACCGACCGCCACGGGCGGGGGAGCGTGAGCGGCATGCGGCGGACCGGGGGGTTGGGCCGGGACTCCCCGACAGGATACGGGCGGCCGGTGGGCGAGGCACTCCTGCCTCGCCTCGGGCCGTGCGAGGCAGAAGTGCCTCGCCCACCGGCGGTATACAATGCCCCCGCCTGAGCCCCGCCCGCGGAGCACCCCGTGCCGCCGTTCGCCGACGCCCCGTCGCCGGTCACCGACCCGACCCTGCTGGCCCTCGGGCTGCTGCTGATCCCGGTCCTGGTCGGGATCAACGGGTTCTTCGTGGCCGCCGAGTTCGCCCTGGTCGCGATCCGCAAGACCCGGGTGGAGGAGCTGGTGAACGAGGGCCGGGCCGGGGCGACCTCGCTGATGGCCGCGGTGTCCGACCTGAACCGGAGCGTGGCCGCCTGCCAGCTCGGGATCACGGTCGCCAGCCTGGCGCTGGGGTTCGTCAGCGAGCCGGCCATCCACCGGCTGATCCACCCGCTGTTCGCCGCGCTGCCCGGGGAGTGGACCCGGGTCGCGTCCGTCCTCCTCACCCTGTCGCTGATCACCTACATGCACGTGGTGTTCGGGGAGCAGATGCCGAAGATCGCCGCCCTCCAGCAGCCGGAGCGGCTCGGGCTGTGGGTGGCCCGCCCGGTGATCGCGTTCGGGGCCGCCACCGGCCCGCTCATCCGGCTGATGAACGGGTCCAGCGCCTGGTTCCTCCGCCGGCTCGGGTACCGGGACCCCGGGGAGGAGGGGGAGGTGCACACGGTGAGCGAGCTGCGGCTCCTGGTCGAGGACAGCGAGGAGGCGGGGGAGATCGACCCGGACGCGGCGGACATGGTGCTGAACGTGTTCGGGCTGGCCGACAAGCGGGTCCGGGACTGCATGGTGCCGCGGGAGAAGATGGCCTGCCTGGACGTGAACAGCCCGCCGGACAAGGTGCTGGAGGCGGCCCGGCTCGGGGCCCACACCCGGCTGCCGGTGTTCGACGGCAGCCCGGACAAGGTGGTCGGGATCGTCAACACCAAGGACCTGTTCTTCCTGTTCAGCACGTCCGGGGCGGTGCTGCTGGAGGACGCCCTGTACCCGGCCACGTTCCTGGACCCGGACGAGCCGGTGGCGAACGCGTTCCGGCTGTTCCGGAAGTCGCACCGGCCGATGGCGGTGGTCCGGGACCCGACCGGGGCGGTGCTCGGGCTGATCACCCTGGAGGACGTGCTGGAGGAGATCGTCGGGGACATCGAGGACGAGCACGACGTCCCGGTCCCGAAGCTGAAGCTGCCGCACCGCCGGCGGCCCGCGGGCGGGCGGCCCGGGTCGTCCGGGGAGCACCGCCCGCCGGACAAGCCGAAGGGGTAGCCGTCGTTCCGGACTCCCCCGAGCGGGGGGCGTGAGCCCCCTGTGTGCTCCGCCACAGGGGGCTCACGCCCCCCGCTCGGGTTCGACCTCAAGACACATGTCCACCCTCGACGCCCTGCACCGGGCGGTGATCGCCGACCCGGCCGACCGCACCGTCCGGCTGGCCTACGCCGACGCCCTCGACGAGTCCGGCGACCCGGCGTCGGCCGCCCGGGCGGAGTACATCCGCGGGCAGATCGCGGCGGAGGCCGGCGCCCCGGACGCCCCGCCCCCGATGCGGTTGGAGGAGCTGTTCGAGCGGCACTGGCTCGACTGGTGGCGGCCGGTGTGCGCGGCCGCCGGGCTGCCGGTCCCGCGGACCCGCCGCCGGATCGTCCGGGGGGTCGCCGGGCCGTACTCCGCCGCCGGCGACACCGTCCGGATGGTGGACTACGGCGTCCAGGTCCGGTTCGCCGGCGGGTTCCCGGAGGAGGTCCGTCTCCTGACCCACAACCACCCCGCGCAGTTGACCGACCTGACCCACCGGTGGGGCGACGCGATCCCGCTGGCCCGCCTCGCGTTCGGGGGGCACCTGCCGCCACAGGAGTGGGCCGGGGTGGACGGCCCCCACCTGGCCCGCCTCCCCGACCTGTCCTTCGACCGGATCTCGGGCGAGACGGCGGCCGAGGTGGCGGCGTCCCCGCACCTCGCGTCCCTCGCCCGGCTGGCGGTGACGGCCGCGGACGGGGTCCGGTCGCTGGTCGGGGACCCGCCGTGGGCCGGGCTCCGGTCCCTCCGCCTGACCGGCCATCTGCCCCCGCCCGCCGTCCACACCTTGGCCGACGCCTGCACCCTCTCGGGGCTGGAAGACGTGTCCGTCACCCTCGGGAACCCGATCGACTTCAGCGGGACGGTCGGGCACATGCTGGCCCGGGCGATCCGGACGCTCTTCACCCAGGGGACTGCCCCCCCGCCCGGGGCCGACACCCGGTGGTCCCACTTCGGCCCGGCCCTGGAGGAGCTGGCGGCCGCCCCGTGGGTGCGGCGGCTACGGCGGCTGCGGGTCGAGGCCGGCGCCGCGGGGCTGTTCGGGGCGCTGACCGAACGGCTGTCCGGTCGCCAGGCCGCCGACGACTTCCTCCCGGACGCCGCCGTCCGGGCGCTGGCGGACGCCGCCGACGCCGGTAAGCTGGACTCGTTGGTCCTCCCGGCCGGGGTCGTCCGCGACCCGGTGCGGGAGGAGCTGGCGGCCCGGCCCGGCGGCCGGGTCTCGTTCGCCTGACCCCCACGGAGGCCGCCGATGCGCCTTCTGACGCCGCTCGCCCTCACCGCCGCTGTGCTCGCCGCCCCCGCCCTCGCCCTGGAGGACAAGCCGATGCTGCCGGACCTGAACGCCAAGGAGTGGGCCAAGCAGAAGTCCGGGCTCGAGACCTGGGACGTGAAGGAGGGCAAGGGGCAGGAGGTGAAGCCCGGGGACAAGGTGAAGGTCCACTACACCGGGTGGCTCACGAACGGCGACATCTTCGACAGCAGCGTGGTCCGGAAGGAGCCGATCACGTTCGGCCTGGGCGAGGTGATCAAGGGGTGGGGCGAGGGCATCCCGGGGATGAAGGTCGGGGGCGTCCGCCGGCTGAAGATCCCGGCCGAGCTGGCGTACGGGGACCGGCAGCGGGGGAAGATCCCGGCCAACTCGACGCTGGTGTTCGAGGTCGAGATGCTCGGGGTGGAGCCGGCCCCGGTGAAGCGGGAGGCCGGGAAGCTGCCGGACCTGAAGGCGAAGGAGTGGGCGAAGCGGGACAGCGGGCTGGAGGTGTGGGACGTGAAGGTCGGGGAGGGGGACGCGGTCAAGCCGGGGGCGAAGGTCACCGTCCACTACACCGGGTGGCTGACCGACGGCAAAGTGTTCGACTCCAGCCTCCCGCGCGGGGAGCCGATCTCGTTCGGGCTGAACGGGGTGATCAAGGGGTGGACGGAGGGCATCCCGGGGATGAAGCCGGGCGGGGTGCGGCGGCTGAAGATCCCGGCCGAGCTGGGGTACGGGAAGCGCGGGGCCGGGGACGACATCCCGCCGGACGCGGTCCTGGTGTTCGAGGTCGAGCTGGTCAAGTGAGCACCCCGGTTAGCGACGCGTCGAAGACGCGTCTTCGACGCGTCGCTAACCGGGGTCTTACCGCCGCAGCAGCCGGGCGCACAGCAGCACCGCCACCAGCCCCAGCCCCAGGTTCGCCAGCCAGCACCCGAGCGGGAGCGGCAGCTTCCCGTCCTTGCCCATCCCGGTCCCGGCCAACAGCAGCGGGTAGTACAGGAACACGGCCGGGAGGAAGCAGATGACGAACGTGCTCAGGTAGTCGGCCCGGTTCGCCCAGATCCCGACCGGGCACCCGAGGAGCGCGAACACCAGGCACCCGGCCGCCAGCGCCGGCCGCAGGTACAGCTCCGCCTCGATGTTCCGCAGCCCCCGCCGGGCCTGGTCGGCGTGGTGCCGGTAGTGCTGCTGGACCTCGTACAGCCGGGCGGCCCGCTGGTCCGGGTTCTCGAGGGCGTTCGCCGCGTCCTCCATCTCCCGCCGGCGGGCCTCGGCGGCGGCCACCTCCTCCCGCAGGGCGGCCACCCGGCCCGGCAGCTCGTCCCACAGCAGGGCCGACGCCCGGACCTTCACGTCCCGCCCGTTCAGCCCGTCCGGGAGGGTGATCTGGAACGCCCCGGCGGGGGGGGCGGTCCCGGACGCGTTCCGGTCGGAGAACGCGAGCCGGTCCGGCTCCAGGTACAGCTTCCCGTCCGCCGAGTCGACCCGCAGGTGCGCCTCCCGGGCCCGGCTGACCACGTCGTACCCGGCGTACGACTCCTGCCCGGTCCGCCCGTCCTTCACCTTCGCCCGCCGCTTCAGCACCACGTCGATCAGCCGCCTCCCCTGCACGTCCCGGACGTACAGCACGTACCCCAGGCCCGGGTGGCGGACGCACCGGTCCCGGCGGAGCAGGTTGTACACCAGCTCCTCCGGGTTGGCGGCGAGCTGCTGGTGGAGCACCTGCTGGGACCGGGGGATGACGGTGTGGTACAGGGCGGCGGTCCCGGCCGCGGCCAGCGCCCCCAGCAGCAGGGCCGGCTTGAGCAGGTGGAACAGGTGCACCCCGGCCGCCCGGACCGCCACCACCTCGTTGTCGTGGCTCATCCGCCCGTACACGACGCAGGTGGCGAACAGGGTGGTGGTCGGGATCGTGTACGGCAGGGTGTTCGGGACGAACAGCGGGACGGCCTGAAGGGTCTGGGTGAGGGACAGCCCGAGCAGGGCCGCCTGCTGGACCATCCCGGCGGTCACCAGCAGCCCGGTGAGGGCGCCGAGCGACAGCAGGAACACCTTGAGCAGTTCCCGGAAGATCAGCCGGTTCAGTGTGCTGCCGGGCATCGGGTCCCCCACCCGTGGCCCCGCGGCCCAACGGCGCGGGGCGGCCGCCCGGGGTTGAAACCCCGGGCTATTCTCGGTGACCCCTTCGGGGTCCGAAGACTACTGACCCCGAAGGGGTCACCGGCAATAGCCCGGGGTTTCAACCCCGGGCGTGCGGCCGGGCGGGGCCGGGTCACTTCCCCCCGCCGAACATCCGGGCGGCCCGCGCCCGGAGGCGGTCGGCCACCGCCCGGGCCGGGTCGGTCACCAGCGGGACCGGCTCCGGCTTGTACCGCAGCTCCCCGTCCTCCCGGGTCAGCCGGATCACGAACAGGTTCTTGCTCAGGAACGCGGTCAGGTCCCCGACCGGGGTGTGGACCATCTTCGCCAGCACCTGCGACCCGAGGGTGTAGAAGTCGAACCGGACGTACTCCCCGGTCGTGTCCAGCTCCCCGCTCCCGCCCAGGCAGACCGCCTTCCCGATCAGGTCCACCTGCTCCACCTTGACCCGGTCCCCGCGGACCCGGAAGACGGCGTGCGCCTCCTCGAACGCGGTCTTGTCCGGGGCGCTGCCCTTGAGCACCTTCACCAGGTCGAGCAGGACCGGCAGGTTGTACATCCGCCCGGTCGGGATGTCGACCTTCCCGGCCCCCTCCAGGACCGCCCGCCCGGTCTTCGGGTCCGGCCGGTTGTACAGCTGCAGCTGGGCCTGCGCGATCCCCTTCAGGTCGGCGTCCGACCCGAGCTTGTAGTGCTTCGCCACCTCGTCCAGTTGGACGTTCGCGGCCACCAGCTCCAGGTTGAACCAGGGCGAGTCGGCCAGCACCACCCGGGCCTGCCCGCCGACCTCCCCGTGGAACAGGTCCCCGCGCAGGTCGGTCACCGCCACCTCGGTCGGCAGGTAGTCGCCCGGGCGGGCCGGGTCCGGCCGCTGCGGGTCGGCGGACAGCCGCGCCCCGGCCCGGGTGACCGGCAGCCCGGCGACCGCCGCCCGCTCGAACCACACGTTCCCGCGGACCGCCCCGGTGTGCGTCCCCTCGTACCGCCCGCGGCAGGCGACCGCCCCGACCACGTCCGCCCACCCGACCCCGGTGTCGAACGACGCCCCGGCCAGCCGCACCTCGGCGTCCCAGTAGACGACCGGGTCCGGGCGGGCGGCGGACGTCGGGGCCTGCCCGCGGGCGACCGCCGGCCGGGCGGCCGGGTCTGCCCCTCCCCCCGCCGGGGGGAGGGCGGCGAGCGGCGTCAGCCGCGAGCCGGGTGAGGGGAAGGCGTACACGGTCGTCCGGGGGCGCGGCCCCCCCTCACCCGCCGGCGAAGCGCCGGCGACCTCTCCCCGGCGGGGGGAGGTGAAGACGCCGGCCGCCTTGCCCGGGGCCACCGGGCCGACCGGGGCCGGGTCCGGGAGCGGGCCGGGGGCCGGCCGGTCGAGCACCACCAGGTGCTTCACCAAGAGGTCCGCCCGCCCGCCGAGCTTCAGGTCCGCGACCGCCGCCGACAGCCCCGCCGGCAGCGCCTTCAGCAGGGCGTCGTCGGCCACCAGCGGGGTCACCTCCACCCCGCCGACGTTCGCCCACACGGTCCCGTCCGGGTAGAACCGCACCTCCCCGGCCGACCCGGGCGCCAGCCGCACCCGCGTCGACCCGTGCCGGGCGGCGAACTGCGACACCCACACCCGCCGGTCCTGGTACACCAGCGCCCCGGCCGCCTCGGTCAGCTCGTACGGGAAGAACGTCGGGGTGACGGCCGGGCCGGCGAACCGCAGCGCCAGCCGCAGGTCGGCGGCCGGGTCGAGGGCGGCGTCGGCCGCCCGCCCGGCCAGCTCCACGTCGGCCTCGAACGTGGCCCGGCCGCGGGGGTCGAGCTTGTCCCACGCCGCCCCGGCCCCGAGCCCGGCGAGGGCGGCCCGCAGGTCCGCGGTGAGCGGGCAGTCGGCCCCGGTCGCCCGGAGGGTGAGCCGCTTGTCGCGCGTCCCGGGCACCGTCCGCCGCGCCCCGTCCAGGGTGACGACCGCCCCGGCGTGGACCGCGGTGAACTTGTCCAGGATCAGCTCGTCCCGGTCCGGCGGCGGGTTCGGGTCGCCGGGGCGGACCGGCCGGGCGGGGTCGGTGCTGGTCGTCCGGACGACCAGTTCGCCGCGCACCTTCTCCAGCCGGACCGGGAAGTCGGCGTGGCACAGGGTGCCGTCCCGGACGGTCACCCGGAACTCGTTCGCGGTCAGGTTCACCCCGGCCGGCTGGGTGATCTCGGCGACCAGGTCGCCGCGGCCGGCCGCCCGGCACCGGCGGACCATGTCCGCGTACCGCGGCGGGAGGGCGGCGACCAGGGCGTCGTCGAGCGGGACGTTCGACGCGGTCAGCCGGAGGTTCAGCCCGGGGTCCGGGCCGTCCCCGGTGACCTTCCCGCGGATCGTGACCGACTGCCCGGCCGCCTTGCCGCGGAGGTCGACGGCGGTGACCGGGGCCTCGCCCGGGGCGTCGGTCCGCCGCACCCACCCCTCGAGGTCGGCGACCGGGTACTTGAACTTCTCGTACACGGCCGCGACCTGCCGGGGCCGGACCTCCAGCTCCCGCCGCCACCCGCCGGGGTCGCGGGTGAACTTGTACGCGGCGTCCACCTTGCCGACCGGGGAGAACGCCCGGCGGAGGGCCCCGGCCCGGTCCGGCAGGTGGGCGTACAGGGCGTCGTCCAGGGCCACCCCGGTCGCCGTCACCTCGGCCTTCTCCAGGTAGTCCTCGGGCCCCCCGCCGGCCGGGGCCTTCCGCGTCTCGAGCTCCACCACCTTGAGGTCGGCCCCGTTCACCCGGGCGGTGGCGTCCTTGACCGTGACCCGCCCGTCGGTGACCCGGACGCTGGCGGCGATCTCCTCCGCCGGCCACGGCAGGTCCGGGTGGGCGAACCGGGCCCCTTTGAGGTCGAAGATGAGGTCGTGGGTCCACCGGCGGGCGTCCGGGGCGTAGGCGAGGGTGGCGGTGACGGCGGCGGTGGCGGACAGCCCGGCGAGGTGCGGGGCGAGGTCCGGGCAGGCCCGGGCGGCGGCCTTCGGGGCGGCCTCCCCGAGCGGGAACTCGGGCAGCTGCAGGACGAGGTTTACGGCCCCGGTCGTCCGGGTCAGTTGCCCGCGGGCGACGACCGTCCCGCACCCGGCGGCGGCCGCCCTCGCCTGGACCCGGAGGACCGGGAGCGGGTCGTTCTGGACGACCACCTCGGCCCCGGTCAGGGTGAGCGGGGGGAGCGGGTCCGGGCCGCGGTCGGTCACCCGGACGGTCGCCCCCTTGACCACGAACGTCGGGACCGGCTCGCCCGGGCCGCCGACCCGGACCGCCCCGTCGACGTTCCACACCCCGTCCGGGCCGCGGTCCAGCCGCACCTCCGGGTTCTCCAGCTCGACCTTGCGGACCTCCAGCTTGCCGCGGGTGAGCTGCTGCTTGTCGTGGTGGAGGACGGCGGCCGGGACGACCAGGAACGGCTCCGCCTCCCCGGCCCGGGTGACCCGGACGTCGGACACCTTGATCCCGCCGAACAGCCGGACGTGGGCGGCCCCGACGTGGACCTCGGCCCCGGGGAACTGGGCGGCCAGGTGGGCGACCACCTGCTCCCGGACGCGCTCCGGGCTGACCCACGAGTGGGCGACCCAGCCGACGGCGGCGACGCCCGCCACCCCGGCCAGGATCAGCCCCCGGATCGCCAAGCTCCGCAGCGCCATCCGCCACCCGTTACGTCCCCCCGGCCCGCCCGGTGAGAGGCGGGGGACCATACGCACCGGGCGGGGGCGGGTCAACCGGGAGTGGGCGGGGTGTCCGCCCGAGCCCGAGCGCGAGCGAGGGTTAGCGCCGGACCCTCGCTCGGGCTCGGGCTCGGACCCCGGCCGCCCCGCCGCGCACTACAATGACCGGGCACACCCCACCCGCCCCCCTTCCCCAGCCCGGCAGGTTGTCGTGAAGGCACTCATCCTCGTCGCCGACGGGTTCGAAGACCTGTCCCTGTTCCTCCCGTGGTACCGGCTGCGGGAGGCCGGGGCGGCCGTCCGGCTGGCGTCCCCGCGGATGCACGTGCTGGCCGGGGAGCACGGGTACCGGGTCGAGCCGGACGTGACGATCCACGAGGTGAACCCGGCCGAGTTCGACCTGCTGGTGGTCCCGGACGGGTCGTGCGGGGAGCGGCTGCGGGTGCGGGAGGAGGCGGTGGACGTGGCCCGGACGTTCATGCAGGACGGCGGGCGGGTGGCGGCGGTCGGGCACGGGTCGCAGCTGTTGATCAGCGCCGGGGCGCTGGACGGCCGGCGGGTGACGTGCTCGCCGGGCATCCGGGACGACGTCCGGGCGGCCGGGGCGGTGTACCGGGACGAGGCGGTGGTGCGGGACGGGAGCCTGCTGACGTGCCGCGGCCCGGCCGACCTGCCGGCGTTCGCCGCCGCGATGATGCGGCTGCTGGCCGGTGTAACCGTCTGACCGGCCGGCGAACCCGGAGCGTCAGCGACGGGGTGACGTACCCCGTCGCTGACGCTCCGGGTTCGCCCGCTACTCGGGCTCGATGCTCGTCGCCAGCCCGCGGGCGGCGAACTGCTCGACGAACAGCTCCGCCCGCTCCAGGTGGGTGACCAGCACCAGCGACCGCCCGCGGTGGTGCGCCTCCCACATCCGGAACTCGGCCTCCGCCGGGCCGAACCGGGTCACCTCCATCACCGCCCGCGCGACGACCATCAGCCCCAGCCCGGCGGCCCGGTGCAGCACCACCCGGAACCGGCGCGGCGGCCGCATCATGCGGGGGTGCGGGGCGGGGGGCGCCCGGAAGGCCCACCGGCGGTCCGGCCGCCGGTGCGGGGGGCGGGTGGACATGACGACCTCCATTCCCCCGGCGGCGCAGCGTCCGTGTGCCGCGGCCGCGGGGGCGCCTCTCGGGAGAGGGCCGGCGGTGCGTGGGAACCCCTACCGACGTCCACTATACCCCGGCCGCCCGGGGCGGCGCAAGTCGGGTCTTTCCCGGATGTGAAGGGCCCGGGAAGGCCGGTTCCGGGCGTGCCGGGGTTGCCGGTCGGCCGCGCCGCCGCGAACAATGGGGCGCCGCGAACCCCGGCCCGGGTGGGGGCGTCCGTCCCGCGGACCGATGACTCTTGGGGGCCGGCCGCCCCCGCCGAGACCACACCTCATGCCCGACCTGCTCGCCAAGATCCTCCACGCCGTCACCGCCCACAGCTACACCCCGATCAAGGCCAAGCCGCTGTTCAAGCGGCTGAACCTCGGCGAGGGCGACTACCCCGAGTTCCGCCGCACCGTCCGCGAGCTGGTCCGCACCGGCCGGCTGGCCGTCGGCCGGAACAACACCATCCGCCCGGCCGACCCGCACGGGACCGTCACCGGCACCTTCCGCCGCACCTCCGCCGGGCACGGGGTCGTCCGCCCGCACCCGGTGGACGGCACCTTCAAGCCCGACGTGTTCGTCCGCGAGGACAAGACCCAGGACGCCTCGACCGGCGACGAGGTCCTCGTCCGGATCACCCGGCAAGCCACCACCATCAAGGACGCCGCCGGGGAGGTGGTGCGCGTCCTGGAGCGGGCCACCCGCACCTTCGTCGGCACCTACTTCGAGCGCGACGGCGAGGGGCTGGTGCGGGTCGACGGGACCGTCTTCTCGCACAGCGTGTCGGTCGGTGACCCCGGGGCGAAAGGGGCGAGGCCGCAGGATAAAGTCGTCATCGAGATGCTCCGGTTCCCGACCCCGGACAGCCGGGGCGAGGGCGTCATCTCGGAGGTGCTCGGGCCGCACGGCCGGCCCGGCGTGGACACGCTGTCGGTGATCCGGGCGTTCGGGCTGCCGGAGGCGTTCTCGGAGGCGGCGCTGGCCGAGGCCCGGCAGGTCGCCGACCAGTTTTCCGAGGACGACCTCGCCGGCCGCACCGACTTCACGCAGGACCTCGTCGTCACCATCGACCCGCCGGACGCGAAGGACTTCGACGACGCGGTCAGCGTCACCATCGACCCGAAGACGAAGCACTGGGTGCTGACCGTCCACATCGCGGACGTCGGGGCGTTCGTGAAGCCGGGCGGGGCGCTGGACGCCGAGGCCCGGAAGCGGGCGACGAGCGTGTACCTGCCGGGCAAGGTCATCCCGATGTTCCCGGAGGTGGTCTCGAACGGGCTGGCGTCGCTGCAGGAGGGGAAGCTGCGGTACGTGAAGACGGTGCGGATGGAGTTCACCCCGAACCTGCAGAAGGGGCACGTCGCGTTCTTCAGCGGGGCGATCCGCAACCGGAAGCGGTTCACCTACGACGAGGTGCAGGGGCTGCTGGACCGGCTCGGTGGCACCGGCATTCCTGCCGGTGCGTCCGGGGACACCGGCAGGAATGCCGGTGCCACGGAAAACCCCGACACCCTCGCCATGCTCCGCCGGATGCGCGACCTCGCCCTGCTGCTGCGGAAGAAGCGGTTCCGCCGCGGGGCGCTCGAGCTGACCATGCCCGAGGCGGTGCTCGAGTACGACGCCCAGGGCCGGGTCAGCGGGGCGCACTTCGCCGAGCACAACCTCAGCCACCAGGTCGTCGAGGAGTTCATGCTGGCGGCGAACGAGGCCGTCGCCGAGCACTTCACCCGCCACGAGGTGCCGTTCCTCCGCCGCGTCCACCCGGCCCCGAACGAGGACAAGCTGGAGGCGTTCGCCCGGTTCGCCGACCTCCTCGGCCACCGGGTCAGGCGGCCGCAGGACCGGTTCGAGCTGCAGGCCGTCCTCGACAAGACCGCCGACCAGCCGGAGCGGGCGGCCGTCCACTTCGCGCTGTTGCGGAGCCTGAAGCAGGCGGCGTACTCGCCAGTCCAGGACGAGCACTACGCCCTCGCGATCCAGAACTACTGCCACTTCACCTCGCCGATCCGCCGGTACCCGGACCTGCAGGTCCACCGCCTCCTCGACCGGTGGCTGAGGCACGGCACCGCGGCGGCGAACGAGGAGGAGTTGGTGGCCCTCGGGGACCACTGCTCGAAGATGGAGCGGCGGGCGGAGACCGCCGAGCGCGAGCTGGTGAAGCTGAAGATCCTGGCGTACCTGTCGGACAAGCTCGGGGAGCAGTTGGACGCGGTCATCACCGGGGTCGCGGACTACGGGTTCTTCGCCCAGGCGGAGCGGTTCCCGGCCGAGGGGCTGGTCCACATCTCGTCGCTGGTGGACGACTACTACTGGTTCGACGAGGACGCCCACACGCTGGAGGGGAAGAAGACCCGGCGGCGGTTCCGGCTCGGGGACCGGGTGCGGGTGGAGGTGGCCCGGGTGGACGTCGCCCGGCGGATGCTCGACCTCCGCCTCGCCGACCTCTCCCCGCGCCGCGACCGTGAGGACGAGGCCCCGAGTTACCACGGTCGGTTCCCGCGGAAAGGCCGGGGCCGGCGGTAGGGATCGTTGTCCGACCGGGGCCGGAATCCTACGCCCCGAGAAAATCGTCGGTTGCACACATTTCTTTGCGTACCACGGCGGACCTGCTACACTTTCCCCCACGCCGCCACCGCCTCTCGAACTTCTTCCTGCCCGGTGGCGGCCCGCGGCCCCGCCGCAAGCGCCCCTCTCCCCGGTGGGGAGGAGTGGGGCGGTCGCCTCACGTTACCCCACCCGGAAGGGTTCGCGATGTGCAGGTCTTTCTGGGCCGGATGCCTGACCGGCTTGGCGCTGCTCGGCGGCGGGGCGGCGCGGGCGGACTTCGTCGTCCCGGAGGAGGAGCCGAACGACACGTTCCCGACCCGGCAGCAGAACCTGAGCGGCCCCGGCCGGATCGGGATGGGGGCGGTGGCCCCCGGGGACGTGGACAACTTCCAGTTCAGCGACCTGACCCCGGGGGCCCAGTTCGCCGTCGCGATCGTCGACGGGACGTTCGACACCCTGATCGCCCGGCGGGACGACGCCGGGGTGATCATCGGGTCGGACAACGACAGCGGGGCCGGGCTGTACTCCCTGCTGCTCCCGGGGACGGTGCCGGGGAACGGGGTCGTGAACCTGGCGGTGACCGGGTCCCCGGACGGCGGGCTGGTCGGCGGCCACCTCGCCGCCGGGAACTACATGCTCGACCTGCGGCAGCTCGCGTTCGCGGCCGACGCCGAGCCGAACGACACGTTCGCCGGCCGGCAGTCCCTGGCCGCCGGGATCAACGCGGTGACGGGGACGATCGTCGCCGGGGACGTCGACTTCTTCACCTTCACCGACCTGGTCCCCAACACGCTGTTCGCGGCCAGCGTCGTCGCCGCGGACTTCGACACCGTGCTGGACCTGTTCAACCCGGCCGGGGTGCTGATCGCGTCCGACGACAACGACGGGTTCGGCCTGCTGTCGGCCTTCGCCAGCCGGTTGGTGGCGGCGGACGGGACGATCACCCTGGCCATCTCGGCCGCCCCGCTGATGCAGGCCCCGTTCGCCCCCGGGGCTAACGAACTCGTGGCGCTGGGGGCTCCGCAGGGCGGCAGCTACACCCTGGTGGTGTTCGCCCAGCCGGTCGTCCCGGAACCGGCCAGCGTGGCCCTGTTAGCCGCCGGCGCCGCCGGGCTGGCCGGGTACCGGCGGGTCCGCCGGGCCGCGGCCTGAATCTCCGCCCGAAGTCGTGTGGGCCGGCGGCGTTCGCGCCGCCGGCCCGTTCTCTTGACGGCGAACATTCGCAAGGATAACCGGAGCCGAATTAATACTCCGAAAGTATTTCGCCTTTTTGCTCACTTTTCATGCGGTGATCTGCGCTTGCATCTGTACACTCCCGCCAACTGCCACCGTCTCGCGTCGTTTCCCTTCTCCCGCCCGGTGGCGGCCCACAACCGGGAGTTCCGGAGTGGATGCCCCCTCTCGCCCCGTGGGGAGGCGCAGGAGCGGCCGTCGAGAGGTTTCCCCACGCGCGGAGTACATCGAGATGCGCAGCAGGTTCTGGGCCGGGGTCGCCGCCGTGGCGGCGCTCGCCGGCGGGGCGGCGAAGGCCGACTTCGTGACGGTCGAGGTGGAGCCGAACAGCACCTTCGCCACCCAGCAGGTGCTGCCGACCGGCAGCGGGGCGGTGACCGGGTCGATCGCCCCCGGTGACGTGGACAACTACCGGTTCACGCTCACCCCCGGGGCGCAGTACTACGCGTTCACCGGCCCGGCGACCTTCGACACCACCCTCGGGCAGCGGAACGACGCCGGGGCGATCATCCGGAGCAACGACGACGGCGGCCCCGGGCTGCTGTCCCTGCTGCCCCGCGCCGCGGTCCCGGGGAGCGGGTTCGTGAACATCGCCCTCTCGGCCTTCCCGGACACCACCCTGTTCACCGGCGGGCACACGGCCACCGGAACGTACACCCTGGTCGTGGCGCAGAACCTGGGGGTGGCGGCCGCCGACACCGGGGTGAACAACACGTTCGCCACCCGCCAGATCCTGGCCGCAGGGGTCGACACGGTGACCGGCAGCATCACCCCGGGGGACGTCGACTTCGTCACCTTCACCGGGCTGGTCCCCGGGACGGCGTTCGTCGCCGAGATGACCGCCGGGACGTTCGACACCACCCTCGGGTTCTTCAGCCCGGCGGGGGCGCTGGTCGCGGCCAACGACGACGAGATCGGCCTGCTGTCCCGGCTCGGGGGGGAGAACACCCCCACCGTGATCGTGTCGGCGGACGGGACGGTGACCCTGGCCGTCTCGGCCTTCCCGGACACCACCCTGTTCGCCGGCGGGCACACGGCCACCGGGACGTACACCCTGTCACTGTTCGCCGTGCAGGCGGCGGTGGTGACCCCGCCGGTCGCCGCCATCCCGGAGCCGGCGAGCATGGCCCTGCTGGCGGCCGGCGGGCTCGGGCTGGCCGGGTACCGGCGGCTCCGCCGGGCCAAGGCGTGACCCGCTAACGGGCGAGCCGGGA
>JAESGM010000083.1_pt1 | contig 269852 bp, 271 predicted proteins | sample 9269721 | NCBI WGS metagenome assembly JAESGM01 (sample SAMN15720920, study PRJNA650825) | algae metagenome | isolation source: Komarekiella atlantica HA4396-MV6 and co-occurring heterotrophs from... | place: USA: Theobald House, Kauai, HI | collected 2009-07-29
TCAGCAGCGAAACGCCTTCTTAACCTAACCGGCTCTTTAATGCGGACCGTAGAGTTGCGTCGTTCGCGAGTGCAGAGTCCATGCGTAAGCAAGTCGAGCTGGCCGTGCCGAAATCCGTGGTTCGCGTTGTGTCGGTCTGCGCCCTTGCGGCCGGGCTGGGCGCCTGCTCCTCGGAGGCGATGCGCTTCACCGAGGCGCCCTTCAGCAATCCCTTCCAGACCGCGCAGGCTCCCGCCTCACAGCGCGATCCGGCGACCACCGGCTCGATCGGCCGCAATCAGCCGCGCCAGTCCTACGAGACTGCTTCCGTCTCGACCAATCCGGGCGTGCGCAGCCAGCCGCTGGCGCCGCCGACCGCGTCCGTCGCGCCTCGTCCCGCGCCAATGACGGCTCCTGCGCCAAGCGCGCCCGGCTCTTCTGCCGGCTGGAGCGCCCAGGGCGGCACCCCGATCGTGGTCGCCCATGGCGAGACGCTCGAAGTGATCTCCGGTCGCTATGGCGTGCCGCGCTCCGCGCTGATGCAGGCCAACGGCCTCTCCGGCGAAGTCACCCCCGGCTCGCGCATCGTCGTTCCCGTCTATAATGGCGGTGGCTCCCAGACCGCCGCGCGCCAGCCGGCGCCGAACGACAACCGTTTCGAGCAGCCCCGCCTCGCGCCGCCGCCGGTGTCGCGTCCGGTCGCTGCGGCCCCGGGCAAGCCGACTGCTGCCCCGAAGGTCGCGGCCGTCGATGCCAGGGCTCAGGCCGCCGCCGATGCCAAGGAGAAGGCAGAAGCCGACGCCAAGCGCATGGGCGAGGCCCGCGCCCGCTTCGCCGCCGAGGCCAAGGCCAAGGCTGCCGCCAAGGCCGCAACCGAGACCAAGACCGCGGCACTGCCGGCTCCGGCTGCCCAGCCGGCCAAGCCGAAGGCCGCCGCGCCGGTCGTCGCCAGCGCCCCGGCCGACAAGATCACCACTCAGCCGAAGGCCGTCGCGCCCGCTCCGGAACCGAAGGCTGCCGAGCCGCAGACCACGGCGAGCCTGCCCAAGGCGGAGGAGCCGGCTTCGTCCGGCGCCGATTTCCGCTGGCCGGCCCGCGGCCGCGTCATCGCCGGCTATGCCGGCAAGGGCGGCAATGAGGGCATCAACATCGCGGTGCCGGAAGGCACGCCGATCAAGGCGGCCGAGGGCGGCGTCGTCGCCTATGCCGGCAGTGAGCTCAAGGGCTACGGCAACCTCGTGCTGATCCGTCACCCCAACGGCTACGTCTCGGCCTACGCCCATAATGGCGAGCTCAGCGTCAAGCGCGGCGAGCAGGTCAAGCGCGGCCAGGTCGTTGCCAAGTCGGGCCAGTCCGGCAACGTCAACTCGCCGCAGCTGCACTTCGAGCTGCGCAAGGGTTCGACCCCGGTCGACCCGATGCCCTATCTCAGCAGCAGCAACTGATCCGGTTCACACTTCGGCCGGTATTCGCGAGACCCCGCCGGTCGATACGAGGCGGGGCGGTCCCAGGAAAGGCCGCCCCGTTTTGCTTTTTTGAGAAGCGCGTCATGCTCGGGCTCGACCCGAGCATCTCTGTTTGGAAGGGGCACTGGCTGGTGCCTTCTCGTCATGAGATTCTCGGGTCTGCGCTTCGCTCCGCCCAAGAATGACTCCCTTCACCCCTCCAGCTTGGTCTCCAGCCGCCCGGCCAGGTCCTGGATGTACTGCCAGGCGGTACGCCCCGAGCGCGAGCCGCGCGTCGTCGCCCATTCCAGCGCCTCGCGGCGCAGCTGCTCGGGCTCGATCGTCAGGCCGAAATGGCCGACATAGCCGTCGATCATCGCCAGATACTCGTCCTGGCTGCACTTGTGGAAGCCTAGCCAGAGCCCGAACCGGTCGGACAGCGAGACCTTCTCTTCGACGGCCTCACCGGGATTGATCGAGGTCGACCGCTCGTTCTCGACCATCTCGCGCGCCAGCAGGTGCCGGCGATTCGAGGTCGCGTAGAACACGACATTCTCCGGCCGGCCTTCGACGCCGCCGTCGAGCGCCGCCTTCAGCGACTTGTAGGAGGTGTCCTGCCCGTCGAAGGAGAGATCGTCGCAGAAGACGATGGCCGGGTGCGGGTCGGCCTTGAGCAGCCCCATCAGCACCGGCAGGCTCTCGATGTCCTCGCGATGTATCTCGATCAGCTTGAGGGGGAGGGCGCCGGCCGGCAGGCGCTGGTTGGTGTCGGCATGCACCGCCTTGACCAGCGACGATTTGCCCATGCCGCGCGCGCCCCAGAGGAGAACGTTGTTGGCCGGCAGGCCGCGGGCGAAACGCTCGGTGTTCTCGGCGAGCGTGTCACGCACCCGGTCGACGCCGCGCAGCAGCGACAGCGCGACGCGGTTCACCTTGGCAACCGGTGAAAGCTCATGTCCGGCGGCATGCCAGACGAAGGCGTCGGCAGCGGTGAGGTCGGGCTTGTGCTTGGCCGTAGGAGCGAGACGCTCCAGCGCGTCGGCGATGCGCAGCAGGGTGGCGAGCGTCGGATCGGTGGCGGTGTCGGTCATCGCAGCTAGTCCGCTAATGGGGTGTACCGAACGGTACGGTACGCTCATAACGCCGCACCGCGGTGAATGGCAAGGCCATTGCGCGCAGGGCAGGGACACCTTAGCTGGGGGATGCAGCCGGGAAGCTGGCCGCTTTCGATTGATTTCACGATATCGCTGGCTATAGTCCGCGCGATTTTGCAACCCCCGCGCCGGCCGGCCGTCAATCGGCGGCGACGTGAAGGAGCCTTCCCGTGATCACCCCCGCTTTTGCCCAGGGCCTTGGAGGCGGCGGCACCAATGACGTCCTGATGTCGCTGGTCCCGTTCGTCCTGATCTTCATCATCATGTGGTTCCTGATCATCAGGCCGCAGCAGAAGCGAGTGAAGTCGCATCAGGAGATGATCAAGAACGTGCGCCGCGGCGACACCATCGTCACCTCGGGCGGCATCATCGCCAAGGTCTCGAAGGTGATCGACGACGCCGAGATCGAGGCCGAGATCGCCGATGGCGTGCGCGTGCGCATCCTCAAGGGCATGGTGTCGGACGTGCGCGCCAAGGGCGAGCCGGTCAAGAGCTGAAGGCCGTGAGGCGCGGCTAGAGGCCGCGCCCGCCAACAAGGCTGTTCATACAGATGCTTCGTCTCCAGGCCCGCAAGGTCATTCTCGTTCTGCTCGTGCTTGTCTTCGGCTGCGGGCTCGCCGTGCCGAACCTGTTCTCGCCCGAGACCCGCAAGGCGATCGAGCAGGGCGCGCCGGCCTGGATTCCGCGCTTCCTGCTGCCGATCCATGCGATGACGCTCGGCCTCGATCTGCAGGGCGGCTCGCACGTCCTGCTCGAGATCGACCGTGCCGACCTGATCCGCAGCCAGGTCACGCAGCTTCGTGACGATGTCCGCCGTATCCTGCGCGAGGAGCGCGTCGGCCTGCAGGGCGGCATCGGCCTGACCCCGCGCGGCGTGCAGTTGCGCGTGCCGGACGCTGCCGATCGCGCCAAGCTGATGCCGAAGTTCCGCGAGCTCGCCCAGCCGATCGGCACCTTCGGCGCCTTCGGGCCGTCCGGCAACCAGTCGATCGAGGTCGCCGAGAACCCCGACGGGCTGATCCAGCTCAACGTCACCGAAGCCGGGGCAAACGAGCGCATCCGCCGCGCCGTCGAGCAGGCGATGGAAGTGTTGCGCCGGCGCGTCGACGCGCTCGGCACCACCGAGCCGAACATCCAGCGCCAGGGCCTCGACCGCATCCTGGTCCAAGTGCCGGGCCTGCAGGATCCGCAGCGCCTGAAGCAGATCCTCGGCGAGACTGCCAAGCTCCAGTTCCGCATGGTCGCGGATGCGAATGCCGGCGACGTCGACATGCTGCCCTCGCAGGACCAGGGCGGCCAGCCGATCCCGATCAGCCGTCAGGTCATCGTCGAGGGCGAGGACTTGATCGACGCCCAGCCGGCCTTCGATCAGCGCACCAGCCAGCCGATCGTCAATTTCCGCTTCAACATCCGCGGCGCCCAGCGCTTCGGCCAGGCGACGACCGAGAATCTCGGCCGCCAGCTCGCGATCGTGCTCGACAACAAGGTGATCTCGGCCCCGGTCATCCAGTCGCCGATCACCGGCGGCTCCGGCCAGATCTCCGGCAACTTCACTGTCGAATCCGTCAACAACCTCGCCATCCTGCTGCGCGCCGGCGCGCTGCCGGCAAAGATGACGATCGTCGAGGAGCGCACTGTCGGCCCCGGTCTCGGCCAGGATTCGATCCAGGCCGGCAAGATGGCAACGGTGATCGCGACCGTGCTGGTCATCCTCTACATGATCGGCAATTACGGGTTGTTCGGTATCATCGCCAGCATCGCGCTGCTCGTCCACGTCTGCCTGATCCTCGGGCTGATGTCGCTGCTGGGGGCGACCATGACCTTGCCCGGCATCGCCGGCATCGTCCTCACCATCGGCACGGCGGTCGATTCGAACGTGCTGATCTACGAACGCATGCGCGAGGAATCGCATCTGGGCAGATCGTTGGTCTCGGCGCTCGAGGCGGGCTTCACGCGGGCCTTCGCCACGATCATCGACTCCAACGTCACCATGCTGATCGCGGCCGTCGCTCTCTTCGCCCTGGGCTCCGGCCCGGTGCGCGGCTTCGCCGTCGTCTTTATCCTGGGCATCCTGACCACGGTCATCACCGCAGTGACACTGACGCGCATGCTGATCGCGCTCTGGTATCGCTGGGCGCGGCCGAAGGCCCTTCCGTTCTGAGCCCGCAGGCCAGGAGTTAGAGAAAAACCATGCGCCTGCTTCGCATCGTTCCCGACAACACCAAATTCCGCATCGTCCACTGGAGGCGGCTCGCCTATCCGTTTTCGGCCGCCTATTCCGTGCTGGTGCTGGTGCTGTTCCTGACGGTCGGCCTCAATTTCGGCATCGATTTCCGCGGCGGCACGCTGATGGAGATGCAGGCCAAGAGCGGCAAGCCCGACATCGCCCAGGTCCGCCAGACCGCCAACGGCTTCGGCTTCGGCGAGGTCGAGGTCCAGGAATTCGGCAGTGCCGGCGACCTGTCCATGCGCTTTGCGCTGCAGCCCGGCGGCGAGATCGCCCAGCAGGCGGTGGTGACCAAGGCACGCGAGGCCTTCTCGGGCAATTACGAGTTCCGCCGGGTCGAGACGGTCGGTCCGCGCGTCTCGGGCGAACTGGTCCAGGCCGGCACGCTCGGCGTCGTGCTCGCGATCATCGGCGTGCTGGTCTATCTCTGGTTCCGCTTCGAGATGCAGCTCGCCATCGGCGCGATTGTCGGCACCATGCACGACATCGTGCTGACGATGGGCTTCTTCCTGATCACGCAGCTCGAGTTCAACCTGACCTCGATTGCGGCGATCCTGACCATCGTCGGCTACTCGCTGAACGAGACGGTGGTGGTGTTCGACCGCACGCGCGAATTGCTGCGCCGCTACAAGACCATGCCGATCCCCGAGCTGCTCGACCTCTCGGTCAACTCGACCCTGTCGCGCACCGCGATCACCTCGACCACCACGATCCTCGCGCTGGTCGCGCTGGTCTTCTTCGGCGGTACCGCGATCGAGGGCTTCGCGCTCGTCATGCTGTTCGGCGTGATGGTCTGCACCTATTCGGCGATGTTCATTTCGACGCCGGTGCTGCTCTATCTCGACGTCCGCGCCGGCCGCCTCGACCAGAGCGAGGAACTGGCCGAGGCCAAGGCGCGGGTCTGAGGGTTGGTGGCGCAGCGCTTCGACGGCTTCGTCCCCGGTCGCTACCAGCTCGACGCCTTCGGTGCCGGTGGCTTCCGCTTTGCCGATATGAGCCATCGCGGCTCGATCCTCGCGACGCCCTCTGGCATCCGGATCTGGCCGGTCACCTCCTTCGCCGAGGTGACGCTGGAGAGCCTGCAGCCCGTCCTCGACGAAGCCGAGACGATCGATTTCCTGATCCTCGGCATCGGCCACGACATCGCCTTCCTGCCGTCCGCGCTGCGCGACCCGTTCAAGGCCGCGGGCATTACCGTCGAGGCGATGGCGACGCCGGCCGCGGCGCGGACCTATAATGTCCTGGTCGGCGAGGAGCGGCGTGTCGCCGCGGCGCTGATCGCGATCGACTGATTGACGATCAAATCCAACCAGCCATGTCGCTCCTGCGTAGCCAAGGCCGCAGCCTGAGCCTAGACTGCCGGCGCTTCGACCCGCGTGGCGGCGGGAGCGGGGAGGGCGCATGACCACGAAAACCGAGGACCGCGCCGGCACTGCGCCGGGCCCGCTTTCCCAGGCCTATGGCCATTGCCTGGCGCTGGTGCGCGAGCACGATCCCGATCGCTACATCGCTTCGCTCTATGCACCCGAAGCGCTCAGGCCCGGCCTGTTCGCGCTCTACGCCTTCAGCCACGAGATCGCCCGCGTGCGCGAGCAGGTCAGCGAGCCGCTGCCCGGCGAGGTCCGCCTGCAATGGTGGCGCGACGTGCTGGAAGCTGGTCCGGATGCGCCCGCGCCGGGCCATCCGGTCGCGCAGGCGCTGCTCGACACCGTCAGGCGTTTTCGCCTGCCGATCGCCCCGCTGTCTGCCCTGATCGAGGCGCGCGTCTTCGATCTCTATGACGACCCGATGCCCGCGCTCTCCGATCTCGAAGGCTATGCCGGCGAGACTTCGAGCGCGCTGATCCGGCTCGCCTGCCTGGTGCTCGGGCAAGGCCGCGATCCCGGCGGCGCGACTGCTGCCGGCCACGCCGGCGTCGCCTATGCGCTCTCCGGGCTGATGCGCGCCTTCCCCTGGCATGCGGCGCGCGGCCAGGTCTATCTGCCGGCCGACCTTCTTAGCCGCAACGGTGTCACCCGCGAGGACATCGTGCGCGGCCGCGGCGGGCCGGGCCTGATCTATTCGTTGAAGGAGATGCGGGCGCTGGCGCGCATCCACCTGCGCAAGCTCAATGATCTTAGCGCCACCGTGCCGGCCGCGATCCGGCCGGCCTTCCTGCCCGTCGCGCTGGTCGAGCCCTATCTCAAGCAGATGGAGCGGCGTGGCTACGATCCCTATCGCACGATCATCGGTCTCTCGCCGCTCAAGCGGCAATGGACGCTTTGGCGCGCGGCGCGGGCGTAGAGTTCGCGAGTGACGAGTAAAGCGCGGGGAACCCTCTCCTGTAAGGAGAGGGCAGGGTGAGGTGTGGGTCGTCTGATCAGTTCCGCGAGCGCTGACCGCGCGGTCGGATTGAGGCTCGATGTTTCCAGTCCGAACACCTCACCCCTACCCCTCTCCTTACAGGAGAGGGGATCCCGCGGATTATTCCGCCGCCTGCACGCCTAGCGCTCCAACCCAACCATCCAGCTCGACCTTCGCTCTTGCCGTCAGCGCCTGCTTGCGGGCGACGCTCTTGGCCGGGCCTTTCAGGCGCTTGCCGTCCGGCCCCGTCGTCGCCACGCCCTCGATATGCGGGAACAGGCCGAAATTGATGTTCATCGGCTGGAAGGAGCGCGGCCCCTCGTCGATGGTGACGATGTGCCCGCCGGTGATGTGGTTGACCAGCGCCCCGAGCGCGGTCGTCGCCGGCGGCAGTTCAAGCGGTTTACCGAGCCGCTCGGCCGCAGCGAGTCGGCCCGTCAGCAGGCCGATCGCGGCGCTCTCGACATAGCCCTCGCAGCCGGTGATCTGCCCGGCGAAGCGCAGGCGCGGATCGGCCTTCAATCGCAATTGCAGATCGAGCAGCTCCGGCGAATTGAGATAGGTGTTGCGATGGATGCCGCCGAGGCGGGCGAACTCGGCGTTCTCCAGCCCGGGGATCATCCGGAAGATCGCGGCCTGCTCGCCATATTTCAGCTTGGTCTGGAAGCCCGTCATGTTAAACAGCGTGCCCAGCGCATTGTCCTGCCGCAGCTGGACCACGGCATAGGCCTTCACCGTCGGATTGTGCTTGTTGGTGAGCCCGACCGGCTTCATCGGCCCCCAGCGCAGCGTCTCGCGGCCGCGCTCGGCCATCACCTCGATCGGCAGGCAGCCGTCGAAATAGGGCGTGCCTTCCCATTCCTTGAACTCGGTCTTCTCCGCCGCCAGCAGCGCGTCGATGAAGGCTTCGTACTGGTCGCGGTCGAGCGGGCAGTTGATGTAGTCGGCGCCAGTGCCGCCCGGGCCAGCCTTGTCGTAGCGCGACTGGAACCATGCCGTGTCCATATCGACCGAATCGAAATGGACGATCGGCGCGATCGCATCGAAGAAGGCGAGCTCGCCTGCTCCCGTCAGCGAGCGGATACCCTCGGCCAATGCCGGCGAGGTCAGGGGCCCGGTCGCGATGATGACCTTGTCCCATTCGGCCGGCGGCAGGCCGGCAATCTCGCCGCGTTCAATGGTGACTTTGGGATGGGCTTCGAGCGCCGCGGTGACGGCCGCGGAGAAGCCGTCGCGGTCGACCGCAAGCGCGCCGCCGGCGGGAACCTGATGCGCATCGCCCTTGGCCATGATCAGCGAGCCGAGCCGGCGCATCTCCCAATGCAATTGGCCGACGGCGTTGGAGGACGAATCGTCCGAGCGGAATGAGTTCGAGCAGACCAGCTCGGCGAGGCCTTCGGTCTTGTGGGCGTCGGTGCCGCGGACCGGGCGCATTTCGTGCAGGACGACGGGAACGCCGGCCTCTGCGATCTGCCAGGCGGCTTCAGAACCGGCGAGGCCACCGCCGACGACATGGATGGGTGCGATTGTGGTGGATGCTGTCATGGCCGCGATGTGTCCGCGGCAGCGTCCGAGGTCAAGGGCGTTGGGACGAATCATAGCCCAGAAACGCAAAATGCCCGCTCGTAAGCGGGCATTCGCTCTTCGACCAGACCCCGAGGGGAGGAACACAGGGCCTAGGAGAAACTACTCGTCAAACCTGAGAGGTTTGAAAATCAGGCCGTCGCGTGGGTGCGAGCGACGTACTGGATGTCCGAGCGCGACAGGCCGAGGTCGTCGAGCTCACGGTCGGTGAGGCGGGACAGCTCGCGGACGGTCTCGCGATAGCGAAGATAGGCGCGGATCTTGGAAGCGATCATGGACAGGAACATGGTGATAACCTTTTGGTTTTGCGGGGTTTGGCCCCGACAGCGATGAATTCGTTGTGCACTGCATATAGAGAGGTCATCGTGCTTCTCACAGGGGCGCGGTGTCAGTTCTGTTATGCTTTATGCGCATGACGAATTAAGAGATCGTTTGGAAACAGCTCCAGACCCGCGCAGGGCGCTTAACGATTTTGACAGAACAATGAAATTTTGGCCTAAATTTTAGGCGCGCATCGACGGGGCATCGCGATGAGCGGCGCGGTGACGTGTACTTGCGCAAATTCGATGCAATTCGCTATGCGGTTTGCACTGCAACATTGGTTGCCGGGGCGAGAGGCGCCGTAACGCCCTATTCACCATGAGTGGATTCGGCAACAGTCACGCCGGTTTTGTCGATGGGTGGCATGGTCACGGGCAAGCTCGCTGGCATGATTCGGCGTTTCTGAGCGGGCGTGGAGCAGGGCATGCAGGGCGTGGGCTATTGCGAGCGGCTGGACGGGGCCTTCTGGGCCGAGCCGCTCAATGCGGTCAGCAATGCCGCCTTCCTGCTCGCGGCGCTGGCGGGATTTCTCCTCCTGCGCCGGCAGGGTCGCCGCGACTGGCCGGCCGAAGCGCTGACGGCTCTGGTCGCGATCATCGGCATCGGCTCCTTCCTGTTCCACACCATGCCGCAGCGCTGGACCCTGCTGGCCGATGTCGTGCCGATTCAGTTTTTCGCACTCTGCTATTTCGGCCTGGCGCTCAACCGCTTCCTCGGCCTGTCGCCTCTCGCGGCTGCAATCGGAGCGATTCTCTTCCTCGCCGCCTGCTTCGGCCTGGCCTCGAGCCTTGCACCGCTATTGCCGGCGGGCATGCGCGGCTCGGCCGGCTATGCCGGCTTCCTGATCGGCCTCGCCGGTGTTGCGCTGGCGGCGCGGCACCGCGGTGGCGCGCTTACGGGCGCGCGCATCGCCGCTGCGGGTCTCGTCTTCGCCTCGTCCCTGGCCTTGCGCTCGCTCGATTCCGTGCTGTGCGGCGCGGTTCCTTTCGGCCTGCACTGGGGCTGGCACCTGCTCAACGGGCTGCTGCTCTACCTGCTGCTGCGAGCGGCGATCCTCGCTCCGCGTTCCTGAATCGCATCGCCATCTTGCCGGGCGCCGAAAAAGGCACTTGACCATGCGTATTTGGTTATATAACAAAATACTTACATAAAGAGGTCGACATGAACAGGTTGGACGCGGTCTTTTCCGCTCTCGCCGATCCGACGCGCCGGGCGATCCTGGCGCGGCTGGCGCTCGGTGAAACCACGGTGATGGAACTCGCCGAGCCCTTCGCGATGTCGCAGCCCGCGGTGTCGCGGCACCTGAAGGTGCTGGAGGAGGCGGGGCTGATCACCCGGCGGATCGAGGGAACGAAACGGCCCTGCCGGCTCGCGCCGGGAGCGCTCGAGGAGATCGACAAATGGCTCGCCATGCTCAGGCGAGCTTTAGAGGCGAACTATGACCGGCTGGACCAGCTTCTGGCCGAGATGGAAGCAAGCAAGGAGAAAGACCAGAGATGACCAAGCTGACCCTGACGCTCGAAGGCGACACCCATGTCCTCGTCACCCGCCGCTTCAAAGCCTCGCCGGAGATGGTCTACCGCGCCCATACGGAGACGGAGCTGATCAAGAAATGGCTGCTCGGTCCCGATGGCTGGACCATGCCGGTCTGCATCAACGACCACCGGCCCGGCGGCAAGTTTCGCTATGAGTGGACCGACGGCAAAGGTGAGGAGCTGACGCTCACCGGCGAATACGTCACTCTCGAGCCGTTCGGCCGCATCGTCCATATCGAGCGCTTCCATATGCCGGATGTCACGCCCGACAACCATATCGAGACCCGCTTCGAGGCCGATGGCCAGGGTACGCTGATGACCATGCGCATGACCCTGCCGGACGCCGCCACTCGCGAGATGATGCTCGCCACCGGCATGGAAGAGGGGATGGAGGCGAGTTATGCCCGCCTCGACGCGATGGCCGGCTGAGCGCTGTTCCGCCCCACGCACCGGCGATGGCTTGACCCGTCGCCGGCGCACCCGGAATCTTCCCCTCACTATAGAGAGGGGAAGCGCATGCCGGATCTGGCCAGGGAACTCGATCTCGCCGACCTCAAGGGGCGGCTCTATTCGGCGGTGCTCTCCGATGTGCTCGATGAGCTCGGCCATCCCAACCAGGCGGTGAAGCCCTTCGTCCGCCCGCTCGACGAGGCCAGCGTGCTCTGCGGCTTCGCTCGCACCGGGCTCTATATGAAGCGCTACCATCTCCCTGCCGGGCACAACCCGTACGCCTTGGAAATGGACCTGATCGACAGCCTCAAACCCGGCGAAATCCCGGTGCTCGCCTGCGACGGGCCGACCGACCGGATCGCGCCCTGGGGCGAATTGCTCACCACCGCCTCCAAGGTGAGAGGCGCCGCCGGCTGCCTCACCGACGGGCTGGTACGCGATGTCCGCCGCATCCGTGAGCTCGGCTTCCCGGTCTTCCATGGCGGCATCGGCCCACTAGACACCAAGGGCCGGGCCGAGATGATGGCCGCCGACGAGCCGGTCGAGGTCGGCGGCGCCCGCGTTGCACCGGGCGATTTCGTCTTCGGCGATGTCGACGGCGTCGTCATCGTCCCGCAAGCGATCGCGCCCGAGGCGATCCGGCGGGCGCTGGCCAAGATCGAGGCCGAGGATTCGACGCGCGAGGAACTGCTCGCCGGGACAAGCCTGCGCTCGGTCTTCGAGCGCCACGGGGTTTTGTGACTCTCTCCGTCATGCTCGGGCTTGACCCGAGCATCTCAGGCTAGGAGAGGCTCCGGCCAGCGCCTCATCGTCATGAAATTCCCGGGTCTGCGCTACGCTTTGCCCGGGAATGACGCTCTTTCTCAGCTACACCGCTCCAGCAGCCGTGACGCCGCGGTCACGCCTTCGAGCGAGAAGGTGTAGCTGGTCTCGTTGCCGCGGGCCGAGCGCGCTGCCAGCACCATCTCGTCGCCGGCCTTCATCGCCGCGAGCAGTTCGCCCTCGCGCTCCAGTCGCTGCAGCCAGGCATTGCTGCCCGAGGTCAGCATGCGGAACGTCTCGTCGCCGATCGTCACGGTGACGGTCGAATCCTTGGCGAAATCATAGCCGGTCTGGAAGCTCGACTCGGTGCGGGCCTGCGCGTTCGGCGCGGTTTGCACGAAGAAAAATACGTCGCCATGACGCAAGGTCGCAGGTGTCTCGGCATTCGGCGAGGAAACGATATAGCAACGCTTGCCATTACTGTTGTCATAGGCTGCCGCATTCCACTGCTTGAACTGGCCGAGTGGCTGCGCCGGGGCGGCGAAAGCCATGGCCGAGGTCGCGAGAAGGCTGAGTGCCACGAGAGGGGCCAGTCTGATCATCGGGTCATCTCCTGTTTGCATCGCAGGGATGTGTAGGAGCGGTTTAACAAGGCGTAAACAAGACCCTCACAATGCCGTGCGACGGAAGGGCGCGGGCGGCGTCCTTCGCCGTCGCAAGGACGCGCCGGCGCCGCCTTGCCGGCGCCGATGCGTTCGGCCAGTGTGGCGCGGCTGCTCCGCCGGCCTGGCGCGGTTCGCGCTCATTGTCGAAGCCGGGGGGGCGAGCCGTGGATGGCGAGGGCCAGGATCTTCACAGGACGCTGGAATACCGCGCCACGACCAGCATCGCCCGGCTGCTTCCGACCGGCCTGCTGCTGATCTTCATCGGGCTCTCCCTTCTGGTCCTGGCCGATGCCAACGACAAGCCGGCGTCGCGGGGCCACTATCTCTTCATCGCCTTGGCCGTGACGCTGGGCCTTGGCGTCATCGCGGTGGCGTTGCGGGCGCGCAGCCGGCCCGGCAGGCCGGTTTTCACGCTCTCGCCGGCCGGCATCGGCCACCGCTGGGTCAGGCAGGTCCTCATCCCCTGGCATGAGGTGCAGGCCATCGAGCGGGCCGACATCGTCACGAGGCTGTTCAATCCCGTATCGCTGTTCTCCAGCGGCTCGACCCTGCTCTACAGGACGTCGCTTTTTCCCGACGTCACCGTGATTGTGGTGTCCCGCCAGTTCTACGAGGCCGTGCTCCACGTGAACTCGTTCTGGCTGCGCGGTCCCGGCTGGAAGGGTAATTTCATCCCCTGTGGCGACACGGTGCAGGTCGCGCTGCACCATGAACTCGTCGCGGCCGACCGACAGCAGCTCCGCCAGGCGGTGACGAGCCGGTGGCTGGCTTTCCGGGACCGGGCGACGGGAAGGGGGATGAAGACCGTCCCGGCGGCAGGTCGTTCCAGCATTGCTTCTGAGGTCGTGGCCATGGGCGACGATCCCCGGACACTGTCGCGTTTCCAGCGTCTCCAGATCGCCGTCCTCCTGGCCGGCATCGCTGCCGCTGGAGCCAATCTCGCCGGGCTCTGGCAACTCGACGGGCAGGGAGCGGCAAGGCTGGCCCGTGCCAAGGTCCTCGACGAGCGCCGGGACCGCGAGGCTGCGCGAGTGCGGATGCAGGAGGAGGCAAAGCGGCGCGCCGCCGAGGACAAGAGGCGGCAGGAGGAGAACGAGGAGGTCCTGCGCCGGGCTTTTGGAAGGTGATGCATCGCCTCTTGCTTTCTGGCGGGTGAGGGCCTTCGAGCAAGCCGGCGGAGCGCTGCCGCAACGAGGCGTTCGGGAACATCCCAGCTGAAGGGCCGTGGTCCATGGACGGGCACGGCATGGAGACGACGATGAAGGTCCGCGGGCTCACCCTCAGTGACGTGTCGCTGGAGCGCTCTTCCGGACAGGACCACGATATCTTCGTCGGCAATGAACGGTCGCCCCGTATGGCTGACAGGCGAGGGGATTGTACGCGAGGTTCTGCCAGCGGGGATAAGTTCGGCGCTTTAGCTTCGGCCGCTGGCGCCTGTCAGACGCTCAACATGTCCGCGTTAGGGTGGCTTCGTTGGTCGAGGCCGGTCGTCGCGTTGCGACTGCTGGGGAGGCCAATCTTGTGAATCCCTGCCGGACAGCTATCCGTTCGGCCCGATAGTGTGATGCCTGACGCGATCGTCTGACCAGCACGAATACTCAAGTGTTGGAGCCGCCGAATCAGCTTGGAGTGGTTCAGGCCTGACGCGCGTCAACGAATTATCGACGATTGCCTTGCAAGAGTGTCGGACCGGTACAGGGGCTGGGCTCGGGTTTCGCCACAAATGAAGACGCGTGCTTCCACGACGGACCTCTATGATCCTGAGCTTCGCAGCGTCATGGTGCGTGCGCTCTATGGCACACCTTTGGCAATCCCGATCGGGATGGCGATCGCAACGATCGTGATCGCAGCTTGCGCTGCCATCACGGGTGACGCCACTTTCGCTCTCCTCAGCGCCGTCATGGGTTGCGTTGGCGCATTCCGCTTCGGCGCGCAGGTTTTTTATAGACGGAAGCAGTTGTCGGTTTCGACCGTCGTGTTCGAGCGTCTGGCATATGCTGGCGCGTGGGCGACCGCCCTCACGATGAGCTGTTTTGGTGCCTATGCCGTCACGGCTCACTCCGACGACCGTATCGTGACGTTGGCGGTTGCGCAGACCATCGGCTACATCGCCGGAATTGCGGGCCGTAACAGCTCCCGCCCGTTCATCACGAATATCCAGGTCACTTTCGCAGCGCTACCCTTCGCCGGCGCGCTGATCGCCTCTCAAATCCCGGCATTCGTCGTCATCGCTGGTGCGCTGTTGATGACCGTCGTGCTGACGATCTCGTCCTCGGACGTCATACACCGGGTGTTCGTATCGAATTTCCGCACAACCCGCGATCTCAAGACGATCGCGAGAACCGACAGCATCACCTCGCTTCTCAACAGGCGCGGGTTCATCGAGGAGGTGGAGGAGCGGCTTTCATCGCGGAGACGAACCTACCTTCTGTCCGTGGACGTCGATGACTTCAAGACAGTCAACGACACACTGGGCCACGACGTCGGCGATGTCCTGCTGTCTCTGGTCGCCGCTCGCATCTCGTCGGTTCTGGCGCCCGGCGACAAGGCCGCGCGAATCGGCGGCGACGAGTTCATGATCGTGTCCGATCGCGCCAGCGAAGATGTTGCCGAGCTCGCCGCGCTGGTGGTTGGCTTGTTCGCAGACCCCATAAGCGTCGGCAAAGCCACTCTTTCGGTTTCGGTCAGCATCGGCCTCGCCAATGCGACTGGCGAGTCGATCGAGCGCTCGCTCAAGCACTGCGACCTGGCTCTCTACAAGGCAAAGGCTGAAGGGAAGAACCGCTGGCTGTCTTATGTGCCAGAGTTGAGCGAAGCCTATGATCGTCGGATCGAGTTGGAGCAGGACCTGGCCAAGGCCATTGTCGAAGGCCAATTCGAGCTCCATTTCCAGCCGATCTACAGCCCGCGCGGTCGAACGATATTGATGTGCGAGGCGTTGATGCGCTGGAAGCATCCAACGCGCGGCTTGGTCAGCCCTGCGGAATTTATCCCCCTTGCTGAGCAGAACGGACTGATCAAGAGTCTCGGTTCCTTTGCGATCGAGCAGGCGCTGAAAGCTGCGATCAGCTGGCCTCAACCGATCGGCGTCAGCGTCAACGTATCCGCCAAGCAGTTCCACCGGGATCATGATCTCGTCGGCATCGTCGAAGACGCGTTGCGGCGGACCGGGATTGCGCCTCACCGGGTGACCGTCGAGGTCACCGAGACGACGCTTGCGGATGATAAGGAATTCGTGATCGCGACGCTGCACCGGATACGTGCGCTGGGCGTGAAGGTCGCTCTCGATGATTTCGGCACTGGATACTCGTCGCTGAGCTACCTTGCCGAGCTCCCGATCGACCTGTTGAAGATCGACCGGGCCTTCGTCGGCAGCATCGCCACGAGTACCAAGGCGAGATCGTTGATGCGGGCGATCACGGGGCTGGCGGGCGATCTGAACGTACCGATGGTCGTCGAGGGTGTAGAGACGCCGGAGCAGTTCGAAGCGGTGACGCGCTTCGCCCCCTATGGCGTTCAGGGCTTCCTGTTCGCGCGACCAATGCCGAAAGAGGATATCGATCCGATCATTGATCGGCGGGTCGCGCTTCCCGCGATCGACCGGCCTTCCACAACCGTGACGAAAAAGGGCCGTTCCTCCGCAGCCTAAACAGGATATGTTCTGCTTCCTAGCAACGGGAGCCAGGGCCTTATGGCTGGCGTAGGCGTCAAAGACCTCCTATCCGCCGATGATATCGACGAGTCGGACCTGATCGACGTCCTGAACAAGGCCGCGGCAATTGCCGATGGAAAGTTGCCTCCGCGGACACGCGCCAAGATGATCGGCCTGTTCTTCGAGCAGGAAAGCACGAGGACCAGGATCGGTTTCGACGTCGCTGCCTCCCGACTCCGCCATCATATCGTCGATATCTCGGCTTCGCCGGGCAGCCGGCTCGGCAAGGCTCAAGGCGAAGATCTGGAGGATCACATTCGGACCATCTCGGAGTATTGCGATCTCATCGTCGCCAGGACCGAGCATGTCGCGACGATCGAAGAGATTGCACGCCTTACGCATCTTCCCGTGGTCAATGGCGGCAACGGAATCGGAGAACATCCGACTCAAGCCTTGGTCGATCTCTTCACGATCGAGCGACGCCTCGGGGATGTCAGGCAGCTATCGGTGGCGCTGTCGTGCGACCCGACTGCCCGTCATGCCCTCTCCTTCATGAAACTGCTCGCGTTGCGCCCCCCGCGGCGCTTCACGCTCTGCCTGGCACCGGAGACGAAATTATCCAACGTCGCTGCGGCTGCGATTGATGACTTGAGGCGTTGTGGCACGAATATCGACATGGTGGACAACGTAGAAGCCACGCTGGATCATGACGTTCTCTCGATCCAAACTCAGAAAGCATCCAGTATCATCAGCGGGCGTATTGGTGAGATGGATACAGTTCAAAAGATTGAGGACGAGAAATTTACATTGACGGCCGAAAAGATACTTAGAAATCGGTCGAAAACGATGATTATGAATCCCCTGCCGCGGCATTCCGAGACCGACAAGTCATGCGACAGCCTCCCGAACGCCGCGTACTTCGAACAGGTCCGGCTCTCGGTTCCAATTCGGATGGCGGTTCTCAGCCGCATGCTCGCGGGTCGGCACTGGGCGGGGCGATCTCCTTCACGTTTGCAGCCTGGATGGCCGGAAACGTCTTCGCCTATTTCCTCCTCGCTGTCGCGATCCGTCAACTGAAGCTCGACCTCTCGTATCCGGAAATTCTCGCCATACGCTCGGCCGGTGGATTGGCGATCGGTCTTGTCCTGGGTTGGCGCGACCGCAAGTTGTTTCGCGAGGTCTGGCGCTCGCGCCTTCCGTTGCATCTCGCTCGAAGCGCTCTGCACGCTGTAGGCGCGATCGCGGTGGTCTGGAGTGTCGCCAATCTGCCGCTCGGCCTCGTGGCGAGCATTGAGTTCAGTGGACCGTTGTTCGCGGCCGCAATCGGCATTTTCGCGTTCCGGATACGACCAGCCAGATTTGCGTGGATCGGGCTCGGCTTAATTTTCGCCGGAGCTGCCGCTATCGTATTTCAATATAAGGAGGTCATGGGTCTCGCGATTATCATCCCGTTTGCTGGCGTCGCTATCCTGACATGCACGAATATCATGCTGGGAACTCTCAGCCAGAGGCAGTCTACGCATTCAATCTTATTTCTCATGAATGCGGTGCAGCTGGTGATCTTCCTGGCATTGAGCCTGTTGGGGGCCGACGTTCTCCGGCTTCCATCCTCTTCGATATCGACGACGACACTTTTTACGCACGGAACCGCAACATTCGCGTTCGCGATCGTTTTGATGGCTGTCTCCGGCTACATGACACAAGCGTCACTGAGCCAAGCGACGCGCCATGGCACAGCCGTTCAGGTCTCAGCGCTCGATACCTTGCGTATTCCGGCGCTCGCAATTGCCGGAGCGCTGCTTTTTGGCGAGCCGCTCGAACAGAGCTTTGTCATTCCGAGCGCCGTTATCATGTGCGGGGCGATCTTGACCACATATCTTGATCGAGCCAAGCGAGTATAAAGAGCCCGCGAGCGCTAGCGCATTTTTTGACTACGTGAACCCGCGTCCGCTCAGCTCGGCAATGCGTTAGCCGATCACCCCGACCATGCCGACGACGATGGGGCCCATCAGCGGCAGCAGCACATTGGAGATCGCGTAGGTGACGGTGTAGCCGATGACCGGCGTGGAGTTGCCCGCGAGCGAGACCAGCGCGCTGATCGCGGGCGTGCTGCAATGCTGCCCGGCAATGGCGCCAAGCAGGATCGGCGCTTCGATCTTGAGCAGATAGCGGCCGATATAGAGCGAGGCGAGCGCGGGCAGGGCCGAGACCAGGATCGACAGCACCGGCAGGATCAGCCCGTATTGCTTGAGCAAAGCGAAGGCCTCCGGCCCGACCGAGAGCCCGACCGCGGCTATGAAGGTCGCGAGCCCGAAATCCTTCATGAAATCGGCGGCGGCATGCGGGATCGCGCCGTGCTGCGGCCGGTGCATGTGCAGCCAGCCGAAGATCAGGCCGGAGACCAGCGCGCCGCCGCCGGTGCCCAGCGTGAGGTTGAGCGCCCCGATCTGCACGCTGAGCTCGCCGAGCAGGAGGCCGACGACGACGCCGAGCCCGAGCATGACGAAATCGGTCGCGGCGCTCGCCGGCAGCAGATGGCCGAGCTCGGGGGCGGCGCGGATGATCGCCTCCTCCGAACCGTAGAGGGTCAGGATGTCGCCCTGCTCGAGGACCGAGCCGGGCAGGGCCGGGATGTTCTGGCCGAGCCGGCGAATGCGCGAGATGAAGACGCCGCGCCGCTGCTCGGCGCTGGCGAGACGGCGCAGATCGCGGATCCGGCGCCCGCTGACCTCGCGGCGCACGAGCACGACCTCGCGCTCGACCAGCGGGACATTGTCGCCGGCCGGCATCGGCACCTCGGCGCCGAGGCGCTCGCTGACGGCGATGACGGAGCGCCGCCGGCCGAGCACCAGCACGATGTCGTCCGGCTCCAGCACGGTCTCGGTCGTCGCCTTGCTGAAGCCCGCGCTGCGCCCGACCTGATCGATGGTCACGACGCCGTTGACGCTGTTCTCGAAGGCGCCGACGGTGCTGCCGGCGATCGGCCCGACGCGGAAGCTGCGCGAGACGATCTCGGGCACGCCGTTCTCCTTGCCGGCGTCATCCTCGGCCCCGAGGTCGCGGGCCAGCGCCGCCGAGGCCTCCCGGATATCGACCCTGAGCAGCAGCGGGCCGATCTGCGTGACGACGACGACGATGGCGACGAGGCCGAACAGATAGGTGACGCTGTAGGCGGTCGCCATGTTGGCCTGAAGCCGCTCGATCTCGCCGGCCGGCAGAGCGAGCCGCGCGATCGCTTCCGACGCCGTGCCCAGCACGGCGGATTCCGTCGCCGAGCCGGCGAACAGCCCTGAGGCCGTGCCGTAGTCGAGCCGGAACAGCGCGACGGCCGCCGCCAGCAAGAGCAGCACGGTGATGACCTCGACGAAGGAGAGGATGCCGTAGCGCCAGCCGCCGCGAATATTGTTGAAGAATTGCGGGCCGGCCGTGAAGCCGAGCGCGAAGATGAAGAGCGCGAAGGCGACGTTCTTCAGGTCCGGGCTGATCTTCACGCCGAGCTGGCCGATCGCCAGCGCGACGAACAACGTCCCGCAGACACCGCCGACCTGGATGGAGCCGATCCGGATCTTGCCGATCAGATAGCCCAGGGCCAGTGAAATGAAGAGCGCAACAACCGGTTGTTCAACGAATGACACGATGAAACCCAGTCCTGGAGCAATCAGCGCTCAAGACTATCGGTCGCGCCCTCGAAGCGCGCAAGGCCATCGTTGTCGCTGCGTCAGCCGCCGACGAAAGCGCGGCGGCTCCGCTGCGGCCCGGTCCAAGGAGGGCAGGCCATCCGCGACCCAGCCTTCTCCCGGATGGGAGAAGGTGGCGCGGAGCGCCGGATGAGGGCCTGCCGTTGCCCCAGAAGGCCGCAGCGGCTCCGTTGCACCTTAGCGATCAGCGGCGGGCCCTCACCCTGCCCCTCTCCCACACGGGAGAGGGGTTCTTCGTCGCGCTTCCTCCACCCACGCGCCAAACCCCGCCCGCAGGCCTGCCTGCAGGCGCTTCGCAATACGGGGCTGGCGGAGCGCCGCGAGGCGCGTCGAGTAGCATCCGCTTCCGTTGAGCCAGGAAGCGGCGCGGATGAAGCCTCATCCGCACGCCCCGTGGCGCTCCGCCTTCGGCGATTTTAAAGCTCCGGGCCGCGCTTCTGCGAAGCCGGCCGCTGGCCGTGCCGCGATGCCTCCGGAAGCCAGGTCCCCTCTTCGGGTCGTCGCTCCCTCAGCGTCGCGATGGCCGCTGCAGCCGCTTCATCTAGCGAGCTCCTCGCACAGGGATCGTAGTGTCCCACGCAGACAAGCTTGCGCAGTCTGCGATCTCTAAGTCGGAAGACGCCGCCGCAGGCGGCGGCTTTCGGCGGTGCCCCGAAGCCTCCCGGGAGCGGGGCGTAACCCCCGCCCGCAGGCGCCGACCCTCACCCAGCCTCTGGCATACCTCCGGACGGCCGCCCCGTATGGGTGATGGGCGAGGGGGATCATACGGGAGGTTTTGGCGGCGGGGATAAGTTCGCCTCTCCCGCCATGGTCGCCCTTGTGGCGACCATCCACGTCTTCGCGCCGGAACGACCGGGCGAGCGGCGTTTCGCTGGCCGCGCCTGCCATTAGCATCGCAAGGCGTGGATGACATGATCACAAGGGCTCCCTCGCAAATCGCTTCGCGCGGTATTCGACTGCCGGCGAGGCTGACAGCTGACCGAGATTGCTGATAGCCTCCGCTGCCTCACTCCGCCAAGTTTAGAATAGCCGCTAAGCCAGTTTTCCGCTCCCGTACTCGTTCTCGGATCATATCTCGAGTAGCAACCAGCTCTTTAGCTTCTTCAGCAACGAACCGCCCCCAGTAAGTTTCGCGCACCCACTCGTTATCAGATAGCTTTAATTTGATAAGAGCTTTGATGTCGGATCTATCTTTCGCAGTTCTAATAGATTCAAATCGATCGTCATTCTTTAAGAATCTTCCATCTAGAATTTTCTCGATGACACCAATATCTGTTTCGTCTTCGTCTGGAATGCATTTATGTATGCGGCTAAAAACATTATAGATATGATACAAGCTTACGCGGATATAATTTAAATCTGGCTTATTTGCTGGTCCGTATTCAAAAACTACATAAGGCATAGCATTAATAAACATTTCTCTACTGCCGAACATCGCATTTATGAATGTAAGGGGCTCAAGGTGTGCATCTATTCCTTCCACGCGCTTGCAGAGGATATCTAGTTGCGGAAGGGCCCAATCTTCCTCAAATTTCTCAGCGTTCATCTCTGCAACCATGGGAACAATACCATCAGAGCTGGATCTTTCGGAGAGGAGGGGCATCACTCTAGAGATCTCATCCGGTCTAATCCTTGCTATGAAATATGCAAAAAAATACTCCTGAAATGATCTGTGACTAAATTCGAACTCTAACCCATCCGGTACCAGCATACAGGTGCATTCGACCAAGTCCCGCATCATTCCTGACTTGTCGGCTTTAATTTGTGCCGATTTTAGACTCTGATCGAGAAATTCGAGTGCTGCTCCTTCGGAGAAACGAAAAAGTTTTCTCATATAAGTTGTAGCGCAAAAATAAGAAAATAAGCGCTTGTAATCGTCAAGCGCTAGATCGATTCTTCTCTTTCTCTGGAACCCTCCGCCCTTAGAAACGTCATGCCTCTGAAATAAAGCTTCGAAAGCGTATTCATAAAAAAGATGGATCTTAGCTGGTACGTCAGCGAAGGTCTCTAGCATAACGAGCATCATAATCGTGAGAAGCGGGTTACGAAGAAATTCCTCGTGTGTCTCAAATAGATCGGAGTCTAATTTGCTTCTAAAAAGTTGTTTAGGGCCATCGTCATATGGAATTTTTTCAATTAAAAGTTGAACTTGATTTTTTGAAAGATACTGAACTTCATATACAAAAAAAGATCGCCATTTCGAAAGACCTTCGTCCGGCCTGCTGGAGACAATAATTTGTAAATCTGAGTATCTGCCGACGAGGCGATTTACCTCTCTTTCCCGTTCTCTCCGACGATCAAAATCGATCTCATCAAATCCGTCAAGTATCAATAATATACGGCCAGACTTTAGTGCAAATTCAGTCTGAGTTTTAGAGAATCCATCGATATATTCTGAAATGTAGTCTTGAATTATATCTATAAAGGATTTGTTGGAGTGCGAATTAAGGTCTCTAAGTTCGATCAGGATCGGGAATCTTTGATCCAAGTGCTGCTCTGCAGTTAATAACAAATATCTGAGTAACATGGATTTGCCAGAGCCCGCGGCCGCGTGCACTAGGATTGCTCGTTCGGTGCCAAGTAGTTTAAACAGGTCATCGTCTCTGATGATCTTGCTATCGCGCTTGAGGTTTAAATTGACATAGAGGTCGGTCAGCTCGATCGGCGTGCTTCCCGAGATGATAGTCTTGACAAAGCGGTGGCGCTCAGCTTGTTCTCTAAGCAGCGTCGACAAGCCGACGCCAAACTTGACCATTAGTTTCTCAGCTGCCTTAAAAGCAGTTGGCTTTCCTGCCTCAATGAACGCGGCTGCAAGCTTGCCTGCTAGAGGTAATATTGCCGATGTGACTGGATCTGCCACGCATTATTCCTTTAGCAATCTGTGGACGGCTGAAGTTCGATATACGTACGTGGAGTTGCATTCAACCGCAAGTCACGCAGCGCTTTCTACTCCGCCGCCTGCCTTGCCCCATTGCCCTTCAACGGCCGCCGCTCCAGCACCTCCTTCAGGAACCGCGCGGTGTGGCCCTTGCCGATGCGGACGACATCCTCCGGCGTGCCTTGCGCCACGACCTCGCCGCCGCCGTCGCCGCCTTCCGGCCCTAAGTCGATCACCCAGTCGGCGGTCTTGATCACTTCGAGATTGTGCTCGATCACCACCACGGAATTGCCCTGCTCGACCAGCTCGTGCAGCACCTCCATCAGCTTGGCGACGTCGTGGAAGTGCAGGCCGGTGGTCGGCTCGTCGAGGATGTAGAGAGTGCGGCCGGTGGCGCGCTTGCTGAGCTCCTTGGAGAGCTTGACGCGCTGCGCCTCGCCGCCCGAAAGCGTCGTCGCCTGCTGGCCGACCTTGACATAGTCGAGCCCGACGCGGGCGAGCGTCACCATCTTGTCGCGGATCGAGGGCACGGCCTTGAACAGGTCCTTGGCCTCCTCGACCGTCATGTCGAGCACGTCGGCGATCGAGCGCTCGCGGTATTTCACCTCGAGCGTCTCGCGGTCATAGCGCTTGCCCTTGCAGACGTCGCAGGTGACGTAGACGTCGGGCAGGAAGTGCATCTCGATCTTGATGACGCCGTCGCCCTGGCAGGCCTCGCAGCGGCCGCCCTTCACGTTGAACGAGAAGCGCCCGGCCTGATAGCCGCGCGCCTTGGCCTCGGGCAGGCCGGCGAACCATTCGCGGATCGGCGTGAAGGCGCCGGTATAGGTCGCCGGGTTCGAGCGTGGCGTGCGGCCGATCGGCGACTGGTCGATGTCGATGACCTTGTCGAGATGCTCCATGCCCTCAATGCGGTCATGGCTGGCAGGGTGCTCGATCGAGCCGTTGAGCTTGCGCGCGATCGCCTTGTAGAGCGTGTCGATGATCAGCGTCGACTTGCCGCCGCCCGAGACGCCGGTGATGCAGGTGAACAGGCCGAGCGGGATGTCGACCGTGACGTCCTTGAGGTTGTTGCCGCGGGCGCCGACGATTCTGAGGCTCCGGCCCTTCTGCGGCTTGCGGCGCTTGATGGGCACCGGCACGCTCATCTCGCCGGTGAGGTATTTGCCGGTGAGCGAGTTCGGGTCGGCGAGGATGTCCTGCGGCGTGCCCTTCGAGACGATCTCGCCGCCATGGATGCCGGCGCCGGGGCCGACATCGACGACATAGTCGGCGGTCAGGATCGCGTCCTCGTCATGCTCGACCACGATCACGGTGTTGCCGAGGTCGCGCAGGCGGCGCAGCGTGCCGAGCAGGCGCTCATTGTCGCGCTGGTGCAGGCCGATCGAGGGCTCGTCCAGCACATAGAGCACACCGGTGAGGCCCGAACCGATCTGGCTGGCGAGGCGGATGCGCTGGCTCTCGCCGCCCGAGAGCGTGCGCGAGCCGCGCGCCAGCGTCAGGTATTCGAGGCCGACATCGAGCAGGAAGGTCAGCCGGTCGCGGATCTCCTTGAGGATGCGCGGGGCGATCTCGTTCTGCTTCGCCGACAGGCGCGAGGGCAGGGCGCTGACCCAGGCGAGCGCGTCCTTGACCGAGAGCTGCGAGATCTCGCCGATATGGCGCATGTCGATCTTGACCGCCAGCGCCTCGGGCTTGAGCCGGAAGCCGTTGCACGCCGCGCACGGCGTCTCCGACATGAAGCGGCCGATCTCCTCGCGGGCCCAGTCGCTCTCGGTCTCCTTCCAGCGCCGCTCCATATTGGTGATCACGCCCTCGAAGGGCTTCTTCACCTCATAGGCGCGCAGTCCGTCATTATACGCCATGCGCACGGCCTCGGTGCCGGTGCCGAACAGGATGGCGTCGCGAGCGCTTTGCGGCAGCTCGCTCCAGGGCTTGGTGGTCGAGAAGCCGAAATGCTTGGCGAGCGCGTCGAGCGTCTGGCCGTAATAGGGCGAGGTCGACTTGGCCCAGGGCGCGATCGCGCCCTTCTTCAGCGAGAGCGAGTGATCCGGGACGATCATCTCCGGATCGATCCGCATCTCGTGGCCGAGGCCGTCGCAGGCCGGGCAGGCGCCGAACGGGTTGTTGAACGAGAACAGGCGCGGCTCGATCTCGGGGATGGTGAAGCCGGAGACCGGGCAGGCGAACTTCGAGGAGAAGGTGACGCGGCGGGCCTCGCCGTTCTCCTCCTTTTCGTCGGCATATTCGAAGACGGCGATGCCGTCGGCGAGGTCGAGCGCCTGCTCCAGCGAGTCGGCGAGGCGGGCGCCGAGATCGGGCCGGATCACGATGCGGTCGACGACGACGTCGATGTCGTGCTTGAACTTCTTGTCGAGCGCCGGGGCGTCGGGGATCTCGTAGAACTCGCCATTGACCTTGACGCGTTGGAAGCCGCGCTTCAGCCAGTCGGCCATCTCCTTGCGGAACTCGCCCTTGCGGCCGCGCACCACCGGCGCGAGCAGGTAGCCGCGGGTCTTCTCCGGCAATTCGACCAGCCGGTCGACCATCTGCTGCACGGTCTGGCTCTCGATCGGCAGGCCGGTCGCGGGCGAATAGGGGATGCCGGCGCGCGCCCAGAGCAGGCGCATATAGTCATGGATCTCGGTGACGGTGCCGACCGTCGAGCGCGGGTTCTTCGAGGTCGTCTTCTGCTCGATCGAGATGGCGGGGGAGAGCCCGTCGATCTGGTCGACATCGGGCTTCTGCATCATCTCGAGGAACTGGCGGGCATAGGCCGAGAGCGACTCGACATAGCGGCGCTGGCCTTCCGCATAGATCGTGTCGAAGGCGAGCGAGGATTTTCCGGAGCCGGAGAGCCCGGTGAACACCACCAGCTTGTCGCGCGGAATGGCGAGATCGATGTTCTTGAGATTGTGCTCGCGCGCGCCGCGCACCGAGATGACGCGGGCGTTCGGGTCGGCCGCACGGTTGCGGTCGAACATGTCTTCCAGCGTCGCGGCCTGTTCGGCGAGCGTGGTCTTGCGAGCCATGGTGGTGTCCGATTGAGCTTCAGCCGTACAGATAGGGCAATCACCGTGCCGTGCCAGTGCGGCCGGGCGAGAGGCGGGCATGAGTAGCACGCAGCCGCCGATGTTGCCGCATTGTTCTTGTGGGGTGTGCTGACAGAGATTGTCAGGAGCGTGGCAGGCTGCGGAAGCGCCGCCGGAGCAGGAAAGCGGAGACCAGCATGGCGAGGGCCAGCATCCCCGACAGGATCAGCGCCGCCGAGGCGCCATAGCGCTCGATCAGCAGCGCATAGGCGAGCGGGGAGGCGGCCGAGAGGAAGAAGCCGGGCGCCAGCAGCCGGCCGACATAGGCACCATAGCTCTTCGGATCGAACAGCATCAGCGGCAGCGTGCCACGCGTGATCGTCAGCACGCCATTGCCGGCGCCGTAGAAGAAGGCGAAGGCGAGTGCAGCAAAGGCACTCGCGCCGCCGGCGAGCCCGACGACGAAGCAGAGCGGCAGCACCAGGCAGGCGACGAGGTTGAGGTCGAACGGGCTGGTCTTCGACCCGAACAGCACCTCGCCGAGCCGCGCGAGCGACTGGCCGATGCCCCGCGTTGCGCCGATCCAGACAGCGATCGCGGCGGGCAGGCCGAGCCCGGCAAGGATGCCGATCATATGGGCGGACATACCGGCATTGAGGATGCCGGCGAAGGTGACGATCAGCGCGTAGAGCAGGCCGGCGAAGCGCGTATCGGCCGGGCTGAGCGTGACGACGGGCTTTGCTGCGGCCGCGTCGGATAAAGGCCGCGCCGACACCGCCGGCAGTGTCAGATGCAGCGGCAGAGTGAGCAGCGCGAAGCCGGCATAGACGATCAGAGCGCCGCGCCAGCCGAACTGCTCGGCGAGCGCATGGCCAAGCGGCCAGAACACGGTCGAGGCCAGGCCGCCGAGCAAGGTGATCTGGGCGATCGGCCGGCGCGCGGCGCTGCCGCCGATCCGGGCCAGCGCCGCGAAGGCGGCATCGTAGAGTGAGAGCCGCATGGCAAGGCCGAGGCAGAGCCAGGCCGCGTAATAGGCCGCGATCGTGTGGGCGAAGGCGAGGCCGAGGCAGCCGGCGGCAGTGAGCAGTGACCCCACGCACATTACGGTACGTCCGCCATGACGATCGATCAGCCGGCCGACCGCGCCCGAGGTCAGCCCCATCACCAGGAGCCCGGCCGAGAGCCCGCCATGGATGATCGCCTGCGACCAGCCGAGTTCGCCAGCGATCCGCTCGCCGAATGCGCCGACCAGATAATAGGAGATGCCCCAGGAGATGAGCTGCGCCAGCCCGAGGCAGAAGACGGTGCTGCGGGAGATCACCTTGCCAATCCGGCCGTCCATGGCTGTGGCAGTGTCTGATCCCCCGTGCCGAGGCTGCGCTGCATCAGCACGGTGTCGACCCAGCGGCCGAGCTTGAAGCCGGCCGAGCGCAAGGTGCCGACCGGCTCGAAGCCGAAGCGGCGGTGCAGGCCGATCGAGCCGGCATTGCCGCTATCCCCGATCACCGCCAGCATCTGCCGCCAGGGCCCGGCCTCGCAGCGGTCGATCAAGCCCGAGAGCAGCGCGCCGCCGATGCCGCGCCCGGCCTGGCCCTGCGCGACATAGACCGAATCTTCGATCGTGTGACGATAGGCCGGGCGCGGACGGTAGCTGCTGGCATAGCTGTAGCCGACGATGCGACCATCGAGTTCGGCAGCGAGATAGGGCAGGCCGAGGCCGAGCACCGCCTGGCGGCGCGCCAGCATCTCCTCGACGTTCGGCGGGGTCTCCTCGAAGCTGGCGAGGCCATGCAGGACATGGTGGGTATAGATCGCCTGGATTGCGCCCATGTCCGCCTCCTCAGCATCGCGGACGAGGATGGGCGTTGCCGCGTTGCCGGCGGTCTCGGAAGTCGTCATCCCAATCGTTCCGGCCCGGCAGGGCCGCCTTTCCGTCTTTTCGGGGCGCCCGGTCAGCGCCTCCTGTCGCGTCACGCCGATATCGGCGAGATGGTGCTCGTCGAGTTCGCGCAGGGTCCGCAATTGCTGATAGCGCGATTGCTGGCAGGCGCCGACATAATCTGCCGCCTCGCGCAGCAGCTGTCGTCCCGCAGACCAGATCGCGCCCATTGCTCGCACCCTGCCGCGGCCGGGCTTTTCCCGAACCGCCACGGCACCTTGCGCTTTGCCGTCTCATAAATGAAGCTTCTCGAAGTTATGCAGAGCATGAGAAATTCTTTGAGATGCGCGACCTTCGTCTCGACCAGCTCGACAGCTTCCGCCAGGTGATCGCGCTCGGCAGCTTCTCGGCCGCGGCCGAGAGGCTGGGCCTGAGCCAGCCGGCGGTCAGCCTGCAGATCCGCGAGCTCGAGCGCCGGCTCGGCGTGATCCTGATCGAGCGGGTCGGGCGTCGGGCGCAGCCGACTGCAGCGGGCACCGAGCTGCTCGACCATGCCGGCCGGATCGAGGCGGCGGTGGCAGCGGCGCAAGAGGCGATGGCGCGTCACGCGACCGGAGCGATGGGCCGCGTGCGGATCGGCACCGGCGCTACCGCCTGCATCTTCCTGCTGCCGCCGGTGCTGCGCGATTTGCGCCAGCGCCACCCGACGCTGGAGATCACCGTCAGCACCGGCAACACCTCCGACATCGTCAAGGCGATCGAGGACAACCAGATCGACATCGGCCTCGTCTCGCTGCCGGCCGCTGGCCGCAGCCTCGACGTGACGCCGCTGCTGGAGGACGAATTCGCGGTGATCGCCCCGCCGGGCATGGAGCTGCCGGCACGGTTGACGCCGGAGGCGCTGGCGCGCCTGCCGGTGCTGTTGTTCGAGCCGGGCGGTATCACCAGGCGTATCGCCGATGAATGGTTCGCCCGCGCCGGCGTGACGCTGAAGCCAGTGATGTCGCTCGGCAGCGTCGAGGCGATCAAGCGGCTGGTCGGCGCCGGCCTCGGCTGCGCGGTGTTGCCCGGCATGGCGGTGCGCGGCGAGAGCGACGGGCTGGTCGTGCGCGCCCTGTCGCCGCGGGTGCATCGCACGCTCGGCCTCGTCCTGCGCAAGGACAAGCCGCTGCATCGCGGCCTGCGTGAGACGCTGAAGGCCTTGCGGGCGCTCGGAACGCTCGGCTGAGCTGAACTTGTACTGCTGACAGGCCCGGTCAGGCGGGCGGTCCATCTCATCCCTCGTTCGCGCAGTGCCCATGACTTGCAAGCGGCGCTAAGGTTTTCGCCTGTCGGGGGCGGAACCTTTCACCCGCTTTCGCGCTTCGTGGAGATGCCGGATCGTCAGGTGCCATGATCAGGCACTGCCATCAGCGGGGGATCGTCATGATGAAAGCCGTTATGCGAGGAGCTGCATTGCTGTTCGGTCTCGGTCTTGCCGCTCCTGGCTTCGCCTGCGAGCTCGACCGGCCGCTGAAGATGGCCGGGCTCGACTATGATTCCGCCGCCTTCCACACCGCCGTCGCTAGCGCCATCGCCGAGAAGGGTTTCGGCTGCAAGGTCGAGCGTGTGCCGGGCGTGATCGCGCCTTTGGTCAATGGCCTCGGCCGCGGCGATGTCGACATCGTCATGGAGATCTGGCTGGCCAATCCGGTCGAGGCCTGGGTCAAGGAATCCGCTGCCGGCAAGGTCGAACCGCTGGGCACGACCTTCCCCGATGCGAACGAAGGCTGGTTCGTGCCGCGCTATCTCGTCTCCGGTTCTGACGCGAAGGCGCCCGAGCTCAAATCGGTGCAGGACCTCAAGCGCTACAAGGAGCTGTTCACCGACCCTGACGAGCCCGGCAAGGGGCGCTTCTATAACTGCGTCGCCGGCTGGGTCTGCGAGGGCGTCAACAGCAAGAAGCTGGTCGCCTATGGACTCTCCGGCGACTTCACCAATCTGCGCGGCGGCTCCGGCGAGGCGATCGTCGCCGCCGTCGAATCCGCGCTGAAGCGCAAGCGGCCGGTGGTGTTCTATTATTGGGGGCCGAGCTGGCTGCTCGGCGCCTATGATCTGGTCAAGCTTGAGGAGCCGGCCTTCGACCAGGCGATTTGGGATGAACTCAAGGCGAGCGATGCGCCCAAGCGCGCCACCGCCTATCCGGTCAGCCGCGTCGTCATCGGCGCCAATGTCGAACTGGCGAAGAAAGCGCCGCAGCTCGCCGGCTTCTTCAGGAAGTACACCACGACCAGCGAACTGACCTCGAAAATGCTGGCCGAGGCTCGTGAGAAGGGCCAGTCGCCCGAGCAGCAGGCGCTCGTCTTCCTGAAGACGCAACCGGATGTCTGGAAAGCCTGGCTGCCGGCCGAGATCGCCAGCAAGGTCGCGTCCAGCCTGTGACACTCGATGGGTTGCCGGACCTTGGCAAGGCACTGCAGAAGCTGGTCAACCAGGGCGTCGATGCCGTCGTCACCGGCTATGGCAACGATCTCGACGGCTTCAGCAGGCTGCTGACGGCGCCGGTCCGCGGCGTCGAGGCTGCGCTGCTGCTCATCCCCATGCCGGCCTTCGTCCTGGCCGTAGCCGGCGGCGCCTGGCTGGCGCGGCGCAATGTCGGCTTCGCGCTCGCCATGGCGGCGCTGCCGCTGGTGCTCGCCGGCCTCGGTGTCTGGACCGAGGCGATGCAGACGTTGGCGCTCGTCATCGTCGCGGTGGTGCTGGTCGTCATCATCGGCCTGCCGCTTGGCATCGCAGCCGCACGTCTGCCGCGGCTGGGGCGGGTGCTCGCGCCGGTCTACGACCTGATGCAGACCATCCCGAACTTCGTCTATCTGATCCCGGTGGCGATGCTGCTCGGATTGGGCCGGGCGCCGGCGCTGCTCGCGACCCTGATCTACGCCTTGCCACCCTTCGCGCGCCTGACCGAACTCGGGCTGCGCGGCATCGATATCGGCATGGTCCACGCCGCCCGAGCGCTTGGGCTCGGGCCGTGGCAGACGCTCCGGCTCATCGAGTTGCCGCTGGCGCGGCCGGTGATCCTGCAGGGCCTCAACCAGGCGATCATGCTCTCGCTCGCCATGGTCGTGGTCGCCTCGATGATCGGTGCCAAGGGCCTGGGCGAGGTCGTGCTGCTCGGCCTGCAGCGAGCCGATCCGGGCCTCGGCTTCGTAGGCGGCTTGGCGGTGGTGGCGCTGGCGATCCTGCTCGACCGGATGGCCCAGGCGATCCTTCGGCAGCGGCGCCCGCCCGCGTGAGCTGCTGACGGATTCAGTCAGGGCGAGCGGTTGCGCCGCATCCCGCGCTTCGGCAGGGTGCCGCCCGAAATCGGAGTGCGCTGCCATGTACGGATTGATCGGGAAGATGCGGGCCAAGCCGGGCGAGCGCGAGGCGCTGATCGGCTACATCCTCGAGAGCAGCGGCGCCATGCCGGGCTGCCTGAGCTACATCGTCGCCCGCGACCCCGATGATGCCGATGCGATCTGGGTGACCGAGGTCTGGGACAAGGAGGAGAGCCACAAGGCCTCGCTCGCTCTGCCGGCCGTCCAGGCCGCGATCGCCAAGGCCAGGCCGATCATCGCCGGCTTCGACAGCCATGTCGTCACGCAGCCGGTCGGCGGGTTCGGGCTGGCGAAGGGCTGACGCGGCTTCCGCTTCGCGCCGGCAAGGTCTAAGACCCTCGCGACCGAGCCGCGAGCCTGCCATGACCCAATCCGCCCTGAGCAAACTCACCATTCTGCCGACGACGGCGGCGCTGACCGGCCGGGTGATGCCGCCCGGCTCGAAGTCGATCACCAATCGGGCGCTGCTGGTCGCGGCACTGGCGAAGGGCACCAGCCGGCTCAGCGGCGCGCTGAAGAGTGACGACACCCGCTATATGGCGCAGGCGCTACGCGACATGGGCGTCGCGATCGACGAGCCCGATGCGACCAGCTTCATCGTCACCAGCGACGGGCGCCTCAAGGCGCCGGCCAAGCCGCTCTTCCTCGGCAATGCCGGCACGGCGACCCGCTTCCTGACGGCCGCCGCCGCTCTCGTCGATGGCACGGTCGTGGTCGACGGCGACGAGCACATGCGCAAGCGGCCGATCCTGCCGCTGGTCGAGGCACTCACCCGGCTCGGCGTCGCGATCACCGCGCCGAGCGGCTGCCCGCCGGTCACGATCCAGGGGCAGGGCGGTTTCGAGGGCGGACTGGTCGAAGTCGATGGCGGGCTCTCCAGTCAGTACGTCTCGGCCCTGCTCATGGCCGGCGCCTGCGCACGCAATCCGGTCGATGTTGTATTGACCGGCCAGGAGATCGGCGCGCGTGGCTATGTCGACCTGACGCTGGCGACGATGCGCGCCTTCGGTGCTGAAGTCTCCGAGCCGGCGAGCGGCGGCTGGCGGATCGCGCCGACCGGCTACACTGCGACCGACTACCTGATCGAGCCGGACGCCTCGGCCGCGACCTATCTCTGGGCGGCGGAGGTGCTGACCGGCGGCGCGATCGATCTCGGCGTGCCGGCGTCCGCCTTCACCCAGCCCGACGCCAAGGCATATGAGTTGATCGCCGCCTTCCCGAACCTGCCCGCCGAGATCGACGGGTCGCAGATGCAGGATGCGGTGCCGACGCTCGCCGTGCTCGCCGCCTTCAACCGGACGCCGGTGCGCTTCACCGGCATCGCCAATCTGCGCGTCAAGGAATGCGACCGGGTCGCGGCGCTGTCGCAGGGCCTGTCGCGGATCAGGCCGGGGCTCGGCGTGGAGGAGGGCGACGACCTGCTGGTGGCCTCCGATCCGGCGCTGGCCGGCCAGACGTTGCCGGCCGAGATCGACACCTTCGCCGATCACCGCATCGCCATGAGCTTCGCGCTGGCGGGCTTGAAGATCGGCGGCGTCACCATCCTCGATCCTGCCTGCGTGGCGAAGACCTATCCCGACTACTGGCGCGCGCTCGGCTCGCTCGGCGTCCGCTTCGACGGCGAAGCGCCCTAGGGCCCGACAAAATGAAACGCTGGGATCCATCCATGATGGATCCCAGCGCAGCACCGCTTACGCAGCTTGTCCGGAATGATGCCCGAGCCGATCGGGCGCCAAGCCTAGAACGGGATGTCGTCGTCGAGATGGCTCGACGAGCGCGAGCCGCCGCTGCTGCCGCCACCGCTCGCCATCGCTGGCTGGCGCGAGCCGCCACCGACCGGGCTCGACCGGCCGAAGGAGCCGCCGCCCGACGAGCCTTCGTCGCCATAGCCGCCGCTGCTGCCGCCGCCATATTCGTCGCCGCCCTGGCCGCGGCTGTCGAGAATGGTGAGCTCGCCGCGGAAACGCTGCAGCACGATCTCGGTCGTGTACTTCTCGACGCCCTGCTGATCCTGCCATTTGCGGGTCTGCAGCTGGCCTTCGATGTAAACCTTCGAGCCCTTCTTCAGGTACTGCTCCGCGACCTTGGCGAGGTTCTCGTTGAAGATCACGACGGAGTGCCACTCGGTGCGCTCCTTGCGCTCGCCCGACTGCTTGTCGCGCCAGGTTTCCGAGGTGGCGATCCTGAGATTGACCACCGGCTCGCCGCTGCCGAGGCGCCGCACCTCGGGGTCACGCCCGAGATTGCCGACCAGAATGACCTTGTTGACGCTACCAGCCATGACAGGCTCCGTTTCCTGCGCACTTCACCACAAACCGGCCGATCGACCGGAGCCGGACCCTAGCCGGCCATGCGGCCACTATCAACGATGTTCCTGTTTTGTTCAAGAGGTGTTTCGAGGCTTGTCCCCGATAAAATTCGCGATTGTCGCGAACGCCGAAAGTGCTAGTCGGCACTGGCGTGGCAGACCTTGCGGTGACGAGCGATTACTACCGCCAAGGCCTCAATAGCCGAACTGCTCGCGCAAGATGCGCTCGTCCAGGCTGTGGCCGGGGTCGTGCATCATGACGAGGTCGAGCGAGCGGTCGATCGCGATCTGCACCGAGATGACATTGTCGATCTGGGTGTGGTCGGCGACGGCGCTGACCGGGCGCTTCTCGGCCTCCAGCACTGCGATCGTCACCTTGGCATGGTCCGGCAGGAGCGCGCCGCGCCAGCGCCGTGGCCGGAAAGGCGAGAGCGGGGTCAGGGCCAGCAGCGGCGCATCGAGCGGCAGGATCGGGCCGTTGGCCGAGAGATTATAGGCGGTCGAGCCTGCCGGAGTCGCGAGTAGCACGCCGTCGGCGACGAGTTCGGACAGGCGCACCTGGCCGTCGACCGAGATACGCAGCTTGGCTGCCTGATAAGAGCGGCGGAACAGCGAGACCTCGTTGATCGCGCGCGCCTCGACGCGCTTGCCCTTACAGTCGACCGCCGTCATCACCAACGGGTGGACGACGCTGCGCTGCGCCGCCTCGAGCTTCTGGCGCAGGCCGCGCTCGCGGAACTCGTTCATCAGGAAGCCGACCGAGCCGCGGTTCATGCCGTAGATCGGCTTGGCGGTGCCCATGAAGCGATGCAGCGTCTGCAGCATCAGGCCGTCGCCGCCGAGCGCGACGATCACCTCGGCCTCAGTCGGGTCTGCGTCGCCATAGCGTTCCACCAGCTTGACGCGCGCAGCCTGGGCCTCGGGCGTCTCGCTGGCGACGAAGGAGATGGCAGTGAAGCGCTCGGTCATCGCTCGTATCCGGTCGGCATAGCCCAGGGGGTCTAACACGGAGCCGGGCCTGACCGCGAGCCGGGGCGCCGCCAAAAAGAAAGGCCGAGGCGTATGCCCCGGCCTTTCCCCAGCGGAGGCGCGAGGGTCTCAGATCGCGCTGCTCCACTGCACCGGGACGAGCTCGAACCCGTTGCCGGCCTTGGCGATATGGCCGGTGGCGGGGAAGGGGGCGTGATAGAAGCAGACCTGCATCTTGTCGGTGACCGCCATGTCGAGCAGTTTGCGGCGGGTGGCGGCGGCCTGCGGCCCGTCCATGTCGAACACCGCCGACCAATCGGGATTGCGCACGAACAATGCAGGGTGGTTGGTGGTGTCCGACATCACCATCAGCTTGCCGCTGCCGGAGGAGACGGCGAAGACGGTGTGGCCCGGCGTATGGCCGGGCGCGGCGATCGCGGTCACACCCGGCAGGATCTCCTTGCCGGCCTCATATTGCTTCACATCCTTGGCGACCGGCCCGAAGACGCGGCGCACGCCATTGAATGCGCCCTTCATCGCCTCGGGGGCGGCGTTCATCCTGGCGTCGTCCATCCAGAACGCCCATTCGGCCGCCGGCACCATCACCTCGGCATTCGGGAAGACGGCGGTGCCGTTTTTCAGCCGGAAGCCGTTGATGTGGTCGCCGTGGAAATGGCTGAAGACGACGCTCGTGACGTTCTTCGGATCGAGCCCGGCAGCCTGGAAGTTCTTCATCCAGGCGCCCGAGGTCGGCGCGCCGGAGTCGCCGTTGCCGGTGTCGATCAGGGTGATCTTGTCGCCGATCTGCAGCGCCAGCGTGGTGAAGGTGATCGAGAGCGCGTCGCTCGGCAGATAGGCCTGCTCCATCGCCTTCTTGACGTCGGCGAGCTCGGCATTGCGGACGAAGCCTTCGAGCGGGCGCTTGGCGAATCCGTCATTGATGGCGGTGACGGTGATGTCGCCGACCTTGTAGCGATAGAAACCCGGGTTCTGGTTCACGGAAGCTCCTTGCGCATGGGCCGGCGCGATGCCAGCGGGCAGGTCGAGCGCGGCTGCGGCGGCGAGCGCACCGGCGCCTGCCATCATGGCGCGGCGTGAGGGGTCGGCATGGGCCATCGATCAGGCTCCAATAACGAGAAGGGCACGACCTCTCCCGAATGGCGCCCCGCCAGCCAGAATCGCACCCTGGGCATGGGTTCAGCCCGAGCGCCAAACTAGCTGTGCGAACAACGCCTTCAACCGCCGTGTGGTTTCCTTGGGTCAACTTTCCGTGAAGTTGCCGCCGCAACGCGCCGGACGCCCGTGGCTTGAATCAGCGCGTGCACCGAAACCGCCTCGCTGTTGGAAACGAGGCTGCTTTACCGATCGACCTGTGTCGGCGGTTGCTCGGGCTGGCTCCTGGCGAAGGCCTTGAGCAGGGCGGCACAGAGTGCAAGCGAGGCGAGCGCGCCTTGGCCGGAGCAGCCGGCGACCAGCGCCTCATAGGTCTGCTGCTCGGTCGCGACCGATTGCAGGCTCCAGTTCCAGTCCGGCGCCTTCTGCCGGATGACGCTGACCGCGACGTCGATCTCGGCGCTGATCCGGCCGATCGCTTTCCAGAGCGAGCCTTGCTGGTAGATGCCGCCGGGCGGGGTGCGCGGGCCGATCAGATGGGCCGGCTTGCGCCGGACGGTGAAGCCGAGCGCCTCGTAGATGTCGGCGTCGAGATTGCGGTCCGGACGACCTGTGCGCTCGCAGCGCTGCGCAAGAGCGAGCAATTGGTCGTGCTGGTCGGCAGAGGTCATCGCTCGGTCGGCTCCGCTCGTCTCCGTCGTCGCGGCGGTCTGGCATGCAAGGGGCAGGCCGCCGAGATCGGGTGGTGCCGGCGGAGAGGATCGAACTCCCGACCTTCGGTTTACAAAACCGCTGCACTACCGCTGTGCTACGCCGGCAATAACCAAATTTCCCAAGGCAGACCAGTTAGTTACCGAACTTTGACACACACAAAACCTATTGGCGTGTGCCGTCTTTTGTGACGCCGGCTTTCCGAGCTGCTGCAAGGGCCACCGTCCGTAACCAAGACGAGAGGGAAAGTCCAACCTCTTTTGCAGCCTTTTCGAACAGCGACTTGTCGCCGGGTGAAACGACCAGGTTGATCCGCTCTGTCTTCAATTTCTCCATACGTAAAATTTATGCAACTTTGACTCCGGCGTCAAGCGCCGCAGACTTCTTCTTTTGACCGCTGCTGCCTGCTCCGGCGTCAGGAACTGCAGGTATTTCGGTCGTCTTGACCGAGGTATGTCGCAGGTGCTCTTGCAGCGTGTAGATGTCACTGCCGGGCGTGCGCAGGTACACCGACGAGGGCGATCATGGCGAAGAGCACGATGGTCGCGGCGATATCGCCAATACGGTCGACCGTCCATGCATTGGTGATCCGGCCGTCATCGACGGCGCGGCGCTCGATGCACCAGAGACGCATGCCGATCTTGCCGCTCGGCGGGTAGCGGTCGAAGGCCTCCGCGGCGAGTTCGGGATCGAGGTATTGAGGGAGGGCGGGGATGATGCCGCGTTCGATCCGATCGACCACCCTGCGTGCGCCAGCCTCGCTGTCGGCAGGGATGGCTGGCACGAACAGGCGGTCCGCTCGCGAGAAGGCGGCTTGTCCTACCAGGAGATCGGTCACGCGGTCGGTCGCTCGGCTTCCACCGTCCGGGAATTCCTGAACCCGCAGTTCGCCCAAGAGCGCCTTGAACGCAAGAAGCGGATCCGCCGGTCAAACCGCCATGCACTGGTCGAGGCTGGCCGCAACCCGATCGAACGGTCAGACGACCTCGCCGCGGCGCGGTCCTACATGCGCACCGATGCTAGCGCCCGATCGAAGCCTTCGCTGCCGACCTTCAGCATGCCGGCTGCGATCGAGGACGATCGGCCAGCCTTCCGGCTCGCTCCCAAAGTCCGCATGACCGGCAGCCCCGGCGCCGAACGCTGGCGCTCCATTCACCTCGCCATGATCCGAGCGGGCAAGATCGCTCCGCGCGATGACCTCCTATCGGAGACGGCCGATGAGCATCGTCATCCGCGAAACCACGATCAACCATAGCCTGCGCCCGCTTCGCGTTGAGACACAGGGCAGGCCGGTTATCCTCCTCGGCATGGGCATGCCGCTGCTCGCCGAGAAGCTTGACGAGATCGGAGCCGCCGAAGGTCGGCGATCCCCGCACGGTCGTCGCCGGCTGACCGGGAGGGCGCCATGCCCCATCGTGACAAGCCGCTGCCGGTCCGGCTTTATCTCGGCATCCACGATCACTTTCCGGCCCGGCGCTCCGAATGGGTGCTGGCCTGCATCCTGATCGCCTGGGGCTGGATCTTGCTGAAGCCGGCCGCGGCTTTCGCCGGCAATCCGGCCTGGTCGCAGATGGCGGCTATGATGAGCGAGGAATCCTGGGGGCGCCTCGCCATCACGATCGGCTCCTTCCGGCTGGTCGCGCTGATCATCAACGGCACCTTCGCCCGCACCTGGTACGGGCGCTGGTCGCCGCATATCAGGGCGCTGGCGAGCTTCCTGACCTGCTTTCACTGGTTCCAGATATCGTTCGGCCTTTGGGCCTCGGACGCGGCGACGACTGGCCTTGCTGTGTATCCCGGCCTCTTCGTGCTCGACGTGATGAACATCGTCGCTGCAGCGCGTGACGCTGGGAGCATGGACAAGGCCATTGCCGATGACCGACCCTAGCGCGCTCTCGACCGAGAACATCATCGGCACGACGATCGCCGGCATCGGCATCGGCATCTACATCCTGCGCGAATACTTCAAGACGCGGAAGGCGCCGGCGACTGCGCCAAACGGCGACCGAGTGATCCCCGGCGTCACCATCGCCGACATGCAGCCGATCCGCGAGCTGGCGGCGGAACAGGCGCGCACGACAGCGGCCAACGAGCGGATCGCGACGGCGGCCGAGGGGCTCCTCAAGCTACTGCGCGAGCAGGCGCAGGACGATGCCATTGAAGAAGAGGTCGAGAGGCGCCTGCGGCAGCGGCAGATCGACCGGCGACGCCGCACGACGAAATCCTGAATTACCCGTCCGCGCCGGCGGTTTCGGGCACCACAGGGAGAAGACCATGAATGTCCGCGCCAACTTCCTCGAGGCCTTTTCAATCAGAATGTCGCGAACTCTGGTGAACTCCAAATGTTGACTACGATAACCGCGCAACTACTTCTCGCCTGAAATTATCGCCGTTCGGGCAGCATCAATCCTGACCTCCCGCAGTTTTCCATCTAAATGATCTAGCGGGAGTTCTTCGAGCCAGGGCTGCTCGCACGCGAGCTCCTGAGATTGGAAGTAACGCGAGCTCGCCATGTGGTTGCCGATGGTGCGGCGGCAGCGGAACAACTGCGCTCCTTCGAGGCGCGACGCAAGTTCCGGTGCGGCCACGAGCCGGTCGCGGATTATCGTCGCGTCGGGCCCGATGACGATCGTACGATGACAGGTCAGGGGAAGCGCCTCTTGGCCGGATATGAGGCGCCGAACGATGATCCGCCGAAACACGTCGCCAATCCATTGCGAGCGCAGCAGCGTAAGGTTCAGCAGCCGCAGGACAATCATCTTGAACGGCGTCAGGTCTTCGTGCAGCGCGCGCTGGAAGCCTGTCGTCAAAGCGATCTCGTCTCGATTGTTCGCGATCAGAGTGCCGGCACCGGCGCGTCGCGTCGACCAGCAGCTGCCGTCTGGCAAGCGCAGCAGATAGCCCGCATCCTCGTGAACGAGGTACGGCCGGCCAGCTGGTGCTTCGGCGTAGATCACGACAGGGCCTCCGAGCCTGGAAGCGACCATCAGGGTGTGTCTGCCGACGGGGTCCGCGGCCACCCGCCGATGCAGGCCCGCTTCGTTGAGATCGAAGTTATCGCTCGGGGGGAGGGGCGTCTCGGACGGTTTGTCCGACGCAGGCGTCACAAACTCCCTCGCGGTCCTGTTGTCCGAGGCCTCAAAAGCGTCGTCTGCCAACCGCAACGCGTTCTCGAAATCGAGAGCGGTCGGCAGTGGCGACGCGCCAGTCGACCAGGACAGGTGGATCTTGTCGGCCAGCGGTCCGAATTCTGGAGAGCGTCGGGCCAGACGCTCGAAAGCTGATGGGTAAAGCAAGGCGGTCGAGCGCACACCGAGCATCGGATGCAGACTGCCATCCGGCATCAATGTCGCCTCAATAAAACGCGCACCGCGTCCTATCGTCGCCCATAGGGCGGCGTCATTCGTGAGCTCGGCGATACGGGCCAGAAAGGCCAGCAGGCGTGACTGGTAGCCTGCATCGGCGCCGTCGTATTCGAGAAACCAGCCCTCCTGGGGTCGAAACAATCCAAGCGTTCTCTCGAGATACCGATGGCCGTAGGCGAGAGCCTTCGGTTCGTCAAACAGCGTGCCGTACTGTATTAACTCCCAGGCGTAATGCGCAAAGTGATTGGCGATCTCGCCATGCTTTTCATCGGCCGTCAGCGCATAAGCGACAGCACGATGGATCACCGCCTCAAGGCGGCGGCGAACGCTGTCTTCGAGATGCTGCGAGCGCCAAAGCGAAATCAGCGGCGACAGGATGTCGTGTACGACGCCGGGTGCCCGCTCATAAGGATAGATTTGGTCGAAGCTGCCGTCGCGATGCTGTATGCGCTCGAGAAAGGCGACATAGCCTTCGAGAAGCATCGGCAAGCTGGTGGTCTTTCCCTCGTTTTCGGCGAAGCGAACCGCGACATTAACTGCCGCCTGCAGCGTTGCGTCGGCAAGGTCCTTCTTCTTCCAGCCCCAGTACTGCCGGTCAAAGCAGCCGAAGGACGGAGAAGAGGGCTCGCGCTGCCAAAACGAGAAGGCTTGGCGTGCGACTGCAGTCGCCTCTTTCCAGTAGGCATCGGCCAACTCACAGCTCATTTTCAGGTGTACCCGTTATCCAAAGAACCGCACGAGGCGGGCCAGCACCGCGCGCGCGATCGGCTCTGGCACGACGCGGATGATCCGGCGAGCCAGATCGAAGCGCGGCTCGGAACTGTCGGTGGCCTTGGGATCGCCATTGCCGATGTAATAGAATGGTATTGTGGCCTGCACTGCGAGCCACGTTCGCTTGAACCTCAGAAGGCTGTGCTGGGACGGCGAGTCTGCGCCGAAGTCGAAGCGTGCTCGCCCTCCTTCGATCAGCCAGAGGTAGAGGCGATAAAGCAGGAAATCATTGGGTCGAAGGTGTCGTTCGCTTGGCAGCGAGGCGGAATAGGCATAGATCGCGGCCTGCCGGTCATGGAGCACGAGCGTCGCGGCGATCGGCATGCCGTCCGGCCGCGATACGACAAAAAGATTGACGGCTTCGGCCCGTCCGAGCCGCTCGATCATCATGGCGAAGAAGATGCGCGGAAAGGGCGGCATCCCGAGGCTTCTCTGGGATGCGAGGTAAATCTTGTACCAGATATCAACTGCGCCCTCGGTGTGGGTCTTGTCTTCGAAAACCAGCTCTGCCCTTATCGCCTGCTTAACGATGCGCAGCTTGGCGCCAAGCGCTTTTCCAAGTGATTGTTCGGTCATGCCCGTCAGATCGACGACGCTGCGGAGCCAATGGCCAGCTTCCTTGAGTCCCGCGTGAGCGACTGTACCGGCGGGATAGTGCGAAACCGACTTGATTTCCGCAAGGTCCAAGCCAAGCCGCGCCTTGAGTTCGCGTGCGGCCTCGACCAGCGCCAGGAAGGCTTCTTCGTCATCGGCGACGATGCCGCCACGATCCCGGAACGGAACGGCAACGAGACGGCCTTTTGCAACCAGAGACGGGACTTGATAGAGCGGCAACACACCGCGTATTTTGCCCTCGGCGTCCTCAGCGACTAGCAGATGACTGCGATAGCCGAGCGCTCGGCGGAATATCTCACGCCAGGCGATATCGTGATAGATCGTCGCATCTGCCGCTCCCTTCACATAGGCCTGCCAGCATGCGGCGTCGTCGGCGCCTTCTCCGATCGCCCGTACGCCATACATCAGTCGAGTTTGCGGTTTATCGGACAAAACTTGCATGCTGTCCTGTCGGTGGCAGTGTCGCGCTCAAATGATCGTCCGCTTCCCAAGTGAGCGAGGTGGACACTTTGCGCAAAGCCTTGTAGACCGGCGCCACTTCAGGGACAATGCGGGATAGCAATGCTTTACGAGCTGCAGAAGGCGGTTCAAGCGCTCCATCGCCCAGGCATCGCGACGTCGCCCTGGCGCATGGTGCGCAATGCCACGCCTTATTTCCTTCCCGGAAACATCAAGGTTCCTGCACCACTGACATTGTATTGGTCGATCAACAGCGTCTGCAATCTGCGTTGCAAGATGTGCGATGTTGGCATGTTCAACGAAGAGGGCATGTTTTTCAAGAATCTGCGCATCGACCGCAAGCTGCATGAGATCGATCTCGATGTGGCCAAGCGCGTGCTCGACGAGGTCCAGGCCGATAAGCCCTTCATCGCGGTCAATTCGACCGAGCCGCTGATGTACAAGCCGCTGCCGGAGTTCATCGAGCATTGCACCAAGCTCGATCTCAAAACCGGTGTGACCACAGGCGCCTACACTCTGCCCAAGCAGGCAGACGTTCTCGCGGAGGCCGGCCTGTCCCGCCTGTCGGTGAGCATGGACGGACCGCCGGATATCCACAACCACATCAGGGGCCGCAAGGATAGTTTCGAGCAGTCCTATGCCGGAATCGAGGCCTTTGCAGCGGCTTGCAGGCGACTCGGACGCACGCCGGAGATCTATATCAACTGCACGATCACCAATATGAACCACAACAAGTTGGTAGAGTTCTACAACGCTATATCGGCCCTGCCGACCACGACGATCAATTTTACATACATGTGGTTCATCGATCCTGAGACAGCGATTGAACAGAATTCCGTATTCGGCGATAAGTATCATGTTAGCGCGAGCTGCTACAGCGAATGGATTGATCCTTTCGCTGTCGATATTGATGTGCTTCACGATCAGATCCAGCAACTGAAAAATAAACCTCGGGTTCATTTCTCTCCGCTGTTTTCGAAGGAACAACTTAAGAAATATTTCCACTCGCCAAACACTTACGTGAATGAAGCTGCGCATTGCATGGCGACTTGGTTCTTCCTGCAGATATTGGCTGACGGCAACGTCATCGTTTATACGCGCTGCCATTCGAAGCCGGTCGGAAATATCAATACCCAGTCGATCAAGGAAATCTGGAACGGCAGCGAAATCGCGAACTGGCGCCGCTTTATTCGCCAAGTCGGCAAGATGCCGATGTGCAAGCGTTGCGATCTCGCTTATTGAGACGCGGCCTTCCGCGATGTGGAACCACGTGTCTGACTTTGCGGCCTGGGAGAAAATCGCCCAGGAAGTGCATGCCCGCCACTCACGTCAGGGCGATTTCTACACGCGGTCGCTGACCGGCATCGAGCACTACGCTCACAAGTTCGTTGCAGACAAGGCTAGCGGCAGCCGTCGCGTTCTCGAAATCGGAGTCGGCGGAGGCGAGCACCTTGTCTACCGTTCGCCTACGACTGGCTCGGAACGTTATGTCGGGCTCGACCTTAGCCCGACCTATGCGCAAATCTGCCGTGACAAGTTCGGCGTTGAAGTGATTTGTGCCGATGCTGCTGACATGCCTTTCGAAGACGATTCATTCGATTGCGTAATCGCAATGGCGGTTCTCGAGCACGTCCAGAGCCTCGAAAAGGTCTTGGCGCAGGTCGAACGGGTTCTAGAGCCAGGTGGTCGGTTTCTTGCGCTGATTCCTACCAATGGCAGCATTCCTGTGGCGGCTTTCAAGACCTTGGTGACCTATCCGACAATGCGGCGACGCGGGATTACCCGGCCAGACCTCGTTTGGAACGACCTAAACGTCAATAGTTTCAAGCGCGTCGAAAGCCTTGTCTTGCAGCGCTTTTCGCGTGTCGAACAGGTTTCGGTGCCGGTGCGGGTGCTGCCGTGGTGGCTATCGCCGCTATGGACATTTGTCTGTGAGAAGTCCTCTGAGCCGATATAAGCCGCTGGCCGCAGCCTGGAGTGGAGTGGGAAAACGATGTCGACGGCTAACGGCCAACCGAGCGTGAGCGAGGTCCGGGATTTCTGGAACGCGAACCCACTCTTCACGGGGGAAGGCCATAACGAGCCGGGCTCGCACGCATGGTTCGAAGAGCATGCCGATACGATCGTAAGGGATTGTTTCGCCGGCCATTTCGATGAGCGAGCCTTGCCCAGCGCTGAAAACTGCGACCGTGTTCTTGATCTGGGCTGCGGTCCTGGCTTCTGGACGGTCGAGCTCCAGAGGCGTCGACGGATTGGTCGCGTCACCGCCGCTGATCTCACGTCGAACGCGGTGGAACTCACGCGCAAGCGATTGGCTTGCTATGGCCTTGACGCCGATGTCCGGCAAGAAAATGCCGAAGGGCTGAGCTTCGACGATGCCAGCTTCGATCACGTGAATTGCCAGGGTGTGATTCACCATACCCCTGACACTGATGGATGTGTGGCCGAGATCGCGCGCGTTCTGCGCCCGAAAGGCACGGCGAGCATCTCGGTCTACTATCGCAACTGGGTCCTGCGGAACTGGCGCTGGATCGGTTCGATCGGTCCTGTCTTGAGCAGGGCCGGCGCTAAACTGAAAGGGCGGGGACGAGAAGGCATCTATGCGGAACGCGATGCCGATGACGTCGTCCGGATGTATGACGGAGCGGCAAATCCCATCGGGAAAGCCTATGATGAGAACCAGTTCAGGCGCCTTCTGGAGCCACACTTCATGGTCGAGGAGATCTACTTCCATTTCTTCCCGGCAAGGTCTCTCCCGGTCAGAATTCCGCAGTCCGCGCACCGGTTTCTCGATCAGCAGTTACCTTTCATGATTTATGCGAATGTCAGGAAGGCTTGAGAAAAGCGTCCCAACAACTCATGGTGCGAGCGCTGCCCAAAGCTTGGGGTCGGTCATCGCGTATTCGAAAGCCTGCGCCACGCTCAGCGCCGCTGAAAGATCGGGCTCTAGATAAGCGTATTCGACAGCCGGATGCGCTGCATCCAGAAAGGCTGCGCGGCGGTCGTGACTTAGGCCGAAATAATCCATGGCGGCGAGATACTTACCGAGCAGGCGCTTTCGCTCCTCTAGAGGCTGTGCTCTCCATTCCTCGCGCGTATGGCGCTCCAGACCAGTTTGATCCGGGTCTATCCTTGGGATCAGAACGCCGACCGACCCGTCGCGATAGGCTCTCGAAGGGCGTGTCGCCGCGCTTGGGAGCAGGCGGGGAAGCTCGTCGGCTCGCACGAAGACGCGAAAGATCTCGGTATCGGCATCGCGGTTGGGGTCGGGCCGCCCACCAAGTCGGTCCTTGAGGATAACGACCGTTCCGACGGGGACGAACAGTCCCTGCCAAGCGCCGGGATCGCTGTACTTGCATTGCCACCAATGGCAGGAATCGCCGATCACCATCGCGTCCGCGCCGCTTGCGTAAGCGATGCGGCCAAACCTCTGAGGTTGAAACGTCGTCACTGCTTTGCGGTAGTGTGCGTAGTTCGCAACGGTTCTCGCGACGGCCGCGGCGAATGGTGGCTCATACGCGTGGTCGACCTCGTCACGCCAGATTAGATCCATGGTCGACTCGAATGGCCGATCATACAGATATGGGAAGACAGACGAGCCCATAAGCACACGTGCTTGGGCCGGTAGCACTTTATCCAATCCGGCGCGGACTCCCCTATAGAGATCGTTGCTGCTCGGCCCGCCTGCGACAGCGGCTTGAGCATAGGCGAATAGCGGACCAGGCAACGCAGCGATTGCGCATAGGAGGATCGCAGTCACGGTCGTTGCAATCACTTTCGGCGCTCGGAAATTGAAGCTGATGAGCTCGATCGTTTTGACGAACCCGACGCCAGTGACAGGAAACGCGATGTAATAGAGGTTGGCGAGGTATGGATTGCCGAGGTTTCCGGCCGTCAACGCCATTGCGGCGAGATAAGTATCGCAGAATGCAAGCGCCCAAAACAAGGTCCAAGCGGCCGGCGGATTGAGGATCTGCAGCTGCGCATCTCGGAAGCGGCGGGTCCGCTCGGACGAGCAATTCGTGCCGGCGAGATAAGCTCCTACTCGGCACAGGACAAGTAGATGTGAAAGCCCATATCCGACAATAACGACAATCCCTAGCGGACCCGCCAGCGCCGGACGTAAAAGGTTTGCCCACATGCTGTGGCCGATATCGGTAAAAGACCGAGCGAGCGACGCTTGAAGAAAAAGAAAACGATATAGCTCGCCGTCGAAAAGCCAGTTCCATGCCCCAAGTCCAATCGCGACGCCGACCGCACCACTTACGACATAGGCGACAATCCTGCGCTCTCTGAATGCCACAATGAGGGTGACTAGCCCGAGGAGAGGGATGCCAAGCGCAGAAAATCCGTGCGTTGCGTAGTTCAGTGTGACTAGCAGGCCAAGAAGCATGCAAATCCACGGTTTCGCTCGGGAACCTGGCAGAAAAAAGAGTGCCATGGCCGCAGCGAATACGGTGAGATTCAGCACGCCGACCAGCGTTTCTGGCCGGAAGCCTAGTACGCCAACATAAAAATCTGCCAACGCGGCGGCTATCAGTAACGATACGATCGATGCTCTTAAGCCAAAGATGCGCCAGGTAGCGAAGGATCCGACCGCCATCCCGAGGAACGCGATCACGATAGGGAATCCGTAGATCGCTTCCATGCTAATGCCAAAATACGAAAGCCAAAGACCGCCGAGCAGATAAAAGAATGGCGGGTGTACGGTTTGGGCCTTGATACCGGCGCTGGAGAAGTGCTCGCCCCACATGACGTGCGAGAGAGGGCCCCCACGCGCGAAACTGATCGAGGAGCTAGCAAGGCCGCCGCTTTCGCCGTCGATATAGGCTTTCGATTGCAACGCGCCAAAGAGGCAAAAGGCTAGCAAAATGAGTGCTAGTCCCCACGCAGTTGCCGATGCTACCCCGCACCGGTTTAAAGTAAGGGCTTTCGATGATGGGCCAGCTGTTTTTTTAGTCATTGCGCGACGCCTGGCATTGACGGCCAGCCCATGGGGAAAAATTTCATCCAAGTCTAGGAAGCAGGTCGCGATAGCCTTCGCCCCAGCCATAGGGCTCGACAATCGTGTGCGTATGCCAGTTTACAGTCGCAACGCCGCCGACCGCACGAACTTCATCAATCCACCGTGACATCGCCTGCAGCCGGGTGTCCGCATCGATCAACTGGTAGTCGTAGAACTGTGAATCCATCATGATCATTGGTATCGCCGTGAGGGTCATCGGCCGGCAGCCAGCATGATCCCAAGGCTGGAAGGCTAGGGCGGCGCCGTTACGAAATCCGGGGCGATTGTTAAATCCGAGTGTGGAATCGACCGTCAGACCTGCTTTTTCCTGAGCGCTCCAGGTTTCGTCCCACGAGAATCGTAGCCAGTGTTGTCGTGTATGCTTTATCGGCGCATTTACAGCGATCTCAATCCGCTCGCGCTCAGAGCTAAGCCGCTCTCCGTCTCGCCAGCTAAACCACGATCCGTGCAATCCTAATGTCCAGCCGCCGTTTCGAAACGCCGTGATCTCATGCGCGAGGGAGGGGTTGGAAATGTCGTAGGCGGGGTCCATTAGCAAAGGTAATCCGAGGCCGCGTCGCCAACCGGGTGCACCGCCATAAAAGTGCAAGACGCTGCGAAGTCCGGCTTTCTCCTCAAGGCGGCGGATTTCGGCGAAGGTCCACCATGACGGGCGCGTCAAGGCAAAGCGCATGGCGCCGCCTAGCCGCCCCACTGCTTGATTAACTCGCAGACGCGAAATCTCTCGAGCGGCATTCAACAGTTGATAGGCACCCTGCTTAAGCCTGATCTCTGGCGTAAGCGACAGAGCGTCGACGTCGTGCGTCAGAACTAACTGCGCGTCCGGGATAGCCCCGAACACCTCCCGCTCGTCGAGATCGTTTTTCCGGCTAGCCCAGCGGCGAAGAAACAGGAAAATACGGTTCACCCAGCTATAGTCGTAGAGCTCCGACTCATAGTTCTCGATGGCAAAGCTGTAGGAATGTGCCGGCCCTCGCTTCGCCTCTGACGCACGTTCGTGAGCGCCATTTAAATGGAGCCAGGCAGCGCCCACCCAGTCGCATACCTGCCAGTCCGCATTTTCTTCACCGCCCCGGCCTGCAGGCAGGCAAGCCCTATCCACAAGGAGGCCAAGGGGGTTACCCGCACCGAGATCGGTGGCCCAATCAGGCAATGGCACGCGTTCATACTGAAGTGTTGGCGTAGGCATGGCAGCGCCGCGACACAGCGACATCAGCCCCGCAATCAACGCGCGCTGCTCAGATAGACGCCAGTAGCGCCTCCCGCAATCGAGCACCCACTCACGCTTTTCCTGCGCAGTTGGCTCCCTGCCGTCTGCTCTCATCTCGCCCGTGAGACATCGTACTGCTGAACCTGTCGCCGGCGCTCGGAAGCTTTAGTGATCCAGCCGCCGAAGGGCCAATAGCAGGTCAGCAGCATGACGAGATACCCCAGCGTGGTGACTGACGAGATCATCTTGCTCGCGCTCCGTTTCTGATCGTAGCGCAGCACAAAAGGAACCTCGGCGAACTTTGCATCGAGTAGCCAGAGTTTGATCAGCTTCTCTAGCGTACACGTGAAACCGAGGCCCTTGATTTGGATGAACCCATTGCCCCAAACAGCGACGGCCTGCTTCATCAGAAGAGCGCGATAGGCTCGGTAGCCACAAGAGTACTCGCGGACACCCTTCACCGGGAAAAAAAGGCCCATGAAGATGTTGGCGGCGCGGGAGACAAACATCCGATAGGCGTCGAGGCCAACTTGACCTCCACCCTCTTGAAACCGGGACGCGATGACCACGCCGACTTCAGGGTCCGAATCTAAACGTGCCAGCATCGCAAGCGCTATCGCCGGATCGTGCGTATCGTCGCAATCCATCCGGATTATCACGTCATCATCAGCTGCCTGCTCGACTGCATATTCGAACAGATCTCGCACCGTCTCACCCAAGCCGCGGTTGATCTTGTGGGTCAGGACGACCAGAGGCAGTTTCCCAGAATAGCTCTCTAAGACCTCGGCGGTGCGGTCGCGGCTTCCATCATTGCAGACAACTATCGTGTAGTCCCGCCCGGCGGCAGTCATAGCCTGCTCGATCTTGGTGAAAAGCGGTGGGAAGGACTCTTCCTCATTATATGCCGGGAGTAGAAAGAACACTCGCATTCTCAATTCGTCCCTTTATCGCCACCGGTGGTTGGCGATAAACCATCTGGCATGGAAGCGCCAGATTCTCTGGTTCCTGCTCGCAGATCACGTGCTTGTTCGACGACAAGTCCGCGTAGCTTCGAGATGACGTGGCGCACGCCCATATCCCTCGCGACTGCAATCCCTATTGCTGCCGGGAAAATCAGCACAAACTGAAGTAAATGCATCCCTACGCTGAGCGCGAAAGCCGTCCCCAGGTCGACGCCGAAGCTGGCGAGCGCGACGGTGACAGCGGCATGGTAGCTACCAATCGCTCCCGGGAGGATAGCTGCTGCGCCCCCCGCGATGCCGGCGAGAAAGACTACAAGCTTCGCGCCCCAACTCAGCCCACCCGGTCCGGCAATTTCGAGAAAGAGATAGATCGCGCAGTAGCTTGAAAGCAGCGCGATCGCGCCGAGAGCCGCGCCGCCCAGGAAGCGCACGCTCATCATGCGCTCGCCGAACGCCTGCACGAGAAGTGTGATGAAATTGCTTGCGCGCCCTCTCAGGACGCGGGCCGCGACTGTGACGAGCGAGTTCCTAAAAACCGCAATCAGTGCAGCGCACCCGAGGCCTGCCAGGACGATCGCCCAGCCGTAGCCAGGCAGAAGCATGACCGGCATGATCGGCGCCGCGACGAGGACGACCGCCGAGTCGGTTAGGCGCTCGACGGCGATAGCCGAAAGCGCGACACTGGTCGGGACATTCGCCTGTTCTCTGAGATAGGTCGCCTTAAGCAGTTCCGAGAGGCGCGCCGGGATCAAAAGATTGAACCCGCCGGCTAGCACAACGCTCTCGAGTGCCGTGAGTGATGAAAGCCGTGGATCGGCGATGATCAGTTTGTGGCGAAAAGCCTGACAAGCCGTCGCTAAGATGATCAATGGCTGCGTCAAGAGCAAGCCCGACATTAGGACTGTGGGGCTGACCGCGGCGTTTCTGAGCGCGATCGCTACCGCCGATGCCAGCAGGGTCGCAGCCACGATCGCCGAAATAGCGAACCTGCGCGTCGATACGCTTGAATTGTTCACCGGGTACCCGTTTCACATCGAAGCCCGCCGGAGCCTTCGCCACCTGAAAAGACATTTACCGGAACGTTCGCGGCCGCGGGTCGACGCCAGCGCTGCCGGGCCTTTGATAGCGGCTATTCCGAGATACGTCCAACATTGATGCAACAGACTAGCGACGATTCTCAGTCGCCGGACGTGGGAGAACAAAGCAAACTGTTGTATCGGTTGGTCCGGCGATCGAGGATGGACGAAGTCGTGAACTTCTTTGGGTGGCTCCTGCCCGATCGACTTTGTTGCCTGCCTCGACTGGGGGCTACTTTTTTGTTGTAGGCGTACCGGCGAAGAAAATCGCTTAGCCGGACTATAGCATCTTACCAGCGGCCTCGGCTTCAGCCTCCAGCCGCTTCTTTTCGACCTCGTATGAGCTCATCCCACGCCCGAACATGACGGTTCTCCTTCGCGCCGGGTTGGCGCGACTGGGAAGCTAGGTCGACGCTGGAAGGTCCGCACCGCAAAAGCCCACCAAATGCGCTACCAGTGCCTTCTAACGCTCGATCTCGCTGACGAGCTGCGCCACCGCTACGTCGCCGCGAGTGTGCTTGATGCTCCTCGCGCTCTCGCCTTCGCCGCCCTGTACGCCGTAGAGCATCGCCCGCAGCTTCTCCTGCTTCAGCCCTGCGAGATAGGCGATCTCGCATTCGTGCTTCCACTCCTCCGACCAGGTCGAGACCTGGCGCCCGGCGAGGCGGGAATAGGCCATGGGGTGATTGTCGAGATCGCGGATGGTCACGGTCGTCACTGCGTTGGTTGGTCTTTAGCCTGAATTCTGTCCGCCTCAGCGAGAACGGCTTGCAGCCGAGCCAGCGTGAGGGCATCGAACACGAGCTCGACGTCGGTGGCGCCATCGATCGACAGTTTGATGATGGCGCCTTCGGTGGGATTACGGCTGATGGTCACGTCCACCACATCGAGCACGATCGCTTGAGTGCTGGGCTTGTTAGTCATCGGCATTGCCTTCCAGATTCAAGGGCACCTAGTAAGCGTTCGCCCGGTCGACTCAATTTCGAACAGGCAGTCGTCGATGAAGCGCACCGGCGTGCCGTCTTCAAGCGCGTATTCGGTGACGCTGAGGTGCGGGAATGGGCGATAGACGATGACGGTATAGCGGTTGCCATCTTCGTCCTGGCAGAGCTCACGATAGATTTCGCGGCGGGCGGGGAGGGCGATGGAAATCGTCTCGCTCAGCTCGGCACGCTTCGGCTGTGTACGCATCGCAACCTCCCACGCATTTTTAGTCGAAACTGCCTGATCGATCCCGCGTTCCGGCCAGCTTCAGATTCTTTGGTGGGCTCAGGAACGCCGCTGCCCCGCTGACGTTGAGTCGCCAGTTCTGTTGCGTACCAGTGGTGTTGAGTATGGCGAAGCCGCGTCGCGTGTTGAGGGCTGCGCCTGCCGGCGAGGTGCTGAGCAGCCCGCCCGTTACGGCGCAGCGCGGCGCTGCCGAGCGGGATCTGTTCGCCGACAAGATGCCGGCCCGGATCGAGCCGTGCTTGGCACTCCTGCGGCCGAAAGCGCCGGAAGGGCCGGACTGGGCCTTTGAGGTCAAATGGGACGGCTACCGCTTGGCGGTCCATCGCGACGATCGGGGAGTTAGGGTGACGACGCTCGGCTTGTAGAGATCGAGCGCCTGCTGCCAGTCGGCGTGTGTCAGGCGCTTTTCCGCATCGCCCTCGCGCCATGTGACTGGCACGCCGATGGCCTTCAAGGCGATCTCGATTTCTCCGCAGACGGCGGACTTGCCAGAGCCCACAGGCGCACTGACCGTGACGATAACAAGCGGTTCAGCCATTTACCGCTCCTCCCCCGCTGGTGCAGAGCCATTTGAGATGGCATCCGCGAGGGCGGATTTGTTGTCCTCCAGAACGGACACAGCGATGCGCGACTTCGGGCAGGTAGTCGCGCCAGAACGTGTCGACGTATTGGGTCGCAACAGCGTCGGTGTCACCATGCCGTTGCTTCGACAGACATATGGCGCGCGCAATGCGCTCTTGGAGCGCTTCGGTAGTTTCCGTCATGGCCGGCTCCATTTTACATGGTTGCGCCCGTAGACGATCCAAAGCGCGAGGTTCATCGGCAGCAGGCCCCATGCGCTCGAAACGACGATCCAGAGCAGCCAAAGGACTTGGTTCACGAGGCCGATCAGCCATACAGAACGGTGCTTGTTGCCAGCCAGTACGGTCATCCAGATCGTGATCGCGCTGAGCAGCCACGGCAGATAGAAGCGGATGGCGTCGCTCATGGCTCGCGCTCGCTAGGCTCTGATTTAGGAGATGCGCGCTCGGCCCGGGTCACTCGCTTACGCAGTTCGATATTTTCTGCGCGAAGCCGTTCGATCTCGGCGCCGCAGAACGATGGATCAGCGTAGAATTCCTCGCCGACGCGACTGAACATTTCAGAGCCGGCAAGCGGCCTGACCTTCGTCAGAGCGTCGCTCATCGCTCGCGCATGTGTGCGCAGCTTCTCCACGCTGCCAGGCTCTGGCCGGACGCTCGCGGATGCCACAAAAGACCCTGCCTGCGCCTCCGTGGAGGGCGGGAGGAGGGCTTCGATAGCCTCAAGTATGAGTTGGCGCTGCGCTTTGGAGGCACCTGACCAATCGCAATTCTTCAGACCTTCAGCGATATCGCCGGCCTTCGCCCCCGCAGGCGCGGGAGGAGAGGCGAAGAGCGCGACGGGGTCCATCATGGTGGGCTCCCGGCTCATGTAGACCGAGGCGAACCGAACGCCGTCGAGCAAATTGCGAAGTGTCTCGGCTGAGACATAGACCGGCGCCACAGCCTCGCCCTCGGGGCGGAGGGCGGCGCGATCGGCGACCTGAGCGCGCGCAATCCAGCCCTTCCATGCGCTGTCCGGCGGGCTGCTGTTCTGCCATTCTTTTGCGGCCCAGCGCTCAAAATCAGCACGCTCCTGTGCGCCGCGCGCCTTCTCATCCGCCTGGGCGGGGGTCGGTTCAGACATCGGTCTGCTCCTTCTTCGGAGAGAGGGCGGCGCGGGTTCGGATGGCTTCGGCTATGTCGCTGGACCCAGGCACCCGCACTCTTGAGCCGAAAGCCTCAACAATCACGCCGTCGTCAGCTATCCGCGCGCACGCCTCGCGCTCTTCAGCGACAGCCCTCTCCTTCTCGGCCTCTGCGGCGGTGAGGGCGGTCTGCACTATCGACGGTAGACGGCCGGCTTCGTTGGCGCCCCGACCAAGCTCCTCCAACCTGGCGGCCTGATGGGCGATGAGGTCGGCGGTGCGGCGAAGGGCCTCACGCGTCGCTTCGATCGTGGCCTCAGTACGGCTGCCATCCTCAAGGACGCGCTCGCGCCACCGCAGATCCGCCACCACCTTCTCTGCGTCAGACATCGGAATCGTCTCGCTCACGAGCGCTCTCCTTGAGGGGTGGGGGCGCCGGCAAGGGCTAGAACGGCGTCGATGCGTTCCAGCCACTCGCGATAAGGCGTGTGGACATGCGCCAACGCGCCTGCCGGACCTAGGCTGGCGACATTGCCGCGAGACGTGCGGAGGATCTCCAGCATCTCCGGGGCCGCAGCCAGCAGGCTCGCGTTCGTGTACTCGTCAGAGCACACTGCAACGAGGGCAATCGGGCCTTTCTTCGACACGATCCGGAACTCACCTGTGATCGGGTGAATGTCGACTGACCAAGGCCCGACAGCGGGTGCGCGCCCCTCACCCATGGTCAGCCCCGGAAGGGAGGGCGCGGTTCGTCGCCATGTTTTCGGGCGCAAAGTGCGCGACGAAAGAGGGGTAATAGTCGTCCGAGTTGTCGGTCCCGACTTCCAAAACGACCTTCGCCGTGACTACGTCGATCAGTTCGAGCAGATCCGACGAGCTGTAGTCGCTGCGGTCCTTGTGGCGGCACAGCACTCGAACTTTCGGGAAGACGTTCTTCATACGCGTGCGAGGCGGCGCAACCTTGATGTCACGCATGCTGCTGCGGTAGCCGTCGCTCGGATCTTCGATGACGACGTAGACCGTCCCGTTCAGGCGGAAGCGGCAGACATTGCAGTCTTCAAGGTCGTCATCGCCCTCGTAACGCGGGAACTGCATCGTCTCGAAATCGACCGCGTCCAGAGTGGCGAGGCCGATTAGGTCTTTCAGCTCGACGCCCATCTACCGGCCCCCCTGAGAGGAGATGGGCGAAAGCGAGAACACGCTGCTTTCGGGCTGTGCCGTGTTCCGTGTCGTGTGAAACCGATTGTCCATGCGGCATGTGCGCTGCCTGCGCACCCTCCTTCGGAGGTACTGCCTTGGAAAATCTGAGGTTTTAGCCGAAGAGGCGGTAGTTAGATGGCACTGGCAGCCGGTTTGCAAAACCGCTGCACTACCGCCGTGCTACGCCGGCCCTGTGCGCTGCGGTATCAGGCCAGGGAGGCGAGAGCAAGGCCGATGGCGGCGACTTCGGGCCAACGGAGGGCATGCGATGGCCGGGCCACTCGTCTGGGTTATGTGGGCTCAATTAAGGGGAATCCCTCATTGCCGCGCGCAACCGGCCCCTTAGGTTGAGGCTGACTGTCACCCCATGATGGAGGATGCGATGGCCGATCCGAAATCCGACGACAAGCGCCCGACACCCGACCACGCCGAAGACAACGCGTTCTTTCCCTCTCCCTATTCGCTCGGCCAGTTCACCTCGCCGAAATCGAACCTGAGCGGTGCCGACTATCCTAGCCCCTACAAGGGCGGGCGCTGGAAGATCCTGATGGTCGGCGCCGACGAGCGCTATCTGCTGACCGACAATGGCACGATGTTCTCGACGGGGAACCATCCCGTCGAAACGCTGCTGCCGATGTATCATCTCGACAAGGCCGGCTTTTCCTTCGACGTCGCGACGCTGTCGGGCAACCCGGTCAAATTCGAGTATTGGGCGATGCCGCGCGAGGATGCGGAGGTGAAAGGCCTGTTCGCGAGGTATCGTGACCGGTTCAAGCAGCCGCTGAAGCTCGCCGACGTGATCGAGACCGCGCTCGGTGAGGATTCCGACTATATCGGCGTGTTTATTCCAGGCGGCCATGGCGCCCTGATCGGGCTGCCCGAGAGCAAGGACATGAAGGCGGTGCTCGAATGGGCTGCTGCCAGGGACAAGTTCGTGATCACGCTTTGCCACGGCCCGGCGGCCCTGCTGGCAGTCGGCATCGGGGCAACGAAAGCCGCCAGCATCTACGATGGCTACAAGATCTGCGCCTTCCCCGACGCGCTGGACGCCAAGACGCCGGACATCGGCTACATGCCCGGCCACCTGACCTGGGCCTTCGGCGAGAAGCTGACGGAACTCGGGATCGAGATCCTGAACACGGATATCTCCGGCATGGTCCATCGCGACCGCAAGCTGCTGACCGGGGACAGTCCGCTCGCCGGCAATGCGCTGGGCAAGCTCGCCGCGGCCACCTTGCTCGACGAGGTTAAGAGCGCGTGAGCGCCACGCAGGCCGAAGCGGCTTTTCGCGCCGCCTTGGCGATAGCGGGAAACGACAGCCTGGCGGCAGTCCAGGGCGCGGTTCGCGCCTTCGCAAGACCGCTGGGCTATGACCGCTTCGTCCTGTTCTCGGCGTCAGTGGCGCAGGATGAGCAGGTCGAGCGCATCTACTGGGTCGAAGGCGATTGGTTCGGCGAGGGCGAAGGTGTCGATGCCGAGACCTATGTCCGGCGCTGCCCGATGACGCGCCATGTCCTGCAGGCGCGCGAGCCGTTCTTCTGGACCAAGACGCAGAGCAAGGCCGGGGAACTCTATCGCGTCGTTCGCCTCCCCCGAGGCCGCGGTCTTCATGGCTTGCAGGTGCCGGTGTTCGGTCCGCTCGGCCTCGAAGGCGCGATGAGCCTGGGCGGCGAACGCATCGACGCGTCGCCCTTGGCGCGGCTGGCAGCGTCGGTCGTCGCCGATGCGGCCTTTGCGGCTGCCCGCAGATTGCTGGAGGCTCCGGCTGGCGAAATCGCCAGCGCGCTCTCGGGTCGCGAGCGCGAGGTCCTGGCCTGGACGGCGGCCGGCCGGCGGCAGGCCGAGATCGCCGCCACGCTCGGCCTGTCGGAGCGCACGGTCGAGAATCATCTGCGGCGCGCACGCCGGCGCCTCGGGGTCGCGACGACGGCCCAGGCCGTCCGTGTCGCGATCCGCAGCGGCGACATCGAGGGGTGATACCAACCGGAAGGACGAGCAGCATGGGCAAGACGGTTCTCGTAACGGGAGCGGCATCCGGCTTTGGCCGCGGCGTCGCCTTCGGGCTCGCCGCCCGCGGCCATGCCGTGATCGCCGGCTGCCAGATCTGGCCGCAGGTCTGGGAATTGCGCAACGCGGCCAAGGCCGAGGGTATCGACATCCGTGTGATCAAGCTCGACGTGCTCAACCAGATCGATCGCAAGCATGTGCTCGGCATCGAGATCGATGTCCTGTTCAACAATGCCGGCATCATGGAATCGGGGCCGATGGTCGAGATCCCGATGCCGGTGTTCCGCTCGGTCTTCGAGACGAATGTCTTCGCCGCCCTCGAACTCGCCCAGAACTTCGCGCGCATGATGGTGCAGCGCGGCTCGGGCCGGATCGTCTGGACATCCTCGGTGGCGGGGCTGGTCAAGGTGCCTTTCGATGGCGCCTATGCGGCCTCCAAGCACGCGGTCGAAGGCATCTGCTCGGCCATGCACGAGGAACTCAGGCCTTATGGCGTCGAGGTCGTGACGGTAAATCCCGGCGCCTTCCGCACCGGCTTCAACGACACCGGCATGGAGAGCATGGATCAGTGGTGGGAGCAGGAGGAGCGCGTCGTCGAGCATTGGCCCGTGCGTGAACTCAACCGTCAGCACGACCCGGCCGAGATGGTCGCCGCGATCGTCGAGGTCATCGAGGCCGAGAAGCCGCGCTATCGGACCGTCAGGCCCGTGGGCGCCGAGGAGATGGTCAGGAAAGAACAGCAGGAAATCTGGGAGCGGCATGCCTGACGCCGGATGGGCTTATCGAACTGGCCAAGCGAAGAGGAGGCGACGGCATTCACCTGGCCGTAACCATCTAAGTCGATGCTTTTGCGAAAGCCTTGCCTGAGATGTGTCCATGCTGAGCCGTCGTTCCTTTACCATGTCCTCCCTTTCGCTCCTCGCCCCCGGCCTTGCCGGTTGCGGCGGCGGCGGCAGCATCGTGGCGCTGCCGGAGATCGCCGCGCCGAGCGGGCGAAGCCTGACGCGCACGCTGACGCGCCCGAATTATGCGCAGGTCTACATCGAGTATCCGGGCGAGCGTTTCGCGGTGCCGGCGATCGACTACCAGAGCATCGAGCCGCGCTATCTGCGCCAGACGGTCGAGTTCCGCGGCGCCGAGCCGCCGGGCTCCATCGTGGTCGATCCCGGCTCCTATCATCTCTATTTCGTCGAATCGCAGGGGGTGGCGACGCGCTACGGCGTCGGCGTCGGCCGCGAGGGCTTCGGCTGGACCGGCCAGGCGAAGATCAACATGAAGCGCGACTGGCCCGACTGGGTGCCGCCGCAGGAGATGATCGAGCGCGATCCGCAGATCAGGGCCCAGCTCGAGCCGACGCCGCGTGGCCCCGGCGTGCGCGGTGGGCTAAAGAGCCCGCTCGGCGCCCGCACTCTCTATCTCTTCGGCGAGGGACGCGATCTCGGCTACCGCATTCACGGCACGACCGAGCCCTACACCGTCGGCACCAACGTCTCCTCGGGCTGCATCCGGATGATCAACCAGGACATCATCCATCTCTACGCCCGCGTCGCGCTGGGCACGCCGGTGACAGTGCTGCCTGTATGAGCATCGTGATGTCGTAGTGGCAGGCCGAAGAACGCTGGAAGCTCAGGCGGCAGCGGCGACGCCCGCCGAGCCCGCAACCTCGATACGATTGCGTCCGAGCAGTTTCGCCCGATAGAGCGCGCCATCGGCTATGGCGAGCAGCTCGGCCAGTTCGGTCTGGCAAGTGCCCCCAACCGCCAGGCCCACGCTGACTGTGGCAGCGATGGCGACGCCATCGCTGCGGGCTGCCGCCTCGGCAAAGCGCCGGGCGATGTCCTCGCCGATTTCGCGCGCGTCCTGCGCGCCCATGCCTGGCAGCAGGACAGCGAACTCCTCGCCGCCGAGGCGGGCGCACAGGGCGCCCTGGCCCGTGGCTTCCTTGGCGGTGTCAGCGAACAGCTTCAGGACGCTGTCGCCCGCTTCATGGCCATAGGTGTCGTTGATCGCCTTGAAGTGGTCGAGGTCGAAGGCCAGTAGGGCATGGGACACGCCGCTTGCCCGGCTGCGGATATGCTCCGGGCCGAGCTCGAAGAAGCCCTGGCGATTGTGGAGCCCGGTCAGGAAATCGGTGCGGGCCGCCGCCAGCAGCCGCGCTCGATCCTCTTCGCGTACCAAGGCGATCAGAGACATCGGCATCGCGACCGTGAACAGTACCGCTTCGTACATCGTCAGTTTGGCGACGACGGGCAGCACGCTCTCGCCGTAGACCGAGACGACGATCGGCACGACGAATGTGCGGATGGCATAGGTCAGGCTGTGGCAGGCGAAGACGGCGATCGAGATGGGGCGGGAGCGCAAACCTTTCGCCGTGCGGCTGCGGAACAAAGCGAGGGCGGTCAGAGCGCAGATGACCGCGATGGGGAATGCGCTCGCATGGTTCCAGAGCAGGATCGCCCAGCCGGTGCCCAAGGCGAACCAGGCGGCGCCGATCGCGACGAGGAAGCCCGCGACCAGAGCAGGGCGGAGCGATCGGCCGTCCAGCACCAGAACCCCTTGCAGGACCAGGAAATAGCCGAGCAGCATGGCGACATTGGTGAGGGCGAGACCGGAAACACCGGGGAGCAGGCTCCGATTCATCGCGAGGAGGCAGCCCAGGGCGAACACGCCATAGGCAGCTGCCCAGAGGCCGAGCTCCCGGGATCGCTGGGCGTGCGCTTGCCGCTCCCACAGGGTCATGGCCGTTGCGACGAGCAGCGTTCCGATCGCCAGATACCAGAGGGTTGCAAGATCCATCGCGATCGTCGTCAGCGATGGTTACGTTCGGCTTCAGGCATGATCGAGTACTCCTAGCCTGCTCAGCTCCGGGGATTTTAGCCGAAATGAGTTAATGTCAGCTTGTGGTGATGAGTTGCGGCAGCAGGAATTCCGATTTGCCGCAGGAATTTTTGAGGGTCATAGTGTTAATATTAAGCCATTGGCTTTGAAATAGATCGCACTGAACAAAAGAGAACTTGGCTCAACTTGGCTCATCATCTTATCGATATCGACTGAATCCAGTTAGGGAAGTTGCAAGTATCCGGGCCTGAGCGGCGAGGGGCGGCAGGTGCGGACCCGGCGCCTGCCCTCTACAAAAAAAGCCCCGCCCTTTCGGGCGAGGCTCGCGGCTCGGCTTTCGCCGATCCGGCTTTGAGCGTCAGTTGTTGTCGTAGGTCATGATGTCGCGATCCTTGGTCTCGGGCACGAAGAGCATGCCGATGACAAAGGTCATCATCGCGATCACGATCGGGTACCAGAGGCCGTAGTAGATGTCGCCGGTGCCGGCCACCATGGCGAACGAGGTCGCCGGCAGCAGGCCGCCGAACCAGCCGTTACCGATATGGTAGGGCAGCGACATGCCGGTGTAGCGGATGCGGGTCGGGAAGAGTTCGACCAGCGCCGCCGCGATCGGGCCGTAGACCATCGTCACGTAGATGACGAGGACCGTCAGGATGGCGATGACGGTCAGCGACTGGGCGCTGAACAGGGCGCCCATGAAGCCGGTCTTGACGATGCGGGCGTCACCCGCCGCCGGGTAGCCGGCCGCGACGGCCGCCTTGGCGATGTTCGCGGCGAACGAGCCGTCGATGGCGACTTCGGTACCGTTGACCGTGACCTTGGCAGCTGTGCCGGCCGGGGCCGGGGCCTGGGTGTAGACGATCGCCTGGGTGGCGAGCGTACGGCGAGCGACGTCGCAAGGCTGGGTGAAGGTGCGCACGCCGACCGGATCGAAGACCGAGCCGCAGGTGGCGGGATCGGCAACGACCTGGACCTTGACGTTTTGATGCGCTGCGGCGAGGCCCGGATTGGCGGCCTTGGTGAGCGCGCCGAAGAGCGGGAAGTAGGTCAGCGCCGCGATCAGGCAGCCGGCGAGGATGATCGGCTTGCGGCCGACCTTGTCGGACAGCGAGCCGAAGACGATGAAGCCGCCGGTGCCGAGGATGAGCGACCAGGCGATCAGCACGTTCGCCGAATAGAGGTCGACCTTGAGGATGCTCTGGATGAAGAACAGTGCGTAGAACTGACCGGTGTACCAGACCACGGCCTGGCCGGCCGTGAGGCCGAACAGCGCGAGCAGGGCGATCTTGGCGTTCTTCCACTGACCGAAGGCCTCGGTCAGCGGCGCCTTCGAGCCGGTGCCCTCGGCCTTCATCTTCTGGAACGCGGGGGATTCCTGCATCTGCAAGCGAATCCAGACCGAGATCGCGAGCAGGATGATCGAGCACAGGAACGGGATGCGCCAGCCCCAGGCGGCGAAGTCGGCCTCGCCCATCGTGGTGCGGATGCCGAGAATGACGATCAGCGACAGCAGGAGGCCGAGCGTCGCCGTGGTCTGGATCCAGGAGGTGTAGAAGCCGCGCCGGCCCGGAGGGGCGTGCTCGGCGACATAGACCGCCGCGCCGCCGTATTCGCCGCCGAGCGCCAGGCCCTGCAGCATGCGCAGCGCGATCAGGACGACCGGGGCGATCCAGCCGATGGTGTTGTAGCTCGGCAGCAGGCCGACCAGGAAGGTCGAGGCGCCCATGATCACGATGGTGACGAGGAAGGTGTATTTCCGGCCGATCAGGTCACCGAGGCGACCGAAGAACAGCGCACCGAACGGGCGCACCAGGAAGCCCGCGGCGAAGGCGAGCAGGGCGAAGATGGCGCGGGTGTTCGGGTCGAATGCCGAGAAGAAGTGCGCGCCGATCATCGCGGCGAGCGAGCCGTACAGGTAGAAATCGTACCATTCGAAGACCGTGCCCAGGGAGGAGGCCAAAATGACCTTCCTTTCTTCCCTGGTCATCGGACGCGGCTGTGAAGCCGCTGTTGCTGCCACGCTCATGAAGTGCTCCCGCTTTTGCGTTCCCCCGGACGCGGCGGACCATCCGCTGCATCCTCACGCCGCCTTTTTGGCGGTTCTTCGCTTGGAGCCGATCGAGCGATCGACTCAGGGCTAAGGCCTTGGAAAAGCCAAGTTTGATGGGGTACGAATGCGACCAGTCCCGGCAATCTTCAATCGAGCACTTGGTCTTGCACAGAAAGGCGTAAGACGAAGGATCAAGAGATCCGCGTCGCCGATCCTGCAGACGACTCGCTTTGGCCGACCTGAATTGTTAACCTTTCGCTAACCGCGCTGGCAGCCGGCCGGCAGGCTGCGCAGGAAGGGAGACGATGGCATGAGATCTCGCTTCGGAGTGTCGCTGTTCGCCGCATTCGCAGGGTTCTGCTTCGTGGCGTCCCCGGCTGCCGCAGCACCCGGCTTCGGCACGGCGCGCGGGCCCGGCATATCCGACTCGGCTCCGCGTTTCGCCCCGATGCGACCCGGCGCACGGCCGGGCCATGTCCGCCATGGCCGGGCCGGTTTCTATGGCGGCGGCTATTCCGGTTCTTACGGCTGGCCGAGTGACCAGCGGGTCGTGGTCGTGCTGCCGGAGGCGAGCGAGCCCCCGCCGCAGAAGGAGCCCTCGATCCCTGTCGCGATCGGCATTCCGCGGCCGCCGGCGGCCGATCCGGTGCTGTATCGGATCGAAACGCAGAAGGGCCGTCCGGTTGTGCGGATCATGCGTTTCAGCAGCGACGGCTACGTCGTGCGGCGCTGAAAACTAATTGCGCCGGGTCGCGGCGTAGAGCGCGATCGCGGTCGCGTTCGAGACGTTGAGGCTCTTGATCGCGCCGGGCATGTCGAGCCGGGCGAGATGGTCGCAAAGCTCGCGCGAGCGCTGGCGCAGGCCCTTGCCCTCGGCGCCCATCACCAGTACCAGCGGCTTGCGCAGCGGGACCTCGTCGAGCGAGACGTCCCCTTCCGAATCGAAGCCGAGCCGCAGGAAACCGCGCTCGCCGAGCTTGTCGAGCGCATCCCCCAGATTCTTTACCGCGACCAACGGCACATGCTCGAGCGCGCCTGAGGCCGATTTCGCCAGCACCCCCGTTGCGGCGGGCGAATGGCGGATGGTGACGATCACGGCGGCAACGGCGAAGGCCGCAGCCGAGCGCAGGATCGCCCCGACATTATGCGGGTCGGTGATCTGGTCGAGCGCCAGCACGATTGCATCGTCCGGCAGGCTGTCCAGATCGGGCGAGGGCAGGGGATCGCAGACGAGATAAAGCCCCTGATGCACCGCATCGGGCGTCAGCAGCCGGTCGATCTGCGAGGGCCGTACCATCTCGGGCACGAGTGGCAGCTCCCCAACCTCCTCGGTCAGGCGCTTCAGCGCGTTCTCGGTGGCGAGCAGCTTGCGGAAGCGCCGGCGCGGATTGCGCAGCGCCTCGATCACCGGATGGGCGCCGTAGAGGATCGCCTCGTCGATCTCGCCGGGCCGATGCGGCGGCGGACCGTCCCGATGCGGGCGACCGTGGCGGCTCTGGGGGCGGGGACGGGACGGGGCGGACATCATGGCTCCGGAAAGGTGACGCCATGCCCTGCCACGGCGCGGCCAGCTTGGCCAGCCCGAAGGCGGGAAAGCGGGATTTTCAACTCACTCAGTGCAGGGAGAACAATGTAGATGACGAAGACAGATGAGCGCCTGTTCGTCGTGACCGGCGGGCCGGGCGCCGGCAAGACGACCCTGCTGGTCGCGCTGGCTGGCGCGGGTCATGTCGTCGCGCCGGAGGCGGGGCGGGCGATCATCCGCGATCAGCTCGCCATCGACGGACCGGCGTTGCCCTGGCGCGATCGGGCGCTGTTCGCCGAGCTGATGCTGAATTTCGATTTGCGCTCGTATGGCGAAGCGCAGGCGAGCATGTCTCCGGTCTTCTTCGACCGCGGCGTCCCTGACACGATCGGCTATCTCAGGCTTTGCGGGCTGCCGGTGCCGGTGCATGTCGACCGGGCGGTCAGCGCCTTCCGTTATGCTCCCATCGTCTTTGCCGCACCGCCCTGGCGCGAGATCTACGCACAGGATGCCGAGCGCAAGCAGGACTTTGCTGAGGCTGAGCGCACCTATGAGGCGGTCACCGTGGCCTATCGCGATCATGGCTACGAGCTCATCGACTTGCCGCGGGCCGATGTCGGGACGCGTGTTGCTTTCGTGCTGGAGCGCGTGCGGGGCTTCGCTTCCGACAGGTAACGTTCCGCGCTAGGCTGAGGCTTCGCCGCAGCCTCGGGAGGCGCGTCATGGCGGAAAGCTCCGACACCGGCACCATGCGTTCGGGCCGGACGCTGAACCATCTCGTGCCTGGGCGGGATTGCGGCGACTGCGTCGCCTGCTGCGAGGTCCTGCGCATCGTCGATCCCGAGGTCGGCAAGCCCGCCGGCGTCATGTGCCGCCACAACACCGGCAGCGGCTGCGGCATCCACGCGACGCGGCCGGAGATCTGCCGGCGCTGGTTCTGCCTGTGGCGGCGTATCGACGCCATGCCGGACGAGGCGCGGCCGGACCGGAGCGGCGTGATCTTCTGCCTGGAAGGTGAGGAGGACCATCCGAATCCGTTCGCGCGCTTCTGCGTGGTGGCGCGGCCCGTCGGGAGCTCGCGGGCGCTGCGCAGCGCACTGGTCAAGCTGGTCGTCGCCATGTTCGTCCGGCAGGGAGAACTGCCGGTCTGGATGCACCGCCATGGTGTGCGCAGCCTGGTTCACCCGCCACCCGACCTCGCCGATGCGATTGAGCGGCCGCGGGAGACGCCGTTCCAGGCCTTCGTCCCGGCCGCCATGGCTTGGCGCCGGCGCCATCGCGCCAGCTGGCCGCAGGGCTGAACGGACCGCCGGCACGATTGCTTGTCGCTAGATGGCTTTTAGCCGTTGACAGGCGGCGGCCCTCTCATCATAAGTCCGCCCGCGCCTGCCGCCCTTCACAAAAGTGAAACAGGCGGTTGCGGCCAGCCCTTCGGGGCGGCCTGCGGCAAGGCGGGGGAATGTCCCGAGCGGCAAAGGGGGCGGACTGTAAATCCGCTGGCTATGCCTTCGCAGGTTCGAGTCCTGCTTCCCCCACCACCTTGCTCTTAGAGCGCTGGTGTTCCACGATAATCCGGCCAGTCGCCCGCAACCGAGACGCGGTGCGGGAACAGCTGCTGATGGCGAATGCTCTGCCTTTCCCGGGGCGGAGCGAGCTGCTAGCTTCGCCGGAATGGCTATTCGGGCATGACAGCGCAGTGACAGCGAAGACCCAGGGCGGTTCTGTTGCCGCGCTCGGCGCCATCGTCGCGGGCGCCCTGATCCTGCAGGTCGCGGGCACGATCGTGAACACGGTCGTGCCGCTGCAGATGGCGATCGCGAACCAACCGCCGCTACTGATCGGCCTCGTCGCCTCGGCCTATTCGCTCGGCTTCCTGATCGGCTGCTTCGTCAATCCTTCGCTCGTCCGCCGGGTCGGCCATATCCGCGGCTTCGCCGTGTTCGCCGCGCTCCAGGCCGTGTCGACGCTGAGCTTTCCGCTGTTGCCGGAGGCGTGGTGGGGCATGGCCCGGCTGGTCATGGGCCTGGCGGCAGCTGGCCACGGCATCTGCATCGAGAGCTGGATCAGCGGCCAGGCCAACCGGGCCCAGCGTGGCCGCATCTTCGGCATCTACCAGATCCTCAACCGCGTCGCGCTGATCGGCTCGCAGATCGGCGTCGGCTATGTCGCGATCCAGTCGCAGGACATCTTTCTCTTCGCCAGCATGGCCTTCTCGATCGCGCTGATCCCGGTTGCACTGACGCGGGCGAAGGGGCCCGAATCGAGCGAGATCGTCTCGGTCGGGCTGCGGACATTGTGGCGGCAGGCGCCGGCAGCCGTCGTCGGCTGCCTCTATGTCGGCATGGTCGGCGGGCCGCTGACCAGCGTCGCTCCCGCTTACGGCATCCTCTCGGGCCTCGACCAGCGGGCGACCATCCTGCTCACGGCTGGCATCCAGATCGGCGCCCTCTTGCTGCAATGGCCGATGAGCCTGCTGGCGGACCGCGTCGCCAGCCGGCTGATCATGCTCGTCGCCACCAGCATCGTCGCGCTGGTCGCAGCCGGGCTGATGATGCTGCTGGAGGTCGACGCCGCTCATGGCCGGATCTGGCTCTTCGGCCTGTTCGCCCTGATCGGCGGCTGCAGCATCCCGCTTTACACGGTCGCGGTCACGCACGCCTATTTCCGCATGGGGCGTGACCATGCCGTCGGGCTCTCGGCGCAGCTGCTGTTCCTCTGGGGCACGGGCTCGGCGATCGGGCCGCTGGCCGCGACCCTGCTGATGCAGCTCAGGGGCCCGCAGGGCATGCTGATCTATCTCGTCGGGCTCTCGGTAGGCGTCGCCATCTATATCGCGCTGCGAATCTCGCGAAACCCGTCGCCGCCGCTGGTCGAAGGCGAGCGCGGTACCACCGCGCCGACGATTCCCGATATCGAGATGGCCAAGCGGTAGCCGTTCGGCCCTGGATCAAGGTGGGTCGGCGATCTCCACGTCCGTGCGGGGCGGTGAATGCGCGCCGTCGTCGGCGCGATCCGAGCGACAGATCTGATCAGGCCTCGAACAACAGCAGGGCCAGCATACCTGCGCTGTGGACCAGCAACGCCAGCCGCAAGGGAATGGCCGAGATGATCTCGGCTCTGAACGGGCAGTAGAGCTCGCTGAGTTCGGACATGTCTTTTCCCCCAGCAAATCCGTATCAGCGCTGAGAGGAGCCATCGCCCCCCATTTGGGGGGCTTGGCGCGCGATGACTCGAAATTTGTTCTTTCGCCCCCAAATGGGGGGAGCCGGCGGGCACTGCGTCGCTAGATTTGCCGCCGGGGAGAGGGACGATGGGGATCGCGCTTTTCAGCATGGCAGTGGCTGCTGCCGGCGCACTGGCTTTCGGCACGATCGCCGGAGGCGCGGCGCTTGGCCTGTTCACCGGTGCGGCGATCTGGCTCGGCCGGCGCGCCTTGAGCGACATCTGAGCCTGCGCATGCGCCCCTCAGGTGGATGAGGCCATCTTCTTCGCCAGGATGGGTTGACACTGACCGGTCCGATGCGGAATTTGGCGGCCCGGCGCGGGTGTAGCTCAATGGTAGAGCAGCAGCCTTCCAAGCTGAATACGAGGGTTCGATTCCCTTCACCCGCTCCAATCGCCTTGCGTCCCTTGTGACGCGGAGCATCGCGCCGGCCCTTCATCGGCATCTCCACGAGCCATAGCTCTACCCTGATTAGCGTCCGGCATCAGGCGATGCCCGGCGTCGATTCTTGCCCTCAGCCCAATCATGGCCAGATTGCGGCAATATCGGGTAGCAAAGCCGCAAGCTCATCTGCTAAGGGTTCTGGGGGAATAGCGGTGATCTGCCTACCGATCCGGCCGGTCACTACGGATAATCTCACGTAAGCGCGCGAAAATCGGACTGACGGACGCAAAGCCCGCCACGCGGTGCTGGACATATTTCCGCCGCAAGACAGGAGAAATGCCATGCTCAAGATAGCCATCGCCGCAGCGGGGTTCGCTGTTCTCAGCCTCGCGGCCGCCCCGGCCTTCGCCCAGGGCGGCAAGAAGGGCAAGGACGAGTTCCTCGGCGTCGATCTCGACACCGGCCGGACCTATTACGACGGTCGCAACGACGGCAAGTACTGCCTCTACAAGACGGTTCGCGTCTTCAACCGCTATACCGGCTACTACGAGAATCGGCGCGTGCGCCGCTGTGGCCGCGGCCTCTATATGTGAGGGAGCGGTCATGAACCGTATCGCGAAGTTCATCGTCGGCCTCGGCCTCGCCACTGCTGCTGCGGCCTGCGGCCCGACCGTCGTCGCCGATCCCAACGGCCGTCTCATCAACACCGGGCTGGTGCAGGACGGCGACTGCCTGACGCGCACCGTCATGGTCTATGACCGCGAGCTCGGCTACGAGCGCGCGGTCCAGCAGCAGTTCTGCGGCGGGCGCGCCCGTATCGCGCGCTGATACTGCAGGCCCCGCTTCCATGATGGAGGCGGGGCCTCCGTTTTTTGCTAGATCATCGCGCGTCCGAACGGACGCGATCACGATGATCTACCATATTGTTATTGCATCGGATTCTTCCGAAAAGTGGATTCCACTTTTCGGTCCGATGCCATAGGGTTCGGTGAATCGCTCGGTCGCCCCGGAGAGAACCCGTGCCCAAGCTCTGCAAATTCACCTCGCCCAGCGACGGCAAGCCCGTCTACGTCAATCCCGACCAGGTCAGCGTCGTCTACACCTTCAAGGGCCAGCCGCCCGACACGATCATCGCCTTCCGCAAGGACTTCCAGCTCGGCGTGAAGGAAAGCCTGGAAGAGACTGTCAGGATTCTCGAAAGCGCTGCCGAGAGTGCCGAGCGCTGAGGCGCTGAGCCGGCGCAATCGTCTCCCCATCGCTGCCGGATTGTCGCCCCAAAGCAGCCATGCGGCGCTTCCATCCTCGCGCCATGAGGATCATCGCTGCATCTGCTCTCACCCTGGCTCTCGGCGCTTGCGCCACCACGCCGGACCCGATCGTCGAGGACCGTTCGCGCTGCGACGCCTATGGCTTTCAGCGCGGCACCGACGCCTACGCCAACTGCGTCATGACGCAGGATCGCGATCGCGAGCGGCGTTATGAGCGCCAGGGGGAGCGACGCTCCTATCGGGCTGAGCGATCTTACGGTTCCGGCGAGGAATAGCTCTCAGTCTCGGGTCCGGTTGGCGCGGCTGCGCTGTCCCCTTCCGGCTGCTTGAGGCTATTCGGTCAGGCCCATGATCCATCAGTCCCAGCTCGAGACGGCCCGACTCGTCGTCAGGCCTTTCGTCCAGGCCGACGCATCGCCGTTGGTCAGCCTTTTCGCCGATCCGGAGGTCCATCGCTTCGTCGATGACGGACAGGCGCTCGCGCCTGATATCGCGACACTCTGGATCGAGCGCTCGACAGCCAATCTCGAACGTTTCGGCTACGGCACCGGCGCGGTGGTCGAGCGCGCCGGCGGCGAGCTGATCGGCTGGGCCGGCTTCGCCCGGCCGGACGATGGCACGGAAGAAGTGATCTACGGTCTCCGGCGTGCGAGCTGGGGCAGGGGGCTGGGCAAGGAATTGCTCGCAGGGCTTGTCGCCTTCGCCGCGGAGCGCGGCATCTCGCCGGTTCGGGCGACGGTCGATCCGGCCAATAGCGCCTCGGTCCATCTGCTGCGGCAAGCCGGATTCGCACTCGCCGAACCGGGCTATCGCGGCGATGCCCAGGCCGATCTCTATCTGCATGGCAGCTGAGGGGCCCACGCGTCCGAAAAAGCAAGATGTTGCTCTCGGCGGGCCGGATCGCAGTTCATTCTTCTCCGTGACGCGGTTCTGGCGCGTGCTCCCTTCTCCGGTGGCCGACCGGCGGTAGCGAAAGAGAGCCGCCATGCGCCGACCGCAAGCTCGGCCGGTGCCGCGCCGGTTGGGCTTTGCGGCGAAGACGGCTACTGATCGCTCGGCTGCTGCGGCGGCTTCGCCATCAGGGACCGGCAGGACGATGATCCTCGACGAGCGCACCTACGCCATCAAGCCCGCGCATGTGCGCGACTATCTCGACCTCTATGTCGCCGAGGGGATGGAGCTGCAGATCTCCCATCTCGGCCATCTGATCGGCTGGTTCACCACCGACACGGGCGTCGTCAACGAGGTCGTGCATATGTGGCGCTTCGAGGATGCCGGCGATCGCGAGCGCCGGCGCGCCGCGATGGAGGCCGATCCGCGCTGGCAGGTCTTCCGCGCCAAGGCGGCCCCTTACGTGCTCGAGATGCGCAGCCGGATCCTGCGGCCGACGCATTTCTCGCCGCTGCGCTGAGTTGGTGCAAGGCGCCGCCATGGCCGCTGCGCCGACCGAACCGTCCGTCCGGCCGCTTGGCGGACGGGGGCTCGCCCTGCTTGTGGCCGGCCTCGAATGGCTTGGCGCAGCGATCCTCGCAGTGCTCTTCCTTGTGGTCATGGCAGCGGTCACCCGCCGTTACCTGTTCGGCGACGGCCTCGTCTGGTCGGACGAGCTCGCTATCTGGCTCAATGTCGCTTTGGTCGCGGTCGGTGCGCCGCTCGCGGCGACGAGCGCGCTCGCCATGCGGCTCGACGTCGTCGTCAACCTGCTGCCGGCATCGGGGCGGCGCATCGCCGCCATCCTGGCCGAGGCGATCGCCGTCCATGGCGCGCTGGTGCTGGCGCTCGGCGGCGCCAGCGTCGCTACTCTGGTCGGCGGCACTTCGACCGTGCTCGGCCTGCCCGAGAGCCTGCGCTTCGCAAGCTTCGCCGTCGGCGGTGGTCTGACGCTCGTTCTCGTGCTCTGGCGCGCGGCGCTGGCGCAGTCCTGGCCGGCGGCGCTCGCCGCGCTCGCCCTCGGCGCGGGTCTCTATATGCTGGCAAACAGCGCGACGGGCCTCTTTGTCGCGACGCCGAGCCTTGTCGCCGGGCTCGCCGCCGCTGCGGGGCTCCTGCTCGGCGCACCATTGCCTTTCGCCCTACTCGCCGGCGTCTCGCTTTCGGGTGCCTTCGGCGGCCTCTTGCCGGAGCCGGCCATCGTCCAGAACACGGTGGCGGGCGTCTCGAAATTCCTGCTGCTGGCGATCCCGTTCTTTCTGCTCGCCGGCGAATTGCTGACCGCGGGCGGCCTCGCCGAGCGGCTGGTACGCTTCGCCGCGGCGCTGGTCGGGCATTTACGGGCCGGGCTGGCGCAGACCGCGCTGGTCGCCAGCGTGCTGTTCTCCGGCGCCTCGGGCTCCTCGGTCGCCAACGCCGCCTTCGGCGCCAAGGTGATGGCGCCGGCTCTGGTCGCGCGCGGCTACCCGCCCGCTAACGCGGCCGCGATCGTCGCCGGCGTCTCGATGCTCGACAACATCATCCCGCCCTCGATCGCCTTCCTGATCCTGGCGGCGGCGACCAATCTCTCGGTCGGTTCGCTCCTGGTCGGCGGCTTCGTCGCGGGCGCGGTGCTGACGGCCGCGCTCGCCATCGGCATCCATCTCAGCGTGCGTGGCGTCGTCGATTCCGCCCCGCGCGCCAGCGGTGCGGAGCGGGCGCGGTCCTTCGTCGGCGCGCTGCCGGCGATCGGGCTCGGCATCGTCGTCGTGGTCGGCATCCGCTTCGGCGTGGTCACGGTGACCGAGGCTTCGGCGCTCGCCGTCGCCTATGCGCTCGTCGCCTGCCTGCTGTTGCGCAGCCTGAACGGCGCGACCGTGCTGGCCTCCCTGCGCAAGGCAGCGGGGGAGGCTGCGGCGGTCGGCCTGCTGATCGGCGCCTCCGCGCCCTTCGCCTTCCTGCTCGCGGTCGATCGCGTTTCCGAGCAGATGGCCGGGCTGGTCACCGTGCTCGGCGGCGGGCCGCTCGCGGTGATGCTGCTCTCCAACCTCGTCCTGCTGATCGCCGGGCTGTTCCTCGATATCGGCGCGGCGATCCTGCTGCTGGCGCCGCTGCTGCTGCCGGCCGCCATCGCCGCCGGGCTCGACCCGATCCAGTTCGGCGTCGTGCTGGTGGTCAATCTGATGATCCACGGGCTGACGCCGCCGCTCGGCATCCTCGTCTATGTCGTCAGCGGCATCATGCGGCTCTCGCCGGGCGCGGTGTTCCGCGCAGTGCTGCCTCTCTTGGCGAGCCTTCTCGTCGCGCTCTTCATCCTCTGCCTTGCGGTGGCGGCCTGGCCGTCGCTACCTCTGTCCTTCAAGGAGTTGTTCCGATGGCTTTGACCCGCCGCGCTTTCGCCGCTGCCACGCTCGCCGCACCGGCCCTTCTGCCGGGGCGCGCCTTTGCCGCCGGCCGGCCGGTGACGGTCGCCTCCCTGCTTGGCGAGGACAAGCCGGAGACGAAGATCTGGCGCCGCGTCGCCGAGAAGCTCAACGCCAGCGCTCCCGGCCGCTTCGACCTGCGCGTCGTGCCCAATGCCGCGCTCGGCGGCGAGAAAGAGGTCGCCGAGGGCCTGCGTCTGGGCTCGGTCCAGGCCTCGCTCTTCACGATCTCGGCGCTCTCATCCTGGGTGCCGGACGGCCAGCTCCTCGATCTGCCCTTCCTGTTCCGTGACCGCGCGCATCTGAAGCGGGTGCTTGCCGGGCCGCTCGGCGAGGAGCTCAAGCGCAAATACGAGGCGCAGGGCTTCGTCGTGCTGGGCTTCATCAATTACGGCGCCCGCCATCTCCTCGCGAAGGAGCCGCTCGCCACGCCGGCCAGCGTCAAGGGCAAGCGCATCCGCGTCATCCAGAGCCCGCTGCACACCGAGCTCTGGTCGGGCTTTGGCGCCCATCCGACGCCGATCCCGATCCCGGAGACCTACAATGCGTTGAAGACCGGCGTGGTCGACTGCATGGACCTGACCAAGTCGGCCTATGTCGGCTTCAAGTTGCACGAGGTCGTGCCCTATCTGATCGAGACCGGCCATATCTGGGCGGCTGGCGTCGTCGCAGTCTCCGCGCCGTTCTGGAAGGGCCTCTCGGCCGAGGACAAGGCGGCCTTCGCGGCTGCTGCGCTCGAAGGAGCGGGCTATTTCGACGAGCTGATCATCGCCGACGAGGACGCCTCGATGGCCAAGGCGAAGGCCGAGGGCGGCAAGGTCGTACAGCCCGAGGACCGCTCCGGCTGGGAGGCCGGGGCGCGCAAGGTCTGGGCCTCCTTCGCGCCCAAGCTCGGCGGGCTCGAGAAGATCGAGGCGATCGCCAGCAGCGCTTGAGCCCGGCCGCCAGCCATTCCGCATTGATCGTCACGGAGAGCCGTCCGCATGTCCGACCGTCCCGTCCTCCTCGTCACCGGCGGCAGCCGTGGCATCGGCGCCGCGATCTGCCGCTTCGCCGCCGAACGTGGCTATGACGTTGCCGTCAACTATCAGGGCAACGCCCAGGCGGCGGCCGATGTCGTCGCGTCCTGCGGCCGGGCAGGGGCCAGGGCGGTCGCAATCCAGGGCGACATGGGCAATCTTGCGGACATCGCTCGCGTCTTCGCGCAGGCCAAGGCAGCGCTCGGCCCGCTGACCGCGGTCGTCAACAACGCCGCGATTACCGGCAAGAGCAGCCCGCTCGCCAAGTCCGACCCGCAGGTCATCCGCGTCTGCATCGACCTCAACGTCACCGGCGCGATTCTGGTGGCGCGCGAGGCGGCGCAGGCCCTGCTCGCCAATGAGGGCGCGAAGAACCGTGCCATCGTCAACATCTCCTCGATCGCAGCCGGACTCGGCTCGCCCAACGAATATGTCTGGTACGCGGCCTCGAAAGCGGCGGTCGACTCCATGACCGTGGGCCTGGCGATCGAGCTCGCTCCGGCCGGAATCCGCGTCAATGCGGTCGCGCCGGGCATGACGCAGACCGATATCCACGCGCTCTCGACCGGCGATGCCGGCCGCGTCGATCGCATCGCTCCGACGATCCCGCTGAAGCGCGTCGCCGAGCCGGAGGAGATCGCCGAAGCCGTGCTGTTCGCACTCTCCGAGGCGGCCTCCTACATGGTCGGCTCGATCGTCCGGGTCGGTGGCGGGCGGTAGGCTCTCGCGGCAGCTCAAACGACAGATTCGGCTGCGCGAGCGACCATAGACGGCTGGAGCCGCGGCCTGTCCGTGCTAAATCGGCTGCCGCCCTGTTCAACCGGAAGCCGCCATGCGCGTCCTGCTCGTCCTGATCGCCTTCGGCATGGTCGCGGTGCCGGCCCTGCTCGCACTGGCGCGCAGCGACCTGCCGCGCGGCCGGCGGATCGTCAACGCGCTGGTCGTCTTCCTGGCGCCAGCCTGCGCGCTTGGCCTGATCCATGGCGTGCCGGAACTCGACGGCAGGGCACTGCAATACCCGGTCGCCTGGACGACGCTGAGGCTCGTTCTGACCGGGCTCGCCCTGATCCTGCCCTGGTGCCTCTATGTCTGGCTGAACGGCCGGCGCTGATTTTTCGACGGATTTTTCGAGATGACCGAACCTGCTGAAACCCCGACGATCGACCACGCCTTCACCGGCGACCGCAAGGGCCCGGCCCATGACCCGACCTATGCCGGCGCGCTCTCCTTCATGCGCCGCCGCTACAGCAAGGACGTCGCCGGCTGCGATGCCGTGGTCTGGGGCGTGCCATTCGATCTCGCCGTCTCGAACCGGCCCGGCACCCGCTTCGGACCGCAGGCGATGCGCCGCGTCAGCGCGATCTTCGACGGCGATGCGCAATATCCCTCGCGCATCGATCCGTTCGAGACGCTCGCTGTCGTCGACTATGGCGATTGCCTGCTGCCCCGCAGCGACCTGCAAGGCTGCGCCCGGGCGATCGAGAGCGAGGCTGCGGCGATCATCGCCAGCGGCGCCCAGCTTGTCACCCTCGGCGGTGACCACTTCATTACCTTGCCGCTGCTGCGCGCCCATGTCGCCCGCCATGGCAAGCTCGCCATCGTCCAGTTCGATGCGCATCAGGACACCTGGGATGACGGCGTTGGCGCGATCAGCCACGGCACCTTCGTGCTCGAGGCGGTGCGCGAGGGGCTGATCGACACCGAGCGCTCGATCCAGGTCGGCATCCGCACCGTCGCCCCGCGCGACTGCGGCATCAAGGTGATTGACGCCTATGAGGCGCATCGACTCGGCGTCGACGGCGTCGCTGCCGCCATCAAGGAGCGCGTGGGGCAGGGGCCGGCCTATCTCACCTTCGACATCGACGCGCTGGACCCCGCCTTCGCGCCGGGCACCGGCACGCCGGTCGCTGGTGGCTTCTCGTCAGCGCAGGCACTGCAGCTGGTCTGGGCGATCCGCGATCTCGACTTCCGCGGCATGGACATCGTCGAGGTCTCGCCGCCCTATGACCACGCCGATGCGACGGCGATCGCTGGAGCGGCCGTGGCGCAGCACTATCTGCAGGCGCTGGCCTTGAAGAAGGCCGGTTGAATCGGAATGGCAGCTTCGGCTGCCATCCGATTCCGAACGCTGCGATATCAAGGCGCGGGGAACCCTCTCCTGGAAGGAGAGGGCAGGGTGAGGTGTAGGCCCTGCGACCAGTTCCGTGAGACCTGACCGCGCGGTTGGGTTCAGGCTCACGATATCCCTCCCGACACCTCACCCCTGCCCCTCTCCTTCCAGGAGAGGGGTTCTGCATAGCGCTTCCGGCGTCCTTCTCATTGACAGCCGCCCCCGCCCGGAACATATACGCTCCATGACCATGAACCCGACCCGACGTCGCACCGAACAGGCCGCCCCGGCGCGCCCGCGATGACGCTCGGCTTCTAGTCCGAACGCCCGCGACCGCGCCCCGAGCGCGGTTTTTTTATGCCCGTCGCAAAACTGATGTCCGGTTTTGCGACAAGGCCAAGTTCCAAAGCCAGCCAACCAGTTCCGTCCGCTTCCACCAGACGCCTTGCGAGGGTCCGATGAGCCAGAATCTGAAATCCATCTTCATCGACGGCGAGGCCGGCACCACCGGGCTTGGCATCCGCGAGCGCCTCGCCGATGTGCCGGAGGTCGTGGTCAAGAGCATCGATCCGGACAAGCGCAAGGATCCCGCCGCCCGCAAGGACATGATGGCGGGCGTCGATCTCGTCGTGCTCTGCCTGCCCGACGATGCCGCCAAGGAATCCGTCGCGCTCGCCGACGAGCTCGGCAATGACGCCCCCAAGATCGTCGATGCCTCGACCGCCCACCGCGTCGCGCCGGACTGGACCTACGGTTTCGCCGAGCTCGAGCCGGGCTTCGCCGCGAAGGTCGCGAACGCCAACAGGGTCGCCAATCCCGGCTGCTATCCAACCGGCGGTATCGCGCTGCTGCGCCCGCTCGTCGATGCCGGCCTGCTGCCGGCCGATCATCCGATCACCGTCAACGCGGTCTCCGGTTATTCCGGCGGCGGCAAGAGCATGATCGAGGCCTATGAGGCCGGCACCGCACCCGATTTCGAGCTCTATGGCCTCGGCCTCAAGCACAAGCACCTGCCCGAGCTGCAGGTCTATTCGCGGCTGGAGCGGCGGCCGATCTTCGTGCCTTCGGTCGGCAATTTCCGGCAGGGCATGCTGGTCTCTATCCCGCTGCATCTCGACACGCTGCCCGGCAAGCCCAAGCCGGCCGATCTCGAAGCGGCGCTCGCCGCGCGCTATGCCGGCTCGACCTATGTCAGCGTTGTGCCGGCGGATGCGAACGGCAAGCTCGAGCCGCAGGCGCTGAACGACACCAACAAGCTCGAGCTGCGCGTCTTCGGCAATGCCGATCTCGGCCAAGCCGTTCTCATCGCCAGGCTCGACAATCTCGGCAAGGGTGCGTCCGGTGCCGCCGTCCAGAACATCCGGCTGATGCTCGGCCTGCCGGAAAGTTGACAGCGGTTCACAATCGCGGCCCTCAGGGGGCATAGGTCCTCTTGGAGAAATTGCGGCGGTACCCCCCAAATGGGGGATGCCGCCGCATTCGCTTGCGCTCATAGCTGATCCTGGCGGCAGGAGAGCGGGGGCGATTCGATGCCGGGATTTGATACGTTGGGCGCGCGATTGGCGCGCAGCCGGCGCAAGCTTGAACGCGAGCGCGCCGCGGTGAATGTCGAGCGGTTGGCTCAGAATGGGCTCGATATCGCCATTCGCAGCGATGGAGCGGCTGCGGCGATAGCCGCCAGCGCGCCGAAGTCGGCATCTGCGCAAGTGATCAGGTTTCCGAGCCTGAACGGGCGCATTCGGGACTGAGGCAGCCATGCCAGGGTATGGTTGCAAGCGCTGCCGGGGGTGAGGTCGAACGGCCCCGGCAGCGCTTTTTCTTTTATTCTCAACCTCAGATCGAGAATGCTTGACCGGCCAGCTTGCCCGCAAGCTGGCCGGAGCAGTTTCAGCCCGCGTAGGGCTTGAACAGCTGCTTCTGCGTGCCCAGGCCTTCGATGCCGAGAGCTACCGTCTCGCCGCCCTTGAGGAAGCGCGGCGGCTTGAAGCCGAGGCCGACGCCGGGCGGGGTGCCGGTGGTGATGACGTCGCCCGGATCGAGCTGCATGAACTGGCTGATATAGTGGACGAGATAGGCGGCGCCGAAGATCATCGTCTTGGTCGAGCCATTCTGGACGCGCTCGCCATCGACCTCGAGCCACATCGCCAGGTTCTGCACGTCGGAGATCTCGTCAGGCGTCACCAGCCAGGGGCCGAGCGGGCCGAAGGTGGGGCAGCCCTTACCCTTGGCCCATTGCCCGCCGCGCTCGATCTGGAACTCGCGCTCGGAGACGTCGTTGCAGACGCAGAAGCCGGCGATCGCGGCCATCGCGTCCTTCTCGGCGATATAGGAGCCGCCGTCGCCGATCACGATGGCGAGCTCGACTTCCCAGTCGGTCTTCTTCGAGTTCTTCGGAATGATCACGTCATCATTCGGGCCGACGATGCAGTTCGGCGCCTTGTTGAACAGGATCGGCTCGGCCGGGATCGGTGCGCCGGTCTCGGCGGCATGGTCGGCGAAGTTGAGGCCGACTGCGATGAAGTTGCGGACATCGCCGACGCAGGCGCCGATGCGCGGCGAACCAGCGACCAGCGGCAGTGATTCGGGGGACAGCGCCTTCAGCTTGGCGAGGGAGGCCGACTTCAGCGCCGCGCCGGAGAGGTCGGAGACATGCGCCGAGAGGTCGCGCAGCTTGCCGGCGGCGTCGAGCAGACCGGGCTTCTCCTGGCCAAAAGCGCCGTAACGAACCAATTTCACGTCGTTTCCCCCTTTTTCAATCGTTTCAGTAAGGTTGAAAGGCAAGACCGAAGGTCGCGGCGATTCTGTGCGGACTGCCCTTCCGATGCAAGCCCGCCCCGACGCATGCCATGCCTGCGGGCATGCGAGAGCGAGATTCGAACGGGTAGCTGCCGCTCTGATCGGTGAATCAGTCTCTCATTCTCGATTTGGCGACCGTTCGCCGGCGATCAGCGCCGAGAGCCGGCCGGAAGAGCTCTTGGAATTGTGGCGCTTATGCAACGCTCCTCGCTAAAGCGCGCTACCAATTCGAACCGGCGGGCAAGTCTATGCTGCGGTGCACAATGGCGAAACTCACGATAGTTCGCATATAAACCATCTTTTCCCTCGCCGGCTTTGATGCGGGACACGCGAAACGCGTGAATTTTGCACGTTTTTGGCCCTGCCGATGCGGAAAGTCGGCCGAGCATGGCGATTTGAAGGCGGTCAAGGCGGGATTGCGGCGTAATCCGGCTGGCGGCATGGTGATGACGGATTCCGCGGCATGCTTCGCCGCAACCGCCACAACAAGAACCTCAGCCTGGGGAAGACGCCGCGATGAAGAGCCTCCTGAAACTCACCGCCGCCGCCACCGTTTCGCTTTCGGCGCTGCTGGTAGCCGGCGCAGCTTCGGCGAGTTCTTTCGCGATCCGTTCGGGCCAGAGCGCCGAAGGTCTCGGCATGGCCTATGCCGGCGCGGCCGCGGGCGGCATCGGCATGGGTTCGATGGCCTGGAACCCGGCGACGATCACCATGTTCCCCGGCCGCAACAGCAATTGGAACTTCACCTATCTCTACGCCAATGGCGACTACCAGCCGACCTCGCCGACCACCGTGCAGACCCCGCTCGGCCGCGCGCCGATCCAGGCTGTCGGCGGCAGCCCGCTCGGCACCGGCAATATCGGCGGCGACGGCGGCTTCATCCCCGCTTCCTATTCGGCCTGGCAGCTGACGGACCGGTTCTGGATCGGCCTCACCACTGGCGCGCCCTTCGGCCTGCGCTCGAAACCCGACAACCAGGTCAATGCGGCACAGGCTTTCGGCCGTTCGGCGAAGGTGCAGACCATCAACGTCGCGCCGACGATCGGCTACAAGATCAATGATTGGCTCTCCGTCGGTGCTGCCTTGCAGGTTCAATGGTTCAACGCCAGCCTGAAGCAGGCCAATGGCATCGCTGCGAACGCGGCGCCGATCATCATCGAGGGCGACACGATCGATTTCGGCTACCGCCTCGGTGTCACGCTGACGCCGTTCGACGGCACCACCATCGGTTTGGGCTATCGCTCCTCGGTCCGGCAGACGCTGGACGGAACCATGCGCGTCTCGGCGGGACCGACGCCGACGGCTGCTTTCCCGGTCAAGGCCAACCTGAATCTGCCTGATTCCGTGGTCTTCGGTGTCTCGCAGGTCATCAACGACCAGTGGCAGGTTCACGCTGGCGTGGAGTGGACCAATTGGAGCCGCTTCCGCAACATTCCGGTGGTCAACCAGCTCAACGGCGCTCCGGTCACCAGCCTGAACTTCCAGTACGACGACAGCTGGTATTTCGCGGCTGGCGCCGAGTACAAGTACAATCGCGACCTGACGCTGCGCGCCGGTATCGCGTACGAGCTCTCGGCGGTGAACGACTACAACCGCCAGATCTTCATTTCGGACAATGACCGCCTCTGGCTCAGCGCCGGCCTGAGCTATCAGCTCACCGAGAAGCTGAAGCTCGACGTCGGCTACACTTACATCCACGTGAACAAGGCCAAGGTGAACTACACCGGCAACCATCCGCAGCAGGTCGTGAATCCGGCCTTGCGGGCGATCTCCTACACCGCCGAGGCCGAGCCTTACGTTCATGTCGTTTCCGCTGGCCTGACCTATCGCTGGGACAACCCGGTCGAGACGATCCCGGTCCGTCCGGTCGTTCGCAAGAACTGAGCGGAGCCTCCGCGACATCGACAAGCCGGCCTTCGGGCCGGCTTTTTTTATTCTCACTGGATCGGCCGTCTGGGCGGGGCGCAACCTCCCGACCGCCGAGATAAGCGGCCAGGAACTCGGGCCAGCGATTGGGGCCGCCGCTACGCCTTGATCTTCACATAACTGCCCGGCGCATCCTCCAGCGCGGGCAGGGCGCCTTCGCCGGGGATGCGCGGCTTGACGCGCTTGGGCGCCTGCTTCTCCACCCAGGCGAGCCAGTGCGGCCACCAGGAGCCCGGATGCTCCTCGGTCTTCTTGACCCAGTCCTCGAAGGCGCCGGCGGGTTTCGGGCCGGTCCAGTACTGATACTTCACCTTGCTCGGCGGATTGACGACGCCGGCGATATGGCCGGAGCCGGCCATGACGTAGTCGACCGGGCCGCCGAAGGTCTGTGATCCCACGAACACCGACTTCGCCGGGGCGATATGGTCCTCGCGCGTCGCGAGATTGTAGATCGGGATCGTCACCTTCTTCAGGTCCAGCAGCTTGCCGCCGAGGCGCATCTCGCCCTTGCTCAGCTTGTTCTCGAGATAGCAGTTGCGCAGGTAGAAGGAATGGTTCGCCGCCGGCATCCGGGTCGAATCCGAATTCCAGTAAAGCAGGTCGAACGGGGTCGGCGCCTTGCCCTTCAGGTAGTTGTTGACCGCGTAGGACCAGATCAGGTCGTTCGGACGCAGCATGTTGAAGGCGCCCGACATCCGGGCACCGTCGAGATAGCCGCGCTCGGCCATCTGCTCCTCGACGGCGCGAATCTGCTCCTCATCGACGAAGACCGAGAGCTCGCCGGCATGGGCAAAGTCCACCTGCGTGGTGAAGAAAGTCGCGCTGGCGATGCGCTTGTCCTTCGTCGCGGCCATGTAGGCGAGGGTGACGCCGAGCAGCGTGCCGCCGACGCAATAGCCGATCGAGGAGACCTGCTTCTCGCCGGTGACCTGCTCGATCGCCTCCAGCGCGGCGAAGATGCCTTCGCGCATATAGCTCTCGAAGTCCTTGAGCGCATGGCGGTGGTCGGGATTGACCCAGGAGATGCAGAAGACGGTGAGGCCCTGCGAGACGCACCAGCGGATGAAGCTCTTATCGGCGTTGAGATCGAGGATATAGAACTTGTTGATCCAGGGCGGCACGATCAGCAGCGGGCGCTTTAGAACCGTCTCGGTCGCGGGTGCATACTGGATCAGCTCGATGATGTCGTTGCGATAGATGACCTTGCCCGGCGTCGTCGCGATGTTGACGCCGATCTGGAAGGCGCCGGCATCGGACTGCCGGATCTTCAGTTCGCCGCCGCCGGCCTCGACGTCCTCGGCCAGCATCTTCATGCCGCGCACCAGGTTCTCGCCGTTCTGCGCTATGGTTTCGCGCAGCAGCTCCGGGTTGGTCGCGACGAAGTTGGAGGGCGAGAGCGCACCTGCGATCTGCTTGACGTAGAAGTGCGCCCGGCTGCGCGTATGCGGGTCGAGATCCTCGGCCTGCTCGACCATGCCCTCGGCCCAGCGCGTCGTCAGCAGATAGGCCTGCTTGACGAAATCGAAGACCGGATGGCTGTTCCATTCGGGATCGGCGAAGCGGGCATCCCGTTTCTCGGGCGCGATGACGGGCTCGACCTGCTCGCCGCCGAGGCGCTTCAGCGTCGAGCTCCACAGGTTGAGGAAGTCACTGGTGATCGCGCCCTGGGCTTCGATGATCTTCTGGGGATCACTGACCCAGCGTTCCGCCACGCGGCCGAGCACCTTGACCATCTCGCTGGCTTCGTCGGCCTGGCCGGTCTTCGCTTCGCCCCGCTCGATCGGCTTCATATAGGCGGCCGTCACCTTGCCGGCCTGCTCGACCAGCTTGCCCATGTTCTGCGCCATCGCTTCGAAATCGGGCATCGCCGGCAGGTCCGCCGACGGCGCTTCTGCCGGTTTCCGGTGGGCTTTGCCCTTCTCGTCAGCAGGCGGACACATGATGGCGCTCCCCTCGGTAGCCATACGCAGGAGTTGCACTCCCCATTTTGGACCCATTAAGGACCTAACCGCTATGAGTGACAAAGAAATTTTGCGGAAGCAGGGCGATGGCTGACAGGCGGACAGAAATCTCGCTCAAGGCGGCCGGGCTGGTCCTGCTCGCCGGGGCTGCGCTCGGAGGCTGCGGGGCGGCGCGTGGCGTGGCCGAGATGACCGATTTCGCCACGACGCCGGGTGAGCCCAAGCCCTTCGTGGTCGAGACCAGGCCGCAGGATCCGAAATACATCCCGATCGGCACCACCGTCTCGCGCGAGGCCAAACGCAAGACTGTGGACGAATTCAAGAAGCTCGAGGCGGAACTCGAAGCCAAGCGGACCTCGAATGAGGCGGCCGGCTCGCAGGCGCAGAGCCTTGGCAAGGTCCTGCCGCCGCCGGCGCCGCCTCCAGCTCCACCGCCGCTGCCGAAGGAATGAGCGGGCGGCCGCGCGCGAGGTGGCTTGCCTGACGCTGGTCAGGCGGCTCCAATCGCGGTCCTCGCGCCGGAGCTTCCGCAATGATCCTGATCGGTCAGTATGATTCGCCCTTCGTGCGCCGCGTCGGCATCGCGCTGACGCTGTACGAGCTGCCCTTCGAGCACCGGCCCTGGTCGGTCTTCGGGAATGGCGAGAAGATCGCGCCGCTCAACCCGCTGGTCCGCGTGCCGACGCTCGAACTCGATGACGGGCTCGTGCTGGTCGAGAGCCATGCCATGCTCGATTATCTCGACGGCTTGATGCCGACCGAGAGAGCCCTGTTTCCTCGCGAGGAGCCGGCCCGTCATCGCGCGCTGCGCCTTGCCGGGCTGGCGATGGGGTTGGCCGAGAAGGCGGTGAGCCTGTTCTACGAGTTGAAGCTGCACGACCAGATCTCCGAGACCTGGGCCGGGCGCTGCCGTGGCCAGATCGCAGGCACTCTTAAGGCACTGGAGCGGGAGCGGGCCGAACGGGGTGGCGACTGGTGGTTCGATGACCGCATCGGCCACGCCGATATCGCGCTCGCCTGCGCGCTGCGCTTCGCCAGCGAGGCCCATCCCGATCTCGTCGTCCTCAACGATCATCCGGCTCTGGCGGCGCACTCCGTGCGCTGCGAGGCGCTCGACGTGTTCTGGGCGATCAGCCAGCCCTTCATTCCGCCGGCCTGAGGCGTTGCCTCGAAGAGGCATGCAACGCCTTTCGATGAATCTTGCGTTTTTTGCGCTGTCAGGGCGAAAGCTGCGGTGGTAAGGCAGCGTAACGCAAGAATGTGATTTGCCGCGCCATCGCGCGGCAATCCGCAAGGACCTGTTCTCGAAATGACCGATTTCCATCGCATCAAGCGCCTGCCGCCCTACGTTTTCGAACAGGTCAACAAGATCAAGGCAGCCGAGCGCGCCAAGGGCGTCGACATCATCGATCTTGGCATGGGCAATCCCGATCTGCCTGCGCCCAAGCACGTCATCGAGAAGCTGGTCGAGACCGCCGGCAAGCCGCGCACCGACCGCTATTCCGCCTCGAAGGGCATTGCCGGCCTGCGCCGCGCCCAGGCGCACTACTATCAGCGCCGCTTCGGGGTGACGCTCAATCCCGATACGCAGGTCGTCGCGACGCTCGGCTCGAAGGAAGGCTTCGCCAACATGGCGCAGGCCATCACCGGCCCGGGCGACGTCGTGCTCGTGCCCAATCCGAGCTATCCGATCCACGCCTTCGGCTTCCTGATGGCGGGCGGCGTGATCCGCTCCGTCCCGGCCGAACCGACGCCGGCCTTCTTTCCGGCGGTCGAGCGGGCGATGGCGCATTCGGTGCCGAAGCCGATCGCGCTCGTCACCTGCTATCCGGCGAACCCGACCGCCTACACCGCCTCTCTCGACTTCTACCGCGACCTCGTCGCCTTCGCGAAGCGGCACGACCTGATCCTGCTCTCCGATCTCGCCTATGCCGAGGTCTATTTCGACGAGAACGACCCGCCGCCCTCGATGCTGCAAGTGCCGGGCGCGATCGACGTCGCCGTCGAGTTCACCTCGATGTCCAAGACCTTCTCCATGGCCGGCTGGCGCATGGGCTTCGCTGTCGGCAACGAGAAGCTGCTGGCGGCGCTGGCGCGCGTGAAGTCCTATCTCGACTACGGCGCCTATACGCCGATCCAGGTCGCGGCGGCAGCGGCGCTCAACGGTCCGGACGACTGCATCCGCGAGATGCGCGATGTCTATCGCAAGCGCCGCGATGCGCTGGTCGAGAGCTTCGGCAAGGCCGGCTGGGAGTTCCCGGCGCCGCAGGCCTCGATGTTCGCCTGGGTGCCGATCCCGGAGAAGTTCCGCCATCTCGGCTCGCTCGAATTCTCCAAGCTGCTCATCGAGAAGGCCGAGGTCGCGGTCGCGCCGGGCATCGGCTTCGGCGAGCATGGCGACGACTATGTCCGGATCGCCATCGTCGAGAACGAGCAGCGCATCCGCCAGGCAGCGCGCAATATCGGCCGCTTCCTGAAGACCGCCGACCAGACCCTGCACAACGTCATCCAGATGCCGAAGGCGGGGTAGGGCGCAAGCCTGCGCGATGACCATTACGCTCTTCCAGTTCGTCATGCTCGCCCTTGTGGCGAGCATCCACGTCTTGAACACGGCCTTCGTTGAGTGACGTGAAGGCGTGGATGGTCGGGACAAGCCCGACCATGACGGAAAGGGTGGCGCTCGCGCACTTGCGTTCGTTTTTCAGTGCCCGGCACGATAGCCTTCACTGTTGCGCGCCGGCACTGGACCAGGCCGCCGAAACATGTGAACCCAAGCGGCGGGGCGGGTAGCAGGGACTGGGCGCGCATCATGGTCTCGAAAGGCCGGTTGATCGGCATCGTTTTTGGCCTGTTCGCGCTGGTCTGCCTGTTTGCGACCTATGATTTCTCGCGCGGGCGTAGCACCGACACCGACTCGGCCTTGATCGCCGATGTCTTGACCGCCTCGCGCGCCAAGGAGTGCGGCCGCGACGCCACCGAGATCGCCGCCAAACACTTCCCGACCGGCATGGGCCGCGCCGAAGCCGAGCAATTGCTGGCGCAGGCGGTTATCCGGGCGCCGAGGCCCTGGTTCTGGAAGCCGGTCGACGAGAATTCCACCCAGGCGGATGGCGACAGCGTCGAGGCGCTGCGCACCATTAAGATCACTGCCTTCGGCAACCAGCTGCTGCGGCTCTATCTTGGTTTCGAGAACGGCAAGGTCAGCAAGCTCGCCGCCGAGGTCGTCTGCCGTTTCGAATGAGCTGCGTTGCGCGGCCGGCAACGCCGTCGCCGTTGACTCCCCGCGCGCCTCATGCGACCCCGCCGACCATGACCATGCACGCTGCTCCCTCCGAGATCAGGCCCCTGCGCGTCGGCATCGCCGGCCTGGGAACAGTCGGCGCGGCGGTCGCCGGCATTCTGAAGCGCCAGGAGAACGCGCTCGCCGCCCGCTGCGGCCGGCCGGTGCGAGTGACGGCGGTTTCGGCGCGCGACCGCAATCGCGATCGCGGCATCGACATCTCCGGCTTTGCCTGGTTCGACGATCCCGTCGCGCTCGCCGCGTCGCCTGAGATTGATTGCCTGATCGAACTGATCGGCGGCTCGGATGGCCCGGCCAAAAAGGCGGTGGAGACGGCGTTGTCGGCCGGCAAGCATGTCGTCACCGCCAACAAGGCGCTGCTCGCCGCCCATGGCGTCGCGCTCGCCGAACTCGCCGAGGCCAATGGCGCGGCGCTCGCCTTCGAGGCCTCCTCGGCCGGCGGCATCCCGGTGGTGAAAACGCTGCGCGAGGCGCTCTCGGGCAACAATGTCAGCCGGCTCTACGGTATCCTCAACGGCACCTGCAATTACATCCTCTCGCGCATGGAGCTGGAGGGGCTGACCTTCGAGGCCTGCCTGAAGGACGCCCAGCGCCTCGGCTATGCCGAAGCCGACCCGACCTTCGACATCGAGGGCTTCGACACCGCCCACAAGCTCGCCATCCTGACCAGCCTCGCCTTCGGTACAAAGATCGACGCCGAAGCGATTCATGTCGAAGGCATTTCCTCGATCACGCCGCTCGATTTGAAGATGGCCGACGAGCTCGGCTACCGGATCAAGCTGCTCGGCGTCGCCGAGCGCACCAAGACCGGCATCGAGCAGCGCGTCCACCCGACCATGGTGCCGAAGTCGTCGGCGATCGCGCAGGTGATGGGCGTCACCAATGCGGTGACGATCGACGCCGATGCGGTCCGCGAGATCACCTTGGTCGGCCCCGGCGCCGGCGGCGGCCCAACCGCCTCGGCCGTGATCGCCGATATCGCCGATGTTGCCCGCGGCACCGCTGGCCAGCCTTTCGGCATGCCGGTCGCCCGGCTGGAGCAGCCGACACGTGCGCCGATGCAACGCCATGAGGGCGGCTACTACATCCGCCTCGCGGTCGCCGATCGTCCTGGCGCGGCGGCTGCGATCGCGACCCGGATGGCCGAAGCCGACATCTCGCTCGAGAGCATCGTCCAGCGCCGGTCCGAGGTCGCCGCCCAGCGCGATCCCGGCGGGCGCTCCGGCGCGCCGGTCCCGGTCGTGCTGATCACCTACGCCACCAGTGAGCATGCGATCCGCGACGCGCTGGAGAAGGTCAGCGCCGACGGTCACATCGCCGAAGCGCCGCAAGTCATCCGCATCGAGCGGGAATGAGCATGACTGGCGAGTTCGCACGGGGCTTCGCCATACCTTCGCCAATCCGCTCGCTATTTACCTCCGCCATCCGCTAATCGCGCTTATGGAGTTCCCCATGTCCGTCGATCTTCGCATCTCGCCCGACCAGATCATCGAGCGCTATCTCTCGATGGAACTGGTGCGCGTCACCGAGCGCGCCGCCGTCGCCGCCGCCCGCCTGCGCGGCCATGGTGATGAGAAGGCCGCCGACCAGGCTGCGGTCGATGCGATGCGGCGCGAGCTCAACCGCCTGCCGATCGATGGCGAGATCGTCATCGGCGAGGGCGAGCGCGACGAGGCGCCGATGCTCTTCATCGGCGAGAAGGTCGGCAACAAGCAGGGCCCCAAGGTCCACATCGCCGTCGACCCGCTCGAGGGCACGACGCTCTGCGCCAAGGACATGCCGGGTTCGATCGCGGTGATGGCGATGGCAGGCGCCGGCCAGCTGCTCTATGCCCCCGACGTCTACATGAACAAGATCGCGATCGGCCCGGGCTACCCGCAAGGGATCGTCGATCTCGATGCGTCGGCTGCCGACAACATCAACGCACTGGCTCGGGCCAAGGGCGTCAAGCCGCACGAGATCAACACGCTGATCATGGATCGGCCGCGCCACGAGAAGCTCATCGCGGAAGTCCGCAAGACCGGCGCCTCGATCCGCCTGATCACCGATGGCGACGTCGCCGGTGTGATCTTCTGCACCGAGCCGGAGAAGACCGGCATCGACCTCTATCTCGGCATCGGCGGCGCGCCGGAAGGCGTGCTCGCCGCGGCGGCGCTGCGCTGCGTCGGCGGCCAGATGCAGGGCCGTCTCATCCTCGACACCGAGGAAAAGCGCGCGCGCGCCGCGACCATGGGTGTCAAGGATCCCAACAAGAAGTACGACATGGCCGAGATGGCCTCGGGCGACGTCATCGTCTGCGCCACCGGCGTCACCGATGGCGGCATGCTCTCGGGCGTGCGCTTCGGGCCCGAGGTCATCGAAACCGAGACGATCGTCTATCGCTCGATCACCGGCACGGTCCGCCGTATCTATGGCGAGCACCGCGAGCTCTCGAAGTTCAAGCTGGATTGAGGCCGGCGCGCGCTCGTCTCCGCTCGTCCCGGGGCAGGTGAGTCCCTGCCCGGGACGATGACTCGCGCATTTTGTGGTTGCTGCCCGATTTGCACAACCACCCGGGATGACTGGCAACCGCAAGATTGCCGTTCCGCATGCCCGGATGAGACGCGTCTTGCGGCCATGCCTGACCGGCAACGCTGCCACCCTCGCATCGGGGCTGGATTTTGCTGGCCTCGTCACGACAATGCCAGCCGATCAGGCATGGGAGCAAGAGCACGCAATGGCGAGCGCCGCGCGATATGATTCGATGATCTATGCCCGCTGTGGCCGCAGCGGACTGCAGCTGCCGAGGCTCTCGCTCGGGCTCTGGCACAATTTCGGTGAGACGACGCCGCGGGATACCGGTCGCCAGATCTGCCGCACGGCGTTCGATCTCGGCATCACCCATTTCGACCTCGCCAACAATTACGGCCCACCGCCAGGCTCGGCCGAGGAGCATTTTGGTGAGATCCTTCGCCAGGATTTTGCAGGCCATCGCGACGAGCTGGTGATCTCGACCAAGGCGGGCTACCGGATGTGGCCCGGTCCCTATGGAGAATGGGGCAGCCGGAAATATCTGCTCGCCAGCCTCGACCAGAGCCTGAAGCGGATGAAGCTCGACTATGTCGATATTTTCTATTCGCATCGCTTCGACCCAAACACGCCGCTGGAAGAGACGATGGGCGCGCTCGATTCGGCGGTGCGCCAGGGCAAGGCGCTCTATGTCGGCCTGTCGTCATACAACTCGAAGCGCACGCGCGAGGCGGTGGCGATCCTGCGCCAGCTCGGTACGCCTTGCCTGATCCATCAGCCGAGCTATTCGATGCTGAACCGCTGGATCGAGGAGGACGGGCTGCTCGACACGCTTGACCAGGAGGGCATCGGCTCGATCGTGTTCTCGCCGCTGGCCCAGGGCATGCTGACGGACAAATATATTGGCGGCGTACCCGAGGGCAGTCGCGCCGCCCGCAAGGCTCCGTCCTTCCGGGACGGCTTCCTCAACGAGGATAATCTGCGCCGGATCGAAGCGCTGAACCAACTCGCCAAAGAGCGCGGTCAGAGCCTTGCCCAGATGGCGATTTCCTGGGTGTTGCGCGGTGGGCGCGTCACCTCGGCGCTGATCGGTGCGAGTCGGCCCGAGCAGGTCGTCGACTGCGTCGCGGCGCTGCAGAAGCCCGACTTCACTGCCGAGGAACTTGCATCGATCGACCGTCATGCCGGCGAGGCCGGCGTCAACATCTGGGCGGCTTCCGCAGAGCGCTGACGGCGGCGTCGGGCAGCGTTTCGCTCAGCCCTGCAGCATGTCGCCGGCGAGCGTGTGCTCGACGCAGGCGTTGATATGCGTCGTTAGAATCTCGGTGGCGCGTGCGATGTCGCGGCGCATCGCGCAGTCGAGCAGGATCTGGTGCTCCTGCGCTGCGATTTCACCGCGGAAGATCACGGCAACCATCTGGTAGCGCAGATAGCGGTCATAGACCGAGGCATGCGTTTCCATCAGCACCTGCGAGCCGCAGGCCGAGATCAGCGCGTGGTGGAACTCCCAGTCATAGCGCTTCCACAGCTCGGGGTCGGCCCGGTCATTGTCGAGCATGCGCTTTTCCATCAGCGCCAGCTTGTGATGGGCGGCGACGACGCGGCCCTCCCATTCCATGTCACCGGCCGTGAAGGACTGGGCGAGGGCGTGCCCTTCCAGCAGGAGGCGTAGCGCCGCGATCTCGCTGAGGTTCCTGGCCGAGACCGCCGCGACCATGAAGCCCTTCTGCCCCTCGGCCTCGACGAGCCCCTCCGACGAGAGCCGGTTCAGGATCTCGCGCAGCGTGCTGATGCTGGTGCCGTAGGTTTCGCGCAGATCGTCGAGCTTGAGGCGCTGCGCTGGCGCCAGCCGGCCGAAGACGATGTCCGCCCGGATGCGCCGATAAGCGAGCTCTCCGATCGAGGCGGTCGGCGGCGCGTAATTCAACATAAGTGGGTCCGTCCGGAACTGCGGCTGGCGACGCAAGCTTAGCGGCGGAGCAGGGGAGGCACAATTGCTATGGTGAAATCAAAATCATCAGAGGAAAATAAAAATACCAGTTGATTGCTGAATTGCCGTTGGGCATGGTCTGCCACGAAGCGGGGCCAACCCGCAGGGAGGAACGGCATGAAACAGGGAATCGACAGGCGCACTCTGCTGGCGGCCGGTGGCGCACTGGCACTGACAGGCGGTTCGGCCTTGGCGCAGGCCAAGCCCAATCTGCGCTTCTCGGCGGTGTTCTCGGAGCAGGACATCCGCGCCGAGATGATGAAGCGCTTCGGCGAGGCCATCAAAGACGACTTCACGCTGCAGCCCTATTACGGCGGCAACCTGTTCAAGCAGGGCACCGAACTGGTCGCCATGCAGCGCAACAACCTCGAAATGGGGAACATCGCGCCGCAGGACGTCTCGAACCAGATCCCGGCCTGGTCGATCGTCACCTCGGCTTATCTCTTCCGCGACGCCGACCATCTCAAGAAGGTCTTCGCCAGCCCGGTCGGCGCCGACCTCAAGAAGATGGCTGAGGACAAGCTCAACATCAAAATCCTCGGGCCGACCTATTTCGGCGCCCGCCAAGTCGGCTTGAAGCCGAAGAAGAAGGTCAACACCCCGGCCGATCTCGCCGGCGTCAAGCTGCGCATGCCGGGCGGCGACGCCTGGCAGTTCCTCGGCCAGTCGCTCGGCGCCAACCCGACGCCGATGGCCTATGCTGAGGTCTATACCGGCCTGCAGAGCGGCGCGATCGACGGGCAGGACAACCCGCTGCCCAACGTCCAGAACATGAAGTTCTACGAGGTCTCCTCGCAGATCGTGCTGACCTCGCATCTCGTCGGCTTCGATCTGCTCTGCGTCACCAAGCGCATCTGGGACGGGATGGATGCGAAGAAGCAGGCTGCCTTCCAGGCCGCGGCCGACGCCGCCATCGACTGGAGCACCAAGGAGCATCTCGCCAAGGAGGCCGAGCTGGTCGACTTCTTCAAGAAGCAGGGGCTTGAGGTCTATACGCCCGATCTCAAGGCCTTCCGCGACTTCGCGCAGAAGAAGTACCTGGAATCCGAGCTGGCAAAAGGCTGGGTGCCCGGCATGATCGACAAGATCAACGCGCTCTAGGCGCGACCGAGGTCTAGCGCTGGCCTCTCGGGGCTGGCGCGGCCCGCCGCATGAGGGGGCCGGCGGGCCGAATTTCATCGGAGGGGTAATGCCGAAATCGGTGAAAGCACTCGGCGCCTTCATGGCGCGCCGGGCCGAGAACCTGCTCGCGCTGATGCTCGGCGCGATGTTTCTCGTCTTCCTGGTGCAGATCGTCTTCCGCTATCTGCTCAATTTCCCGATCGGCTGGACGCACGAGATCAGCGTCATCCTCTGGCTCTGGCTCGTGCTGTTCGGGGCCGGCTTCGTCCTGCGCGAGAGCGAGGAGATTCGCTTCGACATCATCTATGGCGCGGTCGGGCCGGGCCCGCGCCGTGTCATGGCGCTGATCACCGCGACGGCACTCGTCGTGCTCTATGTGATCTCGCTGCCGGCGATGGCCGACTACGTCGCCTTCATGAAGGTCGAGCGCACCGCCTATCTGAAGATCCCGTTCAATTTGGTCTACGCGATCTATATCGCCTTCGCGGTCGGCGCGATCATCCGCTACCTCTGGCTCGGCTTCAGCGCCTTGCGCGGCAAGGCGCCGGAAGCCTTCGACCCGACCAAGGCGGGTTCGGGCGTATGAGCACGCCGTTTTCACTTGGCATCCTCGCCATCGTCACGCTCTCGCTGCTCGGCCTGCCGATCGGCCATGCGATGATCGCCGGCTCGATCCTCTATCTCCTCGTTGCCGGGCAGGATCTCTCGATCGCTGCCGAGCAGCTGCTCAACGGCATGTATACCAACTACGTCATCCTCGCCGTGCCGCTCTTCATCCTGGCGGCCGAGCTGATGAATATCGGCTCGATGACGGAACGCCTGCTGCGCTTCTGCGATGCGCTGGTCGGCCGCTTCAGGGGCGGGCTCGCCCATGTCAATATCGTCCAGAGCGTGATCTTCGCCGGCATGTCCGGCTCCGCCATCGCCGACGCGGCCGGCACCGGGCGGATGATGCAGGCGATGATGACCAAGGACGGCAAGTACCCGCCGGCCTTCGCCGCGGCGCTGACCGCGGCATCCTCGGTGATCGGGCCGATCATCCCGCCCTCGATCCCGATGGTGCTTTACGCGCTGGTCTCGGATGCCTCGATCGGCTTCCTCTTCCTCGGCGGCGTCATCCCCGGCTTGCTGATGGCCCTGGCGCAGATGACGATCGTCGCCTCGGCGGCCAAGCGCCGCAATTTCCCGGTCGAGCCGCCGATCCCCTTGCGCCGATTGCCCGGCATCACCTGGCGCGCCTTTCCGGCGCTGATGATGCCGGTCGTGCTGCTCGGCGGCATCTATGGCGGCGCGACCACGCCGACCGAGGCCGCGGCGGTTGCAGCCGCCTATGCACTCGCCGTCTCGGTGCTGCTCTATCGTAGCGTCAGCATGCAGGCCTTCTACAATTCGCTCGCCTACAGCGCGCGCACCACCGCCTCGATCGGCATGCTGATCGCCGGCGCGCTTGTCTTCAATTATGTCGTCACGATCGAGAACATCCCCGACAGCCTGCGCGCGCTGCTGGCCGGCTGGAATCTGTCGCCGCTCGGCTTCCTGATCCTCGTCAACCTGCTGCTGCTGGTGCTCGGCTGCCTGCTCGAAGGCACCGCGATCCTGCTCATCGTCGTGCCGGTGCTGATCCCGACGGCCAAGGCGCTGGGCATCGACATGGTGCATTTCGGCGTCGTCGTCGTGGTCAATATCATGCTTGGGCTGATCACGCCGCCCTATGGGCTCCTGCTCTTCATCATGACCAATATCGCCGAGGTGCCGCTGCGCCAGATCGTGCGCGAATGCATGCCCTTCCTCGGCGCCATGCTGGTCGCGCTGGCGCTGATCACCTTCTTCCCAAGCCTCGTGCTCTGGCTGCCGCGCCTGATGGGCTACCAGGGCTGACAGGAGAGGACCGACCCGTGAGCAAGCCGATCTATGTCCTCAACGGCCCCAATCTCAATCGACTCGGCACGCGCGAGCCGCAGATCTACGGTTCGACCACGCTCGCAGAGGTCGAGACGATGTGCGTTGAGGCTGCCGATGGGCGCGAGATCGTCTTCCGCCAGAGCAATCGCGAATACGAGCTGATCGACTGGATCCACGAGGCGATCGATCAGGGCGCGGCGATCATCATCAATCCCGCGGCCTATTCGTTCACCTCGATCGCGATCCTCGATGCGCTCAAGATGTTTCGCGGGCCGATCGTCGAGCTCCACATCTCGAACATCCACCGGCGCGAGGCGCATTACCACAAATCCTATGTCTCGCTCGCAGCGACGGCAGTCATCGCCGGGCTCGGCCCGCAGGGCTATGCCGTGGCGGTCAAGGCGGCGATCGACCTGGCGGGCCGCGCTGGCTGATACCGCTCAGCGCGCTTTCATCACTGCCCGAGTGAAGCCCGGTTCGACGAAGGGGACGCTGTCATCGGGCAGGCCGAGGATGCGGTCGACGGCGATACCGTAGAAGCGCAGGCGCCGGTCGAGCGCCTCGATCGCGGCGTCTTCCTCGGCCGTGCCTGATGCGGCGATGGTGCGCGCCATGATGTCGTGCGTGCTCGCGCCGATATGCAGGATGATGTCTGCGGCCGCCTCCGGCTCGGGCACGGCGAACGCGCCTTCCGTCGTGCCCTCGACGATGATGCGGGTCAGCACCGGCCGCATCACCGCGATCGAGGCGGCGTTGATCCGGTGGTAGAGTAGGAGGTTCTCCGGCCGGAAGATGACGTCGAAGGCGGCGCGCAGTTTGGGCGCGTCCTCCAGCTTCATCTGGCGCGAGCGTGCGAGGAATGCGTTCAGGCGTTCCAGCGCGCCGAGCGCGGGATCGTCGAGGATATCACGGACGCGTGCGACCGCATCTTGCGCCAACCGGGCGGTGATCCCTTCCAGCAAATCCTCCTTGGCCGTGAAGTGGTGGTAGAAGCCGCCCTTCGAGATACCGACCTTGGCGATGACGTCGTTGACCGTGGTGCGCTCATAGCCGCGTTCGAAGAACAGCGCCTGGGCGCCGTCGAGGATCTCGTTCCTGCGATCATCTGCGGACTTCACGATACGAGGCATGTTACGCGCTTTCTCTTGACGACCGACCGTCGGTCTGTAAAATGACCGACGGTCGGTCTTTCGCGATTGTGCGCGCAAGACGAGGTCGGTGCAACGCGTTCTGGTCCGCGAATTCTCCGAAGGCGGCACGCCGACGTATGGCTCCTTTGGAGGATGCCGTGAAGTTCGCTCGCAGTTTTCTCGCCGCCGCGGTGCTCGTCGCTGCCGGAGGTGGGTATTGGTTCCTGACCAAGCCGGCGGCGGTGGTCACCGTCGCGCCCAAGCGCGGCGATGCGGCCGAGATCGTCTACGCCACCGGCACGGTCGAGCCGCGCAACTGGGCCAAGGTCACGGCGCTGGTCCGCGAGCGCATTGTCGAGCGCTGCGATTGCGAGGGCCAGCGCGTCGAGCAGGGGCACGTGCTTGCTCGCCTCGACAGCGTCCAGGCCGAGGCGACCCTGGCCGAGCTCAAGGCCCGCCAGAAGCTCGCCACTGCCGAGCATGACCGGCTCGCCGTACTCGTCGAGCGCAATGTGGGGAGCCAGCAAGCGCTCGACCGGGCGCGCAGCGAGATGGGCCAGGCCTCGGCGCTGATCGCCGGCCAGAGCGCGCGCCTCGAGAACTATATGCTGCGCGCCCCGATGCGCGGCACCGTGCTGCGCCGCGATGGTGAGGTCGGGGAGATCGCCGAGCCCGGCACGGTGCTGTTCTGGATCGGCGAGGCCAGGCCGCTGCGCGTCGTCGCCGAGGTCAACGAGGAAGACATCCCGCAGGTCAAGCCCGGGCAGCGCGCCCTGATCCGCGCCGACGCCTTCCCGGGCAAGACGCTTGAGGGAACCGTCGACAGCATCACGCCCAAGGGCGATCCCGTCGCCAAGACCTACCGCGTCTATCTCGCTCTGCCGGATGACACACCGCTGTTGATCGGCATGACGGTCGAGCTCAACATCATCGTGCGCGTGGCAAAGGAGGCGTTGCTGCTGCCGGTCGCCGCCGTGCAGGGCAATGCCGTCTTCGTCCTCGACGGTGATCGCGCCCGCCGCCGCGAGCTTACGATCGGCATTCGCGGCACTGGCGATGTCGAGGCGCTCTCGGGGTTGCCGGAGCAGGCGCGCGTGATCACGCCGTTTCCGGACAAGCTGGCGGATGGCGCCCGCGTCGCGGTGCAAGGCGGCTGAGCCGTGCGCCTGATCCTCGCATTGGCCCTGACGCATATCCGCGGCCGCGGCCGGCAGACGCTGGTCGCGATCATCGGCGTCGCGCTCGGCGTCGGCTTCTCGATCGCGATGGCGTCGTTGATGCAGGGCGGCGAGGACGATTTCGTCGCGCGCCTCGTCGACACCATGCCGCATGTCGACATCACCGACGAATACCGCAGCGCCCGCCGCCAGCCGGCGCAGGACGCCTTCGCCGCCGTGCAAATCGCCGGTCTGCGGCCGAAGGACGAGCGGCGCGGCATCCTGAACCCGACCGAGGCGGTGGCGATGCTGCGGGCCTGGGTACCGGGGCGGCTGGCGCTCAGCCTGAAGACGCAAGGCGTGGTGCGCTATTCCGGCCGCGATGTCGGCATCGCCATCATCGGCATCGAGCCGCAGGCCGAGATGCAGGTTTCCTCGCTCGCCAAGGATTTCCGCCAGGGCAGCTTCACCTCGCTGATCGCCGGCGGAAATAACATCGTCGTCGGCGATCGGCTGGCGCAGCGTCTCGGGGCCGATCTCGGCACCACCGTCACCGTCGTCTCCTCCACCGGCCAGAGCCGCGCCTTCAAGATCGTCGGCCTGTTCCACACCGGCACCACCGCCCGCGACGAGGGCGAGGGCTATGTCCTGCTCAAGAACGCCCAGATCCTCAGCGAGCGCCCGAATGCGATCAACGAGATCAGGCTGAAGCTCGACGATCCCAACGCCGCGCCGCAGGTGGCGCGCCGGGCCGAGGCGCAGCTCGGCTACAAGGCGATGGCCTGGCAGGAGGCGAACGAGTCGCTGCTCGAGGCGCTCGTGATCCGCAACGTCATCATGTACACGGTCGTCGGCGCGATCCTGCTGGTGGCCGGCTTCGGCATCTTCAACATCATCTCGACCATCACCCATGAGAAGGCGCGCGACATCGCCATCCTGAAGTCGCTCGGCTTCACGCAGACCGATATGCGCCGCCTCTTCCTGCTGGAGGGGCTGGCGCTCGGCGCCGCTGGCTCGCTGCTCGGCTGGGCGTTCGGCTTCCTCCTCTGCTTCATGCTTTCGCTGGTCCGCTTCGAATTGTCGGGCGCGAACGTAGCGCAGGAAATCACGCGCCTGCCGCTGGCCTGGAGCATCTGGCACTATCTGATCGCCGCCGGCTTTGCGCTCGTCTCGGCCGGCGTCGCCGGTTATCTGCCGGCGCGGCAGGCGGCGCGGCTCAACCCGGTCGACATCATCCGGGGCGCGACATGAGCGCGCTGATCGAAACCAAGGCTCTGACCCGCGTCCTGCCTGCCGCTGTGCCGGTGACGCTGGTCCAGGATATCAGCCTGGCGATCGGCGCCGGCGAGTTCGTCGCGATCACCGGCCCGTCGGGATCGGGCAAGTCCTCGCTGCTCTATCTGCTCGGATTGCTCGACGATCCGAGCGGCGGCACGCTCGCGATCGAAGGCAGGGATACAGCCGGGCTCAGTGAACGGGAGCGCGCCGGCATCCGGCTCGCGACACTCGGCTTCGTCTTCCAGTTCCATTTTTTGCTGCCGGAATTCACGGTGCGGGAGAATGTCGAGATCCCGATGCGCCGGCTCGGCCGGCTCAGTGCGGCCGCCATGCGCGAGCGTTCGACCGAGCTGCTGAGCGCGCTCGGCCTCGCCGACCATCTCGATAAGCGGCCGGACCAGCTCTCCGGCGGTCAGCGCCAGCGTGTCGCGGTGGCCCGTTCGCTCGCAAATGATCCACCGCTCATCCTCGCCGACGAGCCGACGGGCAGCCTCGACAGCAGGAATTCCGAGCAGGTCTTCGCGATTCTCGACGCGCTGGTGCGCGAGCGCGGCAAGACGGTGATCGCCGTGACCCACGACACCGAGATGGCGGCCAAGGCGAGCCGGCGCATCCATCTGGTCGACGGTCGGCTCGCCCAAGCGTAAGGCGGTCTTAGTCGTCCGCGTCCGGCTCGGCTTCGGCCTTCCGCCGGAACCCCGTCGCCAGCACGTAGAGCTCGGAGGAATCGGCCCGGCTCGCCGCCGGCTTGATATTACGCACCAGGGTGAAGTCGCGTTTGAGCTCCGCCAGCAGCCCGGCCGAGTCGCCGCCCTGGAACAGCTTGGCGAGGAAGAAACCGCCCGGCGCCAGCACGTCGTTGGCGAATTCGATCGCCGCTTCGGCGAGGCCGATGATCCGAAGGTGGTCGGTCTTCTTGTGGCCGGTGGTGTTGGCGGCCATGTCGGACATAACGCCGTCGGCCTTGCCGCCGAGTTTCTCCATCAGCAAGGCAGGGGCTTCTTCCGCCATGAAGTCGAGCTGGATCAGCTCGACATGCGGGATCGGATCGACTGGCAAAAGGTCGATGCCGATGATCTTGCCCTTGCCCTTGTCGAGCCCAACCTTGGCGCCGGCGACCTGGCACCAGCCGCCGGGCGCGCAGCCGAGATCGACCAGTTTCTGGCCGGGCTTCAGGAACTTGTACCGCTCGTCCATCTCGGCGAGCTTGAAAGCCGCGCGCGAGCGATAGCCCATCTCGCGCGCCCGCTTCACATAGGGGTCGTTGAGCTGGCGCTCGAGCCAGAGCTGCGAGGAATGGCTGCGCTTGGCCGGCTTCTTGACCTTGATGCGCAGGTCGCGTGCGCCGCCACCGCTGCCGGATTTCGTTGTCGTCATTGCCTTCGGCGCCACCAGGCGCGGTCCTCATGCATCATCCTGAGCAGGATGCCCTCGCGCAGGCCGCGATCGGCGATGCGCACCTTCGGGCTCGGGAAGGCGCGCCGGATCGCTTCGAAGATGGCGCAACCGGCGAGCACCAGATCGGCCCGCTCACGGCCGATGCAGGCATTGGCCTGACGCTGGGCATAGTCCATCGCGACGAGTTCGTCGATGACGCTGCAGATGTCCCGATCCTGCATCCACAGACCGTCGACCTGGCGCCGATCATAGCGCGGCAGGCGCAGATGGATGCCGGCGACGGTGGTGACCGTGCCGGAGGTGCCGAGCAGATGGAAGTTCGGCGCGTTGCGTGCCGCCGCCGCCTTCGCCGCAAATGGCGCCAGCGCCTCGCTGCAATCTGTGACCATGCGCTCGAATTTTTCGCGTCCGACCTCGACCCCGCCATAGCGCTCCGCCACCGAGACGACGCCGATCGGCAGTGAGGCCCATTCGCGGATGCGCGAGGCCGGATCGCGCCCGGCTTCGCGCCCGCCGAGCCAGACGATCTCGGTCGAGCCACCGCCGATGTCGAAGACGATCACCGCGCCCGCCTCGGGCGCCGCCAGCGCGGCGCAACCGGTGACGGCGAGCGAGGCTTCCGTGCGCTGGTCGACAATTTCGAGGTCCAGCCGCGCCTCCTCGCCGACACGGCGCACGAACTCGACGCCGTTGGTCGCCGCACGGCAGGCTTCGGTGGTGATCAGGCGGGCGCGGGTGACGCCGCGATGATCCATCTTGCTCTTGCAGACCTTGAGCGCCTCGACGGCGCGGTCCATCGCGTCGTCGCAGAGCCGGCCGCTGGCGGTGAGGCCCTCGCCGAGCCGCACGATCCGCGAGAAGGCGTCGACGACCCGGAAGCCGTGCTGGGCCGGCCGCGCGATCAGCAGCCGGCAGTTGTTGGTGCCGAGGTCGAGCGCGGCATAGGTGGTGGGGTGAGGGCGCTGGAATGGGGCCGTAGCAAATCGAGCCGCATCCGGCGGCGCGGGCCGCTCGCCCGGTAGTGGGACCGCCGCCACGAGGGGGCGGTCGGAATCCTGGCGGTCTTCGACCGTCACTTGCTAACCCTTCGCCGGTCGGGACCGTCATGGTGGCCCGCCGGAGTCCAGCATGACGCTGGAACGTTTCCATTCGAAGAGTAGCGTAACAACAGCACGGCGCGCCTGCCAAGCGGAACCTGTGGCGAAAGCGAGGCGCGGCCCGGCCGAGCTTGCCTGCCCCCTCGCTTCGCGGCAAAGCTCGCGGCCGGCCGGTACAATGCCCGGCCGCGACCAATCGGGAGAAACGGCATGGCGGCGCGGCGCATGATTCTGGCGATCGACCAGGGCACCACATCCTCCCGCGCCATCCTGTTCGACGAGAATCTGCAGCCGGTCGCCAGCGCCCAGCAGGAGTTCCCGCAGCATTACCCGGCCTCGGGCTGGGTCGAGCACGAGGCGGAGGATCTCTGGGAGAGCACGCTCTCGGTCTGCCGGCAGGCGCTGGCGCGGGCCGAGGCGCGGGCCGGGGAGGTCGCGGCGATCGGCATCACCAACCAGCGCGAGACCACTTTGGTCTGGGACCGCCGGACTGGCCAAGCGATCCATCGCGCCATCGTCTGGCAGGACCGGCGCACGGCCGAGCGCTGCGCTGCGCTGGAGGCGGAAGGCCATGGCAAGCTGGTCGCCGAGCGCACCGGCCTGCGCATCGATCCCTATTTCTCCGGCACCAAGATCGCCTGGATCCTCGACCATGTCCCCGGCGCCCGTGAGCGCGCCCGGCGCGGCGAGCTCGCCTTCGGCACGGTCGACAGCTTCCTGCTCTGGCGCCTGACCGGCGGGCGCGTCCACGCCACCGACGCCACCAACGCCTCGCGCACCATGCTGTTCGACATCCACAAGGGGCAGTGGGACGAGGAGTTGCTGGCGCTGCTCGACATCCCCGCTGCGATGCTGCCGGAGGTGCGCGACTGCGCCGCGCGTTTCGGCGACAGCGAGCCTGGACTGCTCGGCGGGCCGATCGCGATTCGCGGCATCGCCGGCGACCAGCAGGCGGCGACCGTCGGCCAGGCCTGCTTCGAGCCCGGCATGCTGAAGTCGACCTATGGCACCGGCTGCTTCGCCTTGCTCAACACCGGCACCAAGGCAGTCACCTCGCAGAATCGCCTGCTCTCGACCGTGGCCTACCAGCTCAAGGGCGTGCGCCACTACGCGCTGGAGGGCTCGATCTTCATCGCCGGCGCTGCGGTGCAATGGCTGCGAGACGGGCTCGGCATCATCGAGAAGGCCTCGGACAGCGGCCCGCTCGCGGCCCAGGCCGATCCCGGCCAGCAGGTCTATCTGGTGCCGGCCTTCACCGGCCTCGGCGCGCCGCACTGGGACGCCAATGCCCGCGGCGCCATGTTCGGCCTGACCCGCAATACCGGCCCGCGCGAATTCGCCCGCGCCGCGCTCGATTCGGTCTGCTTCCAGACGCTCGATTTGCTGGAGGCGATGCGCTCAGACTGGCCCGAGGCGGACGGGGCCGAGACGGTGCTGCGTGTCGATGGCGGCATGGTCGCCTCCGACTGGACGATGCAGCGCCTCGCCGACATCCTCGCCGCGCCGGTCGACCGGCCGCAGGTGCTGGAGACGACGGCCTTGGGCGCCGCCTATCTCGCCGGCCTCGATGCCGGCCTCTTGCCCGAGCCGACCCAGTTCGCTGATCGCTGGCGGCTGGAGCGGCGATTCTCGCCGGGCCTGGCCGAGGAGACCCGCCGCAACCACGTCGCCGGCTGGCGCGACGCGGTCCGGCGCACGCTCAGCGCCGGTTGAGTCACTTCCCCTAGGCGACCCCGTGCCTGGCGGCGTTTCGGACCGCCGCGCAAGGCGCCGTGACCAGCTTGCATGTCGAAATCGTCACAGAAGGCTTGCAACCGGGCGCGAGGTTGTTTAGATCGCCGCCATCCGACGCGTCGCAGACAACGCGCCCGTTGGGGGATCGTCTAACGGTAGGACCCCAGACTCTGACTCTGGTTGTCTAGGTTCGAATCCTAGTCCCCCAGCCACTTCTTCAAGTGGTTGATTTGAAGCGAAATCATAAATTCCGTAATCTTTGGCGTAGCGCGACAGCCTCTTGAGGCTCGCCTGCCGCGAGCCTGTGCACGCTCCCGCGAGGCGCCCTTGACACTCGCGCGGCTTATGTTCCTATTTTGTTCTCGTCACGAGGACAAGATTCATGTCAGCCACGCCAGCCGAGATCGATGACGATCACGACGCTCTCGAATGGGAGCTGATCGAACTCATTGAAGAACACGGCAGCGAGCGGCAGGCGCTGCGGGCGCTGCTGCACGACTTCCATGCGCTGCTCGCCGACGCCGATAAGGCGGTGTCGCGGGGCTTCCTGCGAGGCGTGTTCTCGGAAGGGGCGAGGGCGCCTCGCGGTACCGGGGAGGATCAGTGATGGTCTGGCGGTCGAAGCGCTCGCTATCGTCCAGCAAGATCGAGGGGATGCGGCGCGAGTTGAGAGCAATTCAATGGAAGGTGCGCGGCTGGGCAGCGGAGCGGCGACGCCGCCGCCCTCGCGTCCTATTCGACGCGGTTCTGACTTGGCGCTGGCGTCGCGCTGCAGCCATGGTCGGTGCAGACGATGTCGATAACCTTGTGGGAGGTGCCGAGGCAATTGGCCCGGTAGGCGGTCAGCGAGCCTTGCTTCAGCACGGTCTCGATCCGCGGCTTGACGCAGCCCTGCTCGAGCAGGACGCGCTGCAGATCGCCATCGGAGGCGAAGGCGGCGGAAAGGCCGCCCAGGAGGATCAACGCCGGGGCGCTGCCCCGGCGCAGGAGGATGGACCGGCGCGGTCCATCCTCGCGATGGCGGGTCACTTCGCCTTCTGGAGCTTGGTGACGGTGATCTGGCCGTTGACCCTGTCGGCGTCGAACTTGATCTTGTCGCCGGCCTTCAGGCCCTTGAGCATGGCCGGATCGCCGGCGCGGAACACCATGGTCATCGCGTCCATGTCGAGGTTCTTGATCGCGCCGTGATTGATGGTGAGCTTGCCCTGGGGTTCGTCGACCTTGGTGACCGTGCCGCTGACCGACTGCGCCGCGGCCGGCAAGGCGAGGAGGAGAAAAGCGAGGGTGGCTGTTGTCCTGAGCATGGGGGGCTCCTTTCGTTCAGGCTTACTTGACGATGATCTTGCCGGTCATGCCGGCTTCGCGGTGACCGGGGATCAGGCAGGAGAAGTCGAACTCGCCGACCTTGGTGAAGGCCCAGACGATCTCGCCGGTCTTCTTCGGCGCGAGGCGCTTGGCGTTCGGGTCGTCATGCTCCATGTCGGGGTTCTTCTGCATCTCGACCGCGTGCTTGAGATTCTCCTCCAGCGTCGCGACGACGAGCTCATGGTCGAGCTCGCCATTGTTGCGCAGCTGGAAGCGGATCTGCTCGCCGCGGCGCACCTCGATCCGGTCGGGGATGAAGGACATCTTGCCGTCGCGCTCGGCCATCGCCACCGCGACGATGCGCGCCGGCTTCTTCGGATCGCCCGCCTTGCCATAGGCGGTCTCGTCGCCATGGCCGTGCCCGGCGCCGCCGGGGCCCGCCAGGGCAGGGCCGGTGGCAAGGAGGAATGCGGCTGCGGCGAGCTTGAATGCTGTTCTCATGAGGCTCTCCTGCTGGAAAATTGGCGTCTTCAGTGGTTGGAATGCGGGTTCTTGGTGGCCGGCCGCGGCTTGCCGTCCGGCCCGAGGCTCGGCTTGCGCGGGTCCTTGACCCGCCACTCGCTCGGCTCGATGCCACTGTCGGGGGAGGCGCCGCGCGCGGCCTCGGCGAGCTTCTGGCCCTTGTATTCGAAGGCGACGGTGCCTTCCGGGTGCTTGAACCAGCCGGGGTCCTTGTAGTCGTTCTTGGCGAGGCCCTCGCGGACCTTGACCACCGAGAACATGCCGCCCATCTCGACCGGGCCGAACTGGGCGAAGCCCGTCATCATCGGCAGGGTGTTCTCGGGCAGGGGCATCTCCATCGAGCCCATCTCGCCCATGCCGTTCGAGCCCATCGGCATGTAGCCCGGCGCGATCTTGGCGATGCGCTTGGCCAGGTCCTTCTTGTTCACGCCGATATAGTTCTTCACCGAATGCCCCATGGCATTCATGGTGTGATGCGACTTGTGGCAGTGGATCGCCCAGTCGCCGAGCTCGTCAGCGACGAAGTCGAAGGCGCGCATCTGGCCGACGGCGCAGTCGATCGAGACCTCGTCCCAGGCCGCCGCCGGGTCGACCCAGCCGCCATCGGTGCACGAGACCTTGAACTCGTAGCCGTGCATATGGATCGGGTGATTGGTCATGGTCAGGTTGCCGAAGCGGATCCGGACCTTGTCGTTCTTGCCGACGACGAGCGGGTCGATGCCCGGGAACACGCGGCTGTTCCAGCACCACATGTTGAATTCGGTCATCTCGGCGACGCGCGGCACATAGGAGCCGGGCTCGATGTCGAAGGCGTTGAGCAGGAAGACGAAGTCGCGGTCGACGCGGCGGAAGGCCGGGTCCTTCGGATGGACGACGAAGAAGCCCATCATGCCCATCGCCATCTGGACCATCTCGTCCGAATGCGGGTGGTACATGTAGGTACCCGAGCGCCGCAGCTGGAACTCGTAGACGAAGGTCTTGCCCGGCGGGATATGCGGCTGGTTCAGCCCGCCGACGCCGTCCATGCCATTGGGCAGGCGCTGGCCATGCCAGTGCACCGCCGTGCTCTCCGGCAGCTTGTTGGTGACGTAGATGCGGACCTTGTCGCCCTCGACCGCCTCGATGGTCGGCCCCGGCGACTGGCCGTTATAACCCCAGAGATAGCCCTTCATGCCGGGCGCGAGCTCGCGCACCACCGGTTCGGCGACGAGATGGAATTCCTTCCAGTCGCCATTCATCCGCCAGGGCAAGGTCCAGCCGTTGAGCGTGGCGACCGGCTGGTAGTCCGGCCCCGTCGTCGGCACCAGGGGCGCCTGCGTGGTCGCTTCCGTCATGGTCGGGGCCTCGGGCACGGCGGCGAAGGCCGTGCGCCCCGAGACGGCGCCGGCCGCCGCAACGACGAGGCCGGAGGTGCCGATGAAGCCTCTGCGCGATAGCGTGGTCATGGTTTCGCTCCTTCCGCCCGCTCAGTGTCCGCCGCCGCCGGCATCGCCGCCGCCCGCTGCCGCGACGGTGGCCGAGCCGCCGCCTCCGCTGCCGCCGCCGATCAGCGCATGCTTGAAGTCGGTATGGGCGATCCAGAAATCGCGCCGGGCATTGATCGCCGCGACATTCGAGAGGATGCGGCTGCGCGCATCAGTGATGAGATCGGTGACGTCGTTCAGCATGCCGCTGTATTGCAGCAGCGACTGCTCCTGGATGATCTTGCGCAGCGGCAGGACGTTGTTCTGGTATTGCCGGGTGATGTCATAGTTGGCGCGGTAGGCGGTGTAGGCCTCGCGCGCCTCCGAACGGGCATTGATCGCCTTCTCAGCCAGCCTGTTGGCGGCCTGCATGTAGGTCTGCTCGGCGAGCGCGACCTTGGACTGGCCGAAATCATAGATCGGGATGTCGATCTCCAGCTCCAGCGTCCGGCTGCGGCTGGCCTCGCGCTCGACATGGCCGTCGGCGCCGATGCTGCGGCCGCGGTCATAGGTGCGGCGTCCGAGCAGGTCGATGTCGTTGACGAAGCGCGTCGCATTGGCGAGACCGAGCGACTTTGCCAGCGTGTCTAGCTCACGGCGTGCGATCTGGATGTCGACGCGCTTGCGCAAGGCCTCGGCTTCGATCGCCTTGACCGATTGCAGCCGCGGTAGCGGCGGCAGGCTGCCGAGCCGGAACTTCAAATCGCCGCCCCAGAGCCCGAGCTGGCGAACGAGGCGCTCACGCTCCTGGCTTTGCTGCTGGCGCGCCTGGGCGAGCTGCACCGTCAACTCGGCTTCGAAGGCGAATTCGCGCGCCTGGTCGATCTTGTTGACGCCGCCGGATTCCCCCAGCCGCTTGAACAGCTCGGAAGCCGCGTCGGCGGAGCTCTTGGCCTCCTGGTAGAAGGTGACCTGCGCGTTGGCGGCGACGGCACGGTAATATTGGCGGCGCGCATCGGCCGCGAGCCGCAGCACCGCCTCGATCGCCCGCAACTGCGCGGTCTTGAAGCGATCGCCGGCGATCTCGGCCCTGGCCGGCAAGGTGATGAGCGCGAGCAGGCTGCCGACGATCTGGCGCTCGACCTCGACCTCGAAGCGGCCGGAGAGCTTGGAGATGCCGAAGCGCGGATTGGGCGGCAGGCTGGCGGCGACCATCTGTGCCTCGGCGATGCCGAGCTCGTTGAAGGCGGCTTGCAGGCCGCGATTGTTGAGCAGCGCGACCTGGACGGCGCTGTCCGCCGTCAGCGGCTTGCGCAGCAGCTGGTCGACCCGCGACTTCGCCGTCAGCGCGATCTGGTCGTCGCCGATCTTGACGACATCCTTGCCGATCTCGGCATAGGCCGCGGCCTGGATCGGCGCCATGCCGCCATCGGGCGAGAAGCCGGCGCAGCCGCCGAGCAGCGCCGCCGTCCCGGCGAGCAGGCCCCAGCGCAGCAGGCGGCGGGCGTTCGGCATAGTCGGAGCGGGCAAGGCTGACCTTTCCATAGAGAGAGTGAGCGACGCGGTCGGTTGGGCGGGCGAGGTCATGATTTCGGCCCGACCCGGCGGTTGAGCTCGCGCCAATCCTTGGGCTCGGCCGGGCGGAAAGTCGCGGCGCCGGCCGTCACGCTGCGATAGCCGACGGCGGGAACGCGGGCGTTCGGATCGGCTGGCCGCGCCAGATGGTCTGGGACCGTGGCGGTGCAGGCGCCTAGCGCCAGAGCGACCGCCATCAGCAACGGCACCTTCACGAACATCACGATTCGGCATCCCCTGTTTCGATGCGACAGGGGTAGCAGCGGCGTTTTGCGGGCGTCCGTTACAAATTGTTTCAAAGCGGCGCGGGCGGCCGGACCGCGGGCGCGCTATGGTGTCGACCATCAAGATGGCAGGAGCCCGTTCGCGGGAGCATGGACATTCCAACCGAAATGCAGGCAGAGGCGGGTCCCGTCGCGACGACCGCCGACGACCACGGCCATATCCTGGTGGTGGACGACGATCCGCAGATCAGGCTGCTCGTCGCGCGCTTCCTGCAGCGGCATGGCTACCAGGTCACCGGCGCGCCGGACGGGCGCGCCATGCTGGAGGCACTGGCGCACAGCGCCATCGACCTGATCGTGCTCGACCTGATGCTGCCCGGCCGCTCCGGCGTCGAGCTCTGCCGCGAGGTGCGCGCGAGCTCGCAGGTGCCGATCGTGATGCTCACGGCCCGGACCGAGGAAAGCGACCGCATCACCGGTCTCGAAGGCGGCGCCGACGACTACGTTACCAAGCCGTTCAGCCCGCGCGAATTGCTGGCCCGCATCCGCGCGCTGTTGCGCCGGGCACGGGCGGGGAAGGGGGCTGCTGTTGCGCAGGCGAGCGCGGTTGTCACCTTCGAGGGCTGGCGCATGGATCTGCGGCGGCGCGAGCTGCAATCGCCGTCGGGGATGCTGATCGATCTCTCGACCGGCGAGTTCGATCTGCTGGTCGCCTTTGTCGAGCACGCCAACCGGGTGCTATCGCGAGAGGCACTGATGCAGTTCGCCAAGGCACGGATGAGCGACGATCCGTTTGACCGCACCATCGACGTCCAGATCAGCCGCCTGCGTCGCAAGCTCGAAGCCGACGCCCGGGGCGGTCAGTTGATCAAGACGGTCCGCGGCGCCGGCTATCTGTTCGCCTCGCAGATCGACCATCAGCAAGGAATGCCCGCTTGACGTCTCTGGCCAAGCGGCTCTGGCCCGATACGGTCGCCAGCCGCGCCATCCTGATCCTGGTCGCGGCGCTGCTCGCCTTCCATCTGCTCGGCTACTGGGCCTATCGCGTCGGCGTCGCAAACCTCGCGACAGCCAATCAGGATCGGGGGCTTGCCGAGCGCATCGTCTCGATCAAGCGGGCGATCGCCAGCCTGCCTCAGGCGCCGGAACGCGACCGTGTCGCGCATGATCTGTCGAGCGCGAGCCTCGAAGTCCATTGGAGCAAGGTCAGCCTCGTCCTCGGCACGGCTCCGATGACCGAGCGGACCCAGGCGATGGAAGCCCGCCTCAAGGAGCTTGCGCCGGAGCTGGCGGCGGAATCCTTCCGGGTCGGCTTCGCCGACGACGGCGCGCTCGGCGCCGGCGAGGCCAATGCCTACAAGCACATGATGCTGGTCTCGGTCCGGCTCGACGACGGCTCCTGGGTGAACTTCTCGTCTTCCGCGCTCGGTGCCTCCCAGCATCTCGACTGGGGCCTGACCGCGATCATGATCTGCTTCGCGGTCGCCATCGTCGTTGTCGCGCTGCTGCTGCTGCGCTGGGCGACGCGGCCCTTGCGCGATCTCGCCGAGGCGGCCGAGCGCTTCAGCCTCGACCAGGCGCCGCAGCCATTGCCTGAAACCGGCCCGGTCGAGGTGCGCCGCGCCGCGCGCGCTTTCAACACGATGCGGGAGCGTATCCGGAGCCTCGTCACCGAGCGGATGCAGGCGATGGCGGCCGTCTCGCACGACCTGCGCACGCCGATCACGCGGCTGCGGCTCCGCTCCGAGTTCCTCGAGGACGAGGCGACCCGCAGCCTGATCGACGCCGATCTCGGCGAGATGGAGGCGATGATCGACTCGACGCTCGATTATCTGCGCGGGGGCACTTCCAGCGAGCCGCTGCGTCCGGTCGATCTCGCCTCGGTGATCGAGACGATCGTCGACGAGCATGTCGACCAGGGGCACGGCGTCTCGCTGGTCGGGCTGAATTCCGCCCCGGTGCAGGGCAGGGTGCTCTCGCTGAAGCGCGCGGCCTCCAATATCATCGGCAATGCGGTGAAATACGGTCAGGCGGTCACGGTCAGCATCACCGATGCTGGCGACAGCTTCGCCGTCCTGATCGAGGACGAGGGACCTGGCATTGCCGAGGCCGATCGCGAGCGGGTCTTCCACCCCTTCGTGCGGCTGGAGGAATCGCGCGGCCGCCAGACCGGCGGATCGGGCCTGGGGCTAACGATCGCGCTCGCCATCGTCCGCTCGCATGACGGCTCGATCGTGCTGGACAACCGCGCCGAAGGCGGACTGCGGGTGACGCTGTCACTGCCGAAGCTCGATCGGGCGGCCCAGCCAGCGGCCGATATGCGGGTATGACTGCCGGCATCTTCGCCTGACGCAGGGCGGCTCGCTTGCCTCGCTTCGGAGCGGCCCTAGACTGGCCTCATGGCACATTCCCTCAAGGCCGGCGCGACGCCGGCGACCGCTTCCGCCGGCCCCAACCAGCCGAAGCTAGATTCCGATGCGGTCTGGGAGGCGCGGCGCGATCTCGCCGCCTGCTTCCGCATGGCGGCGCGCTACGGCTTCGAGGAGGGCATCTGCAATCATTTCTCGGCGCTGGTGCCGGGCTATGACGACCTCTTCATCGTCAATCCCTATGGCTGGGCCTTCCGCGAGCTCACCGCCTCGAAGCTGCTGATCTGCGACTTCCACGGCAATGTCGTCGCCGGCGAAGGCCAGCCCGAGGCGACCGCCTTCTACATCCACGCCCGCGTTCACAAGAACCTGCCGCGCGCCCGCGTCGCCTTCCATACCCATATGCCCTATGCGACGGCGCTCTCGATGACCGAGGGCGATCCTCTGATCTTCGCCGGGCAGACGGCGCTGAAATTCTATGGCCGCACTGCGTTCGACCGCGACTATAACGGCCTCGCCCTCGACGAGCGCGAGGGTGACCGCATCGCCGGCGCGGTGGGCGAGGCCGACATCGTCTTCATGAAGCATCACGGCGTCATGGTGCTCGGCCCGACCATCGCCGAAGCCTGGGACGATCTCTATTATCTCGAGCGTGCCTGCGAAGTGCAGGCGCTGGCGCTCTCGACCGGCCGGCAGGTCCTACCGGTGAAGCCCGAGATCGCCGAAGCGGCCTACCAGCAGATGCGCGAGGGCGATCCGGAATCGGCGCGCCTGCACCTGGCCTCGATCCGTCGCCAGCTCGACGCCGAGGAGCCGGTCTATCGGGATTGATGACTACGCGCCGAGTTCGCGCAGCAACCCGTCCAGCCGCGCGATGCCGGCAGCGATCTGCGCCTCGTCGAGCGCGGCGTAGCCGATCACGAGCCCGGCACGGCGTTCGCGATCGTCCGGCCGGTCATAGAGCCCGCTGACGCCATAAAGGCCGAGCGAGGCCGCTGCGGCCCGCTCGGTCAGCTCGCTCTCGCGCGCTTGCGATAGGCCGTTGATCCAGGCGAGGACATGCAGGCCGGCATCGGTGCCGGCGATCGTGACGCGATTCCCCAGCCGCTCGCGCAGCGCCTTCAGCAGGGCTGCACGCCGCTCGCCATTGCGGCGCCGGATGCGGCGGATATGCCGCTCATAGGCGCCGTTCGCGATCAGCTCGGCCAGGGCAGCCTGCTCCAGCTCGGGCGTATGGCGGTCGACCATGCGCTTGGCCCGGGCGAAAACCTCACGCAACGCGGACGGTAGGACGAGATAGCCGAGCCGCAAGGTCGGCGAGAGTGTCTTCGAGACGGTGCCGAGATAGATCACGCTGCCGGCCTGGTCGAGCGAGCGCAAAGGCGGCACCGGGCCGACGCCATGACGATATTCGGCGTCGTAATCGTCCTCGATGACGAAGGCGCCATGGCGCGCCGCCCACGCGAGCAGCTCCTGCCGGCGCGGTGCCGACAGGATGCTGCCGAGTGGCAATTGATGCGAGGGCGTGACGAAGGCGAGCCGCGCCGGCGGCAACGCAGCGGTCTGCATGCCCTCGCGATCGACCGGCTGCGGCGAAAGCTCGGCGCCCGCCGTCAAGAAGGCCTGGCGTGCCAGGTTATAGCCGGGATCTTCGATGACGACGCGATCGCCGGGGTCGAGCAGCAGGCGGGTGCAGAGGTCGAAGCCCTGTTGCGAGCCGTTGACGACGAGGATGTCGTCGGCCTCGCAGCGCATTCCGCGGGCGCGCCAGAGATAGCCTTGCAGCGCGGTCCGCAGTTCCGGCAGGCCGCGCGGATCGCCATAGCGCAGGCGAGCCGGCCGCCTCGTCACAGCACCAGCCAGTGCCCGGCGCCAGGCCAGCGTCGGGAAGTCGCCGCCGGCAAGCTCGCCATAGCGGAAATCGAGCGCGAAGGGCTGCGGGGTCCATGGAATGGGCGCGGCGGATGCCAGCCGCCTGCCATAAGCGGAGAGCTCGGTGGGCCGCGGTGCGGGCGTGTTTCCCGGCGTCGGTTCCGGGCTCACCAATCCGGCTGCGACCCGAGCCCGCGCACCGGGGCGGGTTTCGAGATAACCTTCCGCCGCCAACTGCTCGAAGGCGGCGGTGATGGTGGTCCGCGACAGGCCCCATTCGGCGGCGAGCGCCCGCGTCGACGGCAGGCGCGAGCCGGGCGCATGGACGCCGGCTGCGATCTCGCGCTTGATCGCCGCGACGACCCGGCGTTGGGCACCGATATCAGCCTCAACTGGCCCAGATGAAATGATTGAAACTGGTCGTTTCATGCGGGCCAGATTAACTGCATGAGAGCGGCGACCGCAAGGAGAGCTAAGATGTACACGCCGCCGGCCTTCCGCGTCGACGACCGCGCCGAGATCCACGCGATGATGCGCGCCTGCCGGCTCGCCACTCTCGTCACCGCGACCACTGACGGCCTGCTCGCGACGCCGCTGCCGCTGATCCTCTCGGAAGAGGAGGGTGAGTTCGGCGTGCTCCATGGCCATCTCGCCCGCGCCAATCCGCAATGGAAGGCCGCGGCGACCGGCGAGGCCATGGTCCTGTTCAGCGGGCCCGACGCCTATGTCACCCCGTCCTGGTACGAGACCAAGCGCGAGACCGGCAAGGTCGTGCCGACCTGGAACTATCAGGCGGTGCACGCCTACGGCCCGGCCGAGTTCTTCGACGATCCTGAGCGCCTGCTCGATGCGGTGACGCGCCTGACCAATCTGCATGAGGGCACGCGGGCGCAGCGCTGGGCGGTCGATGACGCGCCGCCAGAGTTCGTGCGGGCGCAGCTGCGCGGCATCGTCGGCCTGCGCATCCCGATCACCCGGCTCGAAGGCAAGCGCAAGATGAGCCAGAACCGCCCACTGGCCGACCGCGTCGGTGTCGCCGAAGGGCTCGCGGCTAGCGAGCGTCCCAGTGATTTGGCGGTCGCCGCGATGGTGCCGACCGAGGGCTGAAGCGCTTTAGTCCTGCGTCTCGCCCTCATAGGGCGTGGCGCGCATCGACGGACGCTGGTTGAAGCGGTCATACCAACCGGCGAGCTTCGGTGCCCGCTGGCGGAAATCCGGCAGCTTGCGGAAGCTAAGCCAGGCCAGGGCCGTCGCCAGCCCGATCTGGCCGACCGTGACCGGGCCGTCGAGATCTGCCTGCGCTTCCAGATAGTCATAGGCTTCGAGCAGCTTGGTCGTCTGCCCCTCGGCGAGCGCTGGGTAGCGCAGCGCTTCGGGGCGGCGCTCGGTATCCCAGCGTACCGCAATCCCGGCATCACAGAGGCCCTGCGCCAGCGCCTGCAGCCGCAAGGCCGAATAGCGCGCCGGTCCTTCCCGCGGGATCAGCGAGCCCTCGCCGGCGAGCCGGTCGAGATAGTCGCAGATCACCACGGAATCGAAGAGCGCGCCGGCATCGGACGTCAGCAGCACCGGCACCTTGCCGAGCGGGTTCTGTGCGAAGACGGCGTCGTTGCGGTTGGTCGGGCTTGTCTCGTGATGGACGACGTCGAGACGGTCCGCCAGCCCGAGCTCATGCGCGCAGACCAGCACCTTGCGGGCGTAGGGCGAGTGGCTCTGGTAGAGCAGGGTGAGTTTGGCTGACATCACGCAGCTGCCCCGGCGACCTCGGCCGGCGTCAGCCCGACCAGCTCGGCATAGCGTTCCGGATCGGTCGCGCCTTCGGTGACCACTGCGAAGATGCGTGAGGTCGCGTCGAGCTTCAGCGCTGCTCGCGCCTGTGGATCGCGCAGCGCCGCGAGCAGTCCCGCAAAGCCGGCCGCGCCGCTTTCGCCGGCGACGATTGCGGGATCGCTGCCAACTGGGCGCGCCAGCCGGTTCATCGCCTCGACAGCGATCTCGTCCTCGACCGTCATGAAGGCATCGGCAGTCCGCGATAGCACGCGCCAGGCCAGCGGCGAGGGGTCGTAGCATTCCAGCATCGCCATCACCGTCGGCGTGCCATGGGCGATCTTGGTCGGTCGCCCGGCGCGGGCGCTCTCGAACAGGCAGGCGGCGCGAGCCGGATCGACGACAGTGAAGACCGGCCGGTTCTCGCCGAACTCCAGCGACAGCTGCGCTGCGATCGCCGCGGCGATGCCGCCGACGCCGGCCTGGACGAAGACATGGGTCGGCGGCTCCGGCAGCTGGCGCAGCGCCTCGCGGATAATCGCGGTATAGCCCTGCATGACGAGGCCGGGGATGCGCTCATAGCCGTCCCAAGAGGTGTCGGAGACGGTCGTCCAGCCGCGCTCATCGGCGACGCGGGCGGCTTCCACAATGGAATCGTCATAGGTGCCGGGGACGCGAATGATCTGCGCGCCGAAGCGGGCGATCGCGGCGGCGCGGGGCTCGCTGACGCCGGCATGCATGAAAATCACCGAGCGCGCCCCGACGAGCTGCGCCCCTTGCGCGACCGAGCGGCCGTGATTGCCGTCGGTGGCGCAGGCGAAGGTCATCCCCGCCGCGACTGCGCGGACCTCGGGCGAGGTCAGATCGGCTTCGTCGAGCGTGCGGCCGAGCTGCTCGCTCGCCGCTTCCAGGACGAGGCGCGTCACGGCGTAGGCGCCGCCGAGCGCCTTGAAGCTGCCGAGGCCGAGCCGGTGGCCCTCGTCCTTGAGATGCAGCGCGCCGATGCCGAGCTCCTTGGCCAGGCTTGGCAGGGCGCAGAGCGGCGTCGGCGCATATTCGGCTCTGCCGGCGAGATGCCGCTGGATCGCGTCGGCCCCCGCGGGGCCGAGCGTCTCAGCGTCGGTCGGGTGGAGCGGCTGGCGGAAGTCCGGGAGCTGGTTGAGCAGGAGCACGGCTTGCCTCTTTGAAATGTCCAGGTGAAGAGATATTGCAAGCGCCATGAAAAAGGCGCTGCAATCACACACCTGCCTTGCAAGTTTGTTTCACCATCACTGTCTTTGGAGCCGCGCTTGAGCGAACCGACCGCCGCCGCCCTCGATGCCTTCGACCGGGCGATCCTCGCCATCCTCCAGCAGGACAACACCACGCCGCAGCGCGTGATCGGCGAGAAGGTCAACCTGTCGGCGCCAGCCGTGCAGCGCCGCATCCGCCGGATGGAAAAGGACGGCGTCATCCGGGCCAATGTCGCTGTCGTCGAGCCGGCGGCGCTCGGCCACCCGATCACCATCTTCGTCGAGATCGAGCTGGTCAGCGAAACCGCCAGGGATATCGACGCCGCCAAGCGCGCTTTCCTCGCCGCGCCGGAGGTGCAGCAATGCTATTACGTCACCGGCGAGGTCGATTTCATGCTGGTTGTGCTGGTGCCGAGCATGGCGGCCTATGAGGCGCTGACGCGCCGGCTCTTCTTCGCCGACGCCAACATCCGCAAGTTCCGCACCTTCGTCGCGATGGACCGGGTCAAGGCTGGGCTGTCGGTGCCGGTCTGATTTATCAGTTCAGAGCCGCCTCTTCATGTCATCGTCGGGCTTGTCCCGACCATTCACGTCTTCCTCAGGGTAGTGTGTCCAAGACGTGGATGCTCGCCACAAGGGCGAGCGAGACGAGTTGGAATGGCCGGTGAGCTGCCCTACGACGTCAGTGCGCCAGCCGTCATGCCCTGGACCATGAATTTCTGCAGGAAGATGAAGGCCATCACCAGAGGCAGGCTGGCCAGCACCGAGAAGGCCATCATCGTGTTCCAGTCGGTGACAAACTCGGCCATCAGGCTGTAGATCGCCATGGTCAGCACCCGGTTCTCCCAGGATTCGATCAGCACCACCGCGAACAGGAACTCGTTCCAGGCGAGCAGGAAGGTGTAGAGCCCGGCGCCGATGAAGGCGGGATAGGACATCGGCACCAGCGTCCTGAAGATCGCGCCCAGCCGCGAGCAGCCGTCGACCATCGCCGCTTCCTCGATGTCGCGGGGAATGTTGATGAAGTAGCTGCGCAGCATAAGGATGCAGAAGGGCAGGGTGAAGGTCAGATAGACCACGATCAGCGATGTCCGGGTGTCGTAGAGCCCGAGCGTGATGAAGATCCGGAAATAGGGAATGCAGAGCAGCACCAGCGGGAACATCTGCGTGGTGATCAGGAACATCAGTACGGCACGCTGCCCGGCGAATTTGAAGCGCGCCAGCGCATAGGCGGCCATCGCCCCGAGGATGAGCGAGAGCGCGGTCACGACCAGCGAGACCACCATCGTATTGGCGAACACCACGAGATAGCGCGTGCTCGCGAAGATCTTGCGATAGCCCTCGAGCGTGAACACCTGCGGCAGCCATTCCGGCGGCATCCGCATCACCTCGATGTTCGGACGCACCGAGACCGTCAGCATCCAGGCGAGCGGGAAGAACACGATCGCGATCGCCAGCAGCAGCAGGAGATAGGAGGCGGCGTTGATCAGGCGCTCGCGCCCGCGAATGCCGATCTTGCCGAGGTAGGGGCGTGTATGCGCGGCAGCGCCGTACTGGGCGACGGTCATTGCTGATTGCTCATGGTTCGGCGGACATAGATGGCGCTGACGATGAACAGCACGATGAACATGACCACGGCCTCGGCCGAGGCGTAGCCGAATTTCAGCTTCTGGAAGCCGTCGAAATAGATCGCGGTCGCCAGCACTTCCGAGGCGTGCGCCGGCCCGCCGCCGGTCATCACATAGACCGGGTCGAAGGCGCGGAAGGTCCAGATCGAGTCGAGCAGGACGATCGTGGTGATGACGCCGCGCAGCTGCGGCAGGGTGATGTGCCAGAACTGCCGGAACAGCGAGGCGCCGTCGATCTCGGCCGCCTCGTAGAGCTGCTTAGGGATCGCCTGCAAGCCGGCGAGCAGCATCACCATGAAGAAGGGGAAGGCACGCCAGACATTCATCGCCGTGACCGAGCCGAGCGCCGTCGAGGGATCGCCGAGCCACGAGATGGTGAAATTGGTGTCGATGAAACCGAGCGAGGCGAGGAGTCCGTTGAGCACGCCGAAGGGCTGCAGCATCAGCACCCAGATCATGCCGGCGACGGTTGGCGCCAGCAGCCAGGGCACGATCAGGAGGCCGCGCGCGACGGTGCGGAAGGCCGGGTCGAGATTCATGTTGAGCAAAAGCGCAAGGCCGAGCCCGATCACCAGATGCAGCAGCACGCTGAAAAAGGTGAACACCACGGTCTGCCAGAAGGCGCGCCAGAACAGCGGATCGTTGGCGAGCGCGATGTAGTTGCCGAAGCCGACCCAGACCTCGCGCTGGAGGTTGCTGTCGTGGAAGCTCAGGCGGACCACATCGATCAGCGGGTAGATCAGCAGCGCGACGAGGATCAGCAGCGACGGCCACAGGAAGGATGCGGCCAGGAATTCCTCGCGGTATTTGCGTTTGAGCGTCAGCAGCATGACTCGCCGATCGTTGCGGAGCCGGCCGCCTACCATGTAGGCGGCCGGTCCTGAGCGAGGGGAGAGGGGCCGGCCGGAGCAGGCTCCGGCCGGGAATGATGGTGTCAGGCGATCACTTGGCGCCGGCGAGGACCTTGTTCCATTCGGCCGCCGCGTCATCGAGCGCCTGCTTGGCGGTCTTCTTGCCCTGCACCGCGTTCTGGATCTCGGTGGTCATCACCTTGTTCATCTGCACGGCGTTGGGCATCGACAGGAACGGCGACTGTGCGTTGGGCTGCGCCATCTGCGTGACGAAGGCCTGGAACAGCTTGCGCTCCTTGAACCAGTCCTGGCTGGAGACGTCGGTGCGGGCCGGGAAGCCGCCGGTGCCCTTCGCCCACATCTCGATGCCCTTCGGGCCCGAGAGCCATTTCATGAAGGTCCAGGCCGCGTCCTTGTCCTGCGCCTGGCTGCTGATGGTGTTGAGCGAGCCGCGCACCATGGTGCCGGTGCTCTTGCCCTTCGGCAGCGGGGCGATGTCGTAGTTGAGGTTCGGGTTGAGCTGCTTCTGGATGGCGACGCCCCAGGGCCCCTCGAACATCATCGCGACATTGCCGGAGGCGAAGTTGGCGCGCTTTTCCTTCTCGCCATTGCTCAGCACGCCCGGCACCGAGACTTTGTCCTTGTTCATCCGCTCGATGTACCACTCGATCGCGGCGACACCCTCGGGGCTGTTGAACACCGCCTTGTTGGTCGCCGGATCCATGAGCGTCGCGCCGCCCTGCAGCAGCAGCGGGTAGATGTCATAGGTCATGTTGGTCGGCGGCTCGGCCTGGAGCGTGCCGGTCACCGCGAACTGACGCTTGTCGGGATTGGTCAGCTTGCGCGAATACTCGGCGAACTCGTCCCAGGTCTTCGGCGGACCGGAAAGGCCGGCTTCCTTGAAGCGGTCGGTGTTCCAGAACAGCGCCACCGCGCCGCTCTCGATCGGCAGGTAATACTGCTTGCCCTTCCACTTGGCGTGGAAGGTCGCCGGGATGTTCGCGAAGAACTCCTTCGGCTCCTTGGCGATGCGCTCGTCGATCGGCTCGATCATGCCGAGATCGGCGAATTCGGCGACCCAGTCGACCTGGACGAGCAGCACGTCCGGCAGCTTCTTGGCCTGGTGCAGCACGATGGCGCGGTCATGGAAGCCGGTGAACGGCGAGTCGACCGGCGTCAGCTTGATGTCGGGATGGTCCTTCTCGAAGGCGGCCTTGAGCTCGCCCATGAACTTCTCGCCGACCTCGGTGCCCTTCCACTGACCCCAGCGGACCTCTTTCTGCTGGGCGAGGGCGAGCGTCGGCAGGCTGACCACCGAAGCCAGCGCCATCGCTGCTACTGTCAGCAAGGAAGACCTGCGATGCTGATCCATATGCGTTTCCTCCCGTTGGATGTCCCTTTGGTAGTCTTCTTGATCAGCGGCGCATCCGTCGTTGCGGGCGCCGGAACTAAGCGCGGCCCTTAGGCCGCGCGAGCTTTCCGCAGGGCCTCGGGCACCGGCGGGGAGACCTTGACCAGCGTCGTGTTGTCGTCGACCAGCTTGCTCGTCCCGCCGACATTCATCCAGGTGAACATGTTGCGGAACATCTCCTGCAGCGAGGCCATGATTGCCGTCTCGGCCTCCTTCGGCATTTCCCAGAACGGCTTCTTCATCACCTTCCAGGATTTCTTGCGGGTATTGTAGAAGAACTGCGCGTCGGTCTCGCCAGTGCTCTTCTCGGAGATGTGATTGGCGAAGGTGTATTCTTTGATCTGATCCCTCAAGGCCTGCGGCAGGGCCGGGTGGTCGAAGATCAGGTTGTTGAAGCCGAGGGCGAGATGGACCTCGACGGCTTCCGCTGTCGGAAGCTTGGCGAGCTGCATGCCAGGCAGGGTCGAGGCGCCGTGCTGGACCGCGCCCGCCATGTTGTACTCCTTGCGGCAGATCGTCGAGATCGTCTTCAAGAGATCGTAGTCGACCTTGACCTCAGCCAGCGTGCCGTCCGGCAGCACCTTGCCGCCGTGATAGGTGCCGGAATTGATCGAGATCTTGCTGACGATCGGCAGCTTGGCGCTGCGCTTGGCCATCTCCGCCAGATAGACCGTCATGAAGGCGCGCAGCTCTTCCGGCGTGGTATTCTCGTGGCCGACCTCGCCGATCTCGGCGCCGAGCGAGATCGACACGCCCTTGGGCTCGATGCCGCGGACGAACTCGGTGAAATGCGCGGTGAGCTCGGCGTTGACGCGCTGCTGGTCCTCGACAGTCGCCAATGACAGGTCGACCACCGTCGAGGCGTCGATGTCGATGCTGTACATGCCGGCCGCGATCTGCTCGCGCATGATGTTTTCGAGCTTGCGGACCTCAGCCTTCGGGTCGGCGAGATAGGCCTTGGCGTTGATCTGGTCGTGGTCGGCTTGCAGGAAGACCGGACCGACATGGCCCTCGCGCAGCGCCGCCGCGAGCACCGCCGCGGCATATTCCAGCGGCGGCTGCTGGGCGTAGAGCGCCTCGCCCACCGCCTGCTCGAAGATGAAGAGCTTGGAATCGAGCTCCTTGCCGGCGCGGAAGACGGAGCGGCAGGTGTGATAGCTCCAGCCGCGCAGGTTCATCGCCGGCACGGTCTTGCCCGACCATTTGCCGGCGGCGCAGGCGAGATAGAGCTCCTGGATCGAGGACGGTACGATCCCGGCGGCATGGGCGGCCTCGCGGATCGCCCAGATCGCCACGCCGCGAGCCTCCGGCTCGGCGAGCGCCGCGGTCTCGGCCCAGCGGTCGATCATCGCATCCGGCGGACGCTTGCTTTTGCTGAAGTCGGGCGAAGAGCCGGCGAGATCGACGCCGATCGTCTTGAGGTCGTCGGTCAGCTCAGCGAGCGAGGCGCATGCCATGGGTCATACCTTCGAAAACGGCTTCGAAACGGACAGCGCCGGCGGGTTTCCGGGCTTCCCGCGAGGCGGGTTGGACCGCTGCCTCGTCACGTTCGCAATCAATGCATGCTGTTTTCGTTATCGCAAGTGATATTATCGTTTTCGCGCATTGCAGCATAAGCCATGTTGCAATGCGCAATCGAGCCACGGTTAGTTCGGATGCGTTTCGCCGGTTGCCAGCAGGGCTTGGACGGCGGCGCGATCGGGCATGCCATCCCAGCCATTGGCTCGCTCGGCCTTGAGCGCCGCGACTGCCGCCGCGAGGCGCGCCGCCTCGACCGGGCTCTGCCCCTCGCAAAGCCCGAGCGCATAGGCGCCGTGGAAGACATCGCCGCAGCCGGTCGTATCCTTCGCCGCGACCTTGAAAGCAGGCACGCTGACGAGTTCGCCACCGATCAGCCAGAGGCTGCCGGCACTGCCGCGCGTCACGGCGAAGACCTTGTCGGAACCATTGGCGCAGCGCCGCAATAGCTCTTCGGCTGGGCCGTCACCGGCGTAGTCGCGCAGGCCCTCGGCCGAAAAGACGATGTGGTCGGCCTTGCCGATCAGTCGGCGATTATCCTCCGGCGTGCCGCCATCGACATCGAGCACGCTCGGTATGCCGGCGGCAAGGGCGCGGTCGAGGACGATAGCCGCGCCAGACGGCCAGCGCGTATCGGCGAGCACGGCGCCCGCCTGATCCAACCCACCTTGCGGCAGCGCGCTTGCATCCTGCGACAGGCTGCGCCGATTGGAGACGATGCTGCGCTCGCCGCGCCGATCGACGAGGACGATCGCCCGCAGCGTGCGCCCTTCCGCCAGGATGGCGACGCCGCTGCAATCGACGCCGTGGCCACGCAGCAGCCGCAAGCCCGTCTCGCCGGCGGCATCGGCACCGACCCGGCCCCAATAGGCTGCCTCACCGCCGAGATGGCAGATCGCGACCGCGGCCGTCGCCGCTGGCCCGCCGAAGCGCTCGGTATAGCCGAGGACGCCGGTCTTGATGCCGGCCGAAGGCAGGGCCTCGACCTCGAAGACCTCGTCCTGGACGAGATTTCCGACACATACGATCTGGCGGCTGCTCATGCCCGGCATCCCGTGCCGGGAAAGGCGATCGATTGAATGGGGCGTGTCCGCCAGCTTTTTGGCCGCTTGGTCAGCATGTTTCGTCCCGCCGGATCTCGTTTTCTGTCGTGCCGGCAGGATCCGGTTGCGCGGCGGAGCGGATGATGCCCGACGCTTTCACTTTCGCAACACCATTTTCGCAAACGCGCATTGCATGAAAGGGGTGGGTGGTCGTAGAGACGGTTTCACCGATAGGTTGATGCAACCCATCCGTATTCGGCTCTGAAGCAGGCCTGCCATGGAACCGCTGAGCAAACGCCACGCCGACATCCTCGATATCCTCGGCAAGCGCGGCTATGTCGCGATCGAGGAGATCGTCTCGGCCTTCAACGTCACGCCGCAGACCGTGCGGCGCGATCTGCAGGATCTCGCCGATCGTGGCCTGCTGCGCCGGCATCACGGCGGCGCCAGTGCCAATCTCTCGACGGCGAACACCGACTATGGCCTGCGCGTGGTCGAGACCGCGAGCGAGAAGGCGGCGATGGCGCGCGCCGCTGCCGAGCTGGTGACGCCGGGCACCTCGTTCTTCATCACCCCCGGCACGACCATGGATGCTCTCGCCAAGGCGATCGCCGAGCGTCGCCCGCGCGGCCTGCGCGTCGTCACCAACAGCACCGCGGCGGCGGCGATCCTCGACAAATGCCCGGAGATCTCGATCCTGATCACCGGCGGGCATTGGCTCGGGCCGAACCGGGCCTGCGGCGGCATGCACGCTGCCAGCTTCATCGAGAATTATCGCTGCGACCTGCACATGACCAGCATCGGCGGCATCGATGCTGCCGGGAACCTGCTCGAATACCGCGATGACGAGGCCGTAGTCGGGCGCACCATGCTGCGCAATGCCCGCCGCTCGGTCCTGCTCGCCGATCACACCAAGTTCAGCCGGGTAGCGATGTCGCGTCTCGCCCATCTCAGCGAGATCTCGACCCTGGTCACGGACCGGCAGCCGGCTTCCGCCACTGCCCAGATGATCAGCGACGCGCGTTGCGAGCTGATCGTCGCCGGCTGAGCTGCTCGATCAGAAGCGGTCGCTGGCTTCCAGATAGAGCCTGGCGATCGCTTCGATCCCGGCCTGGTCGTCGGCATCGAAGCGCCCGGGCTCCGGGCTGTCGAGATCGATCACGCCGATGACCTCGCCATCGCGGATCAGCGGCACCACCAGCTCCGAGCGCGAGGCGGCGTCGCAGGCGATATGGCCGGGGAAGGCGTGGACGTCCTCGACCAGCACGGATTCGCGCCTTGCGACCGCCGTGCCGCAGACGCCGCGCCCGACCGGGATGCGCACGCAGGCCGGCTTGCCCTGGAACGGGCCGAGCACCAGTTCGCCGCCGCGCATCAGGTAGAAGCCTGCCCAGTTGAGCTGCGGCATCGCATCATAGAGCAGTGCCGAGAGGTTGGCGGCGTTGGCGATCGCATCGCGCTCGCCATGCAGCAGGCCTTCGAGCTGCTGGACGAGCTCCCTGTAGAAGCCCGGCTTGTCGCCGGCCGAGATCGTCGCCGCCTGGAACATCATCGCCTCCGTAAAGTCGAGGCTCGATATGCGCCGCCCAAGCGGATTTTGCGAGGGCTATTGCCGGCCGGAGGGCGGGGGGCAGCTGCGCGTCCAGAGCAGGAAGGCGGAAAGCCGCCGCAATTGCCGCCTGGCGAAATAGAGCACGTAGACCATCATGCGCCTCCGATCGGGAGCCCACGACAGCATCGTGGCGCTTTTAGCTTTGGTGACGCGGTGCAAGCTGCTCCGGCAAATCCCGCGACCGGCCCGCATCGCTGCGGTTCGATGCTCAGATCATTCGCAATCGCCGCTGCCGGGTCAATGAAACGGCTGTTCAAAGATTTGATGACAATTGGCGAAATCGTCTTGGGGTCCGGGTCGTTACAAGCTGATTGTTCTGTCGACTGGTCTCGCCGTCATGGTCGGGCTTGTCCCGACCATCCACGTCTTCCTTCGTGCAAGGCGGTGTTCAAGAGGTGGATGCTCGCCACAAGGGCGAGCATGATGGTGTCAAGCGTGGGCGTCAGACTGCGGCCTTCTTGATCGCGTCGAGCGTCTCGCTGCCATACTTGCCGACGAACTCCTTCTCGACCTCGGCGGTGACGATCTTGGCGAAGGAATCGCGGTCGGGGCTTTCGACCGCCTGCATGCCGGCCTTCTTGAGCGCGTCGAGGCTGGAGCCCTCCGTGTCCTCGTTCATCTTGCGCTGGATGCCGGCGCATTCGATCGCGATGGACGCCAGTAGCTGCTGGATGTCGGCCGGCATCGCGTCGAATTTGGTCTTGTTCATCACCAGCGGACCGGTGGTGAAGGCGTGGCGCGTCAGTGAGAGATGCTTCTGCACCTCGTTGAACTTGGCGTTGAGGATCAGCGTCACCGGATTCTCCTGGCCGTCGACCGTGCCGGTCTCCAGCGCGGTGAAGAGCTCGGTGAAGGCCATCGGCGTCGGGATCGCGCCGAGCAGCTGGAAGGCTTTGATATGGGCCGGGTTCGGCGTGGTGCGGATCTTCAGGCCCTTGAGGTCGGCAGCGGTCGCGACCGGGCGGCGGTTGTTGGTCAGGTTGCGCCAGCCGATCTCCCAGGTGGCGAGCGCCTTGAGGTTCGAGCCCTCGAGCTCCTTGCGCAGGCCTTCGCCGATCGGGCCGTCCATCACGGCCGCCGCGTGCTTGCGGCTCTGGATCAGGAAGGGCAGGTCGAGCACGTTGAGCTTGGGAGCGAGGCCGGTGAAGAACGGGTTGCCGGTCAGGCAGATGTCGAGCGAGCCGCCGCGCACCGCGCTGATCGTCTGCGCGTCCGAGCCGAGCGCACCGTTCGGGAAGACCTGGACCTCGTAGCGGCCTTGGCTCTTGGCCTTGACCTGCTCGGCGAAGAGCAGCGCCGCCTTGTGCCAGCTGTCGGCTTCCGGGTGCGGATGGGCGAAGCGAAGCTTCACCGCCTGCGCCAGGGCCGGGCGGCCAATGGCGAAGAGAGCGATGCCGGCGCCAGCGCCGGTGAGGGCAGTCCTGCGGGTGATGGTCATGAGCGTCTCCTCCCTGTGTTGTTGTTGGATGGGCGTGTCAGCGCCCGTAGAGCCAGCGCGCCGGGACCGTGACGATCTCGGGTACGAAGATCAGCAGAAGCAGGACGGCGAGCTGCGCCAGCAGGAAGGGCATCACCCCCTTGATGACGCGGTCCATCGGGATGCGGCCCACGGCACAGACGACGTTGAGCACGGTGCCGACCGGCGGGGTCAAAAGGCCGATGGCGTTGTTGATGATGAACATCACGCCGAAATAGACCGGGTCGATCCCGGCCTGCTTGACGATCGGCATCAGCACCGGCGTCAAGATCAGCACGGTCGGGATGAAGTCGAGCGCGGTGCCGACGACGACGACGAGCAGCATCATCGCCAGCATCAGCAGCGTCTTGTACTCGATCAGCGGGCCGAGCAGGCTCGCGACCTGTCCGGGGATGTCGGCGATGGTGATCAGCCAGGCCGAGACCATCGCTGCCGCGACCAGGAACATCACCGCAGCCGAGGTCTTCAGCGCTGCGAGCAGGGCAGGCCGCAGATGCTCGAGTTTCAGCTCGCGATAGATGAAGCCGCCGACGAAAGCGGCATAGACCGCCGCGACCACCGCCGCTTCGGTCGGCGTGAACGCGCCGGCCTTCATGCCGCCGATGATCAGCACTGGCAGGCCGAGTGCCCATAGGCCGTCGATGACCGCGTGCCCGATCTCGCGCAAATTGGCGCGTTTTGGACGGGCGGCCGGCTCGTCGCGCGCGACGATGTACCAGGTGATCAGCAGCGCGAGCGCCATCAGGATGCCGGGAACGACGCCCGCCAGGAAGAGGCGGGTGATCGAGACGCCGGCGGCGACGCCAAAGACGACGAAGCCGATCGAGGGCGGGATCACCGGTGCGATGATGCCGCCGGCGGAGATCAGGCCGGCGGCGCGCGGCAGGTTGTAGCCGGCCTGGCGCATCATCGGCAGCAGGATCGCGGCGAGCGCGGCGGTGTCGGCGACGGCCGAGCCGGAAATGCTCGCCATCACCAGAGCCGCCAGCACCGCGACATAGCCGAGCCCGCCGCGGACATGGCCGATCAGCGTCACCGCCAGCGCGATGATCCGGCGCGACAGGCCGCCTGCGTTCATCAGCTCGCCGGCGAGCATGAAGAAGGGCACCGCCATCAGCGGGAAGGAGTCGGCGCCGCCGATCAGGTTCTGCGCCAGGATCTGCGAGTCGAACGTATCGAGCTGCAGCATCAGCGCCACGCCGCAGACCAGCAGCGCCATGGCGATCGGCATGCCGAGCGCCATCGCCCCGATCAGCGAGCCCAGGAAGATGAAGACGGTCACGAGCGCTTCTCCGCCGCCTGCTGGTTCTCGAAGGCGGTCAGCTCCTCCGACTCCGCCCCGACGACGAGCTCGTCATCCGGCATGCGGCCAGTCAGCAACCGCGCCAGCGCGATCAGGTTGAGCGCGCCGATGCCGATGCCGCCGACCAGGCCGGCGAGATAGGTCACCGCGACGGGCACGCCCGTCACCGGCTGGTGGTTCTCGATGTTGATTACGCCCTGCTGCCAGCAGCCGACGACCAGCATTCCCATGCAGAGCAGCGACAGTGCCTCGACCGCGAGCCGGCACCACCAGCGGCCATTGCGGCCGAGCATGGTGACGACGGTGGTCATGCCGAGGTGCTGGCCGTCCTTCGCGACCAGGAAGGCGCCGCCGAAGGTCAGCCAGACGAAGATCAGCCGCGACAATTCCTCCGAGGAGATGATGCCGGAGCTGAAGACGTAGCGCAGAACGACATTGCCGAAGACCATGGCGATCATCGCGACGAAGCCGGCGATCAGCACATCCTCGGTCAGGCGCAGGAGCAAGGCGCGTAGCTTCATCAGGCGGCTCCCTCGGCGGCGAGCCCGTACCAGCGCGCGGCGTTGTCATGGAACAGGGCGAGGCGTTCGAGTGCCGACCGCTCGTGGACCGCCGCCTTGAACACGTTGAAGATCGTGCCGAACGAGGCGCAGAGGCTGTCGACCGGGAAATTACTGGCGAAGGCACAGCGCTCGCTTCCGAAGGCCGCGATTACGCCGTCGATCACCGGCGCTTGAAACTCCAGCGTCCAGGCGTGCCCGGGCACGCCGATGCCGGAGATCTTGGCGACGACATTGGGCTCGCGCGCCAGCCGGTCGAGTGCGGCGCGCCAGGCAGCGAGGCCCTCGACACTGCGATCAGCCGGCAGGCCGGCATGGTTCAGGATGATGGTCGTCGCCGGGAAGTCGCGGGCGAGCTCGGCGGCCTCATCGAGATGCCGCCACGGCGTCTGCAGGTCGAAGCTCAGCCCGGCATCGGCGAGCAGGCCATAGCCGTCGCGCCACTTTCGATCGCGCATCGAGCCAGGTGTGGCGAAGTCCGGGCGGTGGTCCGCGCGGGCGACGGCCTTGGGCTTGTGCCGGACACTGCGCACCAGCGGCATCTCGCGATAAGCCGCGACGACCTCACCGACATCGTCGCGGTCGAGCCAGATCTGGCCGATCGCGGCGCTCGGCAGGCCGTGTTCGCGCGCGACCTCGGAGGCCCAGCGCATCTCGCCGATCGGATCGCGCGGATCCCATTCGCCTTCCATCAGCACGCTGCCGACGACGAGGTGCCCGTCGATGGCGCGTTGGTAGTCGGCCGGCATGAAGTCGCGCTTGATCGCGCTGTAGTCGCCATAGCGGAAGGCGACCGGGTGGTCGCTCAGCCAGGGGTGATAATTGCGGGCAAGGTCGAAGAAATGGTGGTGGGCATCGATGATCGGCAGGTCGTCATCGACGCCGGAGGCGAGGAAGCGGGCGCGCTGGTCGGAGCTTGCCACCATGGCTCAGCTCCGCCGCGGCGGAAGGCTGGTGTGGTTCGGGCGGTGCCCGGCCGGTCCGGTGCTCACGCCCGTCATCCCTGCCTCCCGATCGTTTCCTCAGCGGTTGCCCGCCTACGATTAGTTCTGTCTGAGTGTTGTATGCTGCATACAGAATGTTGCCGTAAAGTCAAAGCGCGCCGGGGTTGAACAGCGCGTCCTGCTCGCGGCGCAGGCGAACCAGGGTCGTGCTCTCGTCGAGCGCAATGTCCGCGCAGGTGACGACCGCGCCGCGGGCGACCTTGCGTACAACCGGCCGGCCGGCGGTGAGGTAGTAGGGGACGGGCTCGCTCGGCCCGAGCGGGCGGGCCGGGGTCAATTGCGGCTCCAGCCCTTCGATGACGTGGCGATAGCCCATGGTCAGCGTCTCGCCGGGCTCGAGGTCGCGGCTCGCCCGCGCCGTCAGGTCGACGCGCGGCAGCACCTCGGCGCCGCCGGTCGACTGGCCGAGCAGGGCGGCCGACAGCGCCGACATCGGTGCTTCAGCTCCGAGCAGGTGCACCGGATTGTGCAACAGGACATAGCGGCCATCCGGCGAGCACGGGATGCCTTTGCCGGCAAAGAGCTTGCCGGTGGCGAGATCAGGCGTCTCGGCAATGACGAAGACGCCGCCGGCGAAGGAGAGCTCGTCCGGGCGCCTGAGGCAGTTGAACATGTCGACCCGGCCCTTGCCGGAAAGCAGGCCGCCCTCGGCCGTCGGCCGGAACAGGCTCGGCAGTTCGGTGGTGCGCGCGATCGGTGCATGCATCGCCGCGACGTCAGGCATCAATCCGGTATGGTTGGCGACGATGCCCATCTCGCAGAGATCGGGGACGGTGGCGCGCGGGAAGGGCAGCTTGGCGCGGGCGTCGAGCAGCGCGACCGGATCGCTGCCGAGCTTGCCGAAGGCCGCGGCGAAATCGACCGCCGGCGCGGCCTTCTCCCAGGCGGTGACGGTGCCGGCTTCTTGATCCCAGACGAAATCGGACTCCGACGACTTGCCGGCGGCGACGATCGGCAGGCCGAGCACGCGGGCCCAGCCGATCAGCCCGATCAGCAGGCTCGGCTGGTCGCCGTCGACCGGGGTATGCACGACGCCGTTCTGCCGGGCGCGGTGGGCCAGGATCGGGCCGATGATGCACTCGGCCTCCTTGGTCACCATGACGAGATGGCGCCCGGCTTCGATCGCCGCGAGCGCCGTCATCGCCGCGCCCTCCGGATCGCCGGTCGCCTCGACGACGACATCGACGGCAAGCCCTTCGAGATGGGCGGCATCGCCGATCAGCGCGACCAACCCGCGGTCGAGTGCGGCCTTGGCTTCGGCAACGCTGTGACAAGCGATGATTTCGCCCTCGGTCAGGCCGCCAGCGAGAGCCGCCTTGCGGGCGCGGCCGATGTCGAGATCGCAGACGACGCGCGGCTCGATATGCGGGGCGCGTCGGGCCTGGCCGATGAAGCTGGCGCCGAACTCGCCGGCGCCGACCAGGGCGGCGGAGATCACGCGATCGGGAGCGCTGGGCTTCAGCGCGAACAGGTTCTCGATGTTCACTGGAATAGCTTTCGTTTGGGCGGGGCAGGGCGGCGGCCGTCAGACCGGCAGACCCTCGATGGCGTAGATGCGGGCAGGAGCGCCGTCGGCATTCGGGATCAGCAGCGGCGCGGCTGAGAACAGGTTGCGCGGCGCCGTCAGCTTACTGGTGTTGACGACGTATTCGATCAGCGTGACGCCATGGCTGAGCAGGACATGGTGGGTCACATGCTCGGGCTTGGGCACTTCCTTGCCTTCGAGCAGGAGGCGGATCGGGAAGTCCTGCGGAAAGTCGAAGGCGACGGCGGTTGGCTTGCGCTCTGCCAGCCACTGCGCCGCCTCCAGCGTTAGCCAGGGCGCTTCAGTCCAGAAGCTCTTGTCGTTGTAATCGCGCCGGTCGTTCCACTGCGTCGCCAGCAGCAGGATCTCGCCGTCAGCGCCGCCGGGATCGGCGGCGGCGAGGTGCTCGGGGCCGATCGGCTCATTGGCGGGGCGCTGGCTCAAATCGAGCACGCGGCAGGGGCCGACCACCTGGTTGAGAGGCGTCTTCTCGATCGTCGGCGCGCCGGCGACGAAATGCGCGGGCGCATCGACATGCGAGAAGCCATGGCAGGGGCCGTTGATCTTCGAGACCCGGAACTGGTCGCCGGCCGAAATGTCGCCCTTGATCGAAAGCTCCACCGGCCAGCGGAAATGCGGCGCGATCGGCATGGAGAGGTCGACGATGTGCATGGCGCTGCCCGGATTGCGGAAAGGGATGCCGATTAGCCGGCGGCTTCGTTCTAGGGGGCTGAATTCTTGTATGCAAGAATTTTTCGACAGCGAGCCGGCCGCGCGATATACAGGACGTCATGGATAGCCCGGCCGACACGACCCCGCTCGCAGCGCTTCTCGCTCAGGTTCCGCAGCCCGAACCGGGCCGGCGCAAAGGCGCTCTGCATGGCAGCACGGTCGCAAAGCTGCGCAATCTGATCGTTACCGGAGCGCTGGCGCCGGGCGCCAAGCTCAATGAGCGCGAGCTCTGCCTGCAGCTCGGCGTATCTCGCACGCCCGTCCGCGAAGCGATCAAGACGCTGACCCAGGATGGCCTGCTGCGCGCGCTGCCGAACAAATCGTCAGTGGTTGCCGAGCTCGATGTCGGCGAGATCGAGGCGCTGATCGACGTCGTCTCGACGATCGAGGGATTGGCCGGCGAGCTTGCCGCGGCGCGCGCCACCGACGAGGCCGTCGCCGAGATCGGCATGCTGCACTACCGGATGATGCTGCATCACACCCGCGACGAGCTGCCGGGCTATTTCGAGGCGAACAAGGCCTTCCATCGCCGCATCATCGAGCTCGCGGGCAACCCGGTGCTGCTCTGGATCTGGGAGTTGCTGGCGCTTCGGGTCGATCGCGCCCGCTATTCCTCGAACCTCTGGCCGAAGCGCTGGAAGATGGCGATCCAGGAGCATGAGCAGATCCTGGCGGCGCTTACCGCTGGCGATGCCGCATTGGCGAGCCAGCGCCTGCGCGAGCATGTCCGCAATGGGCTATCGGGTCTGGTCGCGGCGCTGAAGGAGCGGGGAGTGGCGGGGGCCTAGATAAAGGGCGCGGGGAACCCTTCTCCCGTGTGGGAGAAGGGCAGGGATGAGGGCCTGCCCTATCCACAGAGGGCTGCAGCGGCTCCTGTGCATTCAGATAATTGACGGCGGTCCCTCACCCCTACCCCTCTCCCATCCGGGAGAGGGGATCCCGCGGATGTCTCATCTGTCACCGCCTCTGCATAGTAGCGTCCTGTCAGCGCTCGCGGTGCTCGGCCTCGGGCAGCAGCTTGAGCACCGCGATCGCGTCGAGCTCGCTATGGCCCTGCGCGACCAGCATCCGATATAGCGTCGTCGCCTGGGCGACCATCGGCATGGCGAGGTGCTGCTCGCGCCCGGCCTCCATCAGCATTTCCAGGTCCTTCAGCACCTGCCTGGCATAGCCCTTGGGCGCGAAATCGCGCGCGACCATGCGCGGCATCATCGCCTGCAGCACCGCCGAATTGCCGAGGCCGGGCGCCAGCGCCGCCGGGATCTTGTCGGCGTCGACGCCATAGGCCTCAGCCAGCCGCAGCGATTCCGCCACCACGACATAGTTGGTCAGGCACAGAGCCTGGTTGACCAGCTTGGTCGCCTGGCCGGCGCCGACCGCGCCCATATGGGTGAAGAGGCCGAGGCTCTCTACCAGCGGCCGCACCGCCGCGATCGCCTCCGGCGCACCGCCGGCCATGATCGCGAGCTTGCCGGCTTCGGCGGCCGGCGGGCCGCCCGAGACCGGCGCGTCGATGAAGCCGATGCCGGCCTTCGCCAGCGCTACCGCGAGCGCCTTGGTCACGCCGATCTCGGTGGTCGAGAAATCGATGACGATCGCGCCGGGCCGCGTCTTGGCCGAGAGGATGCCGCCTTCGCCTGTTACCACCGCCTGTACCGCCTTGGTGGTGGTCACCGCGATGCAGACGGGATTGGCGCGCTCGGCGACCTCCGCCGGGGAGGCGGCGAGGGCGACGCCGAGCGCTTGCGCTTCAGCCCGCCGGGCCGGATCGAGATCGTAGCCGACGACGCTGCGGCCGGTCGCGAGCAGGCGCTTGCAGAAGCCCACGCCCATCAATCCCAGGCCGATGAAGCCGATGGTCTCGCTCATTTGCCTTGCCAGTTCGGCGTGCGCTTGCCGAGGAAGGCTTCCATGCCTTCGCGGAAATCGGCGCTTGTGTAGCAGAGGGTGACGAGGTCATCGCCGTCGACATCGGCGCTCGCCGCCACCGTGAGCCGGCGCAGCGCCTCCTTGGTGGCGCGCATGGTCAGCGGGGCATGGCCGCGGATCGTCTCCGCCAACTCCTTCACCCGCGCCATCAGCGCGGCATGGTCGGCGACGAGCTCGTTGTAGAGGCCGACGCGGTGGCCTTCCTCGGCCTCGACCAGCCTTGCGGTGAAGATGATGTCCTTGACCCGGGCCGGGCCGAGCAGGCTGGCGAGGCGCGCATAGTTCGCCATCGACAGGCAGTTTCCGAGTGTGCGCGCCACCGGGAAGCCGAAACGGGCCGATTGCGTCGCGATCCGGAGGTCGCAGGCGCAGGCGATCGCCGCGCCGCCGCCGGTGACCGCGCCGGCGATCGCTGCGATGGTCGGCACCGTGCAGCTCTCGATCGTGGTGATCACCCGCTCGATCCGGTTCTCATAGGCGAGGGCGTCTTCCGCCGTCTTAAACTCGCGGAACTGGGAGATGTCCGTGCCGGCAGCGAAGGCTTTTTCGCCGGCGCCGGTGACGACGAACACCTTCGGTGCGCCGTGCTTTTCGGGATTGCCGAGGATCTCGGCGAGCCCCTCATACATGGCGAAGGTCAGGGCATTGCGCGCCTGCGGCCGGTTGAGCGTGACGGTGCCGACGCCATCGGCGACGTCATAGAGGATCTCGTCGTTCATCGGATGCCTTTCAGATCGCGCCTTCGGCCTTGAGGCCGGCAATGGCCGCCTCGTCGAAGCCGAGCTCGGTGAGGATTTCGAGGTTGTGGTCGCCGGCGTCCGGCGTTGGTGTGGCGATGCTGGATGGCGTCCGCGACAGGCTCACCGGCTGGCCGACGACGCGGATGTCGCCGATCGCGGGATGACTGACCGGCTGCGCGATACCAAGATGCTGCACCTGCGGATCATCAAACACGGCATCGACCGAATAGATCGGCCCGGCCGGCACCGAGGCCTTCTCGCAGGCGTCGAGCCAGTAGGCACTGTCCTGCATGGACATGATCTCCTCGAGCAGGATGCGCAATTCCGGCCGCGCCGCGTAGCGCTTCTCCATGCTGTCATAGCGCGGGTCGGTCGCGAGCTCCGGCCGGCCGAGCGCGCCGCAGAAGGAGCGCCAGTGCCCCTCGGCGCCGACACCGAGATTGATGTGGCCGTCGCGCGTCGCGTAGACGCCCATCGGCGTCGCATAGGGGTGGTCGTTTCCGGCTTGCGGCGGCACCTTGCCCTCGACCAGATAGCGCGCCACCTGGAAGTCCATCATGCCGATCTGGGCTTCGAGCAGCGAGGTCTGCACCCACTGGCCCTTGCCGGAGACGGCACGTTCCTGCAGCGCCACCAGCGCCCCGATCGCGCCATAGAGCCCTGCGGCGGAATCGGCGACGGCGATGCCGGCGCGCACCGGTCCCTGGCCGGGCAGGCCGGTGACCGACATCATCCCGCCCATGCCTTGCGCGATCTGGTCGAAGCCGGCGCGCAGGCGATAGGGACCGCTCTGGCCGAAGCCCGAGATCGAGACCAGGATCAGGCGCGGGTTGAGCGCATGCAGAGTCGCGAAATCGAGGCCGAGCCGCTCCTTCACGTCAGGCCGGAAATTCTCGACGAGCAGATCGGCGTCGGCGATCAGCTTGCGCAGGACCGCCTTGCCGGATTCGGTCTTCAGGTTGAGCGTCAGCGAGCGCTTGTTCCGGTGCAGGTTCTGCATGTCGTAGCCATGTCGCGGCCCGCTCATGTTCTCGTTCGGATCGAGCCCCGGCGGGCTTTCGATCTTGATCACGTCGGCGCCGAAATCGGCGAAGATGCGGGTGCAGGTCGGCCCGGCGCGCACGCGCGTCAGATCGAGCACGCGCAAGCGTTCGAGGGCGGTGGACGGCGTCGGGCGAGGCATGATGATCCGGAAGGGGTGACAGAGGGCGCCGACTATCCCGTCATCATCCCGAGGCGTCAATCTTTGGAGCTATCTTGCATGCAAGATTGGCGGGCACCCTATGCGCCAGCCGGACAACGGGAGCACGCAAGCAGCGGGACTGCGGCGTTGACGTCCGGCGAAAAGCCCTGCGAGCTTGGCGGACAGCGTCGGCAACGGACGCGCGGATCCGGAGGAAGACGATGACGGTGGTCGCACTGTTCGGTGCCGGCGGCAAGATGGGCATGCGGCTCGGCCGCAATCTCGCGCGCTCGCGTTTCGAGACCCGCCATGTCGAGATCAGTCCAGCCGGCCAGGATCGCATTCGGGAAGCCTTCGGTGCCGCCTGCATCGAACCGGATGCCGCGATCGCGGGCGCGGACGTCGTGATCCTGGCGGTGCCGGACACCGCCGTCGGTGCGGTGGCTGCCGGCCTCGTGCCGAAGCTGGCGGCCGGGACGGTCGTCATCATCCTCGACGCCGCGGCGCCCCATGCCGGCCATCTGCCCGAGCGCGCCGATATCACCTATTTCGTCACTCATCCCTGCCATCCGCCGATCTTCAACGACGAGACCGATCCGGCGGCGCGGGCCGACCATTTCGGCGGCATCGCCGCCAAGCAGCACATAGTCAACGCGCTGATGCAGGGGCCGGAGGCGCATTACGCTGCTGGCGAGGAGGTGGCGCGCGCTATCTGGGCGCCGGTGATGCGCTCGCATCGCGTCACCGTCGAGCAGATGGCGATCCTCGAGCCCGGCCTGTCCGAGACCGTCTGCGCCACGCTGCTGGACGCGATGCGCGAGGCGATGGAGGAGGCGATCGCCCGCGGCGTGCCGCGCGAGGCGGCGCGCGACTTCCTGCTCGGCCATATGAACATCCTGGCCGCGGTCACCTTCGGCGAGGTCCAGGGCGTGTTCTCCGACGCCTGCAACAAGGCGATCGTCTTCGGCAAGGAGACGATCCTCCGGTCGGACTGGAAGCGCCTGTTCGAACCGGACGAGATCGCCGACAGCGTCCGGCGCATCACCTAAAGGTTGTGCCGAGGCTTCGGTCGGCCGTGAAGCCATGTTATGCCTGCTTCGCCGGCTGGGCCGGCATGCCTTCGGAGACGTTAGATGAATGCGATCAGCCAGAAGCCGGGCACGACGGTCGATGATGCAGCCCAACTGCGCGCGATCGTCGGCGAGGAGTCCCTGGTCGTTCAGAAGAAGGTGCTCGACCGGCTCGACAAGTTCTGCCGCGACTTCATCGCGCTTTCGCCCTTTCTCGTGCTGGCCACTGCCGACCGCGAGGGCGGGGTAGATGCCAGTCCGCGTGGCGACGGGCCGGGCTTCGTCGAGGTGCTCGACGAGCGGACGCTGCTGATCCCGGACCGGCGCGGAAATAACCGGATCGATTCCTTTCGCAATGTGCTGAGTTCACCGGGTGTCGGCCTCGTCTTCTTCGTGCCGGGAATCACCGAGACCCTGCGCGTCAATGGCCGGGCCCGGATGACGACCGACGCCGCGCTGCTGGAGCCGATGGCCATGCAGGAGAAGGCGCCGAAGCTGGGCCTGATCGTCGAGGTCGACGAAGCCTATTTCCATTGCGGCAAGGCGCTGCTCCGTTCGAAGCTCTGGGCGCAGGAGGCTCAGGTCGAACGCTCTAGTTTCCCGACGCTGGGCCGTATCGTCGCCGAGCAGACCAGGGCGGTCGAGGCCGCCGAAGCCGAGGCCAATCTGGAAGAGGCGTATCGCTCGCGGCTCTATTGAGCGCGCGCGGCCCTGGAGGGCTGACCTTGTCGAAGGCTGACCAGTCCCTGCCTGCCGTGCGCTTCAGCTTCCGGCTCGACTTCACGCCCGGCGGGCGTCTCGGCCCCGGCAAGGTACAGCTCCTGGAGGCGATCGGCGAGACCGGCTCGATCTCCGCCGCTGGCCGTTCGATGAAGATGTCCTATCGCCGCGCCTGGCTGCTGGTCGACGATCTCAATCGCATTTTCCGCTCGCCGCTAGTCGAGGCGCAGCCCGGCGGCGCCAAGGGCGGCGGGGCCCATCTGACGGCGCTCGGACGCGAGATCGTCGCGAATTATCGCGCCATCGAGGCGAAGACACTGGCGGCGGGGGCGGCCGAGATTGCAGCATTGCGTGCAGCTGTCTCGCCGACGGCGCCGGTGCGCGATCCCGGTGAAAAGGCCTGAGCGCTCACGGCGTATCGATCGAGACGCTCTTGATCACCGCATAGACCGGGCTGCCGGGCTTCAGCTGCAATTGCTCGGCCGATTTCACGGTGAGGCGGGCGAGCAGGCCGGCGCCATTGCAATCGAGCCTCACTTCGAGCGCCCCGCCATCACCGTGCCGGGCGCCGAGTGCCGAGACCTGTCCCGGCAGGACGTTGAGCGCGCTGATTCCGTCGAGTGGCTTCAGGCTGAGCATCACGTCGCTGGCGAGGATGCGCACGCGCAGCGCCGCCCCTTCCGGCACATTGCGCCGGGCGATCTGCAGCTGGCCGGCCGCGGTCTCCAGGATGGTCAGGCCGTGCTCCGGCTCGTGCCGCAGCACGCGCGCCTCGATGATGGCGCCGGCCTCCGCCGAGGCGGAGAGGATCGGCACGTCGGGGTGGGACATCAATTCGGCTGTTGGCCCGCTCATCGAGACCTTGCCCTGGTCGAGGATGACGAGATGGGTGGCGAGCCGCGCCACCTCGGCGATCGAATGCGAGACATAGACGATCGGGATGCCGAAGCTGTCTCGCAGGCGCTCGATATAGGGTAGGATTTCGGCTTTGCGCTCTTCGTCGAGCGAGGCGAGCGGCTCGTCCATCAGCAGCAGCCGTGGCTTGGCGAGCAGGGCCCGGCCGATCGCGACGCGCTGCTTCTCGCCGCCGGAAAGCGCGCCCGGCTGCCGTTGCAGGAGGTGGCCGATGCCGAGCAGGTCGAGCACGTCGTCGAGCTTGCTGCCACCATCCTCCGCCTTCGGCGCGAACCAGCGGCCATAGAGCAGGTTCTGCCTGACGGAGAGATGCGGGAAGAGCCGCGCCTCCTGGAAGACATAGCCGATCCGGCGCCGGTGCTTCGGCACGAAGAGGCCGGCAGCGCTGTCGACCATCACCCGCCCGTCGATGACGACACGACCTTCCTGCGGCCGGATCAGGCCGGAGATGACGTTGACCAGCGACGTCTTGCCCGAGCCCGAGCGGCCGAACAGCGCCGTCAGCCGCCCATCCGAGGCGAAGGCGGCATCGAGCGCGAAGGCGCCCAGTTGATGCGCCACAGACACCTCGATGACGGCGCTCATTCGACGGCGATCCGCCGGCCGACCAGCCGCGCCAAGAACTCCGAGGCGAATAGCGCCGCGACCGAGATCGCGATCGAGATCAGGGTCAGCCGCATCGCACCGGCATCACCGTTCGGCACCTGGGTGAAGGTGTAGATCGCGGAGGGCAGGGTCTGGGTCTCCCCGGGGATGTTGGAGACGAAGGTGATGGTCGCGCCGAACTCGCCCATTGCCTTGGCGAAGCACAGGATCATGCCGGCGAGGATGCCGGGCAAGGCGAGTGGCAGCGTCACCGTCAGAAACACCCAGAACGGGCCGGCCCCGAGTGTTCCGGCCGCATCCTCGAGCTTGCGGTCGATCGCCTCGATCGAGAGCCGGATCGCCCGGACCATCAGCGGAAAGCCCATCACGGCACAGGCGAGCGCCGCCCCGGTCCAGCGGAAGGAGAGGACGATACCGAACCAGTCATAGAGGAACTGGCCGATCGGCCCGCGCCTGCCGAAGCCGATCAGCAGGAGATAGCCGGTGACGACTGGCGGCAGGATCAGCGGCAGGTGGATGACGGCGTCGAGCAGCGACTTGCCCCAGAAGCGCCCGCGCGCCAGCAGCCAGGCCGCGGCGAGCCCCAGAGGGAGGCTCGCCAGCATCGCTGTGGTCGCGACGATCAGGCTGAGGCGGACGGCCGTCCACTCCTCCGGCGTCAGCCAGTCGCTCACGAAGAAGAGGCGGGCTTGTTCAGGACCGTGAAGCCCTGTTTCTCGAAGCTGGCCTTGGCACCGGCGCCGCGCAGATAGCTGAGGAAGCCCTGCGCGTCGGGGTTGGCGGAGTCCTTGGTAACGGCGACCGGGTAGATGATCGGCGGGTGCGTGTCCTCCGGGAAGGTCGCGATCACCTTGACCTTCGGATCGGCGGCGGCGTCGGTGGTGTAGACGATGCCGAGTGGCGCCTCGCCGCGCGAGACCAGCAGCAGCGCGGCGCGGACATTGTCGGCCTGAGCCACCTTGTCCTTGACCTTGTCCCAGCCGCCGAGCTTCTCCAGCGCCGCCTTGCCGTATTTGCCGGCCGGCACCGAATCGACATTGCCCATGGCGAGCCGGCCCTGGCCGAGCGCGGCGGAGAGGTCGACGCCCGGGGCCAGCGTTGCCGTGGTCTTGGCATCGGACGGCGCGATCAGCGCGATCCGGTTGGCGAGCAGGCTGACGCGGCTGTCCTTGACGATCAGGTTCTTCTGCTGGGCGTAGTCCATCCAGTCGAGATCGGCCGAGAGGAAGAGATCGGCCGGTGCGCCCTGCTCGAGTTGCTTCGCCAGCGCGTTGCTCGCCGCATAGGAGATCTTCGGCGCCGGCTTGCCGCTTTCCTTGACCCAGTTGGCGGTGGCCTCGTCGAGCGCGTTCTTCAGGCTGGCGGCGGCGAAGATGACCAGTTCCTTGCTTTGGGCAAGGGCCGGGCCGGTGAAGGAGGCGACGCCGATCAGCAGCGCAGCGGTGAAACCGAGAACATGGCGTCGGTTCGATGGCATGAGGGTCCTCGCTGCGGTTGCTGTCGCTATGTGCAGCCGAATATAACGGTGAGCGACCAAAGGTCGAGTCTGCCTGATGCAGACTCGCGAGCTTGTCAGATCGAGGAGACCAGCATGAAGATTTCCGCCCGCAACCAGCTCAAGGGCACCATCGTCGAGATCGTGAAGGGCGCGACCACCGCCCATGTGAAGCTCGATGTCGGCGGCACCATTGTCACCTCGGCGATAACCAATGCCGCGGTCGACGAGCTCAAGCTCGCAGTCGGGCAGAAGGCCTATGCCGTGGTGAAGGCCTCGGACGTGATGATCGCGATCGACTGATCGTTGCGCGGCCGCCGCAGGCCGCGCTAGCCTTCCACGCAAAGAAAAAGGCCCACGCCGGAGCGCAGGCCCAAGTCTAGGGAGGAAACGCCCAAGGAGGGCGCCGCAACATCTCTGCTGCGGTGCACAGGAGATAGGGCGCTCCGGCTCGGCCTGCAAGGGGGAAGGGGCAGCAAGGCTGACCTTAATTTGTGCAAGATGCGATTTTTCGCGCCGATCGCGCGAAAGTGGGGGCGAAAGCAGATGCCTGAGGCGAAACGACGCGGGGCCAACGTTTGCCGAAATGGATTTTTGGCACTGCTCATGGCTGCTGTCCTGAGCGTCGGCGGGACGGCAAGCGCCCAGGTTCCACCGTCTCCAGCCGAGGTGTCCGCCTATGACGGGCTGCATCTGGCGGCCTATCGCGGCGATCTTCCCGCCCTCAGGCAAGCGGCTGCGGCCGGCCGCCTCGAGGCCCGCGACGGCCAGGGCCGCACCGCGCTGCATGTCGCGGCTCATGCCCGCCAGCGCGAGGCGATGCGCGAGCTCGCCAAGGCGGGCGCCGATCCGCGCGCGCTCGACGGCCGCGCCTATGACGCGATCACCATTGCGGCGGTCGCCGACGATATCGAGACCATGCGCACCGCGCTCGCCATCGGCGGTGATCCGCGCGCCATCACCAGCCCCTATCAGGGCACGGCGCTGATCGCCGCCGCCCATCTCGGCCATGACGGGGTGGTGCGCGACCTGATCGCTGCCGGCGCACCGCTCGACCATGTCAACAATCTCGGCTGGACCGCCCTGATCGAGGCGGTGATCCTCGGCAATGGCGGGCCGCGCCATGTCGAGACGGTGCGGGCGCTGGTTGGCGCCGGCGCGCGCCGCGACCTTGCCGATCGCGAGGGGACGACGCCGCTCGAACACGCCCGCCGCCGCGGCTATGCGGCGATGGTCGCGCTGCTGCAGTAGTCAGCTCTGGAAATCCGGCGCGGGCAGGCTCGCGACCAGCGCGCTGAGCCCGTCGCTGTAGCGCTGGCGCAGATCGGCCCAATAGGGGTGGTTGCTGTCGTATTTCGCCAGATGCCGGGTCGAGAAGCTGTCTGCCTCGTAGCGCAAGAGGTCGATCGGCGGCGCAACCGAGAGATTCGAGCGCACCGTCGCATCGAAGGAGAGCAAAGTGAGCTTGGCCGCCTCGTCGAGCCCGCTCGCCTCCTGCAACGCCCGATCGAGGATAGGCTTGCCGTATTTGGTCTCGCCGAGCTGCAGGAACTGGGTGCGCCCGGAGGCCTCGACGAAGTTGCCGGCCGAATAGACCTGGAAGAGCCGGTGCGGCTCGCCTGCGATCTGGCCGGCGACGATGAAGGAACCGTTCGGGTCGCCATAGGGTTCGACGAAGGCGCGGTTGGCGCGCAACACCTCGCGCAGCACGCCGCCGACGATCTGCGCCACATCGAACATGGTGCGCGCCGCCAGGATGTCGCGGTTCTCGCCGCCCGCGGCGCTGTCCTGCTTATGCTTGGTGTATTGCCGGATCATGGTGATCACGGCCTGCGTCGTCGCCAGGTTGCCGGCCGAGAGGATCGCGATCACCCGTTCGTTCGGGACCTCGAACAGCGCGAGCTTCTTCACCACCGCGATCTGGTCGACGCCGGCGCTGGAGCGCGAATCGGAGGCGAGGATCAGGCCCGACGGCAGCAGGATCCCGAGGCAATAGGTCATGGGCGGCTCCCCAGCACGGCCGCAGCATGCGCAGGGGCGGGGGCTTTGCCAAGCTCCCGCTGCCGTGATTGCAGCGCCGACGGCCGAATGCCAAGGTCGAATGGCCAGATCAGGCAGCGGCGGAGTTCGAGATGCGCAACCTGTCGGACATCGTCGCGTCCGTTCACGAGGACGTCGCCGAGCATATCGGCGGCGGTAAGGTCGCAGACTATATCCCGGCGCTGTCGCGGGTCGATCCACGCCGCTTCGGTCTCTCTGTCGTCACCTGCAACGGTGAACGTGCGCAGGCCGGCGATGCCGACGTCCCATTCTCGATCCAGAGCATCTCGAAGGTCTTCACCCTGACGCTGGCGCTGGAGCGGGTCGGCGCCCGGCTCTGGCATCGCGTCGGGCGCGAGCCCTCGGGCTCTCCTTTCAATTCGATCGTCCAGCTCGAGCAAGAGCGCGGCGTACCGCGCAACCCCTTCATCAATGCCGGGGCGCTCGTCGTCACCGATGCCTTGCTGACCGGCCGTACGCCGAAGAAGACGGCCGCTGAGATCCTCGCCTTCCTGCGCAAGTGCTCCGGCGACCGCACGGTCGCGATCGACAAGGAGGTCGCCGGATCGGAGGCGCAGACCGGCTTCCGCAATGCCAGCCTCGCCAATTTCATCCGCGCCTTCGGCAATCTGAAGAACCCGGTCGCCGAGGTGCTCGACGTCTATTTCCACCAATGCGCGCTGAGCTTGAGCTGCGCCCAGCTCGCCCGCGCCGGCCTGTTCCTCGCTGGCGATGGCATCGACCCGCTGACCGGCGCCGTGGTCTGCCGCCCGGCGCGGGCACGCCGCGTCAAGGCGCTGATGATGACCTGCGGCCATTACGACGCCTCGGGCGAATTCGCCTTCAAGGTCGGCCTGCCCGGCAAGAGCGGCGTCGGCGGCGGCATCCTCGCCATCGTGCCGAAGCAGGCGGCGATCGCGGTCTGGTCGCCGGGGCTCAACGCTGCCGGCACCTCGCATGTCGGCGCGATTGCGCTCGAACGCCTGGTCGAGCGCACCGGCTGGTCGGTGTTCTGAAACTCAGGCCTTCGCCGGCCCGGTCGCGACCGGCCGCTCGCTTGCGCCCCATTCGGCCCAGGAGCCGTCATAGACCGCCCGTGCCGGCTTGCCGAGCAGCTCCAGCGCCGTCGACAGGATCACCGCCGAGACGCCCGAGCCGCAGCTGGTCAGCAACGGCTTGTCGATGTCGACGCCGGCCTCGCGAAAGGCGGCGGCTAGCGCTTCCGGCTCCTTCAGCTTGCCGTTGGCCACCAGGGCCGATGAGGGCAGGTTGAGCGCGCCGGGCATGTGGCCGGAGCGCAGGCCGGGGCGCGGCTCCGGCGCCTCGCCGCGGAAGCGATCGGCCGGGCGGGCGTCGACCACCTGGATCGCGCCGCTCTCCAGCGCGCGCGCCACGTCGTCGATGTCGGCGACGGCGGAATGGTCGAGCCTGGCGGTGAATGTGCGCGCCGCGCGTTGCCGTGGCGCGCCTTCCTTGACCGGCCGGCCTTCGGCCAGCCATTGCGGCAGGCCGCCTTCAAGGATGACGACGTCCTTGGCGCCGAAAGTCTGGAAGGTCCAGCGCACGCGCGGCGCCGAGAACAGGCCGAGCCCGTCATAGACGACGATGCGCATGCCGTCGCCGATGCCCATGGCGCCGACCGCGGCGGCGAAGGCGTCAGGCCGCGGCAGCATGTGCGGCAGGCTGGAATTCTCGTCCTTGATCACGTCGACATCGAAGCGCACGGCGCCCGGAATGCGCTGCTGCAGATATTCGGCAGCCGCATCGCGCTTCTGGGCGGGGAGGTAGAACGAGCCGTCGACGATGACGATATCCGGCGCGTCGAGCCGCTCGGCCAGCCATTGCGTGGAGACGAAGATGTCGTTGCGGGCCATGGGCTGCGTCCTCGAAGGAGTCTGTTTTCAGGATGTTATGCGGGAAACTTCACGCGAGTGCGATGCGCACGCGCCGGTTCTGCTTGCCCTTCTTCTCGACATCGGTGACGGCGACCGCACCGATCTCGGAGGTGTTGCGCACATGCGTGCCGCCACAGGGCTGCAGGTCGATGCCCTCGATCGAGACCAGCCGGACCCGGCCCGAGCCGCGCGGCGGCTTGACCGACATGGTCTTGACCAGGCCGGGATTGGCGTCGAGCTCCTCGTCGGTAATCCAGCGTTCCGTGATTGCGGCGTTCTTGGCGACGAGCGCCGTCAGCTTCTCGGTCAGCTCGGCCTTGTCGAGCCCGCCTTCGGGAATGTCGAAATCGAGCCGGCCGTCGCCGTCGCCGATCGCGCCGCCGGTGACGGGATAGGGCAGGACGACGCTGAGCAGATGCAGCGCGGTGTGGATGCGCATGCGCCTCAGCCGGCGCTCCCAGTCGAGCTTCGCCGTCACCTTGTCGCCGACTGCGGGCGCCGCCTGGCCTTCGAGCGGGACATGCAGGATGCGGCTCTTGTCCTCGGGATTGTAGATCGCGGTGCCGATCGCGATTTCCGAGCCATCGCTGCGGACGAGGACGCCGGCATCGCCCGGCTGGCCGCCGCCGGTGGCGTAGAATACGGTCCGGTCGAGCTCGATGCCGCCGCGCTCGTTGATCGCGACGACGGTCGCTGGCGTTTCGGCGAGGTAGGCGTCGTCTCGGAACAGCAATTCGGTCGGCATCGGGGTCTCCTTCATCCGGGGAGGTTATCGCAGGCGGAGCCGTGCTGGAAAAGCCGGTGGAGGCCAAGGAGCCCCTTCGCCGGCAGGGCTTCCGCTGCGGGCCCGTCATCACTAGGGTCCGACACAGGACTGCCGCGGCATGGAGGCCCGATCGCAACATGACCCCGCCGCGCATCGAGCCGCAGGATGGCGTCGCCTGGGTCACCGGGGCGAGTTCGGGCATCGGCGCGGCCGTGGCTCTGGAGTTGGCGCGGCGCGGTTGGACGGTCGCGGCGACGGCGCGCCGGCTCGACAAGCTCGAAACGCTGGCGCTGAGCGCGGATGGTTTGCCCGGGCGGATCGTCGCCCATTGCGGCGACGTCGCCGATCCCATGGCGATGGCCGCCGTGGTCGAGGGCATCGAGAGCGTGCATGGGCCGATCGCGCTCGCCTTCCTCAATGCCGGCATCGCCCCGCGCAACGGGCCCGGCCTGATCGATGTCGCCGCCTTCGAGCAGGTCTTCGCGGTCAACCTGATCGGCGTCGTGCGCGGCGCGGCAGCTGTCGCCGAGCGCATGGCGGCGCGCGGCAAAGGCCAGATCGCGGTCAACGCCTCGCTGGCAGGCTATCGCGGGCTGCCCGGCGCAGCTGCGTACGGAGCGTCGAAAGCAGCCGCGATCCATCTCTGCGAGGCGCTGAGATTCGATTGCGAGCGGCAGGGCATCCGCCTGCAACTGGTCAATCCCGGCTTCGTCGACACGGCGATGACCCAGCGCAACAGCTTTCCGATGCCGTTCATGCTGTCGCTCGAAGAAGCCGCCGCTCGCATCGTCGACGGCTTTGCCAGCGACCGCTTCGAGATCGTCTTCCCGCGCCGCCTCGCCTGGCTGATGAAGGGCATGCGGCTCTTGCCCTACCCGGCCTATTTCTGGGCGATGCGCAAGCTCGCCGGCGAGCATCGTGGCGGCCGGCGCGACGGGGCGGTGTAGCGCAGAAGACTCTGTGCCCAATGGCTTGGGCGATGGCGTTCAGAATCAGGACGAGCCAGATCAGAACCGCGTTTCGAGCCAGTTCACCCCGAAGGCGGTGATCGCCGCCGCATCGACCAGCACGGATGGCGCGGCGCCGACCAAGCCTTGCTGGCCTTGGCCGCTAGCCAGGAACTCGGTCACGATTTCCGCGAAATAGTCGTCGGCCAGTCCGTCGACGATCGGATCGCCGGTGTCGAATTCCTCGATCATGCGCCATTGCATGCCGGCCGGCGTCGCCAGCGGCACCTCGATCCGCCTGATGCGCTTGCCGGGGATATTAGCCAGATGCTCGGCATGGTGCAGCAGGGTCAGCGTGTCGAGCGGGGCACCGAGCATCAAAACCTTGCCGCTGGCGGCGACGAGCCTGGCCAGCGGCGAGCCCTGGCCATAGCCATAGTCGAGCGGATGATCGGCGGTGAACCATTCCGCCTTCGCCCCGAGCGCAACAAGCGAGGCGCCGGGATTGCCGCTTCGGAGCGCGCCGGGCGTCGTCCGAAGAAATTCCGGCAGCGCGCCATTGTCGCGGATCGCGCGCGAGCGCTGCGGATCGAAGGGCGGGATATGGTCGCGCCATTCCGGCGGCATGCGGCCGTCTTCGCCGCACAGGTCCTCATAGCGCGCTTCCCAATCGGCATAGGCCAGGACCGTGCCGCTCGGGCCGACGGTGTCGCGCAGGGCGGCGATGATGGTGTCGGGGCCGTCGAGCAGGCGCCCTACCTTGCTGATGGCGGCGTGGACCATGACGGAATCGCCGGGAGCGAGGCCGAGCTTTGCGAGATCGGTGGCGAGCGCAGCGCGCGTGACGAAGGAGGCGGGAGGAAGCGTCATGGTGGCCGGCTATTCCGAGCGAAGGGCGGCAAAGGCGTCGAGGGCGCGCTTCCGTCCGAAGTCCAGTGCGATGATCGGCTTTGGATAGTCCTGACCGAGAACGATGCCCGCCTTCTTCAACTCGGCCACGGGTGCTTCCCAGGGGCGGTGGATGAACTTGTCGCCGAGTTCCGCCAGCTCCGGGATGAAGCGCCGGACATAGGTGCCCTTCGGATCGAATTTCTCGCCCTGCGTCACAGGGTTGAAGACGCGAAAATAGGGGGCGGCATCTGCACCGGAGCCGGCGACCCATTGCCAGCTCGCCGGGTTGTTGGCGGGATCGGCGTCGACCAGCGTATCCCAGAACCAGGCTTCGCCGGCGCGCCAGTCGGTCAGCAGGTGCTTGATCAGGAAGGAGGCGGTGATCATCCGGACGCGGTTGTGCATCCAGCCGGTCTGCCAGAGCTCGCGCAGGCCGGCATCGACGATCGGATAGCCGGTCAGGCCTTTTTGCCAGGCTTTCAGCCCGGCTTCGTCCTTCTCCCAGGCCATCGCATCGAAGCGGCGATCATAGTTGGCGCTGGCAAGCCCGGGATTGTGGAACAACAGGTGATAGGAGAACTCGCGCCAGCCGATCTCGCTGAAGAATTTCTCGACATCGGCGGCCGAGCCCGGCGTGTTGCCAGCCTCCCGCGCAGCCTGGGTCGCATGCCAGATCTGGCGCGGGCTGATCTCGCCGAAGCGCAGATGCGGTGACAGCTGCGAGGTCGAGAGCCGATCGGGCAGGTCGCGCGCCTCGCGATAGCCGGCGAGGGTCTCGTCGAGGAAAGCGCCCAGTCGCTCCAACGCCCCATCCTCGCCCGGCGTCCAGGCTTCGCGTAGTCCGCCGGCCCAGTCGGGCGCCGTCGGCTCCAAAGCGAGATCAGCGGTTGTGAGCGTCTGCTTGCGTAGCGTCGCCGGCAATCTCGCTTTGCTCAGCCTGGCTGTGGCAGGAAGCGGAGCCGAGGGCTCGCCGCCTTCGCGCACGGCTCGCCAATACGGCGTGAACACCTTGAACGGCCCATCCGCCTTGGTTTTCACCTGCCATGGTTCGTTGAGCAGGTTGGCGTTGAAGCTCTCGACCGCGACGCCGGCCTCGGTCAGCGTGCCCTTCACTGCCTTGTCGAGCGCAATCGCGGCGCCGTCATATCGCCGGTTCCAGGCGACGTAGCCGGCATCCGTCTCGCGAGCGATGCGCGGCAGCAGCTCCGCCGGATCGCCGCTCAGGATCAGCAGCTCGCCGCCCTTCGCCGAGATTGCATCGGACAGAGCAGCCAGCGAGCGCGACAGCCACCAGCGCGCCGCGCCGCCGAGCGGCCGGCGCGCCGTCGATGTGTCGAATATGTAGAGGCAGATCAGCGGACCGCGGTCGATCGCTGCTCTCAGGGCCGGATTGTCGGACAGGCGCAGATCATCGCGGAACCAGAGCAGGGCAGGGCGTAGGGTCAATCGATGAGGCCTTGTCGATGCGATACTCTGATACGCCGATGGAACCGGTTTGGTTGCATGGCGCAAAGGGATAGGGCGGCCGCGAGCCGCAGCGGTTCGTGATAGATTGGGTCGGCTGCGCGCAAAAGAAGAGGTACGAAGTCATGGCGACGCCGGAAGTCGAGGCCCTGAGCCGGCGGGTCGCCGCGCTCGAGGCTCAACTCACTGCCCTGCTGCAGGCGTTCAATGTCGGACGTGGCGGTTCGGTCGCGATCACGGCGCCAACCGGGCTTTCGATTACCGTCGGTGGCACTTGCACCGTCAATGTCGGCGCCGAACTGGCGCTTTCGGTCGGGAGCAATTTCCGGACGGCGGTCGGCTCGAATTACGTCGTCAATGTCGGCTCCGGCATGCGCACGACCGCGGGTACGAGCATCGGCATCATCGCAGGCACCGCGCTCAGCATGAACGCCAATCGCCAGATCAGCCTAGCGACGCGCGCCTTCGAGGTCGCGGCTGCCGTCAGCATCGATCTCGACAGCAGCAAGGATTTCGAGATCGCCAGCGGCAAGTCGCTCGCGGTGAAAGCCGCCGACGCGATACTGCTCGATGCGGGCTCTGCGGACCTCAGCTTGAAGAAGGACGGTTCCATCGATCTCAAGGGCAGGGACGTGACGATCCGGGCGAGCGGCAAGATCAATGCGACGGCAAGTTCTGACGTCGTGATCAAGGGCTCGAAGATCAAGCAGAATTGAGCGCTGCCGAGGCGGCCCGGTTGGTGAGCCTTGGCTCAGCGCAGCGGGCGAAGAAAAAAGGCCCCGCCTGATGGCGGGGCCTTGTCGTTCGTCGATCAGTGATGCGCCTGCGGTGTCGCGTCTTTCGGCTCCACCGGCTTCTTCTTGCTGCCGAGCGAGGCGAGCCAGCGCACCACGACGTAGAACACCGGGGTGAACAGCAAGCCGAACAGGGTGACGCCGATCATGCCCGAGAACACCGCGACGCCGAGCACCTGGCGCATCTCGGCGCCGGCGCCGATCGAGATCGTCAGCGGCAGCACGCCGAGGATGAAGGCGAGCGAGGTCATCAGGATCGGCCGTAGCCGGGTCCTGGCCGCCGCGATCGCCGCATCGCGCCGGCTCATACCCTCGTCCTCCGCCTGCTTGGCGAATTCGACGATCAGGATCGCATTCTTCGCTGCGAGGCCGACGAGCACGACCAGGCCGATATCGACCAGCACGTTGCGGTCGAAGTCCTTGTAACCGACGCCGACCATTGCCGCGAGGATACACATCGGCACGATCAGGATGACCGCCAGCGGCAGGGTCCAGCTCTCGTACAGCGCCGCCAGCAAGAGGAAGACGAAGACGACGGCGAGGCCGAAGGCGATGATAGCGGTGTTGCCGGCGAGCTTTTCCTGCAGCGCGATCTCGGTCCATTCGAACCCGAACCCGGCCGGCAGGACCTGGCTCGCGATCTTCTCCACCGCCGCGATGCCCTGGCCGGTCGAGTAGCCGCGCGCCATCGACAGTTGCACTTCGGCTGCCGGATAGAGGTTGTAGCGCGGCACGCGATAGGCGCCGGTCGTGTCCGAGAAGGTCGCGACCGAGCCGATCGGCACCATCTCGCCATCGGCATTGCGCGTCTTCAGGTCGGCGACGTCGCGGATGTCGAGCCTGTTGGGGTTGTCGGCCTGGGCGGTGACGCGGAAGGTGCGGCCGAGGATGTTGAAGTCGTTGACATAGGCCGAGCCCATATAGACCGACAGCGTCTCGAAAATACGGGTCACGGGCACGCCGAGCATCTCCGCCTTGGTGCGGTCGATATCGGCGTAGACCTGCGGCGTCCTGGTCGAGAACAGCGTGAAGGGCTGCTGGATGCCCGGTGTCTGGCCGGCCGTTCCGGCCACGGCCCAGGTCGCGGCTTCCAGTGCGGGCAGGCCGCGCCCGCCGCGATCCTGGACATAGCCCTTGAGGCCACCACCACTGCCGATGCCGGGAACCGCCGGAGGTTCGATGATCAGCGCGAAGGCCTCGCCGATCCCGAACAGCTGGGTGCGCAGGTCGTTGAGGATGCCCTGGGTGGTGAGACCGGCTTTGGCGCGCTCCCGGAAGTCGGAGAGCGTGACGAAGGCGACGCCGGCATTGGGCGCGAGCGTGAAGGTCGCGCCGTCGAGGCCGGCGAAGGCGACGGCATGCGCGACGCCCGGCCGCGATAGCAGGATATCGGTCGCCTTGCGGATGACCGCGTCGGTTCGCGGCAGCGACGAGCCCGGCGGCAGCTGGAACACGGCGATGAAGTAGCCGCGGTCGAGCTGCGGGACGAGGCCGGTCGGAATGGCGGCGAGGCGCTGGCCGGCGACGGCGATCAGCGCGGCATAAACCAGCAGCATGATGACGCCGAAGCGGATCAGGCGCGAGGTCACGGCGCCATAGGCGCGCGAGAGCCAGTCGAAGCCCTTGTTGAAGTACTTGAAGAACCAGCGCAGCGGCGCGCTGAGCACGGCCAGGAAGCCCTTCGGCTCCTCATGGCTGTGCGGCTTCAGCAGGATCGCGGCCAGCGCCGGCGACAGCGTCAGCGAGACGAAGCACGAGATCGCCGTCGAGGCCGCGATCGTCACCGCGAACTGCTGGTAGAACGTACCTTGCAGGCCGGTGATGAAGGCGGTCGGGATGAACACGGCGCAGAGCACGAGGGCGATCGCGAGCAGGGCGCCGCCGACCTCGTCCATGGTCTTGTGGGCCGCGTCCACGGCGCTCATGCCCTGGGCCAGATAGCGCTCGACGTTCTCGACTACGACGATCGCGTCGTCGACGACGATGCCGATCGCCAGCACCAGTGCCAGCAGCGAGATCGTGTTGAAGGAGATGCCGACCGCGCTCATCACCAGGAAGGTGCCGACCAGCGAGACGGGGATTGCGATGATCGGGATGATCGCGGCGCGCCAGGTCTGCAGGAACAGGATCACGACGATGACGACGAGCAAGACCGCCTCGAACAGCGTCGTCACCACGGCGGAGACCGATTCCCGGATGAACTCGGTCGGGTTGTAGACGATGGTGTATTCGACGCCCGCCGGGAAGTTCGCCGACAGCGTCTTCATCGTCCGGATGAGTGCATCGGAGGCCGCCAGCGCATTCGTGCCGGGGCGCTGGAACACGCCGATGGCGACGGCTTCCTTGTTGTCGAGATAGGAGTTCGACAGATAGTCCTGCGCGCCGAGCTCGACGCGAGCGATGTCGCGCACGCGGATCGTGCCGCCATCGGCGTCCGAGCGGACGACGATGTTGTAGAACTCGTCGATGCTGGTCAGGCGCCCGAGCGTGTTGACCGAGAGCTGGAAGGCGCCGTCGGACGTCGCCGGTGGCTGATTGATCGCGCCCGCCGCGACCTGGATGTTGGCGGCGCGGATCGCGGCGACGACATCGCCGGCTGTCAGGTTGCGTGCCGCGACCTTGGCCGGGTCGAGCCAGACGCGCATCGAATAGTCGCGCGCACCGAAGACCTGGACGTCGCCGACGCCCTCGACGCGGGTCAGCACGTCCTTGACGTTGAGCGTGGTGTAGTTCGAGACGTATTGCTGGTCGCGCGAGCCGTCCGGCGACAGCATGTGGATGACCATCAGGAAGTCCGGAGAGGCCTTGCGGACCTGCAGGCCGAGCGCACGCACCTCCTGCGGCAGGCGCGGCTCGGCGGCCGAGACGCGGTTCTGCACCAGGACCTGCGCCTGGTCGACATCGGTGCCGGCCTTGAAGACGACGTTGATCGTCACGCGCCCGTCGCCGGTCGACTGCGACGAGATGTAGAGCATGTCGTCGACGCCGTTGACCTCCTGCTCGATCGGAGCCGCCACCGTCGAGGCGACGACCTCGGCCGAGGCGCCGGGATAGTTCGCGTTGATCGTGACGGTCGGCGGCGCGATCTCGGGATACTCTGCGATCGGCAGCGTGCGCAGCGTGATGGCGCCGGCGATCGTCAGCAGCACCGAGAGCACGGTGGCGAAGATCGGCCGGTCGATGAAGAAATGGGCGAAGCGGAACATGCGATGGTCCTGGCCGTAAGCAATTCCAGGAAAAGTGGAGGACCAGTTTTCCCGGAGTTGCGGCGAACACGAAGGCTGGGCAGGGCGGACGGAGGATGCCGTCCGCTCTTGATGCGGCCGTCAGGCCGTCAGTTGGCGGCGGCGGCCTTGATCTCGGTCGGCTGCGGGGTCACAGCCACGCCGGGGCGCACCATCGGGTTGGCGATACCGGTCACGATCACCTTGTCGGCCGGGGTCAGGCCCTTGGTGATGACGCGAAGCCCGTCGCTGATCGCGCCGAGCTGAACCGGCTTGGGCACCACCTTGTTGTCGGCGCCGACCGTCAGCACGATCTTGTTGGCCTGGTCGGAGACGATGATCGCATCCGGCACCAGCAAGGCGTCGCCTTCGCCGGCGAAGAGGCGCAGGCGCCCAAAGGTCCCAGGCGTCAGCAGCCCGTCGGAATTCGGGAAGACGGCGCGGGTGCGGATCGTCGCCGAACGGGCGTTCAGCGCGTTGTCGACGAAGTCGATCTTGCCTTCGCGATCCCATTTGGTTTCGCTCGAAAGCCGCACGCGCACCGGCGTGCCGGGCTTCCGCAGGTCCTGCGACTGCGTATAGCGCAGATAGTCGGCCTCGGAGGCGTCGAAGACGAACTTGATCGGGTCGACCGCGACGATCGTGGTCAGCAGCGTCGCGCCCGACTGCCCGCCGGCGATCAGGTTGCCCTGGTCGACACGGCGGTTCGAGACGCGGCCGGCAAGCGGGGCCCGGACCTGCGTCCATTCGAGGTTGAGTTCGGCCGTCTTCAGATTGGCCTCGGCCGCCTGCTGGCTGGCGATCGCGCCGTTGAGGTTGGCGCGGCGCTGATCGATGTCGCGGGCGGTGATGGTACGATTCTGCGTCAGCGCCTCGGCGCGCTCGACCTCATTCTGGTTGAGGTCGACCTGCGCCTTGGCGCGCGCCACCTCGGCCCGCGCCGCATCGACGGCGAGCTTGTAGGGGCGCTGGTCGATGGTGAAGAGCAGGTCGCCCGACTTGACCAGGTCGCCGTCGCGGAAATGGACCGAATCGAGGAAGCCGGAGACGCGAGCGCGGACCTCGACCTGGTCGCTGGCCTCGAACCGGCCGGTGAACTCGTCCCAATTGGTGACGCGCTTGGCGAGCGGGTTGGCGACGGTGACCGGCGGGGCCGGTGGTGCGCCTTGGGCGAGCGCCTCGGCGGAGAGGGCCGGAAGCAGGACCGCCAGGGCGGCGAGGGCCCGGCTGGAGCGGCGGATCATGTGAAACTCCGAAAATGCGGGCGCGGCGCAACCTTCACGGTTTCCGGCCGAATGCGCAACAACTCCATCGGACTGACGATTGTCAAGTTTCTTCACTCGACAATTTCGACGATATTTTCATCGCCACCGGCCATTGTCGCCCCGCAGTCGCGCGATACCGGAGCAACAGATGCTTGCTGGCGACGGGCCGAGGCTCTACCTGAAGGACGCGCGCGCCCGCGTCAGCAGCAACACCGCATGGAAGTCGTCTCATGAATGCGCATGTCCGTCCCGCCGACCCGAAGAAGCTGATCAAGGGCGCGACCGGCGACTGGGAGATCGTGATCGGCCTCGAGATCCATGCGCAGGTCACCTCGAACGCCAAGCTGTTCTCGGGGTCCTCGACCGCCTTCGGCGGCGAGCCGAACGCCCATGTCAGCCTGGTCGACGCCGCGATGCCGGGCATGCTGCCTGTGATCAACGAGGAGTGCGTGCGCCAGGCGGTCCGCACCGGGCTCGGCCTCAACGCCAAGATCAACAACCGCTCGGTCTTCGACCGCAAGAACTATTTCTACCCGGACCTGCCGCAGGGCTACCAGATCAGCCAGTACAAGCACCCGGTCGTCGGCGAGGGTGAGATCGCGGTCGACCTGTCGCCGACCGAGCAGATCAGTGTCGGCATCGAGCGCCTGCATCTTGAGCAGGATGCCGGCAAGTCGATGCACGACCAGCACCCGACCATGAGCTTCGTCGATCTCAACCGCTCGGGCGTGGCGCTGATGGAGATCGTCTCGAAGCCCGATCTGCGCTCGGCCGACGAGGCCAAGGCCTATGTCTCCAAGCTGCGCACCATCCTGCGCTATATCGGCTCCTGCGACGGCGACATGGAGAAGGGCAATCTGCGCGCCGACGTCAACGTCTCCGTGCGCAAGCCCGGCGCGCCCTTCGGCACGCGCTGCGAGATCAAGAACGTCAACTCGATCCGCTTCATCGGCCAGGCGATCGAGATCGAGGCCCGCCGCCAGATCGGCATCATCGAGGACGGCGGCACGATCGACCAGGAAACCCGCCTCTACGATCCCGGCAAGGGCGAGACCCGCTCGCTGCGTTCGAAGGAAGAGGCGCACGACTATCGCTACTTCCCCGATCCGGACCTGCTGCCGCTCGAATTCGACGACGCCTTCGTCGCCGAGCTGAAGGCGCATCTGCCGGAGCTCCCCGACGCCAAGAAGGGCCGCTTCATCGCGCAGTACGGGCTTTCGCCCTATGACGCCTCGGTGCTCGTCGCCGAGCGCGAGCAGGCCGACTATTTCGAGGCCGTGGCGAAGGGCCGCGACGGCAAGGCCGCGGCCAACTGGGTGATCAACGAGCTGTTCGGCCGCCTCAACAAGGAAGGCAAGGACGTCTCGGCTTCGCCGGTTTCGGCCGCGCAACTCGGCGGCCTGGTCGACCTGATCGGCGAGGGTGTGATCTCCGGCAAAATCGCCAAGGACCTGTTCGAGATCGTCTGGACGGAAGGCGGCGATCCGCGCGAGATCGTCGAGGCCCGCGGCATGAAGCAGGTCACCGATACCGGCGCGATCGAGAAGGCGGTCGATGAGATCATCGCCGCCAACCCGGACAAGGTCGAGCAGGTCAAGCTGAAGCCGACCATGCTGGGCTGGTTCGTCGGCCAGGCGATGAAGGCCTCGGGCGGCAAGGCCAACCCGCAGGCGCTGAACGAGATCCTGAAGAAGAAGCTGGGAATCGAGTGACGCCACAGGACCTGATCATCCGCGATGCGCTCGCCGCCGATCTGCCGGCGGTCCGCTCGCTTTTGGTCGAGACCTGGCACGACACCTATGACGGCATCTATGGCTGGCGCCGCGTCGCCGAGATCACCAATGCCTGGCATTCGCTCGATGCGCTCGCGGCCCAGCTCGGCCGCGACAGCGGCGTCTTCCTGATCGCTCTCCTGGGCGAGGAGGTCGTCGGCACCGCCTCCGCCCGGAGCGAGCCCGACCGGGCGGCGATGCTGACGCGGCTCTATGTCTCGCCGACGCGGCAGGGCGAAGGCATCGGGCGCACATTGCTGCAGGTCGCGCTCGCCTGCTTCCCGGATGCGCCGGTGGCGCGGCTCGAGGTCGAGAGCCAGAACGAGCTCGCCATCGCCTTTTACGAGCGCATGGGCTTCTTCCTGCAGCGCCAGGCCCGTTTCGACGGGCGCGAGGACACGCCCAACACGCTGATCATGGCCAAGCGCCTGGTGACGATCTGAGCGCAGGCGTGGCGAATTCCCGATGGAGACGACGATGACTGAGGCTGCCGATCTTGCCGCCGTGACCCTGCGCGAGGCGCGCGGCGACGATGTCGCACGCATCGCCACCCTGATCATGCTGGGGGCCGCCATGCAGACGCGCACGCTCGCTGAGATCGAGGAGGAGGCACAGCAGCCGGCCTATCTCGCCGCCTTCGAGGAAGTCGACGCCAGCCCCTACAACACGCTGTTCGTCGCCGAGCTCGATGGCAAGGTCGTCGGCACCTTGCAGCTCACGCTGATTCCGGGCCTGGCTTATCGCGGACGCAAGCGTGCCAAGCTCGAAAGCGTCCATGTCGATCCGGCGCTGCGCGGCCGGCGCATTGGCGAGGCCATGGTCGCCCATGCTGTCGACTTTGCCCGCCAGAAAGGCGCTGGCCTGATCGAGCTGACCTCGGACAAGGCGCGCGAGGCGGCACACCGCTTCTATCGCCGCATCGGCTTCGACCAGAGCCATGAGGGCTTCAAGCTGAAGCTGTGAGCGCGCTGCCCGCATGCCGCGCCCGCTCCCAGCGCACGGCCGCCGCGCTTACGCTGGCCGGACCTGGGACCTAGATGTCCTGTCGACCCGCAACAACCCGCGAGGACTGGGACATGGCAGCAGTGCAGGGCAAGCCGATCGATCTCCATTACTGGCCGACGCCGAACGGCTGGAAGATCACCATCATGCTCGAGGAAACCGGGCTGCCCTACAACGTCATCCCGGTGAACATCGGCAAGGGCGACCAGTTCAAGCCCGAGTTCCTGGCGATCTCGCCGAACAACCGCATGCCGGCGATCGTCGATCCCGACGGGCCGGACGGCAAGCCGATCTCGGTCTTCGAATCCGGCGCGATCCTGCAATATCTCGGCCGCAAGACCGGGAAGTTCTATCCCAAGGACGAACGCGGCCGCGTCGCCGTCGACGAATGGCTGTTCTGGCAGATGGGGGGCTTCGGCCCGATGCTCGGCCAGACCCATCATTTCCGCATCTATGCGCCGGAGAAGGTGACTTATGCGATCGACCGCTACACCAACGAGGCCAACCGCCTCTACGGCGTGCTGAACAAGCGCCTCGAAGGCCGCGACTATATCTGCGACGACTATTCGATCGCCGACATGGCCAGCATCGGCTGGGCCCGCGGCTGGGAGCGCCAGGGCCAGGACATCAAGCAGTTCCCCAATGTCGGACGCTGGCTCGAGACGATGCTGGCGCGCCCGGCGGTCCAGCGTGGCCTCAAGGTCGCCGAGGAGCTGCGCAATCCGGCCGGCATCTCGACGCCGGAGGAAAAGGCAGTTCTGTTCGGCCAGAAGGCGCGCTGAAGCGCTTCAGGATCGACGGTCATGCTCGCCCTTGTGGCGAGCATCCACGTCTTGAACACCGCACGCGCCCAGCGATGCAGAGACGTGGATGGTGGGGACAAGCCCGACCATGGCGGCAAGTGTGTGCTCTTGTCGCTGTCCCGTCAGTTGCTCCGCGACCACTTCACTGAGCGGCAGATCATGCCGCCGAAAACGCAGCCGGCGGTGGTCAGCGTGTCGCCCGAGAGTGACATCGTGCCGGAATAGGTCTTGCCGTCCTCCGGGTTGAAGGCGCTGCCGCTCCACTTGCCGGCGCCGGACGGCTTCATGTCGTAGAAGATGCGCTGGCCGACCTTGGCCGGGCCGCCCGCCTCCTTCAGCCAGGAGATCGAGCCGCACATTGCCTCGCCGCATTTGCTGAACCGCACCTTGGAAGCGCCGCTGTCGCGCAGCCAGGTGCCGCTGACGTCCTGCGCCGAAGCCGGCACGGCGAGAGCGAGCAGCAGGCCCGCGGCGGTGATGGTCGAACGGATAGCCATGGCGTTCCTCCTTGTTGCTGGCGATCTCTGTCGCTCAGATGGTTTAGATATAAACCATATCTGAAGCCGCGCCGGTTTCCAAGATGGCGCATCGTGAAGGCCACATTTCCGCGGTGACCAAGGGGCAAGGTGAATCGCAGGTTGACGCGCTTGCACACGGTGAATTTAGAAAGCGTTGAAAGTGCTACAGAATTCGACGTTCGATCCTGAATCGAATCTTGCTTTAACCGCTCGTTTGTGACTCGTTGAGCTTCGATTCATCTCAAAATTTAGCGGAGTGTTTTACCGCCCGGCCTGACCCTCTCCTCACAAGCCGCGGCCTCCGAACGGGCCGGCATCGAAGGAAAACAGGGAGAGTTTGTCATGGCACGTATGGAAATGAGCGCGATCCCGGCCTCGCTGGCGATCCCGATGGAAGCCTCCGCCGACGCCTATTACGAGCTCGGCCTGATGCATGCGTCCGGGCGCTCCGGCCCGGTCGATCTGGTCGCGGCGCAGACCTGGTTCAACGTCGCCTTCGCCAAGGGCTGCGCCCGCGCCGCCTCGCACCGCAGCGAGCTGGCGCTGGAAATGAGCCGCGACGAGGTCGCCGAGGCGCTGCGCGAGGCACGCCGCTTCCTGACCCGGCACTGAGGTTCAGCTTCGCAGCCGCGCCATCGTCAGCGCATCGGCATAAGCGCCGGCGCGGAAAGCGTAAGCGCGCAGAAGCCCTTCCGGCTCGAAACCGAATTTGCGGTAGAGCGCGATCGCCACCGCATTGTCGGCGTAGACTGTCAGTTCGAGCCGCTTCAGGCCGAACCAGTTGTCGGCGGCGTCGACAAGTTCGCCGAGCAGCGCCGTGCCGATGCCGGTGCCATGATGATCGTCATGCACGCCGATGCCGATATAGCCGACATGTGCCCTTCGCCCGCAATAGCGCTCGAAGCCGGCCTGGCCGACCAGCTCGCCGTCGCGCAGCGCGACGATGTTGAGCCCGTCGGTGTTCGGATCCTCCAGCCAGCGTCGCGTCACCTCCGTCCGTTGATAGGGCAGGCGCAAGGTCCCGGCGCGAAAGCCCGGCAGATTGACCAGCGCCGTCAGCGCTTCGAGGTCGTCGCTGCGCACAGCCCGGATCACCAGCCGGCCGAAACCCGCTGGATTGTCCGCATCGTCAGAGTATTCGGCGCTCTCGCTGGTCATGTCTGCTCTCCAGGATGGCCGGGAAAGCGGAATTCGACCGAACCCTGCTCGCCGCGGCAGGGTTTGCGGGGGATGATCGCGGCGCGCCTAGCGCAATGCCGATCCCGCACACCCTTCCAGGTGCGTCGACATCAGGATTACGAGGGCGGTCGCGGCGATCATGGCGTGGATCATAACCGCGGATCGCATGCCGACAAGATGGTCGCAGCCTTGTGGCCAGGGGAGGGCATCGCTATAAGCGCGCCGCATTCCCCGATTTTCCCGCAAGGATAATAACGATGGCTGTCCAGCGTACCTTCTCCATCCTCAAGCCCGACGCGACGAAGCGCAACCTCACCGGCGCGGTCAACGCGGTCATCGAGAAGGCCGGCCTGCGCATCGTCGCGCAGAAGCGCATCCAGATGACCACGGCGCAGGCGCAGACCTTCTACGCCGTCCACAAGGAGCGCCCCTTCTTCGGCGAGCTCGTCGAGTTCATGACCTCCGGCCCGGTCGTCGTACAGGTCCTCGAGGGCGAGGACGCGATCGCCAAGTACCGTGAGGTGATGGGCGCCACCAACCCGGCCAATGCCGCCGAGGGCACCGTCCGCAAGCTCTTCGCCCAGTCGGTCGGCGAGAACACCGTGCACGGCTCGGACGCGCCGGAGACCGCCGCGATCGAGATCGCGCAGTTCTTCTCGGGCAACGAGATCGTCGGCTGAGCCGGCTTTCGTACCCTAAAAACCATGAAGGGCGGGTCCAACGGACCCGCCCTTTTTCGTTTACGGTGGAGGCCTCAGAAGCCGAGGTCGAAGGCGTAGGTCGCAGAAACACCGACCGTGATCGAGTCACGCGAGCCATAGGTCTTGACGATCGGTGCCTTGGCGGCGTCCCCAACCAGATGCTTGTACTCGACATAGGCCGTGGTCTGGAGCTTGTCGGTCCAGGCATAGGTCGCCTGTGCGATTGCGCCGATCGAATGAACGCCGGCATTGAACCGCTGCAGCACACCGCCATTTCCGGCCCAGGTCCCGCCAAAATAGGTACGGACATAGTCGGCGCTTGCGATGGTCATGCGCGGGCCGGCGCCGATCGACCAGGCGCCGATCCGCTGGAATGCCTCGACCTTGACCTCGGCGATGAGGCCGTCATGAGCGACTACGCCACGGCGTAGGTCGACGCGTCCGCGCAACCAGGAGGTCGGGTAGAATTCGACGAAGCCGCCGAGCTCGGCGCCGAACTTGGTATCGGGCACGCCCATAATGCGCAGGGCCACGTTGGTGTCGGCCTTGCGCTCCCAGAGCAGGTTGCCCGAGAAGCCGACGCGCCATGCCTTGCCCGAGAAGAAGCCGATGCTGATCGCGTCGTCCTCCGCGCTCCACCAGGTACTCTTGGTGCCGCGCGCCAGCGAGATGATGCCTCGGGGTCGGAAGATATAGTCGTTCGAGCCGATATAGTCCGGCTGATAGCGCAGGCCGGCACCGAGCGTCAGGTGCCAGTTCTGCGCTGGCTCGGGCGAGGTATACTGGCTGTACTGCTGGGATTGTGCCCTTGCGGGCACACTGAGCGCCAGGGACAGGCAGGTTGCCGCAAGGCCGGCAATGAACGCAACGCAACGCATCGTCAAAACTCCGGCGCAGAAGCGCCTTGGACTACTCGGGTGCGGCCAAACTGAATCATTAATCTTAACCCGGAGTTGACGGCAGCTGCCTGCGACAACGCTGCACATATGGCTGATGGCCCGGCCGAATCCCCAGCCGCCGGATGCAGCCATGCTGCCCCGCCGCAGGCGGGCAATGCAACCACGCGCTTCCGCCGACCCTGGACCTGTTCTAGGAAGAAGACATGACAGAGCTTCCCCGCATCGCGCGCCTGCCTTCGGTCTGCCCGCATGATTGCCCCTCGGCCTGCTCGCTCGAGGTCGAGGTCATCGACGGCCGGACGATCGGCCGGGTCCGCGGCAACAAGCGCCAGAGCTACACCGACGGCGTGATCTGCGCGAAGGTCGCCCGCTACGCTGAGCGCATCCACCATCCCGATCGGCTGCTGCACCCGCTGCGCCGCACCGGACCGAAGGGCTCGGGCGCCTTCGAGCGCATCTCCTGGGACGAGGCGCTGGACGAGATCGCCCGGCGCTTCCTCGCGATCGAGGCGGAGCACGGCCCGGATGCGGTCTGGCCGTATTATTATGCCGGTACGATGGGGCTGGTGATGCGCGACGGCATCAACCGCCTGCGCCACGCCAAGCGCTATTCCGGCCAGTACTCGACGATCTGCACCACCACGGCCTGGACCGGGTTCATCGCTGGCACCGGCAAGCTCGCCGGGCCCGATCCGCGCGAGATGGCGAAGTCGGATTGCGTCGTGATCTGGGGCACCAATCCGGTGCACACCCAGGTCAATGTCATGCACCACGCTGTCAAGGCGCGGAAGGAGCGCGGCGCCAAGATCGTCGCGATCGACATCTACCGCAACGCGACGCTCGACCAGGCCGATCTGCCGCTCGTGCTCAAGCCCGGCACCGATGGTGCGCTCGCCTGCGCCGTCATGCATGTGCTCTTCCGCGACGGCCTTGCCGACCGCGACTATCTTGCCCGTTTCGCCGATGCCCCGGAGGAGCTGGAGGCCCATCTTGCCACCCGCACCCCGGAATGGGCGGCAGCGATCACCGGGCTAAGCGTTGCCGAGATCGAGGAATTCGCCGCGCTCGTCGGCACGCGCAAGAAGAGCTTCTTCCGGCTCGGCTACGGCTTTGCTCGCCAGCGCAACGGCGCGGTCAACATCCACGCCGCCTCCTGCATCCCGACGGTGACCGGGGCCTGGCAATATGAGGGCGGCGGCGCCTTCCACTCGAACAGCGGCATCTACAAGTGGCGCAAGGGCCTGATCGAGGGCCTCGACAAGGTCGACCGCAATGTCCGCCAGCTCGACCAGTCGCAGATCGGCCGGGTGCTCACCGGCGATGCCGAGGCGCTGCGCCAGGGCGGGCCGGTCAAGGCGCTCTTCATCCAGAACACCAATCCGGTCACCGTCGCGCCTGAGCAGGAACTGGTGAAGCGCGGTTTCGCCCGCGATGACCTCTTCACCGTCGTGCACGAGCAGTTCATGACCGAGACCGCTGCGATGGCCGACATCGTGCTGCCGGCGACGCAGTTCATGGAGCATGACGATCTCTATCAGGGCGGCGGCCACCAGCACATCATGTGGGGCGGCAAGCTCGTCGACCCGCCGGGCGAATGCCGCTCGAACCATGAGGTGATCTGCGCGTTGGCACAGCGCCTCGGAGCCGAGCATCGCGGCTTCACGATGACCCCGCGCGAGCTCGTCGACTGGACCTTGCAGGAGACCGGCCGCGGCACGCTCGAAGAGCTGGTCGCCAATGATTTCATCGACATCCAGCCGGATTTCGAGACGGCGCATTATCTCAAGGGCTTCGGCTGGCGAGATGGCAAGTTCCGCTTCAAGCCGGACTGGACCAAGGTGCCGAACAGCAATGCCGGCCTCGTCGGCCCGCATGAGAGCTTGCCCTCGCTGCCCGACCATTGGGGCGTGATCGAAGCGGCCGACGCCGAGCACCCGTTCCGGCTCGCTACCAGCCCGGCGCGCAACTTCCTGAACTCCAGCTTCACCGAGACGCCGACCTCGCAGAAGAAGGAGGGCGCGCCGACGCTGATGCTGCATCCGGCCGATGCGGCTGCGCTCGGTGTCGCCGCGGGCGATCATGTCACCGTCGGCAACCGGCGCGGCACGGTCGAGCTCGACGCGGTGCTGTTCGATGGGCTGGTGCGCGGCGTCGCGATCGCCGAATCGATCTGGCCGAACGGCGCCCACCGCGGTGGGCGCGGCATCAACACCATCACTGGCGCCGACTCGCCGGCGCCCTATGGCGGCGCCGCCTTCCACGACAACAAGGTTTGGATTCGCAAGGCGGTGTGACCTTTGCGTCATTGCTTTTTCACTGGGCCTATGGACCATCCGGGCCCGGGCGACGGCATGGCCTGTAGGGGAGATTCGGGTCTCCCGGGCTTCAGCCGCGGAAACGGACAGTGCGAACAATGATCAAGCGGCGGGTTGGTGCGGTCGTCTGGGCCGCTGGGTTGTCCCTGTTGGTGTCTGCCGGTGCGGCGATGGCCGCCGCCGGCACGAGCGCACTGCCACCGCCGGATCCGACGGCGAAGAACCTGACGCCCTACATGATCCAGTTGCGTGCCTTCGACGCCTGTCTGGTCACCCAGTCGCGACTGATGAACACGACGCGCGAGGCGGTGCACACCCCGTGCAGCTGCTACGCCAAGGGCACGGTCAATGCCATGACCAAGGACGAGCTCCAGGCCTTCCGCGACACCGGCTACTTCAATGATTCAGCCCGCGAGAAGGGCTACGACTTCATCGACCGCTGCAAGCTGAAGCGGCCTTGACGGGAAGGCGGCTCAGGCCGCCTTCGCTTTCTCGTCCTTGAAATAGCGCTCGCGCATCCGGCCGGCATAGGCGACGAGATTGGCGTGCTCCTGCAGCGCGCCGCGGAGCGGCGAGTCGAAGACCTCGCAGAGCCCTGCGATCATGAAGGCGCCGAGCGTCGCGTCGGCGCCGCTCGGATCGGGACCGGTGAGATAAGGCTTCCCGCCCAGGATGCCGGCGAGGGCGTCGAGCGCCCGCCGCGCCAGTTCCAGCCGCTCGGCGTCGCTGTGCCGGCCGATGCCGTGGCCGTGCAGATTGCGCTGGACCTTGCGCTTGATCATCGCGACGACCAGCGGCCGCAACGGCGCCGGCACGGCGTCGAAGAAGCGTCGCGGCCCACGATCGAAATTGGTGGGATTGGCCCAGCGTTCCTGCACGACCATCCAGTACAGGTGGTCTTCGAGCATCTTCTCGACGGCCCAGGCGGTGCCGCGCTGCTCGGCCGAGAGACCCTTGTCGAAATCGATGCCGTGCGCCTGTTCCAGATGCATGCGGATGAAGGTCGTGTCGGGAACGACCTTGTTGCCGTCGATCAACATGGGGAACTTGCCTTTCGGCGCCTTCTGCAGATTGCCGCGCACGCGGGTGTAGGGCAGGCCGGACATCTCCATCAGGATGATGCCCTTCATACAGAACGGGCTTGGGTCGGGCTGACCAAAGGCGGGCCCGAATACGTGAAGCTCCAGCATGTTTCCTCCCCGGCCGATGCATTCGGTATGCAGCATGCTGCTGACACGCTCCTGACAATTTGTGTCAGGGCGAGTAGAGCAGGATGAGCTTACGCCATCTTCCTATCAGCGGAACTACGCCATGCAGCGCGCTGAACGTTTGCTTGATCTGATCCAGGGGTTGCGCCGCCGGCGTCGCCCTGTCACTGCCGAGACGCTCGCCTCCGAGCTCGATGTCTCTGTCCGCACTGTCTACCGCGACATAGCCGCCCTGCTGCGCCAGGGCGTGCCAGTGCGCGGCGAGGCTGGCATCGGCTACGTCCTCGACGCCGGCTTTGACCTGCCGCCGCTGATGTTCTCGCCCGACGAGATCGAGGCGGTGCTGGTCGGTATGCGCTGGCTCTCCGAGCGCGCCGACCCGACGCTGGCGCGCGCCGCCGAGGACGTCGTCGCCAAGGTCGCGGCGGTGCTGCCACCGCATTTGCGCCCGATCCTGCTCGACGGCGCTTTGTTCGCACCGGCCTATTGCAAGGATTCCGCGGTCGTAGACCAGGTCGACGCCGCCGCGATCCGGGCTGCGATCCGCAATGGCCGCAAGCTCGACATTGCCTATCGCGACGAGGCCGGCGCCGAATCGCAGCGCATGATCTGGCCGATCGGCATGACCTTCTTCGACCGGGTCCGCGTCGTCATCGCCTGGTGCGAGCTCCGGCAGGCCTTCCGCCATTTCCGCACCGACCGCATCGCCGAGCTCACCGCCCGCGAGGAGCGTTATCCGGCCCGCCGTGCCGATTTGTTCCGGCGCTGGCAGAAGGAGGAACAGGAGGCCGCCGCCCGCCGGGCGATGGAGCAACAGAGCCTGCAGGGGGAGCCGGTGACGGTGCAGTAACGGGCGCAGGCACGCGCCAGCGTTTGTCCTACGGCTCTTTTCGCTGGTCGAGGGCGCGCAGGCTTGCGGCCGCCGGTGCAAGACCGGCCTGTGCAGCCTGTTCGTACCAGCGTCGGGCTTGCGCCAAGTCCTGGGGACCGCCCTGGCCCTTCTCTAGCATGATGCCGAGATTATACATCGCGGTCCTCTCGCCGCCTTGCGCCGCCTTCTCGAACCAGCGTCGTGCGTCCGGCAGATCCGTTGGTCCGCCCATGCCGCCCTCCAGCATAGCGCCGAGATTGCTCATCGCCCTGATCTCGCCGGCCCGCGCGCCCGCTTCGTACCAGCGCCGCGCCTGTGCTAGGTCCTCGGGTCCGCCTGCGCCCATGCGCAGCATGTCGGCGAGATTGTTCATCGCGCCCGAATGGCCCGCTTGAGCGCTTCGCTCGAGCCAGAGCCGGGCCTGAGGCTGATCCTGCGGTCCGCCACGCCCTTGGGCCAACATAATGCCATAAATGTTCAGCGCGTCGGCGCCATTGTCCCGGAAGTGTTCTGCACGCCAGCGCCGCATCTCCGGCATGGTGCGGGGCTTGGCCGGCTGTTGCAGGTAGTCGAACCAGGTCTTCACGCTGCGTTCGTGCTTCTGCACGGCCTTTTCGAGCCAGAGCCGAGCCTCCTGCGAATCCTGAGGGCCGCCTAGACCACTGTCCAGCATGCGAGCCAGATCATACATGGCTCGCTCGTTGTCGGCCTTCGCGCCGTCTTCATACCAGCGGCGCGCCTCCGGCAAGCTCGATGGACCGCCGAGCCCTCCCTCCAGCATCCGGGCGAGATCGTGCATTGCATAGGCATCGCCGGCTTGCGCGGCGGGCTCGTACCAGCGTCGCGCCTGAGATAGATCCTGCGGGCCGCCCCGGCCCCTCTCTAGCATGCTGGCGAAGTCGGCCATTGCCCTCCGGTTGCCCGCCCGAGCGGCCGTATCGAGCCACCGCCGCGCCTGCGGCAGGTCTTCCGGACCACCTCTCGTCAATTGCATGAGACGAGCGAGCTTGAACATCGCTTCGACATGCCCAGCCTCAGCGGCTTTTTGGTACGCGGAGCGCGCCTCTGTGTAGCGGCTGAGCGTACGTTCATAGGCCAGGCCGAGCTGATAGGGCAGGCGGCGAAGATCCGGCCGTTCATTGACCGCGGCCCGGCAGGCGACGATGACGTGATCATCGCGATACGAGAATGCTCTGCCGATCATGCCCGCGATATCCGGGGGCGCCAAAATCCGTTCCGGATCTTGCGAGTCCCCGGCGAGCGCGTCGCAGGTGCGAACGTTCGTGCTGTCGTCGGGGGCCGAACCGCGGGCCGATCCTTGCGCCAGCATCGCATTGGCATAATCGGAGAGTGCCTCCCGATAGAGGAAGCCCATCGCGCAGAGCCAGACGACGACTGCGATCCAACGAAGCATTACGAAGTCCGCCCCCGATACAACGCTCGGTTGCGGTGATTGCCTCGCCCAATGTCGGCTGTCGAGGCGGTTTTGCCGGGATAGTTAGCGGCGGATCGGTGAGATGGGCTCCATCCGCAGAACCCGAATTAATCCGATCGCAACGGCCTAGCCGCCGACCTCGACCCCGTCTTCCAGCTTCACCGCCCCAGACGCCACCAGCGCCAGCCCCTGCGGGTAGATTCTGTGTTCCTGCTCCAGCACCCGCGCCGACAGGCTCGCCTCGTCGTCGCCGGGCAGGACCGGCACCTTCGCCTGCAGGATGGTCGGGCCGGCATCGAGCTCGGGCACGACGAAATGCACGGTGCAGCCATGCTCGGCGACGCCGGCTTCGAGCGCCCGGGCATGGGTGTGCGTGCCGCGGAAATCCGGCAGCAGCGAGGGGTGGATGTTGATCAGCCGGCCCTGCCAGCGTGTCACGAACCAGGGCGTCAGCACGCGCATGAAGCCGGCGAGCACGACGAGCTCGATGCCGTGGGCCTGCAGCTCGGCGTCGAGCGCCCGCTCGAAGGCTTCGCGATCTTTGCCAAAGGGGCGGTGGTCGACGCTCGCAGTGGCGATCCCGGCGGCAGCCGCCCGCTCCAGCCCGCCGGCATCCGGCAGATTGGCGGCGACCAGCACGATCTCAGCCGGGAAATCGGCGGCCTTGGCCGCCTCGATCAGCGCGACCATGTTCGAGCCGCGCCCGGAGATCAGGATCGCGGTGCGAACCCGCTTTGCCGTGCTCACAGGGCGAGCTTCCCGCGATAGGTTACGGCTTCGTCGGTGCCGCGCGTCGTGACTTCGCCGAGCCGCACCGGCTTTTCGCCGGCCTCGGCTAGCGCCGACATGACGGCATCGGCCTGTGCCGCTTCGGCCACGACGATCATGCCGATGCCGCAGTTGAAGGTGCGCAGCATCTCGCGCTCGGCGACGCCACCGACCTGGGCCAGCCAGCCGAACACTGGAGGGACGCTGATCGCCGGCAGGTCGATCGCGACGCCGAGATCGTCGGGCAGGACGCGCGGAATGTTGTCGGGAAAGCCGCCGCCGGTGATGTGGGCGAGCGCCTTGATGCCAGGTGCTGCCTTCAGCGCCTGCAGCAGGCTCTTCACATAGATCCGGGTCGGCTCCAGCAGCGCCTCGGCCAATGTCTTGTCCGAAGCGAAGGGGGCAGGGGCGTCCCAAGCCAGGCCAGAGAGGGCGACGATGCGGCGGACCAGCGAATAGCCGTTCGAATGCACGCCGGAGGAGGGCAGGCCGAGCACGACGTCCCCAGCGACGACATCGGCGCGCGGCAGCAAGGTGCCGCGCTCGGCGGCGCCGACGGCGAAGCCGGCGAGGTCGTAATCGTTGCCAGCATACATGCCCGGCATCTCGGCGGTCTCGCCGCCGATCAGGGCGCAGCCGGCCTGGCGGCAGCCCTCGGCGATGCCGCGGACGATCTCGACGCCGGCCTTCGGGTCGAGCTTGCCGGTGGCGTAATAGTCGAGGAAGAGCAGCGGCTCGGCGCCCTGGACGACGAGGTCGTTGACGCACATGGCGACGAGGTCGATGCCGATGGTCGAATGCCGGCCGCTTTCGATCGCGATCTTGACCTTGGTGCCGACGCCGTCATTGGCCGCGACCAGGATCGGGTCGCTGAAGCCGGCGGCCTTCAGGTCGAACAACCCGCCGAAGCCGCCGATCTCCGCGTCGGCGCCGGGCCGGCGCGTCGAGCGCACCAGCGGCTTGATCGCGTCGACCATGGCGTTGCCAGCATCGATGTCGACGCCCGCCTGCGCATAGGTCAGCCCGTTGGCGCCCGGTTTCGTCATCGGCTTCAGCTCCTTTTGCTGCGCGAGCGAATAGGCAAGGGCAGGGCCGCGGGCAAGCCCTTCCGCGAAAGCGTTTCGCACTTCTCCCGCCCATGTTCTACCCTGAGATGAGATTCTGTCGGCAGGTCTCCCGCGATGACGCTTCCGAACCTGATCACGATCGGCCGCCTGATCCTGGTGCCTTTGGTGATCGTCATGATCGTCAATGCCCGCTGGGACGAGGCCTTCTTCCTCTTCGTCGCGGCCGGCGTCTCCGACGCGATTGACGGCTTCATCGCCAAGCGCTTCGACATGAAGAGCGAGCTCGGCGCCTATCTCGATCCGCTCGCCGACAAGGCGCTGATCGTCTCGATCTATATCACCCTCGCCATCATCGGCATTATCCCGATCTGGCTGGTGATCGTCGTCGTCTCGCGCGACCTGATGATCGTCGCGGCGGTGATCTTGTCCTGGCTGATGGAAAAGCCGGTGACGATCGCGCCCATCGTCGTCAGCAAGCTCAACACTGCCGCCCAGCTCGTCTTCGCGGCCCTGGTGCTCGGTTCGAAATCTCTGGACATCGATGCCAGCGCGATCATGCCGGCGGCGCAAATCACCGTCGCGGCCTTGACGCTCGCCTCCATGGGCGCCTACCTCGCGCTCTGGCTGCGGCACATGGCGGGCTGAGCCGGCTCCTTGGATGATCCCGGACGGATCACCATAATCAGGACGCCGTAAGGTCCGGCTCTAGAGGCGAGTGCATGAGTCTTCAGCGTCAACTGCTCTTCTGGCTGCTTGCCCTCGCCATCGTCGTGCTCGCGCTGATGCTGTTCCGGGACGTGCTGCTGCCCTTCATCGCGGCGCTGGCGCTGGCCTATCTGCTCGATCCGCTGGCCGACAGGCTGGAGCGCTGGGGGCTCCGCCGGCTCACTGCGACGATCGCGATCCTCTGCCTGTTCCTGCTCATCTTCATTCTCGGAATGGTGCTGCTGGCGCCGCTGCTCAGCCAACAGCTTGCCGGGCTGGTGGCGCGCCTGCCGAGCGATGCAGCCAAGCTGCAGGCGCTGATCATGGAGCGCGGCGCCCCGCTGATCGAGCGTTTCGGCGGCGCCAAGCTCGCCGAGGACGCGCAGAGCTCGCTCGGCAATCTGGTCGGTCAGGCGACGACATGGGTCGGCGGACTGCTCGCCTCGCTCTGGTCGGGCGGCACGGCGATCATCGGCGTGTTCTCGCTCCTGGTGCTGACGCCCGTCATCGCCTTCTATCTGCTCGCCGACTGGGATCGCATGGTCGCGACGGTCGATGGCTGGCTGCCGCTCGACCATCGCGACACGATCCGCGGCCTGCTGCACGAGATGGACGTCGCCATCGCCGGATTCCTGCGCGGCCAGGCGCTGGTCTGCCTGCTGCTCGGGACGTTCTACGCGATCGGGCTGTCGCTGGTCGGCGTCAATTTCGGCGCGCTGATCGGCATCATCAGCGGCTTTCTCTCCTTCATCCCTTATGTCGGCTCGCTGACCGGGCTCGTGCTTTCGGTCGGCGTCGCCACCGTGCAGTTCTGGCCGGACTGGACGATGCCGCTGCTGACGCTCGCCGTCTTCTTCACGGGGCAGTTCATCGAAGGCAACATCCTGCAGCCCAAGCTCGTCGGCGACTCGATCGGCGTGCACCCGGTCTGGCTGATGTTCGCGCTGCTCGCCTTCGGCTCGCTTTTCGGCTTCGTCGGCCTGCTGCTCGCGGTGCCGCTGGCCGCGGTTATCGGCGTGCTCGCCCGCTTCCTGCTGCGGCAATACCTCGCCAGCCCGTATTATCGTGGTCGCAGCAATCCGGTCCCCAAGGCTCATGTCGAGCCGTGAGCCGCCGGTGAAGCCGCGCCAGCTCGCCTTTGACCTGCCGGTCGACAGCCGCCACGGCGTCGAGGATTTCCTCGTCGGTCCCTCGAACGAGCAGGCCTATGGGCTGATCGAGAGCTGGCCGGGCTGGCCGGCCTCCTGGCTGCGCCTGGTCGGGCCGGAAGGGGCCGGCAAGACCCATCTCGCCGCGATCTGGGCGGCGCGCGCCCATGCCTGGACGCTGTCAGCTGAAGAGCTCGACGAGGCCAAGGTGCCGCATCTGGCGTCCAGCGGCGCGCTGGTGATCGAGGATTGCGATCGCGGTCCGCTCGATGAGCCGGCGCTATTCCATCTGCTCAACGCCACCAAGGCGCGCGGCGCCTCCGTGCTGCTGACGGCGCGGACCGAGCCGGGGCAGTGGGGCCTGAAGGTGCCGGACCTGCTCTCGCGCCTGCGCCTGGCGCCGCAGGCCGAGATCGCGCCCCCGGACGATGCGCTGCTGCGCGCGCTGCTGGTCAAGCTCTTCGTCGACCGCCAGCTGATCGTCGACACCGGCACGATCGAGGCGTTGGCGCTCAGGATGGAGCGCTCCTTCGCCGCGGCCCGCGACCTCGTCGACGCCATCGACAAGCTGTCGCTCGAGCGTGGCCGGCGCGTCACCCGCGCCATGGCCACCGAGGTCGTCGTCTCGCTCTTCCCGGAGGAGTGAGGCTTCAGGCCTTCGCCGTGGCCGCCGCCCCGGTCAGGCGGGCATGGACTGTCTCGATCAGCAGGTCATGCGCCCGCGCCGCGATCGCGTCGAGCGACGGCGTCTTGACGAACATGGCGGCAGCCTTCTCGGTGAGCTCTTCGCGGCTCGGCAGGGTCGGCATGTGCCAATGCGCGATGGCGTCCTGAGCCTGCGCTTGGACGGCGTGCAGGCGCTCGCCGGCGCGGGCTTGCATCGCGGCCAGGGCCTCGCGGAACTCTGGCAGCGTCAGCGTCGGCAGGTGCAGTTCGGGCAAATGCAGTTCCGGCAGGCCGGGGGCGCTGGCATAGGCGTCGCGGAAGGCCTGGACGATGCGTTCGACCGGGACGGAGGCCGCGAGGCGCTCGGCCGAGCGTTCGATCACGCGCGGCGGCAGCGCTTGCGAGCGCTCGATCACCGCCTGCGGCGGCGCCCTCAGATCCCAGACCAGGCGCAGCTTCGACAGGCCGAGGATAAGGTAGTAGGTCGGGTCCCACTGCCACCAGCGGAAGCCCTGGCGGACGCTGTACTGATAGGCGTGGTGGTTGTTGTGCCAACCCTCGCCCATGGTGATGATCGCCAGCCACCAGTTGTTCCGGCTCTCGTCGCCGGTGACATAGTCCTTGTCGCCATGCACATGTGCCAGCGAGTTGATGCAGAAGGTGCCGTGGTAGACCGCGACGGTCGACCAGAAGAAGCCGACGAACAGGCCGCTCCAGCCGTCGATGGCGAAGCAGATCAGCGCCAGCCCGGCCGCCGGCAGAAGCTCGAAGCGATGTAGGAAGGCGAGCTCGGGAAAGCGCGTCAGGTCGGTGACGGTCGAGGTATCGCAGCGGTCATGGCCGTTGCTGAAGATCCAGCCGACATGGGAATAGAAGAACGAGGTCAGCACCGGCGAATGCACATCGTGCTCGGTGTCGGAGAAGCGGTGGTGATGCCGGTGCTTCGAGGCCCACCAGATCACGCTCTTCTGCGCCGTCGACTGGGCGAGAACGGCGAGCACGAACTGGCCGATCCGGCTGGTCTTGTAGGTCCGGTGCGAGAAATAGCGATGATAGCCGCCGGTCACCGCGAACATGCGCAGCCAGTACAGGCCGAAGGCGAGCCAGAGCGAGGTCGCGCTGACGCCGCTCCAGAGCGCGCCGAAGCAGGCCAGATGCGCCAGCACGAAGGGAATGGCCGAGGGGTAGACGATATCGCCGTGGTCGTCGGCGTGCTGCTGCTCTGACAAGGTCGTTCTCTGGACTGCGTTCTAAGGCATGCGGGATTCGCATGCCGACCAAACAGCAGGGGCGGGGCGGGCGCAAGCGCCGTGTGCGTTGATGAAATGTGACGTTTGGCCTCTCCTGTCATCGAACCGTCACGCTACGGTGGCTTCAAGGCGGAAGCGGCCGCAGCGGCTGCAAGCAAAACGACATACAGCACAGCTACAGGACCGGCAGTGGCACGAGCGGCGTCGACAGCGAGAGCGAAGCGAATGACCCAAGATGTGGCGGAAGCGCCGGTCCTGAAGGCTGCGGCCTCGGTGGCGACGGATACGGTTCTTCATCTGGACGAGGAGCTCAGGCAATCGCCGAAGCGCTTCATGAACAGGGAGCTGTCCTGGCTGCAGTTCAACCGGCGGGTGATGGAGGAGGCCTCCAACCGCAACCATCCGCTGCTGGAGCAACTGCGCTTCCTCTCGATCTCGGCGAATAATCTCGACGAGTTCTTCATGGTGCGCGTCTCCGGCCTGCGGGAGCAGCTCAAGGCCGGCGTGGTGACGCCGAGCCAGGACGGGTTGAGCCCGGCCGAGCAACTCGCCGCCCTGGGCGAGGGCGTCGCGGCGCTGACCCGTGACCAGCAGACCCGCTGGACCGAGCTCAAGCACGATCTGGAGGCGAATCGGATCGTGCTGCTGCGCCCGGCCGATATCGGTGCGCAGGACCGCATCTGGCTCGAAGACCGCTTCCTGCACTACGTCTTCCCGGTACTGACGCCGCTGGCGATCGACCCGGCCCACCCCTTCCCGTTCATCCCCAATCTCGGCTTCACCATCGCACTCGCGCTGGAACGGGTCAGCGATGGGCGCGCGCTCGACGCGCTGATCCGCGTGCCGGTGAAGATGGACCGGTTCATCGAACTGCCCGATCTCGCCCGCGAGGGCGTCCAGCGCTTCATCATGCTGGAGGACCTGGTCGCGCTCTTCATCGGCAAGCTCTTCCCCGGCTACGAGGTCAAGGGCACCGGCTCCTTCCGCATCATCCGCGACTCCGATCTCGACATCGAGGAGGAGGCGGAGGACCTGGTCCGCGTCTTCGAGACCATGCTGAAGCAGCGCCGTCGCGGCGTCGTCATCCGTCTCGAGCTCCATGCCGACATGCCGGCGCATCTGCGCGACATGATCATCCGCGAACTCAAGGTCGACGCGGATGAGATCGTCGTCGTCGAGGGCATGATCGGCCTGAACGAGCTCTCGCAGCTCGTCGGCGTCGACCGCCCGGACCTGAAGTTCAAGCCCTACAATGCCCGCTTTCCAGAGCGCATCCGCGAGCATGGCGGCGACTGCTTTGCCGCCATCCGCCAGAAGGACCTGATCGTCCACCACCCCTATGAGAGCTTCGACGTCGTCGTGCAGTTCCTGCAGCAGGCGGCGCGCGATCCCAACGTGGTCGCGATCAAGCAGACGCTCTACCGGACGTCCTCGAACTCGCCGATCGTCCAGGCGCTGGCGGAAGCGGCCGAAGCCGGCAAGTCAGTGACGGCGCTGGTCGAGCTCAAGGCCCGCTTCGACGAAGAGGCGAACATCCGCTGGGCCAAGGATCTGGAGCGCGCCGGCGTCCAGGTCGTCTACGGCTTCATCGAGCTCAAGACCCATGCCAAGCTCTCGATGGTGGTGCGTCGCGAGGCCGGCCAGTTTGCGACCTATTGCCATATCGCGACCGGCAACTACCACCCGATCACGGCGCGCATCTACACCGACGTCTCCTTCTTCACCGCCGATCCGGTGATGGCGCAGGACGTCGCCCGCATCTTCAACTTCATCACCGGCTATGCCGAGCCGGCCGAGCTCGAGCGGATGGCCGTCTCGCCGGTCAACCTCAAGAAGCGCCTGCTCGACGACATCGCCGAGGAGGTTGCCCATGTGAAGGCGGGCCGCAAGGGCGCGATCTGGGGCAAGTGCAATTCGCTGGTCGATCCCGAGATCATCGACGCGCTCTACGACGCCAGCCAGGCTGGCGTGCAGATCGATTTCGTCGTGCGCGGCATCTGCTGCCTGCGGCCAGGTGTGCCCGGTCTCTCAGACAATATCCGCGTCAAATCGATCGTCGGGCGCTTCCTGGAGCACACCCGCGTCTATGCCTTCGGCGCCGGCCACGGCATGCCCTCGGCCAAGGCCAAGCTCTACATCTCCTCGGCTGACCTGATGCCGCGCAATCTCGACCGCCGGGTCGAGGCGCTGACGCCGATCCTGAACGCGACTGTCCACCAGCAAATGCTCGAACAGATCATGCTGGCGAACTTTCTCGACAACGAACAGAGCTGGACCATCTTGCCGGATGGCGGCTCGCGACGCATTGTCCCGCCATCGGCCGAAGAGTCGTTCAACGCCCACAAGTATTTCATGACGAATCCGAGCCTGTCTGGTCGTGGAAAATCTCTTTCGAGCTCAAGCCCGCGCAGCCTCTCCCGCCGCGCCGGCAAGAAGGCCTGAGCAGGCCTCGGGTCGGTTGAGCGTCGGCGAAACCGTCGCGATCATCGACATCGGCTCGAACTCGGTTCGTCTCGTCGTGTATGAAAACCTGTCGCGGGCGCCCGCGCAGGTCTTCAACGAGAAGGAGATGGCGGGCCTCGGCCGGCAGGTCGCCACGACCGGCATGCTGGCGCAGGACGCGATCGACAAGGCGCTCTCGGCGCTGGTTCGCTTCCGCATCCTCTGCGAGGCGATGCATGTCGGGCAGCTCAGGGTCATCGCCACGGCGGCGGCCCGCTATGCCTCGAACGGCCCCGATTTCATCGCCCGGGCCGAAGCGGCCGTCGGCCAGCCGATCGAGTTGATCTCCGGCGACCGCGAGGCCTATCTCTCGGCGCTCGGCGTGATCTCCGGCTTCGACCAGCCGCATGGCGTGGTCGGCGACCTCGGCGGCGGTTCGCTCGAACTGATCTCCGTGGATGGCGACAAGGTCGGGGAGGGGATCAGCCTGCCGCTTGGCGGCCTGGCGCTGATCGACCGCTCGAAGAACTCGATGAAGGCGGCCGAGAAAATCGTCCGCGACGATCTCGACCATCACCCGCAGCTCGGCGCCATGCGCGGGCGCGACTTCTACGCCGTCGGCGGCACCTGGCGCGCGCTTGCGACCTTGCACCAGCGCCAGTCCGGCTACCCGCTCAACGTCATGCACGGCTATGTCGTGCCGGCGCGCGAGGCGAGCGACTTCGTCCGCCTGGTCGAGCGGGCCGATGCCTCGATGCTGGAGGCGATCGAGGCGGTTTCCTCGGCCCGGCGCCCGCTGCTCGCCTATGGCGCGCTGGTGCTCGACCAGATCATCAAGCGCGGCCGCCCGCGCAATGTCGTGATCTCCGCCAATGGCGTGCGCGAAGGCTTGCTGCACGAGCAGCTCGACGAGGCCGAGCGCGCCGCCGATGCGCTGCTGCGCGGCGCCGAGGACTACAACCAGTTGCGCGCCCGCGATCCGCGCCATGCCGCCGACCTGGTCGCCTGGACCGACAAGCTCGTCGCCAGCGCTTATCCCCATGACGATCCGGCGCTGCAGCGGCTGCAGCTCGCGGCCTGCCTGCTCTCCGACATCGGCTGGCGCGCTCATCCCGACTATCGCGGCGAACAGACGCTCAACGTCATCGCCCATGCTTCGTTCAGCGGGGTCGAGCATGCCGGGCGCGCCTTCCTCGCGCTGACGGCGTTCTATCGCTATGCCGGCCTGAAGGCCTCGGCACCGGCTGTCGAAGGCTTGCGGCGGCTGCTGGTGACGCGCACGCTCGAGCGCGTCCACATCCTCGCTGCCGCCTTCCGGGTCGCCTATCTGATCTCGGCCGGTATGCCGGGCATCCTGCCGCGGGCACCCTTGACCTGCATCGACACCCGGCTCGTCCTGCGCCTGCCGGACGATCTGAAATCGCTGGCGAGCGAGCGCGTCACCGGGCGTCTGAAACAGCTCGCCAAGCTGCTCGGGCGCGAGATCGACATCCGCTGAGCGGAAAGACCGGATCTAGCGTGGCATGACCTGCTGGAAGGCGGTCGGCTGGATCGAGATCCGGCCGATGAAGGGCCGGTCATGTGCCAGGATGACGAAATAGGCGGCCGAGACGACCAGCACATAGAGATGCGCGGCCACGATCTGCATACGGAAGGCGTGGCTGTTGCAGATGATGATCGCGAGCAGGGTCGTCGTTGAGATCAGCCACATCGCACACCATTGCGCCCAGGTGACGCCGGCGATCGAGGCGGCGAGCCGCGCGAGCCGGGCGTGACGGACCTCCAGCAGCTGGTTGAGCAGAGGCGAGTAGGCGGCCGCAGTGTTCAGCCGCGACACCAGATGGATCGCGCCGAGCAGGTGCTTCTCCGACTGGTCGAAGACCGCGTCGGTGAGCGGCATGCTCTTGGCCATCGCCGGCCAGTCGGTCGCGACGACCTCGCGCAGATAGTCCTGCAACCCCTTTGCCAGCTCGGACCGCGTTTCCTCCGGGAGTACCACGGACAGGGCGAGTGCCGTCTCCACCGCGTCGGCTTCGCGCTGCACCGCCGTCCGGGCCGAGACGGCATCGTTCCAGATCCCAACTGCGGAGAACGCGACGATCAGCGCGAACAGCGCTCCGCAGGCGTTGATGATCGAATCGCGGATCGGCAGCGGCTGATCCAGCCTGTGGCCGAGGCGCGCAATCGCGAAGCGCACGAGGCCGATCAGGAGCCAGCAGACTGCGGCGCTCAGCGCCAGGACGGCGAGGAACATCGCCGCCAGCGGCAATTGATGGAACAGGATGAACACGTCGCCCCCAAGGAATCGGCAGGCAATCTGCCAGCGATCGAACGGCGGCAGCAGACCTCAGTTCGGTTGCGCCGGACAAGCCCCGCTTTGCGAATAGCCGAAAACAAGCTTTCCGGGGCGTTCTCTCAGCCGACGGTGACGCGCCCGCGCACGATCTTGAGCGAGAGCGAGCCGTTCTTCAGCGCCAGCGCCTTCTCGCCGAAGATCTCGCGGCGCCAGCCGTGCAGCGCCGGCACGTCGGCCTCGTCGCTGCCGGCGATCTCCTCGAGGTCGTCGCTGGAGGCGATGATCTTCGGCGCGACGCGTTCGGCGTCGGCGGTCGCCTTGAGCAGCACCTTGAGCAGGTCGAGCACCGCGCCGTTGCCCGGGCGGCCGCGCTCGCGCTCCAGACGGGGCAGGTTGCGTGGGTCGAGCGCCAGCGCCCGCTCGACCGCGGCCAGAACCTCGCCGCCGGCGCGCGAGCGCTCGAAGCCGTTTGGGACCGAGCGCAATTCGCCGAGCGCCTCGGCCGAGCGCGGGGCGCGCTGGACGATGTCCATCAGGGCGTCGTCCTTGAGCACGCGCTGGCGCGGCACGTCGCGATGCTGTGCCTCGCGCTCGCGCCAGGCGGCGAGTTCCATCAGAACCGCCAGTTCCTTCGGCTTGCGCAGGCGCCCCTTGAGGCGCTGCCAGGCATTCTCGGGCTTGACCTCGTAGGTCCCCGGCGAGTTCAGCACCGCCATTTCCTCGGCGACCCAGCTTTCGCGGCCGCTCGCGGCAAGATCGGCCTGCAGCGCGAGGTAGATGTCGCGCAGATGCGTCACGTCCGATTCGGCATAGACCAGCTGGGCTTCGCTCAGCGGGCGGCGGGACCAGTCGGTGAAGCGCGAGGACTTGTCGATCCGCGCCTTGGCGAGATCGTTCACCAGCTGCTCGTAGCCGACCGAGTCGCCATAGCCGCAGACCATGGCCGCGACCTGCGTGTCGAACAGCGGCGTCGGCAGCACCCGGCCGAGCATCCAGACGATTTCGAGGTCCTGCCGGGCGGCATGGAAGACCTTGACCACGTTCTGGTCGGTCATCAGCGCCATGAAGGGGGCAAGATCGAGCCCTTCCGCCAGCGGATCGACCATCACGGCCTCGTCCGGCGAGGCCATCTGGATCAGACAGAGCTTCGGATAATAGGTCGTCTCGCGCAGGAACTCGGTGTCGACAGTGACGAACGGGTGCGTGGCGAGGCGGGAGCAGGCGGAGGCCAGCTCTTCGGTCGTGGAGATCAGGTTCATGGACGGCGCTCTTAGCAGATGACGATGCGCCATGTCGCGGGCGTTCTTGACAACCGCGCCGCGCGCGTGTGGTTACGGCGCGAAATCGCTTGCGTGCCCGTTTGGGCCGCATGGACGCCCGGAAAGCTGAACCCGTGACCTTGCACCGCTACCGTTCCCACACCTGTGGCGCGCTCCGCGAGAGCGACATCGGCGCCTCCGTGCGCCTCTCCGGCTGGTGCCATCGCATCCGCGACCATGGCGGCGTGCTCTTCATCGACCTGCGCGACCATTACGGCCTGACCCAGGTCGTGGTCGATCCGGATTCGCCCGCCTTCGCCGATGCCGAGAAGGCGCGCTCCGAATGGGTCATCCGCATCGACGGCAAGGTCAAGCCGCGCCTTGCCGGTACTGAGAACGCCAACCTCGCCACCGGCGCGGTCGAGGTCTTCGCCACGGCGATCGAAGTGCTGGGGCCGTCGGCGGAGCTGCCGCTGCCGGTCTTCGGCGATCTCGAATATCCCGAGGACACCCGCCTCAAATACCGCTTCCTCGATCTGCGCCGCGAGAAGCTGCACAACAACATCATGCTGCGTGGCAAGGTGATCGACTCGCTACGCCAGCGCATGAAGTCGTCCGGCTTCTCGGAGTTCCAGACGCCGATCCTGACGGCGTCAAGCCCTGAAGGCGCGCGCGACTTCCTGGTGCCGAGCCGTCTGCATGCCGGCAAGTTCTACGCCCTGCCGCAGGCGCCGCAGCAGTACAAGCAGCTCCTGATGATGGCGGGCTTCGACCGCTACTTCCAGATCGCGCCCTGCTTCCGCGACGAGGATCCGCGCGCCGACCGCCTGCCGGGCGAGTTCTACCAGCTCGACGTCGAGATGAGCTTCGTCGAGCAGGAGGACGTGTTCGCCACGATGGAGCCTGTGATCGCCGGCGTCTTCGAGGAGTTCGGCGAGGGCAAGTCGGTTACCAAGAACTGGCCGCGCATCCCCTATGCCGAGGCGCTGCGCAAATACGGTTCCGACAAGCCGGACCTGCGCAACCCGATCGAGATGCAGGACGTTTCCGAGCATTTCCGCGGCTCGGGCTTCAAGGTCTTCGCCCGTATCCTCGAGGGCGAGAAGAACCGCGTCTGGGCGATCCCCGCGCCGGGCGGCGGCAGCAGAGCCTTCTGCGACAGGATGAACTCCTGGGCTCAGGGGGAAGGCCAGCCTGGGCTGGGCTATCTCATGGTCAAGGAAGGCGGCGAAGGACAGGGCCCGATCGCCAACAACATCGGCCCTGAGCGCGTCGCCGCGATCGTCGCCCAGATGGGGCTCAATGCCGGTGACGCCTGCTTCTTCGTCGCGGGCGATCCCGACAAGTTCTACAAGTTCGCTGGCAGCGCCCGCAACAAGGTCGGCTCCGAGCTCGGGCTGATCGACGAGAACGCCTTCGCCTTCGCCTGGATCGTCGATTTCCCGATGTTCGAGTACAACGAGGACGAGAAGAAGGTCGACTTCTCGCACAACCCGTTCTCGATGCCGCAGGGCGGCCTGAAGTCGCTGAACGAGGACGATCCTCTGGCGATCAAGGCGTTCCAGTACGACATCGCCTGCAATGGCTACGAGCTTGCCTCCGGCGGCATCCGCAACCACCGCCCCGAGGCGATGGTGAAGGCCTTCGAGATCGCCGGCTATGGCGAGGAGACGGTGATCGAGCGCTTCGGCGGCATGTATCGCGCCTTCCAGTACGGCGCCCCGCCGCATGGCGGCATGGCCGCCGGCGTCGACCGCATCATCATGCTGCTCGCGGGAGCGACCAACCTGCGTGAGGTCGCTCTGTTCCCGATGAACCAGCAGGCCGTCGACCTGCTGATGGGGGCGCCGTCGCCAGCGTCCCCGAAGCAGCTGCGCGAGGCGCATCTGCGCGTCAACCTGCCCGAAAAGGAAGGCTGAGCGACCCATGGCCTTCCTGCCTGCCGGGCGAGCCTTGCTGCTCGCCTGTTTCGTCGCGCTGCCGCTTGGCGCCTGCGTCGCCGGCCATGCCGATACCGCCGCCGGCCGTGCCTCGCTGCTGGCGACGACGGTCTCGCGCGCCATCGCCTGCAAGGCCGGCTCGCCGCAACGCACGACGCTGGACCGCTTCATTGCCGCCGAGAAGGCACGCGGGGCGAGCGACGAGCAGCTCGCGGCGGCCCGCTCGGCCTATGTCTCGGTCTCTGAGGCCGAGACGATCAACCAGGACATCCGCCCTCAGCCTTGCACTGCCGAGGAGCGGGCGACATTGCGCGGCAAGATGCAGGATGTCCGCGCCGGCCGCTTCGAGGCGCCCTGATCGTCGATGACCACCCTGAAGCCCTGTTTCGTCGCGCTCGCGGCTGCGAGCCTCGCCGGCTGCGTCGCGGCGGGGCCGGTGCCGGGTACGCCCGAATTCACGGCCGCGCAGGTCTCGCGCGCCTATGATTGCGGGCTGAGGGTCGATCGCAGCGGCATCATCGCGCACCTGCCCGCCGAGCAGCGCGGCCGCTTCGTCACCGCCAATGCGAGCTATGCGGTGAAATCCTACAACGCGCCACGTCGTTGCGAGGCGCATGAGCGCGAACGGCTGCAGCAGGAGCTGCGACTCGGAGCCCGACGCTGATCGTCTCTTGCTTCGTGTGGCTCATCTCGCGCAGAAGCAGGCCATGAGTCTTTCCTCCACAGACGTCACCGCCATCGTCGTCAGCTTCGACAGCGCGCAGGTGCTGCCGGCCTGCCTGTCGGCGCTGGCCGGCGAAGGGGTCGGGGCCATCGTCGTCGACAATGCCAGCGGCGACGCTTCAGTCGAGATCGCGGAGCGGCACGGGGCCCAACTTCTGCGCAACGAGCGCAACCAGGGCTATGGCCGGGCCAACAATCAAGGCGCGCGGGCGGCGGCGACGCCCTTCGTCCTGGTCGTCAACCCCGATCTCGAAATCCAGCCCGGTGCGGTCGCGGCCTTGCTGGCCGCAGCAGAGGCCTATCCCGACGCAGCGGCCTTCGCGCCGCGCCTGGTCGAGCCCTCGGGCCGTGTCTTCCTGCAGCCGCGCTCGCTGCTCTCGCCGGATCACCTCAACCGGGCGCGCCGGATCGTCCTGCCGGAAGGGGATGCCTGCCTGCCCTTCCTGTCGGGCGCCTGCCTGCTGCTGCGGCGCGAAGTCTTCCTGGCGCTCGGCGGCTTCGATCCGGCGATCTTCCTCTTCTACGAGGACGACGATCTATGCCGCCGCCTGCGCGAGGCCGGGCATGCGCTGATCCATGTCGACGGCGCCGGAGCCCGCCATGGTCGCGGCAAGTCGAGCGCACCGTCGCCGCAGCGCCGCTTCACCGCGCGCTGGCATCTCGCCTGGTCGCAATACCATGTCGCGCGCAAATGGGCGCTGCCGCTGCCAGGTCTCGGAAAGGTCGCCGAAAACCTCGCCAAGGCAGTGGGTTACGGCCTGTTCCTGAATCGCGACAAGATGTACGCGCATGCCGGTTCGGCCTTGGGCGCGCTCGCCGGCCGCGCCGGCCGCAGCGCGCTGGCGCGGCAAGGGCTGAGCGAGCAGCCGCTGCTCAGAGATGCAGGTCCTTCATCGGCGTCGCGATGATCCGGCGGATCTCGCGCAGCTGACGCATGACGAGCCGGCCCTTGCGCATGAAGGTGCTCGAGCCGGCCAGCAGTTCCGCCTCGCGCGCGGCGAAGGCCGCTTTGCCGGATAGAGCCGGGATCGGGCTCAGCGCGACCGGCGCATCGGCGAGGCCGGCGGCGTTGATCTCAGCCAGGGCCGGTTCTGACCCGCGCAGGCTCTTGCCGATCGCGATCCGCGCCGCGTCGAGGCGGCTCTGGCTAGCGTCGAGCACCGGCTTCTGCATCACCGCGCTCGAATCGCGCCACTGGATGCCCTTGCGATAGGCCGGTACCCACTGCACCTGCGCTTCGAGCAGGTTCAGCCCGGCATAGCGGGCGAGCGCCGGGAAGGCGTCGTCATAGAAGCGCCAGCAATCGACCGGGAAGCGATGACGCGGCCCGCCGCCGGGCGAGGTGATGAAGGCAAGGCCATTGCCCTTCAGCACGCGGGAGATCTCCAGGATGGTGATCCAGAAATACTCGGCGTGCTCGAAGACCTCGGAGCAGGTGACGACGTCGACGGAGCCGGTGGCGATCTCCTTCCAGTCATAGGGATCAGCGACGGCGACATCGACGTTCAGCCCCGGCTCGATGTCCATGCCGACCAGCGTCCAGGCCGGGTTGCCCATCACGTCGCGATTGGACAGCGACTGGCCGTCGACGATGGCGGAGCCGACATCGAGCACGGTGAGGGGAGTCGTCTCGACATCGGCGAGATAGGCCTTGCGGAAGACCCGCGCCTTGTCGTTCGCGGAAGCGTGCATGAAACCGTCCAGATTGGGTGAGGTGTTTGCTGAGAAGCTCGGTAGCCTCTAGCCGAGGCGTCCGGCCTTCTCCAGCGGATTTTATGACATGGCGCCGGGCAGATCCTCGATCCGCTCCGACAGGAGCGTCGGAATGAGCCGCCGGACCTCGGCTTCCGGAAGTAGCCACCATTCGCTGCGCAGCAGCGCGGCGATGCGCTCCTCGCTCATCCGGTAGCGCACCACGCGGGCCGGGTTGCCGGCGACGATCGCATAGGGCGGCACGTCCTTGGTCACGACCGCACGGGCCGCCACCACCGCGCCATGGCCGATGGTGACACCGGACAGGATCAGCGACTGCGAGCCAAGCCAGACATCATGGCCGATGACGGTATCGCCGCGCGAGACATGGCTGCCGTCGAGGCCGACGGATTCCGGCCAGAGGCGAGGCAAAGCGGGGAAGGGATAGGTCGTCACCCATTCGGTGCGGTGGTTGCCGCCGAGCATGATTTCGACCCCATCGGCGATCGAGCCATAGCGGCCGATCGAGAGATTCGAGCCGCTTACCGCAAAGCGCACCTTCGGCCGGCCATAGGTATAGGCGCCGACAATGATCTGGCCCGGCCGGCGCGCGATCAGGTCGGCCAGATAGAGGCGGGTCTGGTTATGCGGGTTGAACCAGCGGCGCAGAAAGCTGCGTGGGCCGATCGGGAGACCGGCCCACCAGATGGCGAGCGCACCCGGACGCCAATCGGCGTCCGGAGCAGGCAAATTCGACGAACTCAATGCGGCAACCTCACTCCGCCGTGGCGTTGACGTCGATCTTCTCGAAGATTTCCGTCGGCTCGCCAAGCGCGATCACATCGGCGAGACCGAGCCCGCTCGGCGTCTTGGCCGTGGCCTTGACGGTCAGCGTGCCGGGCTTGGCGACGAAACGGGCGACCGCGTTCGCCAGCGTCTTGGCGCCGTCCGATGGTCCGAGGATCGCGGCGAGGCCGAGGCTGGCCATCATCCCGTATTCGCGCCGGACGTCCTCGACCTTGCGCTTCGACTTCTTCGCCTCGTTCTCGATCAGCTTCTCGGCGAGGCCGAGATTCTGCAGCTTGAGCTCGACGTTCTTGGCGGTGGCGCCGAGCAGTGCGACCTGCGCCAAAGCGAGGTCACCGGTGAAGACCTCCTTGCCGATATTGCCGAGCGTGCCGGTCGCATCGAGCCTGGCCATGCCGGCTCCGCCGAGCGAGAGGGTGCGAATGGCGAACTCCTTGCTCGCCTCCTGCCAGGCGAGGGAGAGCTTCGCCGACAGGTCGATATTGCGATAGCCCATCGCCAGCAGGTCCTTGGCGGCAGGGTTGTCGGCGCTCTCGATGATCGGGAAGGTGATCTTGTCGAGCGTCAGCGTCATGTCGGTCGGGATGCCGTTGAGCTGCTCGCCGGCCTTGAGCTCGAAGCTGCCGAGGCCGACCTGCATCGGCGGGCCGGCCGGGCGGCCGCGCTTGCCTTCCTGCGGGACCGTCATCTGCACGCCGCTCATCTTGACCGTGCCGAGCTTCGGGATGAAGCGGCGGAAGTCGAGCGTCTTGATGTCGACTGCGGAGGCGGCGACGGCCTTGATCTCGCGGATGACGCCTTCCAGCGAGAAGCCGGAATAGCCGATGAGGCCGACCACGCCCTTCGCGCCGCCGCCCTCGAATTGCAGGCCCTCGATCGCGACGCCCGATTTCTCCGGCGCATCCTCGCCGAAGGCGATGCGCGAGAAGCGCATGTCGACCGCCTCGGCCTTGGCGCCGGGCTTGGCTGGCGTCTTCAGCGACATCACGATGTCGCGGATCTCGCCGCTGCCATAGTCGACGGCGTCAAACAGCTCGGCCATGGCGACCAGCAGCTTGCGATCGCGCGCCTCGCTGATCGCCGGGTCTTCCTTGCTGTTGAGGTTGCGCGCGGCCTTCTCCGATTCATCGCTCAGCTCGGCGATGCGGGCCAGGAGCTCGCCCATCGGCTCGGAGGTGACGCGCGCCTTGAAGCCGCGCATCGAGGCCTTGCCGGAAGTGACTTTGCCCTGCTCGCCGAGGTCGAGGACATAGCCGTCCAGTTCCATCTTGCCGATGATCGGCTGCAGCGGCGCCGTCTCGCCGGATTTCGCCTTCTCGCCGAAGACGCGCGCGATCTGCATCAGGTCCAGCACTTCGAAGCTGGTGCGCTTGATCTCGCCGTTCATCGGGCCGGTGGCGGCGCCCTCGACCTTGATCGTGCCGTCGCTCGATTCGCCACGTCCGATCCGGCCTTCGCGGATGTCGGAGAACTTGATGTTGCGATAGGTCGTGACCTGCTTCTGCGGGCCGAAAGTCTGTTCCATCACCAGGGTCGGCGCGCTGATCTCGGCGGCGTTGAGCTTGCCGAGACGGGCGATCGCGCTCTCGCCGGGCTGGACCGCCTGGCTCGCGCCGGCGATGGCGCCGGCCACGCCGCCCGCCGGGGCGCCGCTCGTGCTCGACATCAGGAGCGCCCGGAAGCTCTCGCGGTCGAGCGGAGCGCCCTTCACGTCGAGCTTCGGGATCGACAGGACGAACTTGCCGAAATCGAGCTTCAGATTGTCGAGCTGGAAATCGTCGGCGGAGGCGGGCCCCGCCAGGAGGAGCAGCAGAAGCCCCGCCGCAGGCAGCGGCCGGGAGCTGGCAAGGCGTCGGCCGAGCGAAATCGTCATGATGGTCTCCTGAAGCGTCGTCGAAGCCCGAGAGCGCATAGTCCGGGCCAAGCTCCGATTGTCGGCGTCAGAGGCGGATTCGCTGACGCGGCAGCTGATCCGTCCCTGACTGAAAGTCGGCGCCGACCCTGCCGCAAGGCGATGACGAAAGAAAGATGGGGCGCTTGGGAGTTCGGTGAAATGCTTGACGAAACGGCACCGCTTCGTGCCATTGGCCGCAGAACCGCCACGAGGCCGCGGCAAGGCTGTGGCAGGGTGGCCGGGCACGAGGCGCGATGATGTCTTTGATGGAACGTTTGCTGCGGGGCATCTTTGCCGTCGCGCTGGTCGTCGGCGCCTTCGCCATGCTGCCCAGGACCGCTGAAGCGCAGACTGCGCCGGCCGGCGGGCTGGAATCGCTCACCATCGTCACGTCATCCGGCCGCCATGCCTTCCAGGTCGAGGTGATGCGCACGCCGGACCAGAGGGCGCGCGGGCTGATGCACCGCCAGTTCATGCCGGCCGATCGCGGCATGCTCTTCGACTTCAAGCAAGTCGAGCCGGTCGCGATGTGGATGCAGAACACCTACATCTCGCTCGACATGCTGTTCATCCGCGCCGACGGCACCGTCGCCCGCATCGCCGAGCGGGCCGAGCCGCTCTCGACCCGGACGATTCCCTCGGGCGAGCCGGTGCTTTCGGTGCTCGAACTCAATGCCGGCATCGCCGAGAAGCTGGGCATCAAGCCGGGCGACAAGGTCGAGCACGCGCTGTTCAAGCGCTGATCTCGTCCGGGCGAATTTACGGCTCAGCCCAGCTCCGCGGCGATGTCGCGACAGGTCGCCAGCAGCGCCGCCAGTGCCTCGCGATGCTGCGGACGGGCTTCGCGCCGGTTCAGATAGGGCACGACGATGCTGGCGATCGCCCGTCCCTTGCGGTCGAGGATCGGGGCGCTGATGTCGGTCACGCCGACGACGTCGTGGCTGTCGGCGATCAGGAAGCCGTCCGCCGCGATCGCTGTCAGGCCGGGGTCCGAGCCGGCGCCGTCGCGGAAGGCGAGGATGACTTGGCCGGAGGTCGAGGCGGCGGCGGGCCGGCGATAGCCCAGCCTCAATGTGAAATTGATGTCGCCCGGTCCGGCGGCGCTGACAATGACCACGGTCTCGCCTTTGCTCAGCACGACCAGATGCGAAGACTGGCCGATCGTTTCGCTCAGGGCCTCCAGCGCGGGCGTCGCGACCTCGACCAGGTCGCGGGCGCGCGGCACCCGCATGCCGAGCTCGAACAGGCGGTTGCTGAGCGAGATCTCGTCGCTCGCCGGATCGCGGCTGAGATAGCCGCGCTCGATCAGCACGAACAGCATCCGGAAGATCTCGTTCTTCGAGCGGCCCAGCCGCTCGGCGATCGCACGCGCCGAAAGCGGCGTCTGCGCCATCGCCAGCAACTCGATGATCTCCAGGCCCTTTTCCAGAGCAGGCGCCGGATAGGGCCGGGCGGGGGCATCGGCAGCGGTCTCGGCCATCATCTGATGACTCCGATTTGATTTATTAGCGAAGCTTGACTGCATATACGAAACCGATAGCATTCCGCTAGGTCATTGCTGCAATTGCCGGGGAGGGCACATGCGGTTGACCCGTCCGGGTGCGGAAGCGGCCGGTCACACCATCAAAATCGGGGGAGCATCATGGGACGCGGTTTCAGATCGACGTTGTTTGCCGCCCTTGCCCTGTTCGCGGGGCTGACCGCGAGCCTGGAGGCCCGGGCGGACAAGCTCAGTGACATCCTGTCCAAAGGTGTTGTCCGCATCACCGTCTTCGCCGATGTGCCGCCCTTCGGCATGATGAACGCCAATCGCGAGCTCGAAGGCTTCGACGTCGACATGGCCAAGCTCGTCGCCAAGTCGCTCGGCGTGAAGCTGGAGCTCGTGCCGGTGCCGGCGGCTAGCCGCATCCCGTTCCTGCTCACCGACAAGTCCGACATGAACATCGCGGCGATGTCGATCACCGCCGAGCGGGCGCGCCAGGTGATGTTCAGTGCGCCCTATGCTGACACCGCGCTCGCAGTCTATGGCGCCAAGGCGCTGGCGGCGAAATCGGCCGCCGATCTCGGCAAGAACCGCATTGCCGTCGCCAAGGGCACGACCGAGGACCTCGTCCTCTCGGCGCTGGCGCCGTCAGCCGATATCATGCGCACGGAGGACAATGCGACGGCGGTGCAGGCCTATCTCTCCGGCCATGCGCAATTGCTTGCCGCCAACAGTGTCGTCGTGGTCGAGCTCGCCAAGCAGAACCCGGCCAAGGAATTCGACTTCAAGTTCGCCCTGCGGCGCGCCCCGGCCCACATCACCATCCGGCGCGGCGAGCATGACCTGCTGCGCTGGCTCGACACGCTGATCTTCCAGAGCACGCTGAACGGCGATCTCGACGAACTCCACAAGAAGTGGCTGGGCGGGCCGATGCAGCCGCTGCCGGCCCTCTGAAGGCGGGCCGAGATGTCGAGGTACGACTTCGCGGCGGATGAGTTCGCCGAACGGCGCGCCTGCGTTCGGCGGGCGATGGCGGAGCAGGAGCTGGACTGGCTCGTGCTCTTTCATCCCGTCTCGATCCGCTGGCTGACCGGCTCGGACGCCAAGAGCTATCAGGAGTTCCAGTGCCTGCTGGTCCCGGTGGTGGACGGGCCGCTGACGATGATGGCGCGTGAGGGCGAGCGGGCCGAGATTCTGGACGATGCGCTGGTCGATCGGCTGGAGACCTTCGGCGGCAACGAGAACGAGGACCCGCTGCCGCTATTCGCCGGTCTTGCCGACGAGCTCGGCCTGCTGGCGGGCCGCGTCGGCGTCGAGGTGCCGGCCTACTATCTCCACCCGTATCACTACAGCGCGATCCGCGACCTCTTCGGCTCGGCCTTCGTCGAGACGACCAATCTCGTCCACGATCTCAGCCTGGTGAAATCGCCGGCCGAGCTCGGCTACATCAGGCGGGCGGCGGCGATTGCGGACGAGACGTTGACCGTCTTCGGCGCCGCGTTGCGCCCCGGCCGCAGCGAGTTGGAGGTTGCGGGCGAGGTCTATGGCACACTGCTGGCGCGCGGCAGCGGCCTCGCCGCGAGCCCGATCAACCTCGTCTCCGGCGAGCGCTCTTGCTACAGCCACGGCGCGCCGACCGAACGCCGGCTGCGGCCCGGCGATTATGGCAGCGTCGAATATGGCGCGACCTTCCGGCGCTATACCGCGACGCTCGGCCGGCAATTCTGCCTTGGCCAGCCGACCGCCAGAATGCGCGAACTCTACGAGATCGTCCGCCGCGCCTGCGATGCCTGCATCGCGCAGATTCGCGACGGCGCGCCTGCGACCGCGCCGCACGAAGCGGCCAAACGCGTGATCGGCGAGGCCGGCCTCGAGCATGGCCGTGTCCACACCTCCGGCTACGGGCTGGCGCCCGGCTTCCCGCCGAGCTGGGGCGAGCCGATGCACATGATCGGCGGCAGCCGCTACACGCTGCGCGCCGGCATGGTCGTCAGCGTCGAGCCGCCGGTCTTCCTGCATGAGGAAGGGCTGGGGACACGCATCATCGACAACGTCCTCGTCACCCGCGATGGCTGTGAATTGCTGACACGGAGCGCGCGCGATCTCATGATCGCCTAGGCCTTGCGGCACGACGAGCTGTTCACATCCTGCGAGTTCGATGCTATGGCGTAGCGCGTCGCTTCGCCTCGTCGAGGTGTTGCGGCAGTTCGGCAAGTGATTCCATGCACTTGCAGGATGTTCGGGGTATAGCGCAGCCCGGTAGCGCATCTGCTTTGGGAGTTATTCCCCCCGGCGTGCATACTAGGCCCAGAGATTGAATTGGTTAGCTATGTGATAGCTAACAGTCGTCATAACATCGGGGCGTAGCTCAGCCTGGTAGAGCGGATGCTTTGGGAGCATCAGGTCGCACGTTCGAACCGTGTCGCCCCGACCACTGGACGGTTGAATGCGGAAGGCTGCAGGAAGTGAGCCGTTTTGCCAGGCTCACGGCAACGCCGACGAGCCTTTCTGTGGAGGGCATCTATTCTCGCAAGAGCTCCGCGACTTTGATATTCAGCGCGCGCGCTGCGCGATCCAACGTGGTGATCGTGGGATTGCGAATGCCTCGTTCTAGGCCACTTACATAAGTCTGCTCGACGCCCATGCGAACCGCTACTTCCTCCTGAGAAAGCTGCGCCGCCGTGCGAATCTCCCGCACGTTTTTTGCTACGATCCGCCGAACGTCCATTGCCTGAACGAAGCGGACTGTGCATTTCGTCGCTAGGTATTATGTCGGTACTAATTGCGATCGCCTCTTCCAGGTAGGGGCAGGCAAACTCGCTTTCCAATGATCAATCGGCCTTCGCGGGAAGCCGTGCCCTGCTTTCAGCTTTCTCTGGATCTCACACCCCGAAGATCATCGTGCCGCGGCGCTTCATCGCCAGGTAGAAGCCGGTCGCGATCGTGCTCATCAGCAGCGACCAGAGCAGGCCGAGCGCCGCGACTTCGCTGAGCTCGCCATTGACGGCACGGTCGAAGATCGCGACCGCGATCGTCTTGGTGTCCGGGCCGGCGAGGATGATCGCTGTCGAGAGATCGCGTGAAGCGTTGAGGAAGATGAAGACCCAGCCGGCCATGATCGCCGGCCAGAGCAGCGGCATCACGACCTTGAGCAGGATCTTGCCGGGCGAGGCGCCGCAGACGCCCGCCGATTCCTCGAGCTCTTTATGGATCTGCAAGACGCCGCCATAGGTGTAGCGCATGCCAAAAGGCAGGAAGTGGATGACGAAGGCGATCACGACGATCGTCAGCGTCGAATAGAGCGGGATCGGCGCACGCAGGGCGACGTCCATCATCGCAACGCTGAGCACGATGCCGGGAAGGATCATCGGCAGCGTGATCAGTTGGTCGGTGACGGCATGGAAGGCCTGCCGACGCGCGACGAGCCAGCCACAGACCACCATCAGCGCCATGGTCACGCTCGCCGCGACGGCGGCCGTGATCAGCGTGTTCACGATCAGCTCGAAATAGCCTTGGCTGCCGAGCACGACCCGGAAATTGTCGAGCGTCAGCGACTTGAAGGCCGCGACGCGGACCGGCCGGACGAAGGGCGTCAGCGCGATCCAGAGCAGGGTCAGGATCGGCAGCACCAGCACGACGATGCAATTGGCCCAGATCAGCGCGCCGCCAAGCCAGCGCAGCCGTCCGAGCGGCAGGGGGCGAGGCCGGAAGCCCTTGCCGGTCACCGTGGCGAAGCGCGAGGCGTTCAGCGAGAGCCGGCTGTAGAGGTACATCAAGCCGGCGACGAGCACGGTCAGCACGACCGAATAGGCACTGGCGTGGCCGACGCGCGGCGGCACGGCGGCGCGGATGTCGTCATAGATGTCGGTGGTGAGGAGCTTGATGCCGGCCGAGGTGCCGACGAGCTTGGGCACGTCGAAAGCCTGCAGCGTCTTGATGAAGATGAAGAGGCCGGTCGCCAGCGCGGCCGGCGCCGCCAGCGGGATCGAGATACGCAGCACCATGGTCAGGATGCCGGCGCCGCTCATCCGCGCCGCTTCCTCCAGCTCGGCATTGGCGGTGCGGAAGCTCGCGGCGAAGAGAAGGAACGACATCGGCAGCCAGCCCAGCGTCTCGATCGCGACCATGCCGGCGATCGAGTTGACGGCGAACAGGTTGCCGCCATTGCCGGTGAGGTTGCGATAGAGCTCGTTGAACGGGCCGACCGGGCCAAGCAGGAAGAGCCAGGCCGGGACATAGATGATCAACGGTATGCCGAGCGACACCACCGTCATCAGATAGGCGAGCGAACGGTGCGGCGCGTCGGTCCGCTCGACCACCCAGGCGAGCGAGGCGCCGAAGAGAAGCGAGAACAGCGTCGACAGCGCCGCGAACTGGATCGAGTTCCAGCCGCTGGCGAGGATGCCCTTCTCGCTGACCAGATGCGTGAAGTTGTCGAGGGTGAAGGCGCCGTGCGAACCGTCCGGGTTCATCAAGAACAGGCTGTTCTGGACCAGCGTGACCACCGGCGGCAGCACCAGGCAGGCGATGACGAGCAGCATCGCCAGCGCCAGCAGATTGGTCTGCGCCGGGCGTTTGGCCAGCCCGGCGCGGCGTTGCTGCGGCAGCGCCGCGGCAGCGTCGATGACTTTGGTCATTTGAACAGCTCGTCGTAGATCTTCAGCCAGCCCGCCAGCGGCTCGCTCTCCTGCGAGGAGATTTCCGGCGCGAGCAGGGTCGAGGTGAAGCCGCCGGTCACCGGGCCGATCGAGGGATCCTTCGGCGGCACGTCTGGATTGCCCGGCGGATAGCCGGCCTCGGAGATGATCTTCTGGCCGTCGTCGGAGAACATGAATTCGAGAAAGAGCTTGGCGGCGTTCGGGTGGGGCGCGCCCTTCGCCAGCGCGATCACGCCGAGGTTGGCGACGAGCGGCTCCATCTTGATCCAGGCAATCGGCGCCTCCTTGGCCCGGCTGATCACCGCGTGATGATTATAGGTCATCAGGCCGATCGCGTATTGGCCTGAGATCACCTTGTCGAGGATGACGCGCTGGTTGCCGGGCTCGCGCACGATCTTCTGCTTCGAGAGCTCGCGCAGATAGGCCATGCCCTTGTCCTGGCCCATGACGGAGAGGACGTTGCCGATGAAGCCGGGCGGGCCGGAGATGGCACGCGTATCGGTCCAGACCATCTTGCCGCGCCATTTCGAGTCGAGCAGGTCATCATAGGTCTTGGGCGCTTCGGCCGCCTTGACCAGGTCGGTGTTGTAGGTCGTCGTCAGATAAAGTGCATAGATGCCGGAATAGAGCTGGCTCTGCGGCTTGAAGGTCGGCGCATATTTGGCGAGCGCCTCGGGTGCGAAGGGCTCGATCAGCCCGGCCTTGCTCAAGGGCGGGATCGAGGTCCCGGGCGAGTCGAACAGGTCGACCTCCATCTTGCCGGCCCGCGCCTGGCTGGTGATCTTCAGCACCGTGTCGGCATCGCCGGTGGTCGCATAGCGGACCTCGATGCCGTATTTGGCCTGGAACTTCTCGGCAAGCGGGCGCACCACCTGGCTGACCACCATGCCGGTGTACCAGACGAGCTGGCGCTCGGCCTTGGCTTTGGCGATCAGATCGGCGGCGGGCTGGCTTTGGGCGAAGCCCGCGACTGGCAACAGCACGAGCGTGCTCGTCCCGGCGATGAAGCCGCGTCTGGTCTGCATGTCCTTCCTCCCAATCCTCATGCTGCGCCCATGCCGGCGCCTGAGTTCCTCGCGGTCTCACGCCGCCGTGGTGCTCCCAAAGTCGAGAGGGAGCATGCTAGCGAAACTGCCTGCCCGGCCTCGAGGGGTCAAACGAGTAAACGAGACAGGCATATGAGGAATTCTCAATGGTCCAGGGCTTGACCATCCGCCGGTCGAGCACTCTGGAAATCGGCTCGGACGAGGAAGTCCCGCAGCGTCGAAGCCACCAACTCCGGCGTATCGATCGCCATGACGTGGCCGGTCTCCAGGACTAGGAATTCGGCGCCCGCGATCTTGGCAGCAACGCCCGCGACATGCTCAGGCGGGCGGGCCGCATCGTGGCGCCCGGCGACGATAAGGGTCGGGCAGCGTATCGCTGCCAGATCGGCCTCGAGATCGAGCCCGACCAGCATCCGCCAGGTCGCAGCGAGCCCGGCGGGATCGGCGGCGAGACGCAATTCCTCATAGCGCGTGCACGGCCTTGCAGTCTCTTCGGCGAAGGCCTGGCGGATGCCGAGCTGCTCGATTGCTGCGATCCGCTGCTCGGTCCGTGCGCGTTTCGCTCCGTCGAGCACAGTCGCCGGCGCGAGCAAGGCAAGTGCGGCGATCGCCCGCGGATGGCGCGCGGCGAAGGCAGCGGCCACCGCCGCGCCGACAGCAGCGCCGACCACGGCGATAGGTCCGGTGATGGCGAGCGCGGCAAGCAAGGCGGCGAGATCGTCGGCAGCTTGCGCGATGGCGTAGGGGCCGGGCAGCTTCTCCGACAGGCCAGCGCCGCGCTGGTCATAGCGCAGCACGCTGGCGAACGGCACGAGCAGCGGCACGACCGCATCCCAGCTTTCCAGCATTCCGCCCATTTCGTGCAGCAGCACGATCGTCTGGGGTGGCCCCGCCTGCAGTTCGTAGCGCAGTTGAACGCAGTCGGCCTCGATCCAGCGGTTTGGCATGAGGCACACCTCCCGCCGCGAGCCTTGGCGTCGCCACGCGCCGGCGTCAAACGAGGGAAACTGAGCCGGGTTTGAGGAATGCTGCGGTATCGGCTCTTGTGAGCATTGCTCAATCGCTCTTTCGGTTAAGTCGTTTGACCCTTCGCCGGCGTTGCGAAAAACCTCCGAAGTCTCGTCGGCGATCCGGCCGAGGCTCTCGCGCAAGTCAGAATGAGGTTTCCGCATGACGGTTTCGCTGTCCGGGGTCGCTTCGGTGATCGGCATCGGCCAGAGCGATTGGGTCGGCGACCACCAGCGGGTTCGCGCCGGCGAGCGGCCGCATGATTCCTGTGGCTATGGCGCGCAAGCCTTCCTCTCGGCGCTGGCCGATTCCGGCATTGCGCGTGACGAAATCGACGGGCTGATCGTCGGGCCGACCACGGCTTATGAGCGCGTCGGCGAACTGCTCGGCCTCAACGTCCGCTGGGGCGGGCAGGCGGATGCGATGACGGCGGTGATGGAAGCCTGCATGGCGATCCGTGCCGGCCTCGCCTCGGTCGTCGCGCTGGTCTACGGCAACGACCAGCGCTCGGCGCAGGTCAACTATGGCGGCCCGGATGCGCAGGGCGGCGGCGCCTTCCTCGCCTATGTCTATCACGCGCCCTGGGGCTTCACCTCGCAGGGCGCGCTCTATGCGATGATGGCGCGCCGCTACATGCATGAGCGCGGCCTGACCGAAGCCGAGCTCGGCGAGGTCGCGGTGGCGCAGCGCCTCGCCGCCTCGCGCAATCCGCGCGCCCTGATGCGCAAGCCGATCACCGTCGAGGATTATCTCGCCTCGCCCTTCATCTGCGAGCCGCTGCACCTCTTCGACTATTGCCTGATCAACGATGGCGGCGTCGCGCTGATCATCGCCGAGGCCGGCAAGGCCAAGCGCATCGGCCGCGCGCCGGTCGCGATCAAGGGCGTCGGGCGCTACGACCTCAATCGCGGCGCCACCAGCCTCGAGCCGCGTCTGCTCGATTACTATTTGCCGGCGCAGCAGGCCGTCGCCGCCCAGGTCTTCGAGATGGCTTCGCTCGACCCCAAGGACATGGACGCGCTGCAGATCTACGACAGCTTCTCGCTGCATATCCCGCTCGCGCTCGAAGGATATGGCTATTGCCCGGTCGGCGGCGCCGGCCAGTTCATGCGCGAGACCGGCATCTCGCTGGCCAGGGGCCTGCCGGTGAACACCAGCGGCGGACACCTCTCCGAAAGCTATATGCAGGGCTGGAACCACCAGATCGAGGCGGTCCGGCAGGTCCGCGGCGAGGCCGGCGACCATCAGGTCGAGGGCTGCCGCCACGTCCACTACAGCTCCGACGTCGCCGGCAAGGCGATCTCGATCATCTACGGAGCCTGAGCCATGGCGAACAGCCAGCCCGTCGTCACGCTCTACGACGCCCCGATGTGGGAGAGCCTTTCCCGCGAGCGCATGCAGCTCCAGTCCTGCGGCCATTGCGGCACGCTGCGCTATCCGCCGGGGCCGATCTGCTCGGCCTGCACCAGCCTCGACTATCGCTGGACCGACCTGTCGGGCGGTGGCGAGATCCTGTCCTGGGTGCGCTTCCACCGCGCCTATTTCGACGACCATCCGCCACCCTACAACGCTGTCGCGATCAGGCTCGACGAGGGGCCGATCGTCGTCTCCAACCTGATCGGCCCGGAGCCGGAGGGCGAGTGGATCGGCCGGCGCGTCAGGCTCGCCTATCGCCGTCATCTTGATCGCACGCAGCACGCCTTCATGCTGTCCGAGCAACCCTGACGGCGCGCGGTCGCCTGGAGAAGATCATGTTCGAGAAAGACGTTTCCATCGTGACGAGGCACGGCCGGATGCCGGCCTTCGCCGTCCGGCCGGAAGGGCCGGGGCCTTACCCGGTCGTCATCCTCTATATGGACGCGCCCGGCATCCGCGAGGAGCTGCGCCATATGGCGCGCCGGATCGCGAGCGCCGGCTATTACTGCCTGCTGCCCGATCTCTATTACCGGATCGGCACCGTGCGTTTTGACCTGCCGCGGCGCGACGAGCGCATGTCGGCCGTGGTCAGCGCCTGCATGCGCTCGATCGACAATGAGCGCACCACCGACGACACCGCCGGCATGCTTGCCTTCCTCGATGGCGAGGCCGAGGCCAATGCCCAGAAGGTCTCCTGTCTCGGCTTTTGCATGAGCGGGCGCTATGTCGTTGCGGCCGCCGCGAAATTCGGCCCGCGCATCGCCTCGGCAGCTTCGCTCTATGGCGTCGGCCTCGTCACCGAAGATGAAGGCTCGCCGCACAAGCTGGTCGCGAAGGTACCGGGCGAGCTCTATTTCGCCTTCGCTGAGACCGACGGTGCCGCCCCTCCGGCGACGATCGCCGCGCTGCAGGAAGCGCTCGCGGCAACCAGCGTTACGCATGATGTCGATGTCTTTCCGAACAGCGAGCACGGCTACTGCTTCACCGCCGGCCGCTGCTACCAGCCGGAAGCGGCCGAGGCGACCTGGACCAAGCTCTTCGCGCTCTGGAAGCGGACGCTGGCCTAAGCTCATGGCTTCCGCAGCGCCCAGCATGCTCGATCGGACGCGGCCATGACGGCGCGGCGCCCCTATGCCGGCCTGACGGTCGCCGAGGTGATCTCTGACGCGGCCGACGATGCGCTCGTGCTCGCCGCCGGTATGACGGGACGCATCCTCGCTGACCTCGGCGCTGAGGTCGTCCGCCGGCAGGGTCGCGAGCGCGGCTTCCAGGACAGCACCGAGCTGTTCCTGTCGTGCGGCAAGGCGCTGTCGAGCGAAGGCGAGGGCGAACTGCTGGGTCGTGCCGATGTCGCGCTTGTCGATGGCGCAGTGCTGCGGGAGCGAGGCCGGGCGAGCTTGCCGGCGATCACCGCGGTACTCAGTCTGTTTGGCGGGAATCTTGCCGAGAGCGACAGGCCGGCCAGCGCCTTCACCGCGGCGGCCTCGGCCGGGCTGTTGGCGATGGTCGGCGATCCCCAGCGCGAGCCATTGCGCCTCGGCGGCCACCAGGAAGCCTTCGCCCTTGGCCTGTCCGCCTATGCCGGCCTGGCGGCGGCGCTGGCCTCGGCGCGTCCACATCGCGTGCCCGTCACGATCCGCGCCAGTCTGCTTGAGACCCTGGTCTGGCTGAACTGGAAGGCCGTGCCGCTGGGAGGCTATGACGTCCTGCCGGGCCGGACCGGTGCCGCCGCCGAATGGCAGGTTCTGCGCTGCGCCGACGGGTACGCGGTTCTGGTCTATCAGGAGCCGGACTGGCTGCGCCTGAAGGCGGCACTGGCAGAGCCCGCTCTGGAGGAGTCGCGCTTTTCGACACGAGCCAGCCGGCTCGCCCATCTTGGCGAACTCGCCGCGATCATCGAGCGGCGCTTCCTGGCGCTGACCCGCCGCGAGATCCACGCTTTGGCGCGGCAGCATCGCCTGCCGCTCGGGCCGGTCTGGAGTCCGGCCGAAGCTTTCGACGAACCGCATAACCGGGCGCGCGGCCTGTTCGAGCCGCTTGGCGCCGATCCCGGCGTGCAGGCGCCGCGCCTGCCGCTCCTCTGGCTCGATCCAGCGGCGGCGCGACAGGCCGCGATCGCGGTGGGAGCAGCGTGATGAAGCTGCTGGAAGGCTGCCGCGTCCTCGATCTCGGAATCATCACCGCCGGCGCCGCGACGGCTGCGCTGCTCGCCGATTTCGGCGCGGAGGTGATCAAGGTGGAATCGCCGACCTATCGCGACCCGTTCCGCGCCTGGAGTGCGCAGGATGAGCCGGGCGCGATGCCGGCGCTGTTCCGCGCCACCAACCGCAACAAGCGCGCGATCAGCATCGACCTGAAGCGGCCGGAAGGGCAGGCGATCCTGATGCGCCTGGTGCGCAGCGCCGATGTCGTGGTCGAGAATTTCCGGCGCGGCGTGATGGAGGGGCTCGGGCTGAGCTTTGCCAGGCTGCGCGAGGCCAATCCGGACATCATCCTCGCCTCGATCTCGAGCCAGGGCGAGACGGGCCCCGATGCCGGCCATGTCTCCTATGGCTCGACGCTGGAGGCGCTGAGCGGCCTCGCCTGGGTGACCGGTTATGAGGGCGGCAAGCCGGAAGTCTCCGGCCGCGACGTCAACTATCCCGACCAGATTGTCGCGCTGTTCGCGGCGGGGGCGATCGCGACGGCGCTGCGCTCGGTGCGCAAGGGCGAGGGCGGCAGCCATCTCGACCTGTCGCAGCGCGATCTCGCTGCCTTCATGATCGGCGATCGCTTCGCTGCCGCCTCGCAAGGCGAGGCCGTCATGCGCCAGGGCAACGCGCAGCCGCATTATCCACTCCAGGACTGCTTCCTTGCAGCCGATGGCATCTGGGTCGCGCTTTCGGTGCCGGCCTCGACTCTGCCGCTGCTGTCGGATGCGCTTGCGGCGGGCGAGCTCGATCGCCCGGATGCCTTACGGACAGCGGTCGCAGTGGCGGTCAAGGCGCGGTCAGCCCGGGAGGCGGTGAGCTTCTTCGTCGAGTGCGGTCTGCCCGCAGCCATCGTCAATGACGGCAACGGCATGATGGCCGATTGGGGCGAGGCCTGGCAGCACGCGCTGCAACACGACGAGCACGGCCTGATCGTCAAGGGCTTCCCGCTGCAGATCGACGGGGCGCCGCTCGCGATCGAGCGGCCGGCTCCGCAGGTCGGCGCGCAGACCTATGCCGTCCTTGCCGAGATCGCTGGTTATAGCTCCAACGAGATCGCCGACTTCGCCGCGGCCGGTATCATCGAGGCCGCGCGCTGAGGCGAGGGGCCGGCCGCTCAGGCCGGCACCAGGCTCTCGCCGCCGGGCAGCCGCATATGACGCAGCGCCGCCTCGTACTCGACCGATTGCCCGAGGATCCAGTCGCGGAACTCGGCCACGCCGGGCTTCTTCACCGCATGCTCGACATAGGTGAGGTAGTAGGCGATCCCATTGTCGTGGATGAAGTCGAACGGTGCGACCAGCCGGCCGGCGTTCAAATCCTCCAGCACCAGCGCCATCTGCCCGATCGCCATGCCGATCCCCTCCATTGCCGACTGATAGGCGAGGGTCGAGCTTTCGAAATACAGGCCTCGGTCGCTTTCGATCTGCTCGCCGCCGGCGGCGTCGAGCCATTCGCGCCAGTCGTCCGGCCGGACCGTCGAGTGCAGCAGGGTCTGCTCCGCGAGGATGTCGATGCTGATCTCGGGGCCGAGACGCTCCAGGAAAGCCGGGCTGCAGACGGGGATGAGCGCGCTGCCGGCGAGGCGATGCGAGACCAGCCCCGGCCAATCGCCATCACCCTGCTGGATCGCAATGTCGATGTCGCCCATCGAGAGCTGGTTGATCGGCCGCGGCGAGAGCGAGGTCGCGAGCTGGATTTCCCGCTTCGGATAGAGGCGGTGGAACAGCGGCAGGCGCGGCACGAGCCAGCGCAAGGTGAAGGTCATCGGGCAGTGCACCCGCAGCGAGCTTTCGCCCTGCGCACCCATCAGCCGCTTGGTGGCGCGCTCCATCTGGTCGAAGGCGGTGCCGAGCGCCGCGACATAGTCGTTCGCCTCGGCCGAGATGCGTAGGTCCCGCCCGGTGCGCTCGAACAATTCGACCCCGAGCACATCTTCCAGCAGCTTGATCTGCCGGCTGATCGCGCCGGGCGTCACCGAGAGTTCGTCGGCGGCCTTGGTGAAGCTGACATGCCGGCCGGCCGCCTCGAAGGCGCGCAGCGCGTTCAGCGGGGGCAGGCGACGCAGCATATCTCACACGCTTGATGATTTCTCACAGGTGGCCTCCCTTTTAGTCGATTGACGCTTTTGCGCTTTTCGCGTTGCTTGTGAGCTACCGGCGATGATGGATCAAATCGTCTGGATCATCAACAGGATGAAGCATGTTTTGCCTCGGTTTCGAGCCGATTTCGATGCAAATGCGAGCGCCGCCGCGAGATTCCGCTGCGGCGCCATCTCATGTGATTTTTCCTGATCCTGGGCCGGCCAAATGATGAGGCTTTTCTGGTCGCCCCGCTCGCCTTTCGTCCGCAAGGTCCTGGTCGTCGTCCATGAGATCGGCCTGAACGAAGCGATCGAGCGCGTGCCGATGGTCATCCTCTCGACTCAGCCGAACGACACGCTGCTCGCGCTCAATCCGCTCGGCCAGATCCCGACACTGGTCACCGAAGGCGGCGAGGCAATCTACGATTCCGTGGCGATCTGCCATTATCTCGACGTTGTGCGCGGTGACGGCCGGCTGCATCCGGCGGCTCCCGAGGCGCGGACGGCTGCGCTCCGGCGCCAGGCGCTCGGCGACGGGCTCTCCTGGCTCCTGCTCAACTGGCTGGGCGAGCGTTCGCGCCGGCAGGGCGAGCAATCGGCCATGCGTATCGCCGCCGTGCACAAGAAGCTGCCGCACATCTTCCGGGTGCTCGAGGCGGAGGCTGCAGCGGCGGACGCGGCGTCCTTTGATGTCGGCCATGCCGCGATCGTCGCAGCGCTCGGCTATCTCGATTTCCGCTTCGCACCGGATTTCCCCTGGCATGAGCGCTATCCGCGCCTGGCGCAGTGGTGGCAGGGCGCGCAGCAGCGTCCCTCCGTCGCGGCGACCGTACATTACGACGAACTCGCGACGGCCGGCTCTGCCCTGTCGCGCCAGAAGGGCAGGGCATGAGCATCAACGGACAGGCCTATATCGTCGGCGCCTATGAGCATCCGCTGCGCAAGGCGCCGGACAAGTCGCTGGCGCAATTGCATGCCGAGGTCGCGCTCGGCGCGCTTGCCGATGCCGGGCTGAGCAAGGACGATGTCGACGGCTATTTCTGCGGCGGCGACGTGCCGGGCACCGGCCCGTTCTCGATGGTCGACTATCTCAACCTCAGGGTTCGCCACGCCGATTCCACCAATATCGGCGGCGCCTCCTACATCCTGCACGTCAACCATGCGGCGCAGGCGATCGCCGCCGGGAAATGCGATGTGGCGCTGGTCACGCTCGCCGGCCGGCCGCGCAGCGAGGGCGTTCCCAAGGGCGGGCTGAAGCGGGCCGACAGTCCGGTCCAGCCGGACTACGCCTGGGAAACCCCCTTCGGCATGACGATCCTCAATGTCTACGCCATGTGCGCGATGCGCCACATGCACGAGTTCGGCACGACCTCCGAGCAATTGGCCTGGGTCAAGGTCGCGGCCTCCCATCACGCGCAGCACAATCCCAACGCCATGCTGCGCGACCTGGTCACGGTCGACGACGTCCTGAACTCGACGCTGGTCGCCGACCCCCTGCACAAGCTCGATTGCTGCATCGTCTCGGATGGCGGTGGCGCCGTCATCGTCGCCCGGCCGGAGATCGCCCGCCAGCTGAAGCGCCCGCTGGTGAAGATCCGCGGCGCCGGTGAGGCGGTGAAGCACACCGCCGGCGGCGCGATCGACCTGACCTATTCGGCCGGCCGTTTCAGCGGCGCCGCCGCCTTCGCCGAAGCCAATCTGACGCCGGCCGACGTCAAATACGCCTCGGTCTACGACAGCTTCACCATCACCGTGATCGTGCAGCTCGAGGATCTCGGCTTCTGCGCCAAGGGCGACGGCGGCCGCTTCGTCGCCGACGGCAATCTGATCGCCGGCGTCGGCCGCCTGCCGGTCAACACCGATGGCGGGGGCCTCTGCAACAACCACCCGTTCAATCGCGGCGGCATCACCAAGATCATCGAGGCCGTCCGGCAATTGCGCGGCGAGGCGCATCCGGCCGTCCAGGTCGCCAATTGCGACATCGCTTTGGCGCACGGCACCGGCGGCATGCTCGGCACCCGGCATGGCGGCGCCACCCTCATCATGGAGCGGGAGTAAAAGCCCATGTCGGTTCTGCGCGAGGCGCTGGATCACCAGCCCGAGACCAAGGCGTTCTGGAGCGAGCTCGCCGAAGGCCGTTTCAAGCTGCGCCATTGCCGCGCCTGCGAGCGGGCGCACTGGTATCCGCGGGCGATCTGCCCGCATTGCGCCAGCCCTGAGACGGAATGGCGGCCGGCGAGCGGGCAGGGCACGATCTATTCCTACAGCATCGCCCGTACGGCGGCGCAGCCCTTCGCCATCGCCTATGTCACCCTTGCGGAGGGGCCGACGATGATGACCAACATCGTCGGCAGCGACTTCGCTGACATCGCGATCGGCAAGCCCGTGGAGATCGCCTTCGGCCATCAGGTCGAGGACGGCATCACCTTGCCGGTGTTCAGGCTCGCCTGAGGCGGCGCCCGCGCCGGACCGATTTGCGCGGCGTGCTCGATCACGCTGCGCGCGACCACAACGACATCAGAGGAAACGACCATGCCGACAGCCCTGTCACGCTCGCTCGCCGGGTTCGCCTCCGGCTTGCGCTATGAGCACTTGCCGGCCCGCGCGCTCGAAGCCGTCCGCATCGGCATGGCCGACACCGTCGGCGTCATGCTCTCCGGCATCGACATGCCGGTCTCGCGCCATGTCCTGGCCAGCCTCGGCACGCGCGGGCTGAAGAACGAGGCCCGCATCCAGCTCGGCACTGAAAAGGCTTCGGTCGCCGATGCGACGCTGGTCAACGCGGTGACGACGAGCAGCGTCGTCTTCGACGATGTCGCCTTCGCTGGCTGCCACACCAGCACGGTGCTGATGCCGGCTTTGCTCGCCGAGGGCGAGCGCATCGGCGCCAGCGGCAAGAAGGTCATCCAGGCCTATGCCGCCGGCTACGAGGCCTGGGCACGGCTCGCCGAGCGCGATCCTGACAGCTATTCGAGCAAGGGCTGGCACGCCACGGCCTGCTTCGGTCCGTCAGCCGTCGCGCTGGCGCTCGCCAATCTGCGCGGTTTCGACGAGGCGACGACGCTGCGTGCGCTCGGCATCGCCGCCTCGATGTCGGGCGGAATCACCGCGAGCTTCGACACCGATGTCGGCCCGTTCCAGATTGGCCGTGGTGCCGCCGGCGGCGTGCTCGCGGTGCAACTCGCCGAGGCCGGCATGTCGGCGCCGGTCGACGCGCTGGAACGCTCCGGGCGCGGCATGCTGGTCGCGCTCTCGCCAAAGGGGGCGGTCGATCTGGAGAGCCCGCTTGGCGATCTCGGCAGTGCCTGGCGCCTCGAAAGCATCGGCATCAACGTCAAGCAGTACCCGTTCGGCAATATTGCGCAGCGGGCCGTGGACGGCGCGCTCGATCTGGCGAATGCGCATGACGTCAGGCCGCAGCAGGTCACGCGGGTCGAATTGCTGATCAGCGACGCGCAATATGCGGTGATCTCGAAATCGCCCTCGGTGCTGCATTTCGTGCCCTCGCACAGCGTGCCGCTGGCGGTCGTCGCGGCATTGTTCGAGCGGCGCGTCACCTTCGATGCGCTGGAGGAGAGCTTCTACGGGCGGCCCGAGGTCCAGGCGCTCCTGCAGAAGGTCGAGACTATCGCCGACAGCCGCATCCCGGCCGACACCCAGCCTAATCTCGGCTTCAGCGGCGGTGTCCGCCTGCATCTGGCCGATGGCCGCGTGCTCGAAGGCCCCAGCGTCGACTATGCCCGCGGTCACTGGACGCGGCCGATGAGCGAGGCAGAGCTCTGGCAGAAATTCTGGTCCTGCAGCGGCAAGCAGCTTGCCCAGCCGCAGGCGGAGAAGCTCTTTGCTGGCCTGATCAAGCTCGATGAAGTCGCGAATGTCGGAACGCTCAATCGTTGAGCGATCGCGATGGTTCGCGGCCGCGAAGAAAGGCCGTACCGAGCCTTCGATTGAGGAAAGCTCATCGGACCGCGCGGTTAACTCGTTTGACCGGTGATGGTGTGGATCCTACCTCGATGGCAGCCAGCGTTTGATCCGGCGGAGAGGCTGAATGGTCCCCGAAACTCCATCGCTCCAGTTCAGCCAGGCCGGTCATGTCGCGACAATCGTGCTCGACCGGCAGCAGGCGCTGAACGCGATCGACCCGGAGACGGGTGCCGCGCTCGTCGCCTGTTTCGAGCGCATCGCCAGTGACGATAGTATCCGGGCGGTGGTCCTGACCGGGGCAGGCGAGCGGGCTTTCAGCGCCGGCGCCGACCTCAAGAAGACCGCCGAGGTCACCGGCCCCTATGCGGCGCAGGCCTTCGCCGGCGGTGGCGATAGCAGCTTCGCATCGGCGCTCGATTGCGAGAAGCCGCTAATCGCCGCGATCAATGGTCTTGCGCTGGGTGGCGGGCTGGAGCTCGCTCTGGCCTGCGACATCCGCCTGGCAGCGCCGCAGGCGCGCTTCGGCCTGCCCGAGGTCAAGGTCGGCACGATTCCTGGCGCCGGCGGCACGCAGCGCCTGCCGCGCAGCATCGGCCAGAGCGATGCGATGCTGATGCTGCTCTCGGGCGACATGATCGATGCGCCGGAAGCTCTGCGCCTCGGCCTGATCAGCCGGATCGTCCCCGCGCAGGATCTGCTGGCGGAAGCGCAGACGCTCGCCGCCAGGATCGCGGCGAATGCGCCGCTCTCGGTCCGGGCGGTCAAGCGCCTGGTCCGCAGCGGTGGCGAACTGCCATTGCCCGAGGCGCTGCGGCTGGAGCGCCTGGTCTGGGGCATGCTGCGCGATACGCAGGACCGGGCTGAGGGCCGACGCGCCTTCGCCGAGAAACGCCCGCCCGTCTTCACCGGGCGCTGAGACTGGAAGCGAGAGGCCTATGATCGACAAGCAGGTTCCCGACATGGCTGCGGCGCTGGCCGGCATAGGCGACGGCGCCTCCGTCCTGGTCGGCGGCTTCGGCGCGGTCGGCCAGCCCAATGCGCTGATCGACGCTTTGGCGCTGAGCGGCGTGCGCGGCCTGACGGTGATCGCCAACAATGCCGGCTTCGAGCCGCAGACCGGGCTCGGCAAGCTGATCGGCAGCGGCGCCGTGTCGAAGCTGATCTGCAGCTTCCCGCGCGGCTCCACCGCCTTCGATGCGCGCTATGAGAAGGGCGAGATCGAGCTTGAGGTCGTGCCGCAGGGCTCGCTCGCCGAGCGGATCAGGGCGGCCGGCGCCGGGATCGGTGCCTTCTACACGCCGACCGGAGCGGGCACGCGCCTCGCCGAGGGCAAGGAGACCCGCAACATCGGCGGGCGCGACCATGTCCTCGAATATGCGCTCGGTGCCGATGTCGCCCTGATCCAGGCCTATACGGCGGATCGCTGGGGCAACCTGACCTACAAGGGCAGCGGCCGGAACTTCAACCCGATCATGGCGATGGCTGGCAGGCTCACCATCGCTCAGGTCGCCAGCGTCGTGCCGCTCGGCGAGCTCGATCCCGACATCATCGTCACCCCTGGCATCTTCGTGAACCGCGTGCTGACGGTCGCGGGTGGCGATCCGCCTCTGGCGACGACGGCAGCCAGCAAGGAGGGCGCCCGATGACTGCCGTACCCGATCACACCCCATTCAGCCGCAAGGAAATGGCTGGTCTCGTCGCCAACGACATCGCCGAAGGCTGGTACGTCAATCTCGGCATCGGCCTGCCGACTCTGGTCGCCGATCACATCCCCGCCGGGCGCGAGGTCGTGCTGCATTCCGAGAACGGCATTCTCGGCATGGGCCCGGTACCCGGCCCGAACGAGGCCGATCCCTGGCTGGTCAATGCCGGCAAGGAGAACGTCACCTTGGTGGCGGGCGCGGCGCTCTTCCATCATGCCGATAGTTTCGCGATGATCCGCGGCGGCCATATCGACCTCTGCGTTCTCGGCGCCTTCGAGATCGCCGAGACCGGCGACCTCGCCAACTGGTCGACTTCCGGCAGCGATCGTACGCCTGCGGTCGGCGGCGCCATGGACCTTGCCGCCGGCGCCCGCAATGTCTGGGTGATGACCACCCATGTCACCAAGGCGGGCGAGCCGAAGCTGGTGCGGCAATGCCGCTATCCCCTGACCGCGGCGAAGGCGGTGAACCGCATCTATTCGGATCTCGCGGTCATCGACGTGGCCCAGGGCGGCTTCGTGGTGCGCGCCATGGCGCCGGGGATGACGCAGGGCAGGCTGCAGGAATTGACCGGCGCGCCCCTCACATTTTCGCTGAGGTGAATGCGTGTCGCGGGAGGACAGACAATGACGGCGGATACCACCGCAGCGATCGAGGTCCGGGGCCTCGAGAAGATCTTCTTCAACACGCAGGACGGCCCGGCCGGCGGCGTGCGCGATGTCGCGTTCACGCTCAAGCCCGGCACCTTCTTCACCCTGCTCGGGCCGAGCGGCTGCGGCAAGACCACGACTCTGCGCTGCATTGCCGGGCTGGAGCAGCCGGATCGCGGCCTGATCCGCGTCGGCACTCAGCCGCTCTTCGACGATGCCGGCGGCGTCAACGTGCCGCTCAACCGGCGCAATATCGGCATGGTCTTCCAGTCCTATGCGATCTGGCCGCATATGAGCGTGTTCGAGAACGTCGCCTTCCCCTTGCGGGTCTCGAAGGACCATGGCTTCGACCGCTCGCAGATCGAGCGGATGACCAATGACGCCCTGAAGCGGGTCGGTCTCGACGGCTATGGCAGCCGCTCGGCAACCCGCCTCTCTGGCGGCCAGCAGCAGCGCGTCGCGCTCGCCCGCGCCATCGTACGCCAGCCGAAGCTGCTGCTGCTCGATGAGCCGCTTTCCAATCTCGACGCGACTTTGCGCGAGGAGATGCGTACCGAGTTGAAGCGGCTGCAGCAGGAGGTTGGTGTCACCACGATCTATGTGACGCACGACCAGGCCGAGGCGCTGGAAATGTCCGATCTCGTCGCGGTCATGGATCGCGGCCGGATCGTCCAGCTCGATCATCCGCGCGAGATCTATTTCCGCCCGGCCAATCGCTTCGTCGCCGGCTTCGTTGGGGCGACCAACCTGCTCGACGGCACGCTCGTCGCGCCGCCCGACAGCCGCGGCGTCGCCAGGGTCAACCTCGGCGCGGCCGGCGAGGTCGGTTGCCTGCTGCAGGGCAGTGTCGCGCCGGGCCAGCCTGTCGCCGTCTCGATCAGGCCCGAAGCCTTCGTGCTGCGGACGCCACAGGAGCCGATGGCCGATGGTTCGAGCCGGCTTGCCGGCACGGTCGAGGTCTCCGGCTTCCTCGGCAACATGATGCGCTATCGCGTGCGGGTCGCCGGCGGCGTGCTCCAGGTCAGCGCCGGCGCGCAGACCGTCTTCGACAATGGTACCGCGATCTGCCTCGACGTGCGCGACGAGGCGGTGCTGGGCCTTGCATCTGAGGCTCGGGCCGAGGCGGCTTGAGTTGGATCTTGCCGATGATGCGGTCGGGATTGCTTATCCGATTTGAGTTTTGATCGCTTCTTGATGAGAAAATTGGCATGGATGGAGAATAAATAATCTGCGTTGATTGCCTTCGTGATTGTCATAACAAGAAGAGGGTGGTCATGAATTCTGAGGATCAATTGGCTTCTGCGGAGGCCCTGCAAGATCACGTGCCGGCACGCCGGAGGCTCCTGCAAGCCGGCGCGGCCCTTGGTCTGGCTGCGTTCGCGTTCTCGCAGACAAGCGGCGCCGATGCCGCGCCGGCCGCGGATCAGGGCGTGAAGCCGGTGCCGCCGCCGGCTCCGATCAAGGCGACCGAAGGTCTGGTCGAGGTCGGGGACGGGCACAGTCTCTGGTATTTCGACACCGGCGGCGACGGCGTCCCGGTGATCTTCCTGCACGCGGGGACGGGCAGCGGGCTGGTCTGGCTCTACCAGACGCCGGTCTTCGCCAAGGCCGGCTATCGCGTCATCGGCTATTCCCGGCGCGGCTACCACGGCTCGGTCATCGGCGATCCCGCCAAGCCCGGCACGGGTGCCGGCGACCTGCTCAAGCTGGTCGATCATCTCAAGCTGGCGAAGTTCCACCTCGTCGGCTCGGCCGCCGGTGGCATGGTCGCGACCGATTTCGCCGTGTCGCATCCGCAGCGCCTGCGCAGCCTCGTGCTCTCCAACACGATCGTCGGCATCCGCGACGAGGATTACCGGGCGATCTACAAGCTGATCTGGCCGAAGGAGTTCGATGCCCTGCCGCACGACTTCAAGGAGCTCGGCCCATCCTATCGCCATCTCGATCAGGAGGGCCGGCGCCTGTGGAACGAGCTGGAGCACAAGGCGAAGACCGGGAAAATGGAGAGCCAGGGCTACGAGAACAACGTGACCTGGAAATCGATCGCTGCCTGGCGCATGCCGGTGCTGGTGACGACAGGCGATGGCGACCTTTACACGCCGCCCTCCATGGCGCGCCTGGTCCATTCCCGCATCCAGGGCGCCGAGTTCAGCCTGATCCCCGATTGCGGCCACTCCGCCTATTGGGAGCGCCCGGAGATCTGGAACGAGTTGGTGCTGGGCTTCATCGGCAAGCACAGCGCCTGAGTGTCAAAAGGCCATCTCGGGAGCCGGACCAGTCCTGGCTCCCGAGACTTGGTCCGTTCCGGGGTGTTGCGGCTGAAGTCTCGTTTGTGTCGCTGAGATGGCAAGTTTTTGAATTTGATTTGGCTATAACAGCAATCTTGATTGACAAATTCAACGGAAAGCGCAAAATTATAGGAATGGCGCCTGTGGCCCGCCGAGGCCTCGACAAGAATGCAGAGCGCCGCGAGGGAGGATCGCGATGTTCAAACGCTCGATGGCGGCGTTCGTCGGCAGTGTTCTGGCCTGTGCAGCATTCACGACCCCGGCGGCGGCCGGCAAAAGCGACGATACGCTGACCTGGGCGACGTCGACTGAGATCGACACCTTCGACATCTATTATCAGGGCCTGCGCGAAGTGGTCATCGCGACCATGTTCAATTGCGACTCCCTGTTCCACCGCGATCCCGCCAGCGGCGAATACAAGCCGCTTCTGGCCTCGTCCTATCGCTGGGTCGACGATGTCACGCTCGAGGTCGAGCTGCGCAAGGGCATCAAGTTCCATGACGGCAGCGAACTCGACGCCGAGGACGTCGTCTCGACCTTCCGCCATGTGATGCCGGCCGATAGCGGCATCAATGTCCGCCTTGCGATCGACTGGATCAAGGCGGTCGAGGCGGTCGATCCGCACAAGGTCCGCTTCATCGCCAAGGCGCCGACGCCGGCCGCGCTCGAATTCCTCTCGGGCAACACCGCGATTTACCCATCCGGCCATTACGACAAGGCGCCTGTCGTCGGCGCCGCCGGCGGCAAGACACGGCGCGACTGGGGCGCGGTCCGGCCGGTCTGCACCGGCCCCTACATCATGAAGGACTTCAAGGCCGGCCAGTCCGCGACCTTCGTGAAGAACCCCGATTACTTCAAGGAGAGCCCAAAAGGGCAACCGAAGATCGGGAAGATCGTCTACCGCACCATCGCCGACAACGAGGCGCAGCTTGCCGAGCTGCTCGCCGGCACGGTCGACTGGATCTGGGGCGTGCCGCCGGAGAACGTGCCGCAGCTCTCCTCCATGGGCGTCACCGTCAAGACCGCGCCGACGACGCGCATGTCTTTCCTGCTGTTCGACGCCGCTGGGCGCTCGGGCGATACCCCACTCAAGGACGTCCGGGTCCGCCAGGCGATCTTCCACGCCATCGACCGGGAGGCGATCGCCAAGCTCGTCGGCAACTCTGCCGAGGTGCTGAAATCGATGTGTTATCCGACGCAGGCCGGCTGCACCGCCGACGTCACCCAGCACGCCTATGACCCGGCCAAGGCCAAGGCGCTGCTGGCCGAGGCCGGCTACGCCAAGGGGCTCAAGCTCCCCTTCTACGCCTATCGCGACAAATCCTATTCGGAAGCGGTGCTGGCCTATCTGCGTGCCGTCGGCATCGAGCCCGATTTCCGCTTCATCCAGAATGTCGCGCTGCGGCCATTGATCATCGGCGGCAAGGCCGAGCTGGCCCATCTGACCTGGGGCTCGCAGGGGATGCAGGACGCCTCCGCCTCGGTCAGCCTCTATTTCAAGTTCGGCGCCGACGACTATGCCCGCGACGCCGAGGTCAAGGATCTGCTCGACAAGGCCGACACCACCATGGACCCGGCCCAGCGCCGCGCGCTCTACGCCAAGGCCCTGGAGAGGATCAATGCTCAGGCCTATGCCGTGCCGCTCTTCGCCTATGGCCGGGCCTATGCCTATACAAAGGACCTCGACTATCCGGTGACTCCGGACGAGCTCGCCCATTTCTATCTGGCGCGCTGGAAGTAACTGGCATCGGGCTGGGCGACCGGCTCCGGCCGGCCGTCTCGCCGCACGGAGTGCGGAATGGGTTCCTTCGTCGTCAAGCGCTTGCTGGTCACCGTCCTCGTCCTGATCGTCGTCTCGATCATCTCCTTCTCGCTCGTCCACCTTTCCGGCGATCCGGCGGTGGCGATGGCGGGTGAGCGCGCTTCGCCCGAGCAGATCGCCGAGATCCGCAAGGCCTACGGTTATGACCGGCCGTTCCATGAGCAGTATCTCAGCTGGGTCGGCCGCTTCGTCACCGGCGATTTCGGCCGCTCGACCTATCTCAAGGAGGATGTCGGGCCGGTCCTGGCGCGGCATATCCCGATCACCGCGACGCTCGGCGTGCTGGCGCTCGCCTTCGCGCTGCTGGTCGCGGTGCCGCTCGGCGTCATCGCCGCGCTCTGGCCCAATACGATCATCGACCGGATCGCGCTGGTTCTGGCGGTGGCAGGGCAGGCGATGCCGTCCTTCCTGTCCTCGCTCGCCTTGATCTACGGCTTCGGCGTGATGCTGCGCTGGCTGCCGGTCTCCGGCACGGCGACATGGCAGCACTACATCCTGCCGGCGGTCGCGCTCGGCTATTACGCGGCGCCGGCGATCATGCGGCTGACCCGCTCGGGCATGATGGATGTGCTGAAATCCGACCATGTCCGCACCGCGCGGGCCTATGGCCTCAGCCCCTGGCGCGTAGTGCTGCGCCACGGCCTGCGTCACGCGATCATCCCGGTGGTGGCGGTCGCGACCGTGCAGTTCGGCTACATGCTCGGCGGTTCGGTCGTGGTCGAGGCGGTGTTCTCGATGAACGGGCTCGGCAACCTCGCCTGGCTCTCGATCCGCCGCTACGACGTCGAGGTCATCCAGGCGATCCTGCTCGTGATCGCCGCGACCTATGCGGTGCTGACGCTTGCTGCCGATCTCCTGAACGCTGCCCTCGACCCCCGGATCCGGACGAGCTGATGGCCGACACCAGCCTCATCGACGGCGCATCGGCGCCGGTACCCGCACCGCTTTCGGCAAAGCCGATGCCGACGCCCGGCCAGATCGCGCTGCGCCGCATGGCCCGCCATCCCGGCTTCTGGTTCGGCGGGGTCGTGCTCGGCGTCTTCGTCCTGGCCGCGATCGCAGCGCCCCTGCTGACGCCCTATGATCCCGGCACGCAGGATCTGGCGCGTCGGCTGGCCGCGCCGGTCTGGAACAGCGCCGGCAGCTGGCAGCATCCGCTTGGCACCGACCATCTCGGCCGCGACTATCTCGCGCTGCTGCTCTATGGCGCCCGCATCTCGCTCTTCGTCGGCTTCGCCACCGTGCTGATCTCCGGGCTGATCGGCACGGTGCTGGGTGTTGCCGCTGGCTATTGGGGTGGGAAGGTCGATCTCTTCGTCAATTTCCTGCTGACCGTCCGCCTGACCCTGCCGGTCGTGCTCGTCGCGCTCGTCGCCGTCGCGGTGCTCGGCCAGTCCCTGCCGCTGTTAGTGCTGGTGATCGGCGGCCTGCTCTGGGATCGGTTGGTGATCGTGACGCGGACCGCAACGCAGCAGCTCGTCGGCCGCGAATTCGTCACCGCCGCCCGCGCCATCGGCAGCTCGACGCCGCGCATCCTGCTGCGCGAGATCCTGCCGAACATCACCAGCGCCCTGATCGTCGTCGGCACGCTCGAGCTCGCCCGCGCCATCCTGATGGAGGCGACGCTGACCTTCCTTGGCCTCGGCATCCAGCCGCCGCTGACCTCCTGGGGCCTGATGATCTCCGAGGCGAAGAGCCAGTTCCTGTTTCGGCCCTGGCTGATCGCCATTCCCGGCACGGCGCTGATCCTGCTGATCCTGGCGATCAACATCCTGGGCGATGCGCTGCGCGACGTCCTCTCGCCCGAGGGGAGGGCCTGAGCCATGGTGCCGCTGCTCGAAATCCGCAATCTCAGCCTGGAAGTCCCTGTCAATGATGGGCTCTTGCGCCCGATCCGCAGCGTCGACCTCACCGTCGAGCGCGGCGAGACGGTCGCCATCGTCGGCGAATCCGGCTGCGGCAAGAGCCTGACCTCGCTCGCCGTGATGGGCTTGCAGCCGCAGAACGCGCGGCTCTCGGCCGAGCGCCTGGCCTTCCAGGGCGAAACTCTGCTCGGGCTCGACCGGCGGCGCTGGCAGGCGATCCGCGGCAAGCGCATCGCCATGATCTTCCAGGACCCGATGACGGCTTTCGATCCCTGCTATCGCATGGGCGACCAGATGGCCGAGATCCTGCGCCAGCACCGCCCGGTCTCGCGGGGCGAAGCGCGGGAGCGCATCGTTGCCTTGCTGCGGCGGGTCGGCGTTCCCGCGCCGGAGGACCGGCTCGACCAGTTCCCGCACCAGCTCTCGGGCGGTTTGCGCCAGCGCATGATGATCGCGACGGCGCTGCTCTGCGAGCCCGAGCTGATCATCGCCGACGAGCCGACGACGGCGCTCGACGTCACCATCCAGGCGCAGATCCTGCGACTCCTCGCTGATGTGCAGAAGGAGACCGGCGTCGGTTTGATCCTGGTCACGCACGATATCGGCGTGGTCGCTGGCCTCGCCGACCGGGTTGTTGTGATGTATGGCGGCGAAGTCGTCGAGAGCGGTACGACCGACGAGGTCCTCGGCAGCCCGCGCCATCCCTACACCACCGGGCTGATGCGCTCGATCCCGGTGCCGGGGCGCACCCGTCGCGGCCAGCCGCTCGGCCATATCCCCGGCCTCGTCCCGCGCCCGATCGCGCCACTGACTGCCTGTGGCTTCCTCGATCGCTGCGAGCTCCGCCACGAGGCCTGCGCCGCGGCGCCCGTTCCCCTGCGCAGCGGCACCGGCGGGCGCCAGTTGCGCTGCCTCCTGCCGATCGAGACACCGCGCCAGCCGGCCGAGCCGCTCGTCGCCGCCATCGCATGAGGACAAGATGAGCCTGCTCGAAATCACCGGCGCGACGCGCAACTATCAGGTCAGCGCCGGCCTGCGCCGCGGGCGAGTGCTGCAGGCAGTGCGCGGCATCGACCTTGCCGTCGAGGAGGGCGAGATCCTCGCCATTGTCGGCGAGTCCGGCTGCGGCAAGAGCACGCTCGCTCGGCTGCTGCTCGGCATTGAGGAGCCGAGCTCGGGCAGCATCACGGTCGGCGGCAAGCCGATCGGCGCCTATGGCCGGGTCGAGCGCGCCAAGCTGATCCAGCCGATCTTCCAGGACCCGTATTCCTCGCTCAATCCGCGCATGACGGTGGCCGGCGCCATCGCGGCGCCGCTCGAAGTGCGCGGTGTCGGCAATGGCCGCTCGCGCCTCGCCGCCGTCCACGAGATCATGGATGCGGTCGGGCTGGCGCGCTATCTCGCCGGCGCCTATCCGAGCCAGCTCTCGGGCGGACAGCGCCAGCGCGTCGCCATCGCCCGCGCCTTGATCGGCGAGCCGAAGATCCTGATCTGCGACGAGCCGACCTCGGCGCTCGACGTCTCCGTGCAGTCGCAGATCCTCAACCTGCTCGCCCGTCTGCATCGCAGCTTCCGGCTGACCATCGTGCTGATCAGCCACAACCTCTCCGTGGTCGGCCATCTCGCCGATCGGGTCGCGGTGATGTATCTCGGCAAGGTCGTCGAGGCCGGGCCGACCGAGGCGGTCTTCGCCGAGCCGCGCCACCCCTATACGCGCGAATTGATGCAGGCGATCCTGCCGCCGGAGCCCGGCCGGGGCCTGCCGGAGCTGCATCTCAAGGGTGAGTTCCCAAGCCCGCTCGCCCCGCCGACCGGCTGCGCCTTCCATCCGCGCTGCGTCCGCGCCAGCGGCGCCTGCCGTGAGGCCGTGCCCGAGCTTGCCGGGAGCGAGCGCCTCGTTGCCTGCCACTATCCACTGCGCGAGCCGGCTCACGCCTGATGGCGAAGCAGCCTGGGGCCGCTCCGCCATCGTCTACCGGATTAATCCCGCTTGGCGGCGGTGAGGTCGGCTTCGATCAGCCACTCCGACAGGGCGAGGCCGGCGACGACCACTGCGGTCGTGGCCGGCGGATTGCCCTTGAAATAGCGGTTGCGGATGTTGGCGTAGGTGATGATGTCGGCCGGCTTCAGGCAGTAGGCGGTGATCTTGACGACATCGGTGAAGTCCATGCCGGCTGAGGCGAGGACCGCCTCGAAATTCGCCATCAGCTGCTCGACCTGCTCCTCCAGCGTCGCCGGAAGCGTGCCGTCGCGGCGCACGCCGACCTGGCCGGCGACATAGAGCTGGCGGCTGTTGGCCGGGACCTCGACGCCATGGGCGTAGAGATTCTGCGTCGGCGGCGCGACGGCGTCGGGGTTGTGACGAAGGTTGGCTGAGGTCATCGCTCGTCTCCTGTCGTTTCACGAAAAGTCGATGCTGCCGCCGCCGCTCACGCGCAGCAGCGATCGATCGCCCTGGCGGAGCATCGGATCCGCCGGAGCGTGGCTCAGTGGATTGTCGGTACGCTCAGCGCGGGATCAGCGCACGCGATCCCAGATCAGTGTCGAGATCGTCAGCCGGCCGTCCCAGGGACTGTGGGAGGGGCCGGCGATGATGGTCAGGGTATCGCCTTCGAGCTTGTAGCGGCGGACCTGGTCGGTGCCGGACCAGGCCTCGTTCCACGAGATCTCGACATGGTGCGTCACCGTCTCGCCGGAGACCGAATAGTGGCCGGCATAGGCGGTCAGGGCCTTAAACAGAGCAAGCGCCTCCTCGTCGGTCGGGCCGAGGCCCTTGGGCGGCGCCCGCTCTTCCGGCGCGTTGATGATCGAGAAGCGGCGGTCGGCGGTGTAGGTCAGCAGTCCCTGCGGCTTGTCGCCTCGTGGATAAAGCACCTCGCCGGTCTCCGGCATTTCCTGCCGGTGCGATTTCAGCCGCCAGGTCGAGATCAGGCCTTCAGGGATCATGTCGGTCTCCGCAACAGGACGAATGTGAGATGGCGGCCGGACTCAGCCGGCGGCATGGGCTCGTGGGCGCAAGGTCGCGCCCTTCCAGAGCGAGGGGTCGGCGCCGCGATATTGCGGCGGATAGGCAAGCTCGGCGCCGAGCGTCTCGGCCGCGTGCCAGACCCAGCGCGGATCGTCGAGGAAGCCGCGTGCCAGCGCGACCATGTCGACCTGCCCCGATGCGACCGCTTCCTCCGCCATGCGCGGATCGACGATCAGCCCGACGGCTTGGGTGACCATCCCTGTCGCGGCCCGCAAGGCTGCGGCGAGCGGCAACAGGTAGCCCGGCCAGGAGATGATCTTCTGCTCGCCGGAGAGGCTGCCGCGCGACAGGCAGACATAGTCGAAGCCGATCGCCTTGAGCTCGCGCGCATAGGCGATCGTCTCGGCAAGCGAAGCCGCATCGGTCGCATCCTCGGCATCGAGCCTGGCACCGAGCGCCTTCCGCGCCGGCCAGGCCTCGCGCAGCCGCCGTGCCACTGCGAGCGGGAAGCGCATGCGGTTTTCGAGCGAGCTGCCATAGCCATCCTGCCGCCGGTTGCTCTGCGCCGACAGAAAGGAGTGCAGGAGATAGCCATGGGCGCAGTGATATTCGACGACGTCGAAGCCGATGCGGTCGGCCCGCTCAGCCGCATCGACGAAGGCCGCGGCGATGCGCTCCATGCCGGCTTCATCCAGCGCTTCCGGCACGGCGCGCTTGTCGTCATAGGGCAGGGCGCTCGGGCCGACGATCGGCCAGCCGCCTTCCTCGGGCGTCAGGCCATGTCCGCCATCCCAGGGCATGTGGCAGGAGCCCTTGCGCCCGGCATGGCCGAGCTGGATGCCGAGCGGCATGTCGCCGCCGGCATAGCGCAGCATCGTCACCACCCGGGCGAGCGCCGCCTCCTGCGCGTCGGAATAAAGCGCGAGGCAGAGCGGCGAGATCCGCCCGGCCGGCTCGACCGCGGTCGCCTCCAGCAGGAGGAGGCCGGCGCGCGACATGGCGAACTGCCCGAGATGGGCCATGTGCCAGTCGGAAGCCGCGCCATCAGGCGCGCTGTACTGGCACATCGGCGAGATGACCACGCGGTTCGGGAAAGTGACCCCGGACAGCGTGATCGGCGAGAACAGCGTGCTCGTCATCAGGCGGTCCGCAGCCAGACCGACTTCACGTTCAGATAGTCGTTGAACTGCTGCACGCCGGATTCGCGGCCATAGCCGCTGCGCTTGTAGCCGCCGAAGGGCATCGCCGGGTCCATCATCTGGTAGCAGTTGATCCAGACCGAGCCGGCGCGGATCGCCTTGGCGAGATAGTGCGCCTTGCGGACGTCATTGGTCCAGACGCCGCTGCCGAGCCCGTACATGGTGTTGTTGGCGCGGCGCGCGACCTCCTCCAGGTCGCTGAAGGGCAGGCTCGACACCACCGGCCCGAAGATCTCCTCCTGCGCGATGCGCATCTCGTCGCGCACGCCGGCGAAAACGGTCGGCGGGATGAAGTAGCCGCTAGCGAGCTCGTCCTCGGTCAGCCGGCGCCCGCCGGACAGCAGCTTGGCACCTTCCCGCTGGCCGATATCGAGATAGCGGGAAACGCGGCTGAGCTGCTGCTCGGAAACCAGCGGCCCGATCTGCACCTCCGGATCGAGGCTGTTGCCGACTTTCAGCGTCCGGCTGAAAGCGGCGACGCGCTCCATGAACTCGTCATAGATCTTGTCCTCGACGAAGAGGCGGGTGCCGGCGCTGCAGACCTGGCCGGAATTGCCGAAGCAGCCCATGGCGGCGCCGGGGACGGCAAGGTCGAGATCGACATCGGCGAAGACGATGTCGGGCGACTTGCCGCCGAGCTCGAGCGTCACGCGCTTGAGATTGCCGACCGAGGCCTGGACGATCTTCTGCCCGGTCTCAAAGGAGCCGGTGAAGGCGATCTTGTCGACGTCGGGATGGCCTGCGAGCGCCGCGCCCGCGGTCTCGCCGAAGCCGGTGACGATGTTGACGACGCCATCGGGCAGGCCGGCTTCCAGGAGAAGCTCGCCCATGCGCAGGGCCGAGAGCGGCGATTCCTCGGCCGGCTTCAGCACGGCGGTGCAGCCGGTGGCGAGGACCGGGCCGATCTTCCAGATCCAGGAGACCAGCGGGCCGTTCCAGGGCGTGATCGCGCCGACGACGCCAACCGGCTCCTTCAGCGTATAGGTGACGAACTCGCCGGGCATCGAGTTATCGACGGTCTCGCCATGCAGCGCCGTCGCCATGCCGGCGTAATAGCGTAGCAGGCCGAGCAGGCGGCGCCGCGAGGCGCGCGTGCGGCTGATCGGGGCGCCCATGTCGAGCGTGTCGATCAGCGAGAGCTCGTCGAAATGCTTGTCGACGAGATCGGCGAGCTTGAGGATGACCTGCTGGCGGTCATAGGGCTTGAACTTGCGCCAGGGGCCGTCGAAGGCGCGCCGCGCCGCCGCGACCGCGGCATCGATGTCCTGCCGGCCGCCTTCGGCGACGCGGGCCAGCACCTGGCCGGTCGACGGGTCGATCGTCTCGAAGGTCTTGCCGGAAGCAGCATCGACCCAGCGTCCGTCGATCAGTAGTTTCTTCGGGCCGCCTTCGAGAAAGGCGAGGTGCATATCGGGTTTTCTCTGCGCGATCGTCATCGGATTCATCCTTTCGCGAGATGCGAGGGTTCGAGGGGCCGCCGGCGCGTTCAGATTGCGCGTGCGGCAAGCAGTCCTGGGGAGATCAGCCCTTCACCGACCCGGCGGTGAGCCCCTGGACCATGTAGCGTTGGAAGACGAGGGCAAGGATCACCGCCGGAATGGCCGAGAGGAAGCCGGAGGCGGCGATCACCGAGTAGTCGATATTGGCCTGGCCGAGCATGCCGGCGACGGTCGGCGGCAGCGTGGTCGTGCCCTGTTTCGAGTTCAGCACCTGCGCCACCAGGAACTCGTTCCAGCACAGCACGAAGGTGAAGGCGCCGGCGGCGACGAGGCCTGGCCCCGAGATCGGCAGGATGACCTTCACGAAGGCCTGGAAGCGCGAGCAGCCATCGACCAGCGCGCTCTCCTCCAGCTCGCGCGGGATGGTCTCGAAATAGGATTTCAGGATCCAGATCGTGAAGGGGAAGGTGAAGGAGCAGTAGGCCAGGACGAGCCCGCTCAGCGTGTTTTGCAGGCCGAGCTGGCGCATGATCAGGAACAGCGCCGGCATCAGCACCACGACCGGCAGCATGCGGGTGAACAGGATGGCGTAGAGCGTGATCTTCATCACCGGATGCCGGAAGCGGGCATAGGCGTAGCCGGCGCCGCTGCCGAGCACGATGTTGAGCGCGGTGACGATCAGCGTGACGACGACGCTGTTGCCGAGCGAGGGCAGGATCTGCGCCGACTGGTGCTGGGCGTGGAATTCGACCAGCCCGAAGATCTTGGCATAGTTGGTGAAGCTCGGATTGGGCGGGAAGAGCGGCATCGGTCGTGCCAGCAGATCGCGCTGCTCGCTGATGCTGCTGATGAATAGCCACAGGAACGGCCCGATCAGCCAGAGTGCGACCAGCGCGACGAGGCCGTAGAGGCCGAGCGCCGGCCAGAGCTTGCTGTGATTGCGCGCGATGACGGTCGGCATGGCGCTCCTACTCGCTCTGGAACTTCGAGAGGACGAGGCGGTGGTAGACCACGGTCAGCGCGACGCAGATCAGCGTCAGCGTGAACAGGATCGCCGTGCCCGGCCCGAACTTGAAGAAGCTGAAGGCGGTGCGGTAGCCGAGCCAGGTCACCGTGGTGGTGTCGTTGCCGGGGCCACCAGAGGTCATCACATAGATGAGGTCGAGCATCAGGAAGCCGTTGACGGTCGCGAGCACCAGCACGAGGAACATCATCGGCCGCAGCGAAGGCAGGGTGATGTGCCAGAGCTTGCGCCAGAAGCCGGCGCCGTCGACGGATGCTGCGTGATAGAGATCCTGCGGGATCGACTGCAGCCCGGCCAGGAACAGGATCGTCGCGAACGGCGCCTGGTTCCAGACATAGACGACGATCAGGACATTGAGCGCCGTGAAGCCATCGCTGAAGAAGGAGAGGTAGTGGTCGATCAGGCCGAGCCGGTAGAGGATGCCGTTGATCGCGCCGAAATCGGCGTCGAGCATGCCGAGCCAGAGGATGCCGACCGCGATGCGCGACATCGACCACGGCACCAGCAGCATCGCCCGCATCAGCCCGCGTCCGACGAAATGGGCGTTGAGCACCAGCGCCATGGCGAGGCCGATCACCACCGCCTCGATCACGAAGAGCGCGACGAAATAGACGGTGCGCAGCAGCGCCTGCCAGTAGAGCGGGTCGGACAGGACTTTGCTGTAATTGGCGAGCCCGGTGAAGCGGTAGAGCGGCAGCCGCATGCCGAAGATCGTGATCGCCGTGCCGCCCGGCCGCAGCAGGTCGACCTCGGCGAAGCTCAGCCAGATCGAATAAACCAGCGGCAGGAAGACGATCAGCAGGATTACCAGCAGTGCCGGCGAGACCAGCGCTGCCGCGAACCAGCCCTCGGACTGCACGGCCTGCCGGTCCTTGCGCGCGAACCAGCGTGGCCTCACCGGGCCGGAGGCCGCAGCCTCCGGCTGGAGCGTAAGGTCGGGCCGGCCGGGATCGAGCGCGGTCATCCGCTCAGGCCAGCGACTTGTGCAGGGCGACGAGCGCCTTGATCGTCTCGGCGACCGACAGGTTCTTGCGGATCATGTCGTGCAGGATCGTCACCGAGCGGGCGTCGTATTCCGGGTACCACTGCTCCTTGAAGGCGCCGCTGACCTTGCCCTTGTCGTACTGCGCGCGCAGCGTCGGCAGGTCGACCCAGTTGGCATAGGAGGCGACGACGGCCGGCTCCTTATAGAGATCGGGATAGACGTTATCGAGCCCCGAGCCGATCGCCCATTGCTGCTGCACATACCAGTCCTTGTGCAGGTTGCCGCCGACGAATTGCATCAGCTTCCAGGCGCTCTCGATCGACTTGGTATTGGCGTTGAGCACGTAGGAATCGGTCCACATATACGTGCTGCCGACCTTGCCCGGATAAGGCGTCATCTTCGCCTTCTTCGGCGCGAGAAGCGATTCCTTGGTGTCGCTGGCGATCGTCTGGAGATAGTTCGAGATGTTGCTGTGATAGGCGTAGCGCCCGGTGAACATCATCCGGTGCACGTCGGTCGAGGAGGGCTTGGTGAAGATCTCGGGCGTGACCAGGCCGAGCGCATAGACCTTCTTCCAGCGCTCCAGCACCTGCGCCACCGCCGGGTCCTGGTCGATCACCAATTTGTTCTTGGCGTCGAAGACGGTCGCGCCCTCGGCGAAGCAGTCGGTCAGGAATTGCGGCGTCGTGCCAGTGATCGTCGGGTTCCAGTTCGGCAGGTAGGGGTACTCGGCGATCTTGTCCTTCTTCAGCTTGACGCAGTGCTCGATCAGCTCGTCGAAGCTCGCTGCCGGCTTGTCGAAGCTGCCCTGCTGCAGCATCGGCTCGTTGTGCATCAGGATGTAGAGATTGACGAAATAGGGCAGCGCGATGAGCTTGCCCTCGCGGTTGAGCAGGCTTTCGAGATTGGCCGGCATCATCGCCTTCTTGAGCTCGTCAACGCCCGGCAGGTCGTCGAGCGTGCGGATCATGCCAGTCTGCGCCCAGCGTTCCCGGAAGGTGTGGAAGCAGTACATCACGTCGACGATGTCGCCGGCGAAGGCGCGCTGTTCCAGCGTCTGGTGGTATTGCGGCCAAGGCAGCGTCGAGTAGCTGACCTTCTCGCCATAGCTCTTGTTGTAGAAGTCGACATAGCCCTGGACCATGTCCGGCCGGAAGGTCCAGCCGACAAAGTTGATCGGCGCTGCCGCCTGTGCGGCGCCGAAGCGGCCGGCCCCTGACAAGGTCGCTGCCGAAAGGGCGCCTGCTCCCGCCATGAGCTGCCGCCGGTTGATCGAACCCGTCCTGCTGAGCGTCTCCATGTCGTCCTCCCCGGACCGGCGTTGGTCGCCGTTACCGCGACATTAGCGACGTGATTGTGCTCATTCAACAGAAATATCGTTCTTATATTGCGCTTTATGCAAAATCATGAAACCAGTTAGGCGTTTTCGGCGAGCAAGCCGCCGCGCCATGGCGGATTCGGTCAGTTCGGGCATGCGCCGGTCGCGCTGGCGGAGCCCAAACGGGCCGGGCAGATTGCCGCCACGGGGAGTGAAGGCCTGCGATGTACGAGATCGATCCCTCGCGCCTGGACCTGGCGCATGAGTTCCGGCGCCGTCCGCTCGGCCATCACAGCCCCGAACTCCAGGCGGTGCTCGACCGCATGCGCAGCGCCCCGATCGAGGGCAAGCACTGTCTGATCGTCGAGACGCCAAGGGCGCGCTGGCTGCTGGCGCGGATGACTGGCAATCCCCTGCGGCCCGTCCCGGTACCCGATGTCGTCTTCACCGATCTCGCCGAAGCTGAATGGACGGTGTTCAAGCTGCGCTGGCACGCCATGACCGGCCACGATCTTGCGACCGCGTTGGGCGAGCTCGCCATCCCGGAGCCACCGGCCGGCGGACCGCCGGTCGTCGTGCCCGATCCGGCGAAAGCCATCCTCGCCTATGCCGACCGGATCAGCGCCGCGCCGGGTGACAGCATCGCCTTCAAGGTCAGCACGCCGGGCATCGCCGGCTATCGCGCCGATATCGTCCGCCTGCGCGCGCCGCAGACCGGCCCGGGCGGGGAGGGCTATCGCGAGACGGAGATCGTCTCGCCTACGAGCGGCGATTATCCGGGCGGCGAGCAGAACCTGCGGCTCGGCTCCTATGTCGAATTGCCCGCGCTGCCTGTGCCGCTGGAGAGCTTCAGCCTGCAGATCCTGGCTTGGCCCACCCTGATCGGCAAGCAGCCGCGGGCGCTGCTGGGTGCCTGGTCGCAGCGCTCGAAGCGCGGTTTCGGACTCCATCTCGATGCAGACGGTGCATTGGCGCTGCGGCTCGGCGATGGGACGGAGGTCGTCGACATCTCGACCGGGATCGCCGTGGCCGAGCGGCGCTGGCATCTGTTCTCGGCCAGCTTCGATGCCGCCTCGCGCCGGGTCGAGCTGTCACAGTGCCCGCTGGAGGATCACAGCGTTCACACCGGCCGTGCAGCCTCTATCGCGCGCGACGTTGCGATCCTGCCGGCCACGCCGGATACGCCGCTGATGATCGCGGCCTGGTCCGACGCGAGCGCCGACGGCCTGGCACCCGGCGCGCATTACAACGGCAAGCTGGAGGCGCCGCGCCTGTTCGCGAGAGCACTGCCGCGGGAGCAGCTCGATCAGCCGATCGCAGCGGACCTGGCTGAGGGAGCGCTGGTTGCCGCCTGGGACTTTTCGCGGGAGATCGGCTCCGACCGCATCATCGATCGCGGGCCGCGCCAACTCCATGGCAGGACGGTCAATCTGCCGACCCGTGCCGTGACCGGGCACAATTGGGACGCCGCCGAGATGGATTGGAAGCGGGCGCCGCAGCAATACGGCGCGATCCATTTCCACGACGACGACATCGACGATGCCCGCTGGCAGACGAGCTTCATCTTCACGGTCCCTGAGGATTGCCAAAGCGGAATCTATGCCGCGCGCCTGCACGGCGAGGGCGCCGAGACCCACGTCCCGTTCTTCGTGCGCCCACCGCGCGGACAGCGCACGGCCAAGGTCGCCTATCTCGCGCCGACCGCGACCTACACGATCTACGCCAACAACAAGGCCCGCTTCCTCGCCTCGGGCACCGAGATGCTGCGCGGGCATCTGCTCGATTTCGACGTCACCGACATGCAGCTGCTGCACCATCCGATCGGCCTTTCGACCTATTGCGTCCACAATGACGGCAGCGGCGTCTGCTACGGCACGCGCCTGCGCCCGATGACGAATTTCCGGCCGAAGGGCCGGCTCTGGAACTTCTCCAGCGATCTCTTCGTCGTCGACTGGCTGGATGCGATCGCCTGCGGTTACGACGTCGTCACCGACGACGACCTGCATCATGAGGGCGCCGACTTGCTCGAAGGCTACCGGGCTGTGTTGACCGGCTCGCATCCCGAATATGTCTCGCTCGAGATGATGAACGCGCTCGAGGGCTATCTGAAGGGCGGCGGCCGCCTGATGTATCTCGGTGGCAACGGCTTCTATTGGCGCGTCGCCTATCACCCGCAGTCCGACGGGATCATCGAGGTGCGCCGGGCCGAGGACGGCACCCGCGCCTGGCATGCGGCGCCGGGCGAATACTATATGAGCTTCACTGGCGAATATGGCGGGCTCTGGAGTCGCCAGGGCCGCTCGCCGAACACGCTGGCCGGTGTCGGCTTCATCGCCCAGGGCTTCGACGCCTCTTCCTATTATCGTCGCCGCCCCGAGAGCCGCGACCCGCGCGCCGCCTTCATCTTCGCCGGCGTCGAGGACGAGATTCTTGGCGATTTCGGCCATCTCGGCGGCGGCGCCGCCGGCGACGAGATCGACGCCTGCGATGTCAGCGCCGGCTCGCCGCCGCATACGCTGGTGCTGGCCTCCTCGGAGAACCACACCAACGCCTTCCACATGGCGAACGATGCGGTCCTCGTCCCGAACGGGGCGACCAATGCGCTGCAGAGCGCCCGCGTCCGGGCCGACATGGTGTTCTTCGAATGCCCATCGGGCGGCGCCGTGTTCTCGACCGGCTCGATCGCCTATGTCGGCAGCCTCGCGCACAACGGCTACGACAACAATATCTCGCGGCTGACCCGGAATGTGCTGGAGCGATTCCTCGATCCGGCTCCGTTCGCCATGCCGGGCAAAGGCGGATGACGAGGTTGCGCAATTCCGCCTGAGACCGGCGCAGTCCCGGCGTTTCCGCGGCGTGCGGCGGTCAGTTCTGCTCTTTTCGGCGGCGCAGCAATTGCGGCTCGCCCGGCCGCCTCCTATGGTTTTGCGATTCGAGGGCGCAATTGCAGGAGAAGCGGGTGGCGGCTCTGGACGAAATCGACGTCGGCATCATCAATCTCCTGCACAAGGATGCCCGCGCCCCCGCCAAGTCCATCGCCGAAGCGCTCGAAATTCCGGAATCGACCATCCGCAACCGGATGGCGCGCTTGGTTGAATCCGGCGTGATCGAGTTCGTGGCCCTCTCCAACCCGCTCCATCTCGGGCATTCGGTCTGGGTGATGATGGAGATCGAGGTCGAGACGCGCCGGATCCGGCAGGCGGCGCGCGAATTGTCGGCGATCCCGGAGATGTATTTCGTCTACATCACCACCGGCGGCTTCGACATCTTCGCGGGCGCGACCTTCTCCGACAACACCGAGCTCGTCGACTTTGTCACCAACCGGCTGTCGCAGGTCGAGGGCATCGTGCGCGTCAACACCCGCACCATCCTCGAGGTCCACAAGCGCGCCTTCAAGTTCATGCCGAAGCCTTCGGTGATGCGGCCGAGCAGGTCGCCTCGCGAGCAGGCTGCGAAGGCCGAACCGGCGCCCAAGAAGAGCGGCAAGGTGCGTTGATCAGCGGGATGTGTCCCTGATCAGCTTGGCGACGGCCTCTGCCGGGCTCGTATCGCTGGCGAGGACGCGTTCGATGTTGCCGACGAGAGCCTCGGCGGCTTGGCCAGCATTCTGCAGATAGGGCGCGATCAGCGCGACGCTCAGCGTCCGCAAAATTTGTGCCCGGATGCGACTGCGCCGGCGCTGCGCCAGTCGCCCGCTCTCGCCGCACCAGCCTAGGAAGGCGTCGACCGCCTGTGCAAGATCGGGAACGCAGTCGCCGCTGCGCGCACTAACCAGCTGAACCGGTGGGCGCCAGAGAGTGCCGTCGCGGGCCGGGTCACCATGCCGACGCAGCACCGCGAGGCGGCCGGGCGAGGACGCCGGCTGCGCTGTTGTCAGGCCAGGGGTGGCCTGGTTGACGCCGGGCGTGCCGACATAGGCCACGCCGATCGCGCCGTTGATCTCGGCGACGGTCGCCCTGGCGCCGGGCAGATCGCCCTTGTTGACAGCGTAGACGTCGCCGACCTCCATCAGCCCGGCCTTGGCCGCCTGGATGTCGTCGCCCAGGCCCGGCACGAAGACGACCAGCGTGCAGTCGGCGGCATCGGCCACGGCGATGTCGGCCTGGCCGGCGCCGACCGTCTCGATCACCACGCGGTCGAACTCGGCCTCGTCGAGCAACGCGACGATGTCACAGACCGCGGCGCTGAGGCCGCCGCCTTCGCCCCGCGCCGAGATGCTGCGCAGATAGACGCCGGGCAAATCGGAGCTGCGGTCCATGCGGACGCGATCGCCGAGCACGGCGCCGCCGGAGAAGGGACTGGACGGGTCGACGGCGAGCACAGCGATACGCTCGCCGGCGCCGGCCCAATGGGCGGTCAGCGCGTCGACCAGCGTCGATTTGCCGGCGCCGGGCGGGCCGGTCACGCCGATCACTTTGGACTTCGCGGGGGCTCGGTAGGCGCCCGAGAGGATCTCCTCATAGCCGTCAGCGCGATCCTCGACCGTGCTGATCGCGCGCGACAGCCGGCGGACCGTCCGGCCGTCGAGCGCTCCCGCGCCGCTCATGCACCGACCTCGATCAGCAAGGCGTCGCCCTGGCCGTAGCCGCCGCAGATCGCCGCCGCACCACGCCCGCCGCCACGGCGCGTCAGGCCGTTGACCAGCGTCATCGCGAGCCTGGCGCCGCTCGCGCCGAGGGGATGGCCGAGCGCTACGGCGCCGCCATGTTGGTTGGTCTTGGCGCGGAGCTTCTCGGCTGCGGCGAGATCGCCATCGGCGAGGCGCAGCGTGCTCACCAGCGGCGTCGCGGCGAAGGCTTCGTTGATCTCGATCAGGTCGAGGTCCGCGGCAGGGCGCTCGGCCTTGGCGAGCAGGCGGGAGATGCTGATCGCCGGAGTATAGGAGCCCGAGGTCGGCCCGTCCGCGACCTGGCCGTAATGGGTGATCTCGGCGAGGGTCGGCAGTCCGCGCGCTTCGGCGAGCCGACGCGAGACCAGCAGCAGGAAGGCGGCGCCGTCATTGAGGCCGGGCGCGTTGCCGGCGGTAATGGTCTCGCTGTCATAGACCGTCCGCAGCGTCGCGAGTTTTTCACGGGAGCTGTCGCGGCGCGGCGATTCATCCGAGGTGATGCGCTCGTTGCCGCTCTTGCCGGGAAACTCGAGCCGGATGCGTTCGGCCTCGAAATAGCCCGACGCCTCCGCTGCAAAATAGCGCTCATGGCTGCCGGCCGCCCAATCGTCCTGGGCGGCGCGGTCGATGCCGTGACTGAGCGCCTCGCGCGAGGTGTAGGCCGCGATCGCGGCGTTGACCGTCGGCGAGCGCAGCAGCAGCGGGTCCTCGGCGGTGACGGCGCCGAGCGGCTTGTCGCGCCGCCGCGGCCAGAGCAGCGGCGTCTGGCTGAGATTGTCGACGCCGCCGCAGATCACTGCATCGGCGAAACCGAGGCGGATGTCGCGCCAGCCGAGGCCGATCGCGCTCATCCCCGAGCAGCAGGCGCGGTCGATAGCGAGCGAAGGTGTTTCCTGCCGCAAGCGCGACAGCAGCACCGCCTGCCGCGCCGGGGTGAAGGCGGCCGAGGCGATCATGCCGACGCCCATATAGAGCGCCTCGACCGCGGTAGGTTCGAGCTCGCTGCGATCGAGCACCGCATCGATCGCGATGGCGGCGAGGCGGGGCGCGAAGACCTCGGCGAGGGCGCCGCCGAAACGGCCGAACGGGGTGCGCGCGAAGGCGGTGACGATGACGTCGTTGCCGTCAAACATGGTCGGGCTCCCGCTCCGGCTCGGCGAGGCGCTGGCGCAGCAGCTTCTTGTCGACCTTGCCGTTCGGGTTCTTCGGCAGGGCCTCCTCGATCAGGATACGCTTGGGCGTCTTGAAGCCGAGGATGGCGCGGCAGCCGGCACGGACCTCCTCCGCCGAAAGCTCGGCGCCCGGCGCCGGCGCGACGAAGGCGATGGCGATCTCGCCCCAGTCGGGATCGGGCAGGCCGAGCACCGCGGCCTCGGCAACATCGGCGAGGCTGGTCAGCACCGCCTCGATCTCCTGCGGGTAGATGTTGAAGCCGCCGCTGATCAGCATGTCCTTGCTGCGCCCGGTCAGCGTCACCAGCCCGTCCTCGCCGATCCGGCAGAGATCGCCCGACCAGAGCCAGCCATCGCGCAAGACCTTCGCGGTTTCCGCCGGCATGCCCCAATAGCCGCGCATGACATGGTCGGCGCGCACGGTGAGTTCGCCGATCTCGCCGGCGGGAACCGGGCTGCCATCGGGCGCGCGGGCGACGATCTCGACGAAGCTGTAGGGCCGGCCGATGCAGCCGATCCGCGGCGCGCCATCCCCGTCGAAATGATCCTCCGGCGGCAGGAAGACGCAGGTCATCATCGCTTCGGTCAGGCCGTAGTTCTGGGTGAGGATGGGCCCGAAGCGATCCAGCGCCTTCTCCAGCGTGTTGCGCGGGATCGGCTCGGCGCCATAGCCGATGAAGCGCAGCGAGGAGGTGTCGATCCGGCCGATGCGCGGATGGTTGACGATGCGCGTCAGCACTGTCGGTACACAGGTGAAGGCGGTGACGCCCAGCGCCGGGATCGCATCGAGCAGGCCATCTATGCCGGAGACGAGCACGCCGGTCGCGCCGCGCAGGAACCAGGGCGCGAAATAGGTGCCGCTGGCATGGGTGAGCGGGCCGATATGCGCGACGACGTCGTCGCGGCGCATGTCGCGGTCGAGCAGCATGTTGCGGGTCACCGCCAGCCAATGGCGATGTTCCAGCATCACGCCCTTCGGCCGCCCGGAACTGCCGGAGGTATAATTGATCGAAGCAAGATCGCCCGGCGCAGGCAGGCGCTCGGTCGGAGCGATGGCGGGCTGAAGCAGCTCGGCGAAGTCCGGGCCGCCGCTGGCCTGGCCGCCGTCGACCGGGCAGAGCCAGACAGTCCCGCTGGGGGGCAGCAGAGCGACGGTCTCGGCATCGTGGAAGACGGCCGCTGCGCCGCAATCGGCGAGGATGGCCGCGGCTTCGACGCTGGTCAGCCTTGCGTTGAGCGGCACGCGCACCAGCCCGGCGCGTTCGATCGCGCTCTGCAGCATCAGATAATCCGGCCGGTTGGCCATGAAGAGCCCGACCCGCGCCCCGGCAGGCAGGCGCTGCGTGAGATGGCCGGCGAGGGTGCTGGCGATTTCGTCGAATTCGCGGAACGACCAGCGTCGTTCGCCGGCGATCAGTGCGATGCGTTCGGCAAAGCGCTGCGCCGCCCGGCGCATCAGCTCGGGGAGGGTCGGCGGCGCGCAAAGCTCAGTCATGAACCGTCTCGGCCATCAGATAGTCGACGATCTCAGCGATCGCGGTGCCCGACAGGAAGACACGCGAGACGCCCGCCTTGCTGAGCTCGGGGATGTCTTCCTGCGGGATGATGCCGCCGGCCATGATGCGGATGTCCTCCGCCCCGTTCTCGTCGAGCAGGCGGCGCAGGCGCGGCAGCAGAGTGAGATGGGCGCCGGAGAGGATACTGATCCCGATCCAGTCGACATCCTCCTCGACGGCGGCACGCGCGACCTGTTCGGGCGTGCGGCGCAGGCCGGTGTAGATCACCTCCATGCCGGCTTCGAGCAGGCCGCGGGCGACGACGCGGGCGCCGACATCGTGGCCGTCCAGGCCGACCTTCGCCATCAGGACGCGGATCTTGCGGTTCGACAGCGGCATCGGCTCAGAATTCGGTCGAGGGGGAGAAGTGGCCGAAGATGTCGCGCCAGATCTCGACGATCTCGCCGACGGTGGCGTAGGCCCGTACCGCTTCGAGCACCGCGGGCGTGACGTTGGCGCCGGACGCTGTCGCCTCGCGCACTGCGGCGAGCGCCGCACTGACGCGCGCTTCGTCGCGCTCGGCGCGGACGCGCTGCAGGCGTGCCACTTGGTCGATCGCGGCGCCCGGATCGATTCGGAAGGCAGTGTTGGCGACATCGGGCTTCTGCGGCCGCTGGTTGACCGTGACCCAGGGCCGCTGGCCGCTATCGATCGCTTTCTGCCGGCGCACCGCGCCCTCGGTCATTAGGCGCCGGCCGATGCCGTCGCGGATGACGGCGAGCGCGCCACCCTTCTCCTCGATCATGCCGAGCGCGTCGAGGATCTGGCGCTCGACGCCATGGGTCAGGCTCTCGACATAATAGGAGCCGCCGAGCGGATCGACCGTGTCGGCGAAGCCGTGCTCGCTGGCGATCACCTGCTGGGTCCGCAGCGCGACCTTCAGCGACTGCTCGCCGGGCGTCGAGACTGCCTCGTCATAGGAGGCGATGTAGACATAGGACGCGCCGCCCAGAACATAGGCGAGGGTGCCGAAGGCGATGCGCGAGATGTTGTTGAGCGGCTCCTGCAGCGACTCCTGGCCATGGCCGTAGACGGTCAGGCGCAGGGCCATCGCGGCCGGCAGCGTCGCGCCGTAGCGCTCGCGCATGCGCCGCGCCCAGATCCGCCGCAGGGCGCGCAGATTGGCGACGCTGACGAAGAAGTCGTGCCGCTCGTCGGCGAACATGTGCAGCAGCGGCGCGACCTTGTCGATCGAATGGCCGCGAGCCAGGAGATCGTCGAGATAGTAATGGGCGTTGGCGAGGGCGATGGCTGTGCCCAGGCTCGAGCCAGCGCCGCCGGCATTGATGTGGTTGACGCAGACCGTCATCGGCGACCAGTTCGGCGCATTGTCGATGCACCATTCGACGGCGTCGCAGGCGAGCTTGGCGGCCGGTTCCGCCGGCAGGATCTGGGTGCCACGGGCGATGTATTCCTTGAGCGGGTCGTTCTGCAGATTGACGACATAGTTCGCCCAGGGAATGCCCTGCTTCTCGCCGAGCGCCGCGAACAGCGCCAGCACGATCGGGCCGATCGAATTGCCGAGCGTGCCGACACGCTTGATGCTGTCGAGCGGGATGCCGTCGAAGAGCTGCTCCATATCGGCGAGCGAGCTGACGGCGACGCCGACCTGACCGACCTCGGCGGTGGCCATGGCGTGGTCTGAATCGTAGCCGCACTGCGTCGGCAGATCCAAGGCGACGAGGATCTGCTCGGCGCCCCAGTCGATCAAAGTGCGGAAGCGCTGGTTGCAGCGCTGCGCCTCGCCGAAGCCGGAATAGGCCGAGACGACGAAGGGCTCGCCCCGGTTCATCGCGCCGCGATCGCCGCGGGTGAAGGGAAATTCGCCGGGAAAGCCGAGATCGGCGGCATAATCGAAGTCGATCGCGTCGAGATCGGCCGGGGTGTAGAGCGGCTTCACCTCGATCCCGCAATCGGTGATGAAATTGCGCTGCCGTTCGGCGCGGGCCGCATCCGGCGCGAAGGTTTCGCGCCGCCAGCGCGCTTCCTCGGCGACAAGGTCGGCCACTTCGCCGCTTTGCCGCTCGGCGAACTCGTGCGGCGCTTCGACATCGCGTAGGCGGCTGGCCAGCATTCTCGTCATGGCGTTCTCCCGCAAGGCGTCGTCGCCTGCGCTGCCGCGCCGCGAGCGAACCTCCCCGGTTTCTCCCTGTGAAAGCTGCTCATTGCGCTAACAATGGCGCTCACTATTGCTGTATCAGCGATTTTAGTATCATAGTAAAGCAGAAAGCGCGACAAGAAGTGATTGGGATTGTTGGAAACGCAACGGCTCGGTTGGGAGGGTGAACGCCATGGGCATTTCGCGACGGCAGGTGCTGGCCGGTTCCGGCGCAATCGCAGCGAACGGGTGGGTGCAGGCGGCGGGCGCCGATTGGCAGCCGAGCCCGCGCTACCCTGATCCGGCGGTGCAGGCGCTTGATCCGAGCTTTGCCAGATACATGGTGTTCTTCGCTGCGGTGGAGCGCATCGCCACCGGTAACACCCGCTACACGGAAGGCCCGGTCTGGTTCGGCGACGGGCGTTACCTGCTCTGGACCGACATCCCCAACAACCGCATCCTGAAATGGGAGGAGGAGACCGGGGCGGTCAGCGTCTTCCGGCGGCCGGCGAACTACGCCAATGGCCTGACGCGCGATCGCCAGGGGCGGCTGATCGCCGCCGAGCACGGCAGGCGCGTCACCCGCACCGAGCATGACGGCAAGATCACCGTTCTGATCGACAGCTATGACAGCAAGAAGCTGAACTCGCCCAACGACGTCGTCGTCGCCTCGGACGGCGCGATCTGGTTCACCGATCCGCCCTTCGGCATCTCCGGCCATTATTCCGGCGACAAGGCGACGCCCGAGCTGCCCAACAACGTCTACCGGCTCGATCCGTCGGGCAAGGCGAGCGTCATCGCCAGCGACGTCGCCGCGCCTAATGGCCTCTGCTTCTCGCCGGGCGAGAAGAAACTCTATGTCGTCGATTCCTTCTCGAAGCCGGTCAGCATCCGCGCCTACGATGTCGTCGACGGCGGAACGAAACTCGCCAATGGCTCGGTCTTCTTCACCTGCGGGGAGGGCGAGGCGCCTGACGGCATCCGCTGCGATGTCGACGGCAATCTCTGGTGCGCCTATGGCGCAGCCAAGGAAGGCATGGACGGCGTGCTGGTGCTCTCGCCCGAGGGCAAGCGTATCGGCAGGATCGCCCTGCCGGAACGGGCCGCCAACCTCTGCTTCGGCGGGCCCAAGCGCAACCGGCTGTTCATGGTCACTGGCCGCGGCGTCTATTCGCTCTACGTCAACACGCAGGGCGTCGCCGGCGGCTGAACCGCGGTCGGTGCTCGGGCGTCCTATTGCGAGAGGGCGAGCGCCTCGCTTGCCGGGAAAGTCAGCGCCACCGCCGCGTTGGCGCCGACGCCGGCCCGTGAATCGATGTTCGCTTGCAGCGAGTGGCCGCCGATGTCGACGAGGCAGCGACTGCCATAGCCCTGGAAGTCGAGCGAGATCAGCCTGCCGTCGAGCCGGTTGATCTCGCCCTCCGAGGCGAGCGGCTGCCCCGGCGTGGTGACGCTGATCGCTTCCGGCCGCAGCGACACGGTCGCGCTGCTGCCGGCCGACAGCGTACGGGGGAAGCGGCAGAGCAGCGTGCGGCCGTTCGCCAGCTCGACCCGGCCCATGCCGCCGGCTGCGACATCCGCAAGCGTCTTGCCCGCCAGCAGGTTGGGCGAGCCCATGAAATTAGCGACGAAGCTGTCGGCGGGGTCGAAGAAGATCTCGCGCGGGCTGCCGAGCTGGCGCAGCTTGCCCTTGTCAAGCACGGCGATCAGGTCCGACAGCTCCAGCGCCTCGGACTGGTCATGCGTGACATAGACGGTGGTGATGCCGAGCTCGCGCTGCAGGCGCTTCAGCTCTGCCCGCATCTCGTCGCGCAGGCGCGCATCGAGGTTACTGAGTGGCTCGTCTAGCAGCAGCAGCCTCGGCCGCCTCACGATGGCGCGGGCGAGGGCGACGCGCTGCTGCTGACCACCGGAGAGCTGCGTTGGTGAGCGCGGCCCGAAGCCAGAAAGGTCGACGCGGCGCAGGGCGTCCTCGACCAGCGCGGCGATCTCGCTGTTGCTCGGCTTGGCCCCGCGCGTGACGCGGAGCGGGAAGGCGACATTGTCGAATACGCTCATATGCGGCCAGATCGCATAGGACTGGAAGACCATGCCGATGCCGCGCTGGTTGAGGGGCACCTCTATCCCATCCGTGCCATCGAACAGCACGGTATCGCCGAGGCGGATGCTGCCGCGGTCAGGCCGCTCCAGCCCGGCGATGCAGCGCAGCGTGGTGGTCTTGCCGCAACCGCTCGGCCCGAGCAGCGTGAAGAAGGTGCCGTCCTTCAGCGAGAAGCTGAGCGGATGGAGGCCGGCGCTGTTCGTCGCATTGGCGCCGAACAGCCTGGTCAGATCGGAAACGAGAAGCACCGTGATCGCTCCGGATGAGGGCTCAGAGATTGGCGGGCCGCAGGGCGGCGAGGAAGCGGCGGCCGGTCAAATAGAGCACCAGCATCAGCACGCTCATGAAGGCGGTCCAGACCAGGCCGAGCGCGAAGACCTCGACATTCTGGCCGCTGCTCCAGCGGTCATAGATCGCGACCGGCATGACCTGCGAATTGGCGCCGGCGAGCAGGATCGACATCGAGAGTTCGTTGGCGCCGAGCAGGAAGATGAAGACCCAGCCCGAGACCAGCGCCGGCACCAGCAGCGGTACGACGATCTTGCGGAACACGGTGAACTGGCCGGCCCCCGAGGCGCCCGCCGCCTCTTCGAGCTCGCGATGGATCTGCAGCACGCCGGTATGGGCGTAGCGCATCGCATAGGGCAGGAAGCGGATCAGGAAGGCGAGCATGATCAGCGTCAGCGAGCCGTAGAGCGGGATCGGCAGGTTGAGCGCGATCAGGATCATCGCGACGCCGACGACGATGCCGGGGAAGACGATCGGGATGCTCGAGAGCACTTCGATCAGGCGCGCTCCGGCCTGGTGCCGCACCACGAGCCAGCCCGCCACCGCCGCGATCAGCATGGCGAGGGTCGCCGCTTCCGCCGCGACGACCAGAGTGTTGATGCCGAGCCCGATCAGGTGCCGGTCGGCCAGGACCTGCTGGAAGTTCTCCAGCGTCGCGAATGGCAGCGCCGCCATGGCGAAAGGTCGGGCGAAAGGCATCAGCGACAGCCAGAGCGAGACGAGGAGCGGCAGCCCCAGCACGAACAGGAAGTTCAGGACGACGACCGCCGTGCCCAGCCATCTATGGCGGCCGAGATCGAAGGGGCGAGGGCGATAGCCCTTGCCAGTCACGCTGGCATAGCGGTCGGCATTGGCGGAGTAGCGGTTGTAGCAAAGCAACGCCGCCGAGAGGACGGCGATCAGGGTCACCGAAAAGGCGCTGGCCCGGCCCATCTTCGGCGGCATCTCGGTGGTGCTGAGATAGATGTCGGTGGTGAGCAGGTAGACCCGCCCGGGCCCGCCGACCAGCACCGGCACGTCGAAGGATTCGAGGTTCCGGATGAAGACGAACAGCGCCATGCCGGTGATCGCCGGCCAGGCCTGCCGGAACGAGATCGACCACATGGTGCGGGCGATCGAAGCGCCGCACATCCGCGCTGCTTCCTCCCATTCGGCGTTCGAGCGCTCGAAGGTCGCGGCGAGCAGCAGGAAGACCAGCGGCGACCACAGCATGCCCTGGATCAGCACCATGCCGCTCATCGAGAAGACGTCGAACAGGTTGCCGCCGGTGCCGGCGAAGGCACGATAGAGCTCGTTGACCGGACCCGACCGCCCAAGGAAGAACAGCCAGGCCATTACGTGCAGGATGTAGGGCGTTCCGAGCGAGACCGCGGCCGTGACATAGGCAAGGCCGCGCCAGGGTGCATTGGTGCGCACCACCACCCAGGCGACCGTGGTGCCGAACAGGATCGACAGCGCCGTCGACAGTCCGGAGAACAAGAGCGAGTTCCAGGTCGCGGTGTAGAATTGCGGATCGGCGAACAGGTCGCGGAAATGCGCGATGGTGTAGGCGCCGGTCTGCTCCTGCGTCAGGCTGGTCTTGATCAGGACCGCGATCGGCGGCAGGACCAGCAGCGCCAGCACGAGGCCGACGCTGGCCGGCGCCAGCCAGGTGAAGAGGCTCCCTTGCGGGCGCCGCCAGAAGGTGCGGCGCTGCAGGTGCTCTGAAGCGGGCAGAGAGGAATTCGTCATCGTCGACAGTCCGGACCGCCCGATTGCAGGTTACTGGAACAGCTTCTTGTAGATCGCGATCCACTTATCGATGTCGCGATCCTCGTCGGCCGGCGGCGGCGAGAACACCTTGAAGCCCGTGACTTCCGGCTTCAGCGAAGGGTCCTTGGCGTCGACCGCCGGGTTGGACGGAATGTAGCCGGCTTCCTGGATGACCTTCTGGCCCTCGGGCGAGAGCAGGTAGTTGATCAGGAGCTTGGCACCGTTCGGGTGCGGCCCGCCCTTCAGCAGCACCTCGCGCGCCATCGCGCCGATCGCCGGATTGACCGGTAGCCACTTCACCGGTGCGCCCTTGGCGATGCTGATGGCGGAGTGGTGGTTATAGGTGACGAGGCCGATCGCATACTGGCCGGCGATCACCTGGTCGAGCACGACGCGGGGATTGGAGGGAATGGTCGCGACCTTCTGCGCGCCGAGCTTCTCCAGATAGGCCATGCCCTTTTCCTCGCCGTAGGCGTTGAGCACGGAGCCGATGAAGCCGGGCGGTCCGGCGATGGTCATCTCGCCGGTCCAGGCCATCTTGCCTTTCCATTTCGGGTCGAGCAGGTCTTCGAGCGATTTCGGCTCGTCGGCGGGCTTCACCAGCTCGGTATTCACCGCGGGAACGAGATAGTGCACCAGCACCGCGTTCCAGTCGCCCTTGGCGTCCTTGTGGTTCGGCGCGAGCTTGGCGGCGGCCTCGGGCACATAGGGCTGGATCAGGCCGGCTTCCCGCAGCGGCTTGACCACCGAGGGGCCCTCGACCAGATCGGCCTGGAGACTGCCCGCCTTGGCCTCGGCCAGGATCTTGATCATGATGTCGATGTCACGGCCGCCGGTGACGTTGATGCGCACGCCGGGATACTTCGCCTCGAAATTGGCGACGACGGGCCGCACCAGCTGGTTCTGGACGAAGCCGGTGTACCAGTTGATCGAGCCTTCCTTCTTGGCGGCTTCGTAGAGTTCCTTTTCGCTCTGTGCCGCGGCTGGCAGGCTTCCCGCCAGAGGCAGGAGAACAGCGGCCAGACCGAGCCGGCGCATCAGCGACGATGCTGCAAGCATGATGTCCCTCCCAAGGTGAGCCGGGCATTCTGAGGTCGATGCTTGGCCTCGGCTTCAACTCATCTTGAGATGGTTCGGGGGTTGGTATCCAAGACCATATTTCGATTGTCGCCATGCCGGTTCAGCATCGCGTCACCGCCTTGCGCGGGCTGAGCCTATGCCGGATCGGCATCGCCCCCATCAAAGTTTAGCCTTTGATCTATAGCGGCAGGGCTTCCTAGATCAGCGTGAAGCCGCTGCGGACTGAGCCGGCGGCGCTGCGAGGAAACCACCATGAACCGGCTGGACGGCAAGGTCGCCTTCATTTCGGGCGCTGCGATCGGTATCGGCGCCGGCACGGCAGCGATGATGGCACGCGCGGGCGCGAAAGTCGTCCTCGGCGACATTCTCGACGAGGAGGGCGAGGTGATCGCTGAGGCTGTCCGCGCCGAGGGCGGCGAGGCCGCCTTTGTCCATCTTGACGTCAGCCGCCAGGCCGACTGGGAGCAGGCGATCTCGGCGACGACCGCGCGCTTCGGCGGGCTCGACATTCTCGTCAACAATGCCGGCATCCTGTTCGGGAAGGATGTCGAGGAAGCAAGGCTCGAGGATTGGCAGAAGATGTCTTCGGTCAATCAGAGCGGCACCTTCCTCGGCACCAAGATCGCCCTGCCGGCGCTGCGCGAGCGCGGGCGCACCAGCCCCGAAGGCAGCGCGATCGTCAATCTCTCCTCGGTCTCGGGCCTCGTCGGCTCGCCGCTCGATCCGCTCTATTCGATGACCAAGGGCGGCATCACTCTGTTCACCAAGGCGACGGCCCTGTCCTTCGGGCGGCAGGGCTACCGCATCCGCGTCAACGCCGTGCATCCCGGCGTGATCGAGACGGCACAGGGCAAGCAGACCTTCGTTGCCCGCGCCAAGAAGCTGCAATCCGGCGATCTCGACGAAGCCCGCTCGATCGCCCTGGCCAATCACCCGATCGGCCGCTTCGGCACGGTCGAGGACGTCGCCAAGGCGATCATTTTCCTGGCCTCGGACGATGCCGGCTTCATCACCGGCTCCAGCCTCGTCGTCGATGGCGGACTCACCGCGCAGTAGGGCGCTGGCTGCACCTGCGCCGGTCATCTATGGGTTGACGGTGGACGACCTGGCGGGCCGGCGGAGGCGTAGGTGAGATCCTATTCTCATTTCGATATCACCGGTCTCCATTATTTCTCGGTCGTCGCGGAGGAACGCAGCTTCTCGCGCGCCTCGGCTAGGCTACGGATTGCGCAGCCGGCAATCAGCCGCAAGATCAAAGCCTTGGAGCAGGATCTTGGTGTCCAGCTCTTTGCCCGACACACCCGCGGCGTCGACCTGACCGAGGCCGGCGAGAGCCTGCTCGGCAACGCTTACACGCTGTTCCGCCAGATCGAGCAGTTGCGCGATCACACCACGATCTCGGGCGAGACGCCGCGCGGCGTCGTCGCGATCGGGGTGATGCCGACGCCGGGCGAATACATCGTCCCGCGCCTGATCGAGGAGGCGCGCCGGCTCTATCCCGAGGTCCGCTTCCGCATCGTCGAGGGCTATAGCGGCGCGCTGCATCGCATGCTGGTCAACCAGGAGATCAATATCGCGATCGTGCATGCGCCGGAGCCGCATCCCGACATCGTCGTCTACGATCTCCTCGTCGATTACCTCTGCCTTGTCGGGCGCGCCGGCTCGCTGTCGAAGCCGACCTATAATTTCGAGGAGGCGGCGGCCTTTCCGCTGATCCTGCCGGAAGCGCCCAACCTCCTGCGCCTGCGGATCGACCACATCGCGCAGCTGCGCGACGCAAGGCTCAACGTCGAGCTGATCTGCAATGGCTTCTGGCTGACGAAATCGCTGCTGCGGGCCGGAGCCGGCTACACCATGGTGACTTTCGGCTCGGTGGTCGGCGAGCTCGAACAAGGCCATTTCGACGTCGCCGCGATCCGCAATCCCGACGTGCCCTGGCCGCTCGGCATCGCCATGCGCAACGACCAGCAGCGCCGGCTCTCGCTGGTAGTGATCAAGGGCCTGATCGAGACGATCGTGACGGAGCTGCGCTCCAAGCGGATCTGGCAGCAGCTCCCGGATGCGATCAAGGAGTGAGCCGGAGGCGGGCTAGTCGAGCAGGCTGTGAGCCGCGCCCGCCCGCTGCTGGGCGGCACCGAGCAGGAAGTTGAGATCGGCTCCGGTCGAGACGAAACGGGCGCCCATCGCGGCATAGGTCTTCATCAAATCGGGGCGCGCCGCGAGCCCGCCGAGCCCGGCATGCTTGCCGGCCCGCCGGCAGGCCGCGATCACCGCCGCGATCGCTTCATGCAGGCGCGGATGGTCGAACTCGCCGGGGATGCCGAGATCGGCGGCGAGGTCGACCGCACCGATGAAGGCGACGTCGACGCCCTCGACCGCGACGATCTCCTCGACCTGCGCGACGCCATCGCCCGACTCGATCATCACGATCACCATCGTCAGGGCGTTGATGAAGGCCATCGATTCGGCATTCGGATAGCTCCGGAAGCGAGTCAGCGGCGACAGGCTGGCGACGCCGCGCGAGCCGAGCGGCGCGAACTTGGCGGCATCGACGATCGCGCGTGCTTCCTCGGCCGAGCGGACATGCGGGGCGATGATGCCCATCGCGCCGCCCTCGAAGGCGCGGGCGATGTGCTCCGGCCGGTTCGAAGGCAGCCGCACCAGCGGTGTGATGCCCATGTCGAGCGCGGCGAGGCAGATCTGCCCGGTCGTCTCGGCGCCGAACATCGCATGCTCGAGATCGACATAGATCGAGTCGAGCCCGGCGGTGGCGGCGATGCGGGCGATCTCGATGCCGCGCACCAGCCGCACCGCCATGGTCGCTGCGATCTCGTCGCGCGCCAGCTTTTCCTTGACGCGATTGCGCGGCAGGTCGCTATCCACGGTTCACTCCTGGAAGGCCTCGGCGCGCTTCTTCTGCAGCGAGGGCAACAGCACGAGCACGAGGAGGAGGGCGGCGAGCACCAGCATGGTCGCGCTGATCGGCCGCTGCAGGAAGACCATCGGATCGCTGCGCGAGAGCAGAAGGGCTCGCCGCAGATATTCCTCCATCATCGGGCCGATGATGAAGCCGAGCAGCATCGGCGCCGGTTCCATGCCGAGCTTGGCGCAGAGATAGCCGAAGAAGCCGAAGCCGACCATCAGCAGAATGTCGAAGCTGCTGTTGCTCAGGCTGAACACGCCGATGGCGCAGAACACCAGGATGGTCGGAAAGAGGTAGTGATAGGGCACCATGATCATGCGCGCCCACAGGCCGATCAGCGGCAGGTTGAGCAGGACCAAGAAGACGTTGCCGATCCACATCGAAGCGACGATGCCCCAGAACAGCGTCGGCTGCTCAGTCAGCACCGCCGGGCCCGGCTGGATGCCCTGGATCACCATGGCGCCGACCATCAGCGCCATCACCGGGTTGGAGGGGATGCCGAGCGTCAGCATCGGCACGAAGGAGGTCTGCGCGCCGGCATTATTGGCCGCTTCCGGCGCCGCCACGCCCTCGATCGCGCCCTTGCCGAACTGTGCCCGGTTCGGCGAGACCTTCTTTTCCAGCGCATAGGCGGCGAAGGAGGCGAGCATGGCGCCGCCGCCCGGCAGGATGCCGAGTGCCGAGCCGAGGAAAGTGCCGCGCAGCACCGGCGCGACGATGCGCTTCAGATCGGCCCGCGTCGGCAGCAGGCCGCCGATCTTGCGCGACAGCACCGAGCGCGTCGCGCCTTGTTCGAGATTGTGGATGATCTCGCCGAGGCCGAAGACGCCCATCGCCACCACGACGAAGTTCACGCCGTCATAGAGCTGCGGCATGCCGAAGGTGAAGCGCGGGATGCCGGAATTGACGTCGAGGCCGATCAGCCCGAGCAGCAGGCCGAGCACGATCATGCCGACCGCCTTCAGCACCGAGCCATTGGCCAGCACCACCGAAGCGACGAGGCCGAGCACCATCAGCGAGAAGTATTCAGCCGGACCGAAGGTCAGCGCCACCACCGCGAGCGGCGGGGCGAACAGCGCCAGCAGCAGCGTCGCGGCGCAGCCGGCGAAGAAGGAGCCGAGTGCCGCCGTCGCCAGCGCCTTGCCGGCCTCGCCATTGCGGGCCATCGCATAGCCGTCGAGCGCGGTCACGATCGAAGAGGACTCGCCGGGCAGGTTGACCAGGATCGCCGTGGTCGAGCCGCCATATTGGGCGCCGTAATAGATGCCCGACAGCATGATCAGCGAGGTCACCGGCGGCAGCGCGAAGGTCGCCGGCAGCAGCATCGCGATGGTTGCGAGCGGGCCGAGCCCCGGCAGCACGCCGACGGCGGTGCCGAGGATCGTGCCGATGAGGCAATAGAACAGATTGGTCAGGGTGAAGGCGGTCGAGAAGCCGAGCGCGAGATTGTCGAAGAGCTCCATCGCGCTGCCTCAGAAGCCGAGCCAGGGGCCGAAAGCCGGGATCGGCAGCCCGAGCAGCGTCACGAAAGTAAGCACGCTGAAGACGGAGAGGCCGACCGCCAGCGCAAGGAAGCGCCAGAGCCGGAACTGCTCGCTGGCGAGGCCGGAGATCATCACCAGCAGCGCGGTCGAGGGCGCGAGGCCGAGCCCTTCGACCGTGAGCCCGAACAGGCCGCTGGCGACGAGGACGAGCGCTGCCTTGCGCCAGGCGAAGCCCGTCACCGCCTCGCCCGACGCCAGGAATGCCTGGACGACCAGGACGAGGCCGATGAAGGCGAGCACGCCGCCGAGCGCAGTCGGGAAATAACCCGGCCCCATGCGCCCGGCATGCCCCATCGCATAGCTGCGAGCCAGCGCCACCGCCAGCAGGCCGAAGGCAATGAAGATCAGGCCGGACCACAGATCCTTGCTGCCGGCGATGCGCCCGGGCGCTTTGATGCTCATGTCATGCGTCTCGATGTGGAAAGCTCAGGCGCCAGGTTGGCGCCCTTCACTCGGCGCGGATGCCGTTCGCCTTCAGCCAGGGCAGCCAGCGGGCAAAGTCGGCGTCGAGCCGCGCCTTGAAGGCGGCGGTGTCCTGCGGGTCGGTCAGCCCGTTATCGGCGAGTTTCGCTGCGATCTGCGGCTGCTTGACCACCTTGGCCAGAGCATCGGCGATCTTCTGCTTCACGGCCGGCGTAGCTCCTTTCGGGATCAGCACGCCGTACCAGTTGGTCAGCATCAGATCCGGCATGCCGGCCTCGGTCGCGCTGGGGATCTCGGGCAGCAGGGTCGAGCGCTTGGTGTCGAAGATGACGAGGCCCTTGAGCCGGCCGTCCTTGACGTATTGGCGCAGGATCGGGACGTCGGCATTCACGAGGTCGACCGAGCCGGCGATCAGGTCGGTCAGCGCCGGCGCGGCGCCGCGATAGGCGATCTGCTCCATCGCGACCTTGGCCGATTTGGCGAAGAGCTCGGCGCCGAGATGCATGGTGCCGCCGCTGCCGGTCGATCCGTAATTCAGCTTGGTGCCCTTGGCTTTCTCGATCAGGCCCTTGAGATCGTTGACGCCGAGCGAGGGGCGCACCGCGATCATCGTCTGTACCTCGCCGAGCAGATAGATCGGCTCGACGTCCTTCTGCGCGTCGTAGGGGACGCTCGCCATCGTGCCGGCGCTCAGCACCAGCGCCGAGGTGGTCAGCAGGAGCGTGCGCCCGTCCGCCTTCTCCCGAGTCGCCGCCGCGGTGCCGATCGTGCCGCCGGCCCCGCCGCGATTCTCGACGATCACCGTGCCGCCGAGCTCCTTGCCAAGATCGGGCGCGATGATCCGCGCGAACAGATCGGTCGGGCCGCCGGCTGCGAACGGCACGAGCAGCTTGATGGTTTCGGCCGCCTTGGCCGGCGTCGCCAGGATCGCGGCGAGCGCGACCGCCTTGATGATCGGGTGCATGGTTCCTCCTCCCGGAACTGTCGTTGTTGTCTGTCAGCCCGCGAAGCGCGGCTCGGGCAGGCCGCGCACGCCGACGTCGAGCGCCAGCAGGGCGCCGGCGAGCGGCTCGACCGCGAGCGTCTCCGGCGCCAGGCGCTGCGAGTGGCTGGTGATGTAGAGCGTGGCGAGATCCTTGCCGCCGAAGACCGGGCAGGTCGGATTGGTCACCGGCAGCTGGATGATCCGGTCGACGCTGCCGTCTGGCGCCTGGCGCACGAGGTGGCCGGTCGCGACCATGCAGGTCCAGAGATAGCCCTCGGCATCGACGGTCGCGCCGTCGGGACGGCCGAGCTGGTGCGTCCAGTCGGCGAAGACGCGCCGATTGCTGATCGTGCCGCTGTCCAGATCGTAGTCGAAGGCGAAGCTCGTCTGGTTGTGCGTATCGGCGAAATACATAGTGCCGCCGTCCGGGCTCCAGGCGATCGAGTTCGGCAGCACGAAGCCGTCATGCATCGCCTCGCAGCCATGGTCGGCATCGAGTCGGTAGAGCACACCGACCGGAACGCGGTTTTGATCGTGCATGCTGCCGACCCAGAAGCGGCCGCGCGGATCGCAGCGCCCGTCATTGAGCCGCATCCCCGGCACGTCGCCGATCGGATGGGCGATCCGCCTCGGCGGCTCGCTCGTCGCGGGATCGTAGACATAGATGCCGCTATTGGTGCCCATGACGAAGCCGCCGGCCTCGCGTGGCGCGATCGAGCCGATCATCAGATCGGCCTGCAGCCGCCGGGCCTCATGCCTGTCGGTGGCGGGGTCATAGGATTGCAGCGCCGGCCGGCGCACATCGACCCACCACAGCCGCTTCGTCCGCTCGCACCAGCGCGGCGTCTCGCCGAGGATGTCGGCGCTCTGCACGACACAACGGATCTCGACGTCGTCTTCCACATTCATGGTCGGCCTCATTTGTACTTGGTCGCGGCGAGCGTCTTCAGGTCGATGCCGGCGGCGATGTCGCTCTTCTGGCGGTTGTCGCCCGCGTCGATCTTCTCGGCTTCGCGCAGCACGGCCTCGGCTTCGGCGAAGGGCACGAAAACGATACCGGCCTCGTCCGCGACCACGAGGTCGCCGGCATCGACCGAGACGCCGGCAATGCGGACGCGGCCATTGATCTCGACCGTCTCCAGCCGCCATTTGCCGGTGATCGGCGTGACGCCGCGCGACCAGATCGGGAAATTGCGCTCGCGCGAGGAATCGGGGTCACGGAACGAGCCGTCGATCACGGCGCCGATGCAGCCGGCGCGATGGGCGACGGCCGCCGACTGGCCGCCCATATTCGACAGCCCGGTCAGGCCCTCGATCACCACGACATCGCCGGGCTCGGCCTGGTTGTAGGCCTCGTGCTCGCCCATCTTGCCGACCCGGCTTGCGGCGGCTGCGGTCGCGCTGTGCGGCCGCTCGACATTGCGTACGGTGACGGCCTGGCCGACGATGCGGCCGCTCGTCAGCGTCGGCGCCAGCGTCGAGGCTGGGATCGCGCCGAACAGACCGAGATTGTCCATAGCATCGGAGACCGCGCTGGTCAGGTCGGAGAGCGCGCCATAGCGCTGCAGCAGATCGGGCGGCAGGCGCGGTAATCCGGACCGCCGGATGGCTTCGGGCGGCACGCGGCCGGTCAGGGGCTTGGTCATGGGAAGGCGCCTGCGGATGCTGGGGGAAGCCCGGCCGGAACGATGATGTCAGCCGGAGGAAGCGGCTCGCCACGCGCGAAGCGGGCGATGTTGTCGAGCACGTGCCCGGCGATGTTGGGGATGTTGTCGAAGACGCTGCCGGCCGAATGGGGCGTCACCACCACCTGGTCGAGCGCGAGCAGCGGGTGATCGGGCGCGACTGGTTCGGTCTCGAAGGTGTCGAGCCCGGCGCCAGCGAGCTGCCCGCTCAGCAGCGCCGCGTGCAGCGCAGCTTCGTCGACGAGGCCGCCGCGGGCGGTGTTGATCAGGACGGCATCCTGGAGCATCCGCGTGAAGGCCGCGGCGTTCATGATCCCGCGGGTCGCGTCGGTCAGCGGCAGATGCAGGCTGAGGATGTCGCTGCGTTCGAGCAGCGCGTCGAAGGGCACATAGCGGGCGCCGAAACCGCGCTCGGTCACGGCGTCGGCGCGCCTGATGTCGTGATAGAGGATCTCGACATCGAAGCCGCGTAGCCGGTGGGCCAGCATGCGCGCGATACTGCCGAAGCCGAGCAGCCCGATGGTCTTGCCAGTGATCTGCCGGCAGGCGACGCGCAATTGCCCCGGCTGCCAGATGCCGGCTCGTACCTGGCGATCGGCGAGCGGCAGGCGGCGACAGACCGCGAGCATCAAGGCGAGCGCATGCTCGGCCACCGGCCCGGCGCTGGCGCCGGCGGTGATTGCGACCGGGATGCCGCGCGCCCGTGCGGCGGCGAGGTCGATCTTATCGACGCCGATGCCCCATTTCTGGATCAGCCGGACCTTCTCGCTGCCGGCGATCAGCGCGGCATCGACCGGCGAGCCGGCCGAGACGATCACCGCGGCGGTCCGCACCAATGCGAGCTGCTCCTGGCGCGCTTCGCTGTCCGCGAAATGCAGACGCTGGTCCGCATGGGCGCAGGCGGCGATGGCCGCTCGCACCTCAGGCATCACCGGCGTCAGAAAGGCGATCTCCACCCCGTCCATCCTTCTCGGTTGGCCGAGATGCTGTCCTACAATGAGCGCTTCGTCAATAATCCTGTAATGTGAGATTTTTTGTTATGGCCGTGAGTTTCGCTCATAACACTTTGGAAAGGCGTTGATTTCGTTTCACTTGGCAAAGCGAACGAGCTCTGGTAGCTCTCAAGTATGAGAAATTATCTCGTATTGTGGGATTTGATGTGAGAGAGCAGGGCGTGTCGAACGAGGCCTTCCTGGTCGAGACGATCGAGGACGTCGCCGACCCCGGTGAGGGCGCTGCGAAAGAGGGCGAGTCGCTGCTGAGTAGCCTCGGCCGGGCCCTGAGCGTGCTCGACATGTTTTCGCTGGCGACGCCACTGGTGGCGGTCGAGGAGATCATCGCCCAGCTCGGCTGCAGCCGCTCGACCGCCTATCGCTATTTGAAGGAGCTGAGCGATGTCGGCCTGCTCAGCCCGGCCTCGAACGGCAGCTATGGCCTCGGCGCACGCATCATCGAGCTGGAGCGGCTGGTCGCGCTCACCGATCCGCTCTACCGGGCCGGGCAGGAGGTGCTGCACGGTCAGCCTTGCGACAACAGCGCGTTGCTGCTGCACAGCCTCTATGGCGACAAGGTGCTCTGCATCTTCAAGGAAGGGCCTGACGCGCTGGAGCATGACGGCAAGCGCGTCATCATCCGCCGGGCACGCGGCCTGCCTTTCCCGCTGTTCCAGGGTGCCGCTTCGCTGGCCCTGCTGCCTTATCTCTCGGCCCATCGCATCCGCGAGATCTATCTGCGCAGCCCCGGCGAGATCGCAACGGCCGGCCTCGGTGACAGCTGGGACCAGTTCCGCCGCGCCATGGCGACGATAAGGCGCGCCGGCTACGCCACCAGCCATGGCCGGATCACGCCCTATCTCAGCGGCGTCGCGGTGCCGATCCTGCCGCCGGACGGCTCGCGCGTCGTTGGCAGTCTCGCTCGTACGATACCGACCGCCGCGCTCTCCGCGGAAACGGAAGCGCGCGCAGCCGCCGAACTCACCGAACTCGGGCAGCGCATCGCGGAGCGTTATCTCGCTTTGCTGCGCGCCTGAGGCCGTTCTCGCCGCGTGACGCCGAGGGCAGGGCAGCGATGACCCGCGCCGGTGCTTCGCGGACACCATTCTGATGTCGAGGCTCGACACGCCATGCCCAGCTCAATGCCCCGCCTGCTCGAAATCGGCCCGTTGCCGCCGGGGTTGACCAAGGCGGCGCGCGAACGCTTCGCCGTTCATCCGCTCTGGCAGGAGGCCGATCCGGCTGCCTTTCTCGCCAGCCATCACGGCGCTTTCGCCGGCGCGGTCACCATGGCGCGCCACGCCTGCACCGCGGAGCTGTTCGCCGCGATTTCCGGCGGCGTGGTCGCCTCCTTCGGCGTCGGCACCGAGAAGCTCGATTTGGAGGCGGCCGCCCGCTTCGGCGTCCAGGTCGCGATCACGCCCGATGTCCTCAACGACTGCGTTGCAGATACGGCCCTCGGGCTGATTCTGGCGACGACGCGGCAGCTCGTGAACGCCGACCGCTTCGTGCGCGAGGGGCGCTGGAAGGCCGGCGCCTTTCCTCTTGCGACACAGGCGACGGGCAAGCGCCTTGGCATCGTCGGCCTCGGCAAGATCGGCCGCGAGATCGCGCGCCGCGCCGCTGGATTCCGCATGGAGATCCGCTATTTCGGCCGGCGCCGGCAGGCCGATGTGCCCTATGGCTTCGTCCCCGACCTCGTCGATCTGGCACGCTGGGCCGACATTCTCGTCCTGTCCTGCAGCGGCGGGCCGGCGACGCGCCATCTGGCCTCAGCGCCAGTGCTTGAAGCGCTCGGCCGCGACGGCTTCCTCGTCAATATCGCCCGCGGCAGCGTCGTCGACGAGATGGCCTTGATCGAAGCGTTGAGTGAAGGCCGCCTCGCCGGCGCCGGCCTCGACGTCTATGCCAACGAGCCGAACGTGCCGACGGAGCTCATCGAGAGCGACAAGGTCGTACTTCTCCCCCACATCGCCGCGAGCACGCATGAGACGCGGCGCGCCATGGAAGCGCTGGTCATCGCCAATCTCGACGCCTTCTTCACCTCAGGCGCCGTTCTGACCCCACCTGAGCCATCAGCCTGAGCAGGATTACCCTCGCCATGATCATCGAGCACCGGACCTATGTCGTCGAGCACGGGCGGACCGAAGAATACCTCGAGCGTTACCGGCAGCTGGGGCTGCCAGTGCAGCAAAAATACCTCGGGCGGCTGCTCGGCGTCTTCGTCAGCGAGATCGGGCGGCTGAACGAAGTCCTCTATATCTGGGTCTATGACAGCCTCGCCGATCGCGAGGAGAGGCGGGCGAAGCTCGACGCCGACCCGGCCTGGCACGAATTCCGGCGCGGTAACCGGGGCACCTTCGTCCAGCAAGACGTCAAGATCATGCGCTATGCTTCGTTCAGCCCGCAGTGACCGTGCCGGTCAGCTCGGGCGTGCCCCCCAGAAGAGCGGAATTCCACGCGGCAGGTCGGTGATGCTGGTGCGCCGCGCGCTTTGCGTCTTCCACTGACCGAGCGGGATGAAGGGCACGTCCTGCCAGGCCTGCTCCTGGAGCGCCCGGCAGATCCGCTGGCGCTCGGCGAGGTCGGGCGCATCGAACCAGGCGTCACGCAGCCGCTCGATCTCGGGCGAGGTCAGCCAGCCGCCTGCCGCCTTGCCGTCGCCGCGCAGGCTGATGCTCACCGCCGGGTTCACCAGGTCGTTGCCCGACCAGGTGCCGACGAAGGCGCTCCAGCCGCCACCTTCGACCGGCTGCTGGCTGGTCCGCCGCTGCATCACCGTGCCCCAGTCGGTCGAGACATAGTCGACATTCATGCCGATGCGGGTCAGCAGGTCCTGTGCGACCTGGGCAAGCGCGTGAATGGCATCGATGTTCGAGGCGGCGAGCAGGACGACCCGCTCGCCGCGATAGCCTGCGGCGGTAAGCTCGCGCATGGCCTTGGCGAGATCGCGCGGGCCGAACAGCCCGGCCATCCCGGCATCGCTCGCCATCGGTGTCCCCGGCGTGAAATAGCCGACCCGGTCGCTCCACATCGCCGGATCATCGCCCGCAACGGCCTGCATGAACGGCGCCTGGTCGACCGCACCGAGCACGGCGCGCCGGATCGCCGGGTTGTTGAAGGGCGGGTGCAGATGGTTGAAGCGGAAGACGCCGACCGAGCCGGCCGGGTCGAGCGTCTCGACGGCGATCTTGCTGTTGCTCTTCAGCAGCGGAATGAGATCGGGCGGCGGAGCCTCCCACCAGTCGATCTCGCCTGACTGGAGCGCGCCAGCGGCCGTGCCGGCATCGGGAATGGTGATCCACTCGACCCGGTCGAAATGGGCGACCTTGGCTCCGGCGACGAAACTGGGCGCGCCGGGAGCCGGAACATAGCGGTCGAACTTCGCATAGGCGGCCGAGGCACCGGGTACGCGCTCGGATGCTAGGAAGCGGAACGGCCCACTGCCGATCACCTCCGCGATCTGTGTCGTCTGCGGCGTGAGGGCGATCCGCTCCGGCATGATCGCGCACATATAGGGGCTGGCCTTGCCGAGCGCGGCGGGCAGGAGCGGAAAGGGGCGCTTCAGCCGAAACCGGATTTCGCGGTCGGAGGCGGCGGAGAGCTCGTCAGTCGCGGCCATGAGTTTCTGGCCGAACGCGTCGGCAGATGCCCAGCGGCGGATGCTGGCGACGCAATCCTGGGCGCGCACCGGCGTACCGTCGTGAAAGAGCAGCCCGTCTCGCAAGGTCAGTCGCCACAGCAGGCCATCGTTCTCGACAACATGGCCTGCAACCATCTGCGGCTGCGGCTCGAAGCCGGAATCCAGCCCGTAGAGGGTGTCAAACACCATGAAGCCGTGGTTGCGTGCGATATAGGCCAGCGTCCAGCCGGGATCGACGAAGCTCAGATCCGCATGCGGAGCAAAGCGCAAGGTGCGGGCGCGGCTTGCCTGAGCCTGACCGAGCCGCGGCATGGAAAGTCCTGCTGCTGCGGCGGTCGCCCCGGCGATGAAGTGGCGGCGGTGCATGCTCCCGATCTCCCTTCTTGTCGATTGTGTCGTCATGTCATTTCTGCGGTGGCGCGCGGCGTTCCCTTAGGCGCTGCCATGCACGAGCCTGCCCTCGAACCAGGTGGCCAGGACCTTCGTTTGCGCGATCGCCAGCGGCTCGATCGTCATCAGGTCACGGTCCAGCATGATCATGTCCGCCGACAATCCCGGCGCGAGCCGGCCGGTACGATGGCTAAGACGCATCGCCGCTGCCGGGTTGGTCGTGTAGAGCGGCAGGACCTCGGCGACGCTGACGGCTTGATCGGGGGCGTGCGCGCCGTCGTGGCGCCCGGTCGGATCGCGACGGGTGATGAGACCGCACATCGCTTCCCAGGGATCGAGGTCCGGCGCGATCGTGCGCCAGTCGGAAGCGGCGACGACCGCGGCGCCTGCGGCGAGGATGTCGCGCACCGGCCAGACCGTCGCGTAGCGCTCGGGACCGACCATCCGCTCATGCGTCAGGCTCGCGGAATTCGGGTGCCAGAGCGGCGGACACATGTCGTGGAGGACATTCAGCTCGGCCAGGCGCGGAATGTCGGCTGCGGTGATGAACTGGCCATGGGCGATCTGGTGCTGCGGTCCCCCCGGACCGTTGCGGCGGCGCACCTGCTCGACGGCATCGAGCACCATGCGGATCGCGCGATCTCCGACGGCATGAACCTTCACGCCGATGCCGTCGCGATCGAAATCCGCGATGGCCTCGGTCAGCTCCTCCAGCGTCAGCGAGGTCGGGACCGGCGGTTCGTCGGGCGCGCTGGCATAGGGGGCGAGCATCGCGGCCGTTCGCAGCGACGGCACACCGTCGAGGAAGATCTTGGCAAAATCGGCGTTCATATGCCGGCCGCAGAGTTCGCGGCGCTGCTGGCGCATGAGCTTGGCCTCGTCGGCCGAGTAGCCTGAGCAGGTCGGGCTCAGGGCGAGATGGAAGGCAGCCCAGCAGGTCAAGGCGCCGGCATCGTCGAGAGTCCGGTAGAACTCCAGCGACTCCAGGCTCGCCGACGCATCGGCGAAGCCGGTGATGCCGAGGCTGTTGAGGTAGCCGATCGAGGCGCGTGCCGCTTCGGCTTTTCCGGCTACCGACAGTTCCGGAATGGCGGCGGTGACGGCCCATGCTCCGGATTCGACGAGCAGGCCGGTCGGCCGACCCTCCGCATCCCTGACGATCTCACCATCGGGTGGATTCGGGGTTGCGGCGTCGATATCGGCGATCCGCAAGGCGGCGGAATTGGCGAAATGGCCATGGCCGCTGAGATGCTGCATGACGACCGGCCGGTCGCCGCTGACTGCATCCAGGGCCGCAAGCGCGCCCGGCTCCCGCATCTGACGTAAGGCGAGCGCGCCATAGGAGTTGGCGACGACCCAGTCGCGCCCGTCGCCGCGCGCGCAGGCTTTGCCGATCTTGCCGAGGATCGTGTCGAAGTCGTCGGCCGTGTCGATCGCTGTCGTATGGAGACGAGCGATCATGCTCGGGAGCAGGTGGACGTGGAAATCGATCAGCCCCGGCATCAGCATGCGGCCGCTGAGGTCGATCAGATCAGTTCCCTCTCCTCGCAGAGGCTCGACCTCCGCCCAGCTGCCGACCCCGACGATCTTGCCGCCGGCGATGGCGAGGGCCTCGGCCACCGGATTGGCCGCGTCCATCGTGCGGATCACGCCGTTGTGCAGGATTGTTTCGGCTAAGAGATCGGGCATCGGTCCTCCGGCTTCTTCACGGCGTTCGACAAGTCAGGCTGCGTGGCGCGGGCTTTCACAAGGTCCGCGCCAGGCGTGGGTCGAGCATGTCGCGCAGGCCGTCGCCGATCAGGTTGATGAACAGCACGGTCGCCCCGAGGAACAGGCTCGGATAGAGCACGACCCAGAAGGCGAGCTGCACGACATTGCGCCCCTCCGAGATCACGCTGCCCCAGGTCGGCGTGGTCGGCGGAATGCCGAGGCCGAGGAAGCTGAGATAGGCTTCCGACAAGATGGCGGAGGCGCAGACGAAGCTCGCCTGCACGATTAGCGGCGCGATCGTGTTCGGCAGGACATGCCTGATCAACAGGCCAGGAAAGCGCACGCCGCTGAGGCGCGCCGCCTCGATATAGGGCTGCTCGCGGATGCTCAGCACCACGGAGCGGACGAGGCGCACGACGCGCGGAACCTCCGGGATCGCGATCGCGATGACAACCGTGGTGATGCTCGGCTTGACGATGGCGACGAGCGCGACGGCGAGCAGGATGCCGGGGATCGCCATCATCCCGTCCATGATCCGCATCAGGACCGCGTCAGCGACGCGGTTGAAGCCGGCGACCATGCCGATCGCGAGGCCGAGGCAGACCGACAGGGCGGCGACACCGATGCCGACGGTGAGCGAGACCCGCCCGCCCCAGATGACGCGGCTGAAGACGTCGCGGCCGAACGGATCGGAACCGAACAGCCAGGCATCGCTCGGCGGGCGCAGCCGGGCGGCGGGATTGATCGCTACCGGATCATGCGTCGCGATCAGAGGCGCGAACAGAGCCAGCAGGATGATCGTGGCCAGGCCGATGCAGCCGAGGATGAAGAGAGGATAGCGCCGGAGCCAATAGCTCAATGTCTTGGAACCGGCGCTCTTGCGAGGGGCCTCGATGGCGATGCTCATGGGTTCGTTCTCAATAGCGGATGCGCGGATCGAACAGCGAATAGGACAGGTCGATCAGGAGGTTGATCAGCACGTAGAGCGCCGACAGCACGAGGATGACGCCCTGCAGGATCGGGAAATCGCGCCTGATGATCGCGTCGATCATCAGGCGCCCCATGCCGGGAATGGCGAAGACGGTCTCGGTGACGACGATGCCGCCGAGCAGCGAGCTGAGGCCGATGCCGACCATGGTGACGATCGGCACGGCGGCGTTCTTCAGCGCGTGAACGGCGAGGATGCGCGGCGTCGCCATGCCCTTGGCGCGGGCGGTGCGCATATAGTCCTGGTTCAGCACGTCGAGCACGGTCGCCCGGGTCATGCGCGTCACCAGGGCGATGTAGATGAAGCTGACAGTCAGGCTCGGCAGCACGATGTGCGGGAAGAACTTTGCCGGCCCAGCCGACATCGGCTGGTAGCCGCGGACCGGGAACCATTTCAGCTCGACCGAGAACTTGAAGATCAGGAGATAGCCGATCAGGAAGATCGGCATTGAGAAGGCGATGACCGCGAGCGTCATGATCAGCTGGTCGATCCAGCTGCCGGCCTTCCAGGCGGCGATCACGCCGAGCGGGATCGCGACGATCACCGCGAAGGTCATGATCGTCAGGCCGATGATCAGCGTCGGCTCGATCCGCTGCGCGATCAGCTGCGCCACCGGCATCTGGTTGAACAGCGATGTGCCGAGATCGCCTTGGAGCACCTGCCAGAGCCAGCCGAAGAACTGCTCGGCGATTGGGCGCTCCAGGCCGAGCTGCTCGCGGATGCGGCGCAGGTCCTCGGGCGTGGCGAGGTCGCCGCCGATCAGCGCGGCCGGGTCGCCGGGCGTCAGATGCAGCAGCATGAAGACGATGACTGCGACGGTCGCCATCACCGGGATGGTCGCGAGCAGGCGCTTGAGGATATAGGCCAGCATCGGTGGCTCCGTTCCAGTGTTTTTGGGCGGGCCATGCGCTCCGCCTATGTTCCGCCGGCGCGCCGAATGCGCTGTCACGGCAGAGGAAAGGCGGCGCATGCCGAGGGCACGCGCCGCGGCCGCTCACTTCTTGCTGACGTTCCAGAACAGCGGGATCGGTGAATCGATCAGGCCTTCGACGGATTTGCGATAGGCGGTGAGCTGCTTGTACTGGCCGGTCAGCCCATAGATCGAGGCGGTGTAGGCCTCCTGCTGGATCTTGTCGGCGATCGCGCTTTGCTCAGCTTCCGGCGCCTTGAGGAAGGCTGTCCTCAGCGTCTCGATCGCCTCGTTCTTCGGCCAGCCGATCGAGGCCTTGCCGACACCGCCGGCGCGCAGGGCGTTGTTGAGGAAGGGCACCGAGTAGTTGGTGCTGTCCGCATATTGCGGGCCGATGTTCCAGCCGCCCTGCGCGATCGGCTCCTGCTTCAGCATCAGGGCGAAGATGGTGGCGCCGTCCGTCGCCCTAAGCTCGACATTCATGCCGATCGTCTTGAGGTTGTCGAAGAGCACGACGGTGATCGGATGCAGGATCGTGTCGTCGACGGCGTCGAGCAGCACGACATTCTCACCCTTGTAGCCGGAGGCGGCGAGCGTCTTCTTGGCCTCGTCCAGGTTCTTCTTGAAGAGCAGCTGCTCGGGCGCGAGGTCCCGGCCGAAGCGGGTGCCGCAGAAATAGAAGCTGCGGCAGGGCTCCCAGCTGCGCTTGTCGTCGCTGAGGACGCGCAAGTATTCACCCTGCTCGATTGTCTGCAGCACGGCGCGCCGGACCTTCTCGTTGTCGAAGGGCGGATGGATATGGTTGAAGCGGATCATCGTCTGCATGCCGAAGGGATCGACGGCCCGGACGGTGATGTCCTTGTCGTTCTGCAAGGTCGGCAGCAGGTCGGACGGCGGGTGCTCGAGCCAGTCGACTTCGCCGGCCATCAGCGCGGCGGCGGCGGTGGCGCCGCTCGGAATGAACACCCACTCCATGCGCTCGACCTTGGCGATCTTGCCGCCGGACATGAAGTCGGCAGGCTCGGCGCGCGGCTTGTAGCCCTTGAACTTCTTGTAGACCGCCTTGTCGCCCGGCGCCCACTCGTCGCGCGCGAACATGAAGGGCCCGGAACCGATCACCTCCTTGATCTGCTCGAAGCCGCTGGTCTTGGCGATCCGCTCGGGCATCATGAACGGCACCGGCGAGCCGGTCTTGGCCAGCGCCGAGAGCACATGGCCGAACGGTTCCTTCAGCACGATTTCGAACGTATCGGTCCCGGTCGCCTTGATTTCGCTGGCGGCGGCGATCAGCGCCTGGCCGATCGAGTCGCGCTGGCCCCAGCGCTTGATCGAGGCGACGCAGTCGGCGGCGGTGACGGGCGTGCCGTCATGCCAGCTCAGGCCCGGCCGCAGCTTGAACGCATAGCGCAGCTTGTCGTCCGAAACTGTCCAGGTATCAACCATTTGCGGCTTGACCTGGAATTTCGAGTCGAAGGCGAACAGCGTATCGTAGACGAGATAGCCGTGGTTGCGGCTGTTGTATTCCAGCGACCAGATCGGATCGATGACGCGCAGATCGGTCGCCGCGGCGAAGCGGAAAGTGTCCTTCTCCTGCGCGAATACCATTGTTGCTGCGCTGGCCGCGATCACGACGCCAGCAACGCGTATGGCACGCGCAAAACTTGTCCGGATGTTCATTGTCTGAGCTCCTCACCTGAACGAGATCACGGGTCGCGCGCTCTGCGGCGTTTGATCGACCGGTGCCGGTGAGGAAGGCTCGATATAACGAGGATTGAGACCCTCGCTATCGCCAACCGCCTGATCTTTGAAGCCTGAGGCCATGCCTCCGGAATGTCAAGCATTCTCCGATAGTTGCGACAATCCGGAACCGACACCCTGCGGTAGAGCAAGCCGGCCCTCCACAGCCTCCAACCCGCTGAATGGATCATCGAGCAGATGATCGAACTCGGCGAATTCGACAGGGTAGTGGAAGGAGGGCAGAGCTGCGGCCAGATGCAGGCATTGCGCCGCGATCAGGCGAGGGCCGTAGGCAGTTCCGACCCGATAGGCCCGCCCCGCCGCCTCGCAGATCTGCGCGGCGATGAAGACCCTGCCGAGTCCCCCGAGCACCGAGCTCTTCAGGTTGAAGCTGTCGCAGGCGCCTTCCGAGATGAGCGTGACGATGTCGCGCAGCGAGCGGATCGCTTCGTCTGCCTCGACCGTGATCGGGCTGCGCTGCGAGACGAAGGCCAGGCCGGCAATGTCCGCGGCGGGAACCGGCTGCTCGACGAGATCGACGCTATGGCGGGCGATGCGCTCGATCATCCGCAGCGCGGCCTTCGGCGTGTAGCTCTGGTTGGCATCGGCTGACAGGCGGATCGCAGGGCCGACGCTCTCGCGCACGGCTCTGACACGCGCCTCGGCGAGGTCGGCATCGCCATCGACCTTCACCTTGAGGCAGCGATAGCCGAGTCCAGCCAGCCTGATGGCATCGGCGGCCATGCCCTGCGGGTCCTTGAGCGGCAGGATGCGCTGGAGTTCGACGTTTTGACGCCGCGCCCCGCCGAACAGCACATGCAGCGGCACGCGCAGGGTCCGCGCCGCCAACTCGTGAAGCGCGCTGTCGAGGCCGGCCTTGACCGCTTCGTGCCCGGACAGGGCCTTGTCGAGTCGATCCCGCGTCTGGGCATAGTGCAGAGGATCGGCGCCGAGCAGGATGGGGCGCAGCACTGCGACCGCAGCCTCCGAGCCGGCGAGATCGTCGGCATAGAAGGCCATCGCCTCGATATGGCCTTCGCCGACGAGGCCGGAAGCGGCGCGCAAGCGCACGATCAGCCCGTCGAGGCGCGGAATGCCGCCGAGAGCGAAGCGCCAGGCCGGGTCATGCTGCGGCTGGACGCAGCGTCTGACTTCGACGGTGACGATCCGGTCGACCTCGGTGGAAGGGGTAGCCATGATCAAGGGGCTCCTAGCGGCTCACCGAGCCGAGAAAACTGAGGATCTCGCGGTTGTAGAGCTCCGGCACCTCCCACCAGGGCGAATGGCCGGAATCGGGCAGGATTATCAGGCGCGCGCTTGGGATCCGGCTGGCGATCAGGCGTGCATTGGCCGGCGGAGCGTAGAGATCGGCATCGCCGGTCAGGACGAGCGTGGGAAAGTCGAAACGCTGCAGGTCAGCCCAGCGGACGCGATTGGCGAAGCGCAAGGGCACACGCTCGACGCCGGAGCGCGCCAGCATCGCATTCCAGCGCGCCATGCCATCCGGGCATTGCGCCCGATAGGATGGGCCGAGCTCACGGAAATCATGAGGGAGCTGCTCGAACTCCGGCGGCAGTAGCCGCTGCAGCATCGCCTGATAGTCGTCATCGGCCAGTCCGACGATGCTGCTGGAGATGACGAAGCTGAGCAGGCGCTGCGACTGCGAGACGGCAAAGTCCGCTGCGACCATGCCGCCGGCGGCGGTGCCAATCAGGTGGAAGCGCTCGAGCCCGAGCACATCGACCAGCCGGAGCAGATCGGTCGAGGCCGCAGTCGTTGCGGCCTCGTCGCCATCGTCTGAGCCGATATGCCCACGCCTGGAATAGCCGATGACGCGATAGCCGGCTTCGGCGAAGACCGGCCATTGCTGCTCCCAACATTCGCCGCTGCCGGCCGAGGCGTGCAGCAGGACAATGGCAGGCCCGTCGCCGCCCGTATCCCAGGCCCACAGCCGGACGCCGTCGCCGACATCGACTAAGGTTTCGCACCGCGAGCGGCCTTGGGGGAGGGCGGCGTTCACCAGCTCAGTCCGCCTTGAAGGCGATGGCGTCGGCTTCGATCAGCCAGGCTGGATTGGCAAGACCGCCGACCACGAAGGCCGTCGTCGCCGGCGGCTTGTCGGAGAAGTAGCCATTGCGGATGCCGGCATAGCCGATGATCTCCTCGGCGCTGCGGCAATAGGCGGTGATCTTGACGATGTCGTCGAAGCCCATGCCCGCCGAGGCGAGGACCGCGCCGATATTGTCCATCATCTGCCGGACCTGGTCGTCGAAGGCCTCGGGAATGGAGCCGTCAGGCCGGACGCCGACCTGGCCGGCGATGAAAAGCTGGCGGCCGGGGCCGCGGGTCTCGACCCCATGCGAATAGAGGTTGCGCGCGGGCGGCGCGATCGAGGCCGGATTGTGCTGGAGCGTGGTCATCGGTCGTCTCTTGCTTGTGGAGAGGGATGCGCTCAGGCGCCGACCTGGCTGACGAACTTGGTCGAGAGATAGGCTTCGAGCCCCTCCGTGCCGCCTTCGCTGCCGTAGCCGGAATCCTTGATGCCGCCGAACGGGGTCTCGGCCGCGGCCAGGCCAAAATGGTTGATCGAGACCATGCCGCTCTCGAGCCCGTCGGCGAATTGCGCCGCGCGCTTGGTCGAACCGGTGAAGGCGAAGGCGGCGAGGCCAAAGGGCAGGGCGTTCGAGCGCTCGATCGCCTCGTCGACCGAGCCGACCCGCACCAGCGCCGCCACTGGCCCGAACGGCTCGTCGCGCATGATACGGGCGCTGTCGGGCACGTCGGACAGGACGGTCGGCTCGAAGAAGAAGCCTTCATTGCCGATGCGGCGGCCGCCTGTTTCGAGCCTGGCGCCGTGCTGGACGGCGTCGGCGACGAAATCCTGCAGAGCATCGAGCCGGCGGGCATTGGCGAGCGGGCCCATCTGCGTGCCCTCGGCCGCGCCCGCGCCGACCTTGATCGCCTTGGCGGTCTCGGTGAAGGCGGCGCGGAAGCCGTCATAGACGGCGTCCTGCACATAGAAGCGCGTCGGCGAGGCGCAGACCTGGCCGGCATTGCGGAATTTCAGGCCGACGCCGAGCTTCACGACCGCGTCGAGATCGACATCGTCGCAGACGATGAAGGGGGCGTGGCCGCCCAGCTCCATGGTGGCGCGCTTCGCCTGCGCCCCCGCAAGCGCCCCGAGATGCTTGCCGACCGGGACCGAGCCGGTGAACGAGACCTTGCGGATCACCGGCGAGGCGATCAGCCGCTCTGAGATCTCGGCCGGCACGCCGAACAGGATGTTGAGAGCGCCTTCGGGCAGGCCAGCTTCCTGGAAGCACTTCGCGAGCTCGATGCAGGCCGAGGGCGCCTCTTCCGGCGGCTTGGCGATGATCGAGCAGCCGGCGGCCAGCGCCCCGGCGATCTTGCGGACGAGCTGGGCGAGCGGGAAATTCCAGGGGCTGAAGGCCGCAACGGGGCCGACCGGCTCCTTGATCACGATCTGGCGGGCGCCGGGAATACGCGAGGGGATCACCCGGCCATAGGCACGCCGGCCTTCCTCGGCATACCACTCGATATGCTCGGGCGCGGTGCCGGCTTCGCCGCGCGCCTCGGCGAGCGGCTTGCCCTGCTCGCGGGTCATATGCTGCGCCATCACCTCGGCGCGCTCGCGGACGAGAGCCGCGGCGCGATGCAGGATGCGCGAGCGTTCGAGAGTGGTCATGGCGCGCCAGGTGACGAAGCCCTTCCTTGCGGCCTCCAGGGCGGCATCGACATCGACCGCCTCGGCGAAGCCGAGCTTGCCGATGACCGCGCCGGTGGCGGGGTCGACGACGTCGCCAGTGCGGGACCCTGATGGCGCGCGCCAACTGCCGGCGATGAGGAGGGGCTTGTCGAGCATGATCGATGTCCTGCGTTGGAAGCTTGGGGCCGCAGCTGTGCGGCCCGGTCGTTGGTCGGGGGGAGGTGCGGGCGCTATTCGAGCTTGACCCCGATCGAGGCGATCAGCGGCCCCCATTTCGCGCGCTCGGCCTTGATGAAGGCGACGAACTCCTCCGGCGAGGTCGGCGAGGAGATCGCCTCCTGGCTCTCGAACTGCTTCAGCAACTCGTCCGAGCGCAGCGTCGCCAGGGCGGCGGCGTGGATCCTGCCGGAGACCTCGGTCGGCATCCCGGCCGGACCGACCAGCCCGTACCAGTTATCGGAGACGACCTTGGGAAAGCCGGCCTCGGCTGTGGTCGGCACATCCGGCAGAGCCTTGATCCGCTTCTCGGTGGTGACGGCGAGGGCATTGACGCTGCCGGCCTGGATCTGCGGCAGCAGCACCGGGATATCGGCCGTGACCATGTCGATATGGCCGGCGATCAGGTCGTTCACGGCCGGTGCCGCGCCGCGATAGGGCACATGGGTGATGTCGACAGCCGCCTCCGCCTTGAACAACTCGCTGGCGAGATGGGTGATGCTGCCGAGCCCGGCCGAGCCGAAATTGACCTTGCCGGGATTCTTTTTCGCGTAGGCGACGAGGTCGGCGAGGCTCTTGAGGCCGAGCTTGGCGTTGGTGGTGATGACCTCCGGAACGCGCGACACCAGCGTGAGCGGCGTCAGGCTTGTCTCCCAGTCGAACGGCATCTTCGGGACCATGAACGGCACGGTCGAGAGCGCCGCCGCACCGGCCAGAGCGATCTGGTAGCCGTCCGGTCCCGCCTTGGCGATCGCGTCGATCGCGGGCAAGCCGGCTGCACCGCCGGGGCGATTGTCGATGACCACCTGCTGGCCGAGCCGGGCGCTCATCCCACTGGCGAGCACCCGGGCGAACAGATCGGCCGGGCCGCCTGCCGCGAAAGTGACGATCAGACGGATCGGTCTCGTCGGATAGCCCTGCGCGCGGGCACCACGCGGCGCCAGCATCGCTGCCCCGGCCGTCGCCATGAATGTACGCCTGTCCATGTCGATCCTCCTCCCATTTATGGTTTTCCGGCTCTGGCGGCGCGGATGGTCATGAGGGCTGCAAAGCAGGCTCGCGGATGGGGTGAGCTGCGGGCAGTCGCGACAGCGCTGCCCGGTACTCCCCGGCGATCCGCGCCACGAGCTCGCCGGCCGGGACGATGTCGTCAATCAACCCGGCGCTCTGACCGGCTTCGACCTTGCCGTCCTCGATGTCGCCGTCGAAGGCGGCGAGCTTCAGCGAGGAGCGCTGGAACAGCTCGCGCCGCTCCTCGTCCGGGCGTCCGGCGCGCTCGGCCGCCGCCATCGCCTCGGCGAAGCGGTTGCGCAGCACGCGGATCATGCCGAACCCGCGCCCGACCACCATGGTGTCGGAGACGGCGGCCGCGACGACGCGGCGGCGATAATCCTCGTGCAGGCGCGCTTCCGGCGTCGCCATGAAACGGGTGCCGAGCTGCGCGGCGTCGGCGCCGAGAGCGAGCGCGGCTGCGAGCCCCTGGCCGTCTGCGATGCCGCCGCCCAGCACGATCGGCAGATCGGGCACGGCCTTCGCCACGGCGCGGCCGATCACCAAAGTCGAGACCAGCTCGGGCGGCGGATGGCCACCAGCCTCGCCGCCGACCACCACGAGACCGTCGACGCCCTTGGCCGCGGCCTTGGCCGCGTGGACCTCGGAGGCGACGACATGCAGGCAGAGCGTGCCGATCGCCTTGAAGCGATCGAGATAGCGGTCTGGTCCGCCTTGCGAGGCGATGATGACCGGGACGTGCTCATCGACGAGCAAAGCAAGAATGTCGTCGACTTCCTTGCGATAGAGCGGGACGTTGACGGCGAAGGGCCGGTCCGTCTCGGCACGCACATCGGCGATCGCGGCTTTGAGGTCGTCGCGGCGCATCGGCCCGGCTGCGATGACGCCGAGTCCGCCCGCGCGTGACACTGCCGCTGGCAGCGCAGCGCAGGAGGAGGCCCAGCTCATCCCGGCCTGCACGATCGGCAAGTCGATGCCGACCAGCCGCGTGAAGCGCGTTTCGATGCGCAGGCTCTCGATACGCGTGTTCATGCCACCGCCTCGAGGCCGAAGAGCTGGCGCGCATGGGCGGCGAGCTTGTTCTTCTGGACCTTGGAGCTCGCGGTCATGCCGATCTGGTCGAAGCTCTCGACGATCTCGACATAGCGCGGCACCTTGAAGCCGGCGAGGTGCTCCTTGCTCCAGGCGATGATCTCGTCCGGCGCGAGCGAGGTGCCGCTCGCCAGGATCACGAAGGCCGCGGGCACCTCGATCAGGCGCTTGTCGGGTACGCCAACGACCTGTGCCTGCTGGATGCCGGGATGGCGGTGCAGCACGTTCTCGATATCGGCCGAGGCGACGTTCTCGCCACCGACGCGGATGATGTCCTTGGCCCGACCGACGAAGGCGAGGCGGCCATCGGGCGAGAGGCGGCCGAGATCGCCGGTGCGCAGCCAGCCGTCTTCGCTGAGGACCGCGCGGGTCTCCTCGGGCTTGGCGTAATAGCCCTGCATCACGTTCCAGCCGCGCGCATAGATCTCGCCGATCTCGCCGGGGCCGGGCTCCGGACCATCCTCGGTCGCCCGGATCTCGACCTCGACACCGGGATGGATGCGCATCCAGCCGGCGATGCGGTCGGCGAGCGGGTCCCACCAGGCGGCGGTGCAGATATTCGGGGAGGCTTCCGACTGGCCGTAGCAGACCGCCATCTCGGTCGCGCCAAGCTGGCGCGCGATGCGCTCCATCACCGAAGGCGTCGCCGCCGCCCAGCCACCACGCAAGGAGAGCTTGCGCTCGGGCAGGTCCGGATGGTCGAGCAGCATCAGGAAGATGGTGTCGTTGCCCGACATCAGCGTGCAGCGCTCCTCCTCCATCAGGCGCAGGGCATCGCCCGGCTCGTAGCGCTCGCAGCTGACGAGGCAGGCGAGATGCTGCAGCGAGGCGATCACGGCGAGCGTGCTGCCGGCGACGTGGAAGAAGGGGCGCGGGCTGAAATAGCGCTCGCCCGAACGCAGGCCGAAGAAGCGGCCGGCGGAATAGGCGTCCCAGGTCATGTTGCGATGGGTCAGCACCGCCCCCTTCGGGAAGGAGGTCGTGCCGGAAGTGTACTGGATCAGCAGTGGGTCATCCGCCATCGGCACGGGGGCCGGCACGGGCTGGCCGGCGCCCGCCTTGAGGAAATCGGCGAAGGCGGTCGCGCCCGCCGGAACGGTATCGCCGAGCACGACGACGCGATTCAGCTTGGGCAGTGCCGCATCCGGCAGCGTCTTGTCGACCGCCGGGCAGATCTGCCTGAGGATCTCGACGAAATCGATCTTGAGCAGCCGGTCGGTCATGAACAGCAGCGAGACGTCCGACTGCCGCAGCGTGTAGGCGATCTCCTCTGCCTTCAGCCTGGTGTTGACCGGCACCGTGACGGCGCCGAGCCGGGCGATGGCGTGGAACAGCACGATCCAGGGGATGCTGTTGCCGAGGCAGATGCCGACATGGTCGCCCTTGCGAACGCCATGAGCGGCGAGCGCGGCGGCGACGTCGTCCACCCGAGCGGTGAGGGCGGCATAGCTGATCCGCTCGCCATTGCAGACGACGGCCTCCTCCTTGCCGGCGAGGCGCACGGCCCGCGCCAGCGCCTCCGGCAAGGTATCGGCGCAGCCGAACAGATCGGATGGCAGCTCGCTGGCGCTCATGAGTTCTTTCCCTGTGCGTCGCGTTCGGCGAAGGCCTCCAGGCCCTTGCGCCATTCGGTGTCGGCGAGCGCGCGCTCAATCGCTGCGAGCTCGATGCGGATGCCCGTGGCGAGATCGGTCTTCTCGCCGAGCTCGATCGACTGCTTGGCGAGGGTCAGCGCCAATGCCGGCGCCTTGGCGATCTGTTCCAGGAGTTCCGTGACGGTCGCTTCGAGCGCGTCCGGCGCGACGATGCGGTTGACGAGGCCGGCGGCCAGGGCGTCCTCGACCGGCCAGCGCCGCGCCGTGAACAGCAGTTCCTTCGCCAGCCTTTTGCCGACGACGCGCTGCAGGCGCTGCGTCGCGCCGACCGTGCCCCAATGCGCCTCGGGGAAGGTGAAGCTCGTGCGCTCGGACGCGATGATGAAATCGCAGGCCATGGCGATCTCGCCGCCGGAGCCGACGACGGGTCCGTCGACGACGCAGACCACCGCCTTGCTGGAGCGCTCGATCGCGTCATAGGCGGCGAAGGAGGCGAGCCGGCGCTGCCGCACCCAGATCTCGTCCTTGCCCTTGCGCTCCTTGAGGTCCGCCCCGGCGCAGAACACCGGGCCGGCGCCATCGACACGGACGATGCGGATCGCCGGATCAGCCTCGATCACCTCGAACACGGCGCGCAATTCGCGGCACATCGTCAGGTCGAGCGCGTTGCGCGCCTCGGGGCGGTTCAGCGTCACCCGCAGGATAGGCCCGTCGGCGGAGACCGCGAGGCGCTCGAATGTCATTCCGGATAGAAGACTCTGGCTCATGCGCCGATCTCCTTCAGGCCGAATTCGGCGGCGAGGGCGGCGCTGTCGGCGCCGTGCAACGGCGGGATGCCGAGGGAGGGGGCGTCATAGCCGGTGAAGCGCAGCGGATTGCGCAGGGCCGGGAAGGCGCCTGCCGTCGGATGCTGGAACTCCGCCACCATGCCGCGTGCCTGCACATGCCGATCGGCCAGCGCCTGTGCGACCGTGTTGACCTCGCCGGCCGGCACGCCGGCGGCGCGCAGAGCCTCGGCGACGTCGGCACGTTTGCGCTGGGCCAGGGCCTCGCGCATCGCCGCCATCACGCGCTCGCGCTGCTTCACCCGTTCAGCGTTGCGGGCAAGGGCTGCGTCGGCAGCGAGTTCGCTCAGGCCGAGGACCGAGCAGATCGCCTGCCAATGCTGATCGCTGCCGCTGATATGCAGCCATTCGTCGCCGGCGCAGGCGAAGGCGGCAGAGGGAACGCGGCCGGGGTGCTCGGTGCCGGTGCGCTGCGGGTCCTCGCCGAGGGCGAAGAGGCGGGCCGCGGCGATGGTCAGCAGGCTGATCTGGGTGTCGAGCATGGAGAGGTCGACATGGCAGCCCTTGCCGCTGTTGGCGCGGCCGACCAGCCCGGTCAGGATGGCGACGGCGTTCCAGAGCCCGGCGGTCAGGTCCGCCATCGGTACGCCGACCTTGGCGGGCGGGCCACCCGGATGGCCAGTCAGCGCCATCACGCCGCTCAGCGCCTGGAAGATCGTGTCGTAGCCGACGCGGTCGCGATAGGGACCGCTCTGGCCGAAGCCGGTATTGGAGACGTAGACGAGCCCCGGTTTCTCTTGGCTGAGCTGCGCATAGCCCAGCCCCATCTTGTCCATCTGGCCTGGCAGGAAGTTCTCGAGCACGATATCGGCCTGGAGCGCGAGCGTCTTTGCCGCGGTGCGGCCGGCCGGCGTCTTCAGGTCGAGGACGATCGATTCCTTGCCGCGGTTGAAGGCGAAGAAATAGGCGCTTTCCTCGCCGACGCGCGGCTCCCATTGCCGGGATTCATCGCCGGTGCCCGGCCGCTCGACCTTGATGACCCTTGCCCCCATCTCGGCCAGGATCATCGTCGCCATCGGCCCGGCGAGGACGCGCGAGAAGTCGACGATGGTGATGCCGTCGAGCGGTCTCATGCGCCATCCCCGTCGCGGAAGCTGCGCATCAGCGCGTTGATGTCGCGCCCGGCCGCCATCGCGGCTTCGAAGGGCAATTCGGCAACGCGATAGAACAGCCGCTTGGTCGCTTCCATCGCGACCGGCTTCACCTTGGCCCACCCCTCGGCGACGGCGAGCGCCTCGGCCAGCACCTCTTCCGGCGCCACCACCTTGTTGACGAAGCCGAGCCGCAGCGCCTCCTCTGCGCCGACCATCCGTCCGGTGCTGACCAGCTCGAAGGCGAGCTTGCGGCCGACGGCGCGCTGCAGGCTCGTCATCACGATGGCGGGGACGATGCTGTGGCGCAGCTCGGGATAGCCGAATTTCAGGTCGCTGCCGGCGACGACCATGTCGCAGCCGATCGCGGTGCCGGCGCCGCCGCCGACCGCGACGCCCTGCACGGCCGCGACGATCGGCTTCGACAGGCCGGGCAACAGCATGTGCAGCCGTGTCGTCAGGTCGGCGCGGGCGACCACCGCCTTCTGGTTGGCCGGGGTGAGGTCGGCGAATTCCTTGAGGTCGGCACCGGCGCAGAAGCCGCGCCCGGCACCGGCGAGGATGACCGCGCGGATCGCCTCGTCCGCTTGAGCCGCGAGCAGCGCGTCGAACAGCGCCTGCGTCAGCGCCGTGTCGAGGGCGTTGAGCTTGTCGGGCCGGTTCATCGTCAGGATGCGGACGGCGCCGCGAGTCTCGACGAGCAGCGTGCTTTGGGTTTGGGACATAGTTCCTCTTTCGGGTCAGGCGACGAGGCCGAGCCCGGAGCGGGCGACCATCGAATGGAGCTGGCGACCGAGAACTTCCTCGCAGCGATGCGCGGTCTCGATCAGGGCGGCGAGGTCGAGGCCGGTCGGCACGCCCATCGCCTCGAACATGTTGACGAGGTCTTCGGTCGCGACATTGCCGGTGAAGCCGCCGCCATAGACGAGCTGGGCCGGGTGGCCGCCGATGCCGCCGAAGGCGCTGTCGAAATTGCGGACGCCGGCCTCATGGGCGGCGACGCAATTGGCGAGGCCGGTGCCGCGGGTGTTGTGGAAATGAGCGATCAGCGTGAGCTCGGGGGCTGCCGCCGCGACCGCCCGGAACAGCGCCTTGGTGGTGCGCGGCGTGGCGAGGCCGGTGGTGTCGCCGAGCGTGACGCGGCGGACGCCGAGGGCTGCGAACCGTTTGGCGTCGGCGATGACGGTCGCGGCGTTGACCTGGCCCTCGAAGGGGCAGCCGAAGGCGACCGAGATCGTGCCGATCAGGCGGAAACGGTCCTGCGCGGCGGCGACCATCGCCTCGACATTGGCCCATTGTTCGGCCCGCGAGCTCTTCAGGTTGCGCTCGCTATGCGCCTCCGTCGCCGAGACCAGCAGGCTGATCTCGTTGGGTCCATAGCCGGCTTCTGAATCTGCAACGGCACGGGCGACGGCGCGCGGATTGGGGCAGGTCGCCTTGTAGAAGACCCCGTCCTTGCGCCGGATGCCGGCGAGGACTTCGCTGGCGTCGGCGAAGGCTGGCACGACCTTGGGATTGGAATAGGAGGTCGCCTCGATCCGCTCGAAGCCGACGGCGGTGAAGGCGTCGATCAGCGCGATCTTCTGCTCGCTCGGCAGGAAGACAGGCTCATGCTGCAGCCCGTCGCGGGCAAAGCATTCGCAGATGACAACCGCATCGGTCATGGCGTCAGTCCAAAAAAAAACCGGCACACGGACGAGCGGGGTTTCCGCTCCTGCGTGTGCCGGTCCGATTTGCTGTGGTCCCGCTGCCTTGAAGGGCGTCGGGGCACAAATCTCCTAGCTGCTTTCAGGTCTATGCCCGTGTCCGGCGCGCCGTCAAGTGGCGAAATTTGGGGCGTTCACCGACGAGCAAGCGGCCGGTTCCTCGCTCACCGGGGCATGGCGGATGCGCACCGACCGGTTTGACAAGCTCCGTGCCCGCAGGCATTTTCGGAGCTGTCAGGCGATTGGCGATGGGCCGCTTAGACGGCTGCCCAGACAAGCGATCGAACCGGCTCTTCCCGAAATTTTGCGCGGATGCGAGGCGGTTTTCGGCTGCCCCGAGCCGGCATGCGAGGTGCGCCATGACCGCCAATTCCAATCACGCCAGAGATATCGCCTACCAGCTCCACCCCCAGACGAATTTCTCTCTGCACGAGAAGATCGGGCCGACGATCATCTCCCGCGGCGAGGGTTTCCACGTCTATGACGATGCCGGCAACCGCTATCTCGAAGCCATGGCTGGCCTATGGTGCGCAGCGCTTGGCTTCAGCGAGAATCGGCTGGCGGAAGCTGCGGCGAAGCAGTTCGCGGCGCTGCCCTATTACCAGAACTTCGCGCACCGGACCTCGGAGCCGGCGATCGCGCTCTCCGAGCGCCTGATCGAGATCGCGCCGGTGCCGATGTCGAAAGTGCTGTTCCAGAGTTCGGGCTCTGAGGCCAACGACACCGCCGTCAAGCTGGCCTGGTATTATTTCCACGCGATCGGCAAGCCGCAGAAGCGCAAGATCATCGCCCGCAAGCGCGCCTATCACGGCACCTCGATCGCCAGCGCCAGCCTGACCGGCCTGCCGCATATCCACCGCGACTTCAACCTGCCGCTCGACGGCTTCCTGCATGTCACCTGCCCGCATTTCTACCGGGAAGGCTTGCCGGGCGAGAGCGAGGAAGCCTTCGCGACGCGCCTCGCCAAGGAGATCGAGGACCTGATTCTGGCGGAAGGTCCGGAGACAATCGCCGCCTTCTTCGCCGAGCCGGTGATGGGCACGGGCGGCTGCGTCGTACCGCCGAAGGGCTATTACGAGAAGGTCCAGGCGATCCTCAGGAAGTACGAGGTCCTCTTCGTCGTCGACGAGGTCATCACCGGCTTCGGGCGCACCGGCAACTGGTGGGGCACGCAGACCTACGACCTCAAACCGGACATGATCAGCAGCGCCAAGGCGCTGACTGCGGCCTATCAGCCGCTCTCGGCGCTGCTGCTGTCGGAGCCGATCTACCAGGCGATGAAGGAGCAGGGCGACAAGATCGGCGTCTTCGGGCATGGCTACACCTATGGCGGCCATCCGATCGCCTGCGCTGTCGGCCTGGAGGCGCTGACACTCTACGAGGAGCGCGGGCTGATCGCCGGCGCCCAGGTGCTGGGCGCCCAGCTGGAGGGACGCCTGAAAGCCCTGCTCGACCACCCGCTCGTTGGCGAGGTCCGCGGCGTCGGCCTGATGTGGGGGATCGAGCTCGTCCGTTCCAAGGCGACGCGGCAGGCCTTTGAGCCCTCGTTGAAGTTCGGCCTGGAGATCCAGCGTCTCGCCTTCGAGAACGGCCTGATCGTGCGGGCGCTCGGCGATACCCTGATCATGACGCCGCCGCTGATCATCACGCCCGAAGGCATCGACGATGCGGTCGAGCGCTTCACCAAGGCGCTCGACCTCGGGCTCGATTTGCTGACGACGCGGGGCATCGCGCTGGACAAGGCCGCCTGAGGGCGGCCAAGCCCAAGCTCATCCGCGATTGTCGCGGATCTGGAAATAGCGCTGCACGGCGGCGCGCGTGGCGACGATCAGCGCCTCGCGCGACGGCGTGTGCACGGCCGTGGAGATCAGCCGTTCCAGCGGCGCCATGCCGTTGCTGACGTCGTAGCCGACGATGAGGCGCGAGTAGAACGAGCGGGCGAGCTGCGTCACGAAGGTGGCGTCGACCGCCATGATGACGTTCGTCGCCGGGTCGATCTCAAGCACGACGCCGGCATGCTTGAACTCCTCGAACATGCTGGTGCCCTTGGGAGCGGCGGAGTAGCCGCTCACCAGCACAGTCCTGACATCCGACATGACGTTCCCCTGTTTCGTGCTTGCTTGGCCAGACGGCTCTCACACTCGCCTGCCAGCTGGCAAGGGCTGAAAAGACAGGTGCAGGTCGACGGTTGACAGGGGTGAAATTCCGGCGCGTACTAAATGGGCTAGGTGATTTGTGCTGGGCCTGCCCCTCTCGCGACGGGCTCCCAGAGGAACAATTCAGACCGGCGCTTTCTCTCCAGGCCGATCCGGCCGGGGTCAAAGCGCCGGTCTTTTTTTGTTTTTGGTCACCTCGGCGAAAGAACAATTCCGAGGGGTTGGCAATGACCGACAGGACAGACAACGCAAGGCGCCGGCAGATCGTCATAATCGTCGGGGCGGCGATTTCCGCGATGCTTCCGGCGGCAGCGATGGCGCAGGAGACCGTGACCGTCGCCGGCTATGGCGGCGCGATGCGCAAGGGCTTCGATGCGGCGCTGGTCAATCCTGCGGCGCAGAAGCTCGGCCTCAAGATCCGCAGCGAAACCCACGGCGATTTGCCGTCGATCCGGGTGCAGGTCCAGTCGGGCGCTCCGGCCTGGGACCTCGTCCATCTCGGCGGCGATGAATGCGCTCGCGGCGAGAGTGAGGGGCTGTTCGAGCCGCTCGATCTGTCGAAGCTCGACGACACCTCGATTCCGGCTGCGGCCCGCGGCAAGAGCTGGGTCGCGACCAATTATTATTCGGTGGTCCTGGCCTGGCGCACCGACAAGGTGAAGCAGCCGCCGAAGTCCTGGGCCGACTTCTGGGACGCCAAGGCGTTTCCGGGCCGCCGCGCCGTCTCCGGCCTCGCCCAGGAGACGCTGGAGGTCGCGCTGCTGGCCGACGGCGTGCCCAAGGACAAGCTCTACCCGCTCGATGTCGAGCGCGCCCTCGCCGCGATCAAGAAGCTCAAGCCGCAGATCGGCGTGTTCTGGACGACGGGCGCCCAGTCGACTCAGCTGATCAAGGATGGCGAGGTCGACCTGATCGCGATCTATGGCAGCCGGGTCTCGCCGGTGATCGAGGACGGCAGCGCCGTCCAGTTCAGCTATGATCAGGGCCTGCTCGGCTATGGCTGCATCGCCGTTCCCAAGGGCGCGAAGAACGCCGCCAAGGCGAAGGAGCTCGCGCTGGCGATGATCTCGCCCGAGATTCAGGCCAACATCATCGAGAAGATGGACAACTACGGTCCGGTCAACGCCAAGGCCTATGAGGTCCGCAAGTTCACGCCGGAACAGCTCGCCAAGACCAATTCCTCGCCGCAGAACGCGAGCAAGCAGGTTCTGATCGACGCGGCCTGGTGGGCCAAGAACGGCGACAAGGCGGAAGAGGCCTTCAAGTCGGCGATCCTGCAATGAAGGTTCCGGTTTCGATCCGGGGGCTCTCGAAGAAGTTCGGTTCGTTCGAAGCCCTCAAGGACATCAGTCTCGATATCGCGCCCGGTGAGTTCGTCACGCTGCTCGGCCCGTCCGGCTCGGGCAAGACCACGCTGCTGCAGGTGCTCGCCGGCTTCGTCACCCCGACCAGCGGCAGCATCCTGGTCGCGGGCGAGGAATTGCTGACGAGGCCGCCGCACCAGCGCGAAATCGGCCTCGTCTTCCAGAACTATGCCCTGTTCCCGCATATGAACGTGTTTGAGAACGTCGCCTATCCGCTGAAGCTCCGCCGCCTCTCGCGGAACGAGGTCGAGACCAGGGTGCGCGGCGCGCTCGACATGGTCAGGCTGAGCCAGTTCATCGATCGCCCCGTCGACAAGCTCTCGGGTGGGCAGAAGCAGCGCGTCGCCCTGGCGCGGGCGATCGTCTTCGAGCCGCGCATCCTGTTGATGGACGAATCGCTCTCGGCCCTCGACAAGAAACTGCGCGAGCAGATGCAGATCGAGCTGCGCCATCTGCATGAGCGCCTGCACACGACGACGGTGTTCGTGACCCATGATCAGCGCGAGGCGCTGACCATGTCGGACCGGATCGCGGTGATCAACAACGGCGCCCTGATCCAGTTTGATACGCCGCGCACGATCTATGACCGGCCGAAGACGCGCTTCGTCGCCGATTTCGTCGGCGAGACGACCTTCCTGCCGGTGGAGCTCGGGACGGGCGGCGGCGCCAGCGTCTTCGGCACGCCCCTGCGCCTGCCGGATCATGTCGGGGCATCGACCGCCACCCCCCGCGAAAGCTGGCTGGCGTTGCGGCCGGAGAAGCTCGCGATCGGCCCGCTCGCGGGTCCGGAGGCCGAGGTCAATTCCTTCTCCGCCGTGGCGCGCGAGACGATCTTCCAGGGCGACAGCCTGCTGGTGATCGCGGGCTTCCCGGACGGCCAGAACATCGCGGTGCGGGTGGTGCCGCAAGAGGCCAATCGCGGCCTCGTGCCGACACCCGGTCAGCTGATCCACATCAACGTCCACCGCAATGACAGCATCCTGGTCAGCGGCGATGTCTGAGGCGCGGCCCATGACCGGCTTGATCTCGGCCGCGGCGCCAGGCTCCGCTGACGCATCCTATTTCGCCCGTGCCGAGCGGCGCGAAGCCTGGTCCTTCGCGCTCCTCGCTGTGCCCGGGCTCATCGTCATCGGGCTCCTGCTGATCGTCCCGGTCGGCTGGCTCTTCGTCCTCTCCTTCATCGGCAAGGATGGCGGCGTCTCGCTCGAGAACTACGTCCGGCTTGCGCAGCCGGTCTACGTCATCACCTTCGTGACGACGTTCCAGATCGCCGGCATCGTCACGCTGGGCTCGATCCTGCTCGGCTATCCCGTCGCCTATCTGCTCTCGCAGCTCAGCCCGCGGGCGGCGGCGATCTGCATGATCTTCGTGATCCTGCCGTTCTGGACCTCGGTGCTGGTGCGCACCTATGCCTGGCTCGTGCTGTTGCAACGACGCGGCCTGATCAACAGCTGGCTGGTTAGCCTCGGCATCATCAACGAGCCGATCCCGCTGGTGAACAACTTCATCGGCACGACGATAGGCATGCTGCATGTGCTGCTGCCCTTCATGATCCTGCCGCTCTATTCGAGCATGAAGACCATCGACACCGACTATCTGAAGGCGGCGTCGAGCTGCGGCGCCTCGCCGATGCGGGCCTTCTGGGACGTGTTCTTCCCGCTCAGCCGCCCCGGCCTCTTCGCCGGCACCGTGCTCGTCTTCATCCTGAGCCTCGGCTTCTACCTGACGCCGGCTTTGCTCGGTGGCGGTCGGGTCAGCATGTGGTCGATGCAGATCGCCACCAATGTCTCGACCTACAGCAACTGGGGCGCAGCCAGCGCGCTCGGCGTGCTGCTGCTCGTGGTGACAATCGCCATCCTCGCGGCGCTGAACAAGGTGTTCCGCGTCGACAAGCTCTATGGGGGGCGCTGATGCTGACCGCCGCCGCCAGCGCCACGCAGATCAGGCACTATCAGAGGCTCTGGCTCTACGGCCTCTGCGCCCTGATCTTCACCTTCCTGATCGTGCCCTGCGTGCTGATCGTGCCGATGTCGTTCTCGGCCTCGAATTATCTGGAGTTCCCGCCGCGGGCCTGGAGCTTGCGCTGGTATCGCGAGTTCTTCGACTCCGCCGAGTGGATGGATGCGCTCTGGCTCTCCCTCAGGGTCGCAGGTCTGACGACGCTGATCGCGACGCCGATCGGCACGGCGGCCGCCTATGGGCTGTCGCAGATGCCGGAGCGATTGACCAAGCCGCTGCGCATGTCCTTCCTGTTGCCAATGATCGTGCCGAACATCCTGGTCGCGATCGGCGTGTTCTTCGTCTTCGCCAAGCTCGGGCTCAACAATACGGTCACCGGCCTCGTGCTCGTCGGCGTCATGCTGGCGCTGCCCTTCGTGCTGGTGACGGTGTCGAGCGGACTGCAATCCTTCGACGGCAATCTGGAGAGGGCGGCGCGCAGCCTGGGCGCCACCAGGTTGAAAGCGTTCCTCACCGTGACCGTGCCGCAGATCAAGAGCTCGATCGCGGCCGGGGCGCTGTTCGCTTTCGTCGCCGCCTTCGACGAGGTGGTGATCGCCCTCTACATCTCCAGCGGCGAGAACTCGACTTTGCCGCGCCGGATGTTCGCGAACATTCGCGATCAGGTCGACCCGCTGGTCGCGGCGGTCTCTTCAGTGCTCGTCGTCGCCTCGATCGTCCTGCTGCTCATCGTCCAGATCGCGAAGCGGCCGGAGAAAGGAGCAGCGCGATGACTGCGAAATCCGCCTCGAAGACCGACGACAAGGACGCGGCCGAGCTGGATTCGCTCTGCCAATACGCGATCCAGGGCGTGCACGAAGCCTCCTATCTGGAGTTCCTGCGCTTCGCGCCGCTGGAGAAGCCGGACGCCGAGATCAGGGCGACGCTGCATCCCGGTTGCGACCGGATGCGCCTGCCTGCGCATATCGAGGCGCGCGCCGGCTTCTATCTCGCCGATGCGTCGACGGCGGTCTCGCCCTCGACCTGGCCGGAGGCATTCAATGACGCGCGAAACGTCATGGGTGGCGCCTTGCGCGTCGTCGCGGGCGAGCGGCAGGTCGTCATCCGCTGCGCGGGAAGCGGGCGCCACGCCTATGCCGGACGCGCGGCGCGCGGCTGCCATCTTAACCATGCGGCGATCGCGGCCTCCTTCCTGCGCGAGAGCCTGCCGCGCGTCGCGGTGCTCAGCCTCGGTGAACACCATGCGAGTGGGATCCAGTCGATCTTCCTGTCGCGGGCCGACGTGCTGACCGTGTCGGTTCATGGCGATCCCGCCCAGCGCTATCCCTTCTATACCGGCTATGCCGACGAGCATGGCAGCGAGGACGCCGCCGGCGCCAATCTCAATCTCGTCCTCGGGGCCGAGCCTGACGAGAAGGCTGCCGATGCGGCGCTGGCCGAAGCCTGCGAGGCGATCAGGCGCTTCTCGCCCGGTGCGGTCGTGGTCGATATCGAGGCCGGACTCGGCGCGCCATTCGATCGCCTGGCCCTGTCGGGGCCCGCCGCCGCGGCGCGCAAGCTATCCGGCGCCCTGAATTGTCCGGTCATGGTGATCGCATGTGAGACCAGCTAGCCGGCCGAGCGCCCTTGCATAGGGCGCCTGGCCGAACCCGCCTTTTCATCAACGTCGCAAGGCATTTCGCGGTGTCCCTCCCGCAAGGACGGACACGGAGAAGCGGATGAACCGGCGCCGGCATGCGGACAGCCCGTCCGCGTGCGCGGCGCCGTTTTCACATGGGGAGGAGAAACATGATCCAGTTTTCATCGGGCATGACGATGTCGCGCTTCGCGTTCGCTGCCGCCGTGCTGATTGGCTCGGCGCAGATCGCCATGGCGCAGGATTCGGTCACCTTCGCCGGCTTCGGCGGACAGTATCAGGGTAGCGTCCGCAAGGCGCTGTTCGACCCGGCCGGCAAGAAGCTCGGCGTCCGTGTGCGCGAGGAGAGCCATAGCGGCCTCGCCAGCGTCAGGGTGCAGGTCCAGTCCGGCAAGCCCGGCTGGGATATCGTCCAGCTCGGCGAGGCCGATTGCGCGCGTGGCCAGAGCGAAGGGCTGTTCGAGCCGCTCGACTATTCGAAGATCGATACGACCGGGATCGCGCCGCAGGCGCGGGGAACGGCCTATATAGGCAGCAACTATGTCTCGACTGTGCTGGCCTGGCAGAAGGACAAGTACAAGGACAAGCCGCCGCGCAACTGGAAGGACTTCTGGGATCCGAAGGCGTTTCCGGGCCGGCGGGCCATGCACATCTATCCGCAGGAGAGCATGGAGGTCGCGCTCCTCGCCGACGGGGTCGACAAGGACAAGCTCTATCCGCTCGACGCCGACCGGGCCCTGGCCTCGCTGGCGAAGCTGAAGCCCTCGATCGACGTATTCTGGCAATCGGGCGCCCAAGCCTCGCAGCTTCTGAAGGATGGCGAGGTCGACATGATGGTGATCTGGGGCAGCCGGGTCGCCAGCGTGCTGGCCGACGGCGCTCCGGTCGACTTCACCTATGATCAGGCCCTGCTCGGCTTCGGCTGCTTCGGCATCCCCAAGGGGGCCGCAAATGCCGCCGCGGCCCAGCGCATGATCGCGCAGATGGTGACGCCCGAGATCCAGGCCAACATCCCCGATGTGCTGCCCTATTACGGGCCGATCAACGAGCGCGCCTTCGCGGTGAAGCAGTTCTCGGCCGAAGCGCTGGCGAAGGCCAATTCCTCGCCGCAGAACAAGGATCGCCAGGCGCCGCTCCAGCCCGCCTGGTGGGCCGACAACATTGCCCGCGTGCAGGAGCGCTACCAGGCGCTGATCGCAAAGTGAGCCTCTTGAGGACTGCCTGAGATGAAGACGATCTTCCATCCCGACCAGTACGGTCATCACGTGCGCACCCGGCTTTCGGGTGGCGCACTCACCACCGCGCTGGAGGTGCCGGACCGGGCGCGCGTCCTGCTCGCGGCGGCCGAGGGTTGCACCGAGACTGTGCTCGCGCCGGGGCCGGCCGACCTCGCACTGATTCGGCGCGTTCACGATGCCGACTATCTCGACTTCCTCGAAACCGGCTTTGCCGCCTGGAAGCAGCGCTTCCCGGCGAGCGAGGAACTGCGCCCGAGCCTGCACCCCAATGCCTATATGCGGCGGCTGCCGCAGGACCTGCTCGGGCGAGCCGGCTACTACATCGCCGATGCGGCGAGCGTGCTACTGGCGGACAGCTGGGCCGCCATCCTCGCCAGCGGCGCGACGGCAATCGATGCGACAGCTCGGGTCCTGAACGGCGAGGGGGCAGCCTATGCGCTGTGCCGGCCGCCGGGACATCACGCCTATCGCGACCAGGCCTGCGGCTACTGTTTCCTCAACAACACGGCCCTGGCGGCGACCTTGGCGCGTGATCACGCCCAGCGCGTCACGATCCTCGACGTCGACGTCCACCATGGCAACGGCACGCAGCAGCTGTTCTATGACCGCTCCGATGTTCAAACCATCTCGGTCCATGCCGATCCGGCGACGGTCTATCCGTTCTATGCCGGCTATGCCGACGAGATTGGCGTGGGGGAGGGGGAAGGCTTCAACCTCAACCTGCCGGTTCCGGAACGGGCGGATGACGAGGTCTATCTCGCCGCCGTCCGGCAGGCGGTCGACAAGGCAAAAGACTTCTCTCCCGATGTCCTGGTGATCGCGCTCGGGCTCGATCCCTCGGTAGCCGATCCCTTTGCCTGCACCGCCGTGACGACGGAAGGCTTCCGGCGCATGGGCGAGAGCCTGGCGAGCTTGCGGCGCCCGACCGTGATCATCCAGGAGGGCGGCTATCCCTCGCCGGTGCTGGGCGACAATCTCGCGGCCTTCCTGACCGGCTTCCAGGAGGCGATGGCGTGAGCGGTCTTGCTGCGCCTGCACTGGACGACGCGCTGATGGCGCCGCTGCCGCAGTTCGCGGGTGACGAACTGGCGCAAATGCTTCGCGAGCATTTCGGGATCAGCGGCTCGTTCAAGCGGATCAGCGGCGAGCGCGACCTCAACCTCCATGTCGCCTGCGCGGATGGCCGCGACGTCGTCTTCAAGATCTGCGGCGACTCCGACAGTGCGGCGGAACTCGCTTTCCAGAATGCGGCTCTCACCCATCTGGCACGGACCGATCCGGCCCTGCCGGTGCCGCGCGTAGTCGCCGCCCGCGACGGCAGCACCATCGTCGCGCATGAGCGCGGCGGCCAACGCTATCTGCTGCGTGTCCTGACTTACCTGCCGGGCGAGCTTGCGCTCGGCAGCACATTGTCGCGCGCCCAGCGGGTCGAGATCGGTATGCTGGCGGCGCGGCTCGATCGCGCCTTGGCCGATTTCGATCATCCCGGAGCGAACCGGGCCTTCATCTGGGACCTCGTCCACTTCGCGAGCCTGCGCGAGAAGGTCACTTTCCTGGATACCGACCAGCGCAAGACTCTGGCCGTGCGCGTGCTCGGCCGCTTCACCGATAGCGTCGTGCCGGTTCTGCCGGCGCTGCCCAGGCAGGTCATCCATAACGACCTCAACCAGAACAATCTGCTGCTGTGGCCGCAGGACGGCGCGGTCTCCGGCATCATCGATTTCGGCGATATGATCCGGACGGTCCGCGCCGCCGAGGTCGCGATCGCGGCGGCGCATCTCATCTACCGCGAAGCCGATCCCGTGAGCGCGATGGCGCAGGTGGTGAAGGGCTATGCCCGGGTCCTGCCGCTCACGAGAGACGAGATCGCGGTAATGCCGGCGCTCGTCCAGGCGCGGCTCGTGACCCGCGAGCTCATCGTCTCCTGGCGCCGCCGGGCCAATCCCGCCGCGACCACCTCCTATCGCGACGATGTCAGCCGCTTCGGCTGGGAAGCGCTGGCCCGCTGCGACGCGCTGTCTCCGGCCGAACTCCACGCTCGCCTCGCCGAAGCCGCCGGCCTCGGCACTCATTGATGATCTCCCCCCCGGAAAGAAGCCCGCCATGTACGACACGCTGATGGAACGCCGCGCCCGCCTGCTCGGGCCGATGTACAAGCAATTCTACCAGGCCCCGTTCGTGCCCGTGCACGGCGAGGGCGTCTGGGTGACCGATGCGAGCGGCAAGCGCTATCTCGACGCCTACAACAATGTCCCGCATGTCGGCCATTGCCATCCACGTGTGGTCGAGGCGGCGAGCCGCCAGCTCGCGACCTTCAACTCCAACACCCGTTACCCCAGTGAATTGATCGTCGACTATGCCGAGCGCCTCGCGCAGACCATGCCGGACCCGCTCAAGGTCTGCATGTTCGTCTGCTCGGGAACCGAGGCGAACGAGCTCGCCTGGCGGATCGCCATGGCCAATTCCGGCGGCAGCGGCGCTTTGATCACCCGCTCTGCCTTCCACGGCAATTCAACCGTCATCGGCGCGCTCGATTCCTCGACCATTCCCGCCGAGCGCCACCAGGGCTGGGTCGCGACCGTGCCTGCGCCGGAGCATCGCGGCGTCCGCGAGAGGACGCCGAAGCTGACGGCCTCGCAATATGCCGAACAGTATCGCCGGGCGATCGCCGGCCTCGCCGAGCGTGGGCACCGGCCGGCGGCGCTCTTCGTCTGCCCGGTCTTCGCCAGCGACGGCCTCTACAGCCCGCCCGCAGGCTATCTCGACGAGGCGATCGCCGAGGTCCGCAAGTCCGGCGCGCTGATCATCGCCGACGAGGTCCAGTCGGCGCTCGGGCGCACCGGCACGCATTTCTGGGGCTTCCAGCATGCCGGGATTACCCCTGATATCGTCACCATGGCTAAGCCCATGGGCAACGGGCTGCCGCTCGCCGTGGTGATCACGCGCCGCGAGTTGGTCGAAGGCTTCCTCAGGACCGAGCGCTATTTCAACACCTTCGGCGGCAACCAGGTCGTCGCCGCAGCCGGCATCGCCGTGCTCGACGTATTGCGCGACGAAAACCTCCAGGAGAATGCGCTTCAGGTCGGCGCCTATCTGCGCGGTCGTCTTGCTGGCCTGATGGAGACTGACGAGCGCGTCGGCGATGTCCGCGGCACCGGTCTCTTCGTCGGCGTCGAGATCGTCAGAGATCGCAAGAGCCAGGCGCCGGCGCCCGATGCCGCGCGCGCCATCATCGAGAAGCTTCTGCAGCAGGGCATCCTCGTCGGCATCACCGGTTCCGGCCGGAATCTTCTCAAAATCAGGCCCCCTATGACTTTCTCCCGCGACAACGCTGATCAGCTCGTGGATGGTTTAGGACGTGCGTTCCGAAAGAGCTCGGTTTGATGGCCGTCCTGAAAATTGTTCAGGGTGATATAATCGATAGCCTTGCTCGCCGGCCGGCGATTGATCTGAGACTGATCCGAGACCAGTTTCTGGACCGCCGGAGGGTAGAGTTTCCGGCCTTTGGTCACGGCGGTGGGCTGGGAGTACCGCCGGGATTTTGCAGCAGGATCGGTGGCTTGTTGCCGATGGCCCCGTGCGG